>ERZ839489.9-NODE-9-length-236960-cov-93.951242_pt1 | contig 236960 bp, 194 predicted proteins | sample MGYA00519938_ERZ839489 | MGnify/ENA primary metagenome ERZ839489 (study PRJEB31850, sample SAMEA3708846) | human gut metagenome | biome: human gut; feature: human-associated habitat; material: faeces | place: China | collected 2014 ...
ACCATGCAAACAACGATATGGCCGGAGATGATGAGGATTCCTGGAAGAGCCAGTTTGAGGCATCAGGAGCATTTGACAAGATTGATACTCAGATTGCAGGACTGGGAGAGATCTCTGCCATCCAGGATCTGTATGTAGCACATACCAAAGCTGCAATTGATGGAAATGATGCATCCGCAGCTGGTTCCGAAGAGGCAGAGGAAACAGCCGGCACACTGGAAGATGGTACTTATGAAGCAGAATTTAACACAGACAGTGGAATGTTCCATGTTAACGAAGCAAATGACGGAAAAGGTATCCTGACAGTAAAAGACGGAAAAATGACGATCCATATCAGTCTGGTATCTAAGAATATCGAAAACCTGTATGTGGGAAAAGCAGCAGATGCACAGAAAGACGGTGCAGAACTTCTGCAGCCAACAACCGATACGATCACCTATGATGACGGAAGTACAGAAGAGGTATATGGCTTTGATGTTCCGGTAAAAGCACTGGATGAAACCTTTGATCTGGCACTGATCGGAACCAAAGGAAAATGGTATGACCACGAAGTAAGCGTAAGTAATCCGGTGAAGGCAGAGTAAGGAATCCGTTACCGGAAACGGAGCGGACAGTAACTTTGACGGCAAATCAGCCTCTTGACAAAAAAAGCAGAAGTTTGTATACTACATCCATATGATTGATTCATAAGAAAATGCATTGATAAGAACCAGTAGCAGCAAGCATCCGCACAGAGAGGAGCCGGTTGGTGAGAGGCCCGCGGGGAACTTTCTGTGAATACATCTTTGAGCTTTGCACCGAACGCATCGTGCTGGTAGGCTGCAACGGAAGGACCTCCGTTATACGGGTCAGAGTATAGATTTGCCTGTACTTACAGAGGCAGGAGGTGCGAACCTTCTGTGAAATTAGGTGGTATCACGGAACCTGGCTTCCGTCCTATAAAAAAGGACGAGGCCAGGTTTTCTTATTTTACAGGAAATTGCTTTCCCGTAAAGTAAAAAAATGTTCCGCGGGAATGTGCCAAGACACATTCTTTGTTCTAAATAAACACAAAAAGGAGAAAGTTTATCATGACAATTTATGACGAATTAGTTGCCCGTGGTCTGATCGCCCAGGTAACCGACGAAGAAGAAATTAAAGATTTGATCAATAATGGAAAAGCGACTTTTTACATCGGGTTTGACCCGACTGCAGACAGTCTGCATGTAGGACATTTTATGGCACTGTGCCTGATGAAACGTCTGCAGATGGCAGGAAACAAACCGATTGCACTGATCGGTGGAGGTACTGCCATGGTTGGTGATCCGTCCGGAAGAAGTGATATGCGTCAGATGATGACACAGGAAACCATTCAGCACAACTGTGACTGCTTTAAAAAACAGATGGAGCGTTTTATTGATTTCTCTGACGGAAAAGCACTGATGGTAAATAATGGAGACTGGCTGTTAGGATTAAACTATGTAGATTTCCTGCGCGAGATCGGACCGCATTTCTCCGTAAACCGTATGCTTACCGCAGAATGCTACAAACAGCGTATGGAAAAAGGATTAAGTTTCCTGGAGTTCAACTACATGCTGATGCAGAGCTATGACTTCTACATGCTGTACCAGAAATACGGCTGTAACCTGCAGTTTGGCGGAGACGACCAGTGGAGTAACATGCTGGGTGGTACCGAACTGATCCGCCGTAAATTAGGAAAGAACGCATGTGCCATGACCATCACCCTGCTGTTAAACTCTGAAGGAAAGAAAATGGGTAAAACACAGTCCGGTGCGGTATGGCTGGATCCAAACAAAACTTCTCCGTTTGATTTTTATCAGTACTGGAGAAATGTGGCAGATGCAGATGTCCTCAAATGTATCCGTATGCTCACCTTCCTGCCGTTAGAGCAGATTGACGAAATGGATAAATGGGAAGGAAGCCAGTTAAACCAGGCAAAAGAGATCCTGGCTTACGAACTGACTGCCCTGGTACATGGTGAGGAAGAAGCAAAGAAAGCACAGGAAGGCGCGAGAGCACTGTTCTCTGCGGGTAATGCAGCTAATATGCCATCCACAACACTGGCAGCCGAGGATTTTCAGGATGGTGCCATCGACCTGATTTCTCTGCTGTGTAAAGCCGGTCTGGTAACTTCCCGTTCTGAAGGACGTCGTGCCATCGAGCAGGGAGGTGTATCCGTAGACGGAGAGAAAATTACAGATATCCGTTACAACGTGAAAAAAGAAGATATTACAGAAGAAGGTCTTATTGTAAAACGTGGTAAGAAAAAATTCATGAAAATCTGCTTATAAGAAGGGTGTCACTTGCACGGACATCACAATTGTGCTAAAGTAGAAAAATAGAGAAAAATTGTGGAAGCTCCGGAATGTTTCTGGAAAAGCTCCGGAATCGTGGAGCTTCTGACAGCAATAAATATGAGGAGGAACATACAGTGAAAAAGTATGGAGTAAACGAACTTCGTCAGATGTTTCTGGACTTTTTCGAGAGCAAAGGTCATTTGGTAATGAACAGCTTTTCCCTCGTACCCCAGAATGATAACAGCCTTCTGCTGATCAATGCAGGTATGGCACCATTAAAACCGTATTTTACCGGAGCAGAGATTCCGCCGAGAACCCGTGTGGCTACCTGTCAGAAATGTATCCGTACCGGTGATATCGAGAACGTAGGAAAGACAGCCCGTCACGGTACTTTCTTCGAGATGCTTGGTAACTTCTCTTTTGGTGATTACTTCAAACACGAAGCCATCGCATGGTCCTGGGAATTTCTGACCAAAGTGGTAGGTCTGGATGAGAACCGTCTGTATCCGTCTGTATACGAAGAGGATGATGAAGCCTTCGATATCTGGAATAAAGAAATTGGTGTTCCGGCTGACAGAATCTTCCGTTTCGGAAAAGAAGACAACTTCTGGGAGCACGGCGCAGGTCCTTGCGGTCCGTGTTCTGAGATTTACTATGACCGTGGAGAAAAATACGGCTGTGGTAAACCGGGCTGTACCGTGGGATGTGACTGCGACCGTTATATGGAAGTATGGAATAACGTATTTACCCAGTTCGAAAATGACGGGGAAGGTCATTATGAGACTCTGAAACAGAAAAATATCGATACCGGTATGGGGCTGGAACGTCTGGCTGTTGTTGTTCAGGATGTAGATTCTATTTTTGATGTAGATACACTGCGTGCCCTGAGAAATAAGGTCTGTGAAGTTGCCGGAAAAACTTATGGTGTCAATCACGAGGACGATGTATCCATCCGTCTGATCACGGATCATATGCGTTCCGCTACCTTCCTGATCTCTGATGGGGTTATGCCGACCAATGAAGGAAGAGGATATGTTCTTCGCCGTCTGATCCGTCGTGCAGCCCGTCACGGACGTCTTCTTGGTATCGAAGGACCGTTCCTGGAGAAACTGAGTGAGGCTGTCATCGAAGGATCCAAAGACGGATATCCGGAACTGGAAGAAAAGAAAATCTTTATCCTGAACGTTCTGCATAACGAAGAGAGTCAGTTCAACAAGACCATTGACCAGGGTCTGAAGATTCTTGCGGATCTGGAAACAGAGATGAAAGAAGCCGGAAAAACCGTACTGAGTGGTTCTGATGCGTTCCGTCTGTACGATACTTACGGATTTCCGATGGATCTGACCAAAGAGATCCTGGAAGAAAAAGGATATACCATCGATGAAGACGGCTTCAAGGAAGAGATGGAAATTCAGAGAAAACGTGCAAGAGAAACTCGCGCAGTCAGCAACTATATGGGTGCTGATGCAACCGTATACGATGAGATCGACCGCAATATCACAACCGAATTTACCGGATATGACAAACTGGAAGCTGCCTCCAAAGTAACTGTTCTGACCACTGAGACAGAGATCGTGGATTCCCTGATGGAAGGTCAGAAAGGAACCATTTTTGTAGAAAAGACACCGTTCTACGCTACCATGGGTGGACAGGAAGGTGACACCGGTGTGATCACCACTGCAAACGGTGTATTCCGTGTAGAAGATACCATCAAACTTCGTGGCGGCAAATACGGCCATGTAGGTGTGATGGAATCCGGTATGATCTCCAACGGAGATGAAGTAACACTGAAAGTAGACGAGCAGGAAAGAAAAGATACCTGTAAGAACCACAGTGCAACCCATCTGCTGCAGAAAGCCCTGAAGACTGTTCTTGGCGCTCATGTAGAACAGAAAGGTTCTCTGGTTAATCCGACCAGACTGCGTTTCGATTTCGCACACTTCCAGGCAATGACTCCGGAAGAGATTGCAGAAACAGAGGCTCTGGTAAATAAAGAGATCCAGGCTGCACTGCCGGTAACCACACAGATCATGGGTATCGAAGAAGCTAAGAAAACAGGTGCTATGGCACTGTTCGGTGAGAAATACGGCGATGAGGTACGTGTGGTATCCATGGGCGATTTCTCTGTAGAACTCTGTGGTGGTACTCATGTGGCAAATACAGCGAATATTACACTGTTCAAGATCGTATCCGAAGCAGGTGTTGCGGCAGGTGTTCGTCGTATCGAAGCACTGACAGGTAACAACGTGATCGAATACTATCGTCAGATGGAAGAAAATCTGCATACAATCGCAAAAACACTGAAGACCAGTCCTGCTGAGATCACAGAAAAGATCACACATCTGCAGAAAGAAGTAAAAGAACTGCAGAGTGAAAATGAATCTCTGAAGAGTAAGATGGCTCAGGATTCTCTGGGAAATGTTATGGATCAGGTTGTGGAAGTAAAAGGTGTGAAAGTTCTGGCATCTGCCGTTGATGGCGTAGATATGAATGGACTGCGTGACCTGGGCGATCAGCTGAAAGAAAAACTGGGTGAAGGTGTGGTAGTTCTGGCATCTGCCAAAGATGGCAAAGTAAGCCTTCTTGCCATGGCAACACAGGGTGCTATGGATAAAGGAGCACATGCAGGTAATCTGATCAAGGCAGCGGCTGCAATCGTCGGAGGCGGCGGTGGTGGACGTCCGAATATGGCACAGGCCGGCGGCAAGAACCCGGATAAGATTCCGGAAGCTATCGCAAAAGTAGCAGAACTGGTAGAGGGACAGCTGAAATAATCCCAGTCCGGAAAAAACAACAAAAAAACCGGAAAAATTTCAAAAAACCAGTTGACGAAATAAAAAAATCTGCTATAATAAATACCAGTGCAATAAAATACCCAAACAGTTGTATTATGCACAATCTACAACTGGAGGGAGGTTAGGTGTGAGACTATGTCAAACGTTATCGTAAAAGAAAACGAAACTTTAGATAGTGCTCTGCGTAGATTTAAACGTAGCTGTGCAAAAGCAGGCATTCAGCAGGAAATCCGCAAAAGAGAGCATTACGAGAAACCAAGTGTTCGTCGTAAGAAAAAATCTGAAGCTGCAAGAAAACGTAAATATAATTAATATGTGCACATTGGCGTAAGCCATGAGAAGAGGGATACTGCGAGCAGGATCCCTCTTTTACGTATATATTTTTAAAATCTTATAATTTCTTTAAGAATTGAAATCTGTATAGTCTTTTGCAAAGGCATATGATATAATTTTCGCATACTATAAATCTGCTGATAAGTGCAGAAAAAGAAATGAGGGGAAATTTCTATGTGGACACATGCAGTGTATGGCACGGATCTGTATCATTTTATCCAATGGTTTATCCTGTATAGTTTCATGGGGTGGGTAGTGGAATCCATCTATATGTCATTTTGTAACAGGAAACTGACTAACCGCGGATTTGCGTTTTCACCCTTTTGTCCGATCTATGCAGTAGGAGCTTTGTCAGTGTATGGCATGCTTCGTCCGCTGGAAGGTCAATATGTGGTGCTTTATCTGGCGGGTGCGGTTCTTGCTACGACGCTGGAATATATTACGGCAGTGCTTATGCGCAATCTGTTTGGACAGGTTTGGTGGGATTACACGGAGAAACCTTTTAATTACAAAGGTGTGATCTGTCTGGAGAGTACGATAGCGTGGGGATTCTATACAATCTTTATGTTTGGCTTCCTGCAGAGATTTGTAAACTTCGTATCCGACAGCTATTCTGTTCGATTCGGCAGAAACCTGGCGGCAGTCGTGGTTGTGATCTATACATTTGATTTTTCGTTGCATCTGTTCAAAGCGAAAATGAACAGAATGCCGAGAAAAGTGGAAGAGATGAAAGAACGTGTCAGTTTTCATATTGGAAAAATGAGGTAACTATTCCGCAGGTAACTGTGAGGATACTGAACAGTCACAGAATGAGTAAAAAACGGGTGCTAACCCAGGGTGTGATAATCCTGAGTCAGCACCTTTTTATATTGTTCCTGTAAAGTTTCCAGAGTGAAAGGTTCTGTGCTTTCGGCATGAACACCATGGGAGGCAGCGAGCTCCTCGGTGTAATCGGAAAGCTTGTAAACGGTATAGATATTCTGATCATGATTATAATGAGTAACCAGAGGGACCAGATCAGCATTACGGATGGAAAGAGCATCGGAGACCGGATCCCGAACAATGGTAATATCTGCCATACCGCCAAGGAGACAGGCAGGTTCTTTTTGTGTGGAAATAAAGTTTCCAAGAGAGTAATAGACCAACATCTGATGTCCGCTGTCATCTGTCAGTGTCTCAAAATTCTGTAGCGTATGGCTATGGGCACAGATGGCAATATCGACACCCTGATGTAACAGCAACTGGAGAAATGCTTTCTCCTCTGTATCCGGTTCAGTGGAATATTCTTTTCCGGTGTGAAGAAAGGCGATGGTCATATCACCGATTTCTTTTGCTTTTTTGACATCGGATATTACCCGCTCCGTGCGGAGAAGATCAACTGCATAATCCGGAAGTTCATCGTAAGGTTCATTGTTTACTGTAGTTGTGTAGTTGAGAAGGGAAAAAGTAACATCCTTGCAACGGATGGTAGTGATTTCACCGGCATTTTCTGCGGAATCATGGATACCGAGGAGAGCAACTTCCGGGTGACTGGTTTCCCAGTATCGGATCGTATCGGTAATACCGGTGATTCCCTTGTCAAAAACATGGTTGTTTGCCTGTTCCACGATATCGAATCCGGCGGTAACAAGTGCATCACCGATTTCCACAGGAGATCCGAAAGCGGGATAAGAAGAAATGTTTGCGTGATCGGATACAAAGATGCTTTCTTCATTGACTGCGGCGAGGTCTGCGGCAGAGATATCATCCCGGATGTGTTCATACAGGTGATCATAATTCCATACGGTCTGTGTGGTATCTGCAGATTCATAGATTCCCTGATGAATCAGATTATCGCCGACGGCGACAAAATGAATGGTATTATTTTCCAGTTTCTGCTGTTTTTGCAGCTCAGCTTCCTGCTTTTGCTTTATCTGTTTCCGAAGTTCGGCCTCCTGGGCGGCGGCCCTTTGATGATTGTGATAGAGTGTGACGAATAAACCGATTCCGGCAGTCAGGATCAGACAGGAACAGGCAAGAAATATCTTTTGACGCCGGACCTGTTGCTGGCGTTTCCGTTTTTGTTCCAGTTTGCGTGATTCCCGCATCTGACTGGTATTGTTTTGCGTGTTAGGTGTATCCATAAAGTTCCTCGTTGTTTCTCATTCTGTAATAATTATCGGTACTATTCAGCAGGTAGCATTCCGCAAGATGTTTAGAAATGCATTTTGACTCGTAACTGTCCAGCAGTGAGTGGCAAAAATTACTTTTGAAAGTCACATCATAAATATAATTATTATACACAAAAAGAAAGAAAGTAGCAAGAAAATCTCAAGCAAATTGTATAAAAAAAGTAAAGAACAGGTTACTGTTCACTGGTAATATCCCGCGAGGTGTTTTTTGTGAGCGAAGGTCACAGAAAACTCGAGACATATCGCGCGAATTTATGCGATCAGCATAAATTCTGTGCATCGCACAGCGTGTTGCTGGGCACGGAGTGAACAGTAACAAGAACAGTTCATATTCCCGTGCAAAAAGCAGATGTTCCGGCATATAGTGAAACAAAGATCCGAAACGAGCAAAGATGATGAAGAAAAGAATTATCACATGGGTATTACTTCTGATGCTGATAACGGCTGAAATCTGTCCGGTGAAAATCCAGGGTGCGGTACAGCCGGCGCCGGAGATCAGCGCACCGGGAGCGGTACTTATGGAACCATCTACAGGAACTGTTTTATACGAAAAAAACGGAGAAGAACAGCGAAGTCCGGCAAGCATTACCAAAATCATGACTCTGCTTTTGATTTTTGAAGCACTGGAAGACGGACAGATCACGTTGGAGGAAGAGGCGGTAACCAGTGCCTATGCAAAAAGCATGGGGGGATCTCAGGTTTTTCTGGAAGAAGGAGAAAAACAGACAGTGGAGACCCTGATCAAATGTATCGTAGTTGCATCGGGGAATGATGCATCCGTGGTAATGGCAGAACATCTTGCGGGAAGCGAGGAAGAATTTGTGAAAAGAATGAATGAAAAAGCCAGAGAGCTTGGTATGATACATACACAGTATGTGGACTGTTGCGGACTTACAGATTCCGATGCACATTATACCACGGCTTCTGATGTTGCGATTGTCTCGAGAGAACTGATTACTCGTTTTCCCCGTATTCTTAACTATTCCTCTATCTGGATGGAAAATATTATCCACAGAACGGCACAGGGAGAGAAAGAATTCTGCCTGACCAATACCAACAAGCTGATTCGCAGTTATGAAGGGTGCATTGGTCTGAAAACCGGAAGTACCAGTGTGGCAAAATACTGTGTATCTGCAGTTGCACGGAGGGGAGAGATGACGTTGCTTGCGGTAGTCATGGGTGCGCCGGATGCCAAGGTGCGATTTAAAGATGCGGCAGCCTTGCTTGATTATGGATTTGGAAAGTGTAATCTTTATCTGGATGAAAACAGGAAAAATCCGGATCCGGTGCCGGTAAAAGGAGGGGTAAAAAAAGAGGTGGCATGTCGGTATACAGGAGAATTCCGGTATCTGGATACGGAAGGGAAAAATCTTTCGCAGATAGAAAAGAAGATTGTTTATATGAAGAATCTTCAAGCACCGGTAAAGAAAGGAGATATCGTTGGCGAAGCACAGTATTTGCTGGATGGAAAGATGGTTGGCAAAACGGATATAGTGGCTGCAAAATCTGTGAAAAAGGCCGGTCTGTGGGATTATATCAAACACATCAGAAAGAGAATGATAAAGGGTGATGATTATTCGGCAGACGGGTAACTGTTTGATACAAAAACTGACGGGAATAGAACAGAAAACTGCTTTCCCGTCAGTTTTGAAAATGTAACAGTATCGGATCCGGGTTTACATTACGATCTGCGCAGAACGTATCGGAATCATCACATCTCGAAAATTACTACCTGATACCCTGGCATATGAAGGATATCTCCGTTAAGATCCAGTGTTTCCAGATTGTTCATCAGCACTTTTTTGTAAGTTCCCGGAAGAACAACATCCTGAGCATCGTGTTGATAATTGGCAATTACCAGCAGAGTCCTGTCAGTGCCTTTTCTGTAATAAGCCATCAGATTGGTCTGTTCTTCTTTGTATGGAACAACTTCGCCGTATACAACCACATCTTTGTATTCCGGATTCTTGCGGAGGGCGATCAGCTCTTTGTACCAGTGATACATGGAATCCGGGCGGTTCGCCTGTTCAGCGGCATTGATATCGGTATAATTCGGATTCACTTTCAGCCATGGGGTTCCTGTGGTAAATCCTGCGTTAGCAGTTGCATCCCACTGGAATGGAGTACGGGCATTGTCACGACTGTAAGGAACAACAGCTTTGAAAGCGGATTCCGGAGTCAGTCCGGCGTCCAGTGCTACCTGATACTCATCGAGGGTGCTGCAGTCATCAATTTCATCTATGGAGTGGAAAGAAACATTTGTCATACCAAGTTCCTGTCCCTGATAGATGAAAGGCAGCCCACGGAGCATAACGTTGACAGCGGCAAGCATTTTCTTGCTGGTGTCACTGACGTCTGCTTCCGGGATATAGTGGCTGACACCGCGAGGTTCATCATGATTTTCGATGATATTGGAGATGAATCCGATATCCCCCAGGCGTTTCTGAGTACCGAAGGCAGCTTTTTTATATTCCTCACCCCATACAACCGGTTTGCATTTGTACCATCCGTCATCGGATTTACCGGCGATGGTTTCGGCAAAATCAAACATGGAAGAGAAGTGGCCATTGTTTCCGATAAATGCTTCCAGAGCATCCGGACGATCGGTAAATACTTCACCTACAGTAAATGCATGATGTTTTTCGAACGTTTCTGTTTTCATCTCATGCAGAAAGTCGTCGATACCTTCCGCATCATGAAGCATGTTATCGATGCCTGCCAGCCCGTCATCACGGTCTGCGGGATAGCTGGTATAAATATTCGGCTTTTTAATGTTCATGATTGCATCGATACGGAAGCCGGCTACACCGCGATCCAGCCACCAGTTGATCATTTTGTATATTTCTTCCCGGAGCTTGGGATTCTCCCAGTTCAGATCCGGCTGTTTTTTGTGGAAGACATGCATATAATATTTGTCGGTGTGTCCCGGCAGAAGATCCCATACAGGACCGCCGAAATAAGAACGCCAGTTGTTTGGTAATTTGTAATCTTTGGCATCTGCAATATAAAAATATTTACCGTATTCGCCGTCCGGATCTTCACAGGCTTTTTTAAACCATTCGTGTTCGTCGGAACAGTGGTTGACAACCAGATCCATAACGATATACATATTACGGGATTTTGCTTCTTTTAACAGTTCGTCCATATCCTCCATGGTTCCGAATCTTGGATCGATATCATAATAATCGGAGATATCATATCCCTGATCTGCCAGCGGAGAACAATAGATCGGGGAGAGCCAGATAATATCGATTCCCAGATCTTTAAGATAATCCAGTTTGCTGATCACACCTTTCAGATCACCGATACCGTCTCCATTGGTATCGTAAAAGCTTTTTGGATAAATCTGATATGCGGCTTTTTCATGCCACCATTTTTTCTCTAACATTGAAAAATCCTCCTTGTGTATGTCCTGCGAATTATTTAGTGACATTATAGACAATACTGAGGAGAAAAACCACCGAAAAACTGATTAAAAAGTATATTATTCTGACTTCTTGGAAAGATATAATTTTCGGTATTGCAGAGGAGTGATTCCGGTTTTCCGCTTGAAAAGCCGCTGAAAATTCCCCATATTATTGAATCCGCATTCCAGACAGATTTCTGTTACCGGTGCATCACCTGTCTCTAACAGCCGGATGACCTTATTCAAACGGTAATCGTTAATGTAATCGATGGGAGTTTTTCCGATAGAACGTTTGAAAAAGCGGCAGAAATACTGGTCGTTCATATTTACCTGGGAAGCCAGATCCTGCACATACAGTTTTTCATGGTAATGATCTGCGATATAAGAAAGTACGGTTTTGATGGCTGTGATTTTCTGACTTTCTGTTCTGGGCGACTGGCACATCAAACCGGCTTCCATGAGAATCCCGATGAGCTGAAGGATCCCTGCCTTGATCTGCAGCTGAGAGATGACATCATCCGTAAGAATCTGTTCGCCGGCGAGCAGAGTCTCTTTGCTCCGTGAAAAAATATGACTGATCTGTTGATAAGAGCTGCGAAAGGCGGAAAAAAAGGGGCTGGTCTGATCGAGAAAACGAGGAAATGTCAGTTTATTCTGCGTCAGTGGAAGTAAAATGGATTCATCGATCGAGTCATAATCCTGGAAAAGGAGCATAGAAGGTGAGAAAACAACTGCCTGTTCATCAAATTCCATACTCAGGGAACGCAGAGAATGAAGTTCTCCGCTGTTAATAAATAAAAAACATTCCCGGTCAGTTCCGTAAGGTTCCATATTGATATCCAGTTTGAAAGAACCGTGATGAAGATAAACGATTTCAACCTCCTCATGCCAGTGATGGCGGACACGAAGACGGTGACTGGGATTGCAAAAATGATAATAAGCACAGGGAAACAGGCGTGTACCGTGGGACTGCTTTTCTTTCAGAGACGGTTGCTGAGATGTCTGATTCATATAAAGTTCCTCCTGTTGATAAAATTATTTGGTAATTATCCGGAAGATAGTATTCCACTAAAAACTGAACAGTTGCGATACGTCTATCTTATCATACTAAACGGGTCTTTTCTATCATAGGATACATAGGAGGGGTAAAAAATGAAAAAAATCTGGGAGCGGGAGATGTGGATAGTGCTGGGATTCCTTGCCGGATGCTTTGCTCTTGGAATGGCAGGTGGGATCCTGTTTGCTAATCTTGCATATCCGTGCCGAAACGGACAAAATCAGATATTAGAACTGTACGCACTGACGCAGATTAAAAAGAAAGAAGGAAAATCAACAGAATATTTCTGGTATCTTCTGGAAAACAGAATGTTTACAGTTCTGTTTTTTCTATTGACGGGACTTACAGGTGCCGCACACTTTGTTGTGGTGGCAGCGGCAGCCTGGATGGGATTTCTTGCAGGTGCGGCGGGAAGCATTTTGATTCTGGAACTCGGACTGGAGGGATTCCGGATTTTTGCAGGTTCTTTATTTCCGCAGGCTTTTGTATATTTTCCTGCAGTTGCACTGTTGATGACAAAAATTTACAAAGAAGGGGGAAATATCTGGAAGAAACCGGTAAAAATAATAAGAATCTATTTTCTGACCGGTCTGATCGTAATGTTTCTGTGTCTTTCAGGTGTTGTTCTTGAGGCGTATATTAATCCGGAATGGATGAGATGGATTCTGGGACGATTATGCTGAGAAAATATTTTACAAGATATGGTAGACATAAGATTCAAGTGTTCGATATGTTGTAGTTTTGGATAAAAATTGGGAAATGTAGAGATAAATCTGAAAAATAAGGGTTTGCTTTTCTGAAAAAACACAGTTATAATAAATTTACATGGCAAAAACAGGTGAGGTTTTTGCTTTATCATTATACAATGAGGACACGGGAAAATATGGAAACAGAGATAAAAATATTTATATCTTATTTACATAATATAAAAAGAATGTCCGGCAATACGGTGGTGTCCTATGAGAGAGATCTGAAGAAAATGCTGCAGTATTTTCAGGAAGCACATCAGATTACCAGGGTACAGGATATCACGGAAACCAGTCTGAATTCTTATATGTTGTATCTGGAAAAGAATCATTTTGCAGCGTCTACGGTATCGAGAAGCGTAGCTTCCATGCGTGCGTTTTTCCAGTATCTGTATCAGGAGCATCTCATAGAAAATAATCCGGCGGATCATCTGCGTCCGCCCAAGGTGGAAAAAAAGATGCCACAGATTTTGTCTGTGGAGGAAGTAGATCTGCTTCTTCGCCAGCCGTCGGACAGGACGCCGAAAGGCTTGCGGGATCGGGCGATGCTGGAACTGTTATATGCCACCGGAATCCGGGTTAGTGAACTGATTCATCTGGAAATGTCGGATGTGAATCTGTCGATGGGATATATTAATTGCCGGGATACGGACAGTGAGCGGGTGATCCCTTTTGGAAGTCAGGCAAAAAAGGCATTACAGCAATATATGCATACAGTGCGGAACGGATTCCTGAAAGAGCAGGAAAGCGAAGTGCTTTTTACAAATTGTTCGGGGAAACCAATGAGTAGACAGGGATTCTGGAAAGTACTGAAACATTATGCACAGACTGCCGGGATCGAGAAAGACATTACGCCGCATACTCTGCGGCATTCGTTTGCCGCACATCTGATCCAGAACGGAGCAGACTTAAAAAGTGTGCAGGAGATGCTGGGACATTCGGATATATCGACAACGCAGATGTATCTGAATATGAATGTGTATAAAATCAGGGATGTTTATACCAAAGCACACCCGAGGAAATAAGAGGAGAGAAAGTATTATGAGTATTCAACTGTTGAAAAAACTGCCAACACCGACAGAGATCAAAGCTGATTATCCGGTGACACAGAAAGTGGCACAGATCAAAGCGGAAAGAGATGAGATGATCCGAAAAGTATTTACCGGAGAGTCCGATAAGTTTCTGGTCATCATCGGACCATGTTCCGCAGATAACGAAGAGGCAGTTTGTGAATATATCAACCGTCTGTCCAGGGTACAGGAAGAAGTGGCAGATAAGCTGATCCTGATTCCGAGAATCTATACAAACAAACCGAGAACAACCGGAGAGGGTTACAAAGGGATCCTTCATCAGCCGGATCCGGAGAAGAAACCGGATCTGCTTCATGGCCTGATCGCTATCCGTAAGATGCATATGCGTGCCATCGAGGAATCGGGTCTGACAGCAGCTGACGAAATGCTGTATCCGGAAACCTGGAGATATCTGGATGATATTCTTTCTTATGTTGCTATCGGAGCACGTTCTGTGGAGAATCAGCAGCATCGTATGGTAGCAAGCGGTATGGATGTTCCGGTGGGTATGAAAAATCCAACCAGTGGGGATCTGTCTGTGATGCTGAATTCTGTTGTGGCAGCACAGATCAAACAGAACTTTATCTACAGAAACTGGGAGGCTGAGACAGACGGCAATCCGCTGGCTCATACAATTCTTCGCGGAGCAGTGAATAAACATGGCAATGCGATCCCGAATTATCATTATGAGGATCTGCAGTTCCTGCTGGAAAAATATAATGAGAGAGATCTGCAGAATCCTGCGACGATCGTGGATGCGAATCATTCGAATTCGAACAAGCAGTTTAAGGAGCAGATCCGTATTGTGAAAGAAGTGCTTCACAGCAGAAATGTTTCCGGGGATATTAAGAAGCTGGTGAAGGGCGTGATGATCGAGAGTTATCTGGTTGAGGGCAGCCAGAAGATCGGATGTGAGAATCACGTGTACGGAAAATCGATTACGGATCCTTGCCTGGGCTGGGAGGATTCGAGAGAGCTGCTGCATACGATTGCGGAGCTTTGTTAGGATAAAAAACAAAAAAATAAGAGTAGTTGGCTAAGGGGACGTGGCTGGCTTGCGATCCATAGGTGGACAACTTGGGCAGGGCAACTTTGAACTAATCACTAACTTCGACTAATTGACGCTGGTCAGCTGACCAGCGCCAAAGTCTACGTAAGTGCTGGATTTCAAAGCTTGCCCTGAACGCCCCAAAAGTGTTGTCCACCCATGGATCACAAGCCAGCCACTGGTTTTGGCAAACGGCGTTAAGTTTGTTTGTTACAGAAAGCTGTTTTCTGATACATAAGATAAAAATGGTTAGTTTGTAGATTTTTTACTGCATAATCTCATTGCCAGTAAAAACACTCCTCCGGCGACAAGAACACCTCCAAACAGTGCTACATATCCGCCCGTCTTTATTTCACATAATATGCGGTAGGTAAACAGACCGCATCCACATCCAAGGATCATTCCACAACAGGGCAGGACGATCCATTCTACTGCCGGAAATCGAAATTTTACACTTTTATGTAAAAAGATCAGGTTTAATCCCGTTATGATAAGCTGGCTTAAAAGCAGTCCGAAGAGGTAGCCGCGGATTCCCATGTGGGGGATTGCGAAGGTCACGAAGAGGATTCGGATTCCAAGGCCGGCGAGGTTCTGAATCAGGCATTGGACGGTGTGTCCCAGGCCGTTCAGGATCCCGGTCAGAGTGGCGGTGAGATAGAGGAAAGGACAGAGGAATGCCAGGATCTGTAAAAAGATGCCGGCGTCCTGGTTTCGGTAGAAGATCTGTGCCAGCTCTTTTCCGAAAAAGAAGAAGATTCCTCCGGATAAAAAGCCGAGCAACAGACAGTATTGAATCGTTTGTTCGGTAGAGCGGATAATGGCATCTTCTTTTCCGGCTGCCTGCTGTCCGGCGATGGTTGGGAGGAGCATCGTGGAGAGGGCGGACGTGATCGCAGAAGGAAATAAAATAAAGGGCAATGCCATACCGGTCAGTGCGCCATACAGACTGAGGGACTGTACGTTTGTAAGTCCGGATGCTTCGAGTTTTCCTGGGATGAGGATGGCTTCGGTACTCTGTAAGAGGTTGACGAGCATGCGGTTCAGGGTGAGCGGGACGGATAAGGTGAGGATTTCCCAGAGGCAGGAACGGACGCGAAAGTCGGTAGTGCCTTTATAGGAAGGTTTCTGGAAAGCGAGACAGACAACGCAGAAGAAGCATGCCGCCAGTTCTCCGAAAAGCATGCCGCCAACGGCGAGAATCGGTGTCGGAGCAAGGTTTTGCTCCAGGAAAATCAGGTAAATGACATAAGAGGCACTCACCCGGGCAAACTGTTCCAGTAATTGTGATACAGCCGGAACCGTGGTTCGGCGGGTGGAAAAGTACCAGGCATGGATGCAGGTGTGTATGGAACAGAGGGGCAGACTGAAAGCAAGCAGCTGCAGAAGTTCACAGCATCGGATCTCATGTAAGATATGAAGGCTGATCCAGGGTGCGCGGGTGTACAGAAAAAAGGACACGATCAGTGAAAGTCCCACAGAAAGTCCGCTGCCACTCAGGAAAAATACCCATCCCTTTCTCGGATTTCCCTTGGATAAAGCGGCGGAGCAGCAGCGGGATAAGGCACTCTGAATGCCGGCGGTGACACCGGACAGGCAGAAGGCATAGACCGGGAAAATCATCTGGTAGATTCCCAGACCCTGTGCACCAATGGTGCGGGATAGGAATATCCTATAAAAGAAGCCAATCAGACGGCTCAAGATACCCGCACAGGTGAGGATGGCAGTACCGGTGAGGACAGGATGCTTCGCAGAAGAAAACATAACAAGCTCCGGGGCTTTTTTTAAAATATATGAGGCTGCCAGCCTTGACAGAACCGGGGAGTCGTGTTATATTGACAAAGGGTCATATCCCAGTAGATTACTAGGGAATCTGAAAGACCAAAGGAAACTTCCGGAAGGGAGGTAACATGAAATTATCAACGAAGGGCAGATACGGTCTCCGAGCGATGATCGATCTGGCTGTATATAGTGAAAAAGAACCGGTGTCTATACAGAGTATAGCGGATCGGCAGAACATCTCCGAGCGTTATCTTGAACAGCTGATGGCCAGTCTGAAAAAGGAAGGACTGGTGAAAAGCATCCGGGGAGCCAACGGAGGGTACCAGCTGGCAAGACCGGCAATCGGTATCTCGGTTGGAGATATTCTTCGTGCACTGGAAGGAGATCTGCGAGCAGTAACCTGTCCGGCAAACGGCGAAGAAGGAAACGGTGGCTGCGAAAATGCAGATCTGTGTGTGACGCGATATGTATGGCAGCGCATCAACGAAGGAATTACTCATGCAGTGGATACCATGTATCTCAACCAGTTGGTGGAAGAGAGTAAAAAACTGAAAGAAAAAGGACAGGTACAGCCTGCAGGCTGTCAGGGATAGGAGGCAAAATCATCATGAAGAAAATTATTTATCTGGATAATGCGGCAACCACAAAAGTTGCACCGGAAGTAGTAGAGGCGATGCTCCCGTATTTTACGGAGTACTATGGCAATCCGTCCAGCGTATATGAACTGGCAGGAATCAGCAAAAAAGCAGTGACAGAAGGAAGAGAAAAAGTAGCTTCTGTCATCGGAGCGAACCCGAATGACATCTACTTTACCGCAGGCGGTTCCGAGTCCGACAACTGGGCACTGAAAGCTACTTACGAAGCATATAAATCAAAAGGAAACCATATCATCACTACCAAAATCGAGCATCATGCCATACTGCATACCTGTGAATGGCTGGAAAAACAGGGTGCAAAGATCACATATCTGGATGTGGATGAAAATGGTGTTGTAGATCTGGATCAGTTGCAGAAGGCTATCACACCGGAGACCATCCTGATCTCTGTAATGGCAGCAAACAATGAAATCGGCACTCTGCAGCCAATCAAAGAGATCGGTGCTATTGCAAAAGAACATGGTATTTTATTCCATACAGATGCCGTACAGGCATTTGGTCAGATTCCGATCAATGTAGACGAGTGCAATATTGATATGTTAAGCTCCAGCGGACATAAGATCAACGGACCAAAAGGTATCGGATGTCTGTATATCCGCAAAGGACTGAAACTGCGTTCCTTCGTTCACGGCGGCGCGCAGGAGAGAAAGAGAAGAGCCGGAACAGAAAATGTACCGGGTATCGTAGGATACGGTGTGGCAGCAGAACGTGCACTTCGTACCATGGAAGAACGTACCGCAAAAGAAATCGAAGTAAGAGATTACATGATCAAAAAGATCCAGGAAGAAATCCCGTACTGCAAACTGAACGGACATCCAACACTGCGTCTGCCGAACAATGTAAACTTCAGCTTCCAGTTTATCGAGGGAGAATCTCTGCTGATCATGCTGGATATGGCAGGTATCTGTGCATCCAGTGGTTCCGCCTGTACTTCCGGATCTCTGGATCCTTCTCATGTACTGCTGGCCATTGGGCTGCCTCACGAGATCGCACACGGATCTCTGCGTCTGACGCTGAGTGAGGAAACCACAAAAGAAGATGCAGATTTTGTTGTTGAGCAGATCAAAGGTATCGTAGCGCGTCTGAGAAGTATGTCTCCGCTGTACGAAGACTTTATGAAAAAACAGAATAAATAATAAAAAAGATTAACATACGAATATACGGAGGAAATATAGATATGTATAGTGAAAAAGTAATGGATCATTTTCAGCATCCGAGAAATGTAGGGGAAATCGAAAACGCCAGCGGTGTAGGTACCGTAGGTAATGCAAAATGTGGAGATATCATGAGAATGTATCTGGATATCGATGACAACGGTATCATTCAGGATTGCAAATTCAAAACATTCGGTTGTGGTGCAGCTGTTGCAACCAGCAGTATGGCCACTGAACTGGTAAAAGGAAAAACTATTCAGGAAGCACTGGAAGTAACTAATAAAGCTGTTATGGAAGCACTGGACGGACTGCCGCCTGTAAAGGTACACTGTTCCCTGCTGGCTGAGGAAGCCATCCACGCAGCACTGTGGGATTATGCGGAGAAACATCACATCAAGATCGAAGGCTTAAGCAAACCGAAGTCCGATATCAGTGAAGGGGAGACCGAAGAGGAAGAATATTAATGAAAAAAAAGGTAGTTGTAGGGCTGTCCGGAGGAGTTGACTCCTCTGTGGCAGCCTGGCTGTTAAAAGAACAGGGTTACGATGTGATCGGAGTAACCATGCAGATTTGGCAGGACGAGCCGGAGCTGATCCAGGAAGAAAACGGGGGATGCTGCGGCCTTTCTGCCGTTGACGATGCCAGAAGAGTGGCGCAGATCCTTGATATTCCATATTATGTTATGAATTTCAAAAAAGAATTCAAGGCAAATGTCATGGACTATTTTGTGGATGAGTATCTGCACGGCCGCACACCGAATCCGTGTATCGCCTGCAACCGCTATGTAAAATGGGAGTCCCTGCTGCAAAGAAGTCTTGCCATCGGTGCGGACTATATTGCCACCGGACATTATGCAAGAATCGAGCAGCTGCCAAACGGCAGATATGCGATCCGCAATTCTGTGACTGCGGCAAAAGATCAGACCTATGCACTGTACAATCTGACGCAGGAACAGTTAAAGCGGACACTGATGCCGGTAGGTGAGTACTCCAAAGACCAGATCCGTGTCATGGCAGAAAAGATCGGACTTCCGACCGCACACAAAAAAGATTCTCAGGAGATCTGCTTTGTGGATGATAACGATTATGCAGGATTTATCGACGGGTACGGTCAGGGAAAAGTGCCGGAAGGTAATTTTGTGGACAAAGACGGTAAAGTTCTCGGACGTCACAAAGGAATCACCCGTTATACGATCGGACAGAGAAAAGGACTGAATATCGCGCTTGGAAAACCGGTATTTGTACAGAAGATATGCCCGGAAACCAATGAAGTGGTTCTTGGAAGTAACGAAGATCTGTTTACGACCACTGTGCGGGCGAACCGCCTGAATTTTATGGCAGTGGAAGACATTCCGGAAGAGATCGGAGCTCTCGGAAAGATTCGTTATAATCACAGAGGGGATACCTGCAAAGTAAAACGAATCGGTGAAGATTTACTGGAATGCCACTTTGATACTCCGGTCAGGGCAGTGACACCGGGACAGGCACTGGTACTGTACCAGGGAGAGTATGTGCTGGGAGGGGGAACCATTGTATGACGAGCCGAAAAGGAACCATTCCATATGAAGGAAGAATAACTGCAGACTGTCATATCCACACGGAATTTTCGTCGGACAGCGAGACAAAAATCACAGATCAGGTAGAACGTGCCATCGCACTGGGACTGGATCATATCTGTTTTACAGATCATATGGATATGGATTATCCGGAGGGAGAATTCGAACTGGATACGGATGCCTATGTAAAACGGGTACTGGAGCTACAGGAAGAATACAAAGACCGGATCCGCATCTGCCTTGGTGTGGAACTGGGCATGCAGGAGCATCTGAAAGAACGCCAGCAGGCCTATATTGAAAAATATCCCTTTGATTTCGTCATTGGTTCCATGCATCTGATCCACGGAGAAGACCCTTATTTTGGAAAAATATATGAAGAAATGGGGGATGAAGAGGCGTATCGTGAATACTTCCGGGCAACTCTGGAAAACCTAAAAAGAGCACCGAAGATCCATACACTGGGACATCTGGACTATGCGGTGCGCTACGGGAAAGAGAAAGACAGATATTATTCCTATGAGAGATTTTCACAGGAAATCGATGCGATCCTGCAGTATCTGATCAGTCATCAGATTGCACTGGAAGTAAATACAGCAGGTCTTCGAATGCTTGGCTTTACCAATCCCCACCCGGATGTGATACGCAGATACCGGGAAATGGGCGGAGAACTGATTACAGTCGGTTCCGACGGTCATGTGCCGGAATATCTGGGCTATGGATTTGACCGACTTCCGGAATTACTGTCTGACTGTGGATTCGATTCTTATACAGTGTTCAGACAAGGGAAACCGGAATTCAGAAAAGTTTTGGTGAAAATTTGAAAATATGCTTGAATTTTTCAGGCAAATTAGGTAGAATAATTATAGGTTGATGTTTCTTTAACAATCTTATAGAAACCTCACAAATTTTATTTACTTTTTAGGAGGAATGAAAATCATGGCAGTAAAAGTAGCAATTAATGGTTTTGGACGTATCGGTCGTCTGGCATTCAGACAGATGTTTGGAGCAGAGGGATTTGAAATCGTTGCAATCAACGACCTGACTTCCCCAAAAATGTTAGCACACTTACTGAAATATGATTCCACACAGGGAAAATATGCTCTGGCTGACACAGTAAAAGCTGGTGAAGATTCTATCACTGTTGATGGAAAAGAAATCAAAATCTACGCAAAAGCTAATGCAGCTGAACTTCCTTGGGGAGAAATCGGTGTAGATGTAGTTCTGGAGTGTACTGGATTCTATACATCCAAAGACAAAGCTCAGGCTCATATCGATGCTGGTGCTAAACATGTTATCATTTCCGCTCCGGCTGGAAACGATCTGAAAACAATCGTTTACAACGTAAACCATGAAACTCTGACAGCAGATGATCATATCATCTCTGCAGCTTCCTGTACAACAAACTGCCTGGCTCCTATGGCAAAAGCCCTGAATGACCTGGCACCGATCAAATCCGGTATCATGTGCACAATTCACGCTTACACAGGAGATCAGATGACTCTGGACGGACCGCAGAGAAAAGGCGATCTGAGAAGATCCCGTGCAGCTGCAGTTAACATCGTTCCAAACAGCACAGGTGCTGCAAAAGCTATCGGTCTGGTTATCCCGGAACTGAATGGCAAACTGATCGGTTCTGCACAGCGTGTTCCAACTCCTACAGGATCCACAACTATCCTGACAGCAGTTGTTGAAGGTAACGTAACAGTTGATCAGATCAACGCAGCTATGAAAGCAGCTTCTAACGAGTCCTTCGGATACAACGAAGACGAAATCGTATCCAGCGATATCGTTGGTATGAGATTCGGTTCTCTGTTTGATTCTACTCAGACAATGGTTCTGCCACTGGAAAACGGTACAACAGAAGTACAGGTTGTTTCATGGTATGACAACGAAAATTCTTACACAAGCCAGATGGTAAGAACAATCAAACACTTCGGAAAACTGCTGAATGCATAATCCATAGGCTCATTGGGGGTCCGGTCTCTTTGGACCGGGCTCCTTTTTTATACAGCTGCGGCTGTAATTGCACAGATGTGCGAATAATAAAAAGGAGGCATATGCCAATGCTTAATAAAAAATCTGTTGATGATATCAACGTAAAAGGCAAAAGAGTTCTGGTTCGTTGCGATTTCAACGTACCTCTGCAGGATGGAAAGATCACAGACGAGAACCGTCTGGTAGCAGCACTTCCTACTATCAAAAAACTGATTGCTGATGGTGGAAAAGTAATTCTGTGTTCTCATCTTGGCAAACCGAAGGGAGAGCCGAAACCAGAATTATCTCTGGCACCGGTTGCAGTAAGACTGAGCGAACTGCTGGGACAGGAAGTAAAATTTGCAGCTGATCCGGAAGTTGTCGGACCAAACGCAAAAGCAGCTGTAGAAGCTATGAAAGACGGCGAAGTAATCCTTCTGGAGAACACCCGTTATCGTGCAGAAGAAACCAAAAACGGAGACGAATTCTCCAAAGAACTGGCTTCCCTGTGTGATGTTTTCGTAAACGATGCATTCGGAACCGCTCACAGAGCTCACTGCTCTAACGTAGGTGTTACAAAATATGTAGATACTGCTGTTGTTGGATATCTGATGCAGAAAGAGATCGATTTCCTTGGCAATGCAGTAAACAACCCGGAAAGACCATTCGTTGCTATCCTGGGTGGAGCAAAAGTTTCCAGCAAGATTTCCGTAATCAACAACCTGCTGGATAAAGTAGATACTCTGATCATCGGCGGTGGTATGGCTTATACTTTCGCAAAAGCAGAAGGTGGTACCATCGGTGTATCCCTGTGTGAAGATGACTATCTGCAGTATGCTCTGGATATGAAGAAAAAAGCAGCAGAAAAAGGTGTAAAACTGCTTCTGCCTGTAGATAACAGAATCGGTGATGAATTCTCCAACGACTGCAACATGAAAGTTGTTCCATGTGGACAGATTCCGGATGGCTGGGAAGGTCTGGATATCGGACCGGAAACAGAAAAACTGTTTGCAGACGCTGTAAAAGATGCTAAGACTGTAGTATGGAACGGACCGATGGGATGCTTCGAAATGCCGAACTTCGCACACGGTACCGCAGCAGTAGCAAAGGCTCTGGCTGAGATAGACGCTACAACCATCATCGGTGGTGGTGATTCCGCAGCAGCTGTTAATATCCTGGGATTTGGTGACAAGATGACTCACATCTCTACCGGTGGTGGAGCTTCCCTGGAATTCCTGGAAGGAAAAGAACTGCCAGGTGTAGCAGCAGCAAACGATAAATAAGAATCAGATCCTGGAAAGGATACAAGAAAAGAGGAAACGTAACATGGCTAGAAAAAAAATTATTGCCGGTAACTGGAAAATGAACATGACTCCAAGTGAGGCTGTTAAACTGGTTGAAACTCTGAAACCACTGGTAAAGAATGACGAAGTAGACGTAGTATTCTGCGTACCTGCTATCGACATCGTTCCTGTAGTAGAAGCTGCAAAAGGAACTAACATCCAGGTTGGTGCTGAGAATATGTACTTCGAAGAAAAAGGTGCTTACACCGGAGAAATCTCCCCGAACATGCTGGTAGATGCAGGCGTAAAATACGTTGTTCTGGGACATTCCGAGAGAAGAGGATACTTCGGAGAAACAGATGAAGATATCAACAAAAAAATGCACAAAGCATTCGAACATGGACTGACACCTATCATGTGCTGTGGTGAGTCTCTGGAACAGAGAGAGCAGGGTGTAACCATGGACTTCATCCGTCAGCAGGTTAAGATTGGCTTCCAGGGTCTGACAGCAGATCAGGCAAAGAAAGCCGTTATCGCTTACGAACCAATCTGGGCAATCGGAACCGGAAAAACAGCTACTACTGAGCAGGCTCAGGAAGTATGCGGTAAGATCCGTGAGTGCATCGCTGAAGTATACGATGATGCTACAGCAGCAGAGATCCGTATCCAGTACGGTGGATCTGTAAACTCCAAAACAGCAGCAGACCTGTTTGCTCAGGCAGACATCGATGGCGGACTGGTTGGAGGCGCTTCCCTCAAAGAAGAATTCGGACAGATCGTAAACTACAAATAAATCCTTACATTTGTAAAAAGTAAATAAAGAAACGTGTCAAAACGCCACGAAACGCAAGAAGATCTGGTGGTATTCAGCAGATCCAATGCGCTTCGTGGCGTTTTATAATTTCATCATGATCACTTTTAAAAAGTGATAGTTTTACAAGATATCAATATATTCTCCGGCAAGGGCTTTGTTCATACTTCTGACAGCACAGAACTTGCCGCACATGCTGCAGGTATCGCTGTGGTCATCTTCCGGCATTCTGCTGACGCGGATGGATTTGGCAGTTTCCGGATCTAAAGCACAGGCATACTGGGCATCCCAGTCGAGCACACGACGTGCATCTGCCATTTTATCATCTATATCACGGGCGCCGGGGACTCCTTTGGCAATATCAGCTGCATGAGCTGCGATTTTGGAGGCAATGATTCCCTGCTTGGTATCTTCTACATTTGGAAGAGCCAGATGTTCGGCTGGTGTTACATAACAAAGGAATGCAGCACCGTTCATGGCAGCAACGGCGCCACCGATGGCTGCGGTGATATGGTCATATCCGGGAGCAATATCGGTGACAAGTGGTCCGAGTACATAGAAAGGAGCTCCCATACAGATGCTCTGCTGGACTTTCATATTGGCAGCTACCTGATCCAGAGGCACATGTCCCGGACCTTCCACCATAACCTGTACATTGTGATCCCATGCACGTTTTGTCAGTTCTCCGAGACGGACCAGTTCTTCAATCTGGCATACATCGGTTGCATCTGCCAGACATCCCGGCCGGCAGGCATCACCTAAAGAAATGGTCACATCATATTCTTCACAGATATCAAGAATTTCATCATAATACTCATAAAATGGATTTTCCTCTCCGGTCATGCTCATCCAGGCAAAAACCAGACTTCCTCCACGGCTGACGATATTCATTTTTCGTTTGTGCTTTTTGATCTGCTCGATGGTTTTTCGTGTGATTCCGCAGTGGAGAGTGACAAAGTCCACACCGTCCTCCGCATGCATCCGGATCACATCTATAAAGTCTTTTGCGGTCAGAGTTGCAAGATCACGCTGATAATGAATGACGCTGTCATAGACAGGAACCGTACCGATCATAACCGGACATTCACTTGTCAGTTTACGGCGGAAAGGCTGGGTATTTCCATGGCTGGAAAGATCCATGATGGCTTCGGCACCGAGTTCCACAGCGCTCATTACTTTCTTCATTTCGATATCATAGTCTTTACAGTCACGGGAAACACCGAGATTGACATTGATTTTTGTGCGGAGCATACTTCCCACACCTTCCGCGCTTAAACAGGTGTGATTTTTATTGGCGCAGATCGCCACTTTACCTTCGGCAACAAGTGTCATCAGTTTACTGACATCCATATGCTCCTTTTTGGCTACAAGGCTGATTTCGGGTGTGATGATTCCCTTGCGTGCCGCATCCATCTGAGTGGTGTAATTTCTCATGTTGTTTTGCCTCCATTCTTTTCACATACATAATAAAAAAGTATCCGTTTTTGACGTCAGCAAAACACAGACGTATCCATGCAGAACAAAAATCCATACGTCCGGACAATATATAGGAGTAGTTGCTGACGCCTGCATCAGAAAGCAGGTTCCGGGTTTCTGATGCTGAACAAAATCATAAGATTTTGTCTTTTTTACAGCGGTACAAGGTGGTGTCCCCGATGTATCGCTTTTGACAGACGGATATATTGCGAGAAGGAACAGTTCGGCGGCTTCTTGTGGAGGACTTTTTACCATGCAGTAAAAAAGGACCCTTACCTGAGTAAGGATCCTGTGATCTGTATGACGAAAAAAGGAAACAGTGTGTATGTATACTTCTTTTGTCCGGTATATCTTTCCTACGTTGGCATTATCCAAATCAGGTTTTCGGGTCGAAACGGAATCACGTCTCCTCTCAGCCGGCTTTCACCAGCTCCCCGTCAGCAATATAAAGGTTGTCTGGTACATCGAAAACGATGCACTTAATGTTATTATGTATCAGAACAGGTGAAAATGCAAGAGAGAATTCGGAGAAATTTCAGTATATCCGGAACTTCACACTTCACAAGTTCACTTTAGTGTGGTAAAATGGGCGAAAAGTGATGTTGCCCTGAGAAAAGAAAGTCGGGAAACTTTCTTGGGCGGAAAAGGAGAAACATATGGCAGACAGAGTCATTAAAGCAGCCCTGCTTGGTTTAGGTACCGTAGGCGGTGGTGTTTATAAAGTGCTGAAAATGCAGGAAGAGGAAATGATCCCGAAATTGGGTGCAAAAGTGAAATTGAAGAAAATTCTGGTTCGTAATATTGAAAAAGTATCCAAAAAGATCGATGATCCGTCCCTGCTTACGAATAACTGGAAAGAGATCGTGGAGGATCCGGAGATCGAGATCGTTATTGAACTGATCGGTGGCATGGAACCGGCAAGAACATATATTCTGGAAGCCCTGGAAGCAGGAAAAAATGTGGTAACTGCCAACAAAGATCTGATCGCAGCTGACGGACATATTCTGCTGGATACCGCAGCAAAGAATAAGAAAGATTTCTTACACGAAGCGGCAGTAGCCGGTGGTATCCCGATCATTCGTCCGATCAAGCAGTGTCTGGCAGGAAATCATATCTCAGAAGTGATGGGTATCATGAACGGAACTACCAACTTTATCCTGACTAAGATGAGCCAGAATGGAATGGAATTCGCCGATGCCCTGAAACTGGCACAGGAACTGGGATATGCGGAAAGTGATCCGACCGCCGATGTAGAAGGACTGGATGCGGGAAGAAAGGTTGCAATCCTTGCCAGCGCTGCTTTTAATTCACGGGTTACCTTTGATGACGTATATACAGAAGGAATCACCAAGATCACAGCGACGGATATCCAGTATGCCAAAGAGATGGGCTGCGTGATCAAACTCCTTGGTGTGGCAAGAAATACACCGGAAGGTATCGAAGCGAGAGTCCATCCGATGCTGATCGATGTCAATCATCCACTGGCATCTGTTAATGATGCATACAACGCAGTTTTTGTACAGGGGGATGCCGTACAGGATGCCATGTTCTATGGCCGTGGTGCCGGAGAACTGCCGACAGCCAGTGCAGTTGTGGGCGACGTCTTTGATATTGTAAGAAATATTTTGAATGATTGCTGTGGACGAATCGGATGTACCTGTTATAAGAATCTTCCGATCAAGCACATGAACGAGATCAGCAGTAAGTTCTTCATTCGCATGTTTGTGGAAGACCGTCCGGGTGTACTGGCCAATATTGCCAGTGTATTTGGCAACAGTGGTGTCAGTCTGGCGCAGGTTATCCAGAGAAGAAAGAATGACCAGTATGCAGAGATCGTAGTGATCACAGATGATGTGAAAGAGAAGAATCTGAAAGATGCGCTGGCAGTGGCAAAGGGCATGTCTACCGTGAAAGAAATCTCCGGAATGATTCGTGTGGCATAAAAAGAAAATAACTGTGTTGAGTCACAGAAAGTGCACACAGCACTTGAAAGTCCTCTTATATCAAGTTATAATGTAACTATTCGTTCAAATGTAACGAAAGAGACACGAAAACAGGGAAAAATATCATGCAAAATGCTGATAAAACACCTGAATCACTTGATATGGGAGGACTTTTTACATGGAACAATCAAGAGCCTGGGTGCAGGCATTAAGAGAAAATATCGGAAAAGTACTGGTTGGAAAGGACGAAACCATTAATCTGGTGCTGACCACACTGGCAGCAGGAGGACATGTACTGCTGGAAGACGTGCCGGGAACCGGAAAGACCATGCTGGCAAAATCGCTGGCAAAATCCTTAGATGCTGAGTTTGGAAGAATTCAGTTTACCCCGGATCTTTTGCCGTCCGATATTACAGGTCTGAACTATTATAACCAGAAAGCAGGAGAATTCCAGTTCCGGCCGGGTCCTGTATTTGCCAATATTATTCTGGCGGATGAGATCAACCGTGCCACGCCGAGAACGCAGGCCAGTTTGCTGGAGTGTATGGAAGAACGTCAGGTGACGGTGGATGGTGTGACGAGAAAGCTGGAAGAGCCATTTTTCGTTATTGCAATGCAGAATCCACTGGAAACTACCGGAACTTTCCCGTTGCCGGAAGCGCAGCTGGACCGTTTCTTTATGAAGTTATCGATGGGGCTGCCGGATAAGAAAGAAGAAGTGGGAATTTTAAAGCGGTTTATTCTGGATCAGCCCTATGAGACACTGCAGGCAGTGTGTAAAAAAGAACAGATCCTTGCGGCAAGAGAAGAAGTGAAGAAGGTTCATGTCCATGAGCTTTTGTTAGATTATATGGCAGAGCTGGTACAGGGTACCAGAAAGGACAAAGAGATTCTTTCCGGTGTGAGTCCAAGAGGAACAATGGCCCTGCTGCGGGCTTCTCAGGCATATGCATGGATTCAGGGCAGAGACTATGTGGTACCGGAGGATATCAAGAAAGTTGCCGGTCCTGTGATGGCACACAGACTGGTATTATCCAGGGGATTTGGCGGAGCTGTTACCGGAAAGATCAAGATAGAAGAGATCCTGTCGAAAGTCAGTGTTCCTACAGAAGAATGGGAGAGATAACAGATGGTTATTATAGTGATCATAATTGGCGCTTTGGTGATGAACTATGCGCTGGTGAAAATCTACGGGCATCTGTGGGGAAAGAACCTGGATGCCCAGGTAGAATTTCAGAAAGAGCCGTCTCTGGAAGGCCGGGATGTCATGCTGACGGAAACCATCTATAATCGGAAATGGTTATTTCTTCCGGTCTTGCAGGTTGGATTTCAGATGCATCGGAATCTATGGTTTGCAGACGGGGAAAATACCAGTGTTTCGGATCAGTGTTATAAAAGAGATATCTTTTCTGTCGGCGGATATCAGAAAATCACGAGAACCATTCCGTTTCACTGTTCCAAGCGTGGGTATTATGAGCTGTCTCAGGTAGAATTGGTAACCAGAAGTCCGTTGATGAACAAAAAGTTCTATAAGACGCTGGAGTCACCGGACCATTTTTATGTCTATCCGCGTATGGTAGATGATACAAAGCTGGAGATTCCGTTCCAGAAGATCATGGGAAGTGTGTTGTCACACAAGAACCTCTATGAAGATCCCTTTGAATTCCGGGGCATCCGGGAATATCAGCCTACAGATCCCATGCATAAGATCAACTGGAAGGTATCAGCCAGAACAGATCAGTGGATGGTCAATCTGTACGATTCCACATCGGCCCAGGAAGTGATGATCTTGCTGGACGTGGAAGATGAGACCATCTGGAAATTCGATGAGATTCATGAGGAAGGAATCCGCCTGGCGGCTGCTCTGGCTTCCCGGCTTTTGCAGCAGGGGATCCCAGTGGGAATCCGTACTAATGGGCGGGATCTGAAAAGTGACGAATGTTTCAGTCTGAACGGAGGAACAGGTCCGCAGCAGGTGCGCTCTCTGTATGAGGGTCTGACAAGACTGGATCTTACAAAAAAGGCAGAACATATGGAAGTGATCCTGGATCGTCTGCGGGAAGAAAAAGAGAATGGAAACCGGACGTATGTGATGATCTCCAAGAATCAGAGAGAAAGCTGCTATGAAGGATTTGACAGCCTTTTGCAGGACGGTGGAACGGGAGCATGGATTGCAACGTTATACGATGATATGGAGTGGAAATTACCGGAAAACTGGAAGGTGACTACGATCCGGTGGGAGGTGGCGAAATGAAAAAGTTAAAAATGACGAAAAGAGAAGCTGCCATTACTTTCCTGGAAATGTGTCATGGATATCTGGTTTTATTTGCCATCTATGCCTGTGCGGTCGTAACCTCTGGCCATGGGAATGAACCATTTATCCAGGTGGGACTGTTACTGTTTCCGGTGAATGCGATTTTGTTTGCGGCTGTAAGATGGGCCGGACATTTCTGGCAGTATGGGTTAGTCGCTGCGCTGGCAGTTGTTGGCGCTGTTATGGTGGCAGGAAACGGGGTGCGCGGAATCTGGATGGGGATTCTGGGAGTTCTGGCTGCTATTTCTTATTTTTATGCCAGAGCGGCCAGAAACACCTGCTGGCTGGAAGCGCCGGTATATCCGTGGATCGGGATCGATGTGATTTTGTATTTTCTTGGCGGTCATTTTGCATCCGATATGGCAGTACGGATCGCACCGATACTGGCGGCTGTATATTTTCTGATCTGCAATTTCCATACGAATCTGGAAGAAGTGGATACCTTTTTGAAAAATCATGCAACAATGGAGCGTCTGCCGGTGCGACGGCTGGCCAGAATCAATCAGGGTATGATGTGGATCGTATCGGGACTGACGGCAGCTGCGATGATCGTCGCGCCCTATCTTGGCTTAGATCAGCTGATACGGCAGCTGGGAAATGCTTTGAAGACGGTGATTCGCTGGCTGTTGCTTCTGATTCCCAATTCCCCTGTGGAAGAGGAGACCATGGCGACCGAACAGGCGCAACAGGCGATGCCGGCTGTCGGCAATCAGGCACCTTGGTTTCTGGAACTGTTCTATAAGCTGCTGGATCTCATTGGCTGGATGATCGGTATCGGACTGGTGCTTGCGTGTGTATTTCTGGTGATACGGGCATTATACCGGCTGTACCTGCGGTTTAATGAAAAAACGGAAGAAAACGGGGATACCATCGAACGCCTGATGCCTGCTCCGGCGGCAGAAAAGAAGAAGGGGCTGGAACATAAAAAGAAAGAGCATCTGTTCTGGGATCGTTCCACAGATGGAAGGATTCGGAAACATTATCGAAAAAAAGTGCTGGAAAAACTGAAAGAATCGCCGGATGAAGCCTGGACTCCCACACAGACTGCCAGAGAAATGGAACTGGAGCCGGGGGAGGCAGAAACCTTTGCACGGATTTATGAGAAGGCAAGATACGGAAAAGATGATTGCAGCAGGGAAGAGATGGAGAAGATGCTTAAGATTCGGTAGAAACTTGAGGCAGATGGATTGGATTTCGAAGCAGTGCGGCGGAAATATGATGTATAGAGCGTTAATTGAGAAGAAAAATAATCAAAAAAGCAATCGTATTTTTTTACGATTGCTTTTTTGTGCACGCATTTCAAAATGAAAATTCAAACTCTGTATTAGAGCGTGCTTGAAAAATCTGAACATTCAGAAAAGGGCAAGCTATAAACTGCTTTCGGAGGTATAAAAATTCTTTTCATCTGCCACGGCAGCAGTCAACCGAATGCATGAATCAACCGATATTTTCATGAATCCTTCTGCCGATAACTTGCATAGGCCAGTCGATATTCCCTTGGTGTTACATGATAAAATTTTTTGAATTCCCGGTAGAACTGTGTAAAGTTACGGAATCCCACCGATTCTGCGATATCATTGATATTTTCATCACTGGAAATCAGCAGATCGGCTGCCTTTTTCATACAGATGTAAGAACTGTAATCATGGATACTCAGCCCGGTAAAGTTTTTGATGGTTTTGTAGAGCGTATCTCCGGAATAATTAAAATACGCTTCAAGGTCTGCGCGTGTGATTTTCCGGTCAGAAGCGAGCATGTACTTGCGGATCCGGTTAAATAAATCCTGATTTCTCTGATGTTCGGAAGTAAGCGGTGTGTTGCTGAACTTTACCGGGTCAAAAAGTTCCATCATAAGCTGACTGGCATAGCAGGCAAGCTTTAGGGAAATGTTATCAGATGGTGCGGATAATTCGCAGATCATACGCTCGAAAATATTATGAATATGATGCTGGATCCATTCATATCCGTTAGCCGGTATAAAATCAGTAAAATGACGTTCCGACTGTATATAGTCCAGGAGACGATGATAAGCGGTATTATTTTCAGAAGGAAAGTAACGGGGAAAAGCCAGGATCTGATGCATAAAAGACTGGCTGATCTTGAAAAATAAAACTCTGCATGCTGTTGCGTATTCTTCTGCGTGGAGAACGTGAGGGTCTACCAGGCAGCAACCTCCCGCCGGATAATAATGCCTGAAATGTTCAATGTTCTGATAGATTTCCCCATCTATGAGAAACATAAATTCATAATATTCATGAGAATGGAGACGGGTCATAGATTGCAGGCTGGTGTAATCGATCGGTATCAGATCGCTGACTTCTTCCAGAGGAGAAAAAGAGGCATAATAGACACCGGAGATATTATTTTCAAAAAGTGTGAAAAAGTTGTTTTCTTTATCCGGAGAGTGACGCAGCTGTAAGATCTCGACCGGTCCGGTCATATCGTAGGCATTCGCCATAGAGAAAAAAGAAGGAGAAGGAAGCGATTCAAAACCGGCAGCAGGGATCGTTTTTGCGGAATCTGATGAAAGAAGAAACATAAGAGAAATCCTTTCGTGAAAATGATATAAAATATAGGAAAATACAATTATTATAGATATTTTATATCATTTTTAAAAGCATTACAATAGTACTTAGTAAAGAAGCACTGTATATAAGGAGTTACTTGAGAACGGAGTGAACAGTAACTATAAGGTGTACAGCAATCAGCTTTGTGTGGTGTATGTCATAAGGAGATATCTGAAAATATTTCTGCAGGTATTATAAACCGAATGAAAAAAGTTTTAAAAGATTTCAGAAATATTATGGCAGGAAAGGAGAAGTATATGATAAAAAGATTATTGAATCAGGGATGGACGGTGCAGGCAGGCGACGGAGGCGGATTATCCGCACTGTTCGGAGGTCCGGGAGAGCCGCCGAAACCGGTGAATCTTCCCCATGATCATCTGGTGGAGATTCCGAGGAATCCACAGGAACCAAACGGTCCGGGTAACGGATTTTTCCACGAGGAAGATATGGTGTATGAGACGACGCTGCAGCTTGAAAAAGAGACAGAAGGCAAACGCATCTGGCTGGAATTCGAAGCGGTATACCAGAATGCATTTGTCTATGTAAACAATGCATTTGCCGGAAAATGTGCGTATGGATATAGTAATTTTTATCTGGATATCACTGATTTTGTAAAAATCGGACAGGCGAATGTCATCAAAGTGATCGTAAAAGATGGCGTGCCAAGCGGACGCTGGTATACGGGTGGCGGTATCTACCGGGATGTTCATCTGATGATTGCTGAGCCGACACATATCGCTCCGGACGGCGTATTTGTAAAAACGGAAAGCGTAGATGAGCAGATCGCAGAGATCGCTGTGTGTACAGAAGTTGTGAACGATGATAAAACGATGAAAAGTATCCTCCTGTCTGCAAAACTTACCGATGAAGCAGGAAAAACGGTGGCAGAAGGAAATATGCCAATCACGATCCGGGGACACGTCACAGATACTTACAAATTACGGCTTTTTGTGAAAAATCCGAAGCTTTGGGATGCGGAGCACCCGAATCTGTACCACTATGAAGTTTCCGTATGTGAAAAAGAAACGGTACTGGATACAGAGACGGGAACCTTTGGCATCCGAAAGATGCAGCTGGATCCGCTACATGGACTCCGGATCAATGGAAAAACGGTAAAATTGCGTGGTGGCTGTATTCATCATGATAATGGAGTTATCGGAACAAAGGAATTCACCCTTGCAGCTGAGGAGAGAGTAAAGACACTGAAAAGTATCGGTTTTAATGCTATCCGCAGTTCTCACTATCCGATGAGCAGAAAACTTCTTGCAGCGTGTGACAAATATGGCATGTATGTGATGGATGAATACGCAGATGTGTGGACATCTTCCAAAGTTGCGTATGACTACAGTATGCATATGACCGAGTGGTGGGAACATGATGTGGCCAATATGATCAGGAAAGATAAAAATCATCCATGTGTGATCATGTATTCTATCGGTAATGAGATTCCGGAAGTTGGGAATTCCATCGATTCCGGCTGGGGCAAAAAATTGGCAGACCTAATCCGTGCGCTGGACCCGACCAGATATGTGACCAATTCCATGAACCTGCTGCTGGCAGGTATGGACATGCTGTCAAAGATGACTCCGGGCGCACAGGGACAGGATCAGAATACAGGAGAACAGCCATCCGGTGAGATTAACTCTATGATGAGTAACCTGGGAGATATGATGGCGCAGCTGATGCAGAGCCCGATGCTGGCCAAAATGACTGAGGAAGCGGCTTCTCAGGTGGATATCGTCGGATATAATTATGCCCTGGGACGTTATGAACCGGAAGGCGTGGAATATCCGAACCGGATTCTGGTAGGCTCCGAGACGAATTCTCCGGATCTTGACAAAAACTGGGAAGTAGTAGAGAAACTTCCATATGTGATCGGCGATTTTGACTGGACAGCCTGGGACTATCTGGGAGAAAACGGTATTGGTGGATATGTATATGGAGATGATTGCACCAATCCTATGGGTGCCATGTATGCCCCGTATCCGTGGAAGGCAGCTTACTGTGGGGATGTAAATCTGCTTGGAGACAGACGGCCGGTTACCTATTGGAGAGAGATGATCTGGGGAATGCGTACAGCACCGTATATTGCTGTACAGCCACCGAAACATTATGGTGAGACAAAGCATGGATCCCAGTGGTGCTTTTCCGATGCATACAGAAGCTGGAATCACAAGGATTATGCAGGAAAAGGTATCGTGGTCGAAGTCTATGCACCGGCAGATGAGATAGAACTGTTTATTAACGGAAAATCCGTCGGCAAAAAGAAAACCGGTGAACCGCACAAATATATGGCAACGTTTGATGTGACGTATGAAACCGGCCAGGTGGAAGCAGTCGCATACAAAGGCGGTATGGAAATCGGAAGAGATATTCTGTCTACAGCAGGGGATGAAGTACATCTGACAGCCGAAGTAAAGACAACAGCCGGTGTTGGTGCAGACGCAAAACTCCCTGCAGACGGAACAGACATTGCTTATGTGGATGTTGCAGTTGTGGATGCACATGGAATCCTCAATATGGATGAGACACAGAAGGTTGCAGTATCGATGGAGGGACCGGGAGAAGTGATTGGCTATGGATCTGCCAATCCGGTCAGTGAGGAAAACTATTATGACACAGAAGCTATGACATATGAAGGACGGATCCGTGCGGCTGTAAGGGCAAACGGTACAGGAGAAATCAAGGTAACCTTCACCGCCGGAGACAAAAACTGCAGCGTTACGATCCTGGCAGAGTAATAGATTTGACAGGCCGGTTTTTGGAGTGCTCTCTGTACTTTTAAAGCACGAAGAAAAAACGGAAACCCGGCCTGTAATCTCTTCCTTTTTTTTCTGTTATATGTTACAATCATTTCTGCATGTCATTTACGCAAACAACGAGCCAGAGTCCACGCTTGCGTGGAAAGGTGGAGAATGTCACCCAATGCGCCAAACTCGCGGAGGGTGTGTTGACTCGTTTATGGGATGTAAAGATAAAATGGAGGGATACTCAAGTATGAGCAAGAAAAAAGGAGAAGGCCTGAAATCATTTAACAAAGGGTTTAGCGTTCCGGACACTTACATTATTATTTTCTTTGTGGTTGTCCTTGCTGCGATCGTTACGTTCTTTGTTCCGAAGGGCTACTACGAAACACAGGATGTTACGTACATGATGAACGGGGTGGAGAAGACCCGTACGGTAATTAAAGATGGAAGCTTCCAGTATCTGACAGACGATGCGGGAAAAGCAGTCACAGAAGGGGTTGCCTTATTCAGCGGTGACGGCGAAAGCGGTTTCTTTAATTACATGTTTAATGGAATTGTCAGCGATTCTGCGATTCAGATCATTGCATTTTTGCTGGTAGTTGGTGGTGCGTTCGGTATCATGATCCGTACAGGAGCCATCGAAGCGGGACTGGTCGGACTGATTCGCAAGGCAAAAGGGGCAGAAAAGTTACTGATTCCGGTTCTTTTTGTACTGTTTTCTCTTGGCGGGGCTGTTTTTGGAATGGGAGAGGAAGCACTTCCGTTCACCATGATTTTGTGTCCGCTGTTTGTTGCGGTTGGATATGATACAGTCATTGCAGTTCTGGTTACTTATGTGGCAACACAGATCGGTTTTGGTGCTTCCTGGATGAACCCGTTTTCTGTGGGTATCGCACAGGGAATTGCCGGCATTGATGTGTTTTCCGGTGCGGGATTCCGTATGGTGATGTGGGTGGTATTTACCGCACTCGGCTGTGGAATGACCATGTTCTATGCAGCGAAAGTGAAAAAAACACCGACGATCTCGGTTGCTTATAAGACAGATCAGTATTTCCGTGAGCAGAACGAGAAAACAGGTATCGATGATGGCCATTCTTTCGGGATCGGACACATTCTGGTTCTGCTGACACTGGCGATTACCGTTGTGTGGGTGGTCTGGGGTGTTATGAAAAAAGGCTATTATATGCCGGAGATCGCGACACAGTTCTTTATCATGGGTATTGTTGCAGGTGTGATTGGTGTGATCTTCCATCTGAATGATATGAAGGTGAATGATATCGCCACATCTTTTAAAAACGGAGAGAAAGATCTGATCGGTGCGGCACTGGTAGTGGCTATGGCACAGGGAATTATGCAGGTGCTTGGTGGTTCCGATCCGACGACACCAACGGTGATCAATACGATCATGTATGGAATCTCAAAAGCACTGGCAGGACTTTCCGGTGCGGCAGCAGCTGTTTTGATGTATCTGTTCCAGTCCGTATTTAATTTCTTTGTAGTATCCGGATCCGGACAGGCAGCAGTGACCATGCCGATCATGGCTCCGCTGGCAGATCTGCTGGGAGTTACCCGTCAGACCTCGGTACTTGCTTTCCAGCTGGGAGATGCATTTACCAATCTGATCGTTCCGACATCCGGATGTCTGATCGGTTCTCTTGCGATTGCAAGAATCGAGTGGTCCAGCTGGATCAAGTTCATGTGGAAATACCTGGGTATACTGATGATCGGGGCAGTAATAACGATTTTAATTGCGGTTGGAATCGGATTCTGATGCAGGCGATCAGTGGAAACTGATTGAAGAGAAAATAAATCTATTGTAGAATAAGGCGTGTAGATGAAAAATGACTTTTTTCGTATACACGCCTTATTTACGCGAACAACTAACCAAAGTCCGTGCTTGCACAAGATCCTGGCAACTGGTGGAGTATACGGATTGGATAAAGGAGAAGAGAAAATGAAATTAATAAAAAATATTGATGTATATGCGCCGGAGCCTCTGGGGAAAAAGGATGTGCTTATTCTGGGTGATAAAATCGCAAAGATAGAAGAGGCAGGCGGGATGCCGGAGATTCCGTTTCTGTTACCGGAGGATGTGATCGATGGAAGCGACAGGATTCTTACACCGGGATTTATTGATTGTCATGTGCATGTGCTTGGCGGAGGCGGCGAGGGAGGATTTGCCAATCGCACACCGGAAGCAACGGTGGAAGGGATGACAAGATTCGGAGTGACGACAGTTGTCGGATGCCTTGGGACCGATGGAATCGGACGGGATATGTGTGCACTGGTGGCAAAAACAAAAGGATTAAATGAACAGGGAATGTCGGCTTACTGTTATACCGGAAGTTATCAGATTCCGGTTCGCACACTGACAGACAGTGTTACGAAAGATATTATGATGATCCAGGAGATTATCGGAACCGGAGAGATCGCCATCTCGGATCACCGATCTTCTCAGCCCACGTATGAAGAATTTGTCCGGGTGGTGGCAGATACCAGACTTGGCGGTGTCCTTTCGGGAAAGGCGGGAGTTGTTAATGTCCATCTGGGAGACAGTCCAAGATGTATGGATCTGATCGAACGGGTTGTGGAGGAAACAGAGATACCGGCATCGCAGATTCTCCCAACCCATGTCAACCGGAATGAAAAACTTTTCTGTAAGGCGATCGAGTATGCATTAAAGGGCGGAAATGTTGATTTTACCGGAAATGAAGATATCGACTACTGGGAGACCGTCTGTGATGAAGTACGGGTGTGCAGCGGCATCCGACGGATGATGCAGGCAGGTGTGGATCCGAAACACATCACTATATCTTCGGACGGACAGGGAAGTCTGCCGCTGTATAACGAAAAAGGAGAATTCCTTGGAATGGGTGTCGGCCAGTCCAGCTGTCTTTTGAAAGAGGTAAAAGAGTGTGTACAGAAAGCAGATATTCCTCTGGAAATCGCCATATCCACCATCACTTCCAATCCGGCGCGGATTCTTGAACTGAAGGGAAAAGGAAGAATTCAGGAAGGATATGATGCAGACTTGTGTATCCTGAGTCCGGAACTGGAACTTATGGAAGTGATCGCAAAGGGGATTGTCAGATAGGAAGAAGTTGTCAGAGCAACTCTCCACTTGCAGGAAATTTCATAAAGTGCTATAGTGGATAAGCACGAAATAAAGGAGTTTAGGAAAAATGAGAACAGCAGATTTTTATTATGATCTTCCGCAGGAGCTGATCGCACAGGATCCACTGGAAGACCGTTCTTCCTCCAGACTGATGCACCTGGACAAAGAGACCGGAGCACTGGAGCATACAGATTTTAAACATATTGTAAATTATCTGAAACCGGGCGACTGTCTGGTGGTAAATGATACAAAAGTCATTCCGGCCAGACTGTACGGCCATAAAAAAGAGACCGGAGCAGTCATTGAGATCCTTCTGTTAAAACGCCGGGAAAACGATATCTGGGAATGTCTGGTAAAACCGGGAAAGAAAGCCCGTCCGGGAGCAGTCATTGATTTTGGTGACGGATTACTGACCGGAGAGATCATCGATGTAGTAGACGAAGGAAACCGTCTGATCCAGTTCCATTATGAAGGTATCTTTGAGGAAATTCTGGATCAGCTGGGAGAGATGCCGCTGCCGCCGTATATCACTCACAAACTGCAGGATAAAAACCGTTATCAGACTGTATATGCGAAAAATGAGGGATCTGCGGCTGCACCGACGGCAGGGCTTCATTTCACGCCGGAACTGTTAGAGCAGGTAAAAGAGATGGGTGTGCAGATCGCCCATGTAACCCTTCATGTGGGCCTGGGAACTTTCCGTCCGGTAAAAGTGGACGATGTGGAAAAGCATCATATGCATTCGGAATTCTATATCGTAGAAGAAGATCAGGCAAAACTGATTAATGATACGAAAAAGAATGGTGGACGGGTGATCGCTGTAGGAACCACAAGCTGTCGTACCCTGGAATCAGCTACGGGAGAAGATGGTATCGTAAAAGCAACCAGCGGCTGGACCGAGATCTTTATCTATCCGGGCTATCAGTTCAAGTGTATCGATGCCCTGATCACAAACTTCCATCTGCCGGAGTCTACACTGCTGATGCTGGTGTCCGCACTGGCCGGAAAAGAAAAAATCATGCATGCATATGAAGTGGCAGTGCAGGAAAAATATCGGTTCTTTAGTTTTGGGGATGCGATGTTTATCAGCTGACAAAAAATAATTGGCAATCAGACTATGGGATAAATCTTTCCCATTGCCACAAATAGGAATAGAAAACCCTCGGTGCTGCAGGGGGGGTTCTGTTCCTGTTTTTTTGCATGTGAAATTCGCGAAGCGTATTTCAACTCGTGCGATATTTTTGCGGTGACATTCCATAAAGCTTATGGAACGTGCGGAGGAAAACTTTGTAGTTGGTAAGTCCATGCTTTTCCATGAGAACAGTAATCGTATCATCAGACTGTATCAGTTCTTTGGCAAGCTGCATGGTGCGGACATCATTCAGATATTCCAGAAATGTCTGACCGGTATATTTTTTAAACAGGCGGCAGAAGTACTCGCGGGAGACGGCCAGGGATCCGGCAGCCTGATCAAGTGTGAGAGGTTCCTGGTAGTTGGTCCGGATCCATTCCATGACTTTTGTGATCCGCTGCCGGTCCCGGTTATTTTCCATGGAAAAATCAGAAGATCCTTCGGTGCTGTGATCCCTGCAAAGAAGGTACAGGAATTCGTATAACCGGGAAGTAAAAAGAAGTTCATAGTGCGGCATCTGTTCCTGAAAATATGTTTCCATGGCGAGAAGACAGGAAAGAAGCGGGGCATTTTCCGGTGAACGATCAAGATGGATGATCGTATCAAAACGCAGCCGGTCAAAATCAGGGAGATACGAACGAAGCTGTCGGTCGGAGACCTGAAGAATCAGATAATCACACCCACTTGTTCGGGTCATATGCAGATCACCGGAGTTGACGATCAGCAGATCGTTGGCATGCAGCGTGTATTCGGCAGCCTGAACGATGGCAGAAAGCAGTCCTTCTTTAATATATAAAATTTCCACGTATTCATGCCAGTGTGCGGGAAACACGCCTGCCGGAGAAAAAACCGGTTCAAACCGCACCTGCAGATGTCCGGTCTCATGTATCGTTTCATAATAACGGGATTCCATAAAATAATCCTCCAGAAGACAGAATAGATTGAATTGTTGAAAAATATCAAATTAGAAATAAAACTCTGAAAAAATCATACCAAAAAAAGAAAAAAATATCAATATCAACCTATAATAAGATAAAAAAGTACTAGTATGAAGAGAGAAGATGAGAGATAATACAATCAGAATCCCGTTTTACGGCAGAGATGAGCCGCAAGACATCAAAAACAGGAAAAATTTGGGTGAAACGAAGACTGCGATTCGAAAATGCGATTGAAACGTAACAGGAATTGGGAGGTAATAACAGATGAAAGCAAAAGTAAGAACATTTAGTGGAACAACATCCAACGAAGTAACACAGCGTGAGATCGACAACCGCGCCCTTGCACGGAAAGCGGCAGCAGAAGGATTTGTTCTTTTGAAGAATGAGAAACATTTTCTTCCGGCGAAAAAAGGTGGAAAGATCGCGCTGTACGGTGCGGGAGCAGTCAAAACCATCAAGGGAGGTACCGGTTCCGGGGATGTCAATGAGCGTGATTATGTGACCATCGCACAGGGGATGAAAAATGCCGGATACGAAGTAACTACAGAAAGCTGGCTGGATTCCTATGTGAAGATCTACGACCAGGCGAGAGAAGACTGGAAAGCAGAGATTCTGAAAAAAACAGAGACGATTGACAGCCCGAACGCATTCTTTGATGCATACTCCGCAACTCCGTTTTTTATGCCGTGTGGAAATGGCATCGATGTAGAGACAGCAAAAACTGACGGCGCAGACACCGCAGTATTTGTCATTGCCCGTATTGCGGGAGAAAACAAAGACCGTTTTGACAAAGAAGGAGATTACTTTATCTCTACAGAAGAAAAAACACTGCTGGCACAAGTATGTGAGAGCTATAAAGATGTCGTGCTGGTGATCAATACCGGTGGTCTGATGGATCTTGCATTTGCCGATGAATTTGCAAATATCCGTGCGATCGTACAGTATGTACAGGCAGGCCAGGAAGGCGGCAATGCATTTGCCGATGTATTTACCGGAGAAGTAACACCATCCGGAAAGATGAGCGATACCTGGGCAAAAACCTACAACGATTATCCGGGTGCTGAAGTATTCAGTTACAAGAGCGGCAATCTGATGAAAGAGTATTATGAAGAAGGAATCTTTGTGGGATACCGTTACTTTGATACCTTCCAGGTTCCGGTTCGTTATGGATTTGGTTATGGTTTATCCTATACTGATTTTGCAATCGCAGCAGGAGCCGTCAGTGTCAGTGCCCTGGGAACCATGGATCCAAAAGTTACCGTGGAAGTTACCGTGAAAAATACCGGTGATACTTATGCAGGAAAAGAGGTTGTACAGATCTACGCCTCCTGCCCACAGGGAGAACTGGTGAAAGAGTTCCGCCGTCTGGCAGGATTTGGCAAGACGAAACTGCTGGCGCCGGGAGAAGAACAGCAGATGAGGATCACATTCCCGCTGTATCAGCTGGCTTCCTACAGCGAAGATCAGGCAGCATGGATCCTGGAACCGGGCAAATACGGTATATGGGTGGGAAATGAGTTAAATACTTCCGTACTCAGCGGTGCTCTGGAACTGGATCAGGAAGCAGTGATGGTACAGTGTGAAAATATCTGCCCGTTAAAAGAAGAATTAAACGAGATCATGCCATTTGCCAGAAAAGTACAGGCAAGAGAACTGGCATGGCATGAGGAACTGAAAGCAAAAGGAATCGCACCGGTTGCAGTGAAAGCCGCAGATATTCCGACCGAAAAAGTGGCTTATCAGCAGATTCCGGATGTACTGCCGGGAAAAGCCGGAGAGATCGTAGAGCAAATGTCAGAAGATCAGCTGGTACAGATGGCTACCGGAGATCCGGGAAAAGACCAGAGCAATGCACTTGGTTCCGCAGGTATCTCCGTACCGGGTTCCGCAGCCGAGACACCGCTGGTAGCAGCAAAAGAACCGTGGAATGTGGCAAGTATCGCACTGGCTGACGGTCCTGCAGGACTGCGTCTGAAAAAAGAATATCAGGTGGATGACGGTCGGATCGTACCGACGGATTTCCTGGCTGCACTGGAAGGCGGATTCTTTGCAGAAGAGCAGGTAAAGAGAGGAGCTTCTTATTATCAGTACTGTACTGCGATTCCGGTAGGAACTCTGCTGGCACAGACCTGGAATCTGGAGATGGTTCAGGAACTTGGTGAAATGATCGGTCATGAGATGGAACTGTTCGGTGTGACCCTGTGGCTGGCACCTGGTATGAATATCCATAGAAATCCGCTGTGTGGAAGAAACTTCGAGTACTATTCCGAGGATCCGCTTCTGGCAGGTATGATGGCTGCATCCATGACGCTGGGTGTACAGAAAGTACCTGGATGCGGAACTACGATCAAACATTATGCATGCAACAACCAGGAAGACAACCGTATGGGTTCTGATTCTGTCCTGTCTGAACGCACACTGCGTGAAATCTATCTGAAAGGATTTGAGATCGCAGTTAAGGATGCACAGCCGATGTCCATCATGACTTCCTACAACCTGATCAACGGTGTACACGCTGCAAACTGCTATGACACCTGTACAAAAGCAGCAAGAGATGAGTGGGGATTTGCCGGAGCAATCATGACAGACTGGACAACCACCAATGTACAGATCCAGGGCGAGTGTACCGCGGCAGGCTGCATGAGAGCCGGAAACGATATGGTTATGCCTGGAATGGAAGAAGATCATGAAAATATCCGCAAAGAGCTGAAAGAAGGCACGCTGGATATCCGCGAACTGAAGAGATGTATCTACAACACCGTAAATATCATCCTGCAGTCCAACCAGTATGAGGATGCCGTAAGCTATGAAAAACAGTTCGACGGACTGGGCGAGTGGATGACGGTAAAATAAAAAATATGTAAAGTGAATATGGAATAAAGTTACAACTGTTTAGAAAACATATGACAGAAAGATAACGTAACGAAATCCGCCAGGATGTGCAGGCAATCTTTGAAAAAAGAGAGGAGCAGATTCTGGCGGATTTTTGCTTTTACATATGATAGCCACACATTACATAAAACGGACAGAATACAGTGTTTTGCCCGTAGCACCTGTAAGTAAATCATGATATAATGAGCGTTAGCGAGCGGGAATAAGCGCAGCTTATTCATCGGGAGCGGCGAATGTCGGTCATGATAGCTGCGAAAGCAGCGTCAAGCACCGAAGGTGCGAATCATGATATAATGAGCGGAAGAGAGCCAGAACAAAGTTTGTTCTGTCTATGATCGAAAGAACGTCCAGGGAGCAGAATTCCCGGATATTAGTATATGGAGGAATCAAAGAAATGATGAGAAACAGAGAAGTGTTAAATGAAATAAAAAAACAGAGCCGGACTCTGATCGAAGAAAAGCGCGATAAATTTGTCAAACAAAGTCTGCTGTCGGATGAATTTTTGGACATGATGCAGAGAAACCGGAAACCATTTGACCTTTTGATGTCGTATTATCAGTGTGCGATCATGGAGATTGAGACGAAATTTAAAGTATTAAATGAGGAATATTCCCTGGAATATGATAAAAATCCGATCGAAGGGATCAAAAGCAGGATCAAATCTTATGACAGTCTGTTAAAGAAGATCCGCAGAAAAGATATCCCGATGACACTTGAATCCATCGAGAAGAATATCACGGATATCGCCGGTGTGCGGGTGATCTGCTCCTTCCCGGCAGATATCTATGAAGTCGCAGACAGCTTTTTGCGACAGGACGATATCACCTTATTAGAGCGTAAAGACTATATCCAGAATCCGAAGCCAAGCGGCTACCGCAGCCTGCACCTGATCGTGCAGGTACCGATCTTTCTGCAAAATGAGAAAAAACCGGTAACAGTGGAAGTGCAGTTCCGCACGATCGCGATGGATTTCTGGGCAAGTCTGGAACATAAGATGCGTTATAAAAAGAACATTCCGGCAGAGCAGATGAAGTATCTGCAGGACGAACTGTACGACTGTGCGGAACAGAGTGCGGCACTGGATAAAAGAATGCAGAGCATCCGCAATCTGATCGCGGAAAATAAGGAAGAGGAGGAAGAACCGAAAGGATTTTTCCTGCCGCGTCTGTAAGAAAATCTGAAAAAAACGTGAATTTTATGAAAACAGTGTGAAAATGCTGTCTGACGGGAAAGATTATGCTATAATCATAATCTACTAAGAGAACAAAAAACGGAACCTCCGTGAAAAGAAAGAGGGAATACTATGCCATATTATTTTTATGATGCAACCTATATATTGGTGCTGATCGGTGCGCTGATCAGTATGATTGCTTCCTGGAATGTAAAGAATACATTCCGGACATACAGCAGAGTATGGAACAGCAGAAATATCCCATCGCAGGACATCGCGCAGATGATCCTTCACGATGCCGGAATCTACGATGTAAGGATCGAGCGGATCCGCGGCGATCTGACCGATCATTATTCTCCGAATGAAAAAGTCCTTCGACTGTCCGATTCGGTATACGGATCGACATCCGTAGCGGCGATTGGTGTGGCAGCTCATGAGTGCGGGCATGCGATCCAGCATCAGGAAGGATATGCGCCGTTGAAACTCCGTTCCTTCTCCGTACCATTAGCCAACATCGGCTCCCGGCTTTCCTGGCCGATTATCTTGCTGGGACTGATCCTTGGATGGTCAGGGTTACTGGAAGTCGGTATTCTGTTATTTGTATTTGTGGTAGCCTTTCAGCTGATCACGCTTCCGGTGGAATTCGATGCCTCCCATCGCGCGATCCGGATCCTCGAAGCAAAACAGCTCTTCGGCGATCAGGAATTACAGGGCGCGAAGAAAGTTCTGACAGCGGCAGCACTCACCTATGTGGCAGCGCTTGCATCGGCGATTCTGCAGCTGGTTCGACTGATCCTGATCTCAAGACGGAACGACGACTGATAAAAACAGGAAAAGAATAAAGACTGAAATAGGAATAGGAATAGGAATAGGAATACGCCCGTTCAGACAGGCAGGTAGCAACAGAAACCTGAAAAGTCTGAGCGGGCGTATCTGTTTTCTGGAGCAATCTGTAATTGTAGTATATATGACTTGATTTTTGAAAAAACATATGCATAATATAAAAGCAAATGGTAACCAAACGATTGACAAAAGAGACAGCCACAGGAGGCGAAATTCGAATGACAACAGAAGAACTCGTAAAACAGATATGCAAAGAACAGGGCATGAGTGTGGCAAAGCTGGCGGCTGCATTGGGGCAGTCCAGGCAGAATTTTTATAAAAAGTTACAACGGGATACCCTGACCGCGCAGGAATGGCAGGAGGCAGCGAAAGTACTGGGTGTGGAATTTGACCAGGGTTTTGTCCTGCCGGATGGAACCAGACTTGGAGTTTCCGGGAAAAGGGAGAAACGCACGGTACTGCCGCTGATGGGAAGTGCATTCTCACCGGGAAAGGCAGAGGAGACCGTAGAACAGTTTGAAGATCCGGATCTGCGGGAGATTGCCCGCGGGGAACTCTGCTTTTTCAGGGCACAGGCAGAATCCTGTATTCAATGTGTGGAAAAATACCAGACCAGTGAGGATCCGATGCTGCGGCTTTCTGCCGATATGCTTTCTACTTTTGCGAACTTTACCCTTGGAAATGCAAAGGAAGCGCAGATGGCAAGGGAAGATGTGTCACAGATTCTGAAAGAACATCTGAAAAAAGAAGATCCCGACATGATTGCGTCCTGCCTGTTTGCTGTTTATGTGACCAGTGTTCTGATTCATATTCCACCGGAAGAGGGAACGCCGCCACTGGATCGTTATCTTTCGTACCTTCCGGTCGGGCAGCGGTTGTTTGCAATCAGTATGCTGGGGCATGCCGCTTATCTGAAAGGAGAGTATGCCAGAGCACAGGGCATGGGGCAGACGGCGATGGCAATGACGGAAAAGATCTATCCGATCCCGATGATTTACCTGCATTGTGTGTCTGCCATGTGCCAGATCAACCAGAAAGATCAGGAGGGCGCAAGGCAATCGGTATCCGAAGGCTGGGAGATGGCGAGAAAAGACAAATTCCTGGAACCGTTTATTGAATATCACGGATTGCTGCAGGGGGTACTGGAAGCCAGCATAAGAAAAAGTGAGCCGGAAGTCTATAAGAAACTGGTGGACGGGGTAATCGCTTTCAGCCGCGGCTGGATGAAAATCCATAACCCACAGATGCAGAAAGCAGTGACGGATCTTCTGACACCGCTGGAATATTCCATCGCGATGCTTGCCTGCAGGGACTGGACAAATCAGGAGATAGGAGAACATCTGGGACTTTCGGTGAATACGGTAAAACATTATGTATCCGGGATACTGGAAAAGTTACATATCGACAAAAGAGAGAAAATAAAGGAATTTGTAAATCAATAAGTGAAAAAAAGAAGTGTCTGTTTTTGAAACTATATAGAAAAAACAGGCACTTTTTTTCAATTGAACGGGCATGTTATGGCACTTCTGATTTTGCTAAAATATAGAAAATGTGAAACTGTCAGATGCGAAAAGTGTTATCAGATACAAATTAAGCGCGAATATGGCAGTGAGGAAAATGCTAAAAGGAGAGGAAGTGTACATATGAAAAAACGTCTGATCAGTCTGTTACTGAGTGTGGCAGTACTTACGACATCCGTTCCGGTGTCGACATTCGCTGATCCTTCTGCCGGACAGGAACCGGCGGTCTCATCGGAGAAGAGTCAGGAGAGGGGAATTGACTATAAGAAAAACGGGGGAACTTTTCAGGAGAACTATCAGGCTCCTTCGGAATATCCGGCTGCTGAGCTGCCGGGAGCGGAAGACATCAGAAAACCGGGGTATGAATTCGGTGGATGGTACGACAACCCGGAACTGACAGGGAAAGCAGTTACCGGTCTGGATACGGGAGATTATGAGGGTAATGTAGTTCTGTATGCCAGATGGATCGAACGGTATTATCAGGTGGATATTCCCAGTGAAGTATCTGTGGGGCAGGATTCTTTTACCCTGAAGGCAAAGTCCGGAGGTTTTTATGAGAACGATCAGCTCAGTGTGGCGGTACACTCGGAAAATGACTGGAAGCTGAAGTCCGACAACCATGAGGTGAGCTATGAGCTTCGCGATAAGGATACCAATAAGATCGTGGAAAATGATGCGGTTATCGCCAGCTTAAGTGCGGATACGAAGCAGACCAACAGAACGTTTGCTGCGGAACTGACCCAAAAAGCCAACTATACCGGTGATTACAGTGATCAACTGAACTTTGATATTTCATTCAGGGAAACAGAATATACGATCCAGTATGTAACGGACGGAGGCATGGTTTACAGGGATAATCCGGATAAGCCGGGGGAAAGCATGGAGATCACCCAGCAGAAACTTCCGGCGGGAACCACGCTGAATGATCTGCCGCTGGCAGTCCGAAAATCCAGTACCTTTGTCGGCTGGTGTTACGACCGGGAATGTACGGATTATGTGGACAGTGAAGACAGACTTCTTGGGGATCTTACGTTATATGCAGCGTATACCGATATGCAGCCGATGGAGTCCGTCACCATGGATACCTACGCCCGTGCCTATGATGTGGCAACGGATTTTGCCATCGGCATCACCAATACCGGGGATGCACTGGATGATGCAGAGATTCTTGCGGCATGTAAGATTAAAAATGTCAGCGATCCATCGGAAGAGATCACGCTGGCAGTTACCAGGGGAGAGGACAATACCTGTACCGTTAGCAATCCGAAAGGCTGGCAGCCGGGTGCTTCCTACAAACTGACGCTGAAAAATGATCAGCTGTATTTTACCGGATTTGACAAAACGATCCGGGAATATGATTTTACGGTTTACCGGGAAGAAACAAAGAATGTGGAACTGAACCGGGAGATCCGGTATATCCATACACGGGAACTGAGTAACCTGACCGTCAACGGAAAAGCGGCGGATTCCGTTTCCGTGGCAGTCATGACGGTAGGTGTAGACGGAGAGATTCAGGGAGAGGGAAGCGATACGACCGGTTCCTTTACCTATACAAAGGATTCGTTACAGACGGGGGATATCGTCGGTGTCTATTCCGGCGATGTGATCCCGTCCATGGATCTGGCAGCAGGTGACAACAGTGATGTCTCTTATTTTGAGATCACCGGATGCAACGGCAGCCAGTACGAATACCGGGGGGCGAAGGCGGAGGATGTTTTATTTACGCCGGACGTATTTCCACTGGAAAAAAGTAAAGATCAGGATGGCGATCCGGACAACCATTCGGTTACCGTGGCAGTCGGTGAACTGATCTTCGGAGATGACGAGATGAGTCAGGCGCTGAATCTGGATGAAAGCACCACCGTGGATCCGGGTGACTACCTGGCACTGTATACCGATCTGAACAGCGGAACGCCGGAGTACGGAGAGATCACAAAAGTAGAGCAGAGTGGTACGGATTATATCCTGGCATATCAGACGGTTTCTTTCGAAGAGATGCAGGCGGCTATGGATGTGTATCAGAAGGACCAGGTGGAAGGAGACGATCTGTTAGAAGAAACAGACCGGGAGAACCTGGAAGAACAGATTCAGGTTCAGGCGATGGAGAGCGGATTCGCACAGGATGTGGCGGACCGGATCGGTGCTGCGGCGATCGCTACCGATTCCTTTGAAGAACTGGAAGCCTCTCTGGAGGAAGAGCTTGGCGCAGATGTTTCCGTGGAATATACAGAGGAGAATCAGAGTGACGAAACAGACGGAGAAAGTGCTTTGATCGGGGATGTCGCACCACAGAGTCAGCTGGAAAGCGACCGCCTGATTCCGAAAACCTATGCGAAAAAACCGGGAGGAACCGGCAGCAGCAAACCGATCGTGACAGTCAGCCTGGGAACGGTCAGAGCCAATCTCGGTACAACGCTGAAACATTTTGACGGAGATGTCAGCGGCGTGCATCTGGCACTGGAGATTCCGGTGCTGGTCAATATCCAGCTGAATGCCAATGCAAATATCCAGATCACTGTAACTTCTACCTTCGAGCAGGAAGTCCGGGTGGATATTAATGTAGACGGAAAAGCGGTCTGGAAAGTATGGAAGATTTTCCCGTATATCGCAGATTATAAGGTGACAGCGTCGCTGGATCTGTATGAGTACACCGGCATTGCTCTGGATGTGAATTTTAAGACCGTGGAGGGCGAGGGCAGTTCCGGAGGTTCCAACAAAGGCTCCAAACTGCGAAAAGGTGTCAATAAGATCGCCGGAGAGCTGAAGAGCATGATGGAAAACGGAGAAGAGTATATCACGGACAAGACGAAATTCTCCGGAAGCCTGGGCGATGAGGAAGAGGGAGAGGAAATCTCCGTTTCCAAGAGCCTGGCACAGCGGTACTCGGAACTTCTGGCAGATGAAGGCGACTGGGTGGAAATCTATAATCGCCTGCTGGTAGATAATCATTTCCGTGTGCTGGCGATTATTGATATAGAAGTGAAACTGGAATTTGTGGTTTATGCCAATATGAACATTTCTATCGGAATGTCCTACTGGTATAAGAACGCAAAACGATACGTATTCTCTCTGAAAGTGATGGATCGGACAGCAACCAGCGATACGATTGACTTATGTGAAGAACAGTATGAACTGACTGCCTATGCGATGGGGACGCTGGGACTGAAAGCCGGTGTGCGGCTGACGGTAGCGGTGGGACTCCTTTCCACAAGACTGGCAAGTGTCGGTATCACGGCAGAGGTAGGCGGCTATGCACAGCTGTGGGGCTATCTCTACTACGAACTGAAGTACACCGCATCGAACGGCAGAACGACAAGAGCCATGGGAGCGATGTATCTGGAGCTTGGCATCTATCTGGAGATCAAATTCCTGGCACAGGCGCTGGCGAACTCCTTTACCTACAATCCGACCTTGTATGAAAATGAATGGCCGCTGTACACGGTGGGACATCTGGAAAATGTTCTGGACTTTGCCTATACACAGGCGGATGTCAAAGACATCAAGATGAAGCGGGATGTGAAAGCGGTACAGCTGTCGGATGAATATTTCCGGATGCAGTATATGGACATGAAAGAAGGTCTGGATGATGACGGAAATTACCGGGAGAAGATTTACGATGACAGCACAAAATACTTTAACATCGTCATGACCAATCCGGCATTCTCCTATGACCGGGACACCAATGTGATCTCCGTGGATCCGGGAACAGAACCGGAACAGGACGGCGAGATGATCATTACCTGGAAAAATCAGGAAGGAACCTTCAATACACAGCCACTGACCATAAAGATCCGGTTACACTGGGATAACCTGCGGGATGGCTACTATATTGCCTTTGACAGCCAAGGCGGCTCCTATGTGGATACCATCATGGGCAAATACAATTCCGATATTGAAAAACCGGAAGATCCGGTGAGAACGGGTTACCGGTTTGCGGGATGGTACGAAGATGAAGAACTGACAACACCATATACGATCCCTGCAAAGATGCCGAACAAAGAGCGAATGGTTTATGCGAAATGGGAAGCAGAAGATGTGGGCTATCAGGTGGTTGAATATCTGGAAGGAACCAACGGTGTCTATGAGGCACAGGATCCGATCAGTTACAGCGGACTGACCGATACGGAAGTGACACCGAAACCTGTAGAACACGAAGGATACGAAAAACCGAAGGAAAAGACCGAGACGGTACGGGCAGACGGAACAACCGTGGTCAAATATTATTATCCACGGAAAGAGTACCATCTTACCTTCCTGATGGAAGAAAACGGAGAGACGGTCGCAAGTGATGCCTATCGCTATGGAACATTCCTGACAGCTCCGGCAGTGTACCGGCCGGGATATGAATTCCAGGGCTGGTCCCCGGAAGTACCGGAGAGTGTGCCGGCAGGAAATATGACCTATACCGCAACATGGAAAGCTTCCGACGGTATCCCGTACGCAGTGAGGTATTACGTGGAAGAACCGGAAGAAGGCGGCTATACCTTAAGTGAGATCAAAACCATGACCGGAACCACCGGTAAGACGGTCACCGCGCCGGAAGGTGATTACAGTTCTGTGGTCTACCACCGGAAAGGCGAGCTTGCCAGCGGGGAAGTAAAAGCAGACGGAAGTCTGGTGCTGAAGGTTTATTATGATCTGAACACCTATATACTGACGTACGATCCGAAAGGTGGAACGTTAGACGAAACGACCCTGACAGCAAGACCGGGAGAGAGAATCGGCGTTCCGGTACCGGTGAGAGAAGGCTATACCTTTGAGGGCTGGTATCTGGATGAAGAGTATCAGCAGTCCTTTGGCGAGACGATGCCGGATCACGATCTTATGGTTTATGCAAAATGGGAACAGCAGACGGTCAATTATACGGTAAGACATTACCAGGAAAAACTCTGGAGCATTAACAGAAAAGAAGAGATTCCTCATGAACAGAAATCCGATGCGACGAACTATGAACTGGCAGAGGAAGAATCCTTTGCTGCACATGCAGGCGACAGCGTAACGCCGGAAGTGAAATCGTATACCGGATTCAGTGCACCGGAAAAACAGACGGTGGAAGTCCTTGGTGACGGAAGCCTTGTGGTGAATTATTATTACACAAGAAATACCGGCCTGCTTCTTCTGGAAGTGACTGGAAATCCCGGCGGAAAAGAATTTGCCCCGATTCAGGATGTACCATATGGCACACCGATCGGTGAGATCGAGGAAGTGGTGTACAGACAGAACGATCGGGCAGGATATACTTTCGAAGGCTGGTATACAGACGGTAACCATCAGAATCCTTTTGACGGTATCATGCCGGCAGTGGATGTGAACACAGAGGAACCGGATGCCTGGAACGATGGCTTTAAAATCTATGGAAAATGGACCCCGGTTCCCAGTGAGTACCGCGTGGAACATTACCAGCAGAATCCATTCGATCCGAGTTCGTATATCCTGGTGGAAGAAGAGACAAAGACAGCCCTGACGGATACCGAGGTGACACCGGAAGTGAAATCTTATCCGGGATTCCAGTCTCCTCAGGCGCAGAACTTATGGGTGACCGGTGATGGTGGGGCTTGCAAGCAGTACTACTATCACAGAAACAGCTACCCGGTTACTTATGTGAATAACAACGGGGAAGCCGATGGGACAGCAGATGTCATGTATGGAGCAGCCATTTCGGAGGTTCCGAAATACTCCGGACATGCATTTGCCGGCTGGTATGAAGACGCAGCCCTGACGGTTTCCTTTGAAGGAAAAACCATGCCGATGCACGCAATGACGCTGTATGCGAAGTGGGAGCCTGGAAAGAAGACCTATCAGGTGATCCATCAGTTACAGAGCGCAGACGGATCGGATACCTGGGAGACGGCAGAGACAGAAACCTTTACCGGAACAGCCGGAGATTCGGTGGAACCGGAAGTAAAGGCGTATGCTGGATTTACCGCACCGGAAAAACAGAGCTGTACGCTGACTGTTTCCGATGATCCGGATACCATCACCTACCGCTACCGGCGTAATTCCTATCAGGTAACCATGGTGACAAATAACGGAGATCCGGCGACCGAAAAGACATATCTTTACGGAACCCGGGTGGAAGAGATGCCGGAACGGGCAGGTTACTCCTTCGACGGCTGGTATCAGGATGCAGGTCTTACGAAAGTATTTGACGGAACAGTTCCGGCCCAAAACAGTACGATTTACGCAAAATGGGAACCGAGAGCAACGTATTACTGGGTAAAATACAGCCTGCAGAACGCAAATGATGACGGCTATACGGTTGCATCCATGGAATCTCTGTTAGGCAGGACGGAAGATGTGATTACACCGGAAGTACGGAAGTTCGAAGGATACGTATCTCCACAGCCACAGACCGGACAGATCGAAGGCGGAAAGGTACTGGTGATCGAGTATCTGTATGAACGTGAAGTACATACCTTACAGCTGGAAAATAATGACGGAACGGAACCAAAACAGCTGCAGATGAAACAGGGCGCAGCGATTCCGGCACCATCCATGCGGAAAGGTTATACTTTCATGGGCTGGTGTACAGACAGTACATTACAGAATGCGTATACCGGAAATATGCCGAATGAAGATCTGACGCTGTATGCAAAATGGGAAGCAAATACAAGAACCTACACAGTAAAACATTATCTGCAGAAAGCAGAAGGAGACGGTTACCAGTGGGTGGCAACACAGAACCCGAAGGGCAAGACGGATGAAACGGTAACGCCGCCGGTCAATACAACCTATGGCGATGAATATGAATTACCGGAACCGCAGCCCGTAACCATTTCTGCGGAAAAGCAGACAGTGGTAACCTACTATTACAAACGAAAAGTACACAAACTGACCTTTGAACCGGAAAACGGAGAGAAGGCACAGACTGTGGAAGGTCGTGTCGGTGCCACACTCAATGTGAAACAGCCGGTTCGAAAAGGATACACCTTCACAGGCTGGACACCGGAACTTCCGGAGAAGATCCCGAATGAGGATGTAACCTATCAGGCACAGTGGAGGAAGAACCGCTATCTGGTGCAGTTTGTGAGTGAGGGAACGGTACTCAAGGAATATACACTTTCTTATGGGGATGCGATCCCGGCTCAGGAGGAACCGACCAGAGAAGGATATACGTTCGTAAGCTGGGATAAAAACGTACCGGATACCGTATCCGATGAAAATGTGAAAAACGGAAAACTGGTCTTTAAGGCAGTATGGAAAGAAATAGCATATACCATCAGCTATAATCTGGCAGGAGGAAGCCTTCCGACCGGAAAGACCAATCCGACAACATTCACCATCAACAGCAAACCGATGGATCTGGTACAGCCAAAACGGGAAGGCTATACGTTTGAAGGATGGTCAGGAACCGATATCAAAGAAAAAGATACACAGGTTACGATTACCGCCCGCCCGTTGAAAGACAGAACCTATACGGCAAACTGGAAAGAAAATTCCTATACGATCGTTTTCAATGTAACCGGTGAGGTAACAGACGGAGAGATGAAAAATATCCCGCTGCGTTACACACAGGAAACCACGATACCGAAAAACGGATATGTGTGCGGAGGTTATAAGTTTGTCGGATGGAGAACCGGTGGAAAGAAAAGTGAGCAAAAAGTATATCAGCCGGGAGACAAAGTCAGCAGACTTTGTGCGACCAATAATGGAACGGTCAACCTGTACCCGATTTGGAAACCGTGCGAATATACGATTACGTTTGACTATCAGACCGGTAATAAACGGGAGAAAGTAACATGCAAATATAAAGAAACATATACGTTCCCGACCGTAAACAGACTCGGATGGACCTTCGAAGGCTGGAGCCGGTCCGCGGGTTCGACAAATGTGATCAGCTATGCACCGAATGTTAAAACGGCTGTATTTGAGGATGAAAAGGATCTTACTTTATATGCGGTATACAAACCGATAACTTCAGCTGTTTTTACGGGACAGACGGAACACAAATACTTTATCACGGATGAACATGAACTGACTATTTTTACTTTCTTTATTCAAGGGGACAGAAAGGTTGTAACAACCGGTGATTATGGACTTTATCCATCCTGGTATAATTTGTATCTGCCGGATATTTCCATGGATGCAGCACGCCTGTATCAGAAGATGAAGATAAAAGTCAGCTATAAGATTGATGAAGAAGAAGATGGATGGGCAGATCTGAGATTAAGTTATCAGTTACAGGATGGCACATATTATGACAACGAAGAAACGCGGGCAAATGATATTGGAAAATGTGATGGAGAAACGGTATCGCATACATTTGAAATTACCCGTAAAAATGGAGTGGATTTAAATTATTTCATGTTGGTATTTGATGCACATGGAAAAAACGCAGATGAATACTACATGAGCAATCTGAAAGTAGAAGTGAATCTAGAATAATGCGTAAGGGGGAAGAAGATTGAATAACAACAGAAGAAAGATAGGAATCGGAATCGCTGTGTGCGCATGTGTTCTGCTGATCGGAGCCGGTCTGTATCTTACGAGAAACAACAAACAGGAAACACAGGAATCCCCGGATTCGGCCTTTGTGCCGGATCTGGATCCTGACGCTTCCACGCAGGAGGCAAAGGAGAGTGATCCGCCGGAGGGCATCCGTATCCCGGGATATCCGTCGATCACCATTCCGGCAGATACGAAAGATGTAACGGTAAATCTGATGAATCCGGAAGGAAATCCGTGTTATTTTACCTTTACACTGGTACTGAAAGATACCGATGAGACAATCTATCAGTCCAAAATGGTAGAACCGGGAAAAGCGATCACACAGATCACACTGTCCAAAGAACTGTCCGCCGGGGAATATCCTGCGATACTGAAGATCAGTACCGCGGCACTCGATGACGGACGGGCGATGAACGGTGCCAATGTGGAAACCGTATTGAAAGTACAGTAAGGGGGGGAGAAACATGAAGAAAAAAAGAGCAGTTGCAGGGGGCTTGCTGCTTGTCTTAGGGATCGCACAGAGCGTATCAGCAGGAACCACGACCGTAACGTATCATGTGGATCCGTCCTATATGGTGCTGGTTCCGGCAAACACCACGATTCCATTTAACGAAGAATCGGTAAACTACGGGAAAATCCGTGTCGAAGAAGCACAGATCGAAGAAGGAAAATGCATCCAGGTGGAGCTGATCTCGGACAAAAAACTGAAAAATCAGAGTGGAAAAGAAGGGGAGATCCCTTATGAGATTCTGGCGGACACGACAGCATTTACAAAAGCCCGCTATACCACGGCAGGGGAAGAGACGGTGCTTGGTATCACGATCGACAGAGAATCCTGGAAAAAGGCACCGTCAGGCTCCTATGCGGATACGGTTACTTTTCAGATATCCTATGTGGATGCGACAGATTAGAGCAGGAGGATGGACAGATGAAAAAGGCAGCAATTATTCTGATGGGGATTTGCCTGTGCCTCTCCATACCCGTTGCGGCAGAGGCTGCGCAGACAGGTACTTCGTCCGTTACGCAGCAAAGCACCATCAACACGACAGTACCGGATACCCACATGGTCACGATACGATCCGAACATGCGCAGGTGAGCTATCAGCATGAGGAGGGTGACGATGAGGAAACACAGGAGACGGTGACTTACGCGGTGGAGCGCTTTTCCAGCCCGCAGTTTCAGATCCAGCCGAAAAAAGGATGGAAGATCACAGCAGTGCTGGTAAACGGAGAGGATGTGACGGATCAGCTGAAAGATGGGATGCTGACACTTCCGGAAGTCTATGAGGATCAGCAGATTGTCGTGGAGACGGAAGAGAGCACAGAAGACGGCAAAAAAGATGATAAAAAAGACGATTCCACCGGAGGCGGTGAGCAGGAAGATAAAAAACCTGCGGACACAAAACCTGCAGATAAAAAGCCGACCGATACAAAAAATAACGGAACTTCCGGCAGCAGCAATTCCGGGACGAAAACGGATGTATCAACGGGAAACAGTCAGGGAACAAAGGCGGATCTGACAGGCACGATGAATGGAACGGCAGCGGCGAAGACGGCAGATATGCAAAAGAATGTAACGTATTTTATGGCGGCAATTGTATCCGGTGCGGTACTTTTGATTCTGGCAGACAACCGGAGAAAAAGAAAACACGGAGAATAGATAAGCAGACAGAAAGAAAAGCGAAAAAGGGCAGATGAACCACAAAAATCGGTTTACCTGCCCTTTTTCAGGCGGATCAATTTTGATTATCGAGGCAGTCGCCAGGGTCTCATGTGAGTATGCACGTTGGCTTGTTACTCGCGTAAATCAGGAACGGTCTGCTCCGTCGGTGTGTACCACCCGTTTTTCCACCAGACTGACCGCCTGATAGAGAATCATGGCGATGATGCACAGGAGAATAATCGACAGGATCATCCAGTCAAGTTTGAAGATCTGGCTGCTGTAGATAATGAGAAATCCAAGTCCCTGCCTGGCCCCGATAAATTCACCGATGACCACACCAACCAGACAGAGCCCGATATTGACTTTCATAACGCTCAGAAGATAAGGGACCGAAGAGGGCAGTGCCACACGCAGAAGTTCATCTTTCCGTTTTCCACCGAGGGTACGGATGAGCTTCAGAGAATCAGGATCAATTTCCGTAAAGCTGGTATACAGATTCAGGATGGAGCCGAAGATCGCAACGGAGATCCCGGCAAGGATGATCGTCTTATAATTTGCACCGAGCCATACGATCAGCAGAGGAGCCAGTGCCGACTTCGGAAGGCTGTTCAAAACCACAAGGTAAGGCTCCAGGATCGCAGCAAGCCGGGGACAGAGCCAGAGAAGGACGGAGAAAAAGAGACTGAAACCTACGACAAGAAAGAAACTGGCAAGTGTCTCGAACACGGTGATCCCGATATGTGAGAGCAGATGGTTTGTCAGAAGCAAGGTCCGGAAAGCAAGACATACCTGACCGGGGCTTCCGAAGATAAAGGAATCGATGAACCCGAGCCGTGCACTGACCTCCCAGAGTAGCAGAAAAACTAGAAAGACAGCCAGCCGCATCAGGCGGATAAACTGCTGTCTTTTTTTGTGTTTTCGTAAAAAAGACTGTTGTGCAGATGAATCAGGTATCATGATTTAACTCCTTCCAGATCTGTTGAAAATATTGCTTGAATTCGGGGGCATTTCGCATCTGCATGGGAGTGCGGTCGGCAAGGGTGGTGAGAATGGGGAACTCGCACCGGACGCAGGCAGGGGCTTTCGAGAGGATGATGACCCGATCAGACATGCTGATGGCTTCGGAGATATCGTGAGTGACCAAAAGCGCGGTTTTCCCTTCTTTACGCAGGATCTTCCAGATGTCATCACTGACGGAAAGTCTGGTCTGATAATCCAGTGCGCTGAAAGGTTCATCGAGAAGCAAAAGTGCAGGTTCCAGGGCAAGAGTACGGATCAGTGCGGCCCGTTGTCGCATCCCGCCGGAAAGCTGGGAAGGGTGGGAAAAACGAAAGTTCCAGAGCCCATACTCCTGTAAGAGACGGTCAACGTGTGAAATAGATTCTTTTGTTTTTCTTTTTTGAATTTTAAGACCAAGAAGAACATTTTCATAGATGGTCAGCCATTCGAAAAGATGATCCTTCTGCAGCATATATCCGACAGAGAGAACAGAATGTTCCCGTGGAAGTCCCTGCATGGTGATCTGTCCCTGTTCCGGTATCAGAAGTCCGGCTATCAGATTCAGGACGGTACTTTTTCCGCATCCGCTGGGTCCAACCAGAGAGACAAACTCGCCTTCCTGAACGGAAAAACTGATTTGTGAGAGCGCCTGGACCTCTCCGGAGAGTGTGTGATACGAAAGTCCGACATGGTCAAGTTCCAATAAAGCAGGCATAGAAAAACCTCCGTGTACCTGGAATTATGTATTCCCACAGTAACAGGCAAAACACGCTCTAAAAGCAGAGACAGCAAGAGTCAGGGAATACACTATAGTTTATTATATGAAAAAGACAACGAATGGTCATATATTAAGATTTGCTTACGAAAGTGTAAGATTTCCGAAAATCGGTTGTGACGATGGTGAAAACTGTTATAATAAAGTCCTGTAAAGTCCCGAGGAAAGGAAAATAATATGACAATATGGAATAAAATAAGGACCGGTCAGTGGATTCCACGGACTTATCTGCTGATGCTGGTGTTTAATCTGCTGTATAATTCGCTGATCTATTATAGTGGTCAGTGGATGGGAACTCATACGAAAGCCTGGAATATCGAAATTTCTCTGGACAATCAGATTCCGGTAATCCCCTGGTTTGTGGGAATCTATTTTTCGTTTTTCCTGTTCTGTGCAGTTAATTTTCTGCTGATGGGTTATTATGGGAAGAAAAAAGCCTGTCTGTTTTTATGTGCAGAGCTTCTGGCCAAGACAGTATGCGGGATCTTTTACCTGTGTTTTCCGACAACGAATCTTCGGCCGGAGATCGTGGGAACGGACTTCTGGAGCCGGATGCTTGTGGAATTGTATCAGATGGATGCAGCAGTGAACCTGTTTCCGTCGATTCACTGTATGGACAGCTGGTTTTGCGTGGTGGTACTTCGGAATATCCGGAAAGTACCGGGCTGGTATATGACGATCACATGGATCTGGGCTGCGGCAATCTGTGCATCCACGTTATTTACAAAACAGCACGGGATTCTGGATGTGGCAGCAGGGATAGCACTTGCGGAACTCAGCTATATATGTGTGATCCGCTGGAAAAAAACAGAACGGTTCCGTCTGTGGATGGAGAAAAAACGGATATGAAAAATAAGAAAAAAATCATAGGAAACGGTATTTTCCTGTTTCTGGTGCTTGGTCTTACCCTGTATGGTGTCTTTCATGGAGAAGATCTGGGACTGATCTGGGAAAATGTCAAAAAAGCGGATAATCGCTATCTCTTCCCGGCAGTCATCTGTGTGATATTTTTTATCTGGGGAGAGTCGATTATTATACATTATCTGCTGTATACTCTGCAGATCCGGCTGAAAAAGTGGAAGTGTTTTCTGATCTCTTCGGTAGGCTTCTTTTTCAGCTGTATTACACCATCGGCAAGTGGCGGGCAGCCGATGCAGATGGTATATCTGAAAAAAGAAAAGATTCCGATCTCGGTATCCTCCGTAGTACTGATGGTCGTAACCATTACCTACAAACTGGTACTGGTGCTGCTTGGATTATTTGTACTGTTCTTTCAGCCGCGGATCACAGATACCTATATGCAGAATGTGATGCCGGTGATGTGGCTGGGACTGTGGCTGAATGTATTCTGTGTGACATTTATGCTGCTTCTGACTTTTCATCCGCAGCTGATGCGGCAGATTCTGGTAAAAGGACATGAAGTTCTTGTAAAAATGCATATCCTGAAAAAGAAGACCTCCCGTCTGGAAAAACTGGAAAATGCCATGGTCGAGTATCAGAAGACAGCAGAATATCTGAAAAATCATCCGGGCGTGGTAGGCATCGTGTTTCTGATCACCTGTCTGCAGCGTGTTGCATTGTTTTTTGTAACATATTTTGTTTATCGATCTTTTGGTTTACATCAGTACAGTATGTATGATATTGTAATACTTCAGGGTATGATTTCCGTGGCTGTGGATATGCTTCCGCTGCCCGGAGGTATGGGAATCTCAGAAAAGCTGTTTTCCATGCTGTTTACAGGGATTTTCGGGCAGGTAAAGGTTCTGGCGGGACTGATCCTGAGCCGTGGACTGAGTTATTACACAGAGCTATTGATCAGTGCAGTCATGACTGTAGCTGCGCAGCTGTTTCTTGGTAATGAAAAAGAACACAGAGAAAAGATCAGCGAAAAGCTGAAAACGATACAGGAAAAGGGAAAAGGATACGAAAGAAAGAGGGGGAACTCATGATAAGTTTTATTGGTTATTACAATTACACGGTGATTCTGACGTATATCAGTCTGTTTTGTTCCATTGCGGGGATGTTGTTTACTGTGAACGGGTGGTATAAGATGGCAGTGTTGTGCCTGGCTCTTTCGGGACTGTGTGACATGTTTGACGGAAAAATCGCCAGAAGAAAGACAGACCGTACAGATGATGAAAAATGTTTTGGTATTCAGATCGATTCCCTGTGTGACATGGTCTGCTTTGGGGCATTTCCGATTCTGCTGGCCTACAGCCTTGGTATGAGAGGACCGATTGGTATCGTGATCCTTGCATGGTACGGAATGAATGGTGTGGTCCGTCTCGGCTACTTTAATGTCTGTGAGACAAAACGTCAGGAAGAGACGGAGGAAGTGAGAAAATATTACAGCGATCTGCCGATCACATCGATCGCTGTCGTGCTGCCGCTGGTGTTTGTGCTGCATACGGTGCTGAGGAACCATTTTGCAGTGGCACTTCATGTGGCTATGTTTGTTGTCGGTACGCTGTTTGTGACGAATATCCAGGTGAAAAAACCCAGGAATTCCACACTGGCAGTCCTGGTCGGCGTTGTTGCCCTGGCAATCTTAAAAATCTTTCATATTTTTTAGTTTTTAATAATGATGATCAAAAGCCGAAATGTATTACGGAGTATTGCAGATGACATACGACAACATTTTGGCTTGTGTTTTATACATGTTTTTTCGAAAAGTCAGGTACAGAATAATTCTGAGAACATATATGTAAAAGGGAGAGAGCATATGAAATACGCAGATCGATACGGAAATCGCTGGGAAGAAACCGGATTGCAGGATCGTTTTCTGGAAAAATTATATAAAAGCGTACCGGGGCGTGCGGTGGTAAAAGTGCTGGTACATCCGTGGGTTTCCGGAATGGGTGGCTGGATATTGAGCCAGAAAGCATCCTGCTGGCTGATTCCGTTATTCTTAAAAGGACATCCGATGGATCAGTCCGGCTGGGTCAAACAAAGATTTACCTCCTATAATGATTTTTTTATGAGAAAGCTGAAACCGGGACAACGTCCGGTGGAAGAAGATACGGCGCGGATCATCAGTCCCTGTGATGCCAAACTTACCGTCTGTCCGATCACGGAGTACGGGATCATGAAGATCAAGCATACACCGTATACGGTAAAAGAACTGTTAAAGAGTGAAAAACTGGCTCGTGCCTATGAAGGCGGCTATGGATTCGTTTACCGCTTGACAGTGGACGACTATCACAGGTATATTTATACAGAAACCGGAAAAAAATCCGGCAACTATAAGATACCCGGAATCTTCCATACGGTCAATCCGGTCGCGAACGATCTGGAACCCATTTACAAAGAAAATACCAGAGAATTCTGTCTGACAAAAACAGCTGATGCCGGAACGGTTCTGCAGATGGAAGTCGGCGCGCTGATGGTCGGAAAGATCGAGAATGATCAGGAAGAAGCGTTTGTACACCGGGGCGAAGAAAAGGGAAGATTTGCATTTGGCGGATCCACGATCGTGGTGCTTTACCAGCGGGGACGGGTACAGCCGGATGAAGATCTTCTGAAAAACAGCCGGGATGGTTACGAGACAAAAGTAACCCAGGGAGAGGCTGTGGGAGATAAGGTGAAACGATGCAGAAAATAAATTATCAGAAATTAATGGAAAATGAAATTGCACACAACAGGCAGGAGCAGAAAGTTCCTGCCTTGCTTTTACACAGCTGCTGTGCGCCGTGCAGCAGTTATTGTCTGGAGACATTGAGTGAGGACTTTGCGATCACGGTATTTTATTACAATCCCAATATTTATCCGGAGGAAGAGTACTGGAAACGGGTGCGTGAACAGGAGCGGTTTATCGGTCTTCTGCCTGCAAAACATGAGATCTCTTTTCTGGAAGGCAATTACGAGAAAGAACGGTTTTATGAAACCGTAAAAGGCATGGAGAAAATCCGGGAGGGCGGAGAACGGTGCTTTGCCTGTTACCGGCTACGGCTGTCAGAGGCAGTCCGTGAGGCACAAAAAGGTGGATTTGACTATGTGACTACCACACTGACCATCAGCCCCATGAAAAATGCACAGAAGCTCAATGAGATTGGAGAAGAACTTTGTCATGGAACAGGTGTGACCTGGCTGCCGTCTGATTTTAAAAAGAAGAATGGCTATAAACGCTCCACAGAGCTGTCCCGGGAATATGGCATGTACCGTCAGGATTACTGCGGCTGTGTCTTTTCCATGCGGGAGCGGGAAGAGCAAAAAAAGCGGGTTGCGCAGGCACAGGATTAATGATAAAATAGTTTGGGACTTTACTATGAAAAAGTAAAACCGACAGAAAAAGACAGAAAACCATTTGCCAAAGGGCTGAAATACAAATCTGTCGGAAGAATACAGGGAAGCGAGGAAGAAATATGGCACAGTTATGGGGAGGCCGTTTTACAAAAGAAACGGACAAACTTGTATATAATTTTAATGCGTCCATCGGTTTTGATCAGAAGTTTTTCCATCAGGATGTACAGGGAAGCAAAGCCCATGTAACCATGCTTGCAAAGCAGGGAATCCTGACAGAAGAAGAGAAAGAGCAGATCATCCGGGGACTGGACGGCATCGTGGCGGATGTGGATGCCGGCAAGCTGGAGATTACCAGTGAGTACGAAGATATTCACAGTTTTGTGGAGGCAAACCTGATCGACCGGATCGGAGATGCCGGAAAGAAACTGCATACCGGACGGAGCAGAAATGACCAGGTGGCGCTGGACATGAAACTGTATGTCAGAGACGAGATCAAAGAACTGGATGAGCTGGTGAAAAAACTGCTGGTAACTCTGAATCATATTATGGAAGAGAACCTGCATACGTATATGCCGGGATTTACCCATCTGCAGAAAGCACAGCCGATCACGCTGGCACATCATATGGGAGCATATTTTGAGATGTTCCGCAGAGACAGAGGACGTCTGGCGGATATTTATGAAAGAATGAACTACTGTCCGCTGGGAAGCGGTGCGCTGGCAGGAACCACCTATCCGCTGGATCGCGCATACAGTGCCGAACTGATGGGATTTGCAGGTCCTACGATGAACAGTATGGATTCCGTAGCAGACAGAGATTATGTGATCGAACTGTTATCTGCCATGTCCACGATCATGATGCATCTGAGCCGTTTTTCCGAGGAAATCATCATCTGGAACTCCAACGAGTATCAGTTTGTGGAGATCGACGATGCCTACAGCACCGGAAGCAGCATCATGCCGCAGAAAAAGAATCCGGATATCGCCGAACTGGTGAGAGGAAAGACCGGCCGTGTCTATGGAGCACTGATGTCTATTCTGACCACAATGAAAGGCATTCCGCTGGCTTATAATAAAGACATGCAGGAAGATAAAGAACTGACCTTTGATGCCATTGATACGGTAAAGGGATGTCTGGCATTGTTTGAAGGTATGATCTCTACTATGAAATTCCGAAAAGACGTGATGGAAAACAGCGCAAAACATGGATTTACCAATGCTACCGATGCAGCAGACTATCTGGTAAATCACGGAGTACCGTTCCGCGATGCCCATGGAATCGTAGGCCGTCTGGTACTGTACTGCCTGGATAAGAAGATCCCGCTGGACGAGATGACTCTGGAAGAATACAAAGCCATCAGTCCGGTGTTTGAGGAAGATATCTACGAAGCGATCAGCATCAAGACCTGTGTGGAGAAACGTATGACCATCGGTGCTCCGGGACCGGATGCCATGGCCGATGTGATAGCATGGAATAAAAAATATCTGGAAGAAAATTAAAAAAGTGTTGATTTTTTCAGAAAACTGGTATAGTATTACCAAGTAAATACAAATGTACGCGAGAGAAATACAAAAAAGTAACGGTTGTGCATTGAGTAAGAAGAATGAGGAGTGAAATCGCAATGAGCAGCAAATTAAGAGTAGGTATATTAGGAGCAACAGGAATGGTAGGACAGAGATTCATCTCTCTGCTGGAAAACCATCCATGGTTTGAAGTAGTAACCGTAGCAGCATCCCCGAGAAGTGCAGGAAAGACATATGAAGAAGCCGTAGGCGGACGCTGGAAAATGGATACTCCGATGCCGGAAGCTGTAAAGAAACTGGTAGTTATGAACGTAAATGAAGTGGAGAAAGTAGCTTCTACCGTTGATTTTGTATTTTCAGCAGTTGATATGTCCAAAGAAGAGATCAAAGCCATCGAGGAAGAATACGCAAAGACAGAGACACCGGTTGTTTCCAATAACAGTGCTCACAGATGGACACCGGATGTACCGATGGTAGTGCCGGAGATCAATCCGGAACACTTTGAAGTTATCGAATCTCAGAAAAAACGTCTGGGAACTACCCGCGGATTTATCGCTGTAAAACCGAACTGCTCCATCCAGAGCTACGCACCGGTGTTGACTGCATGGAAAGAATTTGAGCCATATGAAGTCGTTGCTACTACATACCAGGCAATCTCCGGAGCAGGTAAAACCTTCAAAGACTGGCCGGAGATGGTAGAAAACATCATCCCATATATCGGAGGAGAAGAAGAGAAGAGCGAACAGGAACCGCTTCGTATCTGGGGTAAAGTAGAAAACGGTCAGATCGTAAAAGCTACGGAGCCGGTGATCACCTGCCAGTGTATCCGTGTTCCGGTACTGAACGGACATACCGCAGCAGTCTTTGTAAAATTCAGAAAGAATCCTACCAAAGAACAGCTGATCGAAAAACTGGTGAACTTCAAAGGATTCCCGCAGGAAGCAGAACTTCCGAGCGCTCCGAAGCAGTTTATCCAGTATCTGGAAGAAGATAACCGTCCACAGGTTAAGATGGATGTCAACTTTGAAAACGGTATGGGAATCAGCGTCGGACGTCTGAGAGAAGATACTGTATATGACTGGAAATTCGTTGGTCTGTCTCATAACACCGTAAGAGGTGCAGCAGGTGGAGCTGTCCTGTGTGCAGAGACTCTGAAAGCAAAAGGATATATTCAGGCAAAATAAGAAATAAGATAAGAAACGATATACGAACAGGATTTTGGATGTGTGCTTGCATATTCAGGATCCTGTTTTTATGCAAGTAACGAGCAAAAGGCAACGCCTGCGTGAGAGAAGATTGTTATATTATATGTTCTAAATTGCAAGACTCAAAAACCGTAACACTTGAATTTACCTGTGAAAAAAGGTATACTCTTTGGTGCCCCTGTGCCGGAGTCCTTTCAAACACACTCTGGCGGTTACAGGGTTCTGAAGAGATAAGAAAGGGTTAAAATACATGAAAAAATCCGTATTTATCGCAGAGAAACCAAGCGTTGCCCAGGAATTTGCCAAAGCCTTAAAGGTGAAGACCACGCGGCATGACGGCTATCTGGAGTCGGAAAATACCATTGTGACCTGGTGTGTAGGTCATCTGGTAACCATGAGTTATCCGGAAGTCTACGATATCAAATACAAACGCTGGACTCTGGAGACACTTCCCTTCCTTCCGGGAGAATTCAAGTATGAAGTGATCCCGGCGGTGAGAAAGCAGTTTGAGATCGTCAGCGGACTTTTGAACCGTGCAGATGTGGAAACTATCTATGTCTGTACCGATTCGGGAAGAGAGGGAGAATACATCTACCGTCTGGTGGCCCAGATGGCCGGTGTAAAAGGAAAAAAAGAAAAACGAGTCTGGATCGATTCCCAGACAGAAGAAGAGATCATCCGTGGAATCAAAGAAGCCAAAGACCTGAGTGCCTATAATAACCTGAGTGCGTCGGCTTACCTGCGTGCCAAAGAAGATTATCTGATGGGAATTAATTTTTCCAGAATCCTTACCTTACGGTATGGAAACAGTGTGTCGAATTATCTGGGGAATAAATACCAGGTGATCTCTGTGGGAAGGGTAATGACCTGTGTTCTTGGCATGGTGGTGCGAAGAGAGCGGGAGATCCGGGAATTTGTTAAAACGCCATTTTACCGTGTACTCGGAAAGTTCTCCCTGGAAGGACGTTCGTTCGAGGGAGAGTGGAGAGCGGTAGAAGGCAGCCGATATTTTCAGTCACCGGATCTGTACAAAGAAAATGGTTTTAAAGACCGAAACCGGGCAGAAGAACTGAAAGGGATTTTGGAGCTGGAGAGTGTTGTCGCAAAAACAGATGACAGGATGCACACGCCGGCACAGGCAGCAATGACCGGGATAACAGGCGGCCATCAGAGTCCGGCGGATACCGGAGCTGGTGATACATCGATGACTCATCAGGCGGTTCTTGAAAAAATAGAGAAGAAGAAAGAAAAGAAAAATCCCCCATTGCTGTATAATCTGGCTGAATTACAAAATGACTGTTCCCGGATGTTCAAGATCAGTCCGGATGAAACGCTGCGGGTGGTACAGGAATTGTATGAAAAAAAACTGGTAACGTATCCGAGAACGGATGCCCGTGTCCTTTCCACCGCGGTAGCCAAAGAAATCAGCCGCAATCTGAAAGGATTGATCAGATACCAGATGGCAGCTTCGTTTGCCCAGGAGATTCTGGAAAAAGAAAGTTTTAAAGGCATAGAAAAGACCAGATACGTCAATGACAAACAGATCACGGACCATTATGCGATTATTCCTACCGGGCAGGGATTACAGAACCTGAACCGGCTGCCGCAGATTTCACAGAAGGTATATCAGGTGATCGTGCGACGCTTTTTAAGCGTGTTCTATCCGGCAGCAGTTTATCAGAAGGTCAGTCTGGTGTCGGCGATCGGAAAAGAAAAACTGTTTTCCAGTTTTAAAGTTCTGGTGGAGGAAGGATATCTGAAGGTTGCGAATGTTCCTTCCCAAAAAAAAGAGGAAGATCCGAAGAATGCAGAAGAAAAGACAGATGATATCCAGTGCGATGCCGGATTTCTCGCCTGCCTGCAGCAGCTAAAGAAGGGAGCGGTTCTTCCGGTGGAAGAATTTTCCATCAAGGAAGGAGAAACCTCTCCGCCCAAGCGCTATAATTCCGGTACCATGATCCTGGCCATGGAAAATGCAGGTCAGCTGATTGAAGATGAAGAACTCCGGGCACAGATCAAAGGAAGCGGCATCGGAACCAGTGCGACCAGAGCGGAGATCCTGAAAAAACTGGTGAATATCAAGTATATCAGTCTGAATAAAAAGACACAGGTGATCACGCCCACACAGCTTGGAGAGATGATCTATGAAGTGGTCAACGCATCCATCCGAGCCCTGCTGAATCCGGAGCTTACGGCAAGCTGGGAAAAGGGATTGAATTATGTGGCGGAAGGAAGTATCACTTCCCAGGAATATATGGATAAACTGGAACATTTTATCCGGGTAAAAGTAGGCGGAGTGCTCCAGGTGAATTATCAGGCAGCATTGCGAAGCAGATATGACAGCATCGCAGCGAATTATAAAAAAGGAGGAAAATAACTATGAGTATGGAAAGTATCCAGATTAAAAACATGTATGATCTGAATGAGACGATCGCAGCAGAGATTTTTGAGGGAAAGACCTATCCGTGGGAGGTTCTGCCGCTGATCAAAGAATTTATCGTAAAACTGGGAAATACCCTGAGCCCGGAAGAGTATGATAAGATCGGTGAGGATATCTGGGTGGCAAAATCGGCTACAATCGCGCCTACCGTTGCTTTAAATGGCCCGTGTATTATCGGTAAGGATGCAGAAGTGCGCCAGTGTGCATTTATCCGTGGCAGCGCGATCATCGGTGAGGGTGCTGTGGTTGGTAATTCTACAGAGCTTAAGAATGTGATTTTGTTTAATAAGGTTCAGGTTCCGCATTATAACTATGTAGGTGATTCTGTGCTGGGATATAAGGCACATATGGGAGCAGGATCGATCACTTCCAATGTGAAGTCTGATAAGAAGCTGGTGGTTGTGCATGGAGATGGATACGATATCGAAACCGGTATGAAGAAGTTTGGCGCGATGCTGGGGGACAATGTGGAAGTTGGATGTAATTCTGTGTTGAATCCAGGAACTGTTGTCGGACGGGAGAGTAATATCTATCCGCTGTCTTGTGTTCGCGGAGTTGTGCCGGAGAGATCGATCTTTAAGAAGCAGGGAGATGTTGTTGCTAAAAAATAGATGATTGAAAAAGGGGACGCCCCCGGCGGAAGCGTTCTCCTGCCAGCAACGTGGGCAGGGCAACTTTGAACTAGCCACTAACTACGACTATGTTCACTTGGGTCAGCTGACCCAAGCGAAAGTCTCCGTAAGTGTCGGATTTCAAAGCTTGCCCTAACCGCCCACAAAGTATTGCTGGCAGGAGAACGCTTCCGCCGGGGGCTGGTTTTTCAATGCGGAAAGAGAAAGGCGCGTCAAGTCTTGTGTTTTGGCGAAAATAGATAAAAACCGGTGCAATTGTCGTTGGGTGATAATTGCTCCGGTTTTTTACGCCATTAGTTCAGAAAGCAGAAGTGAAGGATCAGTCCGTACACCAGGAGGTGTACCGGGTAGAACAGGTAGAAGAAGTATTTGAGGGAGATTCCCCGTTTCCCGTTGTACAGGTTGATCGGGATGAAGGCCAGGCAGGCGGGGGCTTCCCACAGGAGGCTCAGGCAGGAAACCAGGGTACAGAGAAATTTCTGATCGTGGAACAGGTAGAGTAACAGGATCAGGATGATGCCTTTGTAGTCGTAGTCGGTCTGTAAAAGCCAGGCGGCGAGACAGCCGGCGGCAGCAATCAGGATTTTCCCTATCCAGAGGCGTGTCTGGTTTCCGGCTTTGTGGCACAGAGTGTTGATTCCCCAGATGGTCAGAAGTCCGAGAAACAGAGTAAAAAAGACGTTCTGATAATCGAGATTGACAGGTGAATCGAATAAAGCGTAATCGAAAGGAAATTCCGACAGCAGAGCAAAGAGAAATAACCGGATGGCATATTTCTTTTTGCTGGAAGTATGGAAAAAACCTTCGATCAGCAGGAAGCAGAAGATCGGAAAGCCGATCCGGCCGATAAAGCGCATGACCTGGTATATGTTCCACCAGGGAATAGCCATGGAAATCGGGTGTCCCAGGAAAGCCGGATGTTCCTGCATCAGAATACCATATAGGATGATGCTTGCCGCAAAGTGATCGATCGCCATGGCGATGATGGCTATGATTTTCAGGGTACTGCCGGAGAGGCAGCCTTTTTTTAATAAGGGAATATTCATAATATTGTGATGTTCCTTTCTTGATTTTTTGGGGGAGATGTAACCACATTTCGCAGGAAGCATTTTCAAACGTGTTCTGAAAATCTTTGAATTTTAGGAAATTCTTTTATGGAATGGTATGGCCTTCCTGCAACAGGCATGCATATATTCTGAAAAAAGTATAGCAGTACCGAAAAAAATGTCAATCAAAATTGGTTCATTGGGCAGATTATTGATATATATGGCAAGAAAAGTGAAAAAAATTAAAAAAAATGTAAGTTCGGCTGGACTAACCCAAAGGTTTATGCGAAAATAAACATGATAAGCGGGTGAAGTATGTTCACTTGCTTGAGATACATAAGTCTCAAAATAAGTATTTCAAGTTTGAAAGGAGTCTTAACATGATTTATTCACATGAAGTAGAAATGATGTGTCCGGTTTCACAGGGCGTTAATCACGGCGCAGCACCAATCCCGGAAGAAGCAAAATGGGTACAGTCCAAGGAAATCAAAGATATTTCCGGTCTGACACATGGTGTGGGCTGGTGTGCTCCACAGCAGGGTGCCTGCAAACTGACACTGAACGTAAAAGATGGTATTATTCAGGAAGCTCTGGTAGAGACAATCGGATGCTCCGGTATGACTCATTCCGCAGCTATGGCTTCTGAAATCCTTCCTGGAAGAACTCTTCTGGAGGCTCTGAACACTGACCTGGTATGTGACGCTATCAACACAGCTATGAGAGAACTGTTCCTGCAGATCGTTTATGGACGTACACAGTCCGCTTTCTCTGAAGATGGTCTGCCGATCGGTGCTGGTCTGGAAGACCTGGGTAAAGGTCTGAGATCTCAGGTTGGTACTATGTACGGAACACTGAAAAAAGGTCCTCGTTATCTGGAAATGGCAGAAGGTTATGTTACCGGTATTGCACTGGATGAAGAAGGATGCATCATTGGTTACCAGTTCGTAAGCCTTGGCAAGATGACTGACTTCATCAAACAGGGTGATGATCCGACAACTGCTTGGGAAAAAGCAAAAGGACAGTACGGCCGTGTTGCAGATGCAGCTAAAATCATTGATCCGCGTAAAGAGTAATCGGATTTTATGCATACCGTCAATATAATAGGAGGATGAAATAAATGGCTTTATTTGAATCATATGAAAGAAGAATTGATAAAATCAATGCTGTCCTGAACAGCTATGGAATCGCTTCTCTGGAAGAAGCAGAGAAAATCACAAAAGATGCTGGTCTGGACGTATATAACCAGATCAAAGGCATCCAGCCAATCTGTTTTGAGAACGCTTGCTGGGCATACATCACAGGTGCGGCAATCGCAATCAAAAAAGGATGTACAAAAGCTTCTGAAGCAGCTGCAGCAATCGGTGAAGGTCTGCAGGCTTTCTGTATTCCTGGTTCTGTAGCAGATCAGCGTAAAGTAGGTCTGGGACATGGTAACCTGGGTAAAATGCTTCTGGAAGAAGACACAGAGTGTTTCGCATTCCTGGCAGGTCACGAATCTTTCGCAGCAGCTGAAGGTGCTATCGGTATCGCTGAGAAAGCAAACAAAGTTCGTCAGAAACCTCTGCGTGTTATCCTGAACGGTCTTGGAAAAGACGCTGCTCAGATCATCGCTCGTATCAACGGATTTACATTTGTTGAGACTCAGTATGATTACTATACAGGAGAACTGAAAGAAGTATTCCGTAAAGCATACTCTGATGGTCCTCGTGCAAAAGTTAACTGCTACGGCGCTAACGATGTTCGTGAAGGTGTAGCTATCATGTGGAAAGAAGACGTTGACGTTTCTATCACAGGTAACTCTACTAACCCGACTCGTTTCCAGCATCCGGTAGCAGGTACCTACAAAAAAGAACGTATCGAAGCTGGTAAGAAATACTTCTCCGTAGCTTCCGGTGGTGGTACAGGACGTACTCTGCATCCGGATAACATGGCAGCAGGTCCTGCTTCCTATGGTATGACAGATACTCTGGGACGTATGCATTCCGATGCACAGTTCGCAGGTTCTTCTTCCGTACCGGCTCACGTAGAAATGATGGGTCTGATCGGTGCAGGTAACAACCCGATGGTTGGTATGACTGTAGCAGTTGCAGTTTCCATCGAGGAAGCTCACAAAGCTGGTAAATTCTAAGAAATACTTAAAACTACTTAACGAAAGTTAATATATGTCCAAACGTAAAAAAGCCACAGGCGATTTGCCTGTGGCTTTTTCTAAGGTTAGGATGTGATTCCATTTACGTTATCTGAATCTTGAGGATGCATGCGGTATTCTTCCGGCGAACAGTCAAAATATTTCCGGAAAATCTTCGCAAAATAGCTTGGATTTTCAAATCCTGCCCGTAATCCGATTTCCAGAATCGATAAAGAAGTATGTTTCAGCAGATCAGCAGCCTGAAGTGTGCGATAATAATTGATGTAGGCCACAGGAGTCATCTGGAACTGCTTTTTGAAAAACCGGCAAAAATATTGTGGATTCATGTTAAGAGAAGCCGCCAGGTCTTCCAGATAGATTTTCTGGTCATAATGCTTATGGATATACCGAAGAATCTGCTTGTATTGTGCTTCCCGGTTTTTGCCCTGAGAATCTTGTACAGTAGTCTGCACCAGAAGATTTTCCGAAACAAGAATTCCCAGAATCCGGTACAGATTGCTTTTTAAAAACAAAGTCCATCCCATGGGTCGGGTATCATAATCATGAAGAATCTCCAGAAATGTTTTGCGAATAGATGATGCGCAGGGATGATTTCCGGATACATAGGAAGGAAGCCGAAGTTGATGAGACAGCAGCGGCTTCAGAAAAGACAGCTGACTCTGATCTGGATAGGAAAAAGAGAGCATGTCGGGAAGAAATACCAGTGCGTGATGAATAGATGCGGTATTCCCAATACTTTGTAGCTGATGCAGTTCGTAACTGTTGATCATTACAAAATCCCGTTCTTTGAGTACCTTATGCTGAGTTCCCAGTGTCAGTTCCAACTGTCCCTGTTCCACCCAGATGATCTCAATTTCTTTGTGCCAGTGAAAAGGAACCTGCAGGCCTCCATGAATATAATTCTGATGATAAATATGGAAAGGCGCCAGCTCCGTTCCATGGATGGTATAATCTCTGATTCCAATTGGTTCTTTCATATATGATCTCCATTAAAAAAAGTCAAAATAATTGTATAAATTCCTAAAATAAAGGTAGAAAAGTATAGTTTGATATCATTATAATGGTATAGACGGTAAAAGAAAAGTATTTTCAGCCAAAATATTGTAAAGACAGGATTCCTGGAACGATAACGATGGAATCAGTAAACCAGGCGTCATAGAACGAATGACTATGATAATACGAATAATAGGAGAAAAGTAAAATGGATAAAAAATGGTGGCATCATCTGACTGCATATCAGATCTATACAAGAAGCTTTTGTGACAGTAATGGAGATGGTATCGGCGATTTTCAGGGAATTATCAGCAAACTGGACTATCTGCAGGAACTGGGTGTGGGAGCAATCTGGATCTCCCCGTTTAATGATTCGCCGAATTATGATAACGGCTATGATATCAGTGATTATTATGCTATTCTGAAGGATTTTGGCACAACGGAGGATCTGGAAGAGCTGGTAAAGGAATGTGAGAAGAGAGATATCATCGTTATGATGGATCTGGTTTTAAATCACAGCTCCAATGAACATCCGTGGTTTCTGGAAGCGGCGAAAGACCGGGACGGAAAGTACCATGACTATTATATCTGGGAAGAAGGTACCGAGGATCAGCCGCCACAGGGGGAAGGGGCATTCTTTGGTGGAAATGTATGGGAATGGACACCGCAGATTCAGGAATATTATTACCATACCTTCAGCATACAGCAGCCGGATCTGAACTGGAAAAATGAAGATATGAGAAAAGATCTGTATGCCATGATCCGATACTGGATGGAAAAAGGTATCCGGGGATTTCGTATGGATGCGATTGATAACATCGTAAAGAACGGTCATGGCGGAAATGATCAGCAGTCGGAGAAAATCCATACATACCTGCAGGAAATGAACAAATATTCGTTCGGACTGCAGGACAATCTTCTGACAGTTGGGGAGACCGGAGGAACAACGCTGGAGATGGCGAAAGTGTATTCAGACCCTGAGAGAAAGGAGCTGGACATGGTATTCCAGTTTGAACTGATGGGAATTGACGGGGTCCGGAGTGGTAACTGGGATCCAAAGTCCTATACGTTGCATGATCTGAAAAAACTGATGGAAAAATGGCAGGTTGGATTGGAACAAAAAGGATGGAACAGTCTGTTTCTGGGCAACCATGATTATCCGCGGGCGCTTTCCCGTTTTGGAAATGATACACCGGAGTATCGGACCGTATCAGGAAAAATGCTGGCAACTATGATCTTCGGCATGAAAGGAACACCATATATTTACCAGGGAGATGAGATTGGCATGACCAATGTGATCTATACAGAAAGCTCCCGGTATCAGGATATCGAGTCTGTGAACTTCAGAAAAGAAAAACAGGAACTGGGCTGGAGCGAGGAGAAAATCCTGAGCTATCTTCTGCGAAACAGCCGGGACAATGCCAGAACACCGATGCAGTGGAATACACAGGCTCACGCAGGATTTACTACAGGAACTCCATGGATGGAAGCCAATGAAAATTATAAAGAGATCAATGTGGAAGACAGCAGAAAGGATCCGGCTTCCCTGTTGTATTACTACAAGAAACTAATTGCTCTGCGAAAAGAGCATGATGTGCTGATCTATGGAAACTTCCGCCTTCTGGATGAAGAACATCCACAGGTTTTTGCTTATGAACGGAGTCTGGATGGAAGAAAGGTCGTAGTGGTATGTAATTTTGGAGAAACACCGGCACAGATGAATGCGACGCAGGATCTGACCGATGGAAAAGTTCTCATTCATAACTATGAAGGAGAAGCGGTTGGGAAAGAAATATGGGCATTGAAACCATATGAAGCGTGGATGATCGAAATATAATCTCAGAGGCAGGTATCTATTTTGTTGAAAACAGAACAGATACCTGTTTTTTCGTTGACTCTACAATTATTGTAGGGTTTATAATGCAACGCAGGTAATAAAAAGTGGTTATATCATAGAAAACGCTTACCAAATAGAAAGAAGCAAAGGAGTAAAGAACTATGGAAAAGGATCTTACATCTGGAAATGTCTGGAAGAATATCCTGTATTTTTCTCTGCCCTACCTGTTATCGTATTTTTTACAGACGTTATATGGAATGGCGGATCTGTTTATCGTAGGACAGTTTGACGGAGTGGCAAGCACAACAGCAGTATCGATCGGCAGTCAGGTGATGCATATGCTGACGGTTATGATCGTGGGGCTGGCTATGGGAACGACAGTAACGATCGGTCGTGCGGTGGGAGCCGGCGATTCCAAAAAAGTATCAAAGACTGTTGGAAATACAACGGTTTTGTTCCTGGGAGTTTCCATTCTCCTGGCAGGTCTGCTGCTGTTTCTGGTCCGGCCGATCGTCAGTGTGATGTCAACACCCACAGAAGCGGTAGATGGAACGATCCGCTATCTGACGATCTGTTTTATCGGAATTCCTTTTATCACTGCATATAATGTGATCGCATCGATCTTTCGCGGAATGGGAGATTCGAAAAGCCCCATGTATTTTATAGCGATTGCCTGTGTGATCAACATCGGACTGGATTATCTGTTTATGGGAGCCATGCATATGGGACCGGCCGGTGCGGCTTTGGGAACGACTCTTTCCCAGACCATCAGTGTTATCATCTCTTTGTGGGTAATCTTGAAGAAGCAGACAGGCATTACGATGAAAAAAGCAGATTTTTCACCGGAGAAACAGACGATGGGTCAGGTGCTGAAGATTGGTATTCCTATTGCGGCACAGGATGGTTTTATCCAGATTGCATTTATCATAATCACGATCATTGCCAACCGGAGAGGACTAAGTGCAGCGGCGGCTGTAGGAATCGTGGAAAAAATAATCAGTTTCCTTTTTCTGGTACCATCTTCTATGTTGTCTACGGTCTCAGCGCTTGGAGCACAGAATATGGGAGCGGGAAAATACGACCGGGCAGATCAGATCCTTCGCTGTGCCATGGGAATCGCAGTGGAATTTGGAGTATGTGTGGCAGTTTTGATTCAGTTTATTGCGGAACCTGTAGTGGGACTGTTCACAACAGATACGATGGTCGTTATTCTGGGTGCACAGTATATTCGTGGCTATATCTGGGATTGCATCTTTGCCGGTGTGCATTTTAGCTTCAGTGGATATTTTTGCGCTTACGGAAGGTCGGAAATTTCATTTATTCATAATCTGATTGCCATTCTGTGTGTCCGTATTCCGGGGGTGTATCTTACTTCGAAGTTTTTCCCGGATACGCTGTTTCCTATGGGACTGGCAACAGCGACGGGATCTTTGCTTTCCGTGATCATCTGCGTGATTTTCTTCGGATGGCTGAAGAGACGGGAACGAAGCAGAAAGAAAATGACTTCTGTTTGACAACTCTATACATAAGTGCTATCATGTACAAGAATAAAGAAACGGGAGCTTGTGTGACAGGCTGAGAGGAAGATAAATCTTCGACCGCACCTGATTTGGGTAATGCCAACGGAGGGATGAGAAAGAGAAAGTTAGAATCTGTCCGCAGGTATGCGGGCAGATTTTTTGCATGGCATATCAATAATTGGTCCGGTGGACCAATTTTGATTACGCGAGCAACGAGCCAAAGTCTGTGCTTGTACGAAATCTTGGCGACTGCTGTGATAACAATACTTTGTTTCTTTAAAAGAAGATATCTGTGATGCAGGCAGCTTATGAATGTATGATTTTACGGATTTTGCAAAGAAAGAATCTGTAAGATAAAATTTTATAAGAAGTGCAGGTGAATCTGAGGGGGAGCGCCCTGAGATCCGGCATGCAGAAAAAAGCGATGGGAATCCGTGTTTCGGAGTGAGAGGAAGTAAGGGAACTTCGACCGAAAAAACAGGGAAACTGCGCTTTTTTATGCCCACAGACAAAAAGTAAAGTTTTCCCGGATATAAGAGAGGAAAACAAAGATGGAAAAACAAAGACTGAACACATTTCGAATGGTAATGCTGGCTATGATGGTTGCGATCGGTGTGGTAATATCTCCGATTCTGCGTATCGAAGGGATGTGCCCGACCGCGCATCTGATCAATATTGTCTGCTCGGTACTGATGGGACCATGGTATTCTCTGCTTTGTGCTACAATGATCGGAGTGATCCGTATGCTGTTTATGGGAATTCCGCCACTTGCCCTGACAGGAGCTGTATTTGGTGCTTTTCTTTCCGGTGTCTTTTACCGGGCATCCGGCGGTAAGATCATCTGCGCGGTGCTTGGAGAAATTTTCGGAACCGGTATCATCGGATCTATCGTATCGTATCCGGTGATGGCATTTATCATGGGAAGAGATGGCCTGAATGCATTTTTCTATACCCCGATGTTTGTATCTGCAACGATCATGGGCGGGGCAGCAGCCTATGTATTTTTAAAAGCGCTGAGCCGTGCAGGTCTGCTGGCAAAATTTCAGAGAAGTCTTGGAGCGAAAGTTTATGATAAAACAGTTAGAAAATCAGCTGAGGAACGTGCGTAATGCCACGAAAGAAAACAGTCCGCTGATTCACTGCATCACCAATCCCATCTCCATTCATGGATGTGCCAATATGATTCTTGCGGTGGGAGCAAGACCCATGATGGCAGAACATCCGCTGGAGGTGGAGGATATCACGAGGACAGCAGGTGCACTGATGCTGAACCTTGGAAATATTACCGATGCCAGGATGGAATCTATGCGCCGCTCAGCCCGGGTGGCCATGGAGTGTGGGATTCCGATATTATTAGATCTGGTGGGAGTAACCTGCAGCAGGATCCGGATGGAGCTTGCCCGGGAACTGATCGGGTTTGGGCAGATACAGATCCTGAAGGGAAATATATCTGAACTTCTGGCAATCGCCGGACAGTCCTTTCATGGAACCGGAATCGATGCAGGAAAAGAAGATGCGATGACAGATGAAAACGAAGAAGAAAGAAGAAAGATCTTCCGGACGTTTTCACAGCGGACAGGCAGTGTGCTTCTGGCTACCGGAGCCAGAGATCTGCTGGTAGATCAGGAACGGTGTCTGATACTGGAAAATGGTACCACAAAGCTGTCCGGGATCACAGGTACCGGATGTATGGTTGGAGCACTTACTGCCGCCTATCTGGCACAAAAAGATCCGTTTATCGCAGCCGTGCTTGGCACTTCTGTCATGGGAATCGCAGGAGAACTGGCGGAACGGTCTTCGAAAGGCCCCGGAAGCTTCCAGATAGAACTGCTGGACGCAGTGGCAGGGATGCGCCAGGAAGTACTGGAAGCGAAACTTCGGATCCGCGAGACAGAAGCGTAACATACGTGAACAGTGAGCTTAAGCGTATGGGTGCAAAAAAGTCCTTGCTTGCATGAGCCCCCCGGAGACTGCCATGATAACGAGTAAAATCGCGGGGAGAATGCCAAAAAGAAACATAGGAGATATAAGGGATATGAAAGCAAAATTAGATATGACATTATATCTGGTTACAGATAGCACGTATCATACAGAGGAATCTTTTTATAAAACCATAGAAGAAGCCTGTCAGGGTGGCGTTACCCTGGTACAGTTGCGGGAAAAGAACTGTGGAGGAAGAGAATATCTGGAGAAAGCCAGAAAGGTAAAAGCCATCACAGACCGCTATCAGATTCCGCTGATCATTGATGACCGTGTGGATGTGGCCATTGCCTGCGATGCTGCCGGTGTTCATGTGGGATCTTCGGATCTGCCGGTCTCTGTGGCAAGAGAATTGCTCGGACCGGATAAAATCGTAGGAGCTACGGCAAAGACGGTGGAAGCTGCGAAGAAAGCATATGAAGAGGGTGCGGATTACCTTGGCGTGGGAGCAATCTTTCCGACGACAACAAAGGTGGTAACAATCCGGACCTCTGTGGAAACACTGAACGAGATATGTCAGGCAGTACCGATTCCTGCGGTAGCTATCGGTGGACTGAACGATGGAAATATGGATGTGCTGAAAGGCGGAAACATGGATGGAATCGCTGTGGTATCTGCGATCATGAAAGCAGAGCATCCGAAGGAAGCAGCACAGAAACTGAAAGCACATGTAAAAGAGCTGAAATAATAAATAAAACGCCTAAGATCACAGAGAATAAAAAAAGACAAGATATGGCTGTGTCACATGAAAACAACAAGAAAGTTTTCATGTGACATTTTTTTCATGGCATATCAATAATTGGTCCAGTGGATTAATTTTGATTTTACGCGAGCAACGAGCCAGAGTCCGCGCTTGCACGAGACCTTGGCGACTGCCGCGATAACTACGAAAAACTCGCAAAGCGTGTTTCTTGTAGTTACGCGAACACCGAGCCCAAGTTTGTGGTTGCAGCTTGCATAGCGGTATGAAACAGTATACCTATACTGTCATTTATGTAGACACCGAGCTAAATAATGTTTGGGAAAAAACTGGGTAGTTGTTTAGATAATGAGATGATATGTAAAATACATGTTTGATTCTTATCGATCCGTACAAAAAAAGAATAAAACATCTGGAGTATGTTTGAAAAAACAATAGAAATACAAATTCCCTCTTGAAAACCATAATAACCTTGTGGTAAACTAGGTATATAGGAAATATGGAGGTTAAAGCATGAAAATATCGACAAGAGGACGTTACGCGATTCGTGTAATGTTAGATCTGGCAGAGCATAATACCGGAGAATATATTCCGTTGATGGATATAGCAAAAAGACAGGAGATCTCAGAGAAATATCTGGAAGCGATTGTGGCATCACTGAGTAAGAACGGTTTTGTACGTTCCCTGAGAGGAAAAGGCGGCGGATATCAGCTGTTAAGAGCTCCGGAAGAATATACCGTCGGAAGCATCCTCAGACTGACCGAAGGCTCCCTGGCACCGGTTGCCTGTCTGGAACATGAACCAAACCAGTGTGAACGTGTTGCTACCTGCAAGACACTGAAGATGTGGGAAGGTGCATATAAGGTTATCACCGAGTACTTTGACGGGATTACGATCGCAGATCTGATGGTAGACACTACAGATGTGGGCAATTATATCATCTAAAGAAAATACAAAAACAGCGGCCATGCATATGGCGGCTGTTTTTCTTGCTTTGCATATCAATAATTGGTCTAGTAGACCGATTATCATAAAATTATTCCGAAAAGGGTTGATTTTCAAAATAAGAAGTCTATAATAACAGGTATGGAAGCATAGCTCAGCTGGGATGAGCGTTCGCCTCACACGCGAGAGGTCAGGGGTTCGAGCCCCCTTGCTTCCATTTTTTGTTTGAATAAATATCAGCCATATTTTGGTAAAACATTATATATAAATAACGCCGGAAGTCATGATTGAAGACGACTTCCGGCGTTATTTATAGAAGAAAAAATTATCTTTTTAACACTTCCTGCAGTGCATCCAGCACTTCCTGAACCTTTTCCGTATAAGCATTTTCACCCATATGTCCGATGCGGATCAGTTTTCCGGCAAAACATCCGAAGGAGCCTGCCAGCAGAATATTATGCTCATAACGCATAGCGTGAAGAATCTCTTCGGCAGTATGTCCCTCCGGAACCTGGAAGGTGGTCACGGTGTTGGAGTATCCGGATTCCGGATAGAGCTTCAATCCCATGGCAGTGACAGCTTTGCGGGTATAGGCGGCAACCTTTGCGTGGCGCTCCAGCATCTGCGGGTCAGCTTTGATATTTTCCAGAGCGGTGCGAAGCCCATAGATATCGCTGACCGGCATGGTGTATGGGAACCATTTGGCTTCATAATATCCTTTAAAAGTCAGCAGATTGGCATAGAAAGAAGCAACAGGTGTCTTTCTGCCTTCCATGGCAGCTTTTGCATCAGCACTGATCGTTACCATAGTAAGTCCCGGAGGAGCGGACACCGCTTTCTGGGAGCCACCGCATAACAGGTCGATCTTCCAGTCATCTACACGGACATCTTCACCGAACATACCGGCTACAGAATCTACAACGGTAAGAATACCGTAGGATTTTAACAGCGGGCAGATAGAAGCAATATTATTTAACATACCACTTGGTGTGTCACAGTGTACGACGGTAGCATATTTGAAATCATGATCTTTTTCCAGATAATTTTTCAGATCATCCATGTCAAATGGTCTGGAGTAGTCTCTGGTGTAGAGAATCGGAGTACCGCCATACATGGAGACGAAATCCTTAAAACCTTCACCGAAGACACCGTTATCCAGAACCAGAACCCGGTCACCTGGCTCTGTGAGAGAGGCACAGGCTGCTTCCAGACCAAGAATACCTTCTCCGCCAAGGATCAGGGATTCGTTTTCTGTGTGCAACAGGCTGCTGTAGAGGATACAGGTATCGTGATAATATTCAACAAAGTCACTGTCCAGATCCGGGTTCTGAAACTGTCTGCTTCTTGCCTGCAAAACATTTTCACGGACCTGAGAAGGACCGGGAGTCATCATTTTGTACATAAGCCCATCCTTTCTGCCAGTTTCTGTAACTGACCGGAGATAATCAGAACAACTACAGCTGCAACCCCTACCTGCAGCAGGTTACCCGGAATAGAAGATGCAGGAGTGATCCAGTTACCGTAAATGATACCCTCTGCGATGTAATAACCGGCGATTTTGATCACACATGCAACCAGGATTGCAACAATTTTCCAGCCAAAGCCTTTTTTCTTCTCTGTGATCGCGCCAACGGAGAATCCCATCAGACCAACAATTACGAAAGTGAACGGAGCCCATGCAGTCCAGCCGGAGAACAGGTCAAAGAGCCCCATACCGAAAGCACCGCTGAGTGCGCCGGTTTTCCTGCCGAAGATGATAGCGGCAAGGAATAACGGAACATTGCCAAGATGGATCAGTCCACCGTTTGGTGCAAACGGTAAACGGATATTAACAACTGCTGTAAAAATATAAGTCAGTGCGATACACATGGCGGTTACCACGATCGCCTGAGTATTGTTTCTTGCCTGCGTTCTGGTGCCGGCTGCCTGATTGGAAGATGCCATTTTGATTCCTTCTTTCTTCTTATTAATATAATTTTAACATCATATTGAATCATAAAGGATAACTGGTTAGATAGAAATAACCAGTTTTGAAAAAAATAACCAGTCCAGTTTGAAAAAAAGGTTGCTATTGACAAAAGAAGGGAGAAAGGGGAAACTCTTAGTAAAAGAATCTGCTGAACAAGAAGCAGGAGAAAGATGAGGGATGGATATGGTATATTTGGAAAATGATAAATTAAAGGTGACGATTCAGGAGAAAGGTGCGGAGCTGACCAGTATCGTAAAAAAGGAGACCCAGACGGAATATCTTTGGAATGCGGATCCGACATACTGGAAAAGACATGCACCGGTACTGTTTCCGATCGTAGGGGCAGTAAAGGGAGATTCGTATCGATATGAAGGAAAAGAATACAAAATCGAAAAACATGGATTTGCCCGTGACATGGAATTTACCGTGGTAAATGCTGACGATATCGAAGTATGGTTGCGGCTGGATGCTACTGAGGAGACAAAAAAGAAATTTCCGTTTGCATTTCGACTTGAGATAGGTTACCGTCTCTGCGATGATCAGGTGGAAACCATCTGGAAAGTCAGCAATCAGGATAAAAAACAGATGCATTTTTCCATCGGCGGTCATCCGGCTTTTTTGTGCCCGCTGGCAAATAAGGGAAAACAGTCAGATTATTACCTGCGATTCAATACGGAAAAAGATCTGCAATTTTCACTGATCGATCCGGAAGGACTGGTGATCAGTGAAGATAACATTCTGAAAAACGAAAACGGTTACGTGCCGATTGCAGAAAATATGTTTGATAACGATGCGCTGATCATAGAAAAGAATCAGGCACATCAGGTAAGCCTCTGTGATCCGAACAAACAGCCGTATCTGACGATAACTTTTGATGCGCCACTGTTCGGCGTGTGGTCTCCGGATAAAAAACATGCTCCGTTTGTATGCATTGAGCCATGGTATGGAAGATGTGATAAAAAATCTTTCAATGGTACACTAGAAGAAAGAGAGTACAGCAACAGTCTGCTTCCGGGAGAAGTTTTTGAAAAGAAATTCAGTGTCCGCATATATTAAATATGATTTATGATTCGGATCCTTCCTGTTGTTAAAAGCTGCACTGCAAAGACGCTATCAAAAGCAGGTTGCCTGCAACCTGGGAGAAGAAGGAAGATAGAATGTAAACCATAATGAAAATAAGGTTGACAATCAAAAAACAAGGTGCTATAGTAATACCAGCGTAGCAATGAATATTTTTTCAGTGCAGACGCAGCAAAATAATGGAGGATATGAAAAATGACAACGACAACAATGAGCAGAGGCAAGACTTATGACATGGTATACATTGCGGTATTTGCTGTGGTAATGGCGATTTGTTCCTGGATTTCCATACCGGCAACCGTTCCGTTTACATTACAGACCTTCGGTGTATTCCTGGCAGTTGGAGTGCTCGGAGGTAAGAGAGGTACCCTTTCAATTCTGGTGTACATTCTTCTCGGAGCAGTCGGCGTTCCGGTATTTGCCGGATTTAGTGGTGGAATCGGCAGTCTGTTTGGCAACGCCGGTGGCTACATAATAGGTTTTCTGGTGGGTGCTCTGATTATGTGGGGCATGGAAAAAGTAATGGGAAGAAAAACATGGGCACTGGCAGTCCAGATGGTAGTTGGCCTGATTGTGTGTTATGCATTTGGAACTGCCTGGTTTATGATTATGTACACCAGAAGTGCAGGACCGGTTGGTCTCGTGACTGTACTTGGCTGGTGCGTATTCCCATTCATTATTCCGGATCTGATCAAGATCGTGGTAGCACTGGGACTGACAAAGAGTCTGAAAAAAGTACTTCCTATTATGCAGTAGCCATAGGATATCCAGAAGAAGAGATCTGTAAGACGCCCGGCCCTCCCGGATTTACAGGTCTCTTTTTTGTTGCGCCACGTATAGAAGTTGTCTGGCTCAGATGATAAAAATTATCATAATATGAAAAAAAAGAGGGTAAAAAATGTGAAAAATTGCCAATAGAACCTTGCGAAGAAAAAAAGAGAGTTATATAATAAAAATAATCATACTTATATATGTAATTATAAAATGTAATGATTGAGCAAGGAGGTAACACATGCATAAGTGGAAAAAACTGGTTGCAGGAGTTTTATCAGCCAGTATGATCATACCGGCAGCACCATTAACAGCAGGAGCAACAGAACAGGTGGAACTGGTGCAGCAGGCAGAAGCAACACCGGAAGCGCAAGCAGCCCCGGTAGCAGAAGTTCCGGTTTCGGAACCGACAGCAGCACCGACGGAGATCCCGACACCGACAGAGACCCCGGCACCAACGGAGGCACCGGCAGTCCCGGCGACCCCGACACCGACAGAGACCCCGGCGCCGACAGAGACCCCAACACCGACAGAGACGCCGGCACCAACGGAGACTCCTGCGCCGACAGCAACACCAACCCCGGCACCGATACAGCCAACAACCCCGGCGCCGACAGAGACTCCGGCAGCCGAACAGCCGACACAGGAAACACCGGCAGGAACACCGGAGGAAACACCGCAGCCTACGCCGGAAGCTACTCCGACGCCGGAAGCAGAAGCACAGGGAAGCAACGAAGCACTGATCGCAGGACAGCAGATAGTGATTCCGCCACAGATTGAAGAGGACTTTCGTCTGACAACTGTTGATAAAGTATACGCATTTGCAAGAAAAGACTGCAGGATTCTTGAAGAAAAAAGCGATGAGGAAGATGCTGTAGCTACCGGATCTTTACCGGGAGGTGGTGTCTGCTATATCTTGCAGGAAGACGAAGACGGATGGGTGTTTGTTGAATCCGGAAGAGTCAGAGGATTTATCAGAAAAGACGAATTAAACACAGGAGAAAAAGCGGATCTGATCATAGAAGAGGCAAAGGAATTGTCCGGGGAGGAAAACCCGGTATTTGAAAAGGCTACAAAACTGATGAATCCGCTGAAAAATAAAAATCTTCTGTATACAAAAACAACAGCGGGAAAAACAGTAGTAGACAAAGAATATGCATTCTGTAACACCGACAAAGTAAACATCCGGGAAGGAAAAGATACAGATGCAAGAGTCATCGGTACGTTATCTCAGAATCAGGTTTGCTATGTACTGGCAAGCAAGAACAAAGAATGGGTATATGTGGAATCCGGTGACGTGCGTGGATTTGTAAAGAGCGAATATCTGCTGATGGGTGACGAAGCAGCGGAAAAAGCAAAAACCTATACCGATGCAGGACAGGATCCAGAAACCGTATGTGGACTTGCGACACAGGAAGTTGCACCGGAAGATAATAAAGTATGCTACTATACATTCAAATCTGTGAAAGAAGCATCTGTGGAGAATCCGACCCGTCAGGCGCTGATCAATTATGCATTGCAGTTTATCGGTAACCCGTATGTATGGGGTGGAACCGATCCGGTTCACGGAGCAGACTGTTCCGGTTTTGCACAGCATGTATATGCACAGTTCGGGATCGGTCTTCCGAGAACATCTGCTGCACAGTCTCAGTACGGAATGAAAATCCCGGTCAGCGAAGCAGCACCTGGAGACCTGATCTTCTATGCGAAAAACGGACAGGTTTATCATGTAGTTATCTATATCGGTAACGGCAGAACCGTAGAGGCAGCCAGCACAAGATCCGGTATTTGCAGCCATGGCGTGAATTACGCAAATGCTGTATGGGCAACAAGACTGTTATCCTGATTGTGTCGTGCTCAGGACAAACACCCTGCGGGATATTCGCTGCAGAAGAAAGATTGGATTTGAATGATAATATTTTGACAAGTTCATAAAATACGGTTGACATTCCGTCAATATGGTGCTAAATTAAAGCTAAAGAAGATAAGTTTTATAAAACTTATACAATGAATGCAGAAAATCTGATTACTGACGGAGAAATGTGGATTACCACAGGGGAATCAGATTTGCAGGATGCCGACCGTCTGGGCAACATTTGTAGAGTTACAAGTGTTGCCCTTTTTTTACCTTTCAGGAAAAAGATCAGGGCATCGAAAAAGGAGGTGCGTCTGCAAAAAAGAAATTATGGGGAAATGCCAAAGAGATTATGAAAAGACGATAATGGTTTGTGGCTGAACGATTACAGATAATGAAATGTGATGACAAGGAGGAAAAAGTTATGTTTCATGAAGAGTATACGGCATTATGTAATGCAGGGGTGGCAAAAAATAATCTGTTGAAGAAAAATCCACTGGGATATTTTATCTCATCCATGGTAGCAGGAATGTTTATTTCATTTGGCAGTATGGTAGCGTTTGTGCTGGGACAGTCGATGGATGGAAATGGTGCAGCGGCTGCGGTAAAACTGATTCAGAGTGTTGCTTTTGCATCTGCTCTCAGTCTGGTAGTTATGGCAGGTGCTGAATTATTCACCGGTAACAATCTGGTGATGGCTGCAGCATCCCTGAGAAAGAAAGTATCCTGGGCGGATACTGTGAAACTGTGGTGCGTCTGCTGGATCGGCAATCTGATCGCCTCTTTGCTCTGTGTAGTGGCTTTCCAGCTGACCGGACTTCCGACAGCGGGAGATGGAGCAATCGCAGATTACTTTATCAAAATTTCTTCGGCAAAAGTTGGTCTTGGTGTCGGACAGATTCTGGTACGTGCGATCCTGTGTAATATTCTGGTCTGTCTTGCAGTGTGGTGCGGAACCAAGATGAAAACGGAATCCGGAAAACTGATCATGATTTTCTGGTGTATTCTGATTTTTATGACCTGCGGATTTGAACACAGCATCGCAGATATGAGCATCATCGGAATCGGTGTGGCAAACGGAGGAATCACCGTCGGTCAGTATCTGTATACTGTACTGCTGGCAACGGTCGGAAATATAATCGGCGGAGCAGTGTTTGTGGCAGTACCGTATCATGTGATATCAAAAGAAAAATAAATACAGGAAAATACAAAAACAGCCGTCCGGCAGATGATATGACCGGGCGGCTGCTTTTTTTCGGAAATTTATGGATCCCCAGTTCTTGTCTGAAATTAGATATTACTAACTGGTTAATAAAACGATTTTAGAGATACAAATAAAAAAATTTGTGCTTTTCATGCAAAAATTTTATAGAAATCGCTAATAGAACTGGATAATATTGTGAAATTATGTTACATTTAATAGGACGAACTTATTTATCGGGTTTTTGCGGTCTTTTTCAGGAGTGTGCGGAGGTGAACAAGATTTGCAAAGACAGGTAATGAGGATAAAAATCTTTTCAAGGAAGGTGAGCAATTGGAAAATTATACGAAGTATAAGCTGAAAAGCAATGATGAGCTTACATCAGTACTGGAAGGCAAAGACAATCTGTTCGTGATTGCCTGTAACAAGTGTTTCAAAGAATTTGAAACAGTTGATGAGCCGGATTGTGACGAATTTTTAACATTTGCCGCACAGCAGGGAAAAACCGTCACAGGCAGTGCAAAGTTTGATTTCTTATGTAATAAGATGCACACAGAGAAAAAATTACAGGATCTGCTTCCGGAAGGAACAGAGAACGTAGTTGTGATCTCCTGTGGTCTTGGTATCCAGACGGTTGCGGATCTGGCTGGAAAACCGGTGGTTGCGGCAAGTAATACGCTCAACTACAGAGGTCATCACGGTATGGCACTTACCAAAAAGAGCTGTGACGCATGTGCACAGTGCTATCTGAACGTTACCGGTGGTGTCTGTCCGATCGTTGACTGCTCGAAGAGTCTTGTCAACGGACAGTGTGGAGGAGCCAAGAACGGAAAATGTGAAGTGGATCCGAACAAGGACTGTGCATGGGAAAAAATCTATCAGAGACTGGCAAAACAGGGCCGCCTGGAAGAATTCTTGAACCAGCCGGTACAGGTACGTGACTTCTCCAAAGTAAACTTCAAAGTCATCAACGACTATGTGAAAGCTGCCAGAGAAGACAGACTGAACGGATATTACGGTGGTGTACATCCGTCAGAACGCAAGGAATTCAGCGAGCATATCGCTCTGAAGAAGTTCCCGGATCCGAAGACCGTCGTTATTTCCATGTCCCAGCATCTGGGTGCCCCGGCGAACCCGATCGTTGCAGTTGGGGATACCGTAAAGGTTGGTCAGAAGATCGGCGAAGCAGCAGGATTTATCAGTGCTCCGGTACATTCCAGCGTAAGCGGAACCGTAGTTGCTGTAGAACCTCGTATGCATGGAACTAGAGGCAGTGAAGTGATGGCTGTTGTTATTGAATCGGATGGTAAAAATACTCTGCACGAATCCGTACAGCCGCATAAAGATCTGGACAGCCTGACTCCGGACGAGATCATCGATATCATCCGTGAAGCAGGTATTGTTGGTATGGGTGGAGCAGGTTTCCCGACCTGTGTCAAACTGAAACCGGCGAAACCGGTAGATACCATCCTTCTGAACGGTTGTGAGTGTGAACCACTGCTGACTGCGGACCACAGAGTTCTTCTGGAATATGCAGATGATATCATCTATGGTCTGAAAGCAATCCTTAAAACAACAGGTGCTGAAAAAGGTATTATCGTCATTGAAGATAACAAACCGGATGCCATTGAACTGATGCAGGAGAAAGTTGCAAATATCGGCAACATGGAAGTATTCGTAGCAAGAACCAAATACCCGCAGGGCGCTGAGAAAACTCTGATCAAACGCGTCATGGGCAGACAGGTTCCAAGCGGCGGTCTCCCGGCAGATGTTGGTGTTGTTGTAGATAATATCAGTACCGTGAAAGCGATTTCCGATGCGATCCGGAAAGGTATGCCGCTGATCGAGCGTGTTGCAACCGTAACCGGCGAGAAGATCAAGAATCCGGGCAACTTTGTCATCAAGATCGGTACCAGCGTAAAAGAACTGATCGATTACTGTGGCGGATTTACCGATGACGATGTTCTGGTTAAGATGGGCGGACCGATGATGGGATTCCCGTTAAAAGACCTGGAAGTACCAATGATGAAAGGATCCAACGGTATTATCGCGATCGATACCGACGAGACCAAAGAGCAGGCATGTATCAAGTGCGGACGCTGCGTGGATGTCTGCCCGATGGAACTTTCACCGCTGTATTTTGTAAAATATGCAGATCAGGAGAACTGGGAAGGCATGAGAGACATGCACGTCATGGATTGCGTGGAATGTCGCTGCTGCCAGTATATCTGTTCTTCCAAGATCTCGATTATTGACAGAATCAAAGCCGGAAAAAATGCAGTAAGGGGGATGAAATAATATGTTAATTACCCAGTTAAAAGACAAAGAGACGATCAACTCTCTGGTGGCAGGGAAAAAAGTTTTCATCATCAACTGCCATGGATGTAAAGAAGTGCATTTTCCGGAAAAAGAAGCTGTAGAACTTCAGAAGGAACTCTCCGCTGAAGGCAATGTAACAGGAATCATGACTACCGATTATATCTGTAATCCGGAAAATATGGAATTACGCCTGAAAAAACATATGGAGAAGATCCAGGCCTCTGATCTGGTTTTAGTATTCTCCTGTGGTGTTGGCGTACAGACAATCGCAGAATATCTGGATGACAAGAAAGTATGCGCAGCCTGCGATACCATTCCGCTTCCTGGTTTCCAGGGTGTGACACCGTTAGAGTACAAATGTGACCAGTGTGGGGAATGTTATCTGAACCTGACCGGTGGAATCTGCCCGATCACAGCATGTTCTAAGAGCCTTGTCAACGGACAGTGCGGCGGTTCCAAAAACGGCATGTGCGAGGTTGATAATACCATGGAATGTGGATGGGAACGTATCTACAGACGGCTGGAAGCTATCGGACGTCTGGACGTACTGAAATGTCCGACACAGATTCACAATTTTGCAACAGATGATGAAGTAGCAAAATAATATAAGATACATAATACGATGCATCTATAAAATTTAATATGATTGGAGCAATGTATAATGAAAATGAAAGAATTATTCGACCGTGGTGAATTTGTAGTTTCTGCAGAAGTAGGACCGCCAAAAGGGATCCACGTGGACGAACTGGTAGAAGAAGCGAAAACTTATCTGAAAGATGTGCATGCAGTCAATGTAACCGATAACCAGTCTTCTGTTATGCGTCTTGGCTCTCTGGCTATGTGTAAAGTCCTGAAAGATGCAGGGATGAACCCGATCTTCCAGCTTGCCTGTCGTGACAGAAACCGTATCGCTCTGGAATCTGATCTTCTGAGCGCAGCAATGTTCGGTATCGACAACATTCTGTGTCTGACCGGTGACCATACCAAGATGGGTGACCATCCACAGGCAAAACCGGTATTTGACCTGGATTCCGTATCTCTGCTGCATACCGTAAAACTGCTGGAAGAAGGCGTAGATCTGGGTGGCAATCAGCTGGTTGGCGAACCGCCGAAGTTCTCCAAAGGTGCTGTTGTATCTCCATGCAGCGATTCCGTTGATGCACAGCTGGCAAAGATGGAAAGAAAAGTAGCTGCAGGTGCAGAATATTTCCAGACTCAGGCTGTTTTTGAGCCGGAAAAATTCATCAAATTCATGGAAAAAGCAAAACAGTTCGGAAAACCGGTACAGGTTGGTATCATCATCCCGAAATCAGCCGGTATGGTAAAATTCATGAACAATAACGTTGCCGGTATCCATGTTCCGGATGAGATGATCGAAGAACTGAAAGCAGACAAAGAAAGAACAAAAGCAGGTATCACCGGCGTAGAGATCGCTGCACGTATTATCAAAGAGTGTAAGCCATACTGCCAGGGCGTTCATATCATGGCTCTCGGATGGGAATCCAAGATCCCGGATCTGCTGAAACTGGCTGAGATCTAAAATTATATAAAAGAAAATGTATTCAGATGGTGTGAACCGGAAGATGCAGAAAGATAAGATGGATGCAGGTTGTAGAAATACAACCTGCATCTTTTTTGCATTGTATATCAATAATTGGTCCGGTGGACCAATTTTGATTTATAATATTTTGCCGTGAGCTGGTATTGACAAACGAGGAAATGTGTCATAAAATAGTTCGTGAACGAACGAACGCTACCGAACTGTTCGCATCCGAACAAACAGAAAGGAGGTCACAGGATGCTGAAAGTAGAATACAGGGATCACATCGGATTTGAAAATAAACGGCTGGAAAATGAGATTCACAGTCGGATGACTGCCTATCGTGCAGCGATGGGAGGCGAGGAATTGACGATGATGCAAAGCTGGATTATCCGGTTTCTATATGAGCATTCCGAAGAAGACATTTATCAGCGGGATATTGAGGCGGAATTTTCCATAGCCAGGTCCACAGCGACAGGGATCCTGAAGTTGATGGAAAAAAGAGGATATATCCGCAGAGTCAGTGTGGAACGAGATGCCCGGTTAAAGAAACTGGAGCTGACGGAAGTTGGTATCAGGATGCAGGAAGGAACGATCCGCAACATCAACCGGCTGGAAAGCACACTTCGTCAGGGAATATCGGACGAAGATCTGGAAGTGTTTTTCCGGGTAATTCGTAAGATGCGTTCTAATATCGAGATCCAACAGGGAGAAACAAACAGGAGGAGAGAGTAATGCTTAAAACGCTGGGAGCTCAGATCAAAGAGTTCAAGAAAGACTCCATCAAGACTCCGTTATTTATGATTCTGGAAGTCCTGATGGAGATGCTGATTCCTTTTCTCATGGCATCCATCATCGATGATGGTGTGGAAAAAGGAGATATCCGCCATATCTGTATCATAGGCGGATGGATGATCGTGGCAGCACTGATTGGTCTGTATGCAGGTATCATGGGTGGTGTCTGTGGAGCCAATGCTTCCGCAGGATTTGCAAGAAACCTGCGAAAAGCCATGTATGAAAACATTCAGCAGTTTTCATTTTCCAATATCGACCGGTTCAGTACCGCCGGACTGATCACACGACTGACCACGGATGTAACCAATGTACAGAATGCATACCAGATGCTGCTTCGCATGTTTGTGCGTGCGCCGATCAGCATGGTCTGTGCGATGATCATGTCTTTTTATATCAATGCAAAACTGGCAAGTATTTATCTGGTGGCAGTTATTATTCTGGGAGCATGCCTGTTCTTTATCATCAGCCGGGTGTCCGGATATTTTCAGGAAGTATTTAAAAAATATGATGATCTGAATGCGAGTGTGCAGGAAAATATTACCGGTATCCGTGTGGTAAAAGCGTATGTGAGAGAAGATTATGAAGACAAAAAGTTTTCCAAAGCAAGTTACAATGTATATAAAATGTTTGTAAAAGCAGAAAAGATCCTGTCTTATAATGCACCTCTGATGCAGTTTGCGGTATACAGCTGCATCCTTGGAATCAGCTGGCTGGGTGCGAAGATGATCGTAACCGATCAGCTGACTACCGGAGAACTGATGAGTCTTCTTACATATTGTATGAATATTCTGATGAGCCTGATGATGGTGTCCATGGTATTTGTTATGGTATCCATGAGTGTGGCGAGTGCAGAACGAATCACAGAGGTTCTGGAAGAAAAACCGGAACTGACCAATCCGGAAAGACCGGTGACAGAAGTAAAAGATGGAAGTATCGTCTTTGATCATGTAAACTTCAGCTACAAAAAAGGAAACGGCGAATATGTCTTAAAAGATATCAATCTGAATATTCATGCAGGAGAGACGATTGGTATCATCGGTGGAACCGGAAGTGCGAAGTCAAGTCTGGTTAATCTGATCAGTCGTCTGTACGATGTGACCACCGGAAGTATCAAAGTCGGCGGTATGGATGTGCGGTCTTATGATATGGAGACTCTGCGAAATCAGGTAGCCGTGGTACTACAGAAAAATGTGCTGTTTTCCGGAACGATTCTGGAAAATCTGCGCTGGGGTAACAAAGAAGCCAGCAAAGAAGAATGCATCCGCGCCTGCCAGCTGGCCTGTGCCGATGAATTTATCGAGAAGATGCCTGAAGGGTATGAAACCTATATCGAACAGGGTGGTTCCAATGTATCCGGTGGACAGAAGCAGCGTCTGTGTATCGCCAGAGCATTGTTAAAGAAACCGAAAGTACTGATCCTGGATGATTCTACCAGTGCCGTTGATACCGCTACCGATGCACGGATCAGGGAAGCTTTTGCAAAAGAGATTCCCGGTACGACGAAACTGATCATCGCACAGAGAATCTCCAGTGTACAGGGGGCAGACCGGATCATCGTCATGAATGACGGTCAGGTAGATGGCTTTGGTACTCACGGAGAACTGCTTGCAAATAATCAGATTTACAGAGAAGTATATGAATCTCAGACCCAGGGCGGCGGAGATTTTGACGAGAAAGGAGGTGTCTGATCATGCCAGGACCAGGACCAAGAGGACCGAGAGGTCCGAAACCCCAGGTTGAAAATCCGGGAAAACTGATGGGACGTCTTTTAAAATATGTCGGAAAAAATTACGGAATTCATCTGGTAATTGTGGCAGTGTGTATTTTCGTCAGTGTCATAGCCAATGTCCAGGGAACCATGTTTATGAAGAATCTGATCGATCTGTATATCATGCCACTGATCGGGCAGAACAGTCCGGATTTCGGTCCGCTGTTAGGAACGATCCTGAAAGTTGCGGTATTCTATCTGATCGGTGTTTTGGCTACCTTTTCCTATAACCGGATCATGGTATATGTGACACAGGGAACACTGAAGAATCTGAGAAATGATATGTTCCATCACATGGAGAGTCTTCCGATCAAATATTTTGATACCCATGCGCACGGCGATATCATGTCGATTTACACGAACGATATCGATACGCTGCGTCAGATGATCAGCCAGAGTATGCCACAGCTGTTATCCAGTGTGATCACGATTGTCAGTGTCTTTGTCAGCATGATCATTCTGAGTATACCGCTGACACTCGTATCTCTGGTGATGATCGCCATCATGTTGTTTACTACGAAGAAAGTAGCAGGACTGAGCGGCAGATATTTCCTTGCACAACAGAAATCTCTGGGTGCGGTAAACGGTTATATCGAAGAGATGATGGAAGGACAGAAAGTAGTAAAAGTATTCTGTCACGAAGAAGAAAGTCTGGAAAAGTTCAATCAGTTAAACGATGAACTTTATGACAGCGCCAACAATGCAAACAAATATGGTAATATCCTGGGACCTGTCAATGCACAGCTGGGAAATGTCAGCTATGTGGTGTGTGCGATTGCAGGTGGTATCTTTGCCACTTACGGAGTCGGCGGTCTGACTCTTGGTGCACTGGCCAGTTTCCTGACCTTTAACAAAAGTATTAACATGCCGATCAACCAGGTCAGCCAGCAGTTAAACAGTGTGGTTATGGCACTGGCAGGTGCAGACCGTATCTTCCGTATCCTGGATGAAAAACCGGAACTGGACGAAGGGTATGTTACACTGGTTAATGCGGAAGTTGAGAATGGTGAGGTACGGGAAGCACGGAAACATACAGGTCACTGGGCATGGAAACATTACCACAAAGCGGATAATACAACAACTTATCAGCCGTTGGAAGGTGATGTGTTATTTAATGGTGTGGATTTTGGATATGATGAGAAAAAGATGGTTCTGCATGATATCAAGCTCTTTGCAAAACCGGGTCAGAAGATTGCATTTGTTGGTTCTACCGGAGCAGGAAAGACCACGATCACCAATCTGATCAACCGTTTTTATGATATCCAGGATGGAAAGATCCGATATGATGGTATCAATATCAACAAGATCAAAAAAGCAGATCTGCGTCGTTCTCTGGGCATCGTTCTTCAGGATACGCAGCTGTTTACGAATACGGTTATGGAAAATATCCGTTACGGAAAGCTGGATGCTACGGATGAAGAGGTGATCGCGGCGGCTAAACTGGCGAATGCGGATGGATTTATTCGGAGACTGCCGGATGGTTATCAGACGAAACTGACGAATAACGGTGCCAATCTGAGCCAGGGGCAAAGACAGCTTCTGTCTATCGCCCGTGCAGCGGTAGCGGATCCGCCGGTGCTGATCCTGGATGAAGCGACTTCTTCGATTGATACCAGAACGGAGAAGCTGGTACAGGATGGTATGGATAAGCTGATGCATGGACGGACCACTTTCGTCATCGCACACCGCCTGTCCACCGTAAGAAACAGTGACTGTATTATGGTTCTTGAAAACGGACGTATCATCGAGCGTGGAACACATGACCAGTTAATTGAAGAAAAAGGAAAATATTATCAGTTGTATACGGGGAATACGGGGGAACTGGCGTAGTATAGTTTTTTCCCTAAGCGGACGAAACCGGGTTCCTCACATAGAAAAATAGAATAATATGTTCGACAGTAAAGAGAGAATGGTATGATCTGGGATTGGTTCGTGTGAAATCGCCGGGAGAAAATATCATTACCACATACAGCATGGAGAGGACATTGTGTGATATTCTACGAAAACGAACAGAAGTAGATATTGGTATTGCTGCTGAGGCATATAAGCGATACGTGGACAGAAAAGATAAAAACATTCCTCAATTATCGGAATATGCGAAGAAATTCCGAGTAGAAGAAAGAGTGCGGAGATATTTGGAGATACTAATATGAAAAATGCGATGCAACTAAGCCCTGACAGATGAAAAAACGCCTGGATCTCACATTGAGATTCAGGCGTTTCTCTCTTAAAAAGATTTATTTTCCTTCCGTAGCAAAATACTCCTTCACCATCTTCACAACCGTCCCCGACAACAGGAACACCGCAATCAGGTTTGGAATTGCCATCAACCCGTTAAAGGTCTCTGCGATACTCCACAGAAGTCCAAGTTCCACCGTAGCACCAAGAATCGCTACCAGAGAATATACAACCATGAACGGCTTTACAATCTTTTCACTGGAAAACAGAAACTCGATACATCTTGCACCATACAGTCCCCATCCGATAATTGTAGAGAAAGCGAAACAACACATCGCAACTGCTGTAAAAACAGATATCCAACTGCCATATACAGAAGTAAATCCAGATATCGTGAGTTCTGCACCGGCAGCCTTCCCATAAGTGACCGGGGTACCGCTGCACAGAATAACCAGAGCGGTCAGGGTGCAGATGACGATGGTATCGGCAAATACTTCAAAGATACCGAACAGACCCTGTTTCACCGGTTTTCTGGTATCCGCACAGGCATGGGCGATGGATCCGGTACCAAGACCGGCTTCGTTGGAGAAGATACCACGGGAAACTCCTTTTTTCATGCTGAGAAAGAAGCTTCCTACCACACCGCCGGTTACAGCACGCGGGCGAAAAGCACCATAAACAATAGAATAAAAAACATGCGGAATATTACGGAAGTTGATCAGTACAACACCAAGTGCCAGAAGAATATAAAACAGTGCCATAAAAGGAACCAGTTTTTCCGTCACACTTCCGATTCGCTTAATACCGCCAAGAAGAATCAGACCAACCAGAATCGTGATCACAATTCCAATAACCAGATTCAGCGAACCAACAGACTGATCAGAAATCAGATGAAAATTAGTCAGTGCGGAATCTATAGCGGTTGTGATCGTATTGACCTGTGTGGCATTACCGGTACCGAATACGGTAAGAACACCAAAAGCGGAAAAAAGGTATGCCAGCCAGTGCCAGTGTTTTTTAAGACCATTTTTTATATAATACATAGGTCCGCCCACAAGATCTCCCTGGGCGTTGGTCTCACGAAAACGAACGGCAAGGGTAACTTCAGCGAATTTGGTACACATGCCAAGAATAGCCGAGATCCACATCCAGAAGACAGCACCGGGACCGCCGATGGCGATGGCACCCGCGACTCCGGAAATATTACCGGTACCGACCGTCGCGGCCAGAGCGGTACAGACTGCCTGGAAAGGCGTCAGAGAACCGTCAGATGCGTCTTTTTTTCGGAACATACGTCCGATGGTGGTCTTGATTGCATAGGGAAATTTACGGATCTGTAAAAAATGGGTGCGGAGGGTCAGATACAAACCGACACCGATGATACAGATCATAGCAGGGACTCCCCAAATAAAATTGTTGACCGCCGAATTGATGGATTCGATTGTACTTAACATAGATTATCCCTTTCTTTGGTTAAAATAAAAACTGTTATGCTATTCCGGTCAAAAAAAGCTGGAATAACTTTATCAGTATAGCATAGTTACGTGAAAAAGTGAAGAAAAATATCCCCCGTGGAGGCTTGTGAAAAAAGAAACAAACATGATATAATGAGCGTTAGCGAGCCAGAAGCGTGCTTGCACGGTTATGGGGAGCGGCGAATGTCGGTCATGATAGCTGCGAAAGCAGCGTCAAGCACCAAAGGTGCGAATCATGACATAATGAGCGTTAGCAATATGTTATGCGGAGGGACGAAAAATATATGGAATTACTGGAACAGATCGAAGATTACTGGACCGACAGAGCCGAAGGGTACTCTCAGGTGAATCAGGAAGAACTGGCGGGTGATAACCGGACAAACTGGAGACGGGAACTGGAACATCATTTTCCGGAAAACAGAACAAATGAGACCTATAAGATTCTGGATATCGGAACCGGTCCAGGATTTTTTTCTATTATTCTTGCAGAGGCAGGCTACCAGGTGACCGCTGTGGATTATACAGAAGCGATGCTGGAAGAGGCTAAAAAAAATGCAGGTGCATTAGCACAAAAGATCACATATTGTCAGATGGATGCCAGTCATCTTGCATTTGCGGATGAAACATTTGATGCAGTAGTCAGCCGGAATCTGACCTGGAACCTGGAAGATCCGGAGCAGGCGTATAAAGAATGGATACGTGTGCTGAAAAAAGGTGGTATTCTGTTAAATTATGATGCCAACTGGTATCATCATCTCTTTGATGCTGAAAAAAGAGAAGAATATGAGAAAGACCGGCAGATGGTAACTGAGGCCGGACTGGAAGATCACTATACCTGTACAGATATCGATACGATGGAAGAGATTGCCAGACAGGTGCCGCTCAGCAGGATCGATCGCCCCCGGTGGGATCAAAAGATACTGCAGGAACTCGGAACAGCCCGGGTAAGTGTGGATACGGAAGTCTGGAAACAGGTATGGTCAGATGTGGAAAAGGTCAATTATCATTCGACACCAATGTTTGGTATCGAAGCAGTCAAAGAGTAAGAATAATACAGGATGGATTGAATGTGAAATGATGAAGAACGAGAATAAATTTCAGATAGCAGGGTTGGAAATACCCCCGGGCGAGAGATGGCAGGGAACGCTGATGATCGGAGGTGGAGAATTCGTACTTCCGGCGGCGGTTCTGCACGGAGAAAAAGAGGGAAAGACCGTGCTGATCACTGCGGCCGTGCACCCGGGGGAATATGTGGGTGTGGAGACAGCAGTGGAACTGGCGAATGAATTAAAAATGGAAAAAATCACAGGAACAATAGTGATCGTAAAGGTAGTCTGTCCTGAAGAATTCGAGCAGCGGGCAGGAAGTCTCTGCCTGGAAGACAGGAAAAATCTGAACCGGCAGTTCCCGGGAGATGAAAAGGGAACCAGAACACAGAGACTCGCCAGTGCCATAAAAAAAGAATTGCACAGTGTGGCAGATTATTATATTGATCTTCACAGCGGAGATGAATATGAAGATCTGACGCCGTTTGTATATTATGCGGGAAAAGGAGAAAAAGAAGTCATCGAGGTTTCCCGAAAAATGGCGCAACACGTGGACGTTCCGTATATGGTACGCTCCAATGTGGAATCCGGTGGTTCTTATAATTATGCAGCCTCCTGCGGAATTCCGAGCATCCTGATTGAGAGGGGTGGTATGGGACGATGGACGAGAGAAGAAGTAGAGTCCAATAAGAGGGATCTGAAAAATATCCTGCGTTACCTTGGCATTTACCGGACCAGCCGTGGTTACTGGAATCATTATCCCATGGAAGTGACGGATGTGGTATATCAGTCGGCAAATCAGGCCGGTTTATGGTATCCGGATAAAAAACCGGGAGATATGTTTTCAGAGGGCGAAAAGCTTGGAAAGGTCACGGACTATGAAGGAAAGACCCTGGAGACGAGTTATGGCGGATATGACGGTGTGATTCTTTTCCAGACGGGAAGTCTGCAGGTGACAAAGGAAGGACCGATGATCGCCTACGGAAGAATCGCTTATGAAAAAGATGACCGGAAAGAAAAGATCGCCGGTTACTGGACAAAACGAAGTTCAGATTTCAAAGAGCAGAGAAGAGAAGAACTTCACAGTCCACTGGCGAAACGATGGATGGAAGAAATCGATAAATATTTGCCTGAAAAAGAGCATCTGCGGATCCTGGATGTAGGATGCGGTGCGGGATTTTTCTCTATCCTCCTGGCGAAGAGAGGACATCAGGTGACCGGGATTGACCTGACACCGGATATGATTCTCCATGCCAGAGAACTGGCAAAAGAAGAACAGGCAGATTGTGAGTTTCAGGTAATGGATGCAGAGAATCCGGAATACGATGACGATACCTTTGATTTTGTGATCTCCCGGAATCTGACATGGACGCTTCCGGATGCACAGAAAGCCTATAAAGAATGGATGCGTGTGCTGAAACCGGGCGGTGTGCTGTTGAACTTTGATGCCAATTATGGAGCGGTTGATTTTACGGATACTTCTGATCTTCCGAAAAATCATGCCCATAACCAGATTGAAAATACACTGATGCAGGAGTGTGAAGATATCAAACGCCAGCTGTCCATAAGCAATTATGCCCGTCCTGCCTGGGATCTGGAAGCTCTCAGCAACAGCGGTGTGCAGCAGTTCCAGATTGATATGGGAGTCAGTCAGCGTGTCTACATGGAAAAAAATGCGTTCTATAATCCGACTCCATTGTTTGCAGTCTGTGGAAAAAAAGGTGACTTATGATCAATATCAAACAGTTAAAATATTTTATCACCTGTGCAGATGCCGGCTCTTTCAGCGAGGCGGCATCTGTTTTATATACAACCCAGTCCAGCGTCAGTAAGGTGATCCGGGCACTGGAAGAAGAGATGCAGGCATCGCTTTTTGTACGAAATCCTCATGGAATCAGCCTGACACAAAACGGAAAACAGGCATATGCCTATGCCAGCCGGGTGTTGGAAAACGTGGAAGCGATGGCAGAGCTGTCCGCGGTGGGAGATACCCAGTGGTTGAATATTGCATTTAACCCCAGTTCCTGGATCGCAGACTGCTTTGTACGGTTTTATCAGATTCATGAAAAAGAAAACCTGCACTGCCAGGTACACACCGGAAAAATGCGGGAAGTGCTGGAGCGGATCCATGAATACAAAGACGAACTCGGTTTCCTCTATGTGACAACCCGTCAGCAGACGGATCTGCAGTATCTGCTGGTACGAAAACAGCTGGAATTCATTCCGCTGAAAGAATTGGATACCTATCTGTATCCCGGTGGCGGATACCTGCAAAAAGAAGGAATACAGCTCACCCGGGAAACAATCGAAAATCTGCATTATATCCAGAACTTCCTGGAAGACGCCGGCAATTACGAAGGTTGGAAACTGGATCCAGAAAATAATCTGACCCTTGGAAAAATCGATGTCTCCGTCGTAACCAACAGCGACTACATCATGGAAAAGATGCTGGATCACGGTAATCTCGCCAATATCAGCGGCGGCAGTCTTAATCCCGGAAAAACTCCTTCACGTCCGGGCATTTGTCTTACCAATGAATCCGGTAAGATTATGTTCGGATATGTAAAAAGAGGAAAGACACCGTTGTCGGATCTGGCAATGAAATTTCTTGATTATGTAAAACAGGAACTAATCGGATAAACAACCGGGAAATTTGTATGTTTTGGAGTAACTATTCAGTAGCCATTGTAACTACGAAGGTACTGAACAGTTACGTTTTGGAATATGGCCAGTCCAAAATTGAATACCTCAAATCCCCCCACGGGGCTTACGACAGAAATATGGAAATGATATACTCATATTAGTTTGTTCGATGAGGTGATGAAAATGAAGAAATATGTATCACATAGATTTTTACAGTTAATCCCCATTTTACTGGGGATTACTTTTTTGTCTTTTGCTATGATGCGACTGGCCGGATCGGATGTGGTTACGGAGATGTATCAGAACCGGGGAACGGAAGTGTCCCAGGAAATTATCGATGCGAAAAGAGCAGAGCTGGGGTTGGATCAGCCTTTTCTGATTCAGTATGGCAGATGGCTTGGAGGTATGCTGACAGGGGATATGGGAGAAAGCTATATGACGGGAAAGCCGGTGTTTTCCACATTCCTTTCCAAACTTCCGGCAACCTTACTTCTGACGGCTTTAGCCATCGGCTTTACCATACTGGTGTCAATTCCGTCAGGTATTCTTGCTGCGGTTACACACGATAAGATTCCGGATCTGATCCTGCGATTTTTCAGCTTTATAGGAAATGCTTTACCCAATTTTTTTGTTGCTATGTTACTGATGCAGCTATTAAGTATTAGGCTTCAACTGCTTCCGGTGATTTCGGATGGAGTGACCCTGAAGAGTGCATGGATGCCGGCTCTTACACTGGCTGTTTCCATGTCAGCAAAATATATGCGGCAGGTTCGAGCCGCAGTGCTGGAGGAATGGAATAAGGATTATGTGCAGGGAGCCCGGGCAAGAGGTGTGCGCAGTCGCGTGATCTTATGGAAAAACGTAATGAAATCTTCGATGCTGACGATTATTACACTACTGGCACTCTCAATCGGAAATCTGCTGGGGGGAACTGCCATTATAGAAAGTATTTTTATGTGGGATGGCGTTGGAAAACTGGCAGTAGATGCGATTACCATGCGTGATTATCCGGTTATTCAGGCTTATGTGGTATGGATGGCAATTATTTATGTGCTGGTGAATCTGGTCACGGATCTTTTGTATCACCGACTGGATCCGAGAATTCGTCTGGGGGTAACAAAAGGATGAGAGAACCAACAATTAGAAAACAGAATATACACAGAAATAATTTGAAGATTCGTCTGATTTTTTTTGGAATACTGGCGTTGGCACTGGTGATCGCATCGTATTTCAGTGAATATCTATGCCCATATGATCCCTATCTGCAGGATCTGGGTAATGCAAAGGCAGTGCCGTCCGCTGCACATATCTTTGGTACTGACCGATATGGACGGGATATGCTGTCCCGTGTGATCGTGGGAAGCAAGACCAGTATTTATTCCACCTTATTGCTGGTTGCATTTATTACAGTGCTGGGTACGATGATCGGAGTGTTTTGTGCCTGGAAGGGAACATGGGTGGATACTGTGTTGATGCGTATTTCCGATGTATTCCTTGCCTTCCCGGGGCTGGTGTTTGCGCTGGCGGTAGCGGCAGCTCTTGGAGGTGGCGTCCATAATGCAATCATAGCACTGGGAGCCATCAGCTGGCCAAAATACGCCAGAGTGGCAAGAAGTGAAACTCTGGCACAAAAAGAAACGGTGTACCTCCGGGCAGCGAAACTGTCCGGCTGTGGAACCTGGAAACTGATTTTTAAGCATATACTTCCTAATATTACAGGCCCCATCCTGGTTACAGCGATGCTGGATATCGGAACGATGATGATGGAACTTGCAGGTCTGTCTTTTCTGGGGCTGGGAGCAAAACCGCCGGTGGCTGAGTGGGGAAGTATGATGAGTGACACAAGAAATCTGCTTACGACTCATCCCTGGGTAACGCTGGCACCCGGGTTTGCAATCTTTGTATCAGTTATGATATTCAATCTGTTGGGTGATACGGTCAGAGACTGGCTGGATCCCCGCAATGGGAGGTAGAAAAAGTGACGGAAGTCATTCGTTATGAACATGTAGATATCAGTTATAAAGGAAAAAGGGTTGTACATGATGTCAGTTTTTCTGTAGAAAAAGGTGAAATCCTTGGAATTGTAGGAGAAAGTGGCAGCGGAAAATCGACGCTGATCAAAGCAGCGATGGGTCTGCTTGGAAGGGATGGTCTTGTTAGCAGAGGAGATATCTGGTATAAGGGAATGGATCTTCCCGACCTGAAACCGGGGGAGATGAGAAAACTGTGCGGACCGGAGCTTGGAATGATCTTTCAGACGGCCGGAAGCTCTTTTTGTCCGATTCGTACGGTACGGGCACAGCTTTATGAATTCATGACAGAACATAAAAAAATAAAAGCAGATGTATTTGAGAATCAGGCAGAGGAGCTGCTTGAAAAATTTGGCTTTGAAGATCCCAAAAGAGTACTGGACAGTTATCCTTTTGAGCTTTCCGGTGGTATGCAGCAGCGAGTGGGCATTGCGGCGGCCATGCTTTTGAACCCGAAGATACTGATGGCAGATGAGCCGACTTCTGCACTGGACGTAACAGTTCAGAAGCAGGTGATAGAAGAGATGCTTATGGTGAGAAAAACATTTGGAACGTCTATTCTGCTGGTAACTCATAACATGGGAGTGATCCGTGCGATGGCAGACAAAGTGCTGGTTTTACATGAGGGTGAGATCATGGAATACGGAGCGACAGAAGAAGTATTTGAACAACCTCAGTCAGCGTATACAAAAAAATTGCTGGCAGCGGTTCCAAAACTTCGGAGGTAGGAAAAATGAGTGTGGTACTAGCAGCAGAACATCTGACAAAGACATTTGTCTCTCAGGGAAGAGAGAACTACACAGCAGTAGATGATGTGAGCTTTTCTGTAGAGTCCGGTGAGAAGCTTGGAATTATCGGAGAAAGCGGAAGCGGGAAGACTACGGTTGTCAATATGATCACCAGGTTACTGGATGTTTCTTACGGAACGATCCGGCTGGATGGAGAAGATATCACTCTGAAAAAGGGAAAAGAGTTAAAAGAAGTATATAAGAAGATGCAGATGGTGTTTCAGACTCCAACGGAGAGCTTTGATCCGCGCAGGAAACTGGGTGATGGAATTGCAGAAAGTCTGATCAATTATGGAATGAAAAAAAAGGACGCAATGGTGAAGGTAGGACAGCTACTGGAACTATGTGGACTGGAAAAAGAATATGCAGCGCGGTATCCTCATGAAGTCAGTGGCGGGCAGTGTCAAAGGGCTGCGATCGCGCGTGCGATCGCTATCGATCCCCGGTTACTGATCCTGGATGAGGCGACATCTGCGCTGGATGTTACGATTCAAAAAGAGATCCTGGAACTGCTGGATAAATTGAAAACAGAAAGGAATATGACATATCTGTTTATCTGCCATGACATTGCACTGGTTCAACAATTCTGTGACAGAGTGCTTGTCATGCATCAGGGAAAGATTGTGGAAGAGGGAACGCCGGATGAGGTGATCCGGAATCCGAAGACAGAATATACCAGAAGACTTATTGAAAGTGTTCTGTGATAATAACAGGAAACCCTGGCCGGAATATGAGAACGGATAGGAAGACCGGCCGGAGATTCTGTAAAAGAATAATAAAGTGGGAAACAGAAAGAGAGGAACAGAAAGAATGAATGCAAAAAAACTGATCGGTACTGCGTTAAGTGTTGTTTTATGTGCAAGTATGCTCGCAGGATGCGGAAACCAAAAAAACGAAACAGAGACAACAACTGAGAAAGGGAAAAAGACCCTGGTAATCGGTGACACAACCTTTAACAGTTCCAATGAAGAAAACAATGTGAATCCACACGATTCTTATTCCGGTTGGGCCTGCATCCGGTATGGGATTGGTGAGACACTGGTAAAATATTCGGATACCATGGAAATCGAGCCATGGCTGGCAAAAGAATGGGAAAATGTGGATGAACGGACATGGAAGATCACACTGCAGGATAATGTAAAATTCTCCAGTGGCCGGGATATGGATGCGGAAGCAGTGAAAGAATGTCTGGAGCATCTGACTGAAAATCACGAAAGGGCAAAAAATGACCTGAAAATAGAATCCATGGAGGCTGACGGACAGATTCTTACGATTCATACATCAGAACCGAAACCGGCGCTGTTAAATTATCTTGGCGATCCTTATGGATGTATCATTGATGTGGAGGCAGGATTTGATGACGGAATCGTGGCAGGTACCGGACCATATATCGCTGTGGACTGTCAGAGCGATGATCATCTGACACTGGTGAAAAACGATAATTACTGGAATGGAACACCGAAGATTGATGAATTGACGATCCGCACCATTACAGATGGAAGCACACTGGCCAATGCACTTCAGTCGGGAGAAGTACAGGCTGCGTATGGTATGGCATATGAAAGTTATCCGATGTTTGAAAATGACGATTATACATTTTCACAGATTTCTACATCCCGTTGTTTCTTTGGAAAGATGAACTTTGATGAAAGTTCTGTATGTGCAGATGCGGCAGTCCGAAAAGCGATTGCCATGGGAATTGACAAAGAAAATTTTGTCACAACGCTTCTGGAAGGAAATGGTTATCCGGCAAACGGGGTATTTCCGGATGGTTCCGCATTTGGCGGAGATAAGGTAACTACAGAAACTTATGATCCGGAAGGTGCGAAAGAAGTTCTGGAAGCAGCAGGATGGAAAGATACTGACGGAGATGGTATCCGTGAAAAAGACGGAAAAAAACTGACTGTAAGATGGCTGACCTACCCCAGTCGTCAGGAACTGCCACTGCTTGCAGAATCTGCTCAGGCTACTCTGAAGGATATCGGAATTGATCTGGATATCAACTGCACAGCTGATAATAACTCTATAGCAGATGATCCAACAGCCTGGGATGTCTATGCAATGGCAAATGTTCAGGCACCTACCGGTGATCCGGAATACTGGTTTACTGTTTTTGCAACTTCCGATGCGACAAGAAATCAGGGAAAATACAGCAGTGAAAAACTGGATGATCTGGAAAAAGAACTGAGCGCGGAATTTGATATAGAGAAACGGGCCGAACTTGCTGTACAGATGCAGCAGACTGTTCTGGATGATCATGCATTTGTTTTCTGCTCCTTCCTGAAGATGAGCATGATTTCCAAAGCAAATGTTACCGGATATGAATCTCACGCCTGTGATTATTATCAGGTTACGGCAGATCTGGATATTAACTGAAATAGATAAAATGATGTTTGTATTATAATTTACAATATTACAAAAAGAGCTGCACATTGTGTGACAGCTCTTTTTGTAATATTTTTGCTCCGGTATCAGGATGGCAGACATTTTCCATCACGGATACAGGTTGGCTCTTTATTGGCAGTCATGGTTACCATATAACCATCTTTACCAAAATTAACTGCAACTACTTTTCCATCTTTTGTATGAAAAATCTGAATAATCACATCCGTTGTAGCAGGATTTTTCCCCAGATAATTACTCGGTGTGGTATTGCCGGTAGGAATCCTGCCGCTGCCGAAGGTATAACGGGGGCTGGCTTTTTTATCAGCACTATCCAGATAAACTAATACTGATCTGGATATTTTCCGGCTGGAAGTATTTGCCTCTACCGGATCATTTGGATTCTTTTGTAACGCATTCAGAGCACCGTTAGATATTCGGCCCAGATTATGCATTACCTTACCATCAATTGTAGATGTGAATTTACAGGATTCGTCAAAGCTCTCAGGATATAAAGCATAGCACTCCGACATAGCTGCCTGAGAGGCAGTCCAGATATCTTTTGTTTCAGCTATCAGAGTCTTTTGTTTGGCTTTATCTATATAACCGGTCAAAGCAGGTATAAGAAGTGCCGCAAGAATAGCCAGAATAGTAAGTACTACGATAAGTTCTACAAGCGTGAATCCACGTTTGTTTTTTCTTGATTTGATACAAATCTCCCCCTTTGCATGAACATTAAATATATATTATTAGTAGTATAATAACGCGAGTATGGTAATAGGTCAAGAATAAAAACGGAAGGTTTTTTGTGAAAAGTGACAATATTAAATGACAAAGTATAGATTACATTGTATAATTAGGAATATTAGTCGCGAAATGAAAGGTATCAGGGTCACGATATTCAAATAGATATAATACATTTGACGCAATATTGATGAAAACAGGAGCAGAAAAATGAAAGTGAAAAAGAAAATCAGAAAGAAAATTATCGGTGGAGTATTAGTAACGGCGATTGTAGTAATAGTGGCGGCGGGATTGTTCGTACCGGGTGCAGTAAGTAAAATAAAAGAAGAAGATGTGCTTACTTCGTCTCAGCTGGAAAAAGTAATCAATATCAATGATTTGGCAACAGCAGAATTTATTTATGATGGTATTGCAGATAAATATAATGAAAAAAACCCGGACAAAATAGACTGCCATATTGCTTATGAATCTACAATAAAAGTTGGAATTGATATGGATAAAGTAAAGTTTTCTATTGACGAAAAAAATAAAACGATAACCCCTGAATTACCAGAGGCTACAATAAATAATGTGGAAGTAGATACTAATACACTTAGCTATATGCCGGAAAATCCTAAAATTGAAATAAATGATATTATAACGTTGTGTAAAAAGGATGCGATGAAAGAAGCGGGAGAAGCACCGGAATTGTATCATGCGGCAGAAGAAAATTTGCAGTCTGCTATTGAGGCCTTGCTTTCACCAATACTAAAAACAGCCGGATATACACTTGAATGGGAATAAAATCAATGAAACATAGGAGAAAAGTGAAATGAAAATATATAAGAAGATACAAATGATACTGGTGGTTACTCTTTCTTGTGTGATGTGTTTTTCAGGCTGTGGAAAAGAAAAACAAACTGTAGATTTTTCAGGAATCAAATCGATTTGTGAACTGGCGACTTTAAAATGTTATTATCATAATGTGGCAAAGACAGAACATGATGCAAGTGGTATCTTTGGGAAAATACTGAAAACGGGATATAAAAAGATATGGATTGAATATGATGGAATTGTCGAATATGGAATTGATATTAATAAAGTGACGGTGTCAGAACCAGATAAAGATAATGTGGTGAAAATAACGATACCGGAAGCTCAGGTGTTAAGTGCGAACATAGACGAAGATTCCATCAGTACACCATTAACAGATAAAGGTTTTTTAACCAGTATTTCAACAGAAGAGAAGGTCGAGACATTAAATAAGACGCAGAGTGATATGAAGGGAAAAGCTGAAAAAGATAATGAAATGCTTATACGGGCGAAAGAGAGAGCAAAGACTCTATTAGAAGAATACATAAAAAATGTGGGAGAAAGTATTGGCGAGGATTATACGGTAGAGTGGAAAGATGCGGAAGTAGAGTAAAAGACGGCAGCTTTTTAAAAAAGCTAGTTGTAAAATCAGGTTTGTAAAAGAAAAAGACTTTATCATACCAGGAACGATATGATAAAGTCTTTTTTGATTTTTTCCAATTTCCGGGAGCGAAAGTCCTTGTATATCCGTCTAATGTATGTAAACCTTAAAGAAAAGCACCTGTTTTTGTACGTACAAACAGAAAGGACAACGAATGGAAAGATTAATCAGTCAGGCAAGGAAGGGAGATCCGGATGCTTTTACGGCACTGATGGAGAGTCAGATGCAAAATATGTATAAGGCGGCGCGGTCGGTTCTTTGCAATGATGAAGATATTGCGGATGCGATTGCGGATACGATTCTGGTATGCTGGGAAAAATTTTCCCAGTTGAAGGAAGACAGATATTTTCGTACCTGGATGACCAGGATCCTGCTGAACAAATGTAATGATATTCTGCGAAAAAGAAAGCAGATGGTCTGGATGGACGAGATTCCGGAGACACCGGATGTGGACGCTGGGTTTGAAAACAGTGAGTGGAAAGAGGCACTGAACAGTCTGTCGGAGAATTTTCGACTGGTGGTGATGCTGTATTATATCGAAGGATTTAAGACCAGTGAGATCAGTCAGATTCTTGATATCCCGGAGGGAACCGTGCGCAGCAGGCTGGCGCGGGGACGGGAACAGCTGGCGGGACTTTTCCAGGTGAAGGTCGTGAATTAGGTGGACAGAAAGCTTAGAGCGTGTCTGAAAAATCATTTCCGCAATCTGCAAGCCCCACTTTGCGGTATATTTTACCCTCATTCGGTTGCCGTAGCCCGCTACGCCGCCCTCATTCGGATAAAATCTCCCACAAACTGGGACTCGCAGCTCACGAAAAGCCTTTTTCAAACACGCTCTAGGGAAAGTAACAGCCGGTTGGACAGGAAACAGAGAGTACGCGAACACAGACAAGAAAGAGATGCAGACAGGAGAGTATTTATATGAGCAATGATAGAATTTTACGGACACTGCAGCAAGATGTTGAAATCCCGGAAGTAGTAAGGAAGAAAGCAGATCAGGCATTTGCCAGGATTCATGCAGAACAGGAGAAAACGGAACCGGATAACAGGAAAGTGGTTTCGTATAATAAGAAAGAAACAGAAAGAAAAGCTATTTCCAAAAGGAAAATTGCAGTTGTGGCAGCAGTTGCAGCACTGGCTACCGCAACCGTGACGGCAGGAGCCGCTGCATATATGAAATGGAGTGCAGGTATGGCAGAAGGAATGCAGGCAACGGAGACACAGCAGAAACAGCTGGAGGACAATGGAATGGCAGCATTTACCAGTCAGTCCTGCACAGATGCGGGCGTGACTGTGACGGCAGAACAGAGCATCACCGATAATTACAACAGTCATATTTCCTTCAAAGTAGAAGGGTTTCAGGTGGAAGACGGACAGCAGCCGGACTTTGGAAGTATCAGTGTGCTGGTGGACGGAAAAGATGACCTGAACCTGGACGCCGGATTCTATGACGGCATCATCGCCGGAGAAGACGGAATGCCGGTGCGTGCTTCCGACGGAAGTTCTGCATTGGATGAAAATGGAGACATGATATATTACTATGTGCAGGAAGATGGCAGCATGGAATTCGACATCAATATGAACAATTATAGTGAGAAAGGATTCTTTATCGGAAAGGACATCCAGGTGGAACTGAAGGATCTGGGAACGGTAGATAAGGCAGAATTCACCAAGACGCTGGAAGGAGCCTGGAACTTCGAATGGACACTTGGCGGTGCAGATACCGCAAAGACATATACTCTGAACCAGCCACTGGGAGACAGCGGCGCAACGATCCAGACCGTAGAGATTTCCCCGATTTCTGTTTACGCGGAATACAATTTTCCGATACAGAAGGAAACCATTACCGGGGAGAATGAAGACGGAACAACTTCTGAAAGTACGACATTTAAGGAAGCTCCGCCACTGATGGGAATCAAATTAAAAGACGGCACCGTGATCAAAAATATGTACATGGGTGGCGGTATGATCGGATACCAAAACAACAGTTCCGATGACTATGTCTATGCTTACGCAACAGACCGTATCATCGATCCGGACCAGATTGCGTACTTCTTGTTCGTAAAAGATATTTCAGATGGCATACAGGGACTGACAGAAGATGATTATTATGAGATAGCTGTCGGTGAAAATCAGTAGGGCGATCGTTGATACAGTGAAAATTTAAAAATAATGGAAAGAACCGGCGAATGCAGGAAAACAGATGCATTTGCCGGTTCTTTTTACATAGTTGTGGTTTGAAAACATTTCAAACCAAAGGAATAACAGTACAGAAAAATTCTTCATGAGTTGCGTCTTTTCGAGCAGAAAAAGATATGTTACTATGAAAGCAGAAAAACATTCCTGTATACATTTCGTAAAATGCAAAATACAGAAAAAATCGTTACTTTATTGATGAAAGTATGAATAAATGTAACTATTCAGTAGCCACTGTCCCGCGAGGTGTTTTGACATGAATATGTCAAAATCCCGAGACATACAAGCCAAAATGCCATCACCGAAGGTGATTTACGCGAGCAACGAGTCAAAGTCCGTGCTTGCACGGAACCTTGAGGAGTGCCGCGATAACGATAAAAACTCGCAAAGCGTGTTTTTATCGTTTAAATGCATTTTGGCTCGTAACTGTGAAGGTACTGAACAGTTACGAATAAATTAAAATCCAGGCTAAGGAGATACAAAAAATGGAGATTATAAAGGCAAATGAAACACACATACCGGAGATTCTGGAGATTTATACAAAGGCAAGAAAATTCATGAAAGAAAATGGCAATCCAACGCAATGGGAAGAGGGATATCCGTCCAGGGAGATCGTGGAGAAGGATATTGCAGCAGATCATTGCTATGTGTGCATAGAACATGAGAATGTGGTTGGGGTATTTGTCTTTATCATTGGAGAGGATCCTACATATCGCGTAATCTATCAGGGTGCATGGCGCAGTGAGAAAGAATATGGAACGATTCATCGAATCGCTTCTGATGGCACTACAAAAGGATTTGCGAGAAGGTGCTTTGATTTTTGCAGACAAAAGTGCAGTTATCTGAGAATCGATACCCATGCAAATAACAAACCGATGCAGGGAGCCATCCGCTCGTATGGATTCCAGGAGTGCGGAATTATCCATACAAGAGACGGAAGCGACAGGATCGCGTTTGATTATATTGAGGAAAAATGAGCGACAGGAGTGAGAAATTATTAAGACAATACTTATTCCGTTAGGAGAGATAAGTGGTAAAAACAAAAGAAAAAGAGGATAGTTCTATGGAAGAGATGCGGACAAAAGAAAAGCAGCTAGTATATGATCAGGCACTATACGAAAAAGCATATGAATTTGCAAAAGAGAAACATGGAACCCAGAAAAGAATCGGTGGAGATCCGTATATCACGCACCCGGTGGCGGTAGCCGATATTCTGAAAAAAGAAGGCTATGATATCGAGTACCAGATTGTCGCCTTGTTCCACGATCTTCTGGAAGACACGGATGCCATCGAAGACGAGATCCGCTCCATCGCCGGTGAAGAAGTCCTGCAAGCGGTAAAATTGCTCACTAAAGAGAAAGGTTATGACATGCAAACCTACGTCACCCGCATCCGCCAAAATCCCATAGCCTACGCCGTAAAAGGAGCCGACCGCCTCCATAACCTGAGAACTGCCTCCTGCACCAGCAGACACTTCCGCCAAAAATACATCACCGAAACCGAAACCTGGTACCTCTCTTTCCACCCGGATATCCCTGCAGAAGTGGAAAAACTCAAACAGACCCTAGAGCGTGTCTGAAAAATCATTTCCGCAATCTGCAAGCCCCACTTTGCGGGAGATTTTACCCTCGTTCGGTTGCCGTAGCCCGCTACGCCGCCCTCATTCGGATAAAATCTCCCACAAACTGAGACTCGCAGCTCACGAAAAGCCTTTTTCAGACACGCTCTAGCAGACGAAAATACTGATAATAGATTTTCGCAGGCATCATCAGAATAAGAAAATGAAAAATAACTATTAAGGTGAGAAAAAGAATAGCAGAAATAATAAAAGTTTTGGTTGCAAAAAGTGTAAACAAAAACATGCAATTGCAATGATAAATTGAGGAGAAAGAGTGATCTTATAATAATTTGAGAGAGTTATTTGTAAATAGAATCAAAGAAATGATGAATTTATAAGTAGAAATATTAAATATATAAGACAAGAGGAATAGATTAATTAAGAATTAGTAAGTGCAAGAATTAAAAAAATTCAGAAAACAGGAAAACCAGCCTAGGAGGTAGGGAGTCTGTGTGACGCAACACTTTGTTGCATTGCATCCGGAGGAAGCTGCCAGTGGCAGGTTCTGTAGGTGGGCGGTTAGGGCAAGCTTTGAGATCCAGCATTTACGCAGACTTTCGCGAGGGTCAGCTGACCCTCGTGAATCATAGTCGGAGTTGGCGGCTAGCTCAAAGTTGCCCTGCCCACGTTGCGCCCCACAGACCTCCCGCCACGGCTGCGTCCGTCTGGAACTAAATTTCCATAAAGAAGTTAAAAGAAATTTCTAAATAAGTTTCGTCTCCTCCAACTTCTCTGTAAACCCATCATTCATCCGAATAATCGGTCGTCTCAACACCAGTCCCACAATCAGTGAAACAATCAAGAACACTCCAAGTTTCCCAAGATCCATCCAATAATCCATAGCATACACACCACCAACAGCCTCTCTCATAGCCGCCATACTGTGCGTAAACGGAAGCAGCGGATAGACCGCCCGGAAGAATCCGGGAGCCACTTCGATCGGGAAGGTACCGCCGGTTCCGGCGACCTGAACAACCAGCAAAACCACACTGATCGCTTTACCGATATCCCCGAAAGAAACCGTAAGCGTATAAATAATATTTACATACACGATACTTGAGATCCATCCCGCCAGCACAAACAAAAACGGATGCTGACACTGGATACCGAGATAAAACAGATCCCCGAGACAGATCAGTGAACTCTGCAAAAGTCCAACGATCAGAAAAATCAGATACCGTCCCAGATACATCTGGTGAAGCTTTACATTTTTTAAACCGTCAAGTCTCTTTTTCGACACCGTGACCTTCAACATCGCAACCAGAACGATACCACCGATCCAGATTGAAAGCGTAGAATAAAACGGAGCCATGGCAGAACCATAATTTTCGATCGGGTAAACTTCCGTGGTTTTCAGAGAAACCGGCGCGGAGAGAAACGAACTGATACTGTCCGTATCCCCGGCAATCAGAGATTCCAGTTGAGAAAAATCCCCGCTTTCCTGCATACTGCTCAATTTTCCGGTAGTTTTTCCCAACTTTTCAGAAGCCTTTGTAAGTAGCTTACAGGAGTCATTCAGCGTGGTCTGAATCTCAGACAAATCAGAACTTGCCGAATCCGCCAGAGTATAGATTCCATCCATACTGTTATCCAATTGTGTCATCAACCCGGAGATATCCGAACGGGTGTCAGAGACAGAAGAGAGCAGGCTGTTTAACTGCGTCTGAACGGAAGATTCATACTCTGATTTTACACTGCTGATACCGGAAGCACTCTGACGAATCAGATCATCCAGCTCTTTTTTATCATTTTCCACATCCGAAACCGAAGAAGTAAGAGAAGTTACGGTTGCATTTAACTTATCGCGGATTTCTTTTTGTGTAGTGATAGACGCATCCAGTTTTGCTACCAGTGAACCGGTAACAGGAGCCAGTGCCTCATGTTCTTCTCCAATCTGTGCGATACTGTCCCGAAGGGAAGTATAAGAAGCAATCACCTGATCGACCCGACCGGCAAACAACTGTAAGGTATCGGAAACAGCCGAAGCATCAGAACTCTGTGTCTGAAAAGCAGAATCGATTACGTCAGCCATCTGATCATAAAATCCTTTGCTGGCGGTCAGTGCCGTATTGATACTGTCCGTTGCGCCGGAAACGGACTGTTGCAGCCCGGAAAATGATTTCTGTGTCTCTTTTAAGTCATCCACATTGGATTTTGTCTGTTTCTGTGTCTGCTGCAGGAAAGAAGCAGTCGTATCAAGAAGCTGCTGTGCGGAAGAAGTCATACCGGAAAAAGACTGCAGAGTGCTGGAAGCCGTGGTCAGATCCGTATGGATTTTTTCCAGATTGGTGATCAGGTTGCCGACAATCTCACTGGAACCTTCGCGGTCTGCCGCATTTGATACGGTCTGCAGGGCGGTAAATACGGTGTCCGAGATCGTCTCGATAAAGACTTCATTCACCTGTGTCTGAATCGCGGTTGCCCCTTTGTCTGTGACTTTCGGTGCAATAGCATTTTCTTTCGCATTAGAATAATACGTGATCTCCGGTTTCTGGATATCACTGGTGAATACACTCATCATATTCCGGCTGAAATCTTCGGGAATGACGATGGCTGCATAGTATTTGCCGGATTTTACACCTTTCATGGCTTTGGATTTTGTGGTAAATACCCACTCCAGCTGCGTATTTTCCCGGAGGGCAGATAGTACCTGATCGCCGAGGGTGAGTTTGATCGGAATGATACTTCCCTCATAGCCCTCGTCCACGCTGGCGACCGCCACTTTCAGATTACCGGTATTTTCATAAGGATCCCAGCTGGCAGCAATATTGAACCAGGCGTACAGGCAGGGAACAACGGTGATACCGATGATCACGATCATGGCGATGACATTTTTCTGTATCTGTTGCAGATCCCGCTGGAAAATTTTCCATATATTTTTCATCGTTCTTTTTCCTCCTCTATCACATGTACCAGGTCTTCGGAAGTGATACCGCCCAGTTCCATCTGGCGCTGGATCTTATCGTGAATGTATTCTACACAGATCAGATATAAGACCAGAGCAATCAGAGAGACAATCCAGAGAATCAGATAAACAATCTTGGATTCCAGACTGAACATCAGGATCAGGAAGATCAGAGGAATGATCAGGATGGCAAGAAAACCATATCGGATCAGATATGGATATCGCCGTTCAAAACGTTCGGATCTTTCCATGAAATCCTTTCGTGCCTCGTCGTCACGCATCAGTGCACGAAGCATCAGCTGCATCTGTGGGCGCTGCAGTTCATCGCTGGCGGTTTCGCCAAGCATCAGATCCGTGTCAGCAAGTCGTCGATCAAACAGATGATTCAGATTCATCAACAGGAGACGAAGCACCAGGCCGATAAAGAGAGCAAGCAACAAAAACAGCGCAAGAGTTCCCAGATTTTTTGCATAAGTATGACCATAGTAACCGGCGATGCATTCTCTCATCGCACCGATACCATAGGAAAATGGAAGCAGCGGATGAAGTTTCTGGAAAAATACCGGTGTCATCTCGATCGGATACGTTCCGGAAGATCCCGGGATCTGTAAGATGACCAGAAGAACAGCAAGCGCTTTTCCGATGTGTTTGAACGTCAGAGCCATCGCATAGATCAGGTTGACATATACAAACGAACAGAACATACCGGCGAGGATGAAGGCCGCCGGATGCAGGCACTGTGTTTTCAGTAATAAAATATTTCCGGCACACACGATGAATCCCTGAATCAGCCCCATGATCACAAAGACAAGCCAGCGTCCGAAATAAGCCTGAGAAGGAGTGAAACGGGAGATTTTTTCATCCTTGTCTACTTCCTGTTTTAAGATCGAAACCAGGATCAGTCCGCCAACCCATAAAGCCAGGTTGGTGTAAAATGGTGTCATACCGGATCCATAATTTTCCACTTCGTATAATACTTCCGACCGGATAGAAACCGGAGAGGACATAAAGTCAGAAATCGAGTCGGCATCCAGTCCCTTTAAGGTGATCAGCTGATTATAAATATCGGAGGACTGTAACACACCAAGATCGGTAGCAATCGTGGAGAGCTGCTGATCGATGGTGTCCAGCACACCGCCGGTCTGTCCGAGGGCAGCAGAACTGTCAGACAGGCTGGTATCCAGCTGTGTGAGGATCAGTTTTAACTGTTCTACGGTCGGATCCACATCCGAAAGTGTTGCGGTCAGAGCTCCGCTAAGTGCAGAAAGCGTATCCATGGACTGACTTAACTTCGGAATCAGAGATTCATTCAGAGAATTCCGGTAAGTCTGAAGCGAGGAACGGCTGTCTGTCATCAGTTTTTCCAGTGAAGAGCGGGTGTTCTGTGCTGTGACCATGGCTTCCTGAATACTGGAATTGCTGGTGCTCAAAGAGTCCAGAAGTTCCTGAAAAGAAGCATTCTGCTGTTGCAAAGCAGTGATTTTTTCGCTGATCAGCTCGGAAAGCGTGGAATCGGAACCGATGGATTCATGAAGATTTTGCAGTTCATCGAGCAATTCCGCCTGTTTCTGGTTCAGAGCTGTAACGGAATCAATACTGTCACCGATCACCGTATTCACCTGAGAAGCTTTCGTCTCAAAGGTACCGAGTTTTACGACTGCGGAAGCGTATGTGTTATTTAACAGTGTTTCACTGTTCGATAATGCGTTACTGAACTGACTCGAGAAAGAGCCCAGTGTCTGACGGCTGGTGGCGAGAAGTGCTGTCGTGTCGGTCAGCGTTTTGGAGCCGGAATCCGCGGCAGAAGATACCGCATCGAGAGTCTCCAGTGCATCCTTGATCAGCTTCTTAGAAGAACCGGATGTTTCTTTGAAATTTTTCAGAACTTTTTGATACTCTTTTAGATTGTCCCTCGTCTCAGAAAGTGCAGTGGACAGTTCGGAATTGGTCTTATCAATCTTCCCGGTCAGATCACCGGCGGAAGTACGGATCAGTTCCGATACAGTTTCTGCGGCTACCGAAGAAAATGTGTCGTTGATCTGCTGCTGAATGGTCGAAGCACCGGTAGCAGTGATCTTCGGAGCAATCGCATTTTTCTTCTCATTAATATAGTAGTCCAGTTCCGGCTGCTTCACCTCGCCATCCAGAATACTGAGAAGCGATTCACTGAAATCTTCGGGAATCACGATGGCGGCATAATATTTTCCGGAAGTTACACCGGCTTTTGCCTGCTTTTCATCCACAAACGTCCAGCCAAGCTGTTTATTTTCCTTCAGCGTATCCACGATGGTGCCTCCGGCATCCAGTGACATCGTCTCGGTACTGGCGCCGGTATCACAGTTGGCGATCGCTACTTTGATGTTACTGGTATTGCCGTAAGGATCCATGTTGGCGGCAATATTGAACCAGGCGTACAGCGATGGAAGAACACACACGCCGACCATGACGATCGCTGCTGCCGGGTTGGTAAACAGCCGCCACATATCACGGGCAAAGATCTGAAATATCTTTTTCATACACACAGAGCAACCGGAAATATCCGGTCACATAACCTCCTTTTAGTTTTCTGCACTCCCAAAATAAGAGAGTAAATTTTGTAGGAAAAGTATAACAAAAAATGATAGCAAAGTCCAGAAAGCCGCCAAGATAAATGTATGAATTTTCTTCAAAACCTACCAACTTTACGCGTATCTTCAGTTTCTAAAACCTACCAACTTTACGCGTATCTTCAGTTGCCAAAACCTACCAACTTTACGCGTACCTTCAGTTGCCAAAACCAGCCAACTTTACGTGTACCTCCCGTCTCCAACACCTATCAATTTTAAGTATATCTTCCGTCTCCAACATCCAGAACCCATGCCCAGGCTTCCACTCGTCAGACAGCCTTATGCTGGCGCCCTTAGCAAAGATGAGATCCAGCATTTACGCAGGCTTTCGCGAGGGTCTGCCGACCCTCGTGAACATAGCCGGAGTTAATGCTTAGCTCAGATTTGCGTTGCCAGCGGTTGTCTGACGAGTGGAAGCCTGGGCATGGGTTCGTCCGTACGCGAAAAGATTTCGTCCGTACGCGAAAAGGTTACGCCCGTATACCAAAAAGGTCAGATTTACAGTAAGTTAGCAATGTGCTAAAATAAAAACCAGCAAAACAAACAGAAGGGAAGATGAGAAAAATGGCTTGTACAACAATCTTAGTAGGTAAAAAAGCATCCTACGACGGATCCACAATGATCGCTCGCAACGACGACTCCGGATCCGGACATTTTACAGCGAAAAAATTCACGGTGGTAACACCCAAAGAACAGCCGAAAACCTATGTTTCTGTGCTCTCCCATGTGAAAGTAGAACTTCCGGAACAGGCGATGCGCTATACGTCCATGCCGAATGCAGAAAAAGGAGAAGGCATCTGGGCAGCAAGCGGTGTCAATGAGGCAAATGTAGCCATGACAGCCACCGAAACGATCACAACCAACCCGCGCGTACAGGGGGCCGATCCGCTGGTGGTTTATCAGCCGGCAAAAGACGGTCAGGAAGAAGTACCGGGTGGTATCGGAGAGGAAGACATCGTGTATCTGGTGCTTCCTTATATAAAGAGTGCCCGTGAGGGTGTTGCCCGGCTGGGACAGCTTCTGGAAACGTATGGAACATATGAAAATAATGGAATCGCTTTCCAGGATGCTGACGAGATCTGGTGGCTGGAGACGATCGGCGGACATCACTGGATGGCAAGAAAAGTGCCGGATGATGTGTATGTGGTAATGCCGAACCAGCTTGGTATCGATACCTTTGATCTGGAAGATGCGCTGGGCGAACAGAAAGAATATATGTGCTCCCCGGACCTGAAAGAATTTATCGAAAAATACCATCTGGATCTCTCGATGGACGGTGTTCTGAATCCAAGAGATGCCTTCGGAAGCCATGACGATTCCGACCATGTATACAATACGCCGAGAGCCTGGTACATGGAACGGTATCTGAATCCGAATTCCGTAAACTGGGACGGTCCGGACGCCGATTACACACCACTGTCCGATGACATTCCGTGGTGCATGGTTCCGGAAAAGAAGATCACGCCGGAAGATGTAAAATATGTATTATCTGCACATTATCAGGGAACACCATATGATCCGTACCTGTCCTATGGAGACAAATCCATGAGCGGTGCGTACCGTTCGATCGGTGTCAACCGAAATGATTTTATGTCTCTGATCCAGATGCGCCCGGAAGGAGGAGCTGCATTTGGAACGCTGGAATGGGTGGCTTACGCATCGAATGCATTTAACACGATGGTTCCGTTTTATGCAGATGTGGATGAAACACCGGAATATCTTGCCAACACGACCGGTGAAGTCTCTACCGGAAACTTCTACTGGACCAGCCGTATGATCGCAGCGATGGCAGATGCCTCTTATGGAAAATCTCTGTTCCATGTGGAGCACTATCAGGAAAATGTTCTGGCAAAAAGTCATGCATTGATCAACCAGTATGATGCACTTCTTGCCGATGAAAAAGATCCGGAAAAACAGATGGAACTGAAACGCAAAGCGAACCGGAAAGTGGCAGAAATGGTACAGAAAGAAGCTTCTGCGACATTGAAAAAAGTTCTGTATGAACTGAGTAATCAGATGAAAAACAGTTACGCCAGATCGGATGTGTAAAGATGTATAAAATCGCAGTGATCGAAGACGACACGCTGCTTGGGCAGGCGCTGGTGGAGATGCTCACGTCCCATGGATATCAGGCATTTGCAGCGGAATCTGTGACAAAAGCCCGCCGGTTGCTGGAGAGACAGCCGGTGGATCTGCTTTTAATCGACCGCGGGCTTGCGGATGGAGACGGCGTGGAACTGTGCCGGCAAAGGAGCGGGCAGGAGAAATTGCCAGCTATTTTTCTGACAGCGAGAGATGAAGAAGCGGATATCGTAGAAACATTCGATGCGGGTGCGGACGATTACCTGGTAAAACCGGTGGCACTTGCAGTGCTTTTAAAACATATCGAGGCGGTGCTTCGAAGAACAGGCGGTGAGCCGAATCAGGTGTTTTATTATCAGGATTTCAGCCTGGACTATGACCGGAAAGAAGCGAGGATCCAGGGAAAGCCGGTAGCGCTGACACCGAAAGAGTACGGGATTCTGGAAGTACTTACGCAAAATCAGAAAAAAGTAGTAACAAAACGCATGCTTCTGGAACAGGTCTGGGATGATGGCGGGAATTTTGTGGAAGAAAATACGCTGCATGTGACGCTGAACCGCCTGAAAAAGAAGATCGAGCCGGATCCTGCACATCCTGTGTATGTGAAAAATGTGTTTGGGCTCGGCTATACGTTTGGAGAATAACATGTTTCGAAAAAGAAAAGCACAGCAGGAGATGGAAGAGATTTCCCGGATGCTGGAGCGGGTTCTGAACGGGGAATGTATCCAGCCGGGAGAAATCGGGTATGAAGATACACTTCCGGCAAAGATCCGTTATCAGATTCGCAGGATTTCTGAGAAAAATCAGGGCGTGGAAGCACGGATTACCAGAGAGCGGGATGAGACGAAAGCACTAATCGGGGAGATCGCGCATCAGATGCGGAATCCTCTGGCGGGCGTGGAGAGTTACACACAGCTTTTAGAGGGCGAGATATCGGGAGAGCCGGGAAGGACATACCTGCGCGCACTGGAACAATCCGAACAGCGGCTGCATTTTCTGACAGAAAGTTTTATCAAGATGGCGCGGCTGGAACAACAGATGATCCAGATCAAAAAAACAACCGATGCTCTGGCGGATACGATATTTTCAGCGGTACTTCTGGTACAGAAAGCGGCAGAAGAAAAGCAGATGGAAGTGGAAGTAACCGGAGCGGAAGAGACAAAAGTGTGGCATGATGGGAACTGGCTTGGCGAGGCGGTCTATAATCTATTGGACAACAGCGTAAAATACGCACCGGAACACTCGAAGATCCGGGTCGTCGTGCGGCAGGATGAAATGTATACAAGAATCGTGGTATCCGACGATGGCATCGGGATTCCGGAAGGAGAAGAAAACCGGATTTTTCAGCGGTTTTACCGGGGAAGCAGAGTGACCGGAGAACCGGGATTTGGTCTGGGACTGTATATCAGCCGGGAGATCGTGACGCTCCACGGCGGATTCATGAAAGCAAAAAGAAAAGAACAGGGACTGGAAGTAGCAATTTTTCTTCCCGTGTAAGCAGTTTGTAAGTTTTGGCTGTTACAATCATAGAAAAGCAGAGAAAAAGAACAGATAACTGCGACAGGAGGAAGAAAGATGCAGATACTTGAGACAAAAGAGGTAAAAAAATATTATCCGACACCATCCGGGATCGTGCGCGCCCTGGATGGTGTCTCGCTTTCTGTAACAGAAGGAACCTTCGGAGCTATTGTTGGCTCCTCGGGCAGTGGAAAAACCACGCTGCTTCATATGCTGGGAGGTCTGGACGAGCCAACAGACGGACAGATATGGGTGCGGGGAACAGCACTGAAGGGAATGTCCGGAGAAGAAAAGACAGTGTTTCGGAGAAGAAATATCGGATTTGTTTTTCAGAATTATAATCTGGTGTCGACACTCAGTGTCCGGGAAAATATAATGCTGCCGTTATTGCTGGACGGGATGCGTGTGGATCAGAAGTTTTTGGAAGAAATTACCGAAAGTCTGAAAATGACGGAAAAACTGGATCATATGCCACATATGCTATCCGGTGGCCAGCAACAGCGGGTTGCAATCGCGCGGGCACTGATCACGAAGCCGGCGGTGATTCTGGCAGATGAACCCACCGGAAATCTGGATTCAGTGACTGGGATGGAAGTGGTCGGGCTGTTAAAGACAAATGCAGAAAGGTATCATCAGACAATTTTGCTGGTTACGCATAACGAAGAGATCGCGCAGATGGCAGAACGGATCATCCGTATCGAGGATGGAAAGGTGACGGGTGATTCGGATGAAAAATAACAACCAGAAGATCCTGCGGCTGCTGGCAAAAAGGGAATATCAGGAAAATAAAAGAAGAAACAGGATCCTGATCGGAACGGTTGCATTTGCCGTGTGGATGATATTTTGCGTGTTCAGTCTGGCTATCGGAAAGATACAGGCAGATTATCTGCTGATGGTAAGAAATGGAGGAACGAAAGCCAGCACAACACTGGAGGATCCATCGGAAGAACAGTATCGGAAAATACAGGAACTGGCATATATCCGATCTGCGGGAATGGAAACGGATTTTGCTGCCACAGACGCTTTTTTGTGTACAGTGTTAGACAAGACGGCGTGGGAAAACATGCAGAAACCGGCGTATACGGATATTCATGGAGAATATCCGACGAAAGAGAATGAAATTATGCTGCCCATGCGGGCTCTGAAGCTGCTTGGGGTTAGCAAACCGAAGCTAGGGATGGTAATCCCGGTGACGATGATGGACAGTGAGGGAGAAGAACACTCCGGGGATTTCCGGTTGTCTGGATATTATACGGAATATGTAGATCCTTCGATGGGAAAAGCGTACGGCTATTTTTCAAAGACCTATCTGGATCAGCTGGATCTTTCGAAAGTGTCGAGAACGTTACTGATCGAACAGAGCGGGAGTGTGGATGGTCAGACGGTGGAAGACCGGCTGTATCAGGATATTCCGATGCGGGATGACAGTCAGCAGTTTTTCGGCGGTACCGGACTGGATCTGGAGGCTGTGACCGAGATGGTCGGCGGATATGATATCGCAGCGGTGATGGCTGTGGTGATCTTATTTGCTGCATGGTTACTGATTTATAATGTGCTTCACATTTCCTATGGAAAAGATATCCGAAGATTCGGGCTGTTAAAAACCCTGGGAACGACCGGATGGCAGATTCGAAGCATCGCGTACCGCCAGATCTTTAAAATCGCGGTTCTTGGATGCCTTTTGGGAAGTATAGCAGGTATTGCATTTACCTTGACGGGGATTCCGACATTGCTTTCGAGGATGTATCTGCATGGTCTGGGAAAAGCTTCTGCGATGATCGCGTTTCGGCCCTGGATGCTGGCAGCGTCTGTCTGCTTCGGAATGCTGGTTACATTTCTCGGAGCCGCAGGTGTTATCCGGAAAATCGGAAAACTTTCTCCCGTTGAATCGATACAGTATATGGAAAAAGTATCTGCGGGGAGAAAAAGTAAAAGACAGAGCAAAGATCCGTTGAAAGCGATGGCATGGAGAAATCTGTTCCGTTTCCGAAAACGGTGTGTGCTGACGATTGTTTCTCTTACTCTCGGGATCTGCGTGGCGCTTTCCGCCGTTGTGATCACGAAGGGGACGGATATGACCAACCAGATCGAGGCGGAGAACCACGATTTTAAGATCATGACAAATATATCCTCCGGGACGATCAGCCAGTATCCGACGGAGGAGACGTATTTTCCGGAAGATCTGATTGAAAAAATGACAGGTCTTGATGGGGTGGAAAAGGTGTCGAAAGTAACGGGCGGTTATGGCAAGTTACAGCTTGATGAAAAAATCCTGGATCTTCGAAGAAAAACGCTGGAAGAGAATCAGATCCCTGAGGAGAATGCGGAAAATAGAGAAGAAACCGCTCCAAAACTTTATGAATTTGTGGCAGAACAGGTCAGTGATACCTATCTGGAAGAACTGAAAGTGTTTAATGAAGAGAAAGATCTGGGTCTGGATATTGACAGTGTGGAGGCAGGAACGGGAGCAATCATGCTCCACTATAATCTGTTCTCGAGAATCGAGGCACAAAAAGGCAGAGAGGATGTGGGAGAGACATTTTCCACTTATACGGTGCAGGGAGAAAAGACGGAGGATATGAAGTTTTGCGGCTACCTGAACTTTAAAGAAAAGGGGCTTCCGGCACTCGACACGACCTGGAACGGACCGGGGATCGTATATTTCCTGGTGGGCGAGAAGGGGATGGAGCGGATGCAGCTGCCGGTACAGACCTTTGTACTGGAGATGGATGTCAAACGGTCGATGGAGCCGTTGATCCGGGAATCTATAGAAAAATCCGTGGACAGCTACAATATGCAGTTCGTGACGGGAAGCAGTCATGGAGATTATATCTCGGATGCGCGGACACTGATGCTGGTAAGCAAATCAGAACTGTTGTCCGCTGCCAGATCCTATATCGCGTCCAGCCGAATCATCATGTACGGACTCTGTCTGGTGCTGCTTTTTATGGGATCAATGAACTATTTCCATGTGATCGTAACAGGATATACGGTAAGACAAAAAGAATTTTCCGTGATGCAAAGCATCGGCATGACAACCCGGCAGCTAAAGAACATGACGCGGATGGAAGGGATTTTCTACGGACTGATCGTCGGGGTTCTGGTACTGACGGTGGGAAGTGGCGTGCTCGGTGCGGTTGCCGTGGTGATGAAAAGCCGGGTTGGTTATTTTAGATTTGTGTACCCGTGGAGAGAACTGATCGGTGTACTGCTGATCCTCGGCGGACTCTGCGTGGCAATCCCGGAAGGGGTGTTCCGGCGGATGCGGAAGAACCGGGAAATTGAGAGGGGGTTCTGATACAAACAGATAAGAGGGAGAAGTGGCTGTAACAGATTTCGGCTTGACGAATATGCGGAAAAACTGTTATACTTTCATCCAGAACGGGAATGAGGTTCTCCCACGATTTTTGATCGAAACCGCCAAAAGGCTGATGACTTCTGTGCATGGCACGGGAGTATCAGCCTTTTTTGCTACAGGAACTATCAGTTATTAGTTCGGCGGTTCAACTTTGATTATGCAGGGAATGAGTCAGATTCGCGAAGCGTATTTTATCTCATTCAGGGGAGAAATAAATCAGAAGAATATGGAGGAAAGAGAAAACGAAATGAAACAGAAGAAAACAGGAATATCCGCAGAAAAACAGGAACAATGGATTCTGCAAGGAAAATACGTGATTCTTGCCGTATTAGTAGGTATCTGCGTGGGAATCGTCGACACGATTTTCGGAAGAGGGTTGCTGGCAATTTCGGATTTTCGTGAGCAATATTATCGTTATCTTCTCCCGATCCTTCCGGTGGCTGGTCTGGCAATTGTCTGGATGTATCAGCGTTTCAGCAGCCTGAGCCTGAAGGGGATGACACTGGTATTCGAAGTGGGACAGAAAAAACGAGAAGAAATACCGCTGGCACTCGTTCCGCTGGTGATGATCGGAACGTGGAGCACGCATCTTTTCGGCGGCAGTGCCGGACGGGAAGGGGTAGCGGTGCAGATCGGCGCAACGCTCTCGCATGAGACGGGCAGACGGCTCCATATCAAAGAAACAAAACCGGTGATGCTGATTACCGGTATGGCAGCGGGATTTGGCGGGCTGTTCCAGACACCGCTGGCAGCAGTATTTTTTGCGATGGAAGTGGGGGTTTCCGGTTATGTGGAATATGATGCGCTGCTTCCGGCACTGATCGCGTCCTATACAGCATCCACGACATCACATCTGCTGGGACTGGAAAAATTCGCGGTGGATGTACAGGAAATCTGGCAGATTGGAAAAATAAAAAATGTAGTTATTCTGGTAATTCTCGGTCTGGCGTTCGGGCTGACCGGGCGGTGTTTTTCTGTACTTTTGAAGAAGACGAAGAAGCTGGCAGGAGACAAAATCAGCAATCCACTGGTGCGAATCGGATGCCTTGCCATTCCTCTTGCTGTGATATTGCTGGCATTACATGGTGCGAGATACAGCGGACTCGGAACTAACCTGATCACGGCATCCTTTACCGGCGATACAATCTACCGATATGACTGGATCCTGAAACTTTTGCTGACGATCGCAACACTCGCGATTGGCTTTCAGGGTGGAGAGGTAACACCGTTATTTTCCATTGGTGCGTCATTGGGTGTGGTGCTTGGTTCTGTGTTCGGAATTTCGCCGGTCATCTGCGCGTCCCTTGGTTATGCAGTAGTATTTGGCAGTGCAACCAACACGGTAATTGCACCGATCTTGATCGGACTGGAAGTCTTTGGAAGCCAGAATGCGATCCCTCTGGTTGTGGTCTGCCTGCTGGCATATATGGTCAATGGAAATCATTCGATCTATGGGGCACAGGTGAAGGCGCTGTGCAGTTTTGAAGAAAAATAAGAATATAACAACTAAAAGTGGTATGGTGACTGACAAACAGATGCTATACCACTTTTTTGTACTTTATTATATTTTTACATAACTACTGATAAGTAAAATATATGAAAAACCATATTAAATATATTTTAAACCGTTGAAAAATATATTTAATATGTTAAAATAAGAATGCGAAAACAGAAAATGACAGCAAAACATAGATGGAGAGAAAATCATGAGCAAAAAATTAATCGTATTTATAGACAGCGGAGACACTTTGGTAAATGAAGGAACCGAGTACAGAAACGAAGGTTCACCGATCGTACAAAGCTGCGAATTGATCGACGGTGCAAAAAAGCTGCTTCTTACTCTGAAAGAAAGAGGGTATACGATTGAACTGGTAGCGGATGGATATACACAGTCTTTTGATAATTCTTACGGTCAGCATGGATTGAAAAATATTTTCGATGCGAGAACGATCTCAGAGGAAGTAGGAGAAAAAAAACCGTCACAGGCGATGTTTGAGACGGCGATGAAACTGCTGCATCTGATGGACGAAGATAAAAAACGTATTATTATGGTAGGAAATAATCTGGAGAGAGATATTGTGGGGGCAAATCGTTTTGGAATCACTTCGGTATTTATCAAGTGGAGTCCGCGATATCCAATGGAGCCGAAAAATGAGGAAGAAGTGCCGGATTATATCATCCACAAACCACTGGAACTGCTGGATCTGGTAGAAAAACTGGAAGCGGAATTAGAGAAAACGGAGGCATGAAGGTAAAATGAAAATTATCCTGGTATTTAAAACGCATTTTGATATCGGATTTACGGATCTGGCGTCTAATGTCATCGATCAGTATGCGGGTTCCATGCTGGAGCAGGTAATCGAGACATGTAAGGGCACACAGAAGCTTGGAAAACGGAATTTTGTATGGACAATGCCGGCATGGCCGTTGTGGCATATTGTGAATCACAGTGAGCCAAAACTGAAAAAAGAACTGGATGAGCTGATTGAAAACGGACAGGTGGTGTGGCATGCCCTTCCGTTTACTTCGCATACCGATTTTGCGACACCGGGAGAATATCTGCGTGGATTCACATACAGCAGACTGCTGGCAGAACGCTATCACAAACCATGCCCGATCGCAGCGAAAATGACCGATGTGCCGGGACATAGTGTGATGTTGCCGGATCTGCTTTCACAGGCAGGGATCCGTTTTCTGCATCTGGGATGTAATGAGTTTGCCACGCCGCCGGAAGTACCGGAACTGTTCTATTGGCAGGCACCGGGTGGAAGAAAGGTGCTTACCATGTACAGCCGTGGAGGATACGGCAGCGGTCTGATTCCACCGAAAAGTTGGAAATATCCGGTGTGGATGGCACTGATGCATACGACAGATAACAGTGGTCCGCAGTCCGCGGATGCTATTGAACATATGGTGAAAGAGATTCAGAAAACGTATCCGGACGCAGAGATTGTCTGCGGAACGATGGATGATTTTTACCGGGAACTGGAAACATGTGATCTGAGCGATGTGTCGGTTCTTCAAAAAGACATGGCGGATACCTGGATCCATGGAGTAGGTGCGTACCCGAAAGAGGTTGGTGTCCTGCGAAAAGACCGTAAAATGGCAGAGACGATGGAAGCAATCTGGGCGAACCTGTTGCTGACAGATACGCCGCTGGATGCAGAGAAGGAAGAAGAAATCAGCAAACTGTGGGATGCATATTATCACCAGATCACGATGTTTGAGGAACATACCTGGGGAGCGGATGTAAAGACTTATATGGGTCCGAACCGTGTCTATAAAAAAGAAGAATTCCAGGAGGCAAAAGACAGCGATACTTATCGTTTCATGGAGCAATCCTGGGAAGAACAGAAAGAACGGGTACGGGAGAGCCATAAAGCAGCAGGAAATCTGCGGGCAGAACTGATTGCTCAAAAAGGAGAGAAAAGCCAGAAAGAATGGTATCTTTTCTATCAGGGAAGCGGCAGTTATACTGGATGGGTGGAACTTCCGGAAGCATGGGAACAGCCGGTGGTTACGCTGAGTGGTAAAGAACTGTCCTGCGAAAAGATTGCGGGAACCTGGCAGGTTTATGTGGAGAATCTTGATGGGTTCCGGTCGGTGCCGGTAAAGATCGAAGAAGGTTCTGTGGATGCAGAAAATGAAGAAGAGAATACCGATAGATGCAGCGAGAAGTGCGTAGAAAAGAAATCAGAACAGGGGGAGAGTAACAGTACAGGCAAAGATGCTGCTGGCATTGCAGGAATTGCGGGTGTTGCCGCAGACGGCACAGCATGTATGGAGAACCATCGTTACAGCATCTGGTACAATGCTAATACTGGAAACATTCTCCGTGTACATGATAAAAAAGCAGGAAAAGATCTGCTGACAGCGAAAGAATCTGAGGGAATCTTCAGCTATCGGTATGATCGCTACGGATACGACGATATCAACGAATATCTGAGAACATATGGATATCACTTCACAACCTGGGGAATTCAGGATTATGGCAGGGAGAATTATCCGTTCTGTGAGCATGAAACATGCACACCGATATATACGGGATGTGAGAGAACAGAGCATGGTCTGGTATTCAATTATGCTGGCGAAAAAAGTGCAGACGAGTACGGTGATGCCCGGAAGATACAGGTGGAGATCACACTTCCGGAGCAGGGAGAAGAGATTTTCGTTACACTGCATCTGGAAGAGAAACAGGAAAGTCCCTATGTGGAAGCCGGTTCTTTTATAGTACCGTTTGCCGGAGAACATGCAGAATATCGGATCCGGAAGGGTGGAGTTACACTGAATCCGGCAGCAGATATTGTGGAGAAGGCAAATCATAGTCTGTACTGTCTGGATGAAGGTGCTGCCGTGATGAATGACCAGATGGGGCTGTGGGTACAGAGTCTGGATGCACCGCTGATGGCGATCGGAGATCCGGAAATCTATACATATGGACCGGTGTTTGAACAGACGAAGAAGCCGGTATTGTATTTCAATTTATTTAATAATATGTGGGGCACGAACTTCCCACAGTGGACCGGTGGAGATTTTACCTTCCGGTTCCGCCTGCAGGGATTTGCACCGGAACAGACCCAAAAGGATATCCCGGCAGAGTGCCTGAAACATACGGGCGGAGTGGCAGTTATGGATACCTCATTACCGGAAACTGATCTGAGATTCCCGGAACATATGAAGCTGATCGGCGCAGAGAAGCTGGATGAAAACCGGAGAATCCTCACATTCCTGGAACTGAAAGGAAAAGAAACGAGGGAAATGATCCAGGCGAAAGGCTGGGAGATTACAGAATGTGATCTGAATGGAACACCAACGGAAGCAGGGTATGAAAATCTGCGTGGCGAAACCTGTGTATTTACTTCTGTAGCCTACGGAACCAGTAGTTTTCTGCTTGTGAGAAGAGACGATAAAGAGACAGAAGCAGAAGAAAGAGAACGTTGTCTGGCTGAAAAGTATGCACCGGTTTTGCAGATGGATGAAAAAGAGCCATTTGGAATCGTTGGTGTCGGATATACGTTATATGAGAACACAAAAAGAAGTGCTTCCTGTACGCGGATGATTGATCCGGCGCAGTACGGTGCAGAATATTGTATCGAATATGCGTATTATTATGACTATGATATTCAGCACCTGTATGATCTGGAACATATTTGGGTTTATGTTGATGATGCGGGAAACATTTGTGGGTGCGAACACAGTTTCCATGGTAAGTTCTTCCATGTAACAACAACATCCGGCGAGCTGCAACTGGACGATGGACGCCCGGTGGTTTATGTGCAGCCCGGAAAACATGCGCTGATGCCACAGGCGAAAGGATTTGAAACCCTGGTGGATTATCGGGATGCATGTGGTGTGGCAGCCGGTGCAGATGGTATCCTGACACCGGATATTATTCCGGGAATGCCAGCGCATACTGCATGGCAGGATAAAGTAGTGGGAAATTATATCAAAGAACATTTTTCGTTTGTTCCGGCGGGAAGTTATACAAAGTGGGATGATAAAACGGTTCTGCTTCCGTGGTCAGAACTCTGTGCACAGATTCCGGAACGTGTAGAACGTGAGATAAAAAAGATAACAGGTGTCTGAAAAACGGTTGTTCAAAACATATATTTGCTTTTCTTTTTTGAGTGAATCGAATATAATATTATCAGAGTGTACAATTATTTAGCAGATAGTATTTTACGAGACATTTTCTGAGGATTATTAGATGCTGAACAGTTGCGAAAAGAACGATGAAAGGGGCTATTCATGGCGAAGAAGCAGTTTCTATACGAAAATGTATATAATGATCTGAAACATAAGATAGAGTGTGGTGATCTGAAACCGGGTGATAAACTCGAAGTGGAGGAGGATATGATTACGCACTATGGAGTGAGCGCGATCACGGTAAAAAAAGCACTGAATCTTCTGGCTGAAGAACACAGGATTCGCAGGATCAGAGGGAAAGGCAGCTTTGTCATGGAATACCCGGAAGTTGGCAGGATTGAGGTGGAAGAAAAAGCGGTATTACCGGAAAAATCGGAGATTCCTCAGACAGGGGAACCTGTTCTCGGAGTGATTTTTGAACATATCAGTTCCAGCTATGGTCTGCAGATCATGTATGAACTGGAGCAGCAGGCCAGAAAGGCGGGATACCATCTGTACCCATGTTTTTCCTACGGAAACCGGGAACTGGAGACACAGGCAATCCGCTATCTGCGCGGTATCGGTGCGAAGGGAATGTTTGTAATGCCATGCCATGGCTCGTATTATAATACCGAGATTCTTCGACTGGTGATTGACGGATATCCCACTGTACTTATTGATAAAAAATTGGATGGAATTTCACTGGATTCGGTACGGACGGACAATGTGCAGAGCATGTCGCGGCTGGTTCGGTATTTTGCGGAAACCGGGAAGAAAAAAATAGGATTTATCACAGTGGAAGAAACAGGAACGTCTTCACTTGGAGAACGCAATGAAGGATTTTATCAGGGAATCTCCGAATATGGTATGACTCCGGTCGGAAAGTGTAGTCTCCCGTATATTACCTATGATAATCCGGTGGAAGTCCGCGGAGAGATCTATCGAAAACAGATTGCAGAGTATATTGAGAAATACAGCAAGGAACTCGAAGGTATCGTATGTGGTGAGTACAGTGTTGCCATGGAGACAGAGGCTGTTCTGGAAGCAAAAGCGTTAAAGGGCAGAATAGAAGTGTGCTGCATGGATGAAAACCACATCGGATCCGGGCAGTACAAACTGACACATATCCGCCAGGATGAGCAGAAAATCGCGCAGTGTGCGATGGAGCGTATGCTGGATAAACTGATTGGAAACACCGGAGAGGAAAAAGACTATCTGATCCCGGGGATCTTTATGGAGAAGATCATTTCTGAAAAAGAATAAAAGTGTGAAAAGACAGACTAGAGCCGGATATCCGACCTGGTCTGTCTTTCTATAAAAAATGACATTTTGTAAGAATCAGCTTACTGTCAGAAGAAAGATATGATTATTTTATTACAGTAAAGTTGAAAATAATATGCATTAAAATAAAGTATAATAAATAAGAAATAAAGTATATTGAAATGTTTGAAAAAGCATATAAAAATATGATATAGTATAATAAAAGAAATACGAGAATAAAAAGTTATAAGGAGGAATCGCATGTTTGGTTTTTCATGTGCGGAATGGACAATTCCCAATGTTTTGATTAGAATTGTAGTTTCCATGATACTTGGATGTGTGATCGGTCTGGACAGAGGATTGAAAAAACGTGGAGCAGGAACAAAGACGAATACGATCGTATGTCTGGGAGCAACGCTGGTTATGTTGACGGCGCAGTATATGGAGGTATATTTTCCAGGGAAATCGGATCTTTCGCGTATGGCATCGCAGGTGATCAGCGGGGTAGGATTTCTTGGAGTAGGAACCATCATTGTGTCCGGGCATCAGGTGAGGGGACTGACAACTGCGGCAAGTTTATGGGCATGTGCATGCGTTGGTCTTGCAGTGGGGATCGGGTTTCTGGATGGTGGAGCTATCATTACGGTGTGTGTACTGATTTCCCTTCACGTGCTTCCACGTCTGGAAAAATATTTTTTTCGACGTAGTAAATATTTATCCGTCTATGTGGAACTGGAAACCAATGGAAGCATTTCTGAATTTTTGGAAAAACTTCAGGAGAATCAGATACAGGTAGATACTATGGATGTGATAAAGGGGAAAACGAAGAAAACACCATGCGCTCTGCTGTTGACTCTGCGGTTACCTACTGCATACAAAAGTACATATGTGGAACAATTGGAAGAGATTCCGGGTGTTAACAGCGTAGACATTATCTGATAATGTACTGGTATTGTAAGAGTAAGAACGTGGGGCAGCTACGGACAATAATGAAATGAGGTTTTAACGATATTACAGACAGTAGTATTGATTTCTCACAGCACAGAGTGGTATGGGTGTAGATGAGGCACTGGACAGTGCACAGGAAACTGTAGAATTTATCATGAGTTCGAATTAAACAGTAACAGCTAACAATAGTCTTTTCATGCTTTATCATCCTTAAAAAATATGTAGAAAACAGAACAGGACAGATGTCAGCACTTGCATTTGCCCGGTTCTTTAGATATGTTTTACAGAAGTTTAGATTCTTTTTATTTCCACCCCGCAAAATTTATGTTAGTATATAATCATCTGCGAAAATCGGCGTTGACACCGGATGATCTTGGTGTTGGCGCCGTATGTTTTATGGTGGTTTATCATGAAAACAGCGAAGCAAAAGAAAGGAAAGAAGAACATGCTTCAAATCCAACACATTCGAAAAGAATATAAAACAGGAAAACTGGTTCAGAAAGCCCTGGATGATGTCAGTCTGAATCTGAGGGATAATGAATTTGTTGCGATTCTCGGGCCCAGTGGTTCAGGAAAGACCACACTGTTAAATATTATCGGCGGGCTGGATCGTTACGACAGCGGGGATCTGATCATCAACGGGATTTCCACGAAAAAATACAAAGACCGGGACTGGGATTCCTACCGAAATCATACGATCGGATTTGTCTTCCAGAGTTATAATCTGATTCCGCATCAGACACTGCTTGCCAATGTTGAGCTGGCGCTGACCATCTCCGGCGTGGGAAAAGCGGAGCGAAGAAGAAGAGCGAAAGAAGCCCTGGAAAAAGTAGGTCTGGGAGAACAGATTGAAAAACGACCAAGCCAGCTGTCGGGCGGACAGATGCAGCGAGTGGCGATCGCCAGAGCATTGGTCAATGATCCGGAGATTCTGCTTGCGGATGAGCCGACCGGAGCACTGGACAGTAATACCAGTGTACAGGTTATGGATCTGCTGCGGGAGGTGGCGAAAGACCGTCTGGTTGTGATGGTTACCCATAACCCGGAACTGGCGGAACTTTATGCCACAAGAATCGTCAATCTGCGGGATGGAAAGATCCGTTCGGATACAAATCCCTATGAGGTGGATGAGGCAGCACTGTCCCCGCCGGAACATAAAAATATGGGAAAATCTTCGATGTCATTTCTGACAGCTCTGGCACTGAGTTTTAATAACTTAAAGACAAAAAAGGCCAGAACCCTTCTGACTTCCTTTGCCGGATCGATCGGTATCATCGGTATCGCGCTGATCCTGGCACTGTCAAATGGTGTCAATGCTTATATCCAGTCGGTGGAAGAAGAAACGTTATCGGAATATCCACTGGAGATCCAGAGTACCGGGTTTGACCTGACTTCCATGATGACGATGAACATGGGGACAGATGATAAAGACGCGGAGAAGGAAGACGACGATCAGGTCAATGTCGTGCAGATGATCACAAATATGTTCTCCACGATGGACTCCAATGACCTGAAATCGCTGAAAAAATATCTGGATGATCATGAAAAGAAAGTCAGCAAATACGCAAAATCCGTGGAATACAGTTACAGCGCAACACCGCAGATCTTTCGACTGGACAAAGATAGAGATAAGATTCGTCAAGTTAATCCGGACAAATCCTTTGCTTCTCTGGGGCTTGGTTCTTCGTCGAGTGCAAATAGTATGATGTCCTCGATGATGAGCACAGATGTGTTTTATGAGATGCCGAGAGAGGAGAATCTGTATAAAAACCAGTATGATGTAAAAGCAGGTCGCTGGCCGGAAAGTTATGACGAATGTGTGGTAGTTATGACTGCGGACGGAAGTATCAGCGATTTTCTCCTGTACACACTGGGACTCAGAGATGCCATGGAACTTGACGATATGATCGAACAGTTTATGAAGGATGAAGATGTGGATACTCCGGATAATATCGGCACATACCGTTATGAGGATATTCTGGGAACCACCTTTAAACTGGTCAATGCTTCGGATTATTACAGCTATGACAGTGAATACAAGGTCTGGAAAGACAAATCGGATAATAATAAATATATGAAAAACCTGGTGAAAAACGGGGAAGACCTGAAAGTGGTCGGTGTCGTGCAACCATCGAAGGATGCCAACGGAGCCCTGCTTCGAACCGGTATCTATTATCCGGCAGAGCTGACTGATCATGTGATCGAGGAAGCGAAAAACAGTAAAATCGTAAAAGCTCAGATGAAAAATGAAGATATTGATGTCTTTACTAATGAAGAATTTGGTAAAGAATCGGATAATGATTTTGATATGGGATCCCTCTTTAAGATCGATGAGGATAAACTGCAAAATGCATTTAAATTTGATGAAAATGCCATGGCAAATGCAATGGCAGGGAGCACGGATCTCTCAGATGCATTTTCCGTCGATCCGAATACACTGGATCTTTCGGGCATACTGGATCTGAGTGCCATCAATATTTCGCTTCCGGAAGCACCGGATCTGTCGCTCGGTAATTTGATGAGTGGAATCAAGATCCAGGCATCCAGTGAAGATGTGGGCAAACTTACTACGACTTTGTTAACTGGTTATCGTGACTATGCAAAAGAACACCCGGAAGCAGATTATTCAGGTCTGGGAGAGAACTTTATCGGTTATCTGAATACAGAAAAAGCACAGGAAATTCTGAAAAATAATATCAAAGACATCATCGAAGCGAGCGGTTCTGTCGAAGTATCAAAAGAAGAACTGCAGCAGCTGATCAAAGATATCATGACCGGATTCCAGAAGTATGCCCGGGAAAAGGGCTATACGGATATGACGAAGCTGGATGAATACCTGACGGAATATCTCCAGACAGAAGAATGCCAGCAGATCCTGACTGCCTGGGCAGAGAAAAATATTCATATTAACGGAGATGTCAATATCACAAAAGAACAGCTGGAAAAACTTTCGAAGGAGCTGCTGGAAGGATATGAAGCCTATGTACAGGAAAACGGTTACCCGGATCCGGCGAAAATGGGCGAGTACTTTATGGATTATCTGGGAACAGACAGCGCGAAGCAGGAACTTTCTGCTGGGCTTATGAAGATGATCGACACGAAGGGTGTGGAAGAACAGATATCCACGGCAATCGGAACCTATATGCAGAGTGCATTTTCTTCTTATGGAAATACTCTGTCACAGGCACTGGGAACACAGATTTCGAAGGCGATGGGGCAGATAATGACACAGATCGCCGGAGGGATGGAACAAGTCATGACTCAGACGATGCGTCAGCTGGGAGAAAATCTGCAGAATGCATTTTCTATTGATGCGGATGCATTTACCGGGGCATTTGATATAAGCATGGATGGAGAAGAACTGACCGAACTGATGATGTCCATGGGAAATACCGGAAGCACAACGTATGATTCGAACCTGCAGAAACTCGGCTATGCAGATAAGGCAGAACCGAGTAGTATCTCAATCTATCCGAAAAACTTCGAGAGCAAGGAACAGATCGTGCATCTGCTGGATGATTATAACAGTAAGATGGAAAAAGAAGGAAAAGACGAGCAGGTGATCAGCTACACAGATATGGTCGGAACGCTGATGTCCTCGGTGACGGATATTGTTGATATTATCAGTTATGTGCTGATTGCGTTTGTGGCGATCTCACTGGTGGTTTCTTCAATCATGATCGGAGTGATTACTTATATCAGTGTGCTGGAACGCCGGAAAGAAATCGGTATCCTGCGGGCAATAGGAGCGTCTAAAGGAAATATTTCTCAGGTGTTCAATGCGGAAACCTGTATCATTGGTCTGTGTGCAGGTCTGATAGGTATCGGTCTGACACTGTTACTTCTGATCCCGGGCAATGCCCTGATTCACAAACTGGCAGATACCACTGCTGTCAGTGCATCCCTGCCGGTGATTCCGGCACTTATACTGATCGTGCTGAGCGTATTTCTTACGTTTATCGGTGGACTGATCCCGTCGAAGAAAGCGGCAAAGAGTGATCCGGTGACGGCACTGAGGAATGACTAAGTGGATTGATGAAAACCTGCGTGTAATCAGTCAGTTCAATAGAGCCGGTATTTCTTATCAAAATATAAGAATACTGGCTCTTTTTAGATTTCATTCCGCCCCATAAGATGTTATAATGTATCTCATGAAAAATCAGATCATATGTCACAGAAAAAGGAGAAATATAAATGGAATACAAAACACTTGGAAAAACCGGATTAAAGGTTTCCCGCATGGGATTTGGCGGGATTCCGATCCAGAAGATTGATGAAGAGGGAACAAGAAAGCTGTTGCAGGATATGGTAAAGCGGGGAATCAATTACATCGACTCTGCACGGGGCTACACTGTCAGTGAACAGTATATCGGCTACGGTCTGGAAGGAATCCGGGATCAGTTCGTGCTGGCAACAAAATCCATGGCGAGAACAAAAGAAGCGATGGCGGCAGATATCGAGACGAGTCTTCGGAATTTCCGCACAGACTATATTGATCTGTATCAGGTACATAATCCGAGTATGGAACAGCTGGATCAGGTGATCGGAGAAGGTGGGGCACTGGAAGCACTGCTGGAGGCGAAAAACGCTGGAAAGATCGGACATATCGGAATCACGGCGCATTCCACGGAAGTTTTTGAGCGTGCGCTGACCCTGGACTGGGTGGAGACGATTATGTTTCCTTATAATATTGTGGAACAGCAGGGGGCGGAACTGATTCGTCGGTGTGGAGAGAAAAACATCGGATTTATTGATATGAAACCACTGGCAGGAGGTGCCATCGAAGACGGAGCACTGGCACTTCGATATGTCTGTTCTAACCCGGATGTGACGATCACTATTCCTGGTATGGCAGAGATTCGGGAACTGGAGGAGAATCAGAAAGCCTGTGAGAATCCGGAACCGCTGACGAAGGAAGAAGAGGAAAAGATTCAGGCAGTCCGTGACCAGCTGGGAACGGATTTTTGTCGTCGGTGTAATTACTGTGCACCTTGCAGCGTAGGGATCCAGATTCCAAGTGTTTTCTTGTTTGCCGGTTATCTGCAACGTTATGATCTGGAGCAGTGGGCCAGAGATCGATACAATACCTTAAAAGTAAAAGCTTCTGCCTGCATCGGCTGTGGCAAATGCGAGCCACGCTGTCCGTACCATCTGCCGATTCGGGAAAAACTGAAGATCTGTGCAGCTGATTTTGGGGAATAGAGAGAGAATCAGATTACGGTGAAGGAGAAAAATTATGACACGACGGGAAAGAGAAGTAACTGATATCAATGATATATTACAGATCATCAACGAAACAAAGATCCTGCATCTGGGTTTGTCTGATGAGGGATGGCCTTATGTGGTGCCGATGAATTATGGATATGAATATGTGGACGGAAAGCTGACATTTTATCTCCATGGCGCCACCAAAGGGTACAAATTTGATGTTCTGGAGAAGAATCCAAAAGTCTCATTTGCTCTGGAGACAGATATGATTCCGTTTGAGGGAAAGGTAGCCTGCCAGTACGGGATGGCATACCGGAGCGTGATGGGACGCGGATATGGAACCCTTGTGGCGGATGTGGAAGAAAAGGAAAAAGCACTGTCCCTGTTGATGAAACAGCAGACGGGAAAGGATTTTACCTTTGATGAGAAACTGGTATCAATTGTGAATGTAATCCGTATTGATGTGAAAGAATTTACTGCAAAGGAGAGAAAACTTCCGGCAGCGATGCAGCAGGATTCCTGAAAATAATTGAATTATTGCAGGTTACAGAGAAAGATTCATCGTTACCGGGAACGGAGTGAACAGTAACACTTAATCCAAAGCACTAGAGCGTGTCTGAAAAATCATTTCCGCAACCTGCAAGCCCCACTTTGCGGTATATTTTACCCTTATTCGGTTGCCGTAGCCCGCTACGCCGCCCTCATTCGGATAAAATCTCCCACAAACTGGGACTCGCAGCTCACGAAAAGCCTTTTTCAAACACGCTCTAGTATATTATGCAGAATAGATATGGAATTCGAGTTGAAATTATGATAAACTAAACTGTAATGTTTTGTCAGTTTTTGTAGTTGTATCTATTACGGTTATGATTTGATAAAACAATCGATCTAAAAGGTCGCAGACACAGCTGTGATGGAGTAGTGGCAGTGTCAGAAAAACAGATGAGGAGTGAAGACATGATAGCACTGATTGATTACGATGCGGGAAATATGAAAAGCGTGGAAAAAGCTCTGCAGCTGATAGGAGAGGATGTGCTGGTGACCAGAGATCCGAAAGAGATTCTGGCTGCGGATAAAGTGGTGTTACCGGGTGTGGGTAGTTTTGGAGATGCGATGGAAAATCTGCACCATTTCGGGTTGGTACCCGTGATTCACCAGGTAGTTCAGGAGCAGACTCCGTTTTTGGGAATCTGTCTGGGACTGCAGCTTCTGTTTGAAAAAAGTGAGGAGAGTCCGGGCGTGGAGGGCCTTGGCATCTTAAAGGGAGAGATTCTTCGGATTCCTGCGGCAGAAGGGCTGAAGATCCCTCATATGGGCTGGAATAATATCCGATTTCCGAATAAAGGACGGTTGTTTGCGGGAGTTCCGGAAGATGCATATGTGTATTTTGTACATTCCTATTATCTGAAAGCACAGGATGAAAAAATTGTGACTGCAACAACCGAATATGGTACCCATATCCATGCTTCTGTGGAAAGCGGCAATCTGTTTGCCTGCCAGTTCCATCCGGAGAAAAGTTCCCATGTGGGTTTGCAGATTTTGAAAAATTTTGCAAAACTGGAAGGAAAAGGAGGACGATAAGATGCTGACAAAAAGAATTATTCCATGTCTGGATGTAAATAATGGAAGAGTAGTAAAGGGCGTGAACTTTGTCAATCTTCAGGATGCGGGTGATCCGGTGGCAGTAGCGAAGGCGTACGACGAGGCCGGTGCAGATGAAGTTGTTTTTCTGGATATCACAGCATCTTCGGATCATCGTAATACAGTGATAGATATGGTGCGGAAAGTTGCGGCTAACGTATTTATTCCTTTTACCGTAGGAGGCGGTATCCGCACTGTGGATGATTTCCGGTTGCTTTTGCGGGAAGGAGCAGACAAGATTTCCATCAATTCTTCTGCGATAAACCGCCCGGAACTGATTCATGAAGCAGCCTTAAAGTTCGGAAGTCAGTGCGTGGTAGTTGCTATTGATGCAAAGCAGCGTGCAGACGGCTCAGGATGGAATGTCTATAAAAACGGTGGTCGGATCGATGTGGGTCTGGATGCTGTGGAATGGGCAAAAAAAGCAGAAGCTCTGGGAGCAGGAGAGATTCTTCTCACCAGTATGGACGGAGATGGCACAAAAGCAGGATACGATCTGAAACTGACCCGTGCGATCTCAGATGCAGTATCCATTCCGGTTATTGCTTCCGGTGGTGCGGGCTCGCTGGAGCACTTTTATGACGCATTGACAGAGGGCGGTGCAGATGCCGCACTGGCAGCGTCTCTGTTCCATTACAAAGAACTGGAGATCCGGGAAGTAAAGGAATATCTTCGGGACAGAGGACTTCCGGTTCGTCTGTAAAGATATCGGAAATATAAGAAAATACGTAACTGTTCAGTACCTTCACAGCTACGAAAATACAAGTGTGCGTGGAAATCCGGTAAAATCCGGATACAGGAAGATTGCCATTGCACGCACAGGAGAGGAGGAGGGCGTATGCCTCCAATTTCAGGAGCATGGGCAAAAGCCCTGGAAGGGGAATTTCACAAACCCTATTATAAAAAACTATTTGAAACTGTGGGAAAAGAATATGCAACCCATCAGATTTTTCCGGCGGGAGATGATATTTTTAATGCGTTTCATTTTACACCGCTGGATCAGGTGAAAGTAGTGATTCTCGGACAGGATCCGTACCACGGAGACGGACAGGCGCACGGGCTTTGTTTTTCGGTAAAACCGGATGTGGAGATTCCGCCTTCACTGGTGAATATCTACAAAGAACTGGAAGATGATCTGGGATGTTATATCCCAAATAACGGATATCTGGAAAAATGGGCAAGACAGGGTGTTCTGATGTTAAACACAGTTCTGACCGTACGTGCTCATCAGGCAAATTCCCATCGGGGGATCGGCTGGGAAGAATTTACCGATGCGGCTATTCGGGTGTTGGCGGCGCAGGATCGCCCGATGGTTTTTATCCTCTGGGGCAAACCGGCTCAGAGTAAAAAATCCATGCTTGACCCGGACAAACATCTGATTCTGGAGGCTCCTCATCCCAGTCCGCTATCCGCTTACCGGGGATTTTTTGGAAGTAAGCCGTTCAGTAAGACAAATGCTTATCTGACAGCACATGGTCTGGAGCCGATTGACTGGCAGATCGAGAATAGGTAGTCCGGCTATAGAAGACAGATCAGGTATTTGCCGGGATTTTTCCATGAAAGCCGGAAAAATCGAAAAAGAGATAAAGCAGGAGTAAATGATGAGTGAGAAAAATGGATTAGTGAAAAACGCCTCATTTCTGATGATGGCGACTTTGATCTCCAGGGTGATCGGTCTTTTGTATCGAAGTCCTCTGGGGGTTGTGCTGGGAACGGTAGGACTTGGATATTATGGATATGCGAATAACGTGTATGTTATTTTGCTTCTGATTTCTGCCTACAGTATTCCGATGGCAGTATCGAAGGTCGTATCGGAACGTCTGGCACTGAAACAATATCGAAATGCCCAGAAAGTCTTTCATGGGGCGTTATTATATGCAATGATCGTGGGTGGAGTGGCAGCTCTGGTTGCCTTTTTCTTTGGTAATTATCTGCTGCCGGTCAATCAGCAGCAGGCACTTCTGGCTTTGCGGATGTTGGCGCCGACAATTTTCTTTTCAGCAATTCTCGGTGTTATGCGTGGATATTTTCAGGCGCACAGCACGATGATGCCAACCTCGATCTCCCAGATTCTGGAGCAGATCGCCAATGCGATCGTCAGTATTCTGGCGGCATGGCTGTTGATCAAGAAGTTTGCAGTGGACGAGGAGACGCATGCAATTTATGGTGCAGCCGGTGGTGCGATGGGTACCGGAGCCGGTGTGCTGACCGGTCTGGCATTTATGTTGATCGTCTATGCGGCAAACCGGAAATCAATCCATAAAAAGATCGCCAGAGATAAACATACACAGGAAGAGTCCATGGTGGGCGTTATGAAGATTATTTTCCTGATGGTAACGCCGATTATTTTCAATACTTTTGTATACAATGCCAGCAGTTACCTGGATTCCAAGATTTTCTCGGATATCCTGAATATGAAAGGCATCGCTGCAAAAGTAGTCAGTGGTCAGTGGGGAGAATACAGTAATTACTACATTACGCTGATCAATATTCCGCTGGCACTTTCAAGTGCCACTTCCTCTGCGATGATGCCGGAGATTGCAACGAGATTTATCAAAAATGAGTATAAAGAAGCAAATGAAAAGATCAACGAGGGAATCCAGCTGACTATGTTTTTGTGTATCCCGGCAGCAGTCGGTTTGGCTGTGCTGGCGTTTCCAATCACAAAAGTGCTGTTTCCATCCAGTGGAACACTGTCGGGACAGCTGCTTTTAGCAGGTTCCATAACGGTTATTTTCTCCGCACTGTCTACAATTACGAACGGAGTGTTGCAGGCAATCGGTAAAGCGAGAATTCCGCTTCGAAACTCTGCGATTTCTCTGGTGCTGAATGTGATCACTGTGGCGGTATGTTCTTTTGCAGCTCCACAGATGGGCGTGTTCTCTGTATTGATCGCCAGTCTGGTATTTGCAGTCGCCATGTGTGTATTGAATGCCATGTCCCTGAAAAAATATCTGGGTCACAAGAACGATTTTGTCAACGGTTACGGAAAACCACTGGCAGCGGCAGCAGGTATGGGTGTTGTGGCATGGATCGTATATTACGGACTACATCTTCTGGTGCCGATCCGTATCGTGTGTCTGGGTGTTTCTGTAATTCTGGCAGCACTGGTATATCTGATTTTGTATGTGATTGTTACGAAAACAACTGTGGAACAGATGCGGCGGTTCCCGATGGGAAATTATGTGGTGAAAGTGCTACGGATCCTGAAAGTATTCCGATAAAGACAGGAATGGGATTTCCCTGAAATAAAGTAATTCGAGTATGGCTGGTAGATTCTGTACAGAACGCCAGCTTTGCTTTGTTTTCTATACAGATAATGAAGCTGTAATTGTAACTATTCAGCAGCCATTATCCCGCGAGGTGTTTTGGCATATTTATGCCAAAATCCCGAGACATACAAGCAAAAATGCCATCACCGAAGGTGATTTTAAATGCGTTTTTGCTCGTAACTGTGAAGGTACTGAATAGTTACCTGCAATTAATGAAGAATAGAACAGCAATGATTTGTGTAATGGAAGAAAGAAGGATATTACAATGGAAGAAACACAGAGACCATGTAAAAGGGTAGTGGATTCTCAGACGGAGCAGACGTATCTGATGCGCCCCAATTATCTGAACTGTTATGGAAATCTGTTCGGAGGACAGCTGATGGGCTGGATTGATGAAATTGCCAGTATCGTGGCGATGCGTCACTGCGAGGCAGACATCACGACAGCGGCGATCGATAACCTGAATTTCAAAGAGGGAGCTACTGTAAATGATGTAGTAGTTCTTCGGGGAAAGATTACGTATGTGGGAAGAACTTCGATGGAAGTACGTGTGGACACATATGTAGAAAGTCGTCACGGTATCCGGAAGGTGATCAACCGTGCATATGTGGTAATGGTAGCCGTTGATGAACACCATCACCCGATTCCGGTCCCGGGACTGATCGTCGAGTCGGAAAATGACAGGGCAGAATGGGAAGGCGGAGAAAAACGATATAGGTTAAGAAAACAGCGGAGAAAAGAAGGATTTTAAAAAGAAAATGAAAATGGCTGAGGAAACGTTCTATGACGAATTCTCAGCCATTTTCATTGCAAAAAAGATCTGTAATGTAATGAGCGCTAGCGAGCCAGAAGCGTGCTGGCACGGTTCTGGGGAGCGGCGAATGGCGATCATGAACGAAGTTCATGATATAATGATTTTCGCAGATCCATTGTTCTGCTTTTACTTCATATTCTTTACAGCCGTAGACAGCATCAGTTTGATACGGTTCAGCTGGTTTACTTCAGAAGCGCCCGGATCATAGTCGATGGCTACGATATTTGCCTCCGGATGGCTTCTGCGGATCGCTTTGATAACACCCTTACCAACGATGTGGTTCGGCAGGCATCCGAATGGCTGCGTACACACAATATTCTGTGTACCACCGTGGATCAGTTCCATCATCTCACCGGTCAGAAACCATCCTTCACCGGTCTGGTTACCCATGGATACGATCGGTGAAGCCATGCGGGCGAGATCCGAGATATTTGCCGGCGGATCAAAGTGACGGCTCTTCTTGAATTCTTCGGTAGCAGCACTGCGCAGCCAGTTGATAGCGGCGATACCGGCATTTCCGGTGATAGCGGAAGTCTTCTTAAAGCCCAGTTTCTCATGTTTGAAGTTCTGGTTGTAGAAGCAGTAGCACATGAAGTCAGTCAGATCCGGAACGACAGCTTCGGCACCTTCCTGTTCCAGAAGCTCAGCCAGATGATTGTTGGCAGCAGGAAGGAATTTTACCAGGATCTCACCTACGATACCGACTTTCGGTTTCTTTAAGTTCTCATCGATCGGCAGACGGTCAAAATCGTGGATGATCGTACGGCAGATCTGTTTGAACCGGGTATGACTCAGATGTTTGCCGGATACAAAATCGATACAGATTTTTTCCCATTTTCTATGTAAGCGGTCGGTGGATCCTTTTTTGATTTCATAAGGACGCATGCGGTATACACATTTCATCAGGATGTCACCGAAGATACATCCGTAAGCCAGTCTGCGTGCCAGGCCGGGAGTAATCTTGAAGCCGGGGTTGCTCTCCAGACCGCTCAGGTTGATGGAGATTACCGGGATATGTCCCATGTCCGCTTTATTCAATGCACGGCGGATGAATCCGATATAGTTCGAAGCACGGCATCCACCACCGGTCTGTGACATGATGATCGCTACTTTGTGCAGGTCGTATTTGCCGGATAACAGCGCCTGCATGATCTGTCCGACAACCATCAGGGACGGGTAGCAGGCATCGTTATTTACATATTTCAGTCCTACATCGACGGCCTCTTTGTTATCATTCGGAAGGACTTCCAGATGATAGCCGCTGGCATTGAAACCTGCCTCCAGGATATTAAAATGCATCGGAGACATCTGTGGGCAGAGGATAGTGTAGTCTTTTCGCATCTCTTCGGTAAATGGTACCCGCTTGATAGAAGAAGGCTGAATCTCCCGTTTTTTCTGCTGTTTCTGTCTGGTTCGAATGGCAGCCAACAGAGAGCGGACACGGATTCTGGCAGCACCTAAGTTGTTTACTTCATCAATCTTCAGGCAGGTATAGATTTTTCCGCTGTTGGAGAGAATTTCCTGTACCTCGTCGGTGGTTACGGCATCCAGACCACAGCCGAAGGAGTTTAACTGGATCAGATCCAGATCGTCACGTTCTTTGACAAAGTTTGCAGCAGCATATAATCGGGTATGATACATCCACTGGTCATTGACACGAAGCGGACGCTCCAGTGGTGCCAGATGAGACACAGAGTCTTCGGTCAGTACGGCGATTCCGTAGGAATTAATCATATCCGGGATACCATGATGGATCTCCGGATCAATGTGGTACGGACGACCTGCCAGAACGATGCCGCGTCTTCCGGTTTCTTCCATATAGCGAAGGGTTTCTTCTCCCTTTCTGCGGATATCGTTTCTCATATGTTCCAGTTCTGCCCACGCAGCATGTGCCGCTTCCAGAACTTCTTCTTTCGGAAGATCGGAAAATTCCTCCACCAGGCGCTTTGTGGCTGTCTCTTCATTCGTCAGAGCCAGGAACGGGTTGCGGAAGGTGATGGATGGATCATTTAATTCATCTACATTATTCTTGATGTTTTCTGCATAAGAGGTTACAATCGGGCAGTTGTAATGGTTAATTGCTTCCGGGAACTCGGTACGTTCATATGGAATACATGGATAGAAGATAAACTTCACACCCTGACGAAGCAGCCAGGTCACGTGACCGTGTGCCAGCTTTGCCGGATAACATTCAGATTCACTTGGGATGGATTCGATACCAAGTTCGTAGATCTTACGGTTGGAAGTAGGAGAGAGTACCACCTGATATTTCAGCTTTGTAAAGAAGGTGAACCAGAACGGATAGTTCTCAAACATATTCAGGACTCTCGGGATACCTACTTTACCGCGGACAGCCTGATCGGCATCAAGCGGTGTGTAACCGAAGATTTTTTTGTATTTGTAATCAAACAGGTTCGGGATATTTTCTTTATTTTTCTGTTTTCCGATACCACGCTCACAGCGGTTACCGCTGATATACTGACGACCACCGGAGAAACGGTTGATGGTCAGACGGCAGCTGTTGGTACATCCCTTACAGTTTGCCATGCTGGTGGTGTATTTCAGATCATTGATTTTGTCGATGGAGAGCATGGTTGTATCTTTGCCATCCTCAAAACGCTCTCTTGCGATCAGAGCGGCACCGAAAGCACCCATGATACCTGCAATGTCCGGGCGGATCGCTTCACAGTTGGCGATTTTTTCAAAGCTTCGTAGTACCGCATCGTTATAGAATGTACCACCCTGTACGACAATATTTTTACCAAGCTCAGAAGCATCAGAAACTTTGATTACTTTATATAACGCATTCTTGATCACAGAGTAGGCGAGACCGGCGGAGATATCTGCAACGGAAGCGCCTTCTTTCTGAGCCTGTTTTACTTTGGAGTTCATGAATACGGTACATCTGGTACCGAGGTCGATCGGATTCTCTGCGAATAAAGCTGCTTTGGCAAAATCCTGTACACTGTAGTTCAGGGATTTTGCAAAGGTCTCGATGAAGGAACCGCATCCGGAGGAACAGGCTTCATTTAACTGTACGCTGTCTACGGTGTGATTCTTGATTTTGATACATTTCATATCCTGACCGCCGATATCGAGGATACAGTCGACCTTCGGATCAAAGAAAGCGGCTGCATAATAGTGAGATACAGTTTCAACCTCGCCCTCGTCAAGCATCAGAGCAGCTTTAATCAGTGCTTCACCGTAACCGGTGGAGCAGGAGTAGGCGATCCGGGCAGTGTCCGGCATCTGGGAATAGATTTCCTGCACGGCACGGATGGTGGTTGCCAGTGGATTCCCGTTGTTGTTGTCATAGAACGAATACAGCAGGGAACCATCTTCACCGACCAGAGCGGCTTTTGTTGTGGTGGATCCTGCATCGATACCAAGGAAACAGTTGCCTTCATAGGAAGCCAGATCACCGGTGGCTACGTTGTACTGACTCTGGCGTTCGTTAAACGCATCATAGTCTTCCTGGGAAGCGAACAGCGGTTCCATACGTGCAACTTCAAAATCCAGTTTGATAGACTGTGCCATCCGTTCTTTCAGAGCAGACAGAGATACGGAAACCTCTTCTTTGGCATTCAGTGCGGAACCGATTGCCGCAAACAGATGAGAATTTTCCGGAACGATGGTATGCTCTTCATCAAGTTTCAGAGTACGGATAAAGGCCTGTTTTAATTCGGACAGGAAATGCAGCGGACCGCCAAGAAATGCGATATGACCGCGGATCGGTTTTCCGCAGGCCAGTCCACTGATGGTCTGGTTGACAACTGCCTGGAAAATAGAAGCAGACAGGTCTTCTTTGGTAGCACCGTCGTTAATCAGCGGCTGGATGTCTGATTTTGCAAATACGCCGCAGCGGGCTGCGATCGGATACAGAGCCTGATAGTTTTTTGCATATTCGTTCAGTCCGGTAGCATCGGTCTGTAACAGGGAAGCCATCTGGTCGATGAAAGATCCGGTACCACCGGCACAGATACCGTTCATACGCTGTTCGATGTTGCCGCCCTCAAAGTAAATGATTTTTGCGTCCTCGCCGCCAAGCTCGATGGCTACATCTGTTTTTGGGGCAAGTTCCTGCAACGAGGAAGAAACTGCAATTACTTCCTGTACAAAAGGAACTTCCAGATGATTGGCAAGAGCCAGTCCGCCGGAACCGGTGATAACCGGATGTACGGTCATCTCTCCCAGTTTATCAATGGCTTTTGACAGAAGGGAAGCCAGAGTTTCCTGAATATTGGCAAAATGCCGTTCATAGTCAGCAAACAGAATCTGATGAGACTCATCCAGAATGGCAATTTTAACCGTTGTGGAACCGATATCGATTCCCAGGGTATAATTTGGTGTGTTGTTTGTTGTAGCAGTAATAACTGCCACCTCCTTTTCTGTATGTATATGTAACTATTCAGTAGCCGCTGTCCCGCGAGGTGTTTTGACATGAATATGTCAAAATCCCGAGACATACAAGCCAAAATGCCATCACCGAAGATTTAAATGCATTTTGGCTCGTAACTGTGAAGGTACTGAACAGTTACATGTATATGAGTAACCGTTCCTGAGTTTCAACAGTTACATAGGTGTCTGCGTGCATTCCGTTATTCATGGAAAGAAAACAGATGGAATGCCACAAAGGGATTACTTTCTACGAATCCTACATCCTGTCAGATATGAAAACTGTCATATAAACAGTTACATATTTAAATAGGAACATGTCCGAAAATCCAGACTGACTTATTATATGACATTTATTGGAATATGGCAATGTAGAAAAAAGAGATAATCTTTAAAAAAAGAGAAAATAATTGTGAAATATTTATTGAAAAAAAAGACGGAAACAGATATAATAAGCGGTACTGTATGAAAGAACATGGGCATTATTGAAGAAAAAAAGCAATGATGTTTTAAAATCAGAGGATCAGAAAAACTGAACATATGGACCATATACCGGAACATCCGGTAAAAGAAAAGAGAAAGGTGATAAAAATATGTATAAGATCATAGCCAGAGATGGAAATGCAAAACGTGCAGAATTCCAGACCGTTCACGGAACCATCCAGACTCCGGTATTTATGAACGTAGGTACTGCCGCAGCCATCAAAGGAGCAGTGGCAACTACAGATTTAAAAGAAATCGGCACACAGGTAGAACTGTCCAATACCTACCATCTCCATGTGCGTCCGGGTGATAAAATCGTAAAACAGATGGGAGGCCTCCATAAATTCATGAACTGGGATCGTCCGATTCTTACGGATTCCGGTGGATTTCAGGTATTTTCCCTGGCAGGTTTAAGAAAGATCAAGGAAGAAGGCGTAACTTTCCGTTCCCACATCGATGGTCACAAGATCTTCATGGGACCGGAAGAGAGTATGCAGATCCAGTCCAACCTGGCTTCCACCATTGCGATGGCCTTCGATGAGTGCCCGTCCAGTGTGGCAGAACGAAGCTATGTGGAGAATTCCGTGGCAAGAACCACCCGTTGGCTGGCAAGATGTAAAACCGAGATGGGCAGACTGAACAGCCTGGAAGATACGATCAATAAAAATCAGCTGCTGTTCGGTATCAATCAGGGAGCTATCTTTGATGATATCCGTATCGATCACGCAAAAGCGATCAGTGAGATGAATCTGGATGGTTATGCGGTAGGTGGACTGGCTGTAGGAGAAAGCCATGAAGAAATGTACCATATCCTGGATGTGACCGTACCTCATCTGCCACTGGAAAAGCCAACGTATCTGATGGGTGTCGGAACCCCGGCCAATATTCTGGAAGCAGTAGATCGTGGTGTGGACTTTTTCGACTGTGTATACCCGAGCCGAAACGGCCGTCACGGACATGTATACACCAACCAGGGAAAGAGAAACCTGTTCAATGCCAAATATGAACTGGATCAGCGTCCGATCGAAGAAGGATGTCAGTGTCCGGCCTGCCGAAATTACAGCCGCGGCTATATCCGTCATCTGTTAAAAGCGAAAGAGATGCTGGGCATGCGTCTCTGCGTTTTGCATAATCTGTATTTCTACAACACAATGATGAGCGAGATTCGTCAGGCCATCGAAGAAGGCAGATACAAAGAATATAAAAAACAGAAGCTGGAAGGTTTCCTGGAAAACGACAAAAAGTAAAAAAACAATAAAAATATCAAAAACAGCTTGATGGAACCCCTGTTTTTGTGTATAGTAGTAATAACGTCCGTAAACGGAAAAGAAAAAGCAGGAGGAATGTGCAATGGGAGTAGTAATGACTTCAACACAGGCAGCAGGAGCAGCAAGCACGATCTATATGATCGTTATGCTGGTTATTATGTTCGCTCTGATGTATTTTTTAATGATCCGTCCGCAGAAAAAAGAGCAAAAACGGGTCACAGCCATGCTGAATGATATGGAAGTAGGCGATGCAATAGTTACCACCGGTGGTTTCTACGGAGTTATCATCGATATCACCGATGAAGATGTAATCGTAGAATTCGGGAACAACAAAAACTGCCGAATCCCAATGAAAAAAGCAGCTATCGCAGAAGTAGAAAAAGCATCTGACGCAACTGCATAAAATGACATAATCAAGACAAACAAAACGACCAATCAGGTTTTCAACAGAGAACTTGCCTGGTCGTTTTTTCTTTTTATATGACAAAAGAGGCAAAATCAATATTTTTATAGAATATTGAAAAGCTTTAATGATCAGGAAATAGAGTATTTGCCAATGTCAGCCGGAAAGGAGCAGGGACAGGGTGTGGTGGCATTTTGCGTGCGGTTAGAGTGTGTTTTCAGATCCGGCTCTTAGAAGAACTTGACGGTGAGCGGCTCTCCGCGAACCGGCATTTAGTTCTTCTTAGAGACTAGCTGAAAACCGCTCTGCACGCTGCCGCCACACCCTGTCCCTGCTCCTTTCCGGCGTCCGTTCCCAATACCCCCTCAACTTTCCCTTGAAAATACCATGAAAATAGATTATGATAGTCTGTAACAGATTAAAGAGGTAAAGAAAGAAAGGATGAAACGATTATGAACTACAAAATTGCATTAATTCACGGAGACGGAATCGGTCCTGAAATTGTGAATGAAGCAAAAAAAATATTAGATAAAGTATGTCAGGTATACGGGCACACATTCACATACACCAACGTACTCCTGGGTGGTGCATCCATCGACGTACACGGTGTCCCGCTGACTGATGAAGCTGTCGCAGAAGCAAAATCCAGCGATGCTGTTCTGATGGGATCCATCGGAGGAGACGCAAAAACATCCCCGTGGTATCAGTTAGAGCCATCCAAACGCCCGGAAGCAGGGCTTCTGGCGATCCGTAAAGCTCTGAATCTGTTCGCAAACCTTCGTCCGGCATACCTGTATGATGAACTGAAAGCTGCATGCCCGTTAAAAGAAGATCGGATCGGTGACGGATTTGACATGATCATCGTCAGAGAACTGACCGGAGGTCTTTACTTCGGAGAAAGAAAGACCGAAGAACAGGATGGCGTGATGACAGCTGTGGATACCCTGTCTTATAATGAAAAAGAAATCAGAAGAATCGCTGTCAAAGCATTTGAGATCGCGATGAAGAGAAGAAAGAAAGTAACAAGCGTAGACAAAGCAAACGTACTGGATTCCTCCCGTCTGTGGAGAAAAATCGTAGAGGAAGTAGCAAAAGACTATCCGGAAGTAACCCTGGAACATATGCTTGTAGACAACTGTGCGATGCAGTTGGTACATAACCCGGGTCAGTTTGATGTCATTCTGACAGAGAATATGTTCGGAGACATCCTTTCCGATGAGGCAAGTATGGTAACCGGATCCATCGGTATGCTTTCCTCCGCAAGTCTGAACGAGACAAGCTTTGGACTGTATGAGCCAAGCCACGGTTCTGCACCGGACATCGCAGGAAAGGGAATTGCAAACCCGATCGCAACTATTCTGTCCGCGGCAATGTTACTTCGTTATTCTCTGAATCTGGACAAAGAAGCAGATGCAGTGGAAACAGCTGTTCAGGCAGTCTTAAAAGAAGGATACCGTACCGGAGATATTATGTCCGAAGGATGCACACAGGTAGGAACCGTACAGATGGGTGACCTGATCGCAGAACGGATTCACTAAAACTGAATGGGAAAACAGAAAGGAAGCGTAACGAATATGAGAAGTGATGCAGTAAAAACTGGAATGCAGCAGGCACCTCACCGGTCCCTGTTTAACGCACTGGGAATGACAAAAGAAGAGATGGAGAGACCGTTAGTCGGTATCGTAAGCTCTTATAACGAGATCGTTCCCGGTCATATGAATCTGGATAAAATCGTTAATGCAGTAAAACAGGGAGTTGCCATGGCAGGCGGTACGCCGATCATGTTCCCGGCAATCGCAGTCTGTGATGGTATCGCCATGGGACATATCGGAATGAAATATTCCCTGGTAACCCGCGACCTGATCGCCGATTCCACCGAAGCGATGGCTATGGCCCATCAGTTTGACGCTCTGGTTATGGTGCCAAACTGTGATAAAAATGTACCGGGACTTCTGATGGCAGCAGCCAGACTGAACGTACCGACCGTATTTGTCAGTGGTGGTCCGATGCTTGCAGGTCATGTACACGGTCAGAAACGAAGCCTGTCCAGCATGTTCGAGGCAGTAGGATCCTACGCAGCCGGAACTATGACAGAAGACGATGTGGAAGAATTTGAAAATAAAGTATGCCCGACCTGCGGTTCCTGTTCCGGTATGTATACAGCCAACAGTATGAACTGTCTGACCGAGGTACTGGGTATGGGACTTCGTGGAAACGGAACCATCCCGGCTGTATATTCCGAACGTATCAAACTGGCAAAACATGCCGGCATGCAGGTTATGGAAATGTACAGAAAGAATATCCGTCCGAGAGATATCATGACAAAAGAAGCAGTCATGAATGCACTGACTGTAGATATGGCACTGGGATGTTCTACTAACAGTATGCTGCATCTGCCGGCAATCGCACATGAAATCGGATTTGACTTCGATATCACTCTGGCAAATGAAGTAAGTGCTAAAACACCAAACCTGTGCCATCTGGCACCGGCAGGACCGACTTACATGGAAGACCTGAACGAAGCAGGCGGTGTGTATGCTGTCATGAATGAATTATCAAAGAAAAACCTGCTGAATCTGGACTGCATGACAGTAACCGGAAAAACAGTAGGAGAAAATATTGCAAACTGCGTTAACCGGAATCCGGAAGTTATCCGTCCGTTAGACAATCCATACAGCCAGACCGGAGGACTTGCTGTTCTGACAGGTAATCTGGCACCGGATGGCGGAGTTGTAAAACGCAGCGCTGTCTGCGAAGAAATGATGGTACACGAAGGACCGGCTCGTGTATTTGAATGCGAAGAAGATGCTATCGCAGCCATCAAAGGCGGAAAAATTGTTGCAGGCGATGTTGTTGTGATCCGTTACGAAGGACCAAAAGGTGGTCCCGGCATGAGAGAAATGCTGAATCCGACTTCTGCAATCGCAGGTATGGGACTGGGATCTTCCGTAGCCCTGATCACAGACGGACGATTCTCCGGAGCATCCAGAGGAGCTTCTATCGGACACGTGTCACCGGAAGCAGCCGTAGGCGGACCGATCGCACTGGTAGAAGAAGGCGACATGATCCGTATTAATATTCCGGAAACCAGTCTGGAACTGCTGGTATCTGACGAAGAACTGGCAAAGAGAAAAGCAGAGTGGCAGCCGCGTGAGCCGAAAGTAACGACCGGATATCTGGCACGTTATGCAGCTATGGTAACCAGCGGTAACCGTGGTGCGATTCTTGAAGTACCGAAGAAATAATTTAGGAGGAAAGACTGATGCAGCTTACAGGATCAGAAATTATTATTGAATGCCTGAAAGAACAGGGCGTAGATACCGTATTTGGATATCCGGGAGGAACGATTCTGAATGTCTATGATGCTTTATATAAACACAGTGATGAGATCCACCACGTACTCACATCTCATGAGCAGGGTGCTTCCCATGCTGCTGACGGATATGCTCGTGCGACCGGAAAAGTAGGTGTATGTATGGCAACCTCCGGTCCGGGAGCGACCAATCTGGTAACCGGTATCGCAACAGCCCATATGGATTCTATCCCTATGGTAGCGATCACAGCTAACGTGGCAACAGGACTTCTCGGACGTGACAGCTTCCAGGAGATTGATATCGCCGGCGTTGTTATGCCAATCACCAAATACAGTATGATCGTAAAAGATATCCATGACCTTGCACCTGCGATCCGCCGTGCATTTACCATTGCACAGAGCGGAAGACCGGGTCCGGTACTTGTGGATGTGACAAAAGATGTGACAGCAGCTGTTACAGAATATACTTATCAGGAGTCGACACCGATTGCTCCGTATACTGCCGAGATGCTGGAATCTGACCTGGATCAGGCAGCAAAACTGATCAGTGAGGCAGAAAAACCATTCATTTTCGTGGGCGGTGGTGCGATCACTTCCGGAGCGGCAGAAGAACTGCGCAAATTTGCACACATCATCAATTCTCCGGTAACGGATTCTCTGATGGGAAAAGGCGCATTTTCCGGAGAAGACGAACTGTATACCGGTATGCTTGGTATGCACGGAACCAAAACATCCAACCTGGGTGTGACAAAGTGTGATCTCCTGATCACTGTGGGAGCACGTTTTTCTGACCGGGTAACCGGTAACACTGCCAAATTTGCACAGAATGCAAAGATCATCCAGATCGATGTGGATGCCGCAGAGATCAACAAAAACATTAAAGTAGACTGCAGTATTATCGGCGATGTCAAAGAAGTATTAAAAGAATTAAACAAAAAGATCCATCCGAAGAATCACGATGCCTGGGTGAAAGAAGTGGAAGATATGAAAGCAAAATATCCGCTGAAATATAACCAGGAAGGTCTGACCGGACCGTATGTCATCGAAGAACTGTATCGTGTGACAAAAGGTGATGCGATCGTCGTTACCGATGTGGGACAGCACCAGATGTGGGCTGCCCAGTATTACAAATACAAAGAACCGCGTACTCTGCTCACTTCCGGCGGACTGGGAACCATGGGTTATGGTCTTGGAGCAGCAATCGGTGCAAAATTCGGTCGTCCGGACAAAGTGGTAGTCAATATCGCAGGTGACGGATGCTTCCGTATGAACATGAACGAAGTTGCTACGGCAGCAAGAAATAACCTGCCGCTTATTGAGATCGTTATTAACAATCACGTACTGGGCATGGTGCGTCAGTGGCAGACTCTGTTCTACGATCACCGTTATTCAAGCACCATACTGGATGACAAAGTAGATTTTGTAAAATTTGCAGAATCCATGGGTGCAGTTGGCATCCGTGTGACCAAAAAAGAAGAAGTGGGTCCGGCGATCGAAAAAGCAATCGCACTGAACACAACTGTTGTGCTGGACTGCCAGATCGACTGTGATGACAAAGTATTCCCGATGGTTCCTGCAGGAGCTCCGATCGAGGAAGTCTTTGATGCTGAGGATCTTGCGAAGAAAGAAAAATAGGAATTAATAAATAAAGCAAACCTGATACATTAAAATATATATCTGGTTTGCTTTATTGCTATAAAAATATATTTAACAGAATTTTGATATTGACAATAATTTATCAGAGGTGTATAGTGTTTCATATGTTAGCACACTAAAGTGCTGACGGGAAAGAAGAAAAAGGATAGCTGTTTAGCTGGCATATGCGAAGGTGCTGAACAGTTATGAAAATGTGAGAAAGAGGAGGAAACTAAGGTGAGTAGAGTTTACAATTTTTCAGCAGGTCCTGCTGTACTGCCGGAAGAAGTGCTGAAAGAAGCACAGGCAGAAATGTTAGATTACAAGGGTACAGGAATGTCTGTGATGGAGATGAGTCACCGTTCCAAAGCTTTTGATCAGATTATTCAGGAAGCAGAAAAAGATCTGAGAGACCTGATGCACATCCCGGATAATTATAAAGTGTTATTCCTTCAGGGCGGAGCATCTCTGCAGTTTGCCATGATCCCGATGAACCTGATGAAAAACAAGGTTGCCGATTATATCGTAACCGGTCAGTGGGCAAAGAAGGCATGGCAGGAAGCACAGAAATACGGAAAAGCAAACAAGATTGCCACTTCCGAAGACAAGACATTCTCTTATATCCCGGACTGTTCCGATCTTCCGATCAGCGAAGATGCAGATTATGTATATATCTGTGAGAATAATACGATCTATGGAACAAAATTCAAAGAACTGCCAAATACCAAAGGAAAAGATCTGGTGGCAGATGTTTCTTCCTGTTTCCTGTCTGAACCGGTAGATGTAAGTAAATATGCAATCATTTACGGTGGTGTACAGAAAAATATCGGACCGGCCGGCATGGTCATTGCAATCGTAAGAGATGACCTGATCACAGACGATGTATTGCCGGGAACTCCGACCATGATGAAATATAAAACACATGCTGATGCAAATTCTCTTTATAATACACCGAACTGCTACTGCATCTACATCTGTGGTAAAGTGTTCAAGTGGCTGAAAAAACAGGGCGGTCTGGAAGCAATGAAAGAGCGCAACGAAAAGAAAGCCAAGATCCTGTATGATTATCTGGATGAAAGCAAACTGTTCAAGGGAACCGTAGAAAAAGCTTCCCGTTCTCTGATGAACGTTCCTTTCGTAACAGGAGACCCGGATCTGGATGCAAAGTTTGTAAAAGAAGCGAAAGAAGCAGGTCTGGAGAATCTGAAAGGACACAGAACTGTCGGTGGTATGCGGGCAAGTATCTACAATGCTATGCCGATTGAAGGTGTGGAAAAATTAGTAGAGTTCATGAAAAAATTTGAGAAGGAGAATCTGTAAGATGTTTCAGTATCAATGTCTGAATCCGATCTCCAAAGTGGGACTGGATGGATTTACAAATGATTACACAAAAACAGAAGAAATAGAAAAAGCCGATGCGATTCTGGTAAGAAGTGCTTCGATGCATGAGATGAAATTACCGGAGAATATTCAGGCGATTGCCCGTGCCGGAGCCGGTGTCAATAACATTCCGCTGCAAGATTGCGCAGAGCAGGGTATCGTCGTATTCAATACACCGGGAGCCAACGCAAACGGTGTCAAAGAAATGGTAATCGCCGGTATGCTCCTTGCATCCCGTGATATTGTAGGCGGTGTGGAATGGGTAAAACAGGAAAAAGATAACGAAAATGTTGGAAAACTGGCAGAAAAACAGAAAAAACAGTTTGCCGGCTGCGAGATCAAAGGAAAGAAACTCGGTGTCATCGGTCTGGGAGCCATTGGAGCCATGGTTGCCAACACTGCGATATATCTTGGTATGGAAGTATACGGATATGATCCATATATTTCTGTAGATACCGCATGGAAGCTTTCCAGAGAGATTAAACATATCGCCAATGTGGAAGATATTTTCCAAGAGTGCGATTACATTACCCTTCATGTGCCGCTTCTTGACAGCACAAAGGGCATGATCAGCAAAGACAGCATCGCAATGATGAAAGACGGTGTGGTTCTGTTAAACTTCTCCAGAGACCTTCTGGTGGATGAAACTGCTCTGATAGAAGCGCTGGAAGCAGGAAAAGTGAAAAAATATGTCACAGATTTTGCAAACTCCACCGTTGCAGGCGCAAAAAATATACTGGTAACACCACATCTGGGAGCATCCACAGCTGAATCTGAAGACAACTGTGCATGCATGGCAGTCAAAGAACTGAGAGATTATCTGGAAAATGGTAATATCCATAATTCTGTCAACTATCCAAACTGTGATATGGGTATCTGCGGTGTGGCCGGAAGAATCGCCATCAACCATAAAAATGTAGTAAACATGATCAGCCAGTTCGCAACCGTTCTCGGTGGGGCAGGCATGAACATCTCCGATATGACCAACAAGAGTAAAGGAGATTATGCATATACTCTGATCGATCTGGAGACACCGGCAACCCGGGAGATCATCGACAAATTAGACAAGATCGAGGGCGTTCTGAAAGTCAGGATAATAAAATAAAGGATAATAAAATAAATAGAAAAATAATACATGCCTGCGCGAGCAGGAAGAAAGGAGAGTCGTTACATCCGAAAGGGCGAAACGGCTCTCTTTTCACGATGAAGAATTATTTAAGGTTCGATGCAATATATATTCCGATTACTTCTTCTTACGATTGTATTTCAAGTATGAAAATGGTATGATAGATTTAATATATGAAAAATTGTAACTGTGAAGGTACGGAACAGTTACGAAATTGCAGGAGGTAGGGGTTTATGTCTGATAAATTATATGATTTGATGGACTGGCCGGAGATCGAGGCAGTTGTATATTCTGAAGAATATGCGCCGAGAGAGATCCTCGGACCACATGTAACCGGTGACGGAGTGCTGGTACAGTGCTTTTTTCCGGGGGCGGACAAAGTAACGGTGAAAATGACAAAAGACGGCAGAGAGTATCCGATGAGTAAAGAGGACGATGCAGGATATTTTGCTGTATTACTGAGCGGGAGAAAGATTCCGGAGTATACCTATCTGGTGGAGCAAGAGGGGGAGCAGATCGAATGCTATGATGCATATGCGTTTCCCTGTCAGATCACATTGGAAGAAGAACAGAAGTTTATCAATGGTATCTGCTATGATATTTACGAAAAACTGGGAGCACATCCGATGACTGTCAATGGTGTGGATGGTGTGTATTTTGCAGTCTGGGCACCGAATGCGGCCCGTGTCAGTGTGGTTGGAGATTTTAACCACTGGGATGGCAGAGTATACCAGATGCAGCGCCTTTCGGTATCGGGAATCTATGAGCTGTTTATCCCACAGATTCCGGTAGGGTCTCTGTATAAGTATGAACTGAAATTAAAAGACGGTCTGACTTACCTGAAAGCCGATCCTTATGCAAACCAGGCAGAACTTCGCCCGGCAACTGCTTCGGTGGTGGCAGATCTTACACAGTATGTCTGGAAAGATCAGACATGGATGAAGGAACGAAAAAAGATTCAGACAGAGGATGCCCCGATGTTCGTCTATGAGATGCATCTGGCATCCTGGAAAAAACCGGAAGACGGAAGAGAATTCTATAATTACCGGGAACTTGCACCGATGATCGTGGCTTATGTCAAAGAGATGGGATATACACATGTGGAACTGATGCCGGTGATGGAACATCCGTTTGATGCCTCCTGGGGCTATCAGGTGACCGGCTATTATGCACCGACCAGCCGCTACGGCTCACCGGAAGATTTTATGTATTTTGTGGATACGCTCCATCAGGCGGGTATCGGTGTGATTCTGGACTGGGTACCGGCGCATTTCCCACGGGATACCTTCGGACTTGCCAACTTTGACGGAACCTGTCTGTATGAGCATCTCGATCCGAGACAGGGGTATCATCCACACTGGGGCACACTGATCTACAATTATGGAAGACCGCAGGTGAAAAACTTCCTGATTGCCAACGCACTGTTCTGGACAGAAAAATTCCATGCAGACGGTATCCGCTTTGATGCAGTGGCTTCCATGTTGTATCTGGACTATGGAAAGAACGATGGGGAATGGGTTGCAAACATCTACGGCGGCAATGAAAATCTGGATGCTGTGGAATTGTTAAAACATCTGAATTCTATCTTTAAAAAGAAACATCCGGATGCTCTTCTGATAGCAGAAGAGTCCACAGCATGGCCGAGAGTGACAGGAAGTGTGGACACGGAAGATGGTCTGGGATTTGATTACAAATGGAATATGGGATGGATGAATGATTTCGTCGGCTATATGAGTAATGATCCGTATTTTCGTGGTGCACACCATAACGAACTGACATTCAGTATGGTTTATGCTTACAGTGAACGGTTCATGTTGAGCTTATCCCATGATGAAGTGGTACACCAGAAAGGATCGCTGTTGGAGAAGATGCCTGGAACCGAGGATAAAAAGTTCGCAAATCTGCGTGCGGCGTATGGCTTTTTTATGACACATCCGGGTAAAAAACTTCTGTTTATGGGACAGGAATATGGTCAGGTACATGAATGGGCAGAAAATAAAGCTCTTGACTGGGAAGACCTGGAAAAACCGGCACACAGACAGATGCAGAACTATACGAAAGCCCTGATTCAGCTTTATAAGACGCATCCGGCACTGTGGAAACTGGACTATGATCCCGATGGATTTGAATGGATCAACTGCGTGGAATGGGAAAAGAGTATGGTGACTTTCCTTCGAAAGTCCAAAAAACAGGAAGATACACTTGTTGTTATTTGTAATTTCTCGGATGTTGCTTATGAGGAGGAACTGGTAGGTGTTCCGTATGCAGGAAAATATAAAGAAATCCTGAACAGTGATGCAAAAGAATACGGTGGAACCGGTGTGGTCAATCCACGTATAAAGATTGCGAAGAAAGAAGAGACGGATGATCGTCCGTATACGATCAAAGTAAAAGTTGCACCGTTAAGCGTAGCAATTTACAGCTTTACAAAAACAGCAGCAAAGACATCTACCAACAGAACGGCAAAAACAGCGAAAAAGACAGCTGGAAAAGCAGAAAGAAAGATGCTGTCTGCAACCGAGAAAAAAGAAGGACTTCGTAAAGTCATCCAGCAGAAGCTGGAGACGGCTGAGAAGAAAGGTGCAGAAGAGAAAGAAAAACGCACAGCAAAAGAAGCAGAAGTTGCGAAGAAGCCAAAAGAGAAAAAGACGGTAACAGCTAAAAAGGAGACTAAGACAGAATGACGAATGCAATAAAGGCGCTGGCTCAGTGGAAGGAGAGTATTCCACAGGACGGACTTCTTGATTTTGTGCTGAAAGTCATCCTGGCGCTGATCGTTTATTTTATCGGAACAAAACTGATCGGATGGCTCTGCAAAAATCTGCGGAAACATCTGGTAAAATTCGGAAGTGATGAGGCAGCAAAAAGCTTTCTTTTATCAGGAATTAAGATTGGGCTGCATCTGATCCTGATCCTGACGATTGCCGGAAATCTTGGCGTGGACAAGACTTCGGTGGCTGCACTTGTAGGTTCTGCCGGCGTGGCGATCAGTTTGGCTTTGCAGGGTGGCTTATCCAATTTTGCAGGCGGACTGATCATCATGTTCCTGCGCCCGTTTTCCGTTGGCGATTACATCATCGAAAATGGGGAAAAGACCGAGGGAACGGTACAGAAGATCGAACTGTACTACACCACGCTGATGACCATCGACAGCCGTCGGATCGTGATCCCCAATTCTGTGCTGACAAACGACAGTATCACGAATGTAACGGCGATGGAAAAAAGAAGACTGGAGATCAAAGTGGGAATTTCCTATGAATCCGACCTGCTTTTGGCAAAACAGATTCTCCGGGAACTGATCGAAAAAGATCCGGAACTTCTGGATCGGGAAGAAACTCAGGTTTTTGTGGATGAACTGGGGGACAGTGCAGTGATCTTAGGGCTTCGTGCCTGGGTAAAAACAGAAGAATTCTGGAATACCAAGTGGCGTATGAATGAACAGATCAAACTGGAATTTGATAAGAGGGGCATTCGGATTCCGTATCCGCAGATGGATGTGCATATGCACCGGTGAAAGGGAAATATAAAGAGTTTACAAAGTGTAAAAAAATATTAAGAGAATTTAAATTGTATTCCTCGACAAATGGTATATAATTATCCCAAAAAAGGATATACTCGCAAAACGCAGACGGAGCGCGGTGTGTATACAGAAAGGGAGCAAAAGAATAAAGGGGAATCATGGCACAAAAGAAGGGTAAAAAAAGAAAAAAGAAGAAACAGAAAAAAGTAATCATCAGCGTATATCTTTGCCTGATCCTGTTGCTTGGAGTGGCAGCAGCGTATATATGGAGAAGTAATTATTACAAAATCCATTTTTATAAAGATACGTGGATCAACGGACAGGACTGCAGCGATAAGACAGCTTCGGAAGTAAAAGAGCTTCTGCAGGAAAAAATCAGTGAATATACACTGAACATCACCACGAAAGAAGGGGAAACATATACTGTTACCGGACCACAGTTTCATCTGACGTATGTGGATGACAATGGTGTGGATCAGTTACTGATGGATCAGAAACCACTGGAGTGGATTCTCCATGCGTTCCGGGGAGGTAAATATGAAGTATCGGCGAATACCACCTACGAAGAAGATGCGGTGGAACCGATTGTAAAAAGCCTTCCGTTTATGAGCGAGGCAAATATGGTACAGCCCCGGGATGCGGCACTGCAGGAAACTGCAGATGGGTATAGGATAGCCTCTGAGGTGGAAGGTAATGCGGTGGATGAAGAAAAAGTTATTTCTCTGGTACAGGATGCCATACAAAACGGCACGACAGAACTTTCTCTGGCGGATCAGGACTGTTATCTGAAACCGGCAGTGTATCAGAATGATGAATCTCTGAATGAACAGATGAATACGCTGAATTCGCTGACCGGTGCAAAACTGACTTATACAGTGAAAGGTACTGTATCCACGATTGATCATGAGGTGTTAAAATCCTGGCTTGTACAGGACGAAAACGGCAATTACTCTATTGATGAATCGAAGGAAAAGGCGTTTATTGAGCAACTTGCGGATCAGATTGATACCTATGGAAAATCCAGAAAATTTACAACTCACGACGGCGCACAGATCACACTGGCAACCAACAGATACGGCTGGCAGGTAGACCGGGAAAAATCCCTGGAAAACCTGAAAACGGCACTGGCTGAAGGAAAAGAGCAGGAGATGGAACTTTCTTACAGCCATAAGGCAAAAGGAACCAGTGATAACGATCTTGGCGATGTCTATGTAGAAATCAGCATCGACAGGCAGACAATGTGGTGCTACAAAAACGGACAACTTGTGGTGGAAACTCCGGTGGTTACCGGTGATATATCAAAAGAAGGAAGAGCTACTCCGAAAAACGGGTGCTGGCCAATCTTCTGGAAGACCACAGAATACACCATGAAGGGGCCAAAAGATGCGAACGGGCAACCGGAATATACGGCTTTCGTTCATTACTGGATGCCATTTAACGGTGGCGTCGGTATTCATGATCTGGCCAGTCGTGGTAATAATTTTGGTGGTGATATATATAAAACCAATGGCTCCCACGGATGTATCAATACTCCGCTGGAAGCTGCAAAAACTATCTACGAGACAGTATCGGTGGGAACACCGGTAATTGTATATTAAGCATAAGGAAAAGCAGGTTTCTGAACGATAAGAAAAAAAGGATTGGAAACCTGGACAGAAAGTAAGGAGACCAACTATGATTGCACAGGAATATAAAAAGATGTTAGGAGCAAAATCCGTAATCCGTGAGATGTTTACTTACGGAATCGAACGGGCAAAAGAGATCGGAAAAGAGAATGTATTTGACTACAGTCTCGGTAATCCGTCTGTGCCGGTTCCGGAAAAATTTACAAAGAAAATGATCGAACTGCTGGAGACGGAAAGCCCGGTAGCCCTTCATGGATACAGCCCGAGCCTCGGTATCGACAGTGTGCGTGAGGCGGTAGCGGTATCTCTGGAAAAACGTTTCGGTCTGCCATATAAAAAAGAACATATTTTCATGTGCTCCGGTGCTGCAGCAGCTCTGGCACATGCATTCCGTGCAGTAACTGTCCCGGGAGATTCCATCCTTACTTTCGCACCGTTTTTCCCGGAATACAACCCGTATGTCAATCTGACAGGAGCAAAGCTGAAAGTTGTTCCGCCGGATCTGAAAGGATTCCAGATTGACTTTGAAAAATTCGAGACCATGCTGACAAACGATGTTACCGCAGTTCTGATCAATACGCCGAATAATCCGTCCGGTATTGTATACACCACCGATACAGTCAGAGAACTGGCGCGGATCATGGAGAAAAAAGCAGCAGAATACGGTCATGAGATATATCTGATCTCAGATGAGCCGTACCGTGAGATTGTTTTTGAGGGTGTGGACGCACCGTTTATCGCAAAGTATTATCCGAATACCATCACCTGTTACTCCTTCAGCAAATCGCTGTCCCTTCCTGGAGAGAGAATCGGTTATGTGGCAGTGTCACCGAGCTGTAATGAGGCGGAAACCATTGTAGATATGTGCGGACAGATTTCCCGTGGTATCGGGCATAATTGCCCGGCATCCCTGATCCAGCTTGCAGTGGCAGACTGTCTGTACGATACCGCAGACCTGTCAGTATATGAGAAAAATGCAAATATTCTTTATGATGCCCTGACCGGTATGGGATTTGAGATCGTACGCCCGGGCGGAACCTTCTACATGTTCCCGAAAGCTCCGGAACCGGATGCGGTTGCATTCTGTAAGAGAGCAATGAAGCAGGATCTGCTGTTAGTGCCCGGTGATACCTTCGGCTGCCCGGGATATTTCCGTATGGCTTACTGCATCGAGACGGAGAAGGTAGAACGTTCTCTGGATGCATTCCGAAAACTGTAAAAGAAATAAGAGAAGATATAGCAAAAGAAAAGGTGGTGGAACAGAGAAGTTCCATCACCTTTTCTTAAAAGTCAGTGATTGTTCAGCAGGTAGATAACGAAAAAACGTCCACCACCTGAAAATAAATGGCGAACGTTTCTGAAAAGCTGAAAATGGGACTTGAACCCACGACCCCTTCATTACGAGTGAAGTGCTCTACCAACTGAGCTATTTCAGCCTGTGAATCAACACAAAAGATATTATATATGATTTGTATGGAAAAGGCAAGACTTTTTGTGCATTTTCATGGAACTTTTTGAAAAAACAGGAAAACTTGTTAAAATCAGAAGGGAATGAGAGGATACCGGAACCGGGGTTGGACTTTGAAATATGTGAAAGAGTATGCTATAATGCCAGAGTGAAAAATAAAGAATAAGAAGGATGTCGGAACAGACAGAAATGAGGATAAAAATGAAAACCTTAGTATTGGCAGAAAAACCTTCTGTGGGAAGGGACATTGGCCGGGTGCTTCACTGTACCCCGCAGGGAAACGGTTTTTTGGAAGGAAAGGATTATATCGTTACCTGGGGACTGGGACATCTGGTAACCTTAAAAGACCCGGAAGGATACGATAAAAAATATAAAGAATGGAAGATGGAAGAACTTCCGATTATGCCGAAAAAACTGGAAACGGAAGTGATCCGACAGACGGCAAAACAGTTCCAGACAGTGAAAAAACTGGTACAGCGACAGGATGTCAAAGAAATCGTGATCGCGACGGATGCCGGAAGAGAGGGAGAACTGGTGGCACGCTGGATCTTAAAAGAAGCAAGAAACCAGAAACCGTGCCGGAGACTGTGGGTGTCTTCCGTGACAGACAAGGCGATCCGGGATGGGTTTGCCCATCTGAAAAACAGCAAGGAGTACGACCCCTTATACCGGGCGGCGGTGTCCCGTGCGGAAGCGGACTGGCTGGTCGGAATCAACGCCACCAGAGCACTGACCTGTAAATATAACGCACAGTTATCCTGTGGTCGGGTACAGACTCCTACGCTTGCGATGATCCAGGCGAGAGAAAATGAGATTCGACGGTTTGTACCGGAAAGTTATTATATGATTACAGCAAAAGCAGACGGTATTACTTTTACCTGGAAAGAAGGAAAAACAGGCAGCCTTCGTACCTATCAGAAGGAGCGTGCCCAGGAGATAAAAAAGGAATGTGAGAAGCACAGTCTGATCATCAGAAAGACAGAAAAGAAAGAGAAAAAAGTTTATCCACCGCTGCTTTATGATCTGACCGAACTGCAGAGGGATGCGAACAAACGGTTTGGATTGTCTGCAAAGGAAACTCTGAATATTATGCAGCGTCTCTATGAAAATCATAAAGTACTTACTTATCCAAGAACAGACTCCAGATATCTGACTTCGGATGTCGTCGGAACCTTATCCGAGCGTCTGGATGCCTGTGCGGTCGGTCCGTACCGGAAGATGGCACTGACAGTAAAAGCACAGCACCCGGAGACGAAAAAATGGTCTTTTGTGGACAATAAAAAAGTATCTGATCATCATGCTATCATCCCGACAGAACAGTTTGTGGATCTGACACATATGACAAATGAGGAACGAAAAATCTATGATCTTGTGGTGCGCCGCTTTTTAAGTGCGTTCTGTCCGCCGTGCAGATACGAAGAGACAGTTATTTATGCAGAGAGTGGAAGAGAACAGTTCGTTGCCAGAGGAAAAGTCATGATAGACGAAGGATTCCGTCAGGTACAGGAGATGAACTGTGAGGATGAGGATGAGTCCTCCCGTGATATGAAAGATCAGACCCTTCCGAAAATCAGTCAGGGTATGGAGTTTAAACAGGTGCAGGTGGATATCCGGGAAGGAAAAACCACGCCGCCGCCACGATTTACTGAGGCAACACTGCTTTCGGCAATGGAAAATCCGGTAAAATACATGGAGAACAAAGACCGTGAGATGGTAAAAACCATAGGAGAAACCGGAGGGCTGGGAACGGTTGCCACGAGAGCGGATATTATTGAGAAATTGTTTCACACCTTTTTGCTGGAAAAGAAAGGAAATGAGATTCATATTACATCTAAGGCAAAACAGCTTCTGGAGTTAGTGCCGGAGGATCTGAAAAAGCCGGAACTGACTGCAGAGTGGGAGATGAAGCTTTCAAAAATCGCAAAAGGAGAGCTGGATGACCGTGCATTTATGAGTGAGATCCGCGGCTATACAAAAGAGCTGCTGCAGGAGATCCGCAGGGAAGAGGGAACCTTCCGCCATGAAAACATGACAAATAAAAAATGTCCGAACTGCGGGAAACGATTACTTGCCGTCAATGGAAAGAATGCGAAACTTCTGGTGTGCCAGGATCGTGCCTGCGGATACCGGGAAACTGTATCCCGGACAACGAACGCCAGATGCCCGATCTGCCACAAACGGATGGAAATGATCGGAAAAGGGGACGACAGTATGTTTGTCTGCTCCTGCGGACACAAAGAACGCCTTTCCAAATTCCAGGAGCGACGGAAAAAAGAGGGCGGAGGTGTATCCAAACGGGATGTGCATGCGTATATGAAGAAACAGCAGAAAGAGGCAAAAGAACCGGTGAATTTCGCATTTGCCGATGCGCTGAAGAATATCCGGCTGAACTAGGAGGGAAAGATGCAAAAAGAAGATATTCGGTTACGACAGGTGATCATACATATTATGGATTCTACGATGGGGATGCCGGTTCTGTCTGACCAGGTGATTGATTTCGGATCAGATTTCGGGGATTTTCTGCGGGCGCATATTTTTCGGCTGTTAGAGAGCGATGATATGAAAAAATGTTCTTTTGATGAAGATTCTAAGGTACAGGCAGAACTGGAAGCGTACAACGAAGAAAACTTTATTCCGGTCAGTCAGAAACTGGGGGAACTGCTTTACGGTGTTATGAATAAAAATATTGACATTCCGCCGGCGGATCTTCTGGTGGTAGAATATGAGGTGGAACAGCAGCATTTTCTGGCCCTGTTAAAGATGAACTATAAAACGTATTATACCCACATGACGGACTCTGATCCATGGGGAAACAGCAATTCGGTCATCAAACAGAAGGCGATCCTGCCGGGAGAAAATCAGAAACTGGCAGAGGCGGCACTGATTGATATGACAGATAAAAATCTGAAGATCATCGAGAAAAAATATGATGTCAACGGAGTAAAAACAAATTATTTTTCTCAGCTGTTTTTACAGTGCCACGGTTCTTTGTCACCAAAATCCAAACTGGCGATCGTGGCAAAAGCAGTGGACGATGTGCAGAAAAAGTTTTATCATGAGTCCGAGCAGTTTGAGGTGCAGATGGAGACAAAAAGTATCATCAATCAGGCACTGGAAGAAGATGGGGGCTTCGCCGTGCCGGTACTGATCGATAAGATTTTCAAAGAACAGGAAGAGATGAAGGAACAGGTGATTGAAAAGCTGGAAAAATACCATCTGACGGAGACGGAAGTGGAACCACAGAATCCGGCGACGACCAGAAAATACGGAAAACAGAATCTGATCACCGATACTGGTATCGAGATCCGTATCCCGATGGAACAGTATCAGAATAAAGATAAAGTTGATTTTATTACGAATCCGGACGGAACAATCTCGGTATTAATAAAAAATGTAGGAAGTATTATCAGTAAATAAAAGAATAAATAAGAGACAAAGAGGGTTATGAGTGTGAAGAAAAAAACAGTGTTGCTGGCGCTTATGCTGGCGGGAGTCATGGGACTGTCCGGCTGCAAAACCTGGGATGTGGTCTGTGATATACTGGCTGTCGGAACGACAAAAGTGGAGAAGGATGACGGACCGAAAGTAGATCTTGAGGGAGAGACACCGGAGGTAAAAGATGATGACAGTACGGATCTGGAAACGGCAGACAGTAAAACAACTTCCGGAAATGACGAAAAAGAGAAAGACACAAAAAAGAATACTACAAAAGGCAGTGATAGGACGGATAAAAAGAGAGTGACGATGCCTTCCGGGACACCGGAACCAAGTCATACAACGACGCCGACACCAACACCGACACCGTCCGGAATAGAAAAGAAAGAGAAAAGCGGTCATATGATCACCTGCACCTCTCCGGTCAACGTCCGTGATGCGGCAAGCAGTCAGAGCCGTGTGATCGGTGAACTTGCCAAGGGAGATCAGGTAGAAAAACTTGGTGAGGACGGCGGCTGGGTAAAGATCCGCTATCAGGGTCAGGAAGCCTGGGTATACGAAGATTATATGTCAGAGAAGAATAGCAGGAAAGAAGAAACAAAGACAGAAAAATCGAAACAGACAGATCATTCTGCCGATAAAAAATCAGAAACCTACAGTTTTGAAAGTGATGAGAAGGTACAGACGGATTGACAGGTTTATCATAAGAATTTACGGAGGGCATGCTTTTTGGCATGGAAAAGACTATGGCGAAAAAGAGAATGACAAAAAAGGAAAGAATGCGTCAGAGAAGACGGAGACAGAGAATGATGTTTGGCGGTGGATTACTGCTTGTGGCGGTTGTGTTTACTGTGATTCTGCTTCTGCTCGGTTCTAAAGGATGCGGAACATCAAAAGCAGAGGGAGATGAGGTTGAAGCCGTACCGTCTGCGGAGGCCACTGAGGCGCCGACGGCCGAACCGACACCGACGCCAGAGCCGGTACCATCGGTCGACATCAGCGATATCAACAGTCGGTCCGGGATTCTGGTAAGACTTTCTGACGGCAAAGTGGTGGCAGAAAAAGATGCAGATGCAAAGATTTATCCGGCATCCATGACGAAGATCATGACAGCAGTTGTCGGTCTGGAAAATTTGGCGGATCAGAATGAGACGATCACGATCGACAGGGATACTTATGACCGATTGTATACCGAAGGAGCTTCTCTGGCAGGCTTCGGAGCTGGAGATGAGGTAAAGGCAATCGATATCCTTTATGGTGTGATGCTTCCTTCCGGCGCGGAGTGCTGTGTGGGGCTGGCTCAGCATCTGTTTGGCTCTGAGGAAAACTTTGTGGCAAAGATGAATGAAAAAGCGGCAGAACTTGGCATGGACAGTACACATTTTGTAACCTGTACCGGACTGCATGATGAAAATCATTATACAACAGTGCGTGATCTGACCAAGCTGTTAAGCTACGCACTGCAGAATGATACATTCCGACAGATCTACTGCACCTCAGAATATACGACAAGTGCTACAGCATCTGCACCGGAAGGTCTGCATTTTCTGAGTACGATGTTCAAGAAGATGGATTCTCCGGAGGTAAATGGCGGAGAGATCGAAGGCGGTAAGACCGGATATACCGGCGAAGCAGGACAGTGTCTGGCAAGTCTTGCCAAAGTAGATGATGTAGAATACATCCTGGTGACTGCAGGAGCCCCGGGAGGACCTTCCACCGAGCCATACCATATCGAGGATGCAAAAGCTGTCTATAATCGTATACAGGCAGGAGAACAGGGATCTACAGCAGATACGGCCGCTGATTCACAGGATGACCAGACAACGACAGAGACGGACGGAGCTGCCTGAGAGATTTTAAGGAAAAGTTAAGAAAAAAGAAGAAAGATTCGTCAGAAGTGTATGGTATGATAAGATCATCAAAAGAGATCTTACTATACTAACATGTTTGAATAGACAGAAGCGTTTTCCGTGCGGCCGCATGGAAAACGCTTCTTTTGTGTATACTTTTTGTGTACAGACAAAAAAAGACCCGAAAGCGTCAGCCTCCAGGTCTTTTTCTCAAGTTAAGGGATGCAAATATTATGCTCTTTCAACTTTGCCGGATCTCAGGCAAGAAGTACAAACGTACATTTTCTTAGCTCCACCGTCTACCTTAACCTTTACAGATTTTACATTGGATTTCCACATTTTGCTAGATCTTCTATGGGAATGGCTCACGTTGTTTCCGAAATGAGCACCTTTTTCACAGATCGCACACTTTGCCATGACTGCACCTCCTTAACACTATTTATCGTAATCGTTCGTAATCATAGATTCGCAACACTAGATATTCTAACAGAAGAATTATCATTTTGCAAGCAAAAATATAAATTTTTCAAAAATTATATTTCTTTTTCTACAAAAACAGGTTATAATACATACAGTATAATTCATCAGCGAGGGAATTTCCACCCCAAAATGAGTTATAAAGTTGTTGAGAACGGAGTGAACAGCAGCGCTATAAAATGAGAAAAGAGCAGGTTATTGTAAACAAATAAAATACGTCAGCACAGCAATACCGGGAGAAACCGGGGAATGAAGAAGACGGACAGAACAATAACCGGGAATGGAGGTTGACCTATGAAAGGGCGTATGAACACGGGAATGGGAGAAATTACCATCAACACAGATGTGATCGCCACTTATGCAGGCAGTGTGGCTGTGGAGTGTTTTGGTATTGTAGGTATGGCTGCAGTAAATATGAAAGACGGTCTGGTAAAACTCTTGAAGAAAGACAGTCTGAAACATGGAATCAATGTTACATTAAATGAAAATAAGATTTCCCTGGATTTCCATGTCATTGTAGCTTACGGAGTAAGTATCCGTGCGGTTTCTGACAACCTGATTGCCAATGTAAAATATAAAGTGGAAGCGTTTACCGGTATTGAAGTGGAAAACATCAATATTCTGGTAGAAGGCGTTCGCGTAATTGATTAATGAAGGAGGAGCTTTAGAAAGCGATGAATACAATAGATGCCAAACTGCTTGCCAGGATGTTTCTGGCAGGAGCTAAGAATCTGGAAGTGAAAAAAGAGTGGATCAATGAGTTAAACGTGTTTCCGGTACCGGATGGTGATACTGGAACCAACATGACTCTGACGATCATGTCAGCGGTAAAAGAAGTCAATAATCTGGAAGATGTACAGATGACATCCCTGGCAAAGGCTATTTCCTCAGGATCTTTACGTGGTGCAAGAGGAAACTCCGGTGTTATTCTTTCTCAGCTTCTTCGTGGATTTACCAAAGGAATCCGTGATCTGGAGGAACTGGATGCTGTAGCACTGGCACGTGCCGTAGATAAAGGCGTGGAGACTGCATACAAGGCAGTTATGAAACCCAAAGAAGGAACAATCCTTACTGTAGCAAGAGGTGTTGCAGACAAGGCACTGGAACTGGCTGAGGATGCGGAAGATCTGCAGACATTCCTGGAAGATGTACTGGAAGAAGGACGCAGAGTTCTTGCGAAAACTCCGGATATGCTGCCGGTACTGAAAGAAGCAGGTGTTGTGGATTCCGGCGGACAGGGTCTGATGGTTGTCCTGGAAGGTGCCTTTGACGCGTTTATGGGAAAAGAAGTGGATCTGACTTTTGACGGAGGAGAAAGCGCAAAAGTTGTAAAAATTACTCCGCAGGCAGAAGCAGATATCAAGTTTGGATACTGTACGGAATTTATCATTGTATTAAATAAAGAATTTACTGCAGAAGATGAGGTGGACTTTAAGGCATATCTCAGCTCTCTGGGTGATTCTATCGTGTGCGTGGCTGACGATGAAGTGGTTAAGATTCACGTACATACCAATGATCCGGGACTGGCGATCCAGCGTGCTCTTACCTATGGTTCTCTGTCCAGAATCAAGATCGATAACATGCGTGAAGAACATCAGGAAAAACTGATTAAAGATGCGGAAAAAATTGCTGCACAGCAGGCAGAAGAGGCAGCAAAAGCACCGAAGAAAGAAGTAGGATTTATTTCTGTGTCCATTGGCGAAGGTTTCGGACAGATTTTCCGCGATCTTGGTGTGGATTACCTGATCGAGGGTGGACAGACGATGAATCCGAGTACGGAAGACATGCTGAATGCGATCAGTAAAGTGAATGCAGAGCATATCTTTATCCTGCCAAATAATAAAAATATTATTCTGGCAGCAAATCAGGCAAAAGCACTGACGAAAGACAAAGATATCATTGTTATTCCTACCAAGACTGTACCACAGGGTATTACAGCAGTGATCAACTATGTACCGGAAAAATCTGTGGAAGACAATGAAAAAGATATGACAGAAGAAATTACCCGCGTAAAGACCGGTCAGATCACATATGCGGTAAGAGATACTCATATTGATGATAAAGAGATCCATGAAGGTGATATCATGGGTATCGGAGATCATGGTATGCTGGCTGTCGGAAAAGAAGTGGCAGCAGTAGCAAAAGAAACTGTAGAACAGATGGTGGATGATGAGACGGAACTGATCAGCATCTATTACGGAGAAGGTTTTACAGAAGAAGAGGCAGAGAAACTGGCAGGAGAACTGGAAGAACAGTATGATTACTGTGATGTGGAAGTAAATTGCGGAGGTCAGCCAATCTACTACTGTATTATTTCTGTAGAATAAAAACCGTCCGGTTTTATGGAACGTTTGAAAAGGATGTCTGTTCAAAGTTCTGACGGTGAGACAGGGTGAAAATAGAAAAAGATGCTGGACAGTATTAAGGGTTCAGCATCTTTTTCTGTCAGCAGAGAAAGAAAAGAAAGAAAAATCTGATCGGGAAGAAAACAGGAATATTGGATCTGCGGAGAGGTGAGAAGGAAGGATGAAAGAAAAGGAATCTATCCGAACACTGAAAGGTGTGGGAGAAAAGACAGAGAAATTATTTCAGAAAGTGGGGATTTCTACGGTGGGGCAACTTCTCCGATATTATCCAAGAGATTATGATATTTACCGGGAGCCGGTGACCGTGGAGAGCCTGAATGATCAGGAGACTGGTGCAGTGCTGGCAACACTGACGTCATCGCTGGATATGAAAAAAGTGCGGAATCTGACTGTAATCTCCGGAACCATTGCCGATGCAACCGGGCGATTCAGGGTGACCTGGTTTAATCAGCCCTATCTTCGTAATCAGCTGCGGCGGGGCATGACTTTTGTTTTTCGCGGAAAAATCAGTAAAAAGGGAAATCTGTCTGTGATGGAACAACCTGAGATCTGCACACCGGCTGCGTATGAAGAAAAACTGAACAGTATGCAGCCCAAATATGCACTTACCGCAGGTCTCAGCAACAATATGGTAACAAAAATGGTAAGGGCTGCTCTGGAACAGCTGGATCTGTCACAGGATTATCTGCCGGAGGAGATTCGTCTGGAGTATGAACTGGCAGAATATAATTTTGCGGCGGTACAGATTCATTTTCCATCCGGTCAGGAACAGTATCTGGAAGCGAGAAAACGACTGGCATTTGATGAGTTTTTACTTTTTATTATGGGTCTGAAACAGCTAAAGGAACAGAACGCAGCGGATAAAAACCATTACCGGATGAAAGAAGTCTGGAAGACGGAGGAAGTGATGGAAAATCTGCCATATCAGCTGACCGGGGCACAGAAGAATGTCTGGTATGAGATTGAACAGGATCTGCGGGGGGAAAAACTGATGACCCGTCTGGTACAGGGAGACGTGGGCAGCGGTAAGACTATCGTGGCATTCCTTGCGATGATCATGACAGCAGAAAACGGCTATCAGAGCGCCATCATGGTCCCCACAGAAGTGCTCGCCAGACAGCATTATGAAGCTCTGACAAAGCTTCTGGAAGAAAATGAGCTGCTGGAACAATATCGGCCGGTGCTTCTGACAGGATCCAATACAGCAAAAGAAAAACGTCAGATCTATGAAGCAATCGCATCCGGAGCGACAAGGATGATTGTAGGAACACATGCGTTGATTCAGGAAAAGGTCACATATGAAAGTCTGGGTCTGGTTATCACGGATGAACAGCATCGATTTGGTGTGCGTCAGAGAGAAGAATTTTCATCCAAAGGACAAAAACCGAATATTCTGGTTATGAGTGCTACTCCGATTCCACGAACTCTCGGAATTATTCTTTATGGAGATCTGGATATCTCAATCATCGATGAACTGCCTGCGCAGAGACTGCCAATAAAAAATTGTGTTGTGGACACGAATTACCGGAACAAGGCTTACCGCTTTATCGAAAAACAGGTGCAGGAAGGTCATCAGGTTTATGTGATCTGTCCGATGGTGGAAGAGAGTGAGGGAATGGACGGAGAAAACGTCATCGATTATGCCGAACGGCTGCGCCATGAACTTTCATCTTCTGTTACTGTTGGGATTCTTCACGGAAAGATGAAACCGAAAGAAAAAAATGAGATCATGGAAGCGTTCAGTGAGAACAGGATCCAGGTGCTGGTTTCCACGACCGTTGTGGAAGTTGGTGTGAATGTGCCCAATGCCACGGTGATGATGGTAGAAAATGCCGAACGGTTTGGTCTTGCCCAGTTGCATCAGCTGCGCGGCCGTGTAGGGCGTGGACAGTGGCAGTCGTATTGTATTTTTATTCATGGCAAAAATCAGGCGGAAAAATCAAAGAGGCTGCAGATCCTGAATAAGTCAAATGATGGTTTCTATATTGCGCAGGAAGATCTGAAACTGCGGGGGCCGGGTGATCTGTTTGGTGTACGTCAGAGCGGAGATTTGAACTTTGAGATCGCTGATATCTTCCGGGATGCATCAATCCTGAAAAAAGCCAGTGATGCAGCCGGATATATCATGTCACTGGATGGTACACTGGAACTTCCACAGCATCGTCTGCTGAAAGAAAAACTGGAAGAATATGCCGGAAGACAGATAGAAGATCCGGGCCTGTAAGTTGTGTTTTTGAAGAAAAACTTGCAAAATATGGAAAGATGGGGTAAACTAACTGCTGTAGTTGGCTATTACTTACAGAAGATATTCTGTGAAGCAGATGGCCGGTAACGAAGGAAACGGTAACGTTAACTTGAGTGTGATTTTGAGGAGGATTATGAATATGGCAGTTAAGAAAACAGTTACGAAAGCAGCAAAGACGGCAGTTGAAACAAAGGAAGTAAAAGCTGAAGAGACAAAAACAGTGAAAGCTGAAGAAGCAAAGGCAGCTAAAACTACCGCGAAAGCAGCAGAAGCAAAGACAACTGAAACTGCAAAGAAAGCACCTGCGAAGAAGACAACCGCAAGAAAAACACCGGCAAAGAGAACGACAACAAAGAAAGCGGCTGTAGTGACAGAAGAAGTATATCTGCAGTATGCGGGAAAAGAATTCTCATCCGCAGATCTGACCGCAAAAGTAAAAGAGATCTGGAAAGAGATGGGTAAAAAAGCAGCAGACTTAAAGGACATCAAAGTATATGTAAAACCGGAAGAGAATGCAGCTTATTATGTGATCAACAATGAAGAGACTGGAAGTTTTGGCTTATAATAGAGACTGAAAACAATGCAACGAAAAATCTCCCGGGGAGAGCGTTTTCCCGGGAGATTTTGTGCGTTCAGGAAGTCAGCAGTCGATTACTGCATGCTTCCACCTGTATAACCGGATCCCTGGCTCATCTGTTTTTCCTGAGCTTCGATCATTTTCTTGACCATATAGCCACCGACAGATCCGTTCTGCTTTGAGGTCAGGTTTCCGTTATACCCGTCAGAAAGGGGTACACCCAGTTCGTTTGCCACTTCAAATTTGAAACGGTCTAACGCACCTTTTGCTTCCGGTACTGCTGCTGTGTTAGTAGAAGTTTTGGACATGATTGGTTTCCTCCTTAACTTGTTTTTGGTAACTGTGATAGTATGAAACAGTTACGTGTGTGTAACTTGTTGTTACGCTGTTAGTATGTGACAGGAGAAAAAAATAACACTAGAAGTTTTTGTAAATACTGGATAACCTTAGATTTTTTGGTACAAACTTACAAAAACAATTGCAGATAATCAGCTGATTTGATATAATAAGGCTAAATTTGGATGAGAGGGCGGGTTAGAGCATGAACATTGGTATTATTGCGCATAACAGCAAAAAAACATTGATTGAAGATTTTTGTATTGCGTATAAAGGGATTCTGGGAAAACATGAAATATACGCAACGGGCACTACCGGCCGCAGAATTGAGGAAGTTACTAATCTGAGAGTGCATAAGTTTCTGGCAGGATCTGTGGGCGGAGATAAGCAGTTTATGGCGATGATCGAGAGAAACGCCATGGATCTGGTGATTTTATTTCACAATCCGAACATGACAAGTCCGAAGGAACCGAACGTGTACCAGATTGCAAGCTGTTGTGATCAGTACAATATCCCGGTAGCAACCAATATTGCAACGGCAGAGTCTCTGATTCTGGGACTTGACAGAGGTGACCTTGACTGGAGAAACCAGATATAAGGTAACGATTCAGCAGGTAGTATCCCGCGAGGGCGCTGAACAGTTACAAGATAAGAAGAGATAAGAAAGAAAATAAAACAATATGAGAGTAATTGCGGGAAAAGCGCGTAGTCTGCGTCTTAAAACCATAGAGGGCATGGACACCAGACCGACTACCGATCGGATTAAAGAGACATTATTTAATATGATTCAGCCATCCATAGCAGACAGCAGATTTCTGGATTTGTTTGCGGGAAGCGGTGGCATTGGTATCGAGGCGTTAAGCCGCGGTGCCTCCTGGTGTGTGTTTGTGGAGCAACAGAGGAAAGCAGCAGAGTGTATCCGGGAGAATCTGGAATTTACCAGATTGAAAGAGGATGCCACTCTGTTGGTGACGGATGCGGTGTCTGCGGTGAATAAGCTGGATGGAGAGGAGGCCTTTTCCTGGATCTTTATGGATCCGCCATATGGAAAAGGACTGGAATTTCAGGTTCTGGAAGCGTTACGGGGAACTACTCTGGTTGATGAAGATACACAGATCATCATCGAGGAGTCACTGGATGTTACCTGGGAGCGGGCGGAAGAACTTGGTTATGAAATCATAAAAGTGAAGAAATACAAGACAAATCAGCACGTATTTCTGAAAAAAGAGGAGAATTATGACAACTGCTGTTTATCCCGGTTCGTTTGATCCGGTTACAAATGGACATTTAGATGTAATATCACGGGGCGCAGAGCTTTTTGATAAAGTGATTGTGGGCGTTTTACACAATTCTACAAAAAGTCCGTTGTTTTCTGTGGAAGAACGTGTTAGAATATTAAACGAGGCGACCAAAGATCTGCCCAATGTGGAGATCGTCGCATTTAGTGGACTGTCTGTGGATTTTGCCAGACAGTGTAAAGCGAAAGTGATTATCCGTGGCCTTCGGGCAATCACAGATTTTGAATATGAACTGCAGATGGCGCAGACCAACCGCGTGCTGGCACCGGATGTGGATACAATGTTTCTGACAACCAGTCTGGAGTATGCTTATCTCAGTTCAACAACAGTAAAGGAAGTGGCAGCGTTCGGCGGTGATATTTCCAAATTTGTACCTGGATTTGTGATGGATGAGGTACATAAAAAATTAAAAAAATAGTAAAGCAGGAACTTATCGATAAGGAGAGAAGAAAGATGAGCAGCAGAATTGAACAGATTATTGAAGAAATCGAAGAATTTGTAGAAAGCTGTAAATATCAGCCATTATCTACAACAAAGATTGTTGTCAATAAAGAAGAACTGGAAGAACTGTTAAGAGAACTTCGTCTGAAAACACCAGATGAGATCAAAAGATATCAGAAGATCATCAGCAATAAAGATGCGATACTGGCTGATGCACAGGCAAAAGCAGACAGCCTGATCGCAGAAGCACAGGCTAAGACCAAAGAGATGGTCAGCCAGCATGAAGTAATGCAGCAGGCATATGCACAGGCAAATGAGACTATTGCCAATGCAAACAAACAGGCACAGCAGATTCTGGATGAAGCAACAATGGATGCAAATAATATTCGTCTGAGTGCTATTTCATATACCGATGATATGATGGCAAACATGGAACAGATTCTTGCTACTGCAATCAATGAATCAGGAGAAAAGTACAAAAATTATCTTACATCTATTCAGAGCTGCTATGATGTAGTAAGACAGAACAGATCCGAACTGGCACCACAGGTATCCGGTGCGGAGACAACAGAAACAGAAGAAACTGCAGAAGCAGATGCTTCACTGGAAGGTCTGGATGAAGAGTAAGAACCAGCCAACCAGCAGGGTACAGATTCCATGAACTGTTTTTCCTGCAATATAAGTACGAATCGAGAGGGGAGTGCCGCAGAGCATTCCCCTTGTTTGTGCTATACAGGATAATCCACCAAAAGAGGCAAAAGTCAGGGAAAGAAGGTAACGGAGGGGCAAGTGCATAGAAGAAGCACCAACAAGGGCGATTCCGGTAGTCATTTCCGTGAATCCGGTGAGAAATAACGATAGTACAGGCACGGGAGCAGTGAGATGCACCACCAAAGATGCCAGAATAGAAAACAGGATGATATAGCCTCCCAGTTTGGTGACAGATTCAAATGCGTGCATGATGGAAGCATCGACCACATGGCTGAGAGAATGGCGGAGTGTCTGTGCCGACGGAGAATCCGAGGGGACAGTGACATCACGGCAGTCCGGCCGGAGGATCAGACGGAAAATCAGCGAAGTAAGATATAAAGAAAGATACAAAATGAAAAAGGTATATCCGGAAGCGTGAGAAAGATGGAGGGTGTCTGTGAGAATATAGGAGCTGATAAACACAGGTCCCGGATTATTACAGAATGTCAGCAGATACTGCGCTTCACTTTTGGTGATTTTTCCCTCACGGAACAGATCAGCAGTCAGTTTTGCGCCCATAGGATACCCACAGATAAGGCCAAGCAGGAGTGCATAGGAGCCGTACATAGAAAGCCCGAATAAAAAGCGGAAGACAGTTTTGATCTTTCGAAGCAATACAGAGACCAGACCGGTATGAATGAAAAAGTCCGAGAAAATCATAAAGGGAAGCAGAGAAGGAAGCACATGAAAAAACCAGAGTGTTACTCCGGAGGCAGAGGACTGAAAAGCTTCCTGGGGAAAACACAGCAGATAAATAAAAACGAAAAAGAGAAGGATACACAGAATTACAGAACGCATGGACATCTCCTTACAGTGGATATTACAGTGACGGCTCATTGGGTAAAGCGTGTTACCGGGAACAGAGCGAACAGTGACTCTCAATGGGGCTGGTTATATATATGCCTTGATTTTTGAATGTATTTATTCTAAAATAAATGTATTGCGGCCGGAGGGTAAGGTATGCGGCTCAAAACAAAAACTGACGATGTGAACGGAGTACGTCAGATTACAGGAGGTTATAGCAAATGACAGTATTAGAAGGATTAAAACCGGAAAAAGTATTTTATTTTTTTGAAAAACTGTGTGAGATTCCACATGGCTCCACCAACATGAAAGAAATCAGTGATTATCTTGTTTCCTTTGCGAAAGAAAGAAATCTGAAATATTATCAGGATGAGGCGTACAATGTAGTGATCTATAAAGAGGCATCTGCCGGTTATGAAGATGCTCCGATTACTATTTTACAGGGACATTGTGATATGGTTGCAGAAAAGACACCGGATTCAGATCATGATTTTACAAAAGATGGTCTGAAACTGAAAGTGGAAGGAGACTATCTGACAGCAGAGGGAACAACCCTTGGCGGTGATGACGGAATCGCTGTTGCCTATATGCTGGCAGTTCTGGATGATGATACATTAAAACATCCGGCACTTGAGTGTGTGATTACCACAGACGAAGAAATCGGACTTCTGGGAGCAAAGGCACTGGATACTTCCGTACTGAAAGGAACACATATGATCAACATGGATTCTGAGGAAGAAGGATATCTGTGGATCAGCTGTGCCGGAGGATTAAGCGGAACCAGCCGGATTCCTGTAGAATATCAGGAAATGGAAGGAGTAGTAACAGAAGTTTTGATCGATGGTCTTAACGGTGGACATTCAGGAGCAGAAATCGATAAAAATCGTGCAAATGCCAATAAACTGATGGGTCTTTTCCTGTATGAACTGGGACAGAAGACTGCATACAGCATCAAAGATCTGTCCGGCGGAACAAAAGATAATGCAATTACAAGAAGCTGTAAGGCAACACTGGTTCTTGGTGAGGAAGACCTGGCGGAAGCGAAAATCACGGCTGAAAAACTGCAGAAAGATCTTCGCACTGAGTATGCAGGAAGTGATGAAGGAATCACTATTTCCGTAACAACGGGAAAAGAAGAAACTGTGCAGGCACTTTCTATGGTCAGTAAAGAAAAAGTTGTATTTTATCTTGTACATGTACCGTTTGGCATTGAGAAGATGAGCGGAGAAATCGAAGGACTGGTAGAAACCTCCAGTAATCTTGGCATCCTGAAACTGGGAAAAGATGCGTTATATTCCACCAGCAGTGTGAGAAGTTCTGTAGGAAGCGCAAAAGAGCATCTGTCTTCAAAACTACAGTATCTGACAGAATTCCTGGGAGGAGCTTATGAAGAACAGGGTGATTATCCGGCATGGGAATACAGAAAAGATTCTAAGATGAGAGATCTGATGGCAGATGTATATGAAGAACTTTTTGGTGAGAAACCGGTAGTGAAAGCGATTCATGCAGGTCTGGAATGTGGTCTGTTTTATGACAAAATCCCAGGTCTGGACTGTGTATCTTTCGGACCGACCATGATTGATATTCATACAACGGAAGAAAAACTGTCCATTCCGTCAACGGAAAAAATGTGGAAGTATCTGGTACGCACTCTGGAGAAAATGAATACGATCAGATAAATGAAAATACAAAAAAGTGAAAAAGAGGGCTGTCGCGGCGCGGCAGCCTTTTTCTCTGGAAAACATTAAAATTGCAGTTCTGAAAAGGCAGGGAAAAGCATAGGATATATAGGATGAGGAAAGTTACTGACCAGCGAAGTGTTTTCCTGACTGGCAAAGTATGTTATAATGTACGAAAGAGACTAGATTATGACGACAGAATAAGGAGAGGTTAACATGGAAATACAATTATGGCGTGAAATACTCAGTCCCTACGAGCAGGCTGTTACAGAACTGGTAGAAAAGTTCCAACATCTGAGCCTGGAACACAGGGAACGGGGATTGTATTCTCCCATCGAACAGGTCACAGGACGTGTAAAAAGCATTACCAGTATTCTGGAAAAAATGAAACGAAAGAACATTCCGTTTGAGGAAATGGAAGAACAGGTAGAAGATATTGCAGGCATCAGGATCATCTGTCAGTTTGTGGAAGATATTCAAAGGGTGTCGGATCTGATCGCCGGGCGTTCCGATATGGAAATCAAATGTATCAAAGATTATATTGCACATCAGAAAGAGAGTGGTTACCGAAGCTATCATCTGGTTATTTATTATCATGTAGAGACATTAAATGGTCCGAAAAAGATCCAGGCAGAGATTCAGATACGAACGATGGCAATGAATTTCTGGGCGACCATCGAGCATTCTCTGCAGTATAAATATAAGACAAATATTCCACCATATGTCAAAGAACGGCTTGCCAATGCGGCACAGGCGATCATTGCACTGGACGGTGAAATGTCTTCGGTGCGAAATGAAATTATGAATGCACAGAATTCTTCTCTGATGCAGCGTAATCTGGTGATGGATATTTTACAGAATATTGAGAATTTGTATCAGAAGTCCAATCGCAGAGAGGTGGAGAAGATACAGGATGAGTTTTACCGGATCTATGCATCCAACGATCTGCAGCAGCTCAAGCGGTTTCATCAACAACTTGATATTATTGCGGAAGGGTATTGTGCCCAGGCGGTGACGAGCGAGGGATGGGATCAGAACCTGTAGAACAGAGAAATTGTTTTATGACATTTACTATGAGAAAAAGGAAGAATACAGATGCACTTACCTGAGAAATTCCAGAAGGAGATGGAAATCCTTCTGGGGGATGAATATCAAGCATTTAAAGAAAGCTATGACAGACAGCCGGAAAACGGTCTGCGTCTGAACCGAAGAAAGGTGACGGGAGAGGAGTTCCTGACCCGTACACCTTTCTTGTTGAAAAAAATACCCTGGATCGACAACGGATATACGTACGGGAACGGTACACCGGCGAAAGATCCGTATTATTATGCGGGATTGTATTATCTGCAGGAACCGAGTGCAATGACACCTGCCAACCGTCTGTCGCCGGAACCGGGTGATTATGTGTTGGATCTGTGTGCGGCACCGGGAGGAAAAGCGACCGAACTTGGTGCAAAACTGAATGGGGAAGGACTGCTTCTTGCTAATGATATCAGTAACAGCAGGGCAAAAGCGCTGTTGAAGAATCTGGAACTGATGGGAATTCCCAATATTTATGTAACCAGTGAAACATCGGAGAAACTGGCGAAGATACTGCCGGAGTTTTTTGATAAGATTCTGGTAGACGCACCGTGTTCCGGGGAAGGAATGTTCCGCAAGGAGCCGCGGATGATGGCAGACTGGGAACAGCAGGGACCGGAATATTATAGTAAGCTTCAGAGAGAGATTATTCTGGATGCGGCAGATATGCTGCGGCCGGGAGGAAAACTTCTCTATTCCACCTGTACGTTCAGTGAGTTGGAAAATGAGGGAACGATCCAGTATCTTCTGGAACAGCGGCCGGATATGAAACTGATCCCCTGTGCACCATATGAGGGATTTGCAAAAGGCCGCAGAGGTCTGGAGGCTTGTGTGAGGATCTTTCCGCATCGTATGAACGGGGAAGGCCATTTTCTGGCGTTGTTGGAAAAACAGGGTGAGCCGAGGAACCGAAAAAAAGCCACAGGAAAAAACTCAGTGATCCCCACAGAAGCAAAAGAATTCCTGGAGAACTGGGGCATGTATAAGAGGGAATGGCAGTATTATCTGCGGGACGAACGTCTGTATGCCCTTGGGAAAAAGGATGGTATGCCGGAAAATCTGCGATATCTTCGTACGGGGCTGTATCTTGGTGAGTGTAAGAAAAAACGGTTTGAGCCGTCTCAGGCACTGGCGATGGTGCTTGACGGAGAGGGAGAGAACCGGATTCATCTGAACCGGGACGATCCACGGGTGATCCGTTATCTGAAAGGGGAAACGCTGGATGTATCGGATCTTGATCTGAAAAAGAGAAAAGGCTGGCAGTTAGTCTGTGTAGATGAATATCCGCTTGGCTGGGGAAAACTTGCCGGCGGAAGTCTAAAGAATAAATATTATGCAGGCTGGCGCTGGCAGTGATAAGGAGATGGAGATGAGCGAAATCATTCGTTTGGATAAATATCTGGCAGATATGGGCTGTGGGACCCGAAGTCAGGTGAAGCAGATGATCCGCAAAGGGCAGGTGGAGATCAACGGAGAAAAGATAAAAAAACCGGAACAGAAGATCACTACTGCTCAGGATCGTGTATGCGTGGCAGGAAAAGAAATCCGTTATGAAAAATATCGTTATTATCTGCTTCATAAACCGGCCGGTTATGTGTCGGCAACCACAGATAACCGGGATAAAACAGTACTGGAACTGTTGCCTGAGAATATTCGCAGGGAGCTGTTTCCGGTGGGACGACTGGATAAAGATACAGAGGGACTGCTGCTGTTAACGAATGACGGTGAACTTGCCCACCGGCTGTTATCCCCGAAGAAACATGTGGACAAGACCTATTATGCAAGAATCGACGGAAAGGTAGACGAAGAGGATCAGAGAGCTTTTTTGCAGGGGGTAGATATCGGGGATGAGACAAAGACAGCTCCGGCAAAACTTGAGATCTTAAAGAGTGCGGATATTTCCGAGATTTTGCTGACGATACAGGAAGGGCGTTTCCATCAGGTGAAACGGATGTTTCAGGCAAGGGACAAACAGGTGATCTATCTGAAACGGATGACTATGGGTCCACTTGTGCTCGGTGATGATCTGCCGAAAGGCAATTACCGGGAGTTGTGTGAAGAGGAGCGGAAAGCTCTAGAGCGTGTCTGAAAAAGGCTTTTCGTAAGCTGCGAGTCCCAGTTTGTGGGAAACTTTATCCGAATGAGGGCGGCGTAGCGGGCTACGGCAACCGAATAAGGGTAAAATATACCGCAAAGTGGGGCTTGCAGATTGCGGAAATGATTTTCAGACACGCTTTAGGAACAGATACAGAAAGATAAAGGATAAATATATATGTTAGAAAATATCAAAGCAGTGTTGTTTGATCTGGATGGTACTCTGGTGGATTCCATGTGGATGTGGGAAGACATCGATATCGAATATCTGGGACGGTACGGATATGAACTGCCGCCCGAACTGCAAAAAGACATCGAGGGTATGAGCCTCTCGGAGACAGCTGTGTACTTTAAAGAACGGTTTTCTATCCCGGAGAGTCTGGAAGAAATTAAGAGTACCTGGATGGATATGGCAAGGGATAAATATACCAACAAGGTGCCGCTGAAGCCCGGAGCGAGAGAGTTTCTGGTATGGCTGAGACAGCAGGGAATCCGGACGGGAATTGCAAGCTCTAACGGGATTGAACTGGTAGAGACGGTTTTAAAGGCACAGGGAATCCAGGAATACCTGGAATCCGTACATACCTGCTGTGAAGTTCCGAAAGGAAAACCTGCCCCGGATATTTATCTTCTGGTAGCGGAGACACTGGGGGTAAAACCGGAGGAATGTCTGGTTTTTGAGGATGTTCCTATGGGAATTCTGGCAGGAAAAAATGCCGGTATGCGAGTCTGTGCGGTGGAAGATACGTTCAGTGCCAGCCAGAGAGAAGAAAAAAAAGAGCTTGCGGATTACTACATAGAAAGCTATGATGAGATACCAAGAGAAAGGATGCAGCCATGAGCGGAGAGTTTTTGCCGGTGACAATGGAAGAGTGCCGGGGGAGAGGAATAGAACAGCCGGATTTTGTCTATGTATGTGGAGATGCGTATGTGGATCATTCTTCTTTCGGGGCGGCGATCATCTGCCGTCTCCTGGAAAGCAGGGGCTATTCGGTGGGAATGATAGCTCAGCCGGACTGGAAAGATCCGGAAAGCATCCAGGTGTTTGGTGAACCGCGTCTGGGCTTTCTGGTATCTGCCGGCAATATGGATTCTATGGTTAATCATTATACAGTGTCTAAAAAGCACAGGCAGAAAGATGCCTATTCTCCCGGTGGAGAGATGGGACATCGACCGGACCGGGCGGTGATCGTCTATGGAAATCTGATTCGAAGAACGTATAAAAAAACACCGATCATCCTGGGAGGTATCGAGGCAAGTCTTCGGAGAATGGGACATTACGATTACTGGTCTGATCAGGTGAAACGAAGTGTACTTCTTGACTCCGGGGCAGATATGATCTCATATGGAATGGGAGAACATTCCATCGTTGAGATTGCAGATGCGCTGGCTTCCGGGCTGGATGTAAAAGATATTACCTTTATCCGGGGAACGGTATACCGCTGTAAAAGTGTGGAACATATACCGGAACCGCTGTATCTTCCTTCTTTCGAAGAGATAAAAGAGAAGAAAGAACAGTATGCAAGAAGCTTCGGGATCCAGCATCAGAATACGGATCCGTATCAGGCGAAGGTTCTGATAGAAGATTATGGCAATCAGGGCTATGTGGTGCAGAATCCACCGGCATATCCACTGACAGAGCAGGAGATGGATGATGTGTATCATCTTCCGTTTATGCGGACCTATCATCCGATGTATGAGAAAAAAGGTGGCATTCCGGCGATTGAGGAGATCAGATTCAGTCTTACCAGTAATCGCGGATGTTTTGGTGGCTGTAATTTTTGTGCTCTGACCTTCCATCAGGGACGGATCGTACAGGTCCGCAGCCACGAATCATTGTTAGAAGAAGCTGTCGAGATGACGAAAGATCCTGATTTTAAAGGATACATTCATGATGTGGGTGGTCCTACGGCAGATTTTCGACAGCCGGCCTGTAAAAAGCAGCTGACAAAGGGTGCATGTACCAACCGGCAGTGCCTGTTCCCGACACCTTGCAAAAATCTGATCGCGGATCATTCGGATTATCTTGCGCTGCTTCGAAAACTCCGTAAGATTCCGAAAGTAAAGAAAGTATTTATTCGTTCGGGCATCCGCTTTGATTATGTGTTGGAAGATACGAAGAGCCATTTTTTACAGGAACTGGCAGATTACCATGTGAGCGGACAGTTGAGGGTAGCTCCGGAGCATGTGGCCGATAAAGTTCTGGAAAAGATGGGAAAACCGTCGCATAAGGTTTACCTGGAATTTTTAAAACAATATTATGCCTGCTGTAAAAAAAGTGGCAAAGAACAGTATGCAGTGCCGTATTTTATGTCTTCCCATCCGGGATGTGGACTGAAAGAGGCAGTGGAACTGGCAGAATATATCCGGGATATGGGATTTATGCCGGAACAGGTACAGGATTTTTATCCGACACCGTCGACAATATCTACCTGTATGTATTATACGGGACTGGATCCGCGGACGATGGAAAAAGTGTATGTACCGGTCAATCCCCACGAGAAAAATATGCAGAGAGCCCTGATTCAGTATCGAAGGCCAGAGAACCGGAAACTGGTGGAAGAAGCACTGGTCAGAGCAGGAAGACAGGATCTTATCGGATTCGATCCGAAGTGTCTGATTCGTCCGTATGACGGCAGACGGACACAGAAGGCGGAAAATCTGAAAACGCAGAATGGACATACAGGAAATAACGGAAAAAATGGAAGAGGAAATCAGAATCAACAATCGAACGGCCGACAGCAAAAACAGCATATGGGTAAGAAAAAGACTATCCGTAACGTGCATAAAAAACGGTAACAGAAAGGATACAGCATGAAAAAAGTAAAAAAAGGTGATTATGGATACATTCGATATGAGAAGAAAAAACGACTGCTGATTACAGTTGCACTGTTTCTGATTCCTATGGCGGCATTTCTGGCAGCGTTTCTGATTACAGGGACCAAGAAAAATATTATTACGGTAATTGCTATGGTCGGCTGTCTTCCGGCGTGCCGTGCCCTGGTAAATATGATCATGATGTGGATGCAGAAACCGATGGATAAGAAAGTATACAAAAAGATCCGGGAACACGAGGGTGAGCTGGAAGTAACTTATGAAACGTATCTGACTACCTATGAAAAAAGTGTATTCGTGGAAAGCTTTGCAATCTGCGGAAATAAGGTGATCGGCTATACCAGCCATATGGACGGATCCACACAGTTTATCGAAGATCATGTGCGGGGGATCCTGAAACAGAACGGTTATAAAGCAGAAGTAAAAGTCTTCAAAGAACTGAAGACCTATCTGGAACGGATGGATTATCTGAATGCACACAAACAGGAACTGGAGCAGAATATTTCTTTTAAGCCGGATGAACGATATCCGGATCTGTCCAGAGAACAGCTGATCAAACATACGATCCTGGCGATTTCTTTGTAAGGTAAAAGGGAAAAACATGAGAGATCTGACAATCGGAAAAAATGAAGCCGGCCAGCGGATGGATAAGTATCTGAAAAAATACTTTCCGGAAGCCGGCTCCGGATTCTTATATAAAATGCTTCGAAAGAAGAATATTCTGTTAAACGAAAAAAAAGCAGATGGGAAGGAAATGTTGAAGCAGGGAGACAGCATCCGGCTGTATCTGGCGGAGGAGACGATTGAAAAGTTCCGTGGGGGACAGATGAGACCGGCAGTTTCCGGCAGGAAAACGTCTGACATAAAATTGGATGTGATCTATGAAGATGACCATGTGGCAATAGTCAATAAACCGGCAGGCATGCTGTCACAGAAAGCAAAACCGTCGGATCTGTCGCTGGTGGAGTATTTTCAGCAATATCTGCTGGAGACGGGAGCAATCAGCGAACAGGAGTTAGAGACTTTTCACCCGGCGCCCTGTAACCGATTGGACCGCAACACCAGTGGTCTGGTGTTGTGCGGAAAGAGTCTGGCAGGGCTGCAGACACTGTCGGAAGTACTGAAACTGCGAACGCTGAAAAAATATTATCTGGCACTGGTGCTTGGAAAAGCAGACAGGCCGGGACATCAGAAAGCCTGGCTGAGCAAAGATACAAAAACCAATCAGGTAAAAGTGAGCACCGGCAAGATGCCTGAAAGCTCTCCGATCGAGACCGCCTGGGAGCCGGTCTGGAGCAATGGAGAGGAAACGCTTTTAAAGGTGGAACTGATCACCGGAAAATCTCATCAGATCCGCTGTCATCTGGCCAGTCTGGGATATCCGCTGGCAGGAGATCCGAAGTACGGGAATGCCCGCTGGAATAGGAGGCTGAAACAGGAATATGGTCTGAAACGTCAGTTCCTGCATGCATGGCAGGTGGAATTCCCACGAATGTCCGGTGCACTGGAAGCTTTGTCGGGAAAATATTTTACCGCACCGCTTCCGGATGAACTGGAACGGATTACAGAGGGTGAGAGAAAGAAGGGTAAATTATGACAGAAGAGAGAATAGACGGAGAAGAAACGAAAGAAAAGAAGAAACCGAAAAAGAGTCTGAAAAGGGAGCTTATGGAAGACATAATCATGATCGTGTTTGTTCTGGTAACGGTCTGGGTGATGAAAAATTATGTACTGATCAATGCAGTTATTCCTTCGGCATCGATGGAAGATACGATCATGACGGGCGACCGGATCTTTGGAAGCAGGCTGTCATATGAATTCGGCGAGCCGCAGAGAGGGGACATTGCCATCTTTAAGTTCCCGGATGATGAGAGCCAGTTGTATATCAAGCGAGTGATTGGACTTCCGGGAGATAAAGTGCAGATTATTGACGGAAAGGTTTATATTAACGATTCTGAAACACCGTTAGATGAGCCTTACCTGCCGGAACCACCGGAAGGCGATTATGGACCGTATTATGTGCCGGAAGACAGCTACTTTATGCTGGGAGATAACCGAAACTGGTCGAAGGACTCCCGGTTCTGGACAAATACTTATGTGAAAAAAGAAAAAGTTCTCGCAAAAGCGATCTTCCGTTATTACCCGTTTAACAAGATCGGTGTGATCGAAAAGGACTGATGGGAGGAAAATATGGCAACCTGGAATTCAAGAGGACTCAGGGGTTCTACACTGGAAGAACTGATCAACCGGAGCAATGAACAGTACCGTGAAAAGGGGCTGGCACTGATTCAGAAAGTGCCGACACCAATCACGCCGGTTCGGATCGCCAAGGATACCAGACAGATCACCCTGGCGTATTTTGAACAGAAAAGTACGGTGGATTATATCGGGGCAGTACAGGGGATTCCTGTATGCTTCGATGCGAAAGAGTGCAAAGAAACAGTCTTTCCCCTTGCCAATATCCATGAGCATCAGGTGCGGTTTATGAGAGAGTTTGAACAGCAGGAGGGGATTTCTTTCCTGCTGATTTATTTTTCGGGAAGAAATGAATTCTATTATCTGACATTTCGAGATCTGTGGTGGTTCTGGGAGCGTGCGCAGAATGGTGGAAGAAAAAGTTTTCTTTACGAAGAATTGAATCCTTCTTATTTTCTTACGAACCACGGTGGGATTCTGGTGCCGTATCTGGACGGAATCCAGAAAGATTTGCAGGACAGGGATTGACAAGTGTGCTGTCTTCACATATAATGTATTAGCATAGTATCACATTAGCGCATTAAAGTGAATGAAGATTAACTGTGAAGTTACTGCACAGTTACGAAGTTACATAACAAGATTAAAGAAGAGGATAGAACCATGAGACAATTATTTCATACCCCGGAAGGAGTCCGGGATGTTTACGGAACCGAATGTGCAAAAAAACTGTATCTTCAGAGAAAAATGGAGAAAATCTTTCATGCATACGGTTATCAGAGCATAGAGACACCGACCTTCGAATTCTTTGATGTGTTTGGAAAGCAGGTGGGAACCACACCATCCAGAGAACTTTACAAGTTCTTTGACCGGGAAGGTAATACTCTGGTACTTCGTCCGGACTTTACACCTTCCATCGCGAGAGCAGCTTCTATGTATTATCATCAGGAAGATATGCCGATTCGTCTCTGCTACAGCGGAAACACCTTTGTGAACCGCTCCAGCTACCAGGGACGATTGAAAGAATCCACCCAGATGGGTGTGGAGCTTTTGGGCGATGCATCGGTGGACGGAGACGGTGAGATTATTGCCATGACTGTAGAACTCTTAAAGGCAGCAGGATTGAAAGAATTCCAGATAAGTATCGGTCAGGTGGATTTTTTCAAAGCACTGGTTGATGACTCCGGTATGTCGGAAGACACTATTCAGGAACTGCGCCAGCTGATCTCCAACAAGAATTATTTTGGTGTGGAAGAACTTCTGGAGAGTCAGAGACTGTCCAAAGAACAGGTAGAAGCACTGACAGAACTGCCACAGCTTTTTGGTGGCCCGGAAGTACTGAAAAAAGCAGAAAGTCTTACCGGCAACCCAAAGGCACTGGCAGCGATCCGCAGGTTACGGGAACTGTATCAGGTGGCCTCCTGCTATGGCTGTGAAGAATATATTTCTTTCGACCTTGGCATGCTCAGTAAATATCAGTATTATACAGGCATTATCTTCCAGGGATTTACCTATGGCACAGGTGAGCCGTTAGTAACCGGTGGACGGTACAACAGGCTGCTGGAACATTTTGGAAGACCTGCCCCTGCAATCGGTTTCTGTCTGGTAATGGAACAGGTGTTGAATGCACTGAACCGTCAGAATATTCAGGTGCCGGTGATGGAAGGAAAACGACTGGTCTTATATAATGAAAGAAATCGTGAAGCAGCGATCCGGATTGCCGGTATGCAGAGAACACATGGTATGCAGATCCAGTGTATGCGGATGGAAGAAGGTCTGAAAGCGGAAGACTATATTGCATATGGAAAGGGTCATCAGTTTACGGATATTGTATCTCCGGTGGGAGAAGATCAGATACAGGTGATCAATCTGTTTACCGATGAAGTACAGATGACCAATCAGAAAAGTTTTCAGTAGGAGGAAAGACCCATGAGATATTTAACCATCGCACTGACGAAAGGCCGTCTGGCAGAGAAAACACTGGAGATGCTGGAAGCTGTAGGCATTACCTGTGAAGAGATGAAAGATAAAAAGACAAGAAAACTGATTTTTGTCAATGAAGATCTGAAACTTCGGTTCTTCCTGGCCAAAGGACCGGATGTCCCGACTTATGTGGAATATGGAGCGGCAGATCTGGGTGTCGTAGGTCGCGACACGATTCTGGAAGAAGGAAGAAAATTATATGAAGTGATGGATCTTGGCTTTGGAAAATGCAGAATGTGTATCTGCGGACCGGAATCTGCCCGGGAACTGCTGGATGGTAATCAGCAGATCCGTGTAGCCACCAAATACCCGAATATCGCCAAAGATTATTTTTATAATAAGAAAAACCAGACCGTGGAAATCATCAAATTAAACGGTTCTATCGAGCTGGCACCAATCGTAGGACTTTCCGAAGTCATCTGCGATATCGTAGAGACCGGTTCCACTCTGCGGGAAAATGGTCTGCATATTCTTGAAGAAGTATGCCCTCTGTCCGCAAGAGTGGTTGTGAATCAGGTAAGCATGAAAATGGAAAGCGAACGGATCTCAGAGCTTTTAGGAAAGTTAAAAAAGGTCATCAAGGAGGCAGACAGATGAGAATCGTAAAATTAACAAAAGAAACTACAAAAAATATTCTGGAAAATATGTTAAAAAGAAGTCCGAGCCAGTACGGAGAGTATGAAAGCCGGGTGCAGGCGATTATTCAGAATATCAAAGAAAACGGAGATGAGGCTCTGTTTTCCTATACCAGACAGTTTGATAAAGCAGATATCAATGCTTCCAATGTAAAAGTAACAGACGAAGAATTCGAAGAAGCATATAAAGCAGTGGATCCGGCGCTTCTGGATGTGATCCGCAAGGCGCTGGTCAATATCGAGAGTTACCATGAACTGCAGAAACAGAACAGCTGGTTCAAGAGCACCCCACAGGGAACGATGCTTGGACAGAAAGTAACACCACTGGAAAAGGTAGGCGTCTATGTACCGGGAGGAAAAGCAGTATATCCGTCGTCTGTTCTGATGAACATTATGCCGGCAAAAGTAGCAGGTGTAGATAAGATCATTATGACCACCCCATGTAATGCAGAAGGAAAGGTAAATCCGGCTGTTCTGGTCGCTGCAAAAGAAGCAGGCGCAGATGAAGTCTATAAAGCAGGTGGTGCACAGGCAATCGCTGCCCTTGCTTTTGGAACAGAAAGTATTCCGAAAGTAGACAAGATCGTAGGACCTGGAAATATCTATGTAGCGTTAGCAAAAAAAGCAGTATACGGTCATGTAAGCATCGATTCCATCGCGGGACCGAGCGAGATCCTGGTATTGGCGGATGAGACAGCCAATCCACGGTATGTGGCAGCTGATCTGTTATCCCAGGCAGAACACGACGAGCTGGCATCTGCAATCCTGATCACGACAAGTGAAGATTTTGCAAAGAAAGTCAGCGAAGAAGTTGAAGGATTTGTACAGGTTCTTGAAAGAAAAGCGATTATTCAGAAATCTTTGGATAATTTTGGATATATTCTGGTGGCAGAGGATATGGACGAAGCAATTGATACCGCCAACGAGATTGCTTCCGAACATTTGGAGATCGTTACCGCCAACCCGTTTGAGGTTATGACAAAGATTCGGAATGCGGGTGCAATCTTTATCGGGGAATACAGCTGTGAGCCGCTGGGTGATTATTTTGCAGGACCTAACCACATCCTGCCGACTAACGGAACCGCAAAATTCTTCTCCCCACTGTCTGTTGATGATTTTGTGAAGAAATCCAGTATCATCTACTACTCCAGAGAAGCGCTGCAACCGATCCACAAAGATATCGAGCAGTTTGCAAAATGTGAACAGCTGACCGCACATGCGAACTCGATCGCAGTGCGTTTTGAAGGGGAGGAATAAGGTATGGAGATCCGCAGACTGGAAGAACAGGGTATGACCCGTAATGTACTGGTACAGCGAAATACCAAAGAGACGAAGATCACGATGAGTTTGAATCTGGACGGAACCGGAAAAGCCAGCCTGAATACCGGCATCGGATTTTTTGACCATATGCTGGATGGATTTGCACGTCATGGATTCTTTGATCTGGATCTTGCCGTAGACGGCGATCTGAATGTGGACAGCCATCACACGATCGAAGATACCGGAATCGTACTGGGTACGGCTATTAAAGAAGCACTGGGTGATAAAGCTGGGATTCGCCGTTATGGAAGCATGATTCTTCCCATGGACGAGACACTGGTACTTTGCGGCATCGATCTGTCCGGTCGTCCGTATCTGAACTTTGACGGTGAATTTACCGCAGAACGTCTTGGAGATATGGATACAGAGATGGCCAGAGAGTTTTTCTATGCGGTCAGCTATGCAGCCGGCATGAACCTGCACATCAAGGTACTGGACGGAACAAACAATCACCATATCATGGAAGCGATGTTCAAAGCGTTTGCCAAAGCACTGGATCAGGCAACGCAGATGGATGAGCGGATTCAGGGAGTTTTGTCTACAAAGGGCAGTCTGTAGTAAAAGGCTGAGTTTCAGACAAAAGGGAACTCCAGGGATATATTTATACAAAAACAGAGGAATCGATGAGCATGGAAGAAAAAAAAGAAACACCGTTAAAAGCTGCATTTACATGGGATGAGTTAAAACTGAACAGTGACGGGATGGTCTGTGTGGTGGTACAGGACGATAAAAATAAAGATGTTCTGATGGTTGCCTATATGAACCGGCAAGCTTATGAAAAGACGCTGGAGACCGGTGTGATGACTTACTGGAGCCGCAGCAGAAACGAACTGTGGGTCAAAGGACTTACCAGCGGACATTTTCAATATGTCCGGTCACTGTATCTGGATTGTGATAACGATACGATCCTGGCAAGGGTGGATCAGGTCGGTGCAGCCTGCCATACCGGAAGCCGCAGCTGCTTTTTTAAAGAAATTATGAAAAGCGATAATGTAGCGGAAAATAGTTGAAGATTGTCTCGATAAGACAGGACAAAACAGGTGAAATGCATAAAAAATCAACATGGTTTTCAGTTAATTGTTAGACAGAATATGTCTTGAGTATTTTAGTATTGATGCTATAATAGGATATGATTTTATTTTATTATTCTATCCTGTTATAGCATTTTTTGTGCTGTTGATGAAAGCGGAAATACTGTCAGTAAGAAAATGATACATCACAGCAGTAGCGTAACAGATATCTGGAGGAACTATGAAGATTATAATTATCGGATGTGGAAAAGTAGGTTCTGCCCTGGCAGAAGAACTGACCATGGAAAATCATGAAGTGGCGATTGTAGATATATCCGCTCAGAAATTACAGGAGGTAGGAGAGGATCTGGATGCCCTGCAGGTTCATGGAAACGGATCCAGCATCAACGTTCTGATGGATGCCGGTGTGACATCTGCAGATCTTGTGATCGCAGTGACCGGATCGGATGAACTGAATCTGCTGTGTTGTCTTGTGGCAAAAAATCTGGGAAAATGTCATACAGTTGCCCGGGTAAGAAATCCGATTTACAACAAGGAAATCAATCTGATGAAAGAGAGTCTTGGCATTTCCATGATCATCAACCCGGAGATGGCGACTGCAGCAGAGATTGCGCGGCTGCTTCGCTTTCCTTCGGCCATTAAAATTGATCCTTTTGCCAAGGGAAAAGTGGAACTGTTAAAGTTCCGGCTGAAACCGGAATTCCGTCTGGACGGTAAGTCTATCGTTGAGATCAACATGAAAGGGAAACATAATATTCTGGTTGCGGGTGTAGAACGTGGCGAGCAGGTATTCATCCCGAACGGTGATTTTGTACTGCAAAACGGTGATCTGGTATCGATCCTGGCATCTCCGAAGAATGCTTCCGCATTTTTCAAGTCTATTGGTTTAAAGACCAATCAGGTGAGAAACTGTATGATAGTGGGTGGCGGAACCATCGCTATCTTCCTTGCAAGAATGTTGCTGGAGATGAAAATGCGCGTTGTGATCATCGAACAGTCCAAAGAGCGATGTGAGCTGCTGGCAGATCTGCTGCCGGATGCAACGGTGGTCAACGGGGATGGTACAAGCAAGAACCTGCTGTTTGAAGAAAATCTGGAAAACGCTGAAGCGTTTGTGGCACTGACCAATATGGATGAGGAAAATATTCTGCTTGGTATGTTTGCGGAGCGGATGTCCCATGCAAAAGTAGTTACAAAGGTCAATCGTGTGGCGTTTGATGATATTACAGACGAACTGGAACTTGGAAGTCTGATCCATCCGAAATATATCACGACGGATCGGATTCTTCAATATACGAGGGCAACGCAGAATTCCATCGGAAGTAATGTGGAGACACTGTATCATATTCTGGACAGCAAGGCAGAGGCTCTGGAGTTCGTGATCCGGGAAAATTCTTCGGTAGTTGGCGTGGAACTGAAAGATCTGCGGTTGAAGAATAACCTGTTGGTGGGTTGTATCAACCGGGGTGGTAAGGTATTGATTCCACGTGGCGATGACTGTCTGATAGTGGGTGATACGGTAGTTGTGGTAACCAGTCAGAAATGCCTGCGGGACATTGAAGATATTCTGGAAAAATAGGAGAGATACGTATGAATTATCGAATTATTACCTATGTGATCGGCTGGGTACTGAATCTGGAAGCCATCTGCATGGCACTTCCTGCAGTTACCGGGCTGATCTATGGAGAAAAAACATGGACCTCCTTTTTGATCACAGGACTGATCAGTGCGCTGGCAGGAACGCTCCTTGTAGTGCGTCGACCGGAAAAACCACACTTTTTTATGAAAGAGGGATGTGTATCGGTAGCTCTTTCCTGGATCGTGCTCAGTCTGATTGGTTCGTTACCTTTTATGATCAGTGGGACGATTCCGCATTTTGTGGATGCTCTTTTCGAGACGGTCTCCGGTTTTACAACAACGGGAGCAAGCATTATGGCATCGGTGGAAGATGCACCACGTTGTATCCTGATGTGGAGAAGCTTTACCCATTGGATCGGTGGTATGGGTGTCCTGGTATTATTGCTTTCTATTATTAAGATGAGTGGTGGTTCACAGATGAATCTGATGAAAGCGGAGAGTCCGGGTCCCTCAGTCAGCCGTCTGGCTCCTACCGTACGTTCTACGGCAAAGATTCTGTATACGATCTATCTTCTGATGACGGTGCTGGAGACTGTGATTCTGCTGTTATGTGGAATGCCGGTATTTGATGCGCTGACAACTGCTTTTGGTACAGCCGGTACCGGAGGGTTCGGAATCAAGAATGACAGTATAGGAGGCTATAGCACAACGATTCAGATTGTTGTTACTGTATTCATGATTCTGTTTGGTATTAATTTCAACGTGTATTTTCTGCTTCTGTCAAAAAAATGGAAACAGGCACTGAAAAATGAGGAGGTACGCTGGTATCTGGCCATCATTCTGGGAGCGATTCTTCTGATTGGATGGAATATCCGGGGAGTCTATGGAAGCATGGGAAAGGCAATCCAACAGGCTGCTTTCCAGGTTGCATCGATTATTACTACTACCGGATTTGCGACGGTCGATTTTAATCTCTGGCCGGAGGTTTCCCGGACGATTCTCGTGCTTCTGATGTTTGTCGGTGCGTGTGCAGGCAGTACCGGTGGAGGTATTAAAGTTTCGCGTTTTATTATCCTGTTAAAAGCGATGAAGAAAGAGATCAAGCAGTATCTGCATCCCCGTCAGATCCGGAAAATCCAGATGGATGGAAGAGTTGTGGAGCATGAAGTGGTAAGAAATGTCAATGTGTTTATGGTTGTGTATATCATGATTTTTGCGACTTCTATGTTTGTTCTGGCATTTGATAATCTGGATCTGATCACGAATTTTACGGCGGTTGCGGCAACTTTTAATAATATTGGTCCCGGACTGGAACTGGTTGGACCGACGGCGAACTTTGATTTGTTCTCAGATGTTGGCAAGTATGTGCTGATTTTTGATATGCTGGCGGGAAGGTTGGAGATTTTTCCGTTGCTGCTGGTGTTCTTTCCGGATACGTGGAGGAAGTTCTAAAATAAGAGAGGGCGTTTGCCAACATGGGGACGCCAGAAAGAGAATTGGCAGGAGGACGCCAGAAAGCCGATCGCACTGTCTGCGGCAACGTGGGCAGGGCAACTTTAAGCTAGCCGCTAACTTCGGCTATGGTTCACGAGGGTCAGCTGACCCTCGCGAAAGCCTGCGTAAGCGTCGGATCTTAAAGCTTGCCCTAACCGCCCACAAAGTGTTGCTCGCAAACAGTGCGATCGGCTTTCTGGCTGTTTATTGGCTGTAATTGTGGTGAGCGGTAAGTAAACTGTCCCCCTGTCAAGGACATTTTGAATTAGTGTAGTGCCTATTTTTTAGATACCTACACAAAGATAATATCCCTGATTTGGGACATTCCATCGTTGGGGTATCCGTAGAAGTGGACGCATGACAGTGTCGGCAAGGGGAGAAGAGAAGTGGTGTAGTAACTGGGAGATGTTGGTAATGAAACATGAAAATTGATGGTTGGACAGTATAATTAGAATATGTTGATGGATTATGAAGGTGAAAAGACTGGAAACAAAGAGCCGACAGGTGTATCTGTGTGATGTGAGATACAATACCTGTCGGTTTTAATGTTTTGAGGATGGTAGCATAGTGTTTTTGGTGCTACTCATCCCAGCCTTCGTAGAATCGAATGTTTACGGAGATGATGCGGACGATGTCTTCCGGGGTCAGGTCGAGGTCGGAGGGGTCGGAGATGCTGGGAAGGTTGGGTTCTTCTTCGTCCAGTTCTACGGTGATCCAGTTGTAGGCGGCTTCGTTGGCATTCTCGATGGCTTCGTCCAGAGTATCTCCGGTGGAGGTGCAGCATTCGAGATCCGGAAAGTAGCCGTTGTATGTTCCGTCTTCATTTTTGCGGAAGACAGCAGGGTACATAAATTTCATGGGTAAGACTCCTTTGTTTTTGATTCTGTGATTTAGTATAATAGTGTTTGAAACAGCGTTTCATAGTTTGCTCCAAACTTTTTTTAGTATACAACATCTTTTAATTATTGGCAAATAAATGCGGAAAATATAAATAAGAAAATCAAGTCCTTTTCAGAAAACAACAGTTGAGATGAAGGAAAATCAGAGATATAATAAAAGAACAGAATCTGTCAGAAAAGAGTACAAAAAGCAGGAGGGTTTTAACATGAGGAAAAATTTAGGAGCAAAAGCATATACATATCCACAGCCGGTATTTATCCTGGCAGCTTACGGAGCGGACGGAACACCGAATGCAATGAACGCAGCCTGGGGCGGCATCAGCGATGACAAAGAACTGACCATGTGTATCAGTGCCAGCCATAAGACAACCGAAGATATTCTGGCAAGAAAAGCATTTACTGTAAGTATGGCAGATGCCGCTCATGTGGAAGCATGTGATTATGTGGGAATCGTTTCCGGAACCAAGGAGCCGGACAAATTTGCAAAAGCAGGATTTCACGCAGTAAAAGCAGAGTTCATAGATGCACCACTGATCGAAGAACTCCCGATTGCCGTAGAATGCAGACTGAAAAGCTACGACCCGGAAAGTTGCCGGATGGTGGGAGAAATCGTAAACATCAGTGTGGATGAGCGTGTACTGGACGAGAACGGTAAAGTGGATGTGGCAAAAGCTCAGCCAATTACGTTTGATCCGTTTAACAATACCTATGTGGTACTGGGGAAAATCGTTGGAAGAGCATTTCATGATGGAATGAATCTGAAAAAATAATGTAACTGTTCAGTAACTTCACAGTTAAGATTCGATGAAGAGTTATTGAATAAAAACATCTGAACAGATGGGGGAGATACACCATGACAGCACGGATTCTGAATCACGGATTGAGTAGTTTTGGGAGCTATTGCGGACTGAACTATGCATATGCTTACATTAAAAATATTGTTACCTATACGGCGGCAGATTTTATCCATGACAATCTGGGATCCATAGCCGGTGCAACTGGTGTGATTCTTTTTGTACTGGTAATTGTATTTGCCAGGCATGATCAGGATATGCGAAAGATCGCACGAAAGGAAGCAAAACAGAAGAAAGAGCTGGAAGAAGCCCTTGAAGCGGCCAGAGAGGCCGGCATGGCGAGAATGGTATTTCTGCGGAATATGTCTCATGATATCCGTACACCGCTGAATGCGGTTCTCGGATTTACCGATCTTGCGTTGAAAGAAGGAACGGATGTATCAAAGATCCAGGAATATCTGGAGAAAATCCGGGTATCCGGCAATCATCTGCTGGCAATCGTCAACGAGGTGCTTGAGATCAGCAGGATCGAGAGCGGACAGACGGAACTCTACGAGGAACCGGCAGATATGGATGTGATCGTGGAAGAAGTTGCGGTGATCATCCGGGAACAGACACAGGAGAAAAATCAGCAGTTTGTGATTGACTTGTCCGGTGTTCAAAATCACGAGATTCTGTGTGATAAACTGCGGATCAAAGAGATCCTGGTGAATCTTCTGGGAAATGCTGTGAAGTTTACGCCGCAGGAAGGATTGATCACACTTCAGATTGTACAAATACCTCCATATGAGAAAGAAATTGGACATTATGAGATTCATGTAAAAGACACCGGATGCGGAATGAGTCCTTCTTTTATGGAAAAAATGTTTGATCCTTTTGAACGGGAGAAGAACTCTACGCTCAGCGGTATCCAGGGAACCGGACTTGGCCTTCCGATCGTTAAGCGGTTTGTAGAACTGATGGAAGGAACAATCGAAGCAATCTCCACTGAGGGTGTCGGAACAGAATTTATTATAAAAACAGACTTTCTGCTGGTGAGCAGGGCACTTTTGGAAACAACGAACAGACCATCAACAGTATCCGTGAAACAGCAGATCATGGAAAAACGGATTCTTCTTGTGGAAGATAATGAACTGAACCGGGAAATTGCTGCCACATTGCTGCAGGATGCCGGTTTTGAGGTGACAGAAGCAGGAGATGGCGCACAGGCAGTAGAACTGATAAAGCACGCAGCACCAGATACCTATGCGGCCATTCTCATGGACATCCAGATGCCTGTCATGGACGGCTACACCGCCACCCGCCAGATCCGGCAGCTAGAAGATCCGGCACTGGCAAACATACCAATCATTGCGGTTTCCGCAAACGCCTTTGAAGAAGACAAAGTAGCCTCCCGCGCTGCCGGCATGAACGGTCATCTGGCAAAACCAATGAATACGGAGGCAGTGCTTGCGATGATGGAGGAAGTGCTGGGATGGAAAGAATCATAGAAGGAGATTATGCATGCTAAATCAGAACACTAGGAAAACGTATCAGCGGATGTATCGGATTTATACCGAAGAAAAACGACTGCCGGTAAAAACGGAGAAAATGGAACGAGAGTTATCTTCATGACAGAAATAAGGGGATGATTCTGGAAAGTATAAAGGAAATAAAATTTAAGTGAAAGACTCGATGCTGAGAATAAAAGCAGGCATCGAGTTTTCACATACAAAGGCTGGAGTTACCATATGAAAGAAGACAAAACCGAACAGCACTGGGACAAGCTGCTTCATATCCGTACCAGTGGAAGAGATGATTCTCACTCGGATCAGTACCGATATCCCTATGAGCCAACACCATATACTGTATTGCAACGCCTTGCGGATTCCGGGTATATCCGAAAGCACAATCTGTTGTTGGATTATGGCTGCGGAAAAGGGCGGGTGGATTTCTTTTTGTCCTGGCAGACCAGATGTCAGTCTGTCGGGATTGAATATGATGAGCGGATCTATGAAAATGCACAGAAAAATAAAGAGACAGCAGTTTCTTCCGGACGGGTATCTTTTGAAAAAGTGGATGCGACAGAATTCGTTGTCCCGGATCAGGCGGACAGAATGTATTTTTTTAATCCGTTTTCTGTAGAAATTTTGCAGCATGTGATAGCGAGAATACTGGAGTCCTATTACCGGAATATGAGACCGATTCAACTGTTCTTTTATTATCCTTCGGATGACTACATAGCATGTCTGATGAATGTGGAAGAGTTACAGTTTGCAGATGAAATTGATTGCAAAGATCTTTTTCCAGGAGAGAATCAGCGGGAAAGAATCGTAATATTTGAACTGGGAGAAATCGCGGGTTGAAATATTGAAAGTTAAAGAACGTGAAGGAGGAGAACATTATGGGAGATCATGGAAGAGGAAAGCTGGATGACAGTGGATTCCACTACGACGGCTGTGCAGGCGGTCCCTGTGGATGCGATGGAGGAAGCTGAGGTTCACCGAGAAGAGGTGGCGGTGGAGATGGTCTGTGGATAATTGTGGGTTTGATCGTGGTTTTTGGAGGGGTAATCGGACTGGCAGAACTGACAGGAATACCGCTGGAAAACTGGTCGACAGGGATAATACTTTTAGTGATGTTTCTTCTGTTTCTGTTGTTTGGAGTGATTATTCTTTTGTCTTATTAAGAATAGAAAGAATATTCAGCATAAAAACACCACAAAAAAGAAAAAAAGATTGACAATCAAGTATACTTGAATGTTATCATAAAAGTAAACAAAAAAGAAAGAAGGGTTTTTACAATGAGTGTTGATGTAACAAAAATGCCGAAACTCGGTTTCGGGCTGATGAGACTGCCGGAGAAGGACGGGGAACTGGATCTGGAGCAGCTTTGTAAGATGGTGGATGCGTATATGACATCCGGAATGAACTATTTTGATACCGCATATATGTACTGCGGAGGAAAATCCGAGAGCATTATCAAAAAAGCGCTTGTAGAGCGTTATCCGCGTGACAGCTTTACACTGACAACGAAACTGCCACAATGGATGATGGATGAAGGAATCGACGGAAGAGACCGGATCTTTAATGAACAGCTGGCACGTACCGGTGCGGGATATTTTGATTATTATCTGTTACATAGCGTAGAAGACGGAGCAAACTATGAAGGTTACGTCAAATACGACTGCTTCAACTGGGCGATGAAGAAAAAAGAAGAAGGACTGATCCGTCATTTCGGTTTCTCTTTCCATGGAACACCGGAACTGCTGGATAAAATTCTCTCCGAGCATCCGGAGGTAGAGATCGTACAGATCCAGATGAATTATGCAGACTGGGAGAATCCGCTGGTACAGTCCGGTCGACTGTATGAGGTTCTTCGCAGATACAACATGCCTTTCCTGGTTATGGAGCCTGTCAAAGGCGGTTCTCTTGCCAGTGCGTCTCCGGAAGTAGAGGCAGAGATGAAAAAGATCAAACCGGACGCTTCCGTAGCATCCTGGGCACTGCGCTTTGCGGCATCTCTTCCGGGCGTTGCCACAGTATTGTCCGGCATGTCCAACGAAGAGCAGATGAATGACAACCTGAAGACATTTACCAACTTCGAACCACTGTCAGAAGAAGAGCGGAAAGTAATCGAAAAAGCACAGGATGAACTGAAGAAAAATCCAACCGTTCCATGTACTTCCTGCCGGTACTGCTGCGATGGATGTCCACAGCAGATTTCTATCCCGGATGTCTTCCGTGCGTTAAATACCATCCGTCTGTATGGAGAAAAAGATCGTGCACAGTCTTATTATGAAAAACTGACACAGACTTCCGGAAAAGCAGGTGACTGTATCCAGTGTGGCCAGTGTGAGAGTGTCTGTCCGCAGCACTTGTCCATCATTTCATTACTGGAAGAAGCATCGGAAAAACTTGACAAATAATAAAAAACAGTTCATCCATGCCCGAAAAGCGTGATAGATGCGTTAAATATGTTTTCTGTATTGCTTTTTGTTGTGGAAAATGTTAATATGTTAGCAAATGAACACGAAACAAAGAATACCTGCAGAGGTGGGAAGACGCACTGCAGGTATTCTTCTGCAACAGAAAGGAACAACATATGAAGACAACACTGATTATCATGGCAGCGGGGATTGGTTCACGGTTCGGAACAGGAATCAAACAGCTGGCAAAGATGTCGGACAACGGAGAGATCATCATGGATTACTCGATCTATGATGCAAAAGAAGCAGGATTTGACAAAGTGGTTTTTGTAATCCGTAAAGATATTGAAGAAGAGTTCAAAGCGGTGATCGGAAACCGTATCGGTTCTCAGATCGAAGTGGAATATGTATATCAGGAACTCACTGATCTGCCGGAAGGCTTTACTGTTCCGGAAGGACGTAAAAAACCATGGGGAACAGGTCAGGCAGTACTGGCGTGCAAGGACGTAGTAGAAGAGCCGTTTGTGATCATCAACGCAGACGATTACTACGGAAAAGAGGCTTTCGTAAAACTGCATGATTTTCTGGTAAATGGGAAGCAGGAAGGCGAAGTCCTGAATATGGCAATGGCAGGATTTGTCCTGAAAAATACTGTCAGCGAGAACGGAGCAGTTACCCGTGGGATCTGTACCGTGGATGGCGATGATATGCTGACTGACGTTCTGGAAACATCCGGTATTGCAATCGAAGCAGATGGAACGGTAGTCTGTGACAGAGAAGAAGTAAAGTCCTGGATCACACCAGATGTTCACGTGTCCATGAATATGTGGGCTGCTTATCCGGAATTTCTGGACAAGCTGGAGAGCGGATTTGCAGAATTCCTGAAAGATGAATCCGGAGATCCGTTAAAGAAAGAATATCTGATCCCAATCATCGTGGATGGTCTGTTAAAACAGAACAAAGCGACAGTGAAGGTGCTGGAGACACAGGACAAATGGATCGGAATTACTTATAAAGAAGATACAGAGCTGGCACAGGCAGGCTTCCGTGAAATGATTCGTTCCGGTAAATATCCGGCAAAGCTGTGGGATTGATTTTGAGAAAGTAAAAGAGAAAATGACAAAGCATCAGGGTGAAAATCGGAGATGTGGGAAGTCCCAGAATCTGATTTTAATCTGGTGCTTTTTCAGTTGCGTGGATAACGGGTCAAAGTCCGTTCGGTTTCTGAGCTCTTCCGGAATTTTACAAAAGTTCAGGAATCCGCATGGCTGTAAAAGTGAGACAAAAAGGCAGAAAAAGAAAAGGGATGACATTTTGGCAGAGTTTGTATATAATAGAGGAAGTGTCAGCGAGATGAAAACGGAAAAAACGAAGGAAACAGGAGAACAGAAAATGAAAGCATATGATTATGTTGTAGTAGGAGCCGGTCTGTACGGCGCCGTATTTGCCCGGGAAGCGGTGAAAAAAGGGAAAAAGGTGCTGGTGATCGACAAACGCCCAAACATCGCGGGAAATGTATATACGGAGCAGATGGAAGGGATTCATGTACATAAATACGGTGCCCATATTTTCCATACCAACAATAAAAAAGTGTGGGACTATGTGACATCTTTTGCGGAATTTAACCGCTTTACGAACTCCCCGGTGGCAAATTACAAGGGTGAGCTGTACAGCCTGCCGTTTAATATGTATACCTTCAATAAGATGTGGGGTGTGGTGACACCGGAAGAGGCAGCAGCCAAGATCGAAGAACAGAGACAGGCAGCAGGCATCACCGAGCCGAAGAATCTGGAAGAGCAGGCGATCTCTCTGGTTGGAACAGATATTTATGAGAAACTGATCAAGGGTTACACACAGAAACAGTGGGGACGTCCGTGTACGGAGCTTCCGTCATTTATCATCCGCCGTCTGCCGGTGCGTTTGACTTTTGATAACAACTACTTCAATGCGCTGTATCAGGGAATACCGGTAGGGGGTTTCACAAAGATGGTTGCCAATATGCTTGAAGGTATCGAGGTAGAACTTGGTGTGGATTATCTTGAGAAGAAAGAGTATTATGACAGTCTGGGAGAAAAAATCGTATATACCGGACCGATCGATGCATATTTTGCATATGAACTGGGTACACTGGAATACCGTTCGGTACGATTCGAGACAGAGGTACTGGACAAACCGAATTTCCAGGGAAATGCAGCTGTGAACTACACAGATGCAGAGACTCCATGGACACGAATCATCGAACATAAATGGTTTGAGTTCGGAAAAGATGAGAATGGTCAGGAACTTCCGAAGACAGTCATCAGCCGGGAATACAGCTCCGAGTGGAAACCGGGCGATGAACCTTATTATCCGGTCAATGATGAAAAGAACGGAAAACTCTATGAAGAATATAAGAAACTTGCTGAGAAAGAAAATGATGTGATTTTCGGCGGCAGACTGGGTGAATATAAGTATTATGATATGGATGCGGTGATCGCAGCGGCACTGGATATGAGTGAGAGAGAGCTGGGATAATTGCATTCTGGTTATGACAGACATTTATGTATAAATATCTGAGGAAAACTAAAAACAGTGTAGTACAATGTTTGATTTCAAACCGTACTACACTGTTTTTAGATAAACAATATATCATTTGCGTCGATAATCAGACACACTCTAGAACTCAATCTCCTTCAGATACCGTGCCACAGCATCCTGCCAGGTAGGAAGCGGCTCGAATCCGTTTTCTACGAGTTTGGATTTGTCCAGGCGGCTGTTGAACGGGCGTTTTGCTTTGGATACGCCGTATTCAGCAGTGGTAATCGGAGCGACGGACACGCGGTCTTCGGAATACTCCTCACGTCCCATTGCGACAGCCTGACGGAAGATTTCTTTTGTGAAATCATACCAGCTGATATAGCCGCCCTCGTTGGTTGCGTGATAATAACCGTATTTCTCTGTCTCGATCATGTCGACCAGCAGTCGTGCCAGATCGTAGGTATAGGTAGGAGTACCGATCTGATCGGAAACAACGGTCAGCTTGTCGTGTGTCTTTGCTACGTTCAGCATGGTCTTGATAAAGTTTTTTCCGTTCTTACCGAATACCCATGCGATACGCACGATAAAATATTTATCCAGAGTGGAAGATACCGCAAGTTCTCCGTCCAGTTTGGTCTGTCCGTATACATTTAACGGTTTGTAATCCTTGCAGTCCGGCTGCCACGGTTCGGTTCCCTGTCCGTCAAATACATAGTCGGTGGAAATGTAAACCATTTTTGCATCCAGTTCTTTGCAGACAGAAGCGATATTAGCAGTTCCATCTACGTTAATAGCCTTTACTTTAGCCTGTTTGTCTTCATCCTCTGCCAGATCAACAGCAGTCCATGCAGCGCAGTGAACGACAACATCCGGGTTGATCTCGGTAAGGGTCTTACAAACAGCTTCTTTGTCTGTGATATCCATGGCAACGTAAGGCATGGTTGTGACCGGGCTTTCGTCCTGTACACCGCTGTAGGAAGGAGCGATATCACTTCCGATTCCTTCATAACCTCTTTTTGCCAGTTCATTCATCACATCGTGTCCCAGCTGTCCGGCAACACCTGTTACAAATACTTTCATATTGTTCTCTCCATAGTCTATCTGCCGTAGCTGCGAAGCTAGTACAGCGAATATTAAGTAACCGCCATATTGACTTGTCTGATTTTTCATCTGCTGCGTTGTCGTCAATCGTCGTAGCCACCGCTACGCCTCATTCCTCCGCCTTGCAGATGAAGAAATCATCCTGCGTCAATATAGCAGATACTTAATTTTCGCTGTACTAGAGTATATGCCTGGCAGAACGGCAGATTTTAAATGATTTATTAGTTCTGTGTCACGGTACGCACCGGCAGGAATTAGCGGTTTGCGTACATTTTCTCATAGTAGTTCTGGTATTCACCGGAGATGATGGTTTCCCACCATTCTTTGTTATCCAGATACCACTGAATGGTTTTTTTGATACCGTCTGCGAATTTGGTTTCCGGCAGCCAGCCCAGTTCGTTGTGGATCTTGGTCGGATCGATGGCATAACGCATGTCATGACCTTTTCTGTCAGATACATAGGTGATCAGGCTTTCCGGTTTACCCAGTTCTTTACAGATGATTTTTACGATATCGATGTTTTTCATCTCATTGTGACCACCGATGTTATATACTTCGCCGACACGACCGTTGTGGATGATCAGGTCGATCGCTTTGCAGTGATCTTCTACATACAGCCAGTCACGGACATTTTCACCTTTTCCGTATACAGGAAGTGGTTTGTCATTCAGTGCATTGGCGATCATCAGCGGAATCAGTTTTTCCGGGAAATGATACGGTCCATAGTTGTTGGAGCAGCGGCTGATGGTAACAGGCAGACCATAAGTACGATGGTAAGCCAGAACCAGAAGGTCAGCACCTGCTTTGGAGGAGCTGTACGGGCTGCTGGTGTGGATCGGAGTCTCTTCGGTAAAGAACAGGTCCGGGCGATCCAGAGGCAGATCTCCGTATACTTCATCGGTAGATACCTGATGATATCTCTTGATACCGTATTTTCTGCAGGCATCCATCAGGACAGCAGTACCTTTGATGTTGGTATCAAGGAATACTTCTGGATTCTCGATGGAACGGTCTACGTGGCTTTCTGCTGCGAAGTTTACAACCATATCCGGATGTTCTTCTTCGAACAGTTTGTATACAGCTTCACGGTCTGTGATGCTTTCTTTTACAAAACGGAAGTTCGGGTTGTCCATAACAGGAGCCAGAGTGGACAGGTTACCTGCATAAGTCAGGCAGTCCAGGCATACGATCCGATAATCCGGGTATTTTTTCAGCATATGGAAAATAAAGTTGCTTCCGATAAATCCGGCACCGCCGGTAACAATAATATTCATAACATTTCTCCTTTTGGGTGCCAGGCACCATTAAAAATTTAATAACAAATCCGGGAACGCAGCGGTATTAGCGGCGTGCATCCAGATATTTGCCGTTCAGAACGTCCATCAGATACTGACCGTACTGATTTTTTTTCAGCAGTTCGTATACTTTCAGAACTTCTTCTTTTGAGATCCAGCCGTTTAAGTAAGCGATTTCTTCTAGACACGCGATTTTTCTGTGCTGGTGAGTTTCCATGGTTTTTACAAAATTGGTAGCGTCTACCAGACTCTCATGTGTACCGGTATCCAGCCAGGTAAATCCCTGTCCCAGAAGTTCTACATTTAACTGTCCTTCTTCCAGATAGATGCGGTTCAGATCGGTGATCTCCAGTTCGCCACGTGCGCTTGGTTTCAGATTCTTAGCGTATTCCACTACTTTATTGTCGTAGAAATACAGACCGGTCACACAGTAATTGCTCTTCGGATGTTCCGGTTTCTCTTCGATGGAGATGGCTTTTCCTTCACTGTCGAATTCTACGATACCGAAACGCTCCGGATCGTCCACGTAATAACCGAAGACAGTAGCACCTTTTCCGGTTTTTGCATTTTCTACCGCTGCGTGCAGACGTTTGGTCAGTCCGTGACCGGCGAAAATGTTGTCACCCAGAACCATAGCTACAGAGTCATCACCGATGAATTCTTCTCCGATGATGAATGCCTGTGCCAGTCCGTCTGGACTTTCCTGTACAGCATAGGACAGATTCACACCGAACTGATGACCGTCGCCTAACAGCTCTTTGAAACGCGGGGTATCCTGCGGGGTGGAGATGATCAGGATATCACGGATGCCTGCGTTCATCAGAACAGACATCGGATAGTAGATCATCGGTTTGTCATAGATGGGAAGTAACTGTTTGGAAGTTACCATGGTCAGAGGATAAAGGCGTGTGCCGGATCCTCCTGCTAAAATGATTCCTTTCATGAGTATTCTCCTTTCAGATCATTTGTTTTTCAGTTCCGTATCCTAAGATGATACCATTATAAAAGGTGACCTTAGGTCACCTTCAAGCATTTTTTTAAAATTTTGGTAAAATTGTTGGTTTTTACTTATAGGACAGAGAAAAACAGAGGGGAAATTTAGTAATTGCAAATAAAAATCCCGGCATCTTTTGTGATATGCAATCCTTTTTCTGTTTTTTTCTTTACAAAGGAACGAAATTCTTTGTAGTGGTCAAGCAGGTACCGGTTCTGATTGCCGTGGCAGGAGAGAATATAGGAGATCAGAGGCTCCGGGTCGGATACCAGAAGACCGTCCTCATAAGAGATCCATTCCACACGGGAAAACCAGGGTTCGAGCACGTGTGCGCCGTTTTCACGACCGAATTTTTCATATAATTTGTTGGCGGAGAGCACGATCCGCTCATCAAACCGGCTGACCAGCTGACTGATTTCCTTCATATGAGAGTTGCCATAGGTACTGCATAAGAACCGCCCACCCGGTTTCAGTACCCGCCGGACTTCTTTACACACATTTTCCAGATTGTCACAGTAGAATAGCACGTGGTTGGCGATCACGAGATCATAGTTTTCAGAAGCTGCCGGAATCTTTTCACAGTCAAAAGCAGCGAAAGAAAACCGGGAATCTCTGGCTCCCAGTGCACGTCTTGCATCACGCAGCATCCCGTCGGAGATGTCGGAGAGGGTAAGGTGGATGTTCTGAGGAAGCAGAGAGATGTTTTGTTTCCATAAAGCACCGTCCCCACATCCCAGTTCCAGAACGTTCATGCCGGACTGCAGATGGCACTGTGAATAGATCCACGGAAACCATCCTTCTTTATTTATAGAGTATAAACTGTGCAGCTTGATTCGGGCTGCAATGTTAGTTGCGTTCTGATACTGATTCTTCATACTCTTTTCCATACCGGTCAGATGGATCAGATCAAGCATCTGGTTCCAGTCGATGGTGTGCTGGGTCTGGATTGCATCGGAAGTATCCTGAATCGCCTTCTCCACCAGCTGTAATTGTTCAATCCGGTCGCGCACCAGTTTCAGCTGTACATCCAGAGAATCCCGCATAAAATGATAGTCCGTATCATTGATCGTCATATCCCGAATATCATCCAGCGAAAATCCCAGAAACTTCAACAACAGGATCTGCTGCAGCCGCGCTAGATCCTCATCCGTGTAAAACCGCGCACCGGCATCACTTACATAGGAAGGTTTTAAAATATTCTGTTTATCATAATAACGGATCGTCCGAAGCGTCACATGCGCCATACGGGCAAATTCCCCGGAAGAGTAGTAGCCCTCTTTTTTCATAGATTATACGCCTTTCTGTGTATGAAAAAATAATTACGAAAATAGATAAAAACAGTATAGCAGACGGGGGGAGAGAAAGCAAATTGGTCTTTTTCGATAAAAACGATAAAAACGAAAACTCCCGTGTGATAAAAAACAAAAATAGCAGGAAATAGGGAGAAATATTCGTGACAAAACAACAGACTGATGGTAGAATATTCCAGATAAGGGGTGTCATGGGGCATGCCTGCTTTTTGATTTACGCGAGCAACGAGCCAAAGTCCGTGCTTGCACGAGACCTTGGCGACTGCCGCGATAACGAGCGCCAGCGAGTGTACACGAGCAACAAGTCAAAGTCCGTGCATGCACGAGACCTGGGCGACTGTCGCGATAACTTGAGAAACTCGCGGAGCGTGTTTCTCATAGTTTATTTGAGCTACAAGTCAGAATCTGACCTCGTATGAAACCTTGATGATCGTCACGACAACGAGTAAAATTTTCGGAGTGTATTTTATCTCGTTTTGGAGAAGGTTTTATGGAGATAGGGCATCAGGAAGCATTGTGGCCGGGATGCATGGCACATTCTTATAAAAGTATATTTAAAGACAGAATAAACAGGACAGAAGGGGGATTTATGCTGGGAAACGTAAGGAAAAAATTTATTGGAGACAAGCAGTTTTATAAGATGGTACTTGCCATCGCCATACCGATCATGATCCAGAACGGAATCACAAACTTTGTAAGCCTGCTGGACAACATCATGGTTGGTCAGATCGGAACGGAGCAGATGTCAGGGGTTGCGATTGTCAATCAGCTGATCTTTGTATACAATCTGTGCATCTTCGGCGGGGTGTCCGGTGCGGGAATCTTTACCGCGCAGTATTTTGGACAGAAAGATGATGAAGGTATCCGCCATACCTTCCGGTTCAAATTATGGGTATCCGCGATTCTGACTGCACTGGTTATTGTGATTTTTATCATCAGTGGAGAAAGCCTGATCCAGATCTATCTGAACGGCAGCAGCGATGGCGGCGATCTGGCGGCTGCACTTCGCTATGGAAGACAGTACATGCTGGTGATGTTATGCGGACTGCCGGCCTTTATGATGGTACAGACATATGCGAGTACGCTTCGCGAGTGCGGAGAGACGATGGTGCCGATGAAAGCCGGTGTGACAGCGGTTCTGGTGAATCTGGTATTTAACTATCTGCTGATCTACGGAAAATTCGGTTTTCCAAAACTGGGCGTTGTCGGTGCTGCAATTGCAACGGTACTTTCCAGATATGTGGAGATGGCGATCGTTTTAGTCTGGACACACAAGCATAAGGAAATCAATACCTATATCGTCGGGCTTTATAAGACGATGAAGATTCCCGGATATCTGATAAAGAAATTTATCATCAAAGGCTCTCCGCTGCTTTTCAACGAGACACTGTGGGCGGCCGCGCAGGCTACACTGATGCAGTGTTATTCGGTGCGCGGGCTGAGCGTAGTAGCGGCGTTCAATATTGCGAATACGATTGCAAACTTATTTAATGTAGTATTTATCGCCCTGGGTGATTCGGTAGCCATAGTGGTAGGACAGAGGCTGGGTGCCGGCAAGATGGATGAGGCAAGGGATCTGGACAACAAGATGATCGCCTTTTCTGTGATGTGCTGTACCGGTGTTGCGATTGTGATGTTCCTGATTGCGCCGCTGTTTCCACAGCTGTATAACACTGACAGTACGACAAGACATCTGGCAGAATACCTGATCATGACACAGGCAGTCTTTATGCCGCAGAATGCATTCCTGCATGCGACATATTTTACCCTGCGTTCCGGTGGCAAGACAGTGGTCACGTTCTTTTTCGACAGCGTCTTCGTGTGGATCGTCAGCGTGCCGATCGCCTTTGTGCTGAGCCGGTTTACCGGTTTGTTTGTAGTAGTGATTTTCGCATGCGTCAATATTGCAGACTGGATCAAATGCGTGATCGGCTTTGTACTGGTTAAGAAAGGCGTCTGGTTGCAGAATATTGTGTCGCAGAAAGAATGATAAACAGTGTCGGGCATGGTGAACAATAAAAAGAAAAATAGCAGAAAAATAAGACTTGCAATTTAAAATATGGTAGTGTATAATATTTGACGTATGAATAAACGAGATGGTCCTCTGTTACAAAAGGTATTAAGAACATCCAGGAACAAAAGGAGAAAAAAGATGAACGAAATTATTAAAAACATCGAAGCTGCTCAGCTGAAAGCAGAAGCACCGGCATTCAACGTTGGTGACACCGTAAAAGTTTATGGTAAAATCAAAGAAGGAAACCGCGAAAGAATTCAGATCTTCGAAGGTATCGTAATTAAAAAACAGGGCGGAAGCTGCCGTGAAACTTTCACAGTAAGAAAGAACTCTAACGGTATCGGCGTAGAAAAAACATGGCCGCTGCATTCTCCGAACGTAGAGAGAGTAGAAGTAGTAAGACGTGGTAAAGTAAGACGTGCAAAACTGAACTACTTAAGAGACCGTGTTGGTAAAGCAGCTAAGGTAAAAGAACTGGTAAAATAATTCACAGGTAGAGGAGCAGGGGCAAATACATCATGTACTTGCCCCTGTTTCCGTTTACGCGGGCAATGAGTCAAAGTCCGTGCTTGCACGAGGTCTTGACGACTGCCACGATAATGAGTAAATTTTGCGAAGAGTATGTTATCTCGTTATCGCGTTACTGTGGGAAAACTCTGAGGCAAATGAATATGGGATTTTTTAAAGCAAGGTATGTAAGAGACTATGTGGCAGCTGCCAAGTTAAAAGCAGCTGTTATCTGGGCGGCAGAGATCGCAGCGGTGCTTATCCTCGGCATTGTACTGGCGGTTGGTTATGGAAAAATCACCGTTATGCAGGAAGGTTCTATGGATCCTACGTTAAATGCAGGAGATGTACTTCTGGTCGATCGCATGGCATACAGATTCAGTACGCCGAAGAGGGGAGATATCATCGTATATAAAACAGGCGATGATAAAAAAGCAAGTACACATATCAAACGGATCATCGGACTTCCGGGAGAGACGATACAGATCAAGGACGGACAGATCCTGATAGACGGGGAGACCTATCAGGAAAACGGCGAATTTCCAGGGATTGAAAATGCAGGAGTTGCTGAGACGAAGGTGGCACTGGACAGCGGAGAGTATTTTGTGCTGGGTGATAACCGGAACAACAGTGAAGACAGCAGATACGCCGATATGGGAAATGTCAAGAAAAGAAATATCATCGGTAAGGTCTGGTTTATTGCGTCACCGTGGAGCAGGTTCGGATTCGTATAGAATGAGGTAAGCAGATGAATTTACAATGGTATCCAGGTCATATGACCAAGGCAAAACGGCAGATGCAGGAAGATCTGAAACTGATCGATCTGATCATCGAACTGGTGGACGCCCGCATCCCGTTAAGCAGCAGAAACCCGGATATTGATGAACTGGGTAAAAATAAGGCAAGACTGATCCTGTTAAACAAATCAGATCTTGCAGATGAAAGATATAACGAGCAGTGGTCCGCGTATTTTCAGAAAAAAGGATTTTACGTGGTAAAAGTGAATGCTAAATCAGGCGCGGGACTCAAGTCTATCCAGGGCGTGATCCAGGAAGCTTGTAAGGCAAAGATCGAGAGAGACAGAAGAAGAGGAATCAAGAACCGTCCGATTCGTGCAATGGTTGTAGGTATTCCAAATGTAGGTAAGTCCACATTTATCAACTCCTACGCAGGAAAAGCCTGTGCAAAGACCGGAAACAAACCGGGTGTGACAAAGGGAAAGCAGTGGATCCGTCTGAATAAGACACTGGAACTTCTGGACACACCTGGTATCCTCTGGCCGAAATTTGAGGATCAGGAAGTGGGAAAACGACTGGCGTTTATCGGATCTATCAAGGACGAGATCCTGAATCTGGAGGAACTGTCTCTGGAACTGCTGGATTATATCCGCACGAATTATCCGGGCCTGTTAAATACCCGTTACGGTATCGAGGAAGAGGGCACACCGGTATCTCTTCTGGAAGCAGTAGCAGATAAGAGAAGATGTCTGATCCGCGGGCAGGAGATCGACTATGCGAAAGCGGCAGGAATCGTGATGGAAGAATTCCGTAACGGTAAGATTGGAAGAATCACACTGGAATTTCCACCGGTTGAGGAGGAAACTGCACATGAAGACCATCCGGGAGATTAAAGAAGAATTACAGGCGGCGTCGGGAACGGAGAGAGAAAAACTTCTGGAATTGTACCGGGAGGATACCCGAAGCGGCGTAGTCAGTCTGGTGAAAAAATACGACCGGGAAAAAGAACTGCTGGAGAAAGAAAAACAGCGGATTGAAGATATGAAAGTCTATGAGAACACCTACAGTCACGTGGGCTGGATCTGCGGCATCGATGAAGCAGGACGTGGCCCGCTGGCGGGACCTGTTGTGGCAGGTGCGGTGATCTTGCCGGAAGACAGCAAGATCCTCTGGCTGAACGACTCCAAGCAGCTGTCAGCAAAGAAAAGAGAAGAACTCTATGATGTGATCATGGAAGAAGCGATCAGCGTTGGTGTTGGGTATGCAAGTCCGGCACGAATCGATGAGATCAATATTTTACAGGCAACCTATGAAGCGATGCGGGAAGCCATCTCAAAACTGGCTGTCAAGCCACAGATCCTGCTAAATGATGCGGTGACGATCCCTCAGATCGAGATTCCGCAGGTGCCGATCATCAAAGGGGACGCCAAAAGCGTTTCAATCGCAGCTGCAAGTATCATCGCAAAGGTCACCAGGGATCGGTTAATGGCAGAATATGATAAGATCATGCCGGAATATGGATTTGCATCTCATAAGGGATACGGATCGAAAAGTCATATCGAAGCGATTCGGCAATACGGTCCGTCGCCGATCCACAGAGCAACATTTATCAAGAACTTTCTGTAATCCGGGATGGATGGAATCACTGATTTTGGATGAAAATGTCTGAAAACAAAACAGATCACGTAATTCAGTTTTCTGCAAAATAAGAGGAAACTATATTTGAATAAAAGAAAAACAGGACAGGAGCAGGAGGTGAAAGCCGCCTGCTTCTTGAAAACACAGAGATACCAGATACTGGAACGAAATTACCGCTGCAAAAAGGGAGAGATCGACCTGATTGCCCGGGAGGGGCAGTATCTGGTATTTGTGGAAGTGAAATACAGATCAACAAACGAAAGCGGTCTGCCGGAAGAAGCCGTAGATCTGCGGAAACAGCGACAGATCTCCCGGGTGGCAGCCTGGTATCTGACAGAGAAAGGTCTGGATATCTATACACCGTGCAGATTCGATGTGGTGGCGATTGAGGGAGAAGAGATCCGGCTTTACCGGGATGCATTTTTCTACCAGGGTTAAAAGAAGAAATCTGGGAGGCAGAAACATCTGCAAATATGGAAAAAAACGGATAGAAAGTCTTTAAAAAAAGATGAAATACAGAAAACAAACAGCCAGTATCAGAAAATAAAACAGTACAGCAGGAGAGCAGATTATGGACATTCATTGGAAACAGGAATATACAGGAGATATGGAAGTCAGACAACGGGACGGTGTAACTTACCTTTCTTATCCAAGACTGGAACGGGAATCCGCCATTGTACACGGTTTCAGCACCCGTCTGGGCGGTGTGAGTGAGGGCTGTCTCGGAAGCATGAATCTCAGCTTTTCCAGAGGTGACAACCCGGAAAATGTACTGGAAAACTACCGGAGAATCGGCAGAGCCATTGGATTTTCGGTAGAAAGCATCGTTACTTCTGATCAGACTCATACGACAAATGTGCGCCAGGTAGGAAAAGAAGACTGCGGATGCGGCGTCCTAACACCACGGACCTTTCACGACATCGACGGGTTGATCACTAACGAGCCGGGTGTAACTCTTGCTACGTTTTACGCCGATTGCGTCCCCTTATATTTCTATGATCCAATCCACAAAGCCATCGGTCTGTCCCATTCCGGCTGGCGGGGAACTGTAGGAAACATCGCAAAAGCAACCGTAGAAGCCATGCAGAAAGCCTATCACACCGACCCGGCAGACCTCATCGCAGCCATCGGTCCCTCCATCTGCCAGGACTGCTACGAAGTAAGCGAAGACGTCATCGAAGAATTCCAACAGGCCTATCCGGGAAATCTCCACAAAAAACTTTTCTACCGGAAACCCAACGGGAAATACCAGCTAAACCTCTGGGAAGCCTGTCACCAGAACCTTCTCGACGGCGGCATCCCCAAAGAAAACATCCTTACTCCAAACATCTGCACCTGCTGCAACCCTGATTTTCTCTATTCCCATCGCGCCTCCCACGGCAAACGAGGAAACCTCGCAGCCTTCCTGGGATTACGATAAAAAGATCAAAAGATCCATATGCATACAAAAAACACTGTGTACGCTCAAATAACCATTATAAAAATGGAAAATTGAGTCATTACACAGTGTTTTTTGCACAAATATAGTTAGTTGAATTGTATGTAGGAATTTGTCACCGATATATGTGCTTTAAACACACATATAAAAATTATCAAACACCTTCCGAGCAGCAATCAAGTTCCCGCCAACACCAGTAAACGACCCTGGGGATCAGGGGCAGGAAACACTTTGTGAGCGGTTAGAGAAAGATTTTAGATCCGGCGCTTAGAAGAACTTGACAGTGAGCGGCTCTCCGCGAACTGGCACGTAGTTCTTCTTAGCGACTAGCTAAAATTTTCTCTGCTCACGTTTCCAGCCCCTGATCCCCAGGGTCGTTTACGTACGTCTTAGAAAAACTCTCCTAAGAAACTCTATTTCTTCTCTTCCCGATTCTTAGCAAGCAATTTCGTAATCTTAGAAGTCGTAGACCGAACCTTCTCAACCGAAACATCATGATTCAGAGTATCCATAATACTTGCCAGATATTTACCCATAGCAGCAGGCTCATAATAAGGACGATCCAACAACTCCGGTGTATGATAATTCAGGTCCGTAGTAATCACTTTATGGATATAACCCTTTTCATAATACTCATCAAACTTCTCCAGTCCATCTGTAAACAGGCCAAACGTAGTACAAACAAATACACGATTTGCATTCCGATCTTTCAGCTGTTTTGCCACATCCAGCATGCTTTCGCCGGAAGAAATCATATCATCAATAACGATCACATCCTTGCCGGCTACAGAGTCGCCCAGGAACTCATGAGCAACGATCGGATTTTTACCATTTACAACGGTAGAATAATCACGACGTTTGTAGAACATACCCATATCAACACCAAGAATATTGGAGAAATATACGGCTCTTGCCATAGCACCTTCATCCGGGCTGATGATCATCAGATGTTCGTTGTCGATCTGCAGATCCGGTACGGAACGAAGCAGCGCTTTCAGAAACTGATAAGTAGGCATGAAATTATCAAAACCGGACAGCGGAATTGCATTCTGTACACGAGGATCATGAGCGTCGAAAGTGATAATATTGGAAACACCCATACTAACCAGCTCCTGCAGAGCCATTGCACAGTCCAGAGATTCACGTTTGCTGCGCTTATGCTGTCTTCCTTCATACAGGAACGGCATAACAACGTTGATACGGTGAGCTTTTCCTGTAGCAGCAGCGATGATACGTTTCAGATCCTGGAAATGATCATCCGGAGACATATGATTTTCATAACCATTTACTTTATAAGTGATACTGTAGTTGGTGATATCGCAAAGAATGAAAAGATCCACTCCACGGATAGATTCGTTGATGACACCTTTTGCTTCACCGGTACCGAAACGAGGGCAGTCACAGTCAATAAGGAAAGATTCCTCTGCATATCCTGACCATGCGATGCCGTTAGTCCGGTGCTCCATAAGCTCTTTACGGAACTGAACCAGATAATCATTGACGGTTTTTCCCAGTTCTTCACAGCCTTTCAGTGCTGCGATCTTAATAGGTGCGACTGGAATGGATTTTTCCAATAAGTCTAAGTTTGCCATAATAACCTCCAAATAAAGTGATTTAACCTGTTGTATTTTACACGATTTTTACAGACATAATAGTTATACCATTAGAAACTAAAGCCCGTCAAGAATATGTAGAATTCTTGTGAAAAATAACGGGAAAAACAGTATTTTTCGGCTTTTCCTTGACAATTCGGGGCGGTTTCTATATAGTAAGGTAGCGGAAAGAACCTGAAAATGTTCGTAAGTGTTCAATACTTGTAACTGTTCAGTACCCTCACGGTTACGAGTCAAAATACCTCGCGGAATATTTCCGGTGGAATAGTTATAATTGTTCTTACCAGGAGAACGGAGAAAGTTGAATGAAAAAAAACAAACATATTATAAAGATGGTTCAGCCCGGGAGTATAGCCGAAGAACTGGAGATCGAACCGGGAGATGAACTGATTTCCATCAATGACCAGAAGATCGAAGATGTTTTCGATTATCATTATCTGGTAAACGATGATTGTCTGACAGTACTGATCCGTAAGACCAACGGGGAAGAATGGGAACTGGAGATTGAAAAAGATTATGAGGAAGATCTGGGGATCGAGTTCGATAATGGACTGATGGATGAATATCGTTCCTGCAGAAACAACTGTATTTTCTGTTTTATCGATCAGATGCCGCCGGGGATGCGGGAAACTTTGTATTTTAAAGACGATGATTCCCGCCTTTCTTTTTTGCAGGGGAATTATGTAACACTTACAAATATGAGTGATCACGATATCGACCGTATCATAAAGTACCATCTGGGGCCAATCAATATTTCTTTCCAGACAACCAATCTCCAGCTTCGCTGTAAGATGCTCCATAACCGGTTCGCCGGGGATATTTTTCCAAAGGTGCAACGGTTATACGAAGCCGGAATTGAAATGAATGGTCAGATTGTTCTGTGTAAAGGCGTGAATGACGGAGAGGAACTGGAACGGAGTATCCGGGATCTCAGCCGGTATCTGCCGCATCTTCGAAGCGTCTCGATCGTTCCTGTGGGACTGAGTAAATACAGGGATGGTCTGTACCCACTGGAGCCATTTACAAAAGAAGATGCTCAAAATGTGCTGGAATGCGTTCACAGATGGCAAAAAATGCTGTATGCTGAATATGGCCTGCATTTTATTCATTGCAGTGACGAATGGTATATCCTGGCAGAGCAGTCCATGCCGCCGGAAGAACAGTACGATGGATATCTGCAGCTGGAAAATGGTGTAGGTATGCTGCGGCTTTTGGATACTGAGATACAGGAGACGGTGCAGGGTCTGGAGGGAAATGACACGCTTCGGCATTTTTCGGTAGCGACCGGAAAACTGGCAGCACCTTATATAGAAAAGAATATTTCGTATGTTCAGGAAAAGTTTCCGAATATTCATGGGACGGTCTATGCGATCCGAAACGACTTCTTTGGTCCGATGATCACCGTATCCGGTCTGATCACAGGACAGGATCTGATCGCACAGCTGAAAGATCAGGATCTTGGGGAACGACTTCTGATCCCGTGCAATATGCTTCGTGCGGGAGAAAATGTGTTCCTGGACGATATTACCGTAGAAGAAGCAGAAGAAGCGTTACAGATAAAAATCACTGTGGTAAATGAAGATGGTGCATCTTTTGTACACGCAGTGGTAGATGATACAATATTGGAAAATCATAAAAGGAGGCAGATCTATGAGCAAGCCGATTGTAGCAATTGTGGGACGACCTAATGTGGGTAAATCCACATTATTCAATGCCCTGGCAGGAGAGACTATTTCCATTGTAAAAGATACACCGGGTGTAACAAGAGACCGTATCTATGCGGATGCAACCTGGTTAAACTACAGTTTTACACTGATCGATACCGGCGGTATTGAGCCGGAGAGCAAGGATGTCATCCTGGCGCAGATGAGAGATCAGGCACAGATCGCGATTGATACCGCAGATGTTATTATTTTTATCACCGATGTGCGTCAGGGACTGGTAGATGCCGATTCCAAAGTGGCTGATATGCTGAGAAGAAGTGGCAAACCGGTACTTCTGGTGGTGAATAAAGTAGATAGCTTTGCAAAATTCATGCCGGATGTATACGAATTCTATAATCTTGGCATCGGTGATCCGATTCCGATCTCCGCATCCAGCAAGTTGGGTATGGGTGATATGCTTGACGAAGTGGTAAAATATTTCCCGACCGAAGAAGAGGAAGAGGAGGAAAATGAGATTCCTCATATCGCTATCGTAGGAAAACCAAACGTAGGAAAATCCTCTATTGTCAATAAATTACTGGGACAGAACCGTGTGATCGTATCAAATGTTGCAGGAACCACCCGTGATGCCATCGATACCAATGTGATGTGGAACGGAAAAGAATATGTATTTATCGATACCGCAGGTCTTCGAAGAAAAAATAAGATCAAAGAAGAACTGGAACGTTACAGTATTATCCGTACCGTAACGGCTGTAGAACGTGCCGATGTGGTCATCGTGGTCATCGATGCGGTAGAAGGGATCACGGAACAGGATGCCAAGATCGCCGGTATTGCTCATGAACGTGGAAAAGGTGTTATCATTGCAGTGAACAAATGGGACGCGGTCGAAAAAGATGATAAAACCATTTACAAATATACAAATAAGGTTCGTGAAGTCCTGGCGTACATGCCGTATGCGGAAATCCTGTTTATCTCCGCTCAGACCGGACAGCGTCTTCCAAAACTGTTCGAGACGATCGATATGGTACTGGAAAATCAGACACTGCGTATCCAGACCGGTGTGCTCAACGAGATCATGACGGAAGCAATCGCGATGCAACAGCCACCGTCAGACAAAGGAAAACGTCTGAAACTGTACTATATGACACAGGTATCCATCAAACCGCCGACATTTGTTATCTTTGTCAATGATAAAGAACTGATGCATTTTTCTTATACCCGTTATCTTGAAAACAAGATCCGTGAAGCATTCGGTTTCAGGGGAACTTCTCTGAAGTTTATCATTCGGGAAAGAAATGGTGAAAAATAAGAATTATTAGATCCGGGGAGGGATATTTATGGAACGGATTCTCTGTGTTCTGATCGGATATATCTGTGGACTTTTCCAGACCTCTTATCTGTATGGAAAAGTACACGGTATCGATATCCGTAATTACGGAAGCGGAAATGCCGGAACGACCAATGCACTGCGTACACTGGGCGCAAAGGCAGGAGCAATCACACTGCTTGGAGACTGTTTTAAATGTGTGGTCGCGGTTGTGATCGTACATCTGATTTTTGGAAAAAGTCATCCGGAGATGATCCGGCTGCTGGGAATGTATGCGGCAGCGGGAACGATCCTCGGACATAATTTTCCGTTTTACCTGAACTTTAAAGGAGGAAAAGGAATTGCTGCCACAGCAGGTCTGCTGTTATCGTTTGATCTGCGGCTGACACTGGTTGCAGCCATTGTGTTCCTTGCGGTATTTTTCCTTACCCACTATGTATCACTGGGATCTCTGCTGGTTTATGTGGTATTTGTGGCAGGTATCATTATCATGGGACAGAACGGACAATTTACGGGAATGAGTCAGGCAAATATTTATGAAATGTATGTGCTTGCCATTTTGCTTGCCATCCTTGCATATTACAAACACTGGCCGAATATTCTGCGTCTGATCCATGGAAATGAAAATAAAACATATCTGAAAAAGAAAAAAGCATAATGGAGGTGTCGTATGAAGAAAATCGGCGTACTGGGAGCCGGAAGCTGGGGAACTGCCCTCACGTGGCTTCTGACAAATAACGGACATGAAGTAACTTTGTGGTCTATCATGGAAGCTGAAGTGGAGATGCTTCGCACAAAAAGAGAACATACTTCCAAACTTCCGGGTGTAAAACTGCAGGAAAGTATTCAGCTGACAAGCAATCTGGAAGAAGCAATGGCAGACAAGGATGTACTGGTACTGGCAGTACCGTCTCCATATACCAGAAGCACCGCACAGAAGATGGCACCATATCTGAAAAAAGGCCAGATCGTTGTCAACGTGGCGAAAGGTGTGGAAGAACATACGCTGATGACCTTAAGTCAGATCATCGAAGAAGAACTGCCGGAAGCAAATGTTGCCGTATTATCCGGTCCGAGCCATGCGGAAGAGGTTGGAAAAGGTCTTCCGACAACCTGTGTGGTGGGAGCGAGAACGAGACAGATAGCAGAATATCTGCAGGAAATCTTCATGAGTCCGGTTTTCCGTGTTTACACAAGTCCGGATGTTCTTGGTATCGAACTGGGAGCGGCCTTGAAAAATGTCATCGCGCTGGCCGCAGGTGTAGCAGATGGTCTTGGCTACGGAGATAACACAAAAGCAGCTCTGATCACCAGAGGAATCGCAGAGATCTCCCGCCTTGGTATCGCAATGGGTGCACATGCGAGAACCTTTTACGGACTGTCCGGTATCGGTGATCTGATCGTTACCTGCGCAAGCGTACACAGCCGTAACCGTAAAGCAGGTTATCTGATGGGCAAGGGATATACCATGCAAGAAGCCATGGATGAAGTCAAGATGGTGGTAGAAGGGGTATATTCTGCGAAGGCAGCACTGGGACTGGCTGAAAAATATGGGGTGGAAATGCCGATTATTGCGGAAGTCAATAAAGTGTTGTTTGAAGATAAGAGCGCTGCGGATGCGGTGAATGAGCTGATGCAGAGAATGAAAAAGGATGAGCTTGGAGTTGAACTCTGGGATGATGAGAAATAGAAAAGTGATGTAAAACGGACGCCCGCCCGGGAATGATTCCCGGGCGGGCTGTTTTTTATATACCTTAATCCTTTAGATCACGAATCCCTGCATATCCTCCGGTATCCCTGCACTTCTGAATTTCTCATCCAGAGCATCGATCGTCTTCATTTCCATGTCGGTCAATTCAAAATCAAAAATATCTGCATTTTCCGCAATCCTCTCAGGATTTACCGATTTCGGAATAGCAGAGATTCCTTTCTGTACCAGCCACCGCAGACCTATCTGTGCCGGAGATTTTCCGTAAGTTTCTCCTATATGAATCATCGTATCTTTTTTGAGATAAGCCCCACGGGCAAGCGGTGCATAAGCCTGTACGACAATACCTCGTTCCTTACAATACTCGTACAGGTCTGACTGATTCCACAGTGGATGATACTCTATCTGATTCACTGCCGGAACGATTCCGGAAGTCTGAAACAGTGCTTCCAGATGGGAAATCTCAAAATTACTTACGCCAATCGCTTTTGCCTGACCGGATTCCCGGATACGCTCCAGCGCCTGCCAGGAATTGATAAAACAACCAGGTACCGGCCAGTGGATCAGATAAAGATCCACATAATCAAGTCCGAGTCGATCCAGACTTCGTTGAAAGGCCCCGTCAATATCTCCGATCCGCTGTGCAGTATTCCATAATTTTGTTGTGATAAAAAGTTCTTTCCGTGGAACAGAAGAAGAACGGATCCCCCGCCCTACGCCCTCTTCGTTTTTATAAGCAGAAGCTGTGTCAATTAACCGATAGCCAAGATCCAGAGCGGTGGCGATAGCGCCTTCCACTTCACCGGGTGCGGTAGCTTTATATACGCCAAGCCCCAGAAGCGGCATGCTGGCATTTGTGTTCAAAGTCAATGATGGGATGTTTGACATGATGTAAACCTCCTCTCGTAACATCCGGCATTTCCGAAAAGCACAAAAATGACCGAAAATCCCAATTTCTGTTCAGTATACCATAGAAATGTGAAATAATTAGGGCGAAAATATTACGAAGCTGTGACATGAAGGTGATACGAAAAATCAAAGACCCTATCCCCGGGATAGGATAAACCATCAACGATACATGTTAACGAATTAACAAAGCAAAGCGTGAAAATCGGAAACTGTGTCATTTCTTACAAAAATCCCCTGTTGTATCTAAAAAAGTACAGCTGAATTTATAAATATTTTGCATAGATTCTATTGAATACCATAGGGAAAAGGAGTATAATAAAACATAATTGACAAAAGATTGTCATATCCCCCATTGGGGGAAAAGCAGAGAAAGGAGTAGGACATGCACTTATTAAAAGATGAGAACGGAAATGTAATTCCACATGGTGATGGCCCTGCCCATAAACATGAGCATGAGCATGACCATGACCATGGATGTGAAGAACATGCATGCGACGGATGCAGTGGCGGTTCTGACAAATGTAAGAACGAATCTGTAGCACTGTTAAACTATATGGTGGATCATAACGAACATCATGCAGCAGAACTCGATCAGATGGCTGACAACCTGGCAAAACTGGGTATGGATACAGCTGCAAAGCAGATCAAAGAAGCAGTAGCTGATTTCCAGAAAGGCAATCTCAGATTGCGTCTGGCACTCACAACAGTAAAAGAAGAGCTGAAAGAGTTTTAATCAGTGTTTTACAGACTGCATATGACATCTTGGTAAAAGGAGGAATAGCAAATGTGTCTGGCTACTGTATATAAAGAAAGCGATGATACCGTCATCTGCCGGAATGTAAGCAAGATTCTGGTAGAGGGTGAAAAAGTTATTATCCGCGATATCATGGGAGAAGAGACCAGCATTGAAGGAAAGATTCTGATGGTCGATCTCGCAAACAGCATTGTAAAATTACAGTGCGATTAATGATAAGGTCATAAGATGTAATAATCTTATAAGATAGATTCTAACTATTCAGTAGATAGTAACTGTGAAGAAACTGAGCAGTTACGATAGATTCTATACTGATAAGGCAGAACTTAATAACAAGAAACTATCAGAAAGGATAAGAAAATGTCACATGTAATTGCAGTCGCAGGAAAAGGTGGAGTTGGAAAAACCACACTGTGTGGACTTCTGATTCAGTACCTCTGCGAACAGAAAAAGGGACCGATTCTGGCAGTGGATGCAGATGCGAATTCTAATCTGAATGAAGTACTCGGCGTAGAGGTAGAAGCTACGCTGGGTGATATCAGAGAAGAAATTGCCAGAGCGGAAACGGCAAAAGAAAATCCGATTCCTGCGGGAGTGAGTAAGGCTGATTATGCTGAGTTCAAATTTAATTCCGCACTGATCGAGGATGATGACTTCGATATGTTGGTGATGGGACGTACCCAGGGAAAAGGATGCTACTGCTTTGTAAACGGACTGTTACAGGCACAGCTTGCCAAACTGCAAAACAATTATCCGTATATGGTTGTGGATAATGAAGCAGGAATGGAACACATCAGCCGCGGAGTTCTTCCGACTATGCAGACCGCTATTTTAGTCAGTGACTGTTCCAGAAGAGGAATCCAGGCAGTGGGACGAATCAAAAAACTGATCGAGGAATGCGATATGCATCCACAGCAGATCGGGCTGATCGTAAACCGTGCGCCGAACGGTGTTCTTAATGAAGGAACCAAAGAGGAGATCGAGATCCAGGGCCTGAACCTTCTGGGTGTGGTTCCTCAGGATGAACTGGTATATGAATATGACTGCGAAGGAAGACCAACCGTTGAACTTCCGGAAGATTCACCGGTTCGAAAAGCGATGAGTGAAATCGTCAAAAAACTGAATTTATAATTCATTATCAATACGGATATTACCGGAGATATTTTTCTCCGGAGTGTCTTCGCCCGGAAGATACACAAAACCACACTTCCGGGTGAAAGAATATATAATAGCCATAAAAGCGGAGAAAAGCGGAGGAATGGCTATAAAACAAAAGGAGGAAAAAAATGAGCGAATTTAAGATGACTACCGTTGAAGAGATGGAAGCAGCCACCAACCGTCTGTTGGAAACGGGAGCAAAAGTAGGAGCTGACGCATGGCAGTTCCGTGTAAAAAACCAGACACCACACTGTAAATTTGGTGAACAGGGTGTCTGTTGTAGAATCTGTGCAATGGGACCTTGCCGTATTACCCCGAAGGCTCCGAGAGGAATCTGCGGATGTGATGCTCACGGTATCGTAGGACGTAACTTCCTGAAATTCACAGCAGCTGGAGCAGCTACTCATTCTGATCATGGTCGTGAGATCTGCCACACTCTGTACTGTGCAGCAGAAGACGGAAACTACAAAGTAAAAGATCCTGACAAACTGATCCGCATCGCAAAAGAATGGGGTGTAGAGACAGAGGGAAAAGATATCTATGATCTGGCTCATGAGATGGCTGAGATCGGTCTGATGGAATATGGTAAACCATTCGGATACCAGAGATTCCTGGACAGAATGCCGGAAGGACAGAAAGAAAAACTGATCGAGAACGAGATTGCACCGCGTGCGATCGACCGTGAAGTTTCCACTTCCTTACATATGGCTCATATGGGATGCTCTTCTCTGCCGGAAGCACTGGTAAAACAGTCTCTGCGTGCCGGTATGGCAGATGGATGGGGCGGTTCCATGATGGGAACAGAGTTCTCTGATGTCCTGTTTGGAACTCCGAAGCCAATCGATACAGAAGCAAACCTGGGTGTTATGGTTGCTGAAAACGTAAACATCGTTGTACACGGACATGATCCGAGCCTTTCCGAGATGATCTGCGAATATGCTGACAGCCCGGAAATGATCGCATACGCAAAAGAAATGGGAGCAAAAGGAATCACCGTATCCGGTGTATGCTGTACTTCCAACGAAGTAGCTATGCGTCGTGGTGTTCCGATGGCAGGTAACTTCCTGCAGCAGGAAAACGTGGTTCTGACAGGTGCATGTGAAGCAATCGTTGTAGACGTACAGTGTATCTTCCCGGCATTAGGACCTCTGAGCAAATGTTTCCATACAAAATTCGTAACAACTTCTCCGATCGCACAGATGCCTGATTCTGAATTTATCCGTTTCAACGCTGAGACAGCAGGAGAAAATGCAAAAGCAATCGTAAAGATGGCAATCGAAAACTTCAAGAACAGAAAACCGGAACTGGTACATATCCCGGATATGAAAGCAAAAGCAACCGTTGGTTATTCTGTAGAAGCAATCGTAAAAACTCTGGATGGAGTTACCAACAGCCAGGTTGACGAAACCGGAACAACAAAACCACTTCTGGAATGTATTACTTCCGGTGTTATCCGTGGTGCCGTTGCTATGGTTGGATGTAACAATCCGAAGATCCGTCCTGACTATGCACATATCGAGCTGATGAAGAAACTGATCGCAAACGATATCGTTGTTATCGCTTCCGGATGTTCCGCGCAGGCAGCAGCAAAAGCCGGTCTGATGGACAAATCTGCGAAAGATATCTGTGGTGCAGGTCTGAAACGTGTATGTGAACTGGCTGATATCCCGCCGGTACTGCATATGGGATCCTGTGTAGATATCTCCCGTATGATGATCCTGGCAGCTGAACTTGCTAAAGATTCCGGTCTGCAGATCAATCAGCTTCCTGTAGTTGGATGTGCTCCTGAATGGATGTCTGAAAAAGCTGTATCTATCGGTAACTACGTAGTAGGAACCGGTATCGATACCTTCCTGGGTGTTGATCCTTACGTATCCGGTTCCAGTGAAATGTGTGAACTGCTGACAGAAGGAACCAGAAAATGGACTGGCGCTGCTTATACAGTAGAAACAGACATCGAAAAACTGACTGATCTGATGATCGAAAGAATCGAAGAGAAGAGAACTGCTCTTGGTATTTAATCGATAAGATCGCTCATCTGTATGATGCCGGGATTTGGAATTACCAAACCTGGCATCGGATACAAATATAATGATAAGGTGGATGACTAATTATGAAGATTGCAGTTACCGGTAAAGGCGGCGTGGGAAAGACAACGTTTGCGGCTACTCTGGCGCGTCTGTATGCGGAAGAGGGGCGGCATGTACTGGCAGCCGATGTGGATCCGGATGCGAATCTGGGACTGGCTCTTGGATTTTCAGAAGAAGAGCTGGATACGATCGTTCCGATCAGCAAGATGAGAAAACTTGTAGAGGAACGTACCGGTGCTGGACCGGATAATCAGTATTACAAGATTAATCCGAAGGTAGACGATATTCCGGATGCATACGGAAAAGTGTGCAACGGAGTAAAACTCCTGGTTCTTGGAACTGTGGAGACTGGCGGTGCCGGATGTGTCTGCCCGGAACATGTGATGCTCAGAAGAATTATTAACAACCTGGTACTTCACAGAGGTGATGTAGTAGTGCTGGATATGGAAGCCGGTCTGGAACATATGGGTCGGGGAACCACAGAAGGTATGGATCAGTTCATCGTAGTGATCGAACCTGGATCAAGAAGTGTACAGACTTACAAGAATGTAAAACGTCTGGCAAAAGATCTCGGTGTGAAACAGGTACACGTGGTTGCCAATAAGATCCGGGATGAAAAAGATGAAGAATTTGTAAAAACACATATTCCGGCAGAAGATCTGCTGGGATTCATTCACTACAACACGGAGATTATGGATGCGGACCGTCAGGGCTGTTCTCCATACGACTACAGCAAATCGGCAGTAGACGAGATCCGTAAAATCAAAACGACCATCGACAAAATCGATGATTGCAATAAATAATCTAGGAGGAAAAGACATTGACATTATTTGAAAGAGTATTCAATGGAAATGATGCTGTATACGGTCTGACTGAACAGGCAATTGATGCAGCAATTGCACAGCATGGTGAAGAGAAAGCAGTCAGCTTTCCAAACACTGCTTACTGCCTGCCTTGCTATTACGCTGTAACAGGTGTAAAGGTTACTAATCTGAAAGAATTAAAGGAAGCACTGGGAGTTGTTAAAACTCTTATGACAAGAGAACCTCGTCTGAATGACGCTTTTATGTCTGGGGTTGCTACAGCACTGTGTGCGGAATTTATCGAAGCTTTAAAATATATTGACGGCGCTACTCCATACGAAGAGCCATTATACGGACATCTGGCAGATGCAGTGATCCGTGAACTGGGTGTACCGCTTGTAACAGGTGATATCCCTGGTGTAGCAGTTATCCTGGGATCCGCTCCTACAGTAGAAGAAGGTGTTGCACTGGTAAAATCTTATCAGGCACAGGGTATCCTGGTAACACTGGTAGGTGGTATCTGTGATCAGGTAGCAGAAGCAGGTATGGCTACCGGCGCAAACGTACGTGTTATCCCGCTGGGTAAAGATGTAACAGCAGTTATTCATGTAGTATCCGTAGCTTTGAGAGCAGCTCTGATCTTCGGTAACGTAACACCTGGTGATGCTAAGACTCTGATGGAATACACCATGCAGCGTGTACCGGCATTCGTTAACGCATTCGCTCCTCTGGATGACGTAATCGTAGCTTGTGGTGCAGGTGCTATCGCACTGGGATTCCCGGTTATCACAAACGAAACAGAAAACATTGCACGTGTTCCGAAGAGCCTGATCGTTCAGGAAGATGTAAGCAAATTCAATGCAACATCTCTGGAAGCTCGTGATATCAAGATCAAGATCACAAACATCGATATCCCGGTAGCATTCGCATCCGCATTCGAAGGAGAAATCATTCGTCGTGGTGATATGCAGGTTGAGTTCGATGGTTCCCGTGTTGACTGTGCTGAGCTGGTTCATACTGTTGATGCCAGTGAGATCGAAGATCATAAGATCACAGTTGTAGGACCGGAAGTAGACGACATGGAACTGGGAAGTAAAAACAGCATTGCATATGTTGTTAAAGTTGCCGGTAAAAACATGCAGCCTGACTTTGAACCGGTTATCGAGCGTAAATTCCATAACTACATCAACTGTATCGAAGGTGTATACCATACCGGACAGAGAGATATGCAGCGTATCCGTATCAGCAAAAACGCATTTGCTGCAGGATTCCGTCTGAAACATATCGGTGAAGTTCTGTATGCTTCCGTTAAAAATGAATTTGAAGCAGTTGTTGACAAATGTGAAGTTGTTATTTACACAGATCCTGCAGAGTGTACAAGAATTCGTCACGAAGTTGCTATCCCGACATTCAACAAACGTGATGATCGTCTGAAAAATCTGACAGATGAATCTGTAGATGTATATTACAGCTGTATCCTGTGCCAGGCATTCTCCCCGAGCCACGTATGTGTGGTTACACCGGAACGTCTTGGACTGTGTGGTGCCGTTTCATGGCTGGATGCAAAAGCTACCAACGAGCTGGATCCGAACGGACCTTGTCAGGTAATCACAAAAGAGCGTCCGATTGATGAAAGAATCGGTGAATATGAAGACGTTAACGAAGCTGTTAAGAGACTGTCTCAGGGTGCTCTGGAAGATGTATCCCTGTACTCTATCATGGAAAAACCAATGACATCCTGTGGATGCTTCGAGTGTATCTGTGGTATCGAGCCATTCTCCAACGGTGTATGTATCGCCAACCGTGAGTATGCCGGCATGACTCCTCTGGGAATGACCTTCCCTGAACTGGCTTCCATGACAGGTGGTGGAGTTCAGACACCTGGATTCATGGGACACGGAAAACACTTCATCGGCTCTAAAAAGTTTATGAAAGCAGAAGGTGGTATCGAACGTATCGTATGGATGCCGAAAGAACTGAAAGAATTCGTAGCAGACAGACTGAACCAGACAGCAAAAGAACTGTATGGTATTGATAACTTCACAGATATGATCGGTGATGAGACTGTAGCTACAGATCCGGAAACTCTGGTAGAATTTTTAACAGAAAAAGGTCATCCGGCACTTGGAATGGACCCGATGATGTAATATAATTAGTAATGGAAGAAAGTGGCTGACAAATGCCTGGCATTTTTCTATGCCAAATGTCAGAGGATTGTCAGCCATAAATAAATATTAAGGAGGCTAATGAGAATGCCGTTTAATCGTAAACCACAGAAATTTAATGCATCTATCAAAGAAGTAACAATTGGATGCGGTGAAAAAGCAGTCACATTAGGAGGGGAAAATGTTTATCCTTTCTACTCATTTGATGGAGAAATCACCAATGCACCAAAAGTAGCCGTTGAAATTTCCGATATGGGAGTTCCGGAAGTAGCAGGTCTGAAAGCTTACTATGAAGGATGTTCTACCATGGCTGAAATCGCAAAACGCGCTTCTGAAATGGAAGGTGCTGATTTTGTTTGCCTGCGTCTGGAAGGCGGAGATCCGAACGGAGCAAACAAATCCGTAGACGAACTGATTGCAGTTGTAAAAGAAGTTGCAGATGCAATCGACGTACCGTTAGCTGTAGAAGGCTGCAAAAACGTAGAAAAAGATGGAGAACTTCTTCCCAAAGTTGCGGAAGCACTGCAGGGCAAAAACGCTCTGATCCTTTCTGCAAGAGAAGAAGATTATAAATCTGTTGGAGCAGCAGCAGGTCTTGCTTACGATCAGAAAGTAGGAGCTGAATCTGCAGTAGATATCAACCTGGCAAAACAGCTGAACGTAGTTACTACTCAGCTGGGTGTTAAACCGGAAAGCATCGTTATGAATGTTGGTTCTGCAGCCGTTGGATATGGTTATGAATATGTAGTATCTACTATGGACCGTATCAAAGCAGCAGCGCTGTCTCAGAGTGATGCCATGCTCCAGATGCCTATCATTACACCAGTATCTTCCGAAACATGGAATGTAAAAGAATCCATGGCTTCCGAGGAAGATATGCCGGAATGGGGACCAGTAGAAGAACGTGCAATTTCTATGGAAATCATGACCGCAGCAGCCGATCTGGCCTGTGGATCTGATGCCGTAATTTTAATGCATCCTCAGTCTGTAGCAACCATTTCTAAAATGATTAAAGAATTAGTTTAAGTGTAAGCGATAGAACAGGAGGATAAAAACTATGGCATTATCAGGTATTCAGATTTTTAAAATGTTACCAAAGAAAAACTGTAAAGAATGTGGATGCCCTACTTGTATGGCATTCTCTATGAAAGTAGCACAGGGCGCACTGAAAATCGAACAGTGTCCACACGTTTCTTCGGAAGCTCTGGAAGCTCTGTCTGAAGCTACTGCACCGCCAATGAAGACCATCAAAGTCGGAACAGGCGAAGGAGAGTACACACTGGGTGGAGAAACCGTTCTGTACAGACATGAGAAAACATACGTAAACAAAACAAGATACGCAGTATCTCTGTGCAGCTGCATGGACGATGCTACTATCGATGCTAAGATCGCAGCTATCCCGGCAGTAGATTACGAACGTATCGGTGAGCGCATGCATCTTGAGATGATCTATGTTAACTATGGCGCTGAAGCCGGTGCAGACAAATATCTGGAACTGGTGAAAAAAGCTGTTGCTACCGGAAAAACTCTGGTACTGGGTTGTGACGACGTTGAAGTTGCAAAAGCAGCTCTGGAAATCGCAAAAGCCGGAAAACCGATTCTGAATGGTGCAAATGCTTCCAACTACGAAGCAATGAATGCTCTTGCAAAAGAAGCAGATGTTGTTTTAGGTGTAAGCGGCGCAAACCTGGATGAAATCTATGACACTGTTGCAGCTCTGGAAAAAGCAGGAAATAAAAACCTGATAATCGATGCAACAGGAGCTTCTCTCAAAGAGACTTATGCAAACGCAGTACAGATTCGTCGTGCAGCACTGAAAGATCAGGACAGAACTTTCGGTTACCCGACTATCGTAAATACATCCAAACTGGCTGTAAAAGACAAATATATGCAGGAAGCACTGGTTTCCCTGTTCACAATGAAATACGGTTCTATCGTAGTTGTTGACGAACTGGGATATGCAGAAGCTCTGCCTCTGTTTGGTCTGCGTCAGAACGTATTTACCGATCCTCAGAAACCAATGAAAGTAGAACCGGGTCTGTATCCACTGAACGGTGCAGATGAGAATTCTATCTGTCTGACAACTGTAGACTTCGCACTTACATATTTCATCGTATCCGGCGAGCTGGAAAGATCAGGAGTACCTGTAAACCTGATCATCAACGATGCAGGTGGACTTTCCGTACTGACATCCTGGGCAGCAGGTAAGTTCTCCGGTACATCCATCTCTACTTTCGTAAAAGAAAACATCGAAGGTAAAGTAAAATCCAGAAAACTGATCATTCCTGGTAAAGTTGCCGTTCTGAAAGGTGATCTGGAAGCAAAACTTCCTGGATGGGAGATTATCGTAGCTCCTCTGGAAGCAGTACAGCTGGTTAAATTCCTGAAAGATATGAAAGAAGCAGGCGAACTGTAAGATTTCTGATTCCTCAGGAATACCGGACATGTGAAGAAAGACCGGAATCCTCCTCGCGGGGATTCCGGCAAATAAATATAATTAAAGGAGACACACACTATGGCAAAATTTGTAACAATTGGTGAGAGACTTTCCACCACAGCTCCGGCAGTAAACAAAGCATTTATGGAAAGAGATCCTGAACCGATCCTGAAAAGAGCAAAACAGCAGCTGGATGCTGGTGCTGTATATCTGGATGTAAACATCGGACCTGCTGACGGATACGGCGAAGATCTGATGAAATGGGCAGTACAGTTACTGCAGAGCGAATTCGATAACGTTCCGCTGGCACTGGATACTTCCAACAAAGCAGCTATCGAAGCTGGTATCTCTGTATACAACCGTTCCAAAGGAAAACCAATCGTAAACTCTGCAGATGCAGCTGGAAGAATCGAGAACATCGACCTGGCAGCAGCAAATGATGCCATTGTTATCGCTCTGTGTAACGGTGAAGGAATCGCTGCAGATAATGACGAACGTATGGGTTATCTGACAATGCTTCTGGAAAGAGGTCTGGAGCATGGTATGGCAGAAACAGATATGTGGTTCGATCCTCTGTTCCTGGTAGTAAAAGGAATGCAAGACAAACAGATGGAAGTCCTGGAATTCATCAAAATGATCTCCGACATGGGACTGAACTCCACAGGTGGTCTGTCTAATAACTCCAATGGTATGCCGAAGAACATCCGCCCGATCATGGACTCTGCACTGGTTGCTATGGCTATGATGAATGGTCTGACATCCGCAATCGTTAACCCTAATGACCTGCGTCTGATGGAAACCATCAAATCCTGTGATGTTTTCAAAGGCAATACTCTGTACGCAGATTCTTATCTGGAACTGTAAGATGCGCACAGCGGCGTACAAAGTAGATGTCGCAAGCGACCGCCACTGGCGCGAGAATGTGTCTTGACACATTCTATTACAGAAAAGTAAGTAACTATTCAGTAGCCACTGTCCCGCGAGGTGTTTTGACATGAATATGTCAAAATCCCGAGACATACAAGCCAAAATGCCATCACCGAAGGTGATTTTTTATGCATTTTGGCTCGTAACTGTGAAGGTACTGAACAGTTACAAAAAAATTATAATACTGCTGATAATGAGGCCGTCACCACTAGTCTTTTCAGGCTGAGGTGACAGCCTCCTTTCACAAATTCGAAAAAGAGAGGCTTAAATCATGTTTAAAGTAACTTTTCGTTTTGAAAACGGTGAGACCGTAGAGGGTTTTGCGGCAGCCGAAGAGAATCTTCTGGAAGTTGCAAGAAAAACGAATGTAGCAATTGACGCCCCTTGTTCCGGTAACGGTTCCTGCGGAAAATGTCGTGTGAAACTGTTAAAAGGAACTCTGAATTCGCCAAGAACCAGACATATTACAGAGGAAGAATATGCAGAGGGGTGGAGATTGTCCTGTGCGAGTAAAGTGGAAGATGATATCGAGGTGGAAGTACCGGATATCGCGTCTGCCTATCGCAGCAGAATGAAGGTTGCGGATTTAAGTTCCCCGGAAGAAGTAGCTATTTTTGACAATGCCAAAGCAGATGTTGAGGCGGCGGGAATCGTTCTGAAAAACGATATGGAAGTGGTAGATGTTACCATGGATGCTCCGTCTCTGGAAGATACCATGCCGGATAATGAACGGCTGATGCGTGCACTGAAAAAACAGATGCAGGCAGAACATGTGATTCTCCCATATACTGTAATCTGCAAGATGGCAGATGTGCTGCGGGAAACTAATTTTTCTGTTCGCTGTGTGATCGGAAGAACAGGAAGCCAAGGCAATGTTTTCGTCTATGATATTTTTCCGAAAGATGCTGAAGTAGTGATCGGCGGACTTGCTATTGATATCGGTACTACAACAGTATCCGCATTGCTGATCGATATGATAAGTGGTGATATCCTTGGAAAAGCATCCTCAGGAAATGGTCAGATCCGTTATGGAGCAGATGTTATCAACCGAATCATCGAATCTGCAAAACCTGGCGGAAGACGCCGCCTGCAGAAAGCGATTATTGATGAAACAATCAATCCGCTGATTCAGCAGATGTGTCGTGCGGCAAAATTCCCGAATAAACAGATCTACCGTATGTGTGTTGCCGGAAATACAACTATGAATCATTTGTTTGCCGGAGTGAATGCAGATCCGGTTCGTATGGAACCGTATATACCGACATTCTATAAGACAAATTCGCTGTATGCATCTGACCTTGGTCTGACAGTGAATCCGGATGCACACATAATTATAGCTCCGAATATCGGAAGTTATGTGGGTGGAGATATCACTGCAGGTACACTGGTCAGCATGCTGTGGAATAAACCGGAATTTTCCCTGTTTATCGACCTTGGAACCAATGGTGAACTGGTATTTGGTAACTCTGATTTCATGATGAGTTGTGCATGTTCGGCTGGTCCTGCCTTCGAGGGTGGAGATATCAGCTGTGGTATGCGTGCAACAGATGGGGCAATCGAGGCATGTACTATCGATAAAGAAACTATGGAACCGTCCTTTACAGTCGTAGGAGATCCGGGACAAAAACCGATTGGTCTGTGTGGCTCAGGAATCATTGATGTGATCAGTGAACTGTTCTCCGCAGGAATTATCAATCCGAAAGGAAAATTCGTGCGGGAAGGCGAGCGTATCCACCGGGATAAATACGGTATGGGAAGCTATGTTCTGGCATTCCAGAAGGACGCAGGTGCAGAGAAAGATGTTGAGATTACAGAAGTGGATATTGACAACTTTATCCGTGCCAAAGGTGCAATTTTTTCAGCCATCCGTACGATGCTGAATTCTCTGGAATTCGATGTGTCGATGATTGAAGAAGTGTATGTAGCCGGTGGTATCGGAAGCGGCATCAATATGAAGAATGCGGTCAATATTGGAATGTTCCCGGATATTCCTCTGGAAAAATTCCATTATATTGGTAACTCTTCTCTGTCCGGTGCCTATACCATGCTCCTTTCCAAGGAGGCAGAACGCAAAACCTACCAGGTTGCATCCAATATGACGTATCTGGAACTGAGTACTGTACCGACTTATATGGATGAATTTGTTGCGGCATGCTTTATTCCGCATACGGATACCAGTATGTTCCCGTCCGTTTCTCAGCAGTAAAGACAGACATGCAGGAGAGAACAAAGATGGAATTACAGTATGAAAAAGACAGTAAGGAAAGAATTCCTTATGAGCACTATATGGAACTGTTTCAGAAAGCAGATCCGGCAGAAATCAGTGCAAGAACAGGGATTCCTTACGACAAACAATCACAGACCTTTAATCTTCATCTGTTGGGTGTTGCTTATCAGGTACATTTTCCGGATTATGTGGTAACACACGATCCGGAAAGCACGGTAGGATATTATCCTCTGGAAGCAGCAATCAATGCCCGGATTCTGGTACTTCGTTACCTGGTGGAAGGACACAGCGCTCCGTCTACCGGAAAATATCTGACGTATCGGGAAACACCGTGGGGAACTGTATATCTGAAACAGTTTCAGGGCAGATGTCTGATGCGTCTTGCTTATGGATTTGGCAACAAACAGGAGACGTTCCGGTCTGCAATGGAAAAGATTGGTGCGACACCTCTCGAGCACGGCGATATCGCTTATGAATTCGAAGTGATTGATGGGTTCCGTGTACAGATGATCTTATGGGCAGGTGATGACGAATTTCCACCGTCATCCCAGATTTTATTCTCTGACAATTTTCCCATTGCTTTTCAGGCAGAGGATATGGCTGTAGTGGGTGATATATCAATCACTATGATAAAAGCACTGGCATAATAAAATCAGAATTTTACGGATGTATTATTTGTAGAAAAAGTAACGATTCAGGAGATATGGAACCGTTACGGGAAAGATAGAAAACGGGGAATGACTTTCATTCCCGAAAGTAGGAGAATGTAAATGAATAAGGATAGTAGAGTAAACATTGCGCGTAAAGTGCTTCAGGATGGGAAGTTGCCTGTTGACGAAGGAAACCGCGAAATATTTCCACGATGTAATGTTGCGTCCGCTACTGCATTAAAGATAGATTCAGTCGCTGTGTTATCTGCCTTTGGTGTAGTATACTGCTATACCTGAGAAAGGAAAACATATGAAAAAACTGAATGTTAAAACTATCGTTTTTGCAGCTGTTTTAGTGGCAATGAATCTGGTGTTGAGCCGGGTGCTGGCAATTAATATTGGCTCCACCCTTCGAATTACAGTAAGTGCAACACCGATTTATCTGGCAAGTCTCTGGTTTGGACCGCTGGTAGGGGGAATCTGCGGTGGTCTGGGAGATCTGCTGGGATGTCTGATCCAGGGATATGCACCGAATCCATTGATTCTGGTGTCTTCTGTGCTGGCAGGTGTGATTCCTGCAGTATTTAAGAAATATGTCTTCAGAGATAAAGTGAATACCTGGAAAATAGCAGTTATGCTGATTGTTCATGGAATCGTAGGCTCTCTGGGATTTACCGTCGTAGGATTGCATGTATACTATGCGACCCCATGGAGTGTGCTGTATGCTACAAGAGTCATACAGACGATTGCACTGACAATTGCAAATACAATTCTGGTTTCTGTTTTATATCAGAGTGCACTGACTACTTATGTGAATCAGGTATTTGCTCTGCAGAGAACCAGAGAAGTATAAAAGATAACTGTAAAATAAGAAAACAGTTATCATAAAAGGAGGTAAATGATATGGGATACAAAACAGACATTGAGATCGCACAGGAATGCGAAATGAAACCGATCACCGAGATCGCAGCGAAAGCAGGTATTGATGACAAATATCTGGAGCAGTATGGAAAATACAAAGCAAAAATCGACTACAATCTGTTAAGAGAGTCTGATGCTCCGGACGGAAAACTGATCCTGATGACTGCCATCAACCCGACACCGGCAGGTGAAGGAAAAACAACAACAACCGTAGGTCTGGCAGATGCCCTGCAGAAAATGGGCAAGAACGTTATGGTTGCTTTAAGAGAGCCATCCTTAGGACCGGTTTTCGGTGTAAAAGGTGGAGCAGCCGGCGGCGGATATGCACAGGTAGTTCCGATGGAAGACATCAACCTGC
>ERZ839489.11-NODE-11-length-215956-cov-175.099874_pt1 | contig 215956 bp, 160 predicted proteins | sample MGYA00519938_ERZ839489 | MGnify/ENA primary metagenome ERZ839489 (study PRJEB31850, sample SAMEA3708846) | human gut metagenome | biome: human gut; feature: human-associated habitat; material: faeces | place: China | collected 2014 ...
CTTTGCCTCTGAAGTTCAACACCAAGATTGGACGTGATGGCGTGGGACTGAGCCAAGGACAGAAACAGCGTATCTTGATAGCAAGGGCGGTGTATAAGAATCCAGACTATATCTTCCTTGACGAGGCAACCAACTCGCTAGATGCTAACAACGAGAGAAGCATCGTGGAGAACTTGGATAAGTTCTACAAGGGCAAGACTGTTGTGATTGTGGCTCATCGACTGAGTACGGTGAAGAATGCCGACCAAATCGTAGTCATAGACCATGGTAAGGTCGTTGAGGTTGGCAACCATGAGTCTTTGACCGCCAAGCGAGGGGCATACTATAATCTTGTGAAGAATCAATTGGAATTGGGAAACTAAAATGTTTTTGACATGGAACAGAAAGAAAGAGAATCAGATAATATCGAGTTGAGAAGTGAGAAGGTGAGGAACGTGATAGGCAAGGTTCCTCCTCGCCTCGTCAGCTTGGGGACTATAATCATTACCATCATAGTCCTCGCCCTCGCAGTCGCTTTCTATAAGATACCTTATCCTATATCCATAGAGGCTAATGGTGAGGTTCTCAATCAAAGAACAGTGCAAGTGTTTGTACCATATAAGTATTTGCATCTTTTCGATGAGCCAAGGACAGCTCATGTTTCTTTCGAGGGCAACGACAATGCATCTTATAACTGCAACATCATAAGCCATAATGCCAAACTCATACATAGGGAAGATGGCAACTATTTTATGGCTACAGCCACTGTGAGCACACAGGGACAAAATACCCCTATACTGCAAAAGTATATGAAAGCCGATGTCAGAATCATCGTCAGTAATAAAACGTTATGGCAACAGGTATTCGGATAAACTATATCCGAATACCTGCTGTTTGTTTTTGGATGCATATTGTGTTGGTAAGCATCAGATTTTACGCAAAAGTTCTAATTTCCATAAAATTCCTCTTGTAAATCATTGGATATTTAGAAAAATATCGTATCTTTGTCCCCGAATTGAGGCGTTCTTTGCATATTGCAAAATACAGAAACGAGCAGAAGTCCGCTCGTTTCCATATTGTTACCTATATAATATAGGCAAACGCCCAACTTCTTGATTTTCAATCAAAGTCCAATTTAGAGCGAGTTAGTCGATTTAACAAAAGGGGCAAAGGGTTAACAGGTTAACAGTTAACAGCTGTTTTTTGCATCCTCCCCCTCTCCCATACCTTATATTATATATAAATATATATACTTATTATTATATGTGAGTGGGGGGAAAGTAGGCATTTTGGGCTGTTAACTGTTAACTCTGTTAACCCCCATTAGGGTAAATAGCCTTTCAGATGCTTCTTGATAATAGGTTAAGTTGCTTATATTAAGCCTAGTAAGTGTCATCAATGATGACCGGAAGGAGGCTTAAATGAAGCCTCGCAGTGGCGATAAATTGAGCCACTTGTGTATCCTTTATCATACGCTTGCGTGCAAAATATATAAAATAAGTAAGGGCTGCCAGTACATCCTGGCAGCCCTATTACGTTAGTATGTTATGAAAAATTTGAGAGAATTGAAACTTCACAGCTTCAGAATTGTTTTACTAAACATGATTTTTTTATAGAGAAAGCATAGAAATAATCTACTTTAATAACGTTGGAGACGTTGTTGGAGTGCTTACCTGATCGATGCCTGTGCGTTGCATAGAATCAACCGAAGCAGAATCTCCCATGGCTACGGACACGCCCTTGCCACTCTTGATGTATCCTACGTTTTCAACAGAATCAATGTCATTGCTCTGGAAAGGAACCTGAACTGCATTGCCCAATGTCAGGATGATAGCTACCACGGCAGCAGCCTTGAAGAGAGGCTTCAGGCGCTTTGTCAAAGAAATCACCTTTGCCTTGTTAGGCTTCTTGGTGTATTCATCCTCAATCATCGCCATCATCTTCTGGTCGAAGTCATCACCCAGCGCCTCTTGCTTAGCCTCGCCCATCTCGTAAGAGAAGAGCGCTTGGTATGGCTTCAGCTCGTCAGGCAACTCGTCCTGGCTGAAGAATGCACGGAGAATCTCCTCTTCTTCGAGAGAAGTCTCGCCCTTCCAGTAGTGATCCAAAAGTTGGTTGATGTACTTATAATCCATATCTGTCGAATTGTTGAAATCTTTGTTTGACTGTTTGACGAGCCCTGAAGATGTTCACCTTGACCTGGTCTTCCGTGATGCAGAGGATGTCTGCTATCTCCTTGTAGGATTTTCCTTCGATGTCTCGAAGCTGCAGACAGCTGCGCTGCTTTTCAGGCAACTCGTCGATAATATTCCTTACGATGTCCAGTTTGTCTTTCTGAATCATCCTTTCTGAGGGGGTAGAAGTGTTTTCGTCTAACCTTTCTGTATTCTGCTCTTCCAGCGAATCATTCTGATTTTCCATCTTCTTGATGCGGTCGAGCGAGAGGTTGCGGGCGATGGTGAGGCTGTATGCCTCGATGGAGTCAAGCTCCTGCCATCTGTCGCGGGCGTTCCAGACTTTAATCAGCGTATCCTGCACAACGTCTTCCGCTTCCTCCCGGTTGAGAGTAATGCGAAGGGCCAGCCTGAAGAGTTTGTTCTTCAGCGGCAAAACATCGTTTTGGAAACTGATTTCTTTCATCCCTCTATTATCAATGACGACTATGTTATAAGAAAGTTACAACCAATCTTAAATTATTTCTATTTTTAACTCTTGTTAAGAAAAAAGGTGATGAATTCTTCACTCTTCACTCTTCGTTCTTCACTTAATCACCGTTCCGTGCTTTCCGTCGATGGCGGTAGCAAGGGTGATAATCACCTCTTTCACACCAGCATCGATGGCTGCAAGGGCATTCTCCAACTTAGGAATCATGCCGCCTGCCACGGTACCATCTGCTTTGTATCTCTCAAAATCGGCATGGGTAATCACTGGAATCACGCTGTCGTCATCCTCAGGATTACTGAGCACGCCTTTCTTTTCAAAACTGTATATCAATGTCACGTCGTAGTAAGGAGCCAGAGCCTTGGCAGTCTCGCTGGCTATGGTGTCGGCATTGGTGTTGAGGATATTGCCCTTGCCGTCATGGGTCAATGGAGCCATCACTGGAGTAATGCCTTCATTAATCAGGGTTTGGAGCATCTTGCCGTTGGCACGCTCTACATCGCCCACGAATCCGAAGTCGATACCGTCCTTCAACGGGCGTTTGTGACTGTGGATTACGTCCATATCAGCACCGGTCAGACCGAGAGCATTCACGCCGTTAGCCTGGAGCTTGGCAACCAGGTTCTTGTTGACCAGACCGCCATAAACCATTGTTACCACTTCCAGCATGTCTGCATCGGTGATGCGGCGGCCGTTCACCATCTTGCTCTCAATGCCGAGAGCTGCGGCTACCTTAGTGGCACGGCGGCCACCGCCATGTACCAATACTTTCTTGCCAGGAATGGCTGCGAAATCCTTCAAGAGCTGTGCCAGCTGCTCGCTGTCTTCAACGATGGCACCGCCTACCTTTACTACTGTTACTTTTTCCATCTTTAAGTTTAGTTTATAGTTTATAGTTAATAGTTTATAGGGCAATCTTGCTGTAAACTATTAACTATCAACTGTTAATTCTTATTGAAGATAAGTGTATCCGAAGAGACCATTGCGATAGGTGCCCAAGAATTCCTTGCCTTCATCGAGCGAAATCTTGCCTTCCTTCACACTCTTGGTTACCCACTGCTCCAACTGGCGGACGAGCTTCTTCGGATTGTACTGTACGTAATCCAATACCTCCTCTACGGTCTCGCCGTCGAATATCTGGTCGATGCAATATTTGCCGTCCTTTACAGAGATGTGGGCAGCATTGGTGTCGCCGAAGAGATTGTGCATGTCGCCCAGAATCTCCTGGTAGGCACCAACGAGGAATACACCGAGATAATATGGCTCGTTCTTCTTCAATGGATGAAGAGGAAGAACGTTGCCGATATGTCCGTCGGTAACGAAGTTGGCAATCTTTCCGTCGCTGTCGCAGGTGATGTCCTGCAAGGTAGCGTTGCGGGTAGGACGCTCGTTCAGACGCTGGATAGGCATGATAGGGAAGAGCTGGTCGATAGCCCAACTGTCTGGCAGGCTCTGGAACAGAGAGAAGTTGCAGAAATACTTGTCGGCAAGAATCTTGTCCAGGCCTCTGAGCTCTTCTGGTACATGCTTCATGTGCTTGGCAAGATTGTTGATCTCGTGGCACACGCTCCAGTACATTGCCTCAATCTCTGCACGGGTCTTCAGATCTACGATGCCGTGAGAGAAGAGCTGCAAAGCCTCTTCGCGAATCTGCTCGGCATCATGCCAGTCTTCCAGCATGTTGCGAGGATTCAGGTTGTCCCATATCTCATAAAGATCCTTCACCAGCTGGTGGTCGGTCTCCTTCGCCTCAAACTCCTCAGGCATCTCTGGCAGGGAAGCGGTCTCCAAGACATCGATAACCAAGACTGAGTGATGGGCAGAGAGCGAGCGGCCGCTCTCGGTGATGAGGTTAGGGTGCTCGATATTGCTCTTGTTGGCTGCATCTACGAATGTATAGACACAGTCGTTCACATACTCCTGGATAGAGTAGTTTACGGAACTCTCGCTGCTGGAAGAGCGGGTGCCATCGTAATCTACACCGAGTCCGCCACCGCAATCTACGAAATCTACATTGTAGCCCATCTTGTGGAGGCTAATATAGAATTGGGCTGCCTCACGGAGAGCAGTCTGAATGCGGCGAATCTTGGTAATCTGACTTCCGATATGGAAGTGGATAAGGCGCAGACAGTCGTGGAATCCCATCTCGTCTATCTTCTTGAGGGCTGTGAGCAGTTCTGCGCTGGTCAAGCCGAACTTAGATGCATCGCCGCCGCTTTCAGCCCATTTGCCTGAACCTGAAGAAGCCAGTTTGATGCGGATACCTATGTTTGGCTTTACGTTGAGCTTTTTGGCTACCTTTTCGATGATATCCAGCTCATTGAGCTTTTCTACTACGATAAAGATGCGCTTGCCCATCTTCTGAGCCAGCAAGGCAAGTTCGATGTAGCTCTCGTCCTTGTAGCCGTTACAGATGATGAGCGAGTCGCTCTGTGCCTGTACGGCGATGACGGCGTGGAGTTCAGGCTTAGAGCCAGCCTCCAGTCCGAGGTTGAACTTCTTGCCGTGAGAGATAATCTCCTCAACGACCGGCTGCATCTGGTTCACCTTAATAGGATAGATGACAAAGTTTTCTCCCTTGTATCCATACTCTTCTTTTGCCTTTTGAAAACAGCTGGCTGTCTTCTCGATGCGGTTGTCGAGGATGTCTGGGAAACGGAGCAGTACGGGAGCGTTGATGTCGCGTAATGCCAACTCGTCCATGATGTCGCGCAGGTCTATCTGCGTGTTGTCCTTGCATGGAGTTACATAGACATCACCCTTGTCGTTGATGCCAAAGTAAGAAGTACCCCAACCACAGATGTTGTAGAGCTCCTTCGAGTCTTCAATAGTCCATTTCTTCATTTTCTAATCTTGCTTGCTGGAAATCAGTTTTGTTTGTTACCTTTATTATATATTACTTTATTAGATACGGCTATATGTTCAGCAGGTCTCTGATCTGCTGAACAATAGCGTTGATTTTATCATAATTGTCCATCACGTTGATATCGATGATGTGTTTTGCCTTCTCGTAGTAAGGCTCGCGAAGTTTCAGCTGCTCATGGATAAACTTGTCTACCTCTTCCGGTGTTTTGTTGAGCAGCAGAGGGCGTACGCCTTTGCCCATCTTCAGATGAGCGTGAAGGGTTTCTGGAGATGCCTTCAGGTAAAACGTTTCGCCAAGTTGGTTCATGTAGTCCATATTGTCGAAGAAACATGGTGTTCCTCCTCCGCAACTTACCACTACATTTTCAAACTCTGCCACTTCGTGTAGCATATTGTGCTCTATCTTGCGAAATCCCTCTTCTCCAACTTCGTCGAAGATCTGTTTAACGGTCTTGCGCATTCGGCTCTCGATATACCAGTCGAGATCGTAGAACATAACGCCAAGGTCTTTGGCGAGGGCTTTGCCGACCGTTGTCTTGCCGGCGCCCATGTATCCTATGATGATGATTGACTTCATTTTCTTCTGTTTCTATGTCAATGAGGCATGTTTATGATTTCTTTCTGCCTCTAGCCTTTGGTTCTGGAGCAGCTTTGATAATTTCCATACACTCCTCGTATGTAAGCTCCTCTGCACTCTCATGTTTTGCCTTTGGAATGCGGTAATTCTTGCCGTCGTAAGCAATGTATGGACCATACTTGCCATTGAGAATTTCCATCTTATCGTCCTCATCGAAAACTTTGAGATGGCGCTTCTCTTCGGCTTCGCGCTTTTCCTTGATCAGTTCGATGGCTCTATCCAGGGTGATGGTCAGCGGATCATCCTCCTTTGGAATAGAAACATACTTGCGGTTATGGAGGATGTAAGGGCCGTAGCGGCCAGAGCCAACTGTTACAGTAATGCCTTCATAATCACCGAGTTCTCTTGGCAGCTTGAAGAGTTCCAAAGCCTCTTCCAGGGTGATGGTTTCTATGCTCTTGTCTGATGGCAACTGGGCAAACTGAGGCTTGTCCTTATCCTCTGCAGAACCAATCTGTACCACTGGTCCAAAACGGCCAATCTTGACGAATACTGGCTTTCCTGTCTTTGGATCATTTCCGAGATTGCGCTCGCCGGCTTTGTGCTGGTTGCGGGCTTCCAGGACTTCCTTCACTTCAGGCTCAAAGCCCTTGTCGAAATCCTTCATCCAGTTGGTCCATTCGGTCTTTCCTTCTGCAATATCATCAAACTTCTTCTCTACGTCTGCCGTAAAGTTGTAGTTCATGATGTTCGGGAAGTTCTCCATCAGGAAATCGTTTACTACGATGCCGATATCAGTAGGCAGAAGTTTGCCCTTTTCAGAGCCTGCCATCTCTTTCTTCAACTTCTGGGTTATCTTGATGCCCTTCAGAGAATCTATGGTAAATGTGCGCTCTTCACCCGTCTTGTCACCCTTTACCACGTATTGACGCTGCTGGATGGTACTGATGGTTGGAGCATAGGTAGATGGACGGCCGATGCCGAGATCTTCCAGTTTCTTCACCAGGCTGGCCTCGGTGTATCTTGCAGGAGCCAGAGAATACTTCTCTGTAGCAAGGATTTCTCTGCGCTGCAATTCATCGCCTTCTTTCAGGGCTGGAAGAATGTGGGAAGAATCCTCAGCATGCTCTTCATCGTCGGTTGACTCGAGATAAACCTTGAGGAAACCATCGAATGAAACAACCTCGCCGGTAGCAACAAACTTTTCGCTTGTGTTGCCGATATTGATGTTGATGGTTGTCTTTTCGAGTTGTGCGTCAGCCATCTGAGATGCGATGGTACGCTTCCAGATGAGTTCGTAAAGGCGCTTCTCCTGAGCGGTTCCTTCGATGGTTGGTTCATTCATATATGTAGGACGGATAGCCTCGTGCGCTTCCTGTGCACCCTTTGAACTGGTGTGGTAGGCACGAGTCTGGCTGTATTCCTTGCCATATTCTCTGATAATCTCATCTTTGCTGGCGTTGGTACAGAGCGTAGAGAGGTTTACGCTATCGGTTCGCATGTAAGTGATGCGTCCGCTTTCGTAAAGTTTCTGGGCTATCATCATGGTCTGTACAACGGTGAAACCAAGCTTGCGTGCTGCCTCCTGTTGCAGAGTAGAAGTAGTGAAAGGTGGTGCAGGAGAACGCTTTAAAGGCTTTTTGGTTACAGATTCAACCATAAACTTAGCGTCTTTACACTTCTCAAGGAAAGCTTCAACCTCTTCGTGGGTATTGAAACGCTGGTCTAGTTCTGCCTTTACCTCTGTTGCATTGCCGCTGTCGCTGATCAGGGCGAAAATAGCGGTAACGCGATAGTATGGAACACTCTGGAACTTCTGGATTTCACGCTCACGTTCTACTATCAGACGGACAGCAACACTCTGTACACGACCTGCAGAAAGGGCTGGCTTAACCTTTCTCCACAAGATAGGAGAAAGCTTGAAACCTACCAGTCGGTCGAGTACACGACGAGCCTGCTGAGCATTCACCAGGTTCATGTCCAGATGGCGTGGGTTATTGATTGCATCAAGAATAGCCTGTTTGGTAATCTCGTGGAAGACAATACGGTTTGTCTTCTCCTCATCCAATCCCAGTACTTCGCAAAGGTGCCAGCTGATGGCTTCTCCCTCGCGGTCCTCATCGGATGCTAACCAGATTTTCTTGGCTTTCTTCGCATTCGTTTTCAATTCTGTAACGAGTTTTTTCTTTTCCTCTGGAATCTCATAATCAGGTTCCATGGTTTTCTCGTTTATACTAAGTTCCTTCTTCTTCAGGTCACGGATATGACCGTAAGAAGACATAACCTTATAGTCCTTACCTAAAAACTCTTCGATCTTTTTAGCCTTCGCAGGGCTCTCGACGATTACTAAATTCTCTTGCATAAGCTTATACACAATTTTTTTCGGTTGGCAAAAGTAAATAAACTTTTTGCTTATACCTTATTATATGGTGTTTTTTTTGGTTTTTTTAATGTTTGGGAGCCATATTTGGCTGTATTGAACCCTTTTTACCCCAATTTTGTTTCCAAATAACGATGGAGCCCCTTGCGTATGGAATCGAATGCAAACTCATCAGGATTGAGTCTGCTCAATGGTATCCAGAATGATTCTTCTGCATCGTCCATTGCTTCTATATGAGTGTCGTCTTTCACCTTCACTTCATAGAACATATCGAGGGTATGGACCATGAAACCTGAGTAAAGGTAGAGATTTGGGTAGCTGAACTGATACTTAACCTCAGTTGCATCCAGTCCGGTTTCCTCTTTTACCTCTCTTGCCATACCTTCTTCACCTGTTTCATCCATGTCAACAAAACCGCCTGGCAAATCGAGTGCCCCCTTGGCTGGGTCTTTCTTGCGCCTTACTGCCAGGAGCTCTTCCTTACTGTTGAGTATGAGAGCTACCGTAGCACTGCTTGGATTGAGGTAATAAGAGAATCCGCAGTCCTTACACTTCTTGCTCTTGATGTTGTTGATTTCGAAATGACTAGAGCCGCAAACCGGGCAAAACTGAAACTTATCTAATACGTGACTCATATAATGATTAATGTATAATGATTGATGTTTAATGGAAAAGAATTTATCATCATGTTATAATTGAAAAGTGGCCGGTCTTTGACTGCTGAACAAAGATCGGCCGCTGGTTATCTGATATTTACCAATTATCTGTACGGAATGGGAAGAGAGGCAGGTTGCCTGCATTTGCCATATTGCCGAGCTGGAAGTTGCGGAAACAGTAGCGAAGGGCTACCGGTTTCTTTACCTCAGGACTGGTTACGATGACGCACTCATTCCAAGGATCGTTGCCTTTCTGCCAGAAGTGCTTGGCTGTAGCCTTATGGAATACCTTATCTTCGCCTGCAACTTCGAAACCTTCGATACCTTCAAAGCGGTTGTAGGCTCCGTAGGTGTTGTCGAAATGCACCTTTACAGTATCACCTACAATCTTCATCTCCTTGAAGGTCATGCTCTCGCTGAAGAGTCCCTTCATGCCATAGGTCTTGCTGAGTGCCTGGAGTGCAAGACGTTCGCCTACAGGCTGTTTCTGACATGGATGAATCTGCTCAACCTCGTATGGGTAAACCAGGTCTTCGGTACAGACGATGCCGCTGTTTGGAATCACCTTGGCTGCATTGAACTGCTGTTCACGGAGCTTAGGTCCCCAATCGCCATTTACGTCGCCATTATGATAAGGTGCAATCTGTACGAAATAGAATGGCAGTTCGCCCTGCTTGAAGTCTCTGCGCCACTGGGCAACGAGGTCGGCAAGACGTTTGGTATACTGGCCGTCCGGGTCGCCCACGTTAGAACATCCCTGATAGAAGAGAATACCCTTTACGCTATAGTTGAGGATAGGGTGGAAAGTTCCGTTACCCCAGAGAAGAGGGTAGAGGAAATCCCACTTAAACTTAGGGTTCTTGGTCATCTTTACAGAGTCGAGATCTTCCTTGGTGTTCTTCTTCAGGTAGTCGCGGTCGAGCCAGCTTTCTACACGGCTTCCACCCTTGTTTGCCATGACCAGACCTACCGGAATATCAAGAGTCTTGTTTATTACCTGTGCAAAGAAGTATCCTGTAGCAGATGCATCGCCTACGGTTTCCGGGTTAACCTCCTTCCATTCGCAGTTGGCATCATCTAACGGCTTACTGCTCATTACGCTAGGAATCTTTACGTAATGTACGCCTTTGTACTGGTTTGCTTCGAGCACCGCCTTGTTGTAACCTTCTACAGGGCAGTTGCCGAATCCTTTTACAGGCATCTCCATGTTGCTCTGACCTGCACAAACCCATACTTCTCCTGCCAGCACATTGTTGAGAGTGGTCTTTTCGCCATCATCGAAAGTGATGGAGAGTGGGGTGTAGCTCGCCTTCGGGGTTTGTACTTTGATAGCCCATTTGCCATCCTTTCCGGTCTTGGCAGAATATTTCTGCCCAGACCATGAGGTGGTTACCTCTACTGTGGTTCCTGGTTTGTCCCATCCCCAGAGGCTAGCCTCTGTGTTTTGCTGTAAAATCATGTTGTCACCCAAGATGTGTGGCAACTTTACTTTAGCCTGCGTTCCAGTTGTGATAAGCGCCAAGGCTGCCATTACTAAAAATTTCTTATTCATTTTTTAGGGTTTAAAAGTTTATCGTTTTTTGTTCTTAAGTTCCTTGTATGGTTTGTATTCTGATATTGCCATCTATGTTATCATGAAAGCAGATACAGAACTGACGTTAAAGAATAAGAGTTAGAAGCTGGAAGATGAAAAGCCGAAACTGTTCTCTCCAAACTTCTAACTCCTGGTTATCTTAAAGAAGGTTCTTGATGGCTGCCTCTATGTCCTTAATCTGTGCATCACGTGCCTGCAGGGTGTTGGTGCGGTCAATCAGGAAGAAGGTAGGAATGCTCTGGACATTGTAGAGAGCCAGACTCTTGCCCTGAATGCCATCTTCATCGCGTACGCAAATCCAAGGGATGGCAGCGGTAGAGGTTTTCCAGAAGTGCTCGTCAGGGTCTACTGATACCTGATAAATCTCCAGTCCGGCAGCATGATACTTGTTGTAGAGTTCACGCAACATCATGATGCGCTTGGTGCTCTCTTTGCTGGCGAAGAGATGGAAGTCGAGCAGTACCACCTTGCCCTTGAGGTCGGAGAGACGGCGTACCTGTCCCTTGTTGTCCTGAAGTGCAAGTTCGATGCATCCGTTTACGCTCACCTTGCTGGCCTCAATCTGCTGCTGTGCCATCTGGTTCTCGATGATGCGGATGTCCTTCATTCCCTCGATGGCGATATTGTGGAGGTTCTTGCCACGCTCAGCGCCAGGATAGTAGGTATCCCAACTGGTTGCTACGGCAGCAAATACCTTCACGTCATCTTTGTTGTTGCGAGGGTTGAAGATAAGTGTATTCACATTGCCCAACTGTACCGTTTGGAAGAGCGCATAGTAAGCGTATGCCTTCATAGGCTCCTTGAAGATGTAGTTGGTCTTGATGTCCTGTTTGTAAGCCTGGAGCATGCGGCCTACGATGGATTCGATAGAATCGTTGCCGATGTTAGGATCTTTCACGAGCCCGTTGATATTGCTCTGGAGAGTCATCTGCTTAAGAGACAACTCCTTGATCTTGTTGCAGTTTTCTGAACCTTCCACTTCGTATTTGAAGCTCATCTGCGGATAAGCTGCCTTTACCTTGACGGTTTCTGTAGAATCGATGGAAAGATTGATGGTTTGGTTGGCGATGCGTAAGCGGTAGAACTCTGGGGTAACAGAGTCCATGGCAGCCTCGTCGAAGGCAAAGGCACCATCCTCGCCCAGTTTCACAGAGTCGATTTTCACAGGACCGTTCAGGCTGATGTTCTCCAGATAGAGCATAGAGTCCTGAGCCTCTGTGATATTGCCGTTGATGTGGAATTTCTTGTTGTTACAAGAAGTTAAAGCCAGTGCAGCTACCATAATCGCTGCCACTGAAAAGAGTCTAGTTATCTTCATGAATTTTATTATTTTGCAAAATTATCGAGTGCAAAGATAGTAATAAAATTGCGAATAATGCACCTTCTATAGATAAATTATTTAAAAAAGTGGAAAATAATTGCTGATTTATTTGTTTATTAATAATTAAAGAGGTATCTTTGCAGCGTTTTAGATATTTTAGATGTTAGACAAAACAATAAGTTTTTAAATTTAGATGAACGTAATTACAAAAAGTGTTCAGTTGCCTGATGGAAGAACCATCACAATTGAGACCGGAAAAGTTGCAAAACAGGCTGATGGTGCTGCGGTTCTCCGCATGGGTAACACAGTGCTTCTCGCAACTGTTTGTGCAGCAAAGGATGCAGTTCCGGGTACAGATTTTATGCCTTTGCAAGTAGATTATCGTGAGCAGTACAGTGCTGCAGGTCGTTTCCCTGGTGGTTTCACCAAGCGCGAAGGCAAAGCCAGCGATGAGGAAATCCTTACCTCTCGTCTCGTGGACCGTGCTTTGCGTCCACTTTTCCCTTCTAACTACCATGCAGAAGTTTACGTACAGGTAATGTTGCTCTCAGCCGATGGTGTTGACCAGCCAGATGCCCTCGCAGGTTTCGCTGCTTCAGCTGCCATGGCTTGTTCAGATATTCCTTTCGAGTACTATATCTCTGAGGTTCGTGTAGCTCGTATCAATGGTGAGTATGTTGTAAACCCTACATTCCAGCAGATGGAAGAGGCAGACATGGATATCATGGTTGGTGCTACCAAGGACAATATCATGATGGTAGAAGGTGAGATGAAGGAAGTTTCTGAGCAGGATCTCATTGGCGCCCTCAAGGTGGCTGCCGAGGCTATTAAGCCTATGTGCGAACTCCAGTATGAGTTGGCTAAGGAGAAGGGTACTGACGTGAAGCGTGAGTATGACCATGAGATCAACGATGAGGAACTCCGTGAGCAGATTAAGTCTGAGCTTTACAAGCCAGCTTATGATATCAATCATCAGGCTTTGGAGAAGCATGCACGTCAGGATGCTTTCGATAAGGTTTTGGCTGATTTCCTCGAGAAGTATGACGCTGCTCATACCGATCTTTCTGAGGAAGACTTGGAGGAGAAGCACGCTGAGGCTACCCGTTACTATGATGACGTAATGCGCGATGCTATGCGCCGTTGCATCCTCGACGAGGGCTTGCGCCTTGATGGCCGTGCTACTACAGAAATCCGCCCTATCTGGTGCGAGGTTTCTCCACTCCCAATGCCTCACGGAAGCGCTATCTTCCAGCGTGGTGAGACTATGTCTCTCTCTACATGTACTCTTGGTACAAAGATGGATGAGAAGCTTATCGACGGTGTGCTCGAGAAGAGCTACCAGCGCTTCCTCCTTCACTATAACTTCCCTCCATTCTCTACAGGTGAGGCTAAGGCTCAGCGCGGCGTAGGTCGTCGTGAGATTGGTCACGGTCACTTGGCATGGCGTGGTTTGAAGGGCCAGATTCCTGCAGACTTCCCTTACACAGTACGTTTGGTAAGCCAGATCTTGGAGTCTAACGGTTCTTCTTCTATGGCTACTGTTTGTGCCGGTACTCTCGCCCTGATGGATGCAGGTGTTCCTATGAAGAAGCCAGTTTCTGGTATCGCTATGGGTCTTATCAAGAACCCAGGTGAGGACAAGTATGCTATCCTCAGTGATATCCTCGGTGATGAGGACCACTTGGGTGATATGGACTTCAAGACCACTGGCACCCGCGATGGCTTGACTGCTACACAGATGGATATCAAGTGTGATGGTTTGAGCTTCGAGATTCTTGAGGAGGCTTTGATGCAGGCTAAGGCTGGTCGTGAGCACATCCTCAACTGCATGATGGAGACAATCTCTGAGCCACGTGCTGAGATGAAGCCACAGGTTCCACGTATCGTAGCATTCGATATCCCTAAGGAGTTCATCGGTGCTGTTATCGGCCCTGGTGGTAAGATTATCCAGCAGATGCAGGAGGATACTGGTGCGACAATCACTATCGAGGAGACTGATGGTAAGGGTCACGTCCAGGTATCTGCTCCTAACAAGGATTCTATCGATGCAGCTTTGGCTAAGATTAAGGCTATCGTAGCTGTTCCGGAGGTTGGTGAGGTTTACGAGGGTACTGTTCGCTCTATCATGCCTTACGGTTGCTTCGTAGAGATTCTCCCTGGTAAGGATGGTTTGCTCCACATTTCTGAGATTGATTGGAAGCGTCTTGAGACAGTTGAAGAGGCTGGCATCAAGGAAGGCGACAAGATCAAGGTGAAGTTGATGGAGATTGATCCTAAGACTGGCAAGTACAAACTTTCTCATCGTGTATTGATGGAGAAGCCAGAGGGTTATGTAGAGCGTGAGCGTCGTCCTCGTCCTGAGCGCGGTGAGCGTCGCGGTCGTCGTGATGATCGTCATGAAGGTCGTGGTGAGCGTCCAGCTCGTCAGCCACGTCGTTACGAGCATCGTAATGATGAGCAGGCTCCTAAGGAGTTCAACGACTCTTTGGATCACAACAATGATGTAGAATAATCTGAGTATTAGACACATTATTATATATAAAGGCACATTCCGCATAGGAATGTGCCTTTTTTAATAGTACTTTCTCTAATTATTGCCGGATATTGTATTTGTATATGGGAATGGAGAATGTAGAGTGTGGATAATATGTGGATAAACAAAAAGAGTCACAAGCAAAACTTGTGACTCTTTTCTGCGCTTCAAGATGGGCTTGAACCAACGACCCCCTGATTAACAGTCAGGTGCTCTAACCAACTGAGCTATTGAAGCAATTTGCTATGAAAGAAGATGAGTTACGAGGCTAACCTGAAACTCTCTTGCGCTTCAAGATGGGCTTGAACCAACGACCCCCTGATTAACAGTCAGGTGCTCTAACCAACTGAGCTATTGAAGCGTTTTTTCTGTAAAGAACATGACGTTCCTTATTTGCGTGTGCAAAAGTACTAACTTTTCTTCATTCTGCCAAATTTTTTGCTGACTTTTTTCGCTTTTTCCCTAAAAAAGTGTATTTTTTCTTATCTTTGTGCCACTTTTTGCCTATTTTATGGTGTTTTTCGCAAAGAAATGAGTACTTTTGTGGTCGAAATCTTCTCCCGAGGGCGATTGCCGTGAAGAGGAGGAGGAAATAACCAATAAGTTGAATCATATACAATTAAATAAGGTAACAATGAAAAAAATACTGTTCTCCTTGCTTATGGTGCTCCTGGCAGTTCCTACTTTTGCCCAGGTTGACAAAGATCATGACTTCAAAGCCGCAAAGAATATGGAAATATTCAATGCCATCTACAAGAATCTCGATTTGATGTATGTTGATACGCTCGATGCTGAAGTTGTGGTCGGAAATGGTATCAATGCCATGTTGCGTAGTCTCGACCCTTATACTACCTATTATCCTGAGCAGAAGATGAAGGAACTCAAGAACCTGCTCACCGGCAAGTATGCGGGTGTAGGTGCGGTGATACGCTACAATTTCCAGTTGCAGCGCGTCTGTATCAGCGAGCCTTACGAGAATATGCCTGCTGCAGAAGTGGGACTGAAGAAGGGTGACATCATCCTGAGTATTGATGATGAGGATATGACCAATAAGGAGGTGAGCTATGTCAGCGATCATCTTCGTGGTGACCCGGGTTCTTCTTTCATGCTGAAAGTTAAGCGTCCAAGTACAGGCAAGACGATGAAGGTGAAGGTAACACGCCGTACCATCCAGTTGCCGTTCTTGCCTTATTATGGCATGTTGGAGGGTAGCATCGGTTACATCAACTTCAATTCCTTTACCGAGCAGTCTGCCAAGGAAGTGCGTCGTGCTTTCATCGATTTGAGAAAGCAAGGAGCCAAGAGTCTTGTCTTCGATCTGCGTAATAATGGTGGTGGTTCTGTTACCGAAGCGGTCAGCATCATCAATATGTTCTTGCCTAAAGGTAAGACAGTCTTGGAGATGAAGGGAAAGTTGCAGCGTTCTAATCATGTTTATAAGACCACGGTTGAACCGATAGATTCCGTTATGCCGATGGTGGTGTTGGTGAACGAGAATTCTGCCAGTGCCAGTGAAATCATGAGCGGCAGTCTGCAGGATTATGACCGTGCTGTAATATTAGGTACGCGCACGTATGGAAAGGGATTGGTGCAGACTACCATGGATTTGCCTTATAACGGACAGGTGAAACTTACTACTGCTAAATATTTCATTCCTAGCGGTCGATGCGTTCAGGCACTCAACTATAAGCACGATAAGGGTGGTTATGTGGAACATGTTCCCGACTCTCTTACCAAGGTGTTCTATACCGCAGGTGGCAGAGAAGTGAGAGATGGAGGTGGCGTGAAGCCGGATGTAGAAGTAAAGCCTGATTCTTTGCCGAACATCGCCTTCTATCTGGCTGGTGCCCGCGATAGTAATGAGGTGATGCTTAATTATGAGGTTGATTATATCGCCAAGCATCCTGCTATTGCTCCTGCGAAGGAATTCTCGCTGACCGATGCCGACTATGATGAATTCAAGGCACGCGTGTTGAAGGCTAACTTCCAGTATGACCGTGAAACAGAAAAGTATCTCAAGGACTTGGAAAAACTCGCTAAGTTTGAAGGCTACTACGATGATGCCAAGGCAGAGTTTGAGGCTTTGAAGAAAAAACTGAGTCATAATGTGGCAAAGGATCTGGATTATAACAAGGATTACATCAAGCATCTGTTGGAAAATGACATCGTTTCAGCCTATTATTTCCAGCGCGGTGCTATCCAGAATTCCATGCGTTACGACAAGCAGATTAAGGAAGCAGTAAAATTGCTGAATTCTCCATCAGAATACGAAAAAATACTGCATCCTGTGAAGAAATAAGTACAAAAACGTGCACAATCGATTAAAAATGTGCACGTTGCGAATAAAAAGTTGCATTTTTTTTGGCTAATCACAAAAATATTTGTAATTTTGCAACGTTCAGTGGAATGAGGGGCTCACAAGAGTTCCTCATTTTATTTTAATAAGGTATATATGATTGATAAAAACGTCGTAAAAAAATTAGTTGAAGAATGGCTCCAAGATAAGGAATATTTCTTGGTAAGCATTGAAATCAGTCCCGACGATAGAATCGTTGTTGAGATTGACCATGCCGATGGAGTATGGATTGAGGATTGTGTTGCCTTGAGTAAGTATATTGAGGATCATTTGAACCGTGACGAGGAAGACTATGAGCTCGAAGTTGGCTCTGCAGGCTTGGGTCAACCGTTCAAAGTTCCGCAGCAGTATATCAATTTCATTGGCAAGGAGGTAGAGGTGCTTGATGCCGACGGCAAGAAGGTGAAGGGTATCTTGAAAGCTGTTGAAGGAAATGACTTCACAGTTGGCGTTGAAGAAAAGGTAAAGGTTGAAGGTAAAAAACGTCCGGTTAAGCAGGAGGTTGATCACGTTTACCAGATGGATAAAGTAAAATATACAAAATACATAATTAGTTTCAATTAAGTTATGGCTAAAAAAGAGCAAGAATTGACAGCGAGTATGATTGATACATTCCGCGAGTTTAAAGAAACAAAGAATATCGACCGTACTACATTGGTAAGTGTATTGGAGGAGAGCTTCCGTAATGTACTTGCCAAGATTTTTGGTAGTGACGAAAACTTTGATGTCATCGTGAACCCTGACAAGGGTGACTTCGAAATTTATCGCAACCGTATAGTTGTTGCTGATGGCGAAGTTGAAGATGAAAATAAGGAAATTACACTTTCTGAGGCTCGTAAGATTGAGCCGGATTACGAGGTTGGTGAGGATGTAAGTGAGACGGTTGACTTCAATAAGTTTGGTCGTCGTGCCATCTTGACTCTTCGTCAGACTTTGGCTTCCAAGATTCTTGAGTTGGAGCATGATTCACTCTACAACAAATACAAGGATCGCGTAGGTCAGGTTATCTCTGGTGAGGTTTATCAGGTTTGGAAGCGCGAGGTTCTGATTGTAGATGATGAGAACAACGAGCTCATGTTGCCTAAGACTGAGCAGATTCCTGGTGATACTTACCGCAAGGGTGAGACTGTTCGTGCGGTCATCCTTCGTGTAGACAACGAGAACAATAATCCAAAGATTATCTTGAGCCGTACAGCTCCAATCTTCCTGCAGCGCCTGTTGGAGGCTGAGGTTCCTGAGATTGCAGACGGTCTAATTGCAATCCGCCGTATTGCCCGTCTTCCGGGAGAGCGTGCTAAGATTGCTGTTGAAACATTCGATGAGCGTATCGACCCGGTTGGCGCATGTGTAGGTGTTAAGGGTAGCCGCGTTCACGGTATCGTTCGCGAACTTTGCAACGAGAATCTCGATGTCATCAACTACTCAAGCAATACCAAACTCTTCATTCAGCGTGCGTTGGCTCCAGCCAAGGTTTCTTCAATCAATGTTGATGATGAGAACAAGAAAGCAGAGGTTTACTTGCAGCCTGAGGAAGTTAGTTTGGCTATCGGCCGTGGCGGTATGAACATCAAACTGGCTTCTATGCTTACAGAATATACCATCGACGTATTCCGTGAGGTAGACGAGAATGAGGCCGATGAGGATATCTACTTGGATGAGTTCTCTGATGAGATTGACCAGTGGGTTATCGATGCTATCAAGGGCATCGGTCTTGATACTGCCAAGCAGGTACTCAATGCACCTCGCAACTTGCTGATTGAGAAGGCCGACCTCGAAGAGGAGACCGTTGATCATGTACTCAGCGTGTTGCGCGCCGAATTCGAACAATAATTCCCTTGCCAGCGAGTGCTTGCAGGGAATCTAACTTTAAAAATAGGAGAATAAATAATTTATGAGCATCAGATTAAATAAAGCACTACGTGAATTAAATATAGGACTTCAGACGGCAGTTGAATTCCTAGAGAAAAGAAAAGACCTGGGAGATGTCAAGGCAGAACCGAGCTTCAAACTCACCGACCAGCAATACAAGGCATTGAATGATGCCTTCAGTCAGGACAGAGAGGTTCGTGATCAGGCTGAGAAACTCTTTACCAAAAAAGCAAAAGATAAGAAGCGTGCGCCAGAGCAGAAGGACAATCGCGCTGAAAGCTTGTTGGAGTCTAATGGACAGCAGCAGTATAAGCCGCTGGGAAAGATAGACTTGGACAATATCGGTAAGAAGCCTGCTGCAGAGTCTGTTGCGGAAAAGCCTGAGACTGCTGCCGTCAGTCCTGAGCAGAAGAAAGACGCTCCTAAGGCTGAGCAAAAGAAGGAACAGAAGCCACAACAGGCTTCTCAGCATAAACAGCAAATGAAACAGGAAAATCATCAGAAATCACAGCAGTCAAACGCTCAGATGAATAAGCAGAATGCTCCTCAGGGAAAGAAAGAGCATCATCATGCTAAGAATGAAACTGCACAGCATTCTGCTGGCGCAGCAGACAACAGCGTGTTTACTCTCAAGAGTGAGAAGAAGTTTACTGCTAATGAGCCTAAGGTGTTGGGCAAGATAGATTTGTCTTCTCTCAACCAGAGCACTCGTCCTAAGAAGAAAACCAAGGAGGAGCGCCGCAAGGAACGTGAGGAGAAAATGGCTCAACAGCACAATGAGCGCAAAAAGCGTGTTCGTATCAACAAAGAACGTGTTGACATCAATGCCGAAGCTAAGAATAATGGCGGAGGTAATGGCAACAACGGCGGTAATAACAAGAAGAATAAAAACCGCAACAGAAATAATAACAATAATAATCGCGGCAATAACAACAACCGCGGCAACCAACGCCAGATCGAGGTTGATGACGAGGCTGTAGCACGCCAGGTTAAGGAGACTCTTGCACGTTTGACCAGCAAGAGTCAGAACAAGAAGGGTGCTAAGTACCGTAAGGAGAAGCGTGAGGCTGTTCAGGAGAAGTTGCAGGATCAGGCTCGTCAGGAGCAGAAGGAAAGCAAGACCCTGAAACTTACTGAGTTCGTTACCGTTAGCGAGTTGGCTACGATGATGGATATCAGCGTTACTCAGGTTATCTCTACCCTGATGGGCGTAGGTATCATGGTATCTATCAACCAGCGCCTGGATGCAGAGACCATCAACATGGTAGCTGAGGAGTTCGGTTTCAAGACCGAATACGTGAGTGCCGAGGTTCAGGAGGCCGTGAGCGAGGAAGTGGATGATGAGAACGACTTGGTTCCACGTGCTCCAATCGTAACCGTCATGGGTCACGTAGACCACGGTAAGACCTCTTTGCTCGACTATATCCGCAATACCAATGTGATTGCCGGTGAGGCGGGTGGTATTACCCAGCATATCGGTGCCTATAGTGTGACCCTGAAAAGCGGTCGCAAGGTAACCTTCCTTGATACTCCAGGTCACGAGGCGTTTACCGCCATGCGTGCCCGTGGTGCCCAGGCTACCGATATCGCCATCATCATCATCGCAGCCGATGACTCTGTGATGCCAACTACCAAGGAGGCTATCGCTCATGCCCAGGCTGCCGGTGTGCCTATGGTATTCGCAATCAACAAGATTGATAAGCCAGGTGCTAACCCAGACCGTATCCGTGAGGACTTGGCTAATATGAACCTGCTCGTTGAGGAGTGGGGTGGTAAGTATCAGTGCCAGGAAATCAGTGCCAAGAAGGGTATCGGTGTTCACGATTTGCTCGACAAGGTGCTCCTCGAGGCTGACATGCTCGACCTGAAGGCTAACCCTAACCGTCGTGCAACAGGTACCATCATCGAGTCTTCTCTCGACAAGGGTCGTGGATATGTTTCTACCGTATTGGTTGCCAATGGTACCTTGAAGGTAGGTGATATTGTTCTCGCCGGTACTTCTTGGGGTCGTGTCAAGGCGATGTTCAATGAGCGTAATGTCAACATCAAGTCGGCTGCTCCAGCTGAGCCAGCTATCATCCTCGGTTTGAACGGTGCGCCTACTGCAGGTGACCAGTTCCACGTAATCGAGACAGAGCAGGAGGCTCGCGAAATCGCCAACAAGCGTGAGCAGTTGCAGCGTGAGCAGGGCTTGCGTACTCAGAAGCGCTTGACCTTGGGTGATATTTCTCACCGTATCGCACGTGGTGAGTTCCACGAGTTGAACGTCATCGTAAAGGGTGATACCGACGGTTCTGTTGAGGCATTGAGCGACTCATTTATCAAGCTTTCTACCGAGAAGGTTCAGGTGAACGTGGTGAACAAGGCTGTGGGTCAGATTTCTGAGAACGACGTGATGCTGGCATCTGCTTCAGATGCAGTCATCGTTGGTTTCCAGGTTCGTCCATCTGCCGATGCTCGTAAGGCTGCCGACCGTGAGGGTGTTGAAATCAACACATACTCTATCATCTACGATGCTATCGATGATATCAAGAGTGCGATGGTTGGTATGCTCGACAAGGTGAAGAAGGAAATCGTTACCGGTCAGGTTGAGGTTAAGCAGACCTTCAAGATTTCTAAGGTGGGTACTATTGCCGGTGGTCTCGTTACCGAGGGTAAGGTACACGCTAAGGATAAGGCTCGCGTCATCCGTGACGGTATCGTGATACGTACTGCTGAAATCGGTGCCTTGAAGCGTTACAAGGACGATGTAAAGGAGGTGGTTACCGGTATGGAATGCGGTTTGAGCCTCGTCAACTACAACGATATCCAGGAGGGCGACGTTATCGAGACCTTCACTGAGATCGAGGTAGAGCAGAAGCTTTAATAAAGTGAAGAGTGAAGAACGAAAAGTGAAGAAATCATTTGTTTTTCGCTCTATCATATATATAATAAGGTAGGGATGAGTCCTCAGCGGCTTATCCCTATTTAGGGTTAAAATAACGAAAGGTTATTCTAAATAACAATGGCAGAAATAGAGAAAGAACAGAATCAGGTTGTCAAGGATGTGATAGACCAGAAATACGAGTATGGTTTTACCACCGATGTACATACTGAAATCATAGAAAAGGGTCTCAACGAGGATGTTGTGCGCCTGATCTCGCAGAAGAAGGGAGAGCCAGACTGGATGCTCGAATTTCGTCTGAAAGCCTACAATTACTGGAAGACGCTCAAGGAGCCAAAGTGGGGACACGTTCACGTGCCACCTATTGACTATCAGGAGATTTCATACTATGCCGACCCTTTGGCAAAGAAGCCGAAGAATAAGGAGATTGATCCTGAGCTGGAGAAGACATTCGATAAACTTGGTATTCCTCTGGAGGAGCGCCTGGCTTTGAGCGGTACCGCCGTAGATGCCATCATGGACTCTGTGTCGGTGAAGACTACCTTCAAGGAGAAACTCCGTGAGAAGGGCGTCATCTTCTGCAGTATTGGTGAGGCTGTGAAGGAGCATCCTGATTTGGTAAGAGAGTATCTGGGAACCGTAGTTCCTTATCGTGATAACTTTTATGCAGCCTTGAACAGTTGTGTTTTCAGTGATGGCTCATTCGTTTATATTCCTAAGGGCGTCCGCTGCCCGATGGAGTTGAGCAGTTACTTCCGCATCAATGCCCGTAACACCGGTCAGTTTGAGCGTACATTGATCATCGCCGATGATGATGCCTACGTTTCTTACCTGGAGGGATGTACAGCGCCAATGCGTGATGAGAACCAGCTCCATGCGGCTATCGTAGAGATTATCGTCAAGGATAATGCTGAGGTGAAATACTCTACCGTTCAGAACTGGTATCCTGGTGATGAGCATGGTAAGGGTGGTGTGCTGAACCTGGTAACCAAGCGAGGCGACTTGCGCGGTGTGAACTCTAAGTTGAGTTGGACTCAGGTAGAGACGGGTTCTGCGATTACCTGGAAGTATCCTTCCTGCATCTTGCGTGGCGACAACTCTGTAGCTGAGTTCTACAGCGTGGCTGTTACCAACAACTATCAGGAGGCCGATACCGGTACCAAGATGATTCACATGGGTAAGAACACCAAGAGTACCATCATCTCTAAAGGTATCTCGGCAGGTCATAGCCAGAACTCCTATCGTGGTCTGGTTCGTGCTACATCCAATGCCGATAATGCCCGCAACTACAGTTCCTGCGACTCCTTGTTGCTGGGCAGCGATTGTGGAGCGCATACCTTCCCATATATGGATGCCCATAACGACACAGCCGTGTTCGAGCATGAGGCAACTACCTCGAAGATTTCAGAAGACCAGCTCTTCTATTGCAATCAGCGAGGTATTCCTACCGAGGAGGCTGTCGGCTTGATCGTAAACGGTTATGCCAAGGATGTGCTCAACAAGTTGCCTATGGAGTTTGCCGTAGAGGCTCAGAAACTCCTCAGTGTATCACTCGAAGGCACCGTTGGCTAAGAATAATAAGAAAGAGAGGTGGTTATGAAAAGAATGTTGTTGATGTTATTGTTAGTTGATAGCTTGAACTTAACGGCTCAAGACCTTTTCAATCATCAAAAAAATGGCTTGACGGCACAGCAAGATTCCATTGTTGCATCTTTTGTTGCGAAATGCAAGCAAGAGCAAAATGTGTATCTTCGTTGTGGTCGATATTGTCATGTTGATGAGTCTGACCCTACATTGACCAAGTCCATTATGCAGACATCGAGTTATGTTCCGCAGATGAAGGGTAAGGTCATACGACCAGGTGAGTGCTCATTTTGGGTACTAGACCCTCCTTCGTTGTTTGTGCAATGGGGCTGGGAGAAGTCACCATCTTTCTTTGAAGAGTTATGTTCCAATATTTTGAACGCATTTTTTAAGTAATAATATGTTAGAGGTAAAGAATCTGCATGCTACTATTGCAGGCAAAGAAATATTGAAAGGTATCAACCTGACTATCAACGACGGTGAGATACATGCTATCATGGGACCTAACGGTTCCGGTAAGTCAACCTTGAGCGCTGTGCTCACGGGTAACCCTCTCTATACCGTAACCGAGGGTGAGGCTATCTTCAACGGCAAGAACCTTCTGGATATGAAGCCAGAGGACCGTGCCCGTGAAGGCTTGTTCCTCTCTTTCCAGTATCCGGTGGAGATTCCTGGCGTATCCATGACCAACTTCATGCGTGCGGCTATCAATGCCAAGCGTGAGTATCAGGGTTTGGAACCATTGAATACAAGCGAATTCATGAAGCTGATGCGTGAGAAGCGCGAGTTGGTGGAATTGGACAGCAAGTTGGCTCGCCGTTCAGTAAACGAAGGTTTCTCGGGTGGTGAGAAGAAGCGCAACGAGATTTTCCAGATGGCTATGCTGGAGCCAAAGCTTTCTATCCTCGATGAAACCGACTCTGGTCTCGATGTGGATGCGATGCGTATCGTGGCTGACGGTGTGAACAAGATGCATACCGACAAGACATCTGCCATCGTCATCACTCACTACGAGCGTCTGCTTGATATGATTAAGCCAAGTGTGGTTCACGTACTCTATAAGGGTAGAATCGTGAAGACTGCCGGTCCTGAACTTGCCAAGGAGATTGAGGCTCGTGGCTACGACTGGATCAAGGCTGAAGTAGATGAGAAATAATTAGGAGGATGGCTATGCTTTCAGAAAAACAATATTTAGACTTGTATCAGTCTTCTTCGAGAATAATCAAGAAGAACAGTGCTGAGGTGCTCAATGCGGTGCGCGATGCTGCGTTTGAGAACTTCCGTCGCTTGGGCTTCCCTTCCCGAAAGGTAGAAAGATACAAGTACACAGATATGAGCGCCATCTTCGAGCCAGATTATGGCTTGAACTTGAACCGTCTGGAAATTCCGGTAGATCCATACGAAGCTTTCCGCTGCGATGTGCCTAACCTGAGCACTTCGCTCTACTTCGTTGTAAACGATGCTTTTTATAACAAAGCATTGCCTAAAGTAGAGCTTCCGGAGGGCGTAATCGTGGACTCTTTGAACAAGATTGCTGCAGAAAACCCTGAATTCATCGGGAAATACTATGCCAAGATTGCCAAAACCGATGAAGATGGCATCACGGCATTGAATACATTCTTGGCACAGGATGGCTTGCTTATCTACGTACCAAAGAACGTGAAGGTGGAGCGAACCATTCAGGTTATCAATATTCTCCGTTCGGATGTTGATTTGATGGTAAACCGACGTGTACTCATCGTCATGGAACAGGGTGCTGAGGCTAAGTTCCTCTTCTGCGACCATGCAGCCGATGACAAGAACTTCCTCGCAACCCAGGTTATCGAGGCATTCGTAGGCGAGAATGCCAGTCTCGACCTCTATTGTCTGGAGGAGACTCATTACAAGAACCGCCGTGTCAGCAACGTTTATATCGAGCAGCAGGCTAACAGCCGCGTGAACCATAACGTCATCACGCTTCATAACGGTATCACCCGCAACCGCCTCGACCTCGTATTCAAGGGCGAGGGAGCTGAGTGCTTCTGCAATGGTTGTGTGATTGCCGACAAGAACCAGGTGGTTGACAACAATACGCTCATCGATCATCAGGTGGGTCATTGTACCAGCAACGAACTTTATAAGTATGTGCTCGATGGTGAGGCACGTGGTGCTTTCGCCGGAAGAGTATTGGTTCGTCATGGTGCCCAGAAGACTACTTCGCAGGAAACCAACCAGAACCTCTGTGCTACGAAGACAGCCCGCATGTTCACCCAGCCGATGCTGGAGATTTATGCCGATGATGTGAAGTGTGCGCACGGTAGTACTGTAGGTCAGCTCAACGATGCCGCATTGTTCTATATGCAGCAGCGTGGTGTGAGCCGCGAGGAGGCTAAGTTGCTCCTTCAGTTTGCATTTATCAACGAAGTCATCGACAAGATGGAGCTGGAGCCATTGCGCGATCGCCTGCATCATCTCGTAGAGAAGCGATTCCGTGGTGAACTTAATAAGTGTGAGGGCTGCAAGCTTTGCAAGTAGATAATATCCTTTTAAAGGAGTTAAGTTCTTAAAAATATGTATGATATCAATCAAGTAAGAGCAAATTTCCCGATTTTATCGAGAAAGGTCTATGATAAGCCATTGGTGTATCTGGATAATGCGGCAACCACGCAGAAGCCATTGTGCGTGCTCGATGCCATGCGCGACGAGTATCTCAATGTAAATGCCAATGTGCATCGTGGTGTTCACTATCTCTCTCAGCAGGCTACCGACCTTCATGAGGCAGCCCGCGAAACCGTGCGCAAGTTTATCAAAGCGCCTAAGGTTGAGGAAGTCATCTTTACCCGTGGCACTACAGAGAGTCTGAATCTCGTGGTTTCATCGTTCTGCGATGCCTTTATGAGCGAGGGCGACGAGGTGATTATCTCTACCATGGAGCATCACTCCAATATTGTGCCTTGGCAGTTGCAGGCTGCCAAGAAGGGAATCGCCATCCGAGTAATCCCTATCAACGATAAAGGTGAGATTAACCTCGATGAATTCGCCAATTTATTTACCGAACGCACCAAAATCGTGAGCATTGCCCAGGTGAGCAACGTGCTCGGTACGGTGAATCCGGTAAAAGAGATGATTAAGATAGCTCATGAGCACGATGTGCCTGTCATGGTGGATGGCGCTCAGAGTACTCCTCATTTTGCTGTAGATGTACAGGATATGGATTGCGATTTCTTCGCTTTCAGCGGACATAAGATTTATGGTCCTACCGGTATCGGTGTGCTTTACGGCAAGGAAGAATGGCTCGACAAGTTGCCTCCTTATCAGGGCGGTGGCGAAATGATTGAGAGCGTAAGTTTCGAAAAGACTACTTTCGAGAAGTTGCCTTTCAAGTTCGAGGCTGGTACTCCTGATTATGTAGCTACCCACGGTCTGGCAAAAGCCATCGATTATGTTTCTGCGCTCGGCATGGATAACATTGCCAAGCATGAGCAGGAACTCACCCGTTACTGCATGGAGCAGATGCGAACCATCGATGGAATCAGACTTTTTGGTGAACAGGAGGGCAAAGATGCCGTTGTCAGCTTCTTGGTTGGTGATATTCATCACATGGATATGGGCACCTTGCTCGACCGTCTGGGCATCGCTGTACGTACCGGTCATCATTGCGCTCAGCCTTTGATGGACCGCTACGGCATTCTCGGCACCGTTCGTGCCAGCTTTGCCCTATATAATACAAAGGAAGAAATAGATGCGCTTGTAGCGGGCGTAAAACGCGTGGCTATGATGTTCTAAAGATATAGACTTTTTAGCCGCATACAGCGCACGTAAAAGCCTTATTTAGCTAACTGGCGAGCGAAAGACAACCCACTGGCAAGCAAAGAACAGCCAACTGGCGCTACTGCGGACAGTTGGCTGTTTGCGTTTGGCAGTTATCAGAAAGTTGAGGTTGGAATGCCCAAATACTCTTCACTCTTCACCCCTTTGTCGTAACGTATTGTTATACTGATACTTACGCGCTGAAGAGAGGCTCTGACTCTTCATCCACTCTTCACCCTCTCTTCACCGCCTGGTGCTATGAGGGTGAAGAGTAGGTGAAGAGTGGGTGAAGAGTGGGTGAAGAGTTAAAATGCTCTTGTCTTTGTAACTGCCTTATAATTAGGCGGTTACAGAATAGAGGTGAAGAGTGAAGAGATAAACGTAAAATTCATCATAATTATGTTAGAAAGTCATTATTATAAGGATATGGTAGAGGCTGGCTGCGATGAGGCTGGCAGAGGATGTCTGGCAGGCAGCGTATATGCAGCAGCCGTTATCCTTCCGCCCGGTTATCAGAATGCCGAATTGAACGACAGTAAGAAACTCACAGATAAGAAGCGCAAGGCGCTCCGCGAGCAGATAGAGCGTGATGCTGTAGCTTGGGCTGTGGGCATTGTTACTCCCGAAGAAATCGATAAAATCAATATCCTCAACGCCAGTTTTCTGGCCATGCACCGTGCCCTGGACCAGCTCAAGGTTCGTCCGGAGGCAGTTATCGTGGATGGTAACCGCTTCAAACCCTACAAGGATTTGCCTTATACAACCATCGTAAAGGGTGACGGCAAGTATCTGTCTATTGCAGCTGCCAGCATCCTTGCCAAGACCTATCGTGATGATTACATGGATGCGTTGGCAGAAGAATATCCGCAGTACGACTGGAAAGGCAACAAGGGTTACCCTACCAAGAAGCATCGTGCTGCCATCAGGGAATTTGGAGTCACTCCATATCATCGCATGAGTTACAATCTTCTAGGCACAGGTGAACTCTCACTTGATTTTAAAGACTAGGCATCATAGCTGTAGTGCTATGATTTCCATATAAAAAAGCCGCTCAACAGATTTGCCTGTTGAGCGGCTTTTAATTTTGATTAGAAATCGAGGGTGATACCCTTTTCGTCAATCTTCTTGTATGTCTTGTCGTTGACAGTCACATTCTTCGAGTTCTTAGCATCGAAGGTGTGATTCTTTGCACTAACCTTGATGTTTTCGAGCTTCACGCCGTCAGTACGGTTGATGACGATACCATACTCAGCATTGTTTACCTCCATATCCTTGATGTGGATGTTGCTTACCGGCATCTCTGGGAGACCGTTGAAGTAAGCTGCACGACGGGCTGTGCGGCAGATGACATGGTTGATGTCGATATTGCGGAAGCAAGGTGTTGTCTCGTCTACCTTGAACTTCTGTACCTTCTGGCTCTTAGCCTCATCGCCATCGTTGAGAACCTCAACGGCAGACTTGCCACCGTAGTAAAGGTCGAAGGTGATGACATCTGTCTGGATATCAAACATTGACATGTTGTCGATGTAGATATTCTCGACTACACCACCACGACCGCGGGTACTCTTGAAACGGAGACCTACATCGGTGCCGAGGAACTGGCAGTCGCTCACCTTGATATTCTTTACTCCACCGCTCATCTCGCTGCCAACAACGAAACCGCCGTGCCCCTTGAATACGGTACAGCCGTTTACGATGACATTCTCGCAAGGAATGCCGCGCTTTCTTCCGTCAGCATCCTTACCACTCTTGATGCAGATACCATCATCGCCTACATCGAAAGTAGAGTTGACGATGAGTGCATTCTTGCAGCTCTCCAGGTCAAGACCATCACCATTCTGAGCATATGAAGGGTTGCGGACCAATACATCTTCTATAAGAACGTTCTCGCACATCAGCGGATGGATGTTCCATGCAGGTGAATTCTGGAAAATAACACCATTGAGCCAAACGTTCTTGCAGCTTACGAGACTGATCATTACCGGACGGAGGAAACGCTTGATCTCGTTCCATTCTTCTTCTGAAGCTGGAGTCTTAGGCACATTCATGTTGGCACTGTTGTCTGCCTTCAATGCGCCTTCTGATGGGAACCAGTAGTCGGCTCTCTTGAATGCACCGCCACGTGAAGTAATCTGCTTCCACTGGGCAGCGGTAACCTTCTGCTTCTTCAATGGGCGCCAGTATTCTCCGTTTCCGTCAATGCAACCCTGACCGGTAATTGCCACGTTGGTAAGATGATGACCAGAGATAGGCGACTGGCAGCGGCGTGTATCCAAACCCTCAAACGATGTTTCTATAAAAGGGTAGAGGGTATCATCTGGTGAGAAAAGGATGACTGCACCTTTTTCGAGATGCAGGTTGATATTGCTCTTCAATACGATAGGACCTGTGAACCATACGCCCTGTGGAACGATGAGATTGCCGCCACCTTTCTGAGTCAGCGCATCGATAGCCTTGGCAAAGGCTGTGGTACAGAGAGAAGAGCCGTCGCCAATGGCACCAAAGTCCTTGAGATTTACCTCGTTGGCTGGGAACTGTGGACGGGTTACCTTTTCCATCTGGAATGGCAGATTCTCATATAGAGCATCATACTTCTTGATGTCGGTTGCCTGGGCACTTAGCGCCAACAAGCAAGCACATACCATGCTAAAAAATTTCTTCATCTATTTTTTCGGTTTGTTGGGTTATTATATATAAGCTATTTCTTCTGCAAAGATAAATATTATCTTTTGAAAAGCCAAAAATAGAAAGGCTTATTCTAAATAAATCGTTGTAAACGTTTTCGTGGAATGGGGGATATGATAAGATGTAAGTGGGTAGATATGCAGGGATAAATGTGTATATATACTAAGGTATATAAACGAAAAAAGGAGAGAAGTAAAACTTCTCTCCATCTTGGTACCCAGACCCGGGATCGAACCGGGATGGATTGCTCCACTGGTGTTTGAGACCAGCGCGTCTACCGATTCCGCCATCTGGGCAAATACCACCTTGCTTATTTGCGGTTGCAAAGGTACTAATAATTTTTGAACTGACAAACTTTTTGGTGACTTTTTTTTCTAAAAATGCATTTTTAATGCAGAAACATTAAATTTTTGTTGTTTTTATAGTCCACTTTATTAAATTTCAAGAAAATCTTTGGCACTTTCACGGATAATCACTAACTTTACAGATGAATTTTGAAAACCAACAAAATATTAGACTCAAGATATGAAGAGTAACGGAAATAATTATTGTGTGATATTGGCGGGAGGTAAGGGCCGCAGACTCTGGCCTTGCAGCCGCAGCAACTATCCGAAGCAGTTTGTCGACTTCTTTGGCGTGGGGCGCACCCAGCTTCAGCAAACCTTTGACCGTATGGCAAAGATCGTGCCTGCCGACCATATATTTATCAACACAAATGAAGAATATGTTCAACTGGTAAAGGAACAGTTGCCTGAGGTTCCTGCAGAACGGATATTGGCGGAACCTATTCATCGCAATACGGCACCTAGCATGGCATGGGCCAATCATCGCATCTCGATGCTCAATCCTGATGCCTGCATCATCGCCACTCCTTCGGATCAGGCTATCTTCAATGAAGATGCTTTCCGGGAAAACGTATTGGAAGGTCTGGCTTTTGTGGCAGAACATGACCGTTTCCTGACGATGGGTGTGAAGCCAACCCGTCCTGAACCTGGATATGGATATATTCAGATGGGCGAAGCTATCGGCAACGGATTGTACAAGGTGCAGTCGTTTACAGAGAAACCGGAAAGAGAGTTTGCCAAGATTTTTGTAGAGAGTGGAGAGTTCTATTGGAATACGGGTTTATTCCTTTCTAATGTGAAGTATCTGCGTGAGTGTTTCTGCAAGATTCTGCCCCCTGTACTCCGTGATTACGATAAACAGTATCCCGAATTCAGTGTGGAGACAGAGAATGCATACATGAAAGAGAGCTTCTCTTCTTATCCTAATATATCAGTAGATTTCGGAGTGCTTGACAAACCTAGCAATGTCTATATGATGAAGTGTGACTTCGGCTGGGCTGATCTGGGTACCTGGCACAGTATCTACGAGGCGATGCAGAAGAGCAGCGATGACAACGTGGTTGTTGACAGCGATGTGATGATGGAGAATTGTCACAACAATGTAATCAAGTTGCCTAAAGGAAAGCTGGCTGTATTGAACGGACTGGATGGTTTCATAGTAGCCGAGAATGACAATGTATTGTTGATATGCAAGAAAGAAGATTCTTCTGCCCTGGTGCGTAAATATGTAAACGAGGTGCAGATGAAGAAAGGCGATGAGTTCGTCTAAGCAAGAGCTTATGAAATAAAGATATAAAAAGAGCTGCGAAGCATATTCGCAGCTCTTTTTCTGTTTGAAACTTCTTGCATTTAAAGTTTCTTGAATTCTGTATAAATCTTATCAGCAATTTCCTTGAACTCTTCCTCTGTGAGTTTGAGATGCTCCTTGCGGAAGTTTACATCAGCCTCGCTGTTCATTGGGATGAGGTGGATATGGGCATGAGGAACCTCCAGACCCAAAACAACCTGCGCCACTTTCTTGCATGGGAAGGCTGCCTTGATAGCCTTGGCTACCTTCTTGGCGAAAACCTCAAACTCAGCCAGGTCTTCGTCTTCCATATCGAAGATGTAATCAACCTCCTTACGGGGAATTACCAGAGTATGACCTTTGCCGATAGGGCTAATGTCGAGGAAAGCATAGAACTTGTCGCTTTCTGCACACTTGTAGCTAGGAATCTCTCCTGCTGCAATCTTTGAAAAAATGCTTGCCATAATCGCTAATCAATTTATAATTAATAATTTATAATTTACAATACATATTATCTTATTCTCTTTTTGATGTCGTTGCATCGGCTACTTTCATTTTCTATAGAATATATCGGGTAGGCTTACATATAACATAAAAGGAACCGTCATACAGGCATTGCTGCCGATATGATAGTTCCTTTTATTCCGTTTTATTCAAATGAAATCTTGTCGATGCGAAGGTTGATGGTGCCGCGAGGAATCTTGATTTCTGCAATCTCACCTACCTTCTTGTTGAGCAATCCCTGTGCGATAGGAGTCTTGATGGAAATCTTGCCTTCCTTCAAGTTTGCCTCGCTCTCGCTCACGATGGTATAAGTCATCTTTGCCTTGTTAGCCATGTTGGTCATCTCTACCTTCGACATAATCTGCACGCTGTCGGTGCTGAGCTGCTTGGTATCGATAATCTTGGCCTCGGCAATGGTGAGCTTCAGGCGATTGATCTTATCTTCCAGATGAGCCTGTGCCTCTTTAGCGGCATCATACTCAGAATTCTCACTTAAATCACCCTTGTCGCGGGCTTCAGCAATTGCGGCTGATGCCTTAGGGCGCTCTACAGATACGAGCTGTTTCAGCTCAGCTACGAGTTTGTCGTAGCCTTCTTGTGACATGTAAGCCATAATTTTCTTGTTGTTTTAATGTTATTAATAATCGGTTGGCAAGTAGCATAAAAAATAAAGAATTCCAGTGCCAGTGGAGCACCGGAATCCTATATCTGTATTTATGTCTCTTGTTTATCCTTTTGTGTATAATCCGAATGCAAAGATAGGACTTTATTTCCGTATCACCAAATTTTTTGGGGGAAATTTTAAAAATATCCTCCTTTTTCCTTCACATAGTTCATTAATTCGCTAAAAATCTGATTATTGCGCAATATCTCCGGGTTGCCTGTCATAATCATCTGCTTTCGGGCACGGGTGATGGCTACGTTCAGCTTGCGGTCGATGATGGCGCCGTCTTCTACGAAACTGTTGCCGGCAAGGAAGTCGAGCTGCCAGATGTTCTGGATGGTGAAACTGTAGATGATGACATCTCGCTGGCTGCCCTGGTACCGCTCTACGGTATCGATACTGATTTTCTCCAGTGCCGGAATACCGAGCTTTTCGATGCCTTTGCGCACCATGGCTATCTGGTTGCGGTAAGGAACGATGACGCCTACCGTCTTCTTGGCATCGAAACGCTCTCCATAGAAGCGGTGGATGCGGCGAAGCAGGTCTACCACGATTGCTGCCTCGTTGGCATTGATCTTATCAGATACATTCGGTTCCTTGCAGAATTTGGATGGGAGGAATATCATGCGGTGCTCCTTCAGCAGGTCGTCGAGCGCATCTTCTGATGGGAGAGTATATGACAGCTCCGTCTCCAACTGGTGTGGACATGGCACGGGTTCCAGTTTCTCCCGACGGTAGAACATCCGGTTAGGAAACTCTGCAATCTCGGGATGCATTCTGCCCTGGCGGCGCAGAATGCCGATGAATTCGCTGCGCTCTTCGTGATCTTCCCAATGAATCAGACGTTCGAAGAGGGAGTTGCGGCAGTTGGTAAGACAGATGTCCTGCAGGATGCTCATGTCGATGATGCCACCTTTCTGACTGTCGTTGATGGTAGGAATGCCTGAATCCTGCTCGCTCTGCTGCACCACGGCTGGCAACTGCTTGTAGTCGCCGATGAGGATGAACTTATCCACGGCAGACAGGAGACCGATGAGATTAGGCTCCAGTATCTGGCTTGACTCGTCGATGATGGCAAGCTTGAAGTGCTTCAGCGAGAAGATGAACGGCTTGGAGGTCATCATCGAAGTGGTGCCCACGATTACACGCGTTCCTATTATATATTGTTTGATGGCTTCGAGCTTCGGACAGTTGCTGATGGCTTTCTCTATCAGATAAGGGCGGAACCGCTCATCGCAGGAGTACTCGCTGCCGAGGCGAAGGAATGGGATGCCCGAATCTACCAGCATCTCGCAGATTTCATCTACGGCTCGGTTGGTATAGCTCATCAGGAGGATGGAGGATGCAGGCTGCTGAGCCGTCTTGCCTCCCGAGGCGATGCTTTCTGCTGTTGGCATTCCCGTTCCATCGTTCAATGCTTCTTCTACCATAAACTTCAGGGCACGACTGGTCTTTCCTGTTCCCGGAGGTCCCACGAGCAGGAAGTAATCCTGTGCCTGCTTGGCACGGAGAATGATGTCATCCAGTACATCATCGTAATGTCTGGTCAATGACAGCGAGGCATCTCTTTGCGGGGCACGCTGCCCTAACAGCAGGTCGCGTTTCTCCTTGGGTGCACAGATAAACTGGTGCAGGTTACGTATGCTTCCGCCTGTTGATGCATCGCTCGTTCCATGTTCTATGGCGTAAGGCAGATTCATCTTGAAGATATCGGCATTCTGCTGTCCGTCGGTGAGATGCACCACAATCTCATCGCTGTGAATCTCCTGCAGTACACCTTTATATAATATAGCCTTTCTTACGTCGGGTTCTTCCTTCAGCTTGTAGGTATAGAGATACACCATGTCGCCGATACGGAAGTTGGGCAGGAAGTCCTTTCCCTGGTCGGGCACGCTGAGGGTGATGGTATCATATCCGCTTCCTGCGCTGCTCTGTTCCTTTCGGATGATGTGCAGGTCGGTATAGATATTGCCGGCATCTTTCTTTTCGGCGAGTGGCATGGTCCAGAGGTCGGAACTGGATGTGTTCGTTCCTTCCTGTGCGCCCACCTTGCTGATCATCTGTTCCCGCAACACGAAGGTCATCATGCGGCAGAAGTAAGCCTCCTCTAATGGGGTGAGGTTGTGGAGCGGACTGGTGATGGCTTCTATCTGCGGCTTCAGATACTTGTTGTAGAAGAAGTCCTGGGTACCTGCCACATTCAAAACTTCGGGGGTAAATTCATTCAGTGCATGCTCGAATCCCTCCTTGGCTATCTCGAAGGAGGCGGCTACCAGCTGGTTGCGGTATTCGATGGCCTCCTTGAAGAGCTTTTGGTAGTAAGCTACCACCATCAGTCCGTCTTGCGGCTGATACTTGGAGTAGAGCAGACGGATATTCACGCGGTCGTTGCTCAGCTTGAAGTTGTGCTGCAATACGCCATAGTAGAGCAGCAGCTGTACATAGTGGGGCTCCAGCTGATAACTGTGATAACCCGGATCTACCTGATGGGTTTCGATATTCATGTTGCGTCCAGATTTCTGCTCTACCAGCAGTTTGCAGTCGGTGGTCATCAGGTCCACACGTCCCTGTATGCCGAGTGCTTCGCAGACGAACGAAGGTTCGAGGATGGCTTTCTTCCTGTCGTAAAGACTTTCGCCACGGAAGGCTGACATCTGTGCCTGCGATGCGGTGCGGGGAAAGAGAATATCCACTACCTGCTGCAGATTGACTGCCTGCTGGTTGGCATCGGTATAGAATTTCTTGGCATCAAACCAGGGACAGGTGCAGAACTCCAGGGCTTTCTCCCTGAAATTCGTCTTTATGGTTTCGTTCATCTGATATTTGCCGTTTGTATTGATGATGTCATCCAGCGCAGCACCGGCAAAGTTACCGAGCAGGGTAGCCTGGGTGTTGGCGCGAGGCTTCATCTGGTTCAGCAGATAGAGCAGGGGATGATGGCCGAAAGCCGTAAAGCAGGTGGCGATACTACTGATATCTACCAGATAATCGGGTTCCACCACGATGAGTCGGGGAGTGATGATGGGCTGCTTTACCTGACAGTCGAGCAGGTTGAGCTGCATGCCTTCCTTCAGGATATCCCAGAGGTAGGTATGGTCGATATGGTTTTCTTCGTCTTTCAGTTGAACGAGATATTCCTCTTCGTCAGCATCCTGGTCAATATCCACGCGGATGAAATCGCTGTCCCAGTTCTTCACGATGCAGCGGATGCGGCGGTTGTTGATTTCCAGTCCTTTCTGATAAGGGCGGTTGGTATGGGGAATGAGCACGTTCAGCTCGTGGGGAACATCCACTCCGAATACGGCAGAGATGAAGATGGCTAGGGCACGTGCATCATATTTCAAATCTTCGCTTGAGAGCGGTTCCTGCGAATTACTGTGTCGGCGCATGGTCTGGATGGCAATCTTGTCTGCCACCTTGATGCCGTGGGCCTTACAGAGATAATCCACCTGGGAGAAAAGGTTACCGAAAGCCTGTTTCGTTTCCTTCACTCCTTCGTGGCAGCAGAGGATGAGCGTATCGTGCATCATCTTGTTGCGTGTCTTCGGCTCCAGTTCGGGGAGTATCAAAAGTTCTCTTACCCTAAGGAAGAGTTCTGCGGCGCTGATATTGTTTTGATTCATAGGCTACAAAGTTACGAAAATTATAACTACTCTTATAATAAAGGTATTTATAATTATTGATAATTAACTGTTGAACAGGAATGCGTATTTAAGGAAATTTAGGGCGTTCGTGCAAAAAAATGTAGTAAAGTGTCGGATATTCGTGCGAAAAAGTGTATCTTTGCAGCAAATGTACTAAAAAATAATGCAAGAAATGCTTGCCGTATCATTTCTTTTTTGTATATTTGTAGCCCCCAATTGAAAAGAAGGGGTATTATTAATCTAAAAATATTAAACAATGACAAAAGAAGAATTGATGCATAGAGCCATTGAGCTCTCAAAGAATAGCGTGAAGACGGGGGGCGGACCTTTTGGTGCTGTGATTGCCAAGGACGGTATTATCATCGCTGAGGCTTCCAACAGTGTAACCATCGACCTCGACCCTACGGCTCATGCCGAAGTGAACTGTATCCGACAGGCTACCCGCAAACTGAAGACCTTCAATCTGGAAGGTTGCGAGATCTATACCTCCTGCGAGCCTTGTCCGATGTGCCTGGGTGCTATCTATTGGGCACATCTCGACCGTATCTATTATGCCAACGACCGGAAGGATGCGGCAAAGGTAGGTTTCGATGATGAGTTTATCTACGAGGAGATAGACCGCAAGATAGAAGACCGCCACAAGCCGATGATTGCCCTGATGCGCGATGAGGCGCTCGGTGCTTTCCGCATGTGGGAGGAAAATGCGGAAAAGACGGAGTATTAATGAGATAAGATAAAAAGGGAAGGTTGCACGGAATATGAACCGCAGCCTTCCTTTTTTCGTAGATTCTTCTTGTATTCTATCATGCGGGATAGAGAAAAATGGAGAAAAGGAACGATTTCTCAGATTTTCTTTGTAATTTTGCCGCCAAATTCAGAAAAGACCCTGAATTGTTGGACAATGGAAATTCTCTAATTATTATAACGACAATGGAACAGTCAATAGAAAATCTCTACAAATTAGACGGCAGAGTGCCCGTAGGTAAAGCACTCCCATTTGGTCTTCAGCATGTGTTGGCGATGTTCGTCAGCAATATTGCGCCAATCATGATTCTCGCTGGTGCGATAGGTCTGGACAGTTCGGTGAGCGCCGTGCTTATTCAGAACTGTATGGTCATCGCCGGTATCGGTACCTTGGTGCAGCTTTATCCGGTATGGCGTATCGGTTCTCGCCTTCCTATCGTGATGGGTATCTCCTTCACCTTCCTTTCGCTCGCCATCGCCATTGCCGGTGCTCATGGTATGGGTACTTTGATAGGCGCTGTCATCATTGGTGGTCTGGTAGAAGGAACACTCGGACTTTTCGCCAAGTATTGGATCAAGCTCATTCCGCCTGTAGTAGCCGCTACCGTGGTAACAGCCATCGGTTTCTCGCTCCTTCCTGTTGGTGCCAACTCTTTTGCGGGTGGTCAGGGTGCAGCTGATTTCGGTAGCATGAACAACTGGGTTGTGGGTTCTGTCACTTTGCTGGCTTGTCTGCTTTGTCAGATTTTCGCCAAGGGTTTCTTGCGTTCACTCTCTGTATTGGTAGGATTGCTGGTAGGTTACATCCTGGCTCTGTTTATGGGAATGATAGATTTCAGCGGACTTTCTGGTCTCTCTATCGTAGCTTTGCCAAAGCTTCTTCCATTTACACCTGAGTTTAATATCGGTGCTATTCTCTCAGTTGTAGCTGTATATCTGGTTTCTGCCACAGAGACGATTGGTGATACTTCTGCGCTCTGCAACAGTGCGTTGAAGCGTGATCCTAAGACCAAGGAGATGGGTGCGGCAGTCTGCTGCGATGGTTTCGTCAGTTCGGTTTCCGGTCTTTTCGGTTGTACTCCTATCACTTCTTTCAGTCAGAACGTAGGTTTGGCAGCGATGTCGGGAGTAGTGAACCGCTTTACCATTGCCATGGGTGCCATCATCATGATTATCGGTGGTATCTTCCCAGCTATCGGTTATGTACTTACTACGATTCCTCAGGCTGTATTGGGCGGCTGTACCATCATGATGTTTGGTAGCATCCTCTTTGCCGGTTTCGGCATGATGGCGCGTACAGGCTTCTCTCAGCGCAACATGGTCATCGTGAGTCTTTCGCTCAGCGTTGGTCTCGGATTCACATCTGCAACAGGTATGTTCAACATCTTCCCAGAGATTGTGCGCACCGTTTTTGCTGATAACTGTGTGGCGGTAGTCTTCCTGCTCGCCGTTATCCTGAACCTCGTGTTGCCGAAGAATCTGGATAAGGCATAATAAGTGAAGATATTTATATATAAAAAGGTGCAACTCACTTTCTTACTTGTGAGTTGCACCTTTTTTGCTATAAACTGTTAACTATTAACTAAATCACTGTCCTCCCAGTCTTTCGAAGAAGGTGATGATTTCTTCGAAGGTCTTGAATTCATCGCTACCGTATTCTATCGTCGTACCCATGAAACCATCGCATGGGCTAGGGTCGATGAAGTAATCGCCGTAGAGCAGGTTCTTCTGGTTGCAGAAGATGATGTGGTTGTAGGCTGGGGTAGAGAGATATTCCTCCACCCAGGTCTGTACCTTCGCCATGTATTCATGGTCGTTGGTTGGCGCTGGGGCTACGATATATACGTTGTAATGCTCTATCAGCATCTCGTAAGCCTTGTGCATCGAGCTGGTTGCCTTCATGTAACTGTCGTGCAGGGCATCGAAGTCGATGTATACGATAGGGCGCTCCTTGCCGTTCTGCTTGTCGTCAATCCAGCGGATAACCGGACAGAGATAGTGGAATGCTACCTTGTCGATAAGTCGGTGCTCGCCGTGGAATGGGATGGCGAGCGGATAGTGCTCATGGAAGAGGTCGAAGGTATGGACCAGCGGATCAGCATCGCCGAAGAGACCGTAAACACGTTGCTGCTCCTCGGGAGTAATGTCCTGGAAGCAACGCTCGGTAAAGTCACGGTATTCCTTGATGAGGCCTTTGTTAACCATCAGTTCGTTCACTCCGTCCTTTCTCGGGTTCTGGAATTCCTGCTTGCCGGTCATGCTGCTCATTGTATCGCCCATCTCGAAGGCAGAGTTTACGAGGATGCGGTCGAATCCTTTCAGCAGTTCGGTATACATGCCTCCCATCGAGGTACCGATGATGAGGTCAGGCTTCTCAGTCTCCGCCATCTTCTGCAGCATCTCTATGGCCTCTTCCGGATGTACCGGGATGTCTTCAGCCACGAGGGTGGCATTCGGCATCAGTTCCTGCAACATCTTTACGGTGCCGCTCTGTGCAGAAGAGAGGAAACCGTGAACATACATGATTTTCTTGCCCGCCATGAGGTCGGGGAATTGTTTGATATATGGATTCATATTCTTATAGTTTAATGTACTGCTATTTCCTTAAGCGATTTGTACTTAGTTTGTGGTGCAAAGATACTAAAATTATAAATACGCATATAATAAAGGTATTTATAATTATTGATAATTAACCATTGGAGGTCATTAAAAAAAGAGAACCACCCATCGCTGGCAGTCCTCTTTCATTATTCTTCTATTTTATCGTTGAAATAATTGCTCAAGAGTTATCAGGTGATTGATGATACTTGCATGCATATTGGAACTAAGCCCCATTGTTGTCACCAAAACAGTTTGTATTGAGCGAGTCTTGTTATGCATCTTGCTATTTGCGAAAGCGTCTATCTTGTGACGTATATTCTCCTCGACATCTTGTGTGACAGTAAAATTACCTGTTGAAAATTTCATTTCGCAGAGATAATCTGTTTGAGTACTTTTACTCTCCATGACTAAATCTATTTGAGCACCTTTTCCGTCTTCAGCTTTCCCACACCAACTGTAGTTCCTTTCAACCGAATGGATACGTAGAGTGTCTTGTATGTTTTGCAGATGCTCTATGCTCAAAAGTTCAAACGTATCTCCAGCCCATGTGTAGAATGTGGCTGTCCCATGGATAGCGTTCCATCCTCCTTGTTTGACTTGTTTGCCATGAACAAATCTCAGATAGAATAGAGAAAAGAAATCTTTTAGCTGATATACGGTTTCGACTCTTTCCTTTCCATAGCGGGGATACTCTCTCGTAATTCCTGATTCTCTCAGGTTGTCAAGTAGCTTTGTCAGGGTACCCCCAGTTTTGATACCTGTAGCCTTGGAAAGCTCTGATTGTGTCATTCCATAGAACTTACTGCCAATAGCTTTAACGATGTCGACGTATTTTTCTTTGCTGGAATAAAGTCCTGTATAAACATCTTTGAATTCCTGATGAATTAATTCGTCTGCAAAGAATATGCTGTCTATGTTGTCAGTCATTGTTCTGTCATTGCGGAGCTTATCCAGATAATAGGGGATTCCACCTATAGCCATATAACTCACGCACATTTCATAGCGTGAGAGATGAAAACCATTTTTCTTGTAGTACTTTTCGCATTCTGCTAGAGTGAAAGGGAATAGTTTGATGGTTTCCGTGAGTCTTCCATGCAGACCTCCATAGTCATGTATCACATTATCAAGCATCCAACTTGTAGCCGATCCACAGACAATGAGTATAATATTTCGTTCACTGTCTGCCCATGAATTCCAAAAATATCCCAGTTCTGCTATCATTTCTGATGATTGCGGTCCTGCAAGCCATGGAAGTTCATCGATAAAGATGATTTTCCTTCTGTTTCTTTTTCCTTCCAGAACTTTTCTCAAAAGTAAAAATGCCTCTCTCCAACAAGTGGGTTTGGACTCCTTTGTCGATAATCCTGCAATCACTAGCGAATCATAGAAATGCGCAAGTTGAAGTTGACGGTAAGACTCATAGTCCTTGTCTCCGTCTTTAATATAAGTACCTACTGCTTTGAAGAGAATCTTCTTTCCAAAGCATTCGCTTACGAGATAAGATTTGCCTACTCTTCGACGGCCATAAATGGCTACAAGTTCAGATTTCTTTGACTTGTATATTCTATCGAGTATATTTATCTCTTTATTTCTTCCTATGATATTTGCGTAACTCATTGTAAGATAGTTTTATAATGTTGGTTGCAAAGATACGTTTTTTTTAGGATAACACCAAGAAAACTACTTAGAAAATCAGCGAAAACGATTGAATTTTCTTGCTTTTCGCTGATTTTCTAGAAAAGAATAACACTTTTCCTATAGGTTTTGCTTTTCTCGGCGAGGGTGGCATCGTCATAATAGATGAAACCTTGCAACCAGTAGGTATAAGTGTCCATGTTTTATGCGCTCATGGCGAGAGGAGAGTTTTCGTTGACCGTGACTCCTTGCTCTTGCACGATGATTTCTGCTGCAAAATTACGCTAAATTGCAGACAAAACAAAATTATTGGGCGATAAACTTCCTTGTTTGCGAAAAAAGTAGTAATTTTGCACCCAATAACCATATTAAAGTTCAAGTCATAATGGATTTACTGAAAGAAAGAATTATGCAGGAGGGCAGATGCTTTCCTGGTGGAATCTTAAAAGTAGACAGCTTTGTAAACCATCAGATGGACCCTATTCTGATGATGGACTTAGCTAAGGAATTCGTGCGCCTTTTCAAGGACATCAAGTACAACAAGATTATTACTATCGAGGCTTCGGGCATCGCGCCTGCCATCATGGTAGGTTATCTGACCAATCTTCCTGTTGTGTTCGTGAAGAAAAAGCAGCCTAAGACGATGGAGGGTATGATTACCTCTGTGGTTCACTCTTTTACAAAGGACCGCGATTATACGGTTTGTGTGAGCAACAGTTATCTTACTCCTGAGGACCATGTTATCTTTATCGATGACTTCCTTGCCAATGGTAATGCGTCTAAGGGCGTGATGGACCTTTGCGAGAAGGCTGGTGCCAAGATTGAGGCGATGGGTTTCATCATCGAGAAGGCTTTCCAGCATGGTGGTGACTTCCTGCGCAAGGAGGGAATCCGTTATGAGGCGCTCGCTACCGTAGAGAGCCTGGATGATTGCAAGATTGTCTTGAAGTAAAACATCTTATTATATATAGTAAAAGCCGCCTGTAATAGGGCGGCTTTTTTCTTACTTGACGATATCAGCGGCATAGATTCCCATCGCCTTGTAGCCTGCAGGATTCGGGTGGAGCCAGTCGCTGCTGGCATATTCCCGCTTCATCCTTCTGTCATCATTCGGATCTTGAAGCAGCTTGGCGAAGTCTAAAATGCCATCTGCTTTCTTTGCCTGACTTCGAATCCAATCGTTTACATAGAGTCGGGCTGCTTCGTGGAAGTGGCTGTAGTAGCCGGCACCCTTGAAAGGCGTGATGGTGCCCAGGTAAACTTTCATCTTCCGTGCCTTCGCCTTCCTCATCATTCCCTGTATGCTCTCTATAATCTGGCGGGCTACCGTCTCGCTGTTGCCGCTCTTGGCAGCACCTATGTCGTTGATGCCTTCAAAGATAATTACCTTCTTTACGCCGCTTTGCATCAGAATGTCTCGGTCGAAGCGTTCCTTGGCGAGTGCCCCGAAACCGCCCGGCACGGTTACGCGGTTGTTGCCGATGCCCAGGTTCAGTACACCCTGGTTGGTTATCTTATGTTTCAGCTGCAGCATCTCCGACATAACATCGGGCCACCGGTTCTGGGCATTATCCGTAGAACATTTACCGTCGGTGATGGAGTTGCCCATGATGGCGATGGCACTAATGTTGGTGCTCATCGTATACACATCAATACCGCTGATGTTGTACCAGTGGTTCTCGCGGAAAGCCTTTTCGAAGTTGGAGTGGGCATTGGTTACTCCCTTCATGATATAAGAGGTGGTACGTGAGCCCATGTGGACGGTAGGCACATCGGGAGCCGAGGTGTAGTTGATGGTGATGGCAACGCGCTCCAGGTTCTTGAGATTGAACTTCAGGGCATCGCTCACTATCTGTCTGCCGGCAGGGATAGTAGCCTTGTAGCTGTTGCCGAACTTGAAGTATTGGGCCGATTTGGCATCAATCTTGAAGGAGTCTTTGGCGTGGGCGATATAGATGGAGCGTATCACTACGGGTTGCATCGAGTAGATATTGCTCAGTTTCAGTCTTATCACGTCGCCTCCCACGCTTACTTTTACTATCTGGCGAACCGAACGGTTTGTCATGTTGTTATTATAGGGCATAAACGCTTTCACCACAGTCTGCGGTGCCGTAGCCCAAGTTCCAATCCATGTTTGTGCCGCCATCTGTAGTGTGTATGTGCAGATGAAGCATAGTATCATTATAAATCTTTTCACCTTGTTGTATTTTAAAAGTATATATTTGTATGTTAATGGGGTGTTGTCACTAGGCTCAGCAGAGCTGTCGAGCCTAGTGGGAATCATCAAGAAGCAGTCTCCTTGAACCTCAGATACAGTCTCCTAGAACCTCAGATACTGACTGCTTGAACCTCCTAATCTATATCTTTGCCCCAGCTCAGTCGTATCCTTGCGCCAGATGAGGCGTCTCGTTATGCTTATTCAGCCGCATTGTTATGCTTGCTCAGCTTATTCCCACATATCATAAAGTCGTAATATTTAGGCATAAGCTTGCTCCATTAATTTTTTGTTTCGTTTCCAATACTTTTGAACGATGCTGATTTCTATATCATCCATATTGGTTTCTGTTACTTCACCCTCGCTTGTCATTACAAGAGCATGATATGGCGGATGTAGATACACTACACGTATAAGGCCTTCTTCGGTTTTCGAAAATGCATATCCGCAAACTATCATCATGGCTTTTTCTGCTACGGCTTTAATTTCTTCTTCCTTCATGATAATCTATTTTTACTGTCTTGATTGGAGAGTAAAGCTTCTGATGAAAGATTCTTGTTGTCCATATTTACCTCCTTATTTTAATGATTCACTTATCCTTCTGTTACAAAAAATTCTTTTATTATGCTTGATAATAAATAGTATCTTCTGCATTTGACGGTTTGTATATGCCAGCATCTGCGAATAGTCCTTCAAAGCATAAATCTTCGTCTAATTCAGGCCAATGGATACCATATCTGCTCAATACGAAAGCCTTACGCTGGGTAGGTGTGGCGTTAGCAAGACGGCTCCAACGACTGAAAGGATAGTTAGCCTTCCAGCCATTTTGGGTTTCTGCCCAAATATGGGCATCGTCAACCCAAACGCGATTTACTCTATATTGCTCCATAATATCTTATTTTTGATTAAAATACTCTTTCCATCTATCTATAATGACCGCCTCATTCTCAGAAATAATAGATTCTATCAAGGCAATATCATGCTTTTTGAATCCATGATTATAAATCTGGGTTAGAGGAGATACATTGTATTTTGCTTCATTTCCATCCTTGATGACATGGACATGAATTGGTTCATGATCATTAGAATAAAACATGAATCTGAATCCGAAAAATATGAATATTGTTGGCATCGTTTCTTTTTTTCTGCAAAGATACGCTTTTCTTCTGAAAGATGCAAGGAATTTTGGGAAAATGTTTGAGGATGAGTGAGATAAAAAGAAGAATTAACCCCCCGGGGGCATCACCAGCATCGAATAATCTGGGAGAGGGCCTTACCGGGACTGCGTTGCAAAGATAATAATTAAAATGGAATATACCAAAGATCTTTTCGAAAAATTACGTCCGGACGTATCTGTTGCTACGTCCGGACGCGTCTGTTGCTACGTCGGGACGTAATTTTTGCTGCATCGTGGGAGTTTTTTCGATAAAAAGCATAGAAAAACACTAAAAATTGAATAGAAAATAAGCGTTTTTGCTCAATGTTTTCAACCTTTTAGCTCCCAAAACACCTCTAAAACGCCCGAAAAACGCTGTTTTTTGCAAAACGTGGCAATAGGTGACAATAAGGTGATAATAAAAAAGCCCCTTATTGCCACCCGTTATTCTCTTATTATCAGCTACTTATAATAAGCGTGGCAAATGTGGCATTAGATTTGAGAAAACATGTTGCCGTGTTATCTAAAATGTGAAATCCTGTTTCTGTTTTCGTTCCGTTTGCTTGAGTATACGTAAGATGAATTTGAAGGATAAAGGTACTTCCTCTGCCGCTTGATGTCGGAGCGGCAGAAGGATACACCTTGTTATCTCTTAAGTTTTTATCTTTTTTATGGCTATAAGAAACTCTTTTTCATTGTGCTTCATATCTTCTGCAAATTCCCAAAAATCTTTTTTGGTTGATATCTTCATGGGGATTTTTACTAGACTTCCGTTTGTTTCTATAATTCTGAAATCTTTTGGATAGGAAGTATTGTCATCCTTACTGGGATAGAGCAAAAGTCCTTTATTCGAGTTGAAACGATACATGTACATGATAGTTTTATAGTATATAGCTGCTGCTCTATCTGCAGACAGATTCTTTGTGCCGTCTAATGGAATATACTTAGTATCCGCAACTATTCTGTTATCTTCTCCTCGACTCAAAAAATCGGGGATAATCTCTTGAAATTTTTCATCTCCGTCAGAGAGAAGTTTAAATCCATTTCCTTTAACGATATGCTTATAGCTATCTTTTATGACTAATGCGACATATTCTTCCCATAACCATGCCGCATCAAACAAAACACCATGTACTTTCTCTGTATCTTCATGATAAGAGATATGCCTATGCCGCAGTAAAGCGAGACAAAGCTTTTGCAAAGGTCTATACTTGATATACAGAGGATGTATAGGAGTCCTTAAATTTCTGCTGAATGTTTGGCTTAAAGTGTATTTCCTATATGATTTCCCCCAGTTATGTATCCGCTCGATATTATGTTTGGTAACTTCGTCTTTCGTTAGGAGAAACCGCCCGATTCTATCTTTTTGCAGATAATCGATAGTGTAACATATCAGGTGTATAATATAATTGTCGCAAGTATGCTCTCTTAAGAGGTAAGCAATATTCCCCCTAAACGGCAGGTTGTTCTTGATGTGTCTGTTTACATCGATGTGCCCCTTCATCTTGCAATCATTATAGCTAAAAGAATCATACATTTTTAAGATGCCTGACGACAAGGCCTCATTCAAATATTTTGGGAAAAGAAACTTGAGTAAGTCGAACATGCTGTCCTTTCTGTCACTCTTTACCTCATAATTAAACAAGTTGACATTTTGAGTTTTTAGCAAGAGATAATGTAAGAAGTTGTACAGACCTGCTGCATCGAAACGAGAATTGATTTTTATTTCTGCATCCCCTTTTCCGATGTATCCGATAAGATTGTAAGTTTGAACAGCCCAAGATGTTTCTTGGCTATGGCTAGTTAATACATGTTGGTCGCCGTCACCCGCTTGAAATGAGTTAGGAAATACCAATACGTTGTCTTTCTCTATCAGCCTATTCAAGCTATGCTCAGACAGAGTAGTTATCAGCTCTTTCTCTTGCGGATTGATGCTCTCAATATTTTTGGTGTTATTATCTTCCAGTTCAATCATGATTGTCCATTTCTATTGTTCGTCAGTCTTTGCATCGAGAAATTCATTCTTTAATGAGGTAACCATTTCTTTAAGTTCCTTTTGTGAAAGTAATCCCTTCAGATACTCATTGATAATAGTTCCCAAATAGCTATTCCAAAAGGCTTCCAGCGAACTGTTTGCATCGCCCGTATCTTTAAGATGTAGTAGGTAAGCACCTCCGATGGTATAGTCTTCTCCCAGTTCCTCTTCTTCTGTTATTGCTTGGTTCAGTCTTGTTAAGGCTGCCTTGGCTTCTTCCTTGAAACTAATGGTCAAAGTTTCCAAGATAGAATCCAACGTGTCATCCCATTTGATGTATTCTGTAGGGAAGCGTCTTCTGAAAGCAAAGTCTAGGTTCTCGACGCTTCGGTCTATATCATTCATTGTTGCGATGATAAATACGTTCTCTGGTACGAAAAAGTTTCCTTTTCTTTTGTTATCAATCATTTTGTCAAACTCATTTTCTTCTTTATGCAGATTGGCAAACTGTGTTGTAACATTTCCCTTAGGTCCCCTATAACTTGGCTCGACAGAAAAGAACAGTTCACCGAATATCTTAGAGATTTCACCACGATTGATTTCATCTATCACAAAGACGTAATTATTCTCTTTGTCTTCCAAAGCATCTTGGCAGAAATGATAAAAAATGCCCGGTTCCAGTTTGAATCCAATATCGTTGCTACCTTCTTTTTGATAAGGGCGCAGACCTTCAACAAAATCCGTATAGTCGTAAGATGGATGAAATTGAACGAACTGAAATTGCTTGCTGCCGATGAGCTTGTCTTTGTCACAACCGATAATGCTAGCTGCTATTAGTCTGGCAAGATAACTCTTTCCCGTTCCTGGCGCACCAGAGAGGATAAGGTTTTTGTTGCTTAAAACTTGTGTTTTGTATTTCTTTAGATATTCCATGATTTTTATATATTTTAGCCATTCATCAATATAATGATATTGTTCTGTGCTTGACTTGCAAGACTTAAATGTACCTTGTGAGAATAATTGTGGGCGAGGTTGTTTATAGTCTTTTGCCCAAGCTAAGATTTTTACATGCCTATAATTGGTGTTGTAATATTTGTTTTCTAATTCGTTAGATAGGAATGCTTTATCTATAATTTCACATAATGCCAAGGCTTTATTTCCTTCACGCACAAAAACGATGGTTCCATTCTCTACATCTTTAAATTGAATACAATCTAATGCATCCGATTCTCCTGTCCCTATAACAGGATTGGGCTCTTGTAGCATTTTCATGGAATCAATCTCTATCCCTCCTTTTCCTTCTGGCTTATACATTTGAATATGCCAATATTTATCAGCCTTTCCCATATTTGTTTTTTAAAAAAAAGGTGTATCTTAAAAGTCCCCTAGATGGACAAGAAAGATACACCTTTTGTTGTTTTTATATTTTTGTATTAGCGGCTACCACCTGCCCACCATACATTCTCTGTAAAGATATACATACCAGCATCATTGCCTGAGCCGAATGCCTCTTTCACGTTAGGGTTAGAGAGAACATCGCTTGAGCCGTAAGGCAAGCGGAGTGGCAAACGGTTGCCAATTGAAGAATTATTCTTTGGGTTGGTCAAAGCTACTGGATAGCTGCCATCCACGTATTTGCAACGACGTATATCGTTGAATGTCTCCAACTGTTCATCGCGAGTCTGTGCGATATACTTCTGTACCAAGATTTCGCTCAATGGGTTTGCTGCGAACTTTGTAGCTGTCACACCAGAGAGGTATGCTGCAACTTCATCATTAGAGAATGTTTCTCCGCATGATGTCGCATAGTCTTCCAAAGAAGCCTTTACTGCAGTTTCAAAGTCTGTTTTTGCATCTTGTCCAAGACGGGTCTTAACCTCTGCTCGGATAAAGTACAATTCTGACTTGCTGAACATATGGCTGCCTTGCTTGTTCTCAAATCCATAATCCAACCATGCAGGTACGTTCAATTCCTCAATACTTTGAGCTTGTTCCTCATTGCCAGGTTCTCCGATGGTATTGGTTCCAAACTCATTATTATTGTAAAGTGGCTCACGAGGGTCATTTCTTTCTATCAGCAAGTCTTCAACGGTCTTTGAAGAAGCAATATACTCACGGCTAGCCCAGTAAGCAGACCAAGAGTTTGTCTGACCAGCTCCATAACCTGTAAACACATCTAAGAGAGCACCATCAAAACCATCAGCAATTGCTGCATCTGTCTCTGACAAAACCTGTGTATACAAAGTATTTTTGTCATCTACACGACCTGCTTTATGCAAAAGATAGCGAGCCTTCAAAGCATGGGCCAAACCTCTCCACTTGCTGCAGTTACCATTGAAAAGTACATCTTGGCTTCCTGCATTTTTCATCTTTCCATCGATAGCCTTGCCTAAGTTCACAATGGCGGCATCAAGCAAGTTATTGATGTTTTCATAAATACTCTCTTGTGAATCGACTTTAGGTGCAGATGCCTTAAAAGCCTCAGAACAAGGAATGTTACCAAACATATCTGTCATAATGCCCCAGTCGTATGCTGCCAAAATTTGTGCCATACCTAAGATATCTGCTTGGCCAGCATTTGCACCACTTTCACACTTGGTAATCATCTGCTGAATGTTATTCAAGGAAAGATATGTTCCATCCCACTCATTGTTGAATGTGGCACTTGCTGCAGTTTCATTAGCATTTCTCAGCTCTGCATTTTTTAATTGATTATTACCACATCCGAATAACTGTTCTGTATACGAAGATACATACCATGCAAAGCTACCACCATTTGTCGTAAATACGCTTGATACGATAGCATCTGTCAACTGGAATTTTGCATCAACAAATTCAGCACTCGGATGCCCGTTATCTTTGTTGATTCTGTCCATTGTGTCCTCAGAGCATGAAACAGTTGTCATTGCTACTGCTGAGATAGCTAGAATGCCTAATATATTTTTAAATTTCATCATTGTTTTATCTTTTTGTTGTTTGATACTTTAATGATTCCGAGGGTGACTCTCTGATTAGAATGTAATCTTGAAACCACCACCGAAGCTTGAAGTATTAGGTATAGAGAAGCGCTCGAAGCAACCACTCATGTTACCATTACCCTGAGAAGATTCAGGATCAAGATCCTTCAGCTTAGACCAAAGGAGCAAGTTGCGAGCGAAACCATATACGGAAATGTCGATGCCTGCAAACTTAGGAAGCTGATAGCTCAAGGTTACATCACGTAGCTTTACGTAACTACGGTCGTAGATACCTGATTCTGTTACGTCATGATATGCATACCAGTATGACTGCTTGCTTACCTCAATCTTATTAGGCTGGCCTGTAGCTTCGTCAATACCATCTACAACCATTGTACCCTCATGATATGGTAAAGATTCCTTTGTTGCACCAAACATGTTCATTGTCATAATGGTACCATTGTACATTTTGCCACCCTTCTGCCAATCTAATGTTGCAGACAAAGACAGACGCTTCCAACGAGCCTTCAAATTGAAGCCCATATTGAAGTCTGGAGTACACTCGCCCAAGTTCTGACTATCAGATGTACCTTGTGGAAGACCATCCTTAAGCAATAAACGACCTTGTTCGTCACGCTTGAAAGCAATACCATAGATGTTTGGATAAGTATAACCTGCCTGAGCACGAACCTGCGGCTCAACGAAACCACCCAGCATGATACTCTCTACGCCATCAGCCAAAGACTTAACCTTGTTGGTCAGCTTGGTGAAGTTTACGCCAAGATCCAAATCCCAATCCTTAGTCTGAATGATGCTTGCATTGATGGCAAACTCATGTGACCATGTAGTCATCTCACCAGCATTGGTACAAAGATATTGGTAACCTGTAGAACCTGCTGTTGGTACATTAAAAATTTGATCTTTAATATCCTGGTAGCTGGCTGTATACTCCAAGCGGATGCGGTTGTCGAAGAAGTTCAAGTCTGCACCGAACTCCCAGTTCATTGTGTTCTGTGGCTTCAAATTTGGGTCATACTTTACATAATATGGGGTATATGATCCCTGACCTGCTAAAGGATAACTAACAGGGGTGAAGCCATACATACCACTTCCATAACTTGGAACATAGTAATAGTTAGCATAGTAGTGACCTGCCTGACCTACCTGAGCGAATGAAGCACGGAGCTTACCATAAGAGAGGATGTGATTACCCTTCAAAGCAGGAAGCTCTGTGAAAATCCAGCCGAGAGATACAGATGGGTAGAAGAAACTACGATTGCCACGTGGCATGGTAGAAACGATATCATTACGGCCTGTTACAGTCAAATAGAGCTGATTAGCATAGCTCAAAGACAACTGACCAAAGAAACCTACTGTGCGCTCCTCTGATTTGTACTCAGAGTTATATGTCATTTTGCTTACATTTGATATAGTTGGCTGTCCGTAGAAAAGGAAATTATCACCAGCATAGTCCCAAGTTCTTGCATTCTCATGATTGAACTCTGAGCCCAATAAGAATCCTAAATCCCACTTTTGAGCAGCATCTAACTTTGCTGTGAAATTGGCCGTAAAGAGGTTGTTGAAAACATTTCGCTGTACGCCGTAATTCTCTATGCTACCACCTGTCTTGTTGCCAGAAACCAAAGTACCATACTCATTGATATCATCATTAGTCGTTGTATATACATCAAGACCTGCTTGCTCGCGGAATACAAGGTTGAAACGCTCTTTGTCCCAATTGAAATTAGGACGGAACTCAACGTATGCATTACCAAAAACACGATTTGTTGCCTGACGATATTCACTATTAGCTGCCCACCAGTAAGGGTTCTGGAATACACCAGAACGATAAAGAATCTGGTCAGATGGAGAGTTTGGCTTGTGGTAAGGAGTACCCTTTAAATTAAACTCAGCAGGTGCACCATACAAGTAACTCATAAAACTATCGTTCGCACCAGGGGCAGATGTGATTTTTGTAGAACTATAGTTTGCAGAGAAACCAGTCTTCCACTGCTTGTTGATTTCAAAGTCGACAGCACCACGAGCTGTGGTACGCATCATGCCTGTAGAAGGGATGATACCTTTCTGGTATGTATCACCAATACCGAAAGAATAAGCCAAGTTGCCATTCTTCTGTGAAATACCCAGGTTAGAGTTCTGGGTGAAACCTGTATTGAAGAAATCACCTACATTGTCATAAATCTGTGGAGTAGCCCAACCGTCAAGACCTGCAGCTGCATACTTAGGGTTGTAGTACATACCCTCATGCTTACCAAACTGCTGAGTGTACTTGTTGTCAGTGTTACCACCGTATGTAGCATCGTTAGCCAAGTCAGAAATCTTAGGACCCCAACTCATAGAGGAATTTGGGTTATACACACCTGTTTGTGCCGTGCTGTTTAAGTTTCCCTGTGCATAAACAGTCTGATGCTCGAACTTTTTGCTGACAGTCTGTGCACTCAAGTCGGTAGAGAATGTAATCTGAGGGCGGCCACCATTTGCCTTACCACGCTTGGTGGTAATGATGATGACACCATTAGATGCACGGATACCATAGAGGGCAGAAGCTGCCTGACCCTTCAAAACATCGATGCTCTCGATATCATCTGGGTTGATATCGATAGAACGGTTTGCCTTATCTGCACCAGTTACAGAAGCACCAGTATCATAGTCTGCAGAAGAAGCAATAGGCATACCATCTACAACATAAAGAGGAGTGTTGTCGCCAGAGAATGAACGGGCACCACGGATGACAATCTGAGAAGATGCACCAGGAGCACCAGAAGACTGACGAATGTCAACACCAGTCAACTTACCCTGCATAGCGCTAGCCAAAGAGCTAGTACCAGCAATGTTCAGATCTTCAGAACCTAATTTCTGTGAAGCATAACCGAGGGCTTTCTTGTCTCGGGAGATACCCATTGCGGTAACCACAACCTCGTCAAGAGTCTTGTTATCCGCTTCCAATACAATCTTCATCTTCTGTCCAGCCTTTACAGTCTGAGGCAACATGCCGAGGTATGTTACTTCCAACTTTGCACCAGTTGGAACATTCAATGAGAAGTTACCATCAACATCGGTAACTGTACCGGTATTGGTACCTGCTACTTTGATAGATGCACCAATGACTGGTTCACCATCCTCTGCAGAGGTTACTTTACCGGAAACTTGAGTTTGCGCCAACGCCATTCCTAAACTAAGGAAGAGGCAGGCAATAAACGTCATGAGTCTTTTTTCCATAAATCTCTCTCGTTTAATTAATTAATAAATATATAATGTTTTATATTTCTTTCTCACTACATATCCTCCCAACTTTTATTGAGCGTGGGGGCTCATTTCTTGTCTCCAACTCTTATCCCGAACTGGTGGGGGTGGGTATGTTGGCATACCTTATTATATATAGGGAAGTATCTCAAACTTCACTAAATTTTAATAATATTTTTAATCGGCTGCAAAAATAAGCATTTTTTAGGAAATCACCAAACTTTTTTCTAGAAAAGTTGCACTTTGTCCGACATTTTATTATAAATATGCGGTTTTTATACACTTTTGCTTATGAAAAACAAGCGAAAGCGGCAGTTTTGTCAAAAACTGCCGCTTTCGCTGAAATACTAACTTTTTGCCTTTAATTCTTTGTCTAGAACAAAGAGTATATAGAGGGGGATGTTGATGGTTTTTGAACTGTTGTTTCTCTCGTATGGCAAGAGACTGGTGCGAACCGACTTGTCTTGCACCTTCCAGTATGAGTGGCTTCCTTCCGTGACTGTCTTTCCATTTTAACAATTGGAATATAAGTAGTCTTTCCATACGCTAAAAATTATGTTTTGGCAAAGATGCTAATAAACAGTGAATTACGCAAGGAAAATCACATTTTCCTAAGGACTTTTAAGTATATTTATCACATTTTCCTAAGGACTTTTCTGTTAAATCATCACATTTTCCTAAGGAGTTTTAGGGGCTTAAATCGAGAATTCTGTCGTAATCTCGATAAAAAAGTGAGATTACGACAGATTTTCATGAATTTTCTCTTTAATTACTTGTCTACGGTAGAAGAAACATTGTTCTCTTCATAGATCTTCATTTTAGAAAAGGTTTGAAAATACTTGAGACAGGTATTGCGCCATTCCTTTGCATTCTCCAACTGTACATTGAGCAGAGAGTCTGTATGTTGCCATTCCTGCTCGTGCCCCTTCATATACTGCTTGGCTGAGGTATGCCAGAAGTCGCGGTATACTTCTACCATTGCCACACCCATGTTGTACTTCATGCAGAGTTCCTGCCAGAGGGTGCTGCCTGATTTCATCTTGTAAGTCCAAGGCACATGATGGAACCAGAGAAGATATTCTTCAGGACAGGTCTCGATGTTATCATACAGACTGCGATATGGTTCCGGATACTGACCGACAGCATCTGTGCCCTTGGATGAACGATCGAAACCTACACCCTGAGCATCAGCCTTATGGTAGTATACCGGGCACCATTCCAAAGGATAACTTGCTATGAAACCATCTGGCTCCGGACCGTAGTGGTGATCGAACTTGAAGATGTGGTGCAAACCCAAAGGCATCATATAGTTGACGCAAGCTTCGCGCGAAGTCATCATCATCATCTCTACAGGTTTGGTGAACTTCTCGTCCTGGTTTTCGTAGGTCTGTACGAGCCATTCATGAGCAATCTCTTCAGCTGTAAGTGAAGGATTCCATGCCAATCTGCCGAAAGCATACCAGTTAGCCTGAGAGAACGGATGACCGCACCAGTTGGCATCATCACCGATATTGGCTACACCTGAGATTCCAACCAGTCTGTCTGGATTAACAAAGCCAAAGAATTCCTTCCACATAGGAGCGAGATAGGTGAGGTGCTTAGACTGACCAAGATATTCCTGGGTAATCTGAAGTTCTGCAATCTGAGGAGTCTGTTTGATGTTGTCGAAGATAGGAGCGTATGGCTCACGTGGCTGGAAGTCGAGCGGACCATTCTTTGACTGTAGGATTACGTTGTCACGGAACTTGCCATCCATACCTTTGAATTCGCTGACAGCCTGTTTTACACGGTCTTCTCCCTTATGGTTAGCACCATATACAAAGCTTCGCCACATGATGATGCCGCCGTATGGTTTGACGGCATCGGCAAGCATGTTGGCTCCATCGGCATGTGTGCGGTGGTAGTCGCCAGGACCTGGCTGTCCTTCAGAATTGGCTTTTACGAGGAAACCGCCAAAGTCTGGGATGGTAGCATATATCTCTTTTGCCTTCTTCTTCCACCACTGCTGAACCTTCTTATCCAGTGGGTCGGCAGTCTTGGTATAGCCCAATGCCATAGGCGAAGCGAAGTTGATGCTGAGGTATACCCGGATGCCATAAGGACGCAGGATGTTGGCGATGACCTTCACCTTATTAATATATTCTGCAGTCATCATCTTTGGCGATGCGTTTACATTGTTCAGTACGCTGCCGTTGATGCCCAAAGAGGCGTTGGCACGGGCGTAGGTGATAAGACGGTCGTGCAGACTCTTGCTGATGCTGCCGCCCTTACCGTTTTTGCCGAGTTTGATTTCTTCCCATTTGAAGATGCTCTTTCCGGCATAGCCACGTTCGATGCTGCCATCGAGATTATCCCAATGGTTGAGAATGCGGAGACCCACTTGTGGTTTCTCGGTCTCATCGATAGCTTTGCTGAAGTTCTGTTGATTGCCGCTACCTGTGTTGTAGGCATCGGTGTTCTGAAGCCGAATCAGCTCGTAGGCACCATAGAGCAAACCGATAGGATTGCTGGCGGTGATAGTTGCTTCGTACTGAATGTTGTCGCCTTGCTGGGCAGGACGGGCGTAAATGTTATAGCCCTCGCCCAGGTTGAGACTCTTGTCTATCTTGAGCTCAACATTCTTGCCACGCCAGTTGTTTTCTAGCTCCAGCTTGGCAATCTTGGCTGTTGCATCATTAGGCAACTGTGAGATGACTTGGCATGAGTTAGCATACTGCTTTCCGAGCCATAACTGTGAACCATCACTCTGTGCAGAAACATGGAGTGATGTAAGTACCGTAAATAATAAAATGAGGTATTTCTTCATATCTTTCCAGATCGTTAGTTTGTATTATTATTGTTTCTGCTGCAAAGATACGAAAAAATACCTTATTATATATATTACGGTTGTTTATTTCTCATTTCTCTTTGTTTCAGCATACTCGCTAGGCGACATGCCATAGTGTTTTTTGAACACGGTAGAGAAATGGGTCTGGTTGTTGAAACCTACAGAGTAGGCTACCTGCGTGATATTAATCTGCCCCTCTTCGATGAGTCGTGCCGCCTGTTCCAGTCGGAGGTTACGGATAAATTCTCCGGCAGAAACACCAGCAATTTCCTTCAGTTTACGGTGGAGCTGTGCACGGCTGATACCTACCTCCTCGGTAAGTTTCTCTACATTGAGGTCGGGATCGGCAAGATGGGCATTGATATATTTCATCACGCGTTCCATCAGGGCATCGTTGTTGCCCTTTACCTGAATCTGCTCAATCTTCGCCTTCTGACCCTGTGCTCCGCTGTATTTGCCGCGGATGCGTCGCACATTATCCACCAGGTTGTCGATAAGGATATGCAGCTCTTCCATGTCGAAAGGCTTTGCCAGGAAAGCATCGGCTCCTCTGCGAAGTCCCTCCAACCGGTGTTCCACCTCGCTCTTCGAGGTGAGCAGGATGACTGGAATATCGCTGATGTTGCTGTTATTCTTGATGTTCTTGAGCATGGTGATTCCATCCATCTCCGGCATCATCACATCGCTTATCACGAGGTCGTACTTGCCGGTGAGCAGCATCTTCAAACCCTCCTTGCCGTTGCAGGCATGCTCAAAGCGGTACCAGTCGCTCAGTTCGGTCTTGATGTATTGGGCAATCTCGTTGTCATCGTCAACTATCAGGATATTGAAGTTGCGGTTGGCCTGTACTTTCTTTTTGGTAATCTCCTGCTCCTTCTTGTCTTCTTCTTCCAGTATCTCGCCTGGCTGCAGATGGCTGTTGCCCAACGGAATGCTTACTTCGAAGCAGGAACCCTTGATGCCGTCGGTACGGTTGTAGGCCTTAATCTTGCCTCCGTGCATTTCTACAAACGCCTTACAGAGGTTGAGTCCGATACCGGTTCCTTCGATATGGAGACCGCTGCTGTTGTTTCCCTGATAGAAACGTTCGAAGAGGCGGTCAGTCTTTTCTTCCTTCAGTCCGATGCCTGTATCTTCTACCCTGATGATGGCATTCTTTTCGTCTTTACCTATGATAACAGTAATCTCGCCGCCATCAAAGGTATACTTCATGGCATTGGAGAGCAGGTTGGAGATAACCTTGTCAAAGTTGATGCGGTCTATCCAAACCTTCAGCTTGCCTTTATCGCTGCTGAGGCTTTCGTCTTCTTTGAGCGAAAGGGTGATGTTGCGCTCCTGTGCATTGAAGCGGTAGAGCGATACGATGCCATGCAGGAAATCCTTGAGCGGAGTCTCCTGGCAATGGAGATGCATCTGGTTCTTGTCTATCTTTCGCTCATCAAGTATCTGGTTTACCAGAAGCAGAAGGCGCTGGGCATTGCGGTCGATGGTATCGATATCCTGTTTGCTTTCGGCATCTGTTAATCTTGTTTTCAGTTTGTTGAGCGGCCCCATGATTAATGTCAGGGGCGAGCGGATGTCGTGGGTGGCATTGATGAGGAACTGCATCTTGGTCTCTTCCAGGTCTGCCTTGCGGCGGCGCTCGTATGTATAGATAACATACAGGATGACGCTTGCTGTGATCAGGATATAGAGGAGATATGCCTCGGGTGATGCATACCAAGGGTCGCATACCTTGATGTTGATGATGGTAGGATTCTTGGAATATCTGCCATTGCTGGTAGCTCTTACTTCCAGCGTGTAGTCGCCCGGTTTTAACTTGTTGAATGCTACGGCATTGGCTCCCTCATTGGTGCTGTTCCATTTGCCGTCGTTGATGCGGTATTGGAAACTGATATTGTCGGTGTTCCTGTAGTTGAGCAGCGAGAACTCCAGAGTGAATGAATTTTGGGAGTAAGGAATGCTGAAGTCTTTGACCATACAGTTGATTGGCTTTCCGTCGATGATGAAGTTGGTGAGATGTACATCTCCCAATTCCATCTTCTTGGCTCTGACAACGTCTGGATAGAAGGTTGTGATACCGTCACTGGTTCCGAAGGCGATAAAATCGTTGGCAGTATGCATGGAAGAGCCCAATACGTACTCACGGGTAGTAAGTCCGTTGCCGTTGATGTGCCCGATAAACTGTCTGTCCTTCTGTTCATACTGCCAGATGCCCATGGTTGTACTTACCCACAAGTCACCCTTCTGGTCTTTGATGATGCTGCAGACCTGCTTGCCTTTCAACGCTTCCGCATGAGGGAAGTTCTTCGTCTTGTTGCTCTTTCTGTCAAACAGATAGAGTCCTTCTTCGGTACCGATGATAATATCGCCGTTCTTTCCTTCGCAGATACCATTCGCCTGTCTGTCTTTCAGAATGTTGTGCCATCCGAAATCCTTGAAACTGAGCGTTCGGGTATTGAGACAGGAAACTCCATTAGAGGTTCCTATCCATAAATGGCCTGTATGGTCGAGCGCCATGCTTCGCACCCAGTCGTTGCAGAGGAATCCTCTGTTGCCTCTTTGCTGCATGTTCAGAACGGTAACCTTGCCGCTTTCCACATTATATATATATAGGCCTTTGCTGTATACAGAAATGTAAAGGTTGCCCTGTGCATCGTCAGTCATACAGTAGATGCCGGCGCTGGTAAAGGTGAGTTTCTGCTGGTATGTACCTGTATGAGGGTTGTAGCTGTAGAGTGCGCTGCCATTGCTGATCCAGTAATCGCCACGTCGGTCTTTATAGATGATGCCGGTACCTGCAGGTGACTGAGGGTGGGCGATTATCTTGCCTGAAGCGTCAAAACAGAACACACCACTGTTCTGTACCGTACACCATGTTTCACCATTTTCGCCTTGTGCAATAGATGAAACGCTGCTGCCGATGATGTAGTTCTGTGCAGAGAAACTCCAGCTGTTGAAAGCCTGCTGGCGCTGGTTAATCAGGTACAGACCTTTGTTGTAACATCCTATCCAGAGATTGTTGTCCTTATCTTCGATGATATCGTTGACGAAGGCGGTAGCCAGATTGAAACTGCTGTTGCTGTTCTCCAACTGTTCTACCCTGTTGCTTCCCTTTCTGATCATGAGAACACCATGTTCAGAGGTGCTGATATAGAGGTTGCCTTCGTGGTCGAAGGTAGCATTGTTGATGGTTACATTATTCTGATAACCGCCAAAGTCGTAGCCGGCATCAGCGATGCGGCCTGTGCGGTAATCATAATAGACGATGCCATACATGCAGACGATGAGCATGGTCTGCGGGCGATGTTGGATGAAAGCCACAGGTGCTCCGCATGGCGATTTGAAGTCTTTGCGCTGCACCTTGCCTTGTTTCTTAATGAAACGGGTGAAGATAGAAAGGTGGCTACTCTGCCAGAGATAATGATGCTTATCTTCGTAGATATGGGTAAAGAATACATCAGAATCGCGCTCAGCGTATTGCCTTTCCTGTCTGATAGTGAAAAGGTCGTCTGTTCCTTTCTGGGTATTTCTGTCTTTTACAGAATAGAGACCATATCCTGCAGTACCCAGCAGGATATCGCCATTGTGACTTTCTACCATAGAATAGATACGTGGCTTTCTGCCATCAGGAAACTGGAGACGGGCGAAATCGTTCGTCTCATAATTATAGCGCATCAGTCCCTTGGCACTACCTATCCACAGGTTACCTTTCTTATCTACCAGCAGGTCGGAGATAATGTTGTCAGTAATGGAGGTTGTGTCTTCTTCGTTGTGCAGATAGTTGGTAAAGCGGTAGCCGTCAAACTTGCTGAGTCCGTATTCGGTTCCCACCCAGATATATCCGTATTTATCCTGCACAATGCAGTTGATAAGCGAACTTGACAGTTTGCCCGATGTGAAGAGTTCACCACTGTCAGCCCATACCATGAGCGAGATGGTGATAGCGAAGAGTGCCGTTAGGCAATGTCTGATATGCTTCATATTTCCTGTCCGTTTTCTTGTTTAAAATAGGTTGTTACGGCTGCAAAAGTAACAAAAAACAATGAAAGAAACAAATTCTAATGCAACAAAATGTTTCATTTCTTTTTGTTTCTTTATCTTTTTGTGCCCTTTTTGCAGGTATGAAACAAATAGAAAAGTAATGGTAACTATTAAATACCTGTTATTTCATTACTTATTAGTAAATTTGCATCGTCAACAACAATAGAAACATTAAAAGCATCATAATAACAATGAAATGAATAGACAAGCAATCAAAATATTATCGCTGGCGCTCGTATTGGCTACGTCAAGTTCTGTAGCTTTTGCCCAGAAGGTATGGAAAGGATCTTGGGCTACTGCAGTGGAATGGACTGGTAAAGGAGATATGCCTAAGGAAAGCTTGAGCAACCGTTCTTGTCGACAGATAGTTCATGTATCTTTTGGCGGAGAGGAACTCAGAGTGAAGCTCAGCAACGAGCAGAGCAAGGAGCCGGTAGAAATCAAATCGGTGTATATTGCAGATACTGATAAGAACAGCAACTGGTTTGTGAATGGTAAGACCGTGAAGTATCTTAAATTCAATGGCAAGAAGAATGTAACCATTGCTCCTGGCAAGGCTATCTTCTCAGATGATTTGAAATATGCCTTGAAGAGTGGACAGCGCCTTACGATTACCATCGACTATGGCAAGCAGACTCCAGTGAATGCAACATCCCATCGTGGTTCGCGTACTACCTCTTATATAGTAAACGGTTTGCATCGTACTCCTAAACCGATGGATAAGAGTTTTGATGATGGCGAGGAGGTGGATCACTGGTACAATCTTTCTGCCATTGATGTGAAGACCGATAAGGCTACCCCTGTGGTAGCTATCCTCGGAAACTCTATTACCGATGGCCGTGGAAGTACTACTAACCATCAGAACCGCTGGACCGATTTTCTCTCGGATGCCTTGAATGCAGAGAAGCCATACGGCGTATTGAATCTTGGAATCGGTGGCAACTGCGTGGTGCAAGGCGGATTGAGCGAACCTGCCATGAAACGTTTCGACCGTGATATCCTGGGACAGACGGGTGTGGATAAACTCATCATCTTCGAAGGAACCAACGATATCGGTTGCTGCGGCGGAAATTATGAGCATGTAACAGATACCCTGATTGCCTGCTACAAGGTGCTGATAGCGAAAGCCAAGGCAAAAGGAATCAAGGTGTATGGCGGAACCATCACCCCAACCAAGGGAAACGGATGGTATTCTTTCTGGCACGAGGCGATGCGACAGACCGTGAACGAATGGATCAGAAAAAGTGGTGCCTTCGACGAGGTCATCGATTTCGATGAGCTGACCCGCGATCCGAAAGACCCTCAGCGTCTGAAGGCTGAGTATTCTGACGACTGGCTGCATCTCAATCCGAAGGGATATGAGGCAATGGGCAAGTTTGCCGCAGAGAAATTGAAGTAAATATATTATATGCATCTTTTATGTTATATATATAATAAGGTGTAAACTTAATGACAGAATTAAATATGGAACAGACATCTGTAACACAGGAATCTAAGGGATTCTACAAACTGAATTGGCTACAACGCATCGGATTCGGATCTGGAGACTTGGCGCAAAACCTCATCTACCAGACCATCTGCATGTATCTGTTGTTCTTCTACACCGACATCTATGGACTTAATCCTGGTGTTGCTGCCACCATGTTCTTGGTGGTTCGCTTGGTCGATGTACTCTGGGACCCGTTGGTGGGAACTTATGTAGATAAGCATAATCCGCGTTGGGGTAAGTATCGCTCTTATCTCGTCCTGGCGGGTTTGCCACTCACCGTACTTGCCATCCTCTGTTTTTGGAATGGTATGGAAGGACAGACAGAAACCATCAAACTTATCTATGCCTATGTAACATACGTAGGCTTGTCTATGCTTTATACATTGATCAATGTGCCTTACGGAGCCTTGAACTCTTCACTGACTCGCGATACAGACGAAATAACTATTCTTACCTCTGTACGTATGTTCATGGCAAATGTGGGTGGACTCTGTGTATCGGCAGGTGTTCCAATCCTGGTAGCCATGCTCGCTGCAGCCAAGGATCTTCCTATTGAGATGGCGCTCTTCATGGGTTTGGGCTCTTTGCCATCTTTCATCTTTATGCCACTCGTTCCTGCCATCAAGAAAAAGGTGGGCAAGAAGAATATGTTCTATATCTTCCTTACTGTGGCTATCGTGGGTATGGCGATGCTTTATATCATCAGCAAGATGGGACCTGTAAAGGATCATATCACGCTGGTTTATATTGCTCAGTTCATCAAATCAACAGGCGTAATCGTAGCTACAGGATATATGTGGGCTCTGATTCCGGAGGTTATCTCGTTTGCAGAATATACCAGCGGCAAGCGTATTGCCGGCATCGTCAATGCCCTGACCGGTATCTTCTATAAGGCAGGTATGGCTCTGGGTGGCGTTATTCCTGGTGCAGTTCTTGCATGGACCGGTTATCAGGCAGCAGCTGCTCAGGAGAGCAACTCTCTTCCTACCGACAGTAATGCTTGGTTTGTTGCCATGCTGATTTTTGCCCTGGTAGGTTTCGCCCTTCTGGTATTCTGCTTTACCCAAACCAAGGAACGTGTGGTAATGGATGAGAAGGAAACCAAGAATGTAAAGGTGAGCGACCTGTGGACAGAATTCTTCCACAACCGTCCTCTTCGTATCGTGGCTCTCTTCTTTATCACCGCCTTCGCCATGATGTCGGTAGGTAATGCTGCCGGTGCTTACTTCATGAATGATCTGGAGCAGCAGACTCCTCTGGCACAGGAGGGTATCCGCTGGCTGGTATGTGTGATTCCTGCCATCCTGTTGGGTTTGGCGATGTTCATCATCTCTAAGTATGAGTTGACTGATGAGGTCATCGACGACATCAACAAGAAGATTGAGGCCCGACACAAGGAAGAAAACTAGAGACTATAATTATTAACGAGAAAAATAGATATAAGATATGAAAAAGATCACAACTCTGGCACTGGGGCTGATGCTTGCTTCAACAGCTTTCGCTCAAAAAGCGAACTCAGCAGCTCAAATCCCAACATTCCAGGAAACTATGGGTAAGTACTTCCTGGTAGGTGCTGCCGTTAATACCGATTTGCCTGATGGTCAAGACCCTGCAGGTGAGGAAGTAGTGAAGAAACAGTTTAACCAGGTAGTTGCCGAAAACTGTATGAAGGGTGAAAAGAATCATCCGGAGGTGAATCGCTTTGATTTCACAGATGGCGATAAACTCGCTGACTGGGCAGAGAAGAACGGCAAGACCTTGATAGGTCATTGTCTGGTTTGGCATTCTCAGCCACCTAAGTGGATGTTTACCGATGATAAGGGTAATCTGGTAAGCCGTGAAGTGCTTATCGGCAGAATGTATAACCATATTATGAATGTGGTTACTCATTATAAAGGTAGAGTAAAGGGTTGGGACGTTGTGAACGAGGCTTTCGAGGATGATGGCTCTTACCGCAAGTCTCTATATTATAAGATTATCGGTCCGGAGTTCATAGAACTGGCTTTCCGCTTTGCTCATGAGGCTGATCCAAACGTAGAACTCTACTACAATGATTATTCTACTTCGAAGCCAGCCAAGCGAGAGGCTATCTGCAAACTGGTTCGCGATTTGAAGGCGAAGGGTCTCCGCATCGATGCGGTAGGTATGCAGAGCCACAATGGTTTTGATTATCCTGATTATGCTGAGTATGAGAAGAGCATTGAGGCTTTTGCTGGTGAAGGCGTGAAGGTGATGCTGACTGAGCTGGATATGAACATGCTTCCTAATCCGGAAGGATTCGGCGGAGCGGAAATCAGCCAGAAGTTTGAACTTCAGAAGAAGTACAATCCATACGTGAAGGGACTTGACAAGAAGGCGCAGAAGCTCTTCAACCAGCGTTATCTTGACCTCTTTAAGATTGTAGAGCGCCATAAGGATGTCATCAGTCGTGTTACCTTCTGGGGTGTCAACGATGGTCACTCTTGGTTGAATGGCTGGCCTATCCCTGGCAGAACCAACTATCCACTGCTCATCGATCGTAACAACAATGTGAAGCCAGTGGTGAAGGAAATCGTCAATCTCTTTAAGTAAAATCTCTTTAGATAATATTGTACATCTCTTAAAATAATAAACAACAATGAAAGCAAGATATTTGTTCCCAAAGGATTATATGGCAGATCCATCTGCCAATGTGTTTAACGGTCGCCTGTATGTTTACCCATCTCATGACTGGGATAGCGGCGAAAGCTTCGACGATGATGGCGGTCACTTCCAGATGAAAGACTATCATGTTCTCTCTATGGACGATGTGATGGAAGGTGAGGTAACCGATCATGGTGTGATTCTCGATGTGAAGGATGTGCCATGGGCTGAGAAGCAGATGTGGGACAACGATGTAGTAGAGAAGGATGGCAAGTACTATCTCATCTTCTCTGCCAAGGATTATAATGGCGTGTTCCATCTCGGTGTGGCTGTGGCTGATAAGCCTGAAGGTCCTTTCGTTCCGAATGCCGACCCTATCCGCAAGTCATACAGCATCGACCCTTGCGTGTTCAAGGATGATGATGGCAAGATTTACTGCTACTTCGGTGGTATCTGGGGCGGTCAGCTTCAGTGGTACAAGGACAACAAGGCACTGAAGGATGAGCATCTTCCAGAGGGCAAGGAGAATCCATTGCCATCTCGTGTTGCCATGATGACGGATGATGTACAGCAGTTTGCTGAAATGCCAAAGCCTGTTGTCATCGTTGACGAAGAGGGTAATGTATTGCCAGCTGATGATCCACATCGCTTCTTCGAGGCTAGCTGGATGCATAAGTATAAGGGCAAGTATTACTTCAGCTACTCTACAGGTGATACTCATTATCTCTGCTATGCTGTAGGTGATAATCCTTATGGTCCGTTCACTTACAAGGGCGTCATCCTGGAACCGGTAGTAGGTTGGACAACCCATCACAGTATCTGTGAGTACAAGGGACAGTGGTATCTCTTCCATCACGACTGCGTACCATCTAATGATACAACCTGGCTTCGCAGCGTAAAGGTGGCTCCTCTTTTCTATGACGAGGATGATAACATCTTGCCGGTTCAGCCAAAATAAGAGTATTATACGTTTTAGTTGACTTTTAGGTTTATAATAGTTTTGATAAATAGTTGATATATAAGTTAATGTTAGTTTGGAAGAAACGGCATCTTCGTGAGGAGATGCCGTTTTTACATATATGCCTTTTCTTTCTTTTCTTCTCTTTCTGTTTTCTTTTGCTTTTCATCTAATGTTATTTTTAAGTTATTTCTATCATTTTGTAGGAGATTTCGGATATTTTTGTTTACCTTTGTGCCCGTAAACCATAAAAAGAATAATTTATGTTGAGATTACTTTTAAGGCTTTGGTGGTTGCAGCAGCGCCGTAACTTCCATAAGAGAGATGCCTTCGTGGCGTGCTACATCATCTTCCTGTATGTGGTAATGGGCGTGAGCTTCTTTCTCAGCTTCACCGAGAATGGGGGAGAACTTGGGGGCGAAGACATGCCTGCCCTGTTGGGAGCCGGTATCGTTGTCGGTATGCTGATTCCAGACATCATCATGAAGATGGTGATGAAGCGGGATATTACGGCAATGGATGATTATGTGAAGTCGCGCCCTGTGCCAGAGAAGATCTGGAACAAGTTCCTGCTCACCACCAATCTCGTGAGCTTCTGGAACTATGTGCTTCCGGTGCTTATGCTTCCGGTATTTATCTATTTCCTGCCTGTAGATCAGGTTATTGCCAGCTTCTTTCTGTTCCTGGCGTTTTCTTATATTGACGGCATCTACATCACCTGCTACCGCAAGGCAACAGAGTGGATTCTGAAATGGCCCTTGATACTGGGATGGATGGGAATGTTTGCCGTGCTGATAGGGTATATGTTTGTGGCTTCCTTCTTCCCGGTATGGATGGGATGGGTGGGTATCTTCTTCCTTGCCGGAGCGGTATTCGCCGGACTTACCATCTATCTCTATCACGAAAAGATTTATAACGAGCAGAAGCAGAAGGTTTCCAGGTTCCGTGGTTTCCGCCATATCAACCTCTTCAGTCTGCAATATATCGGCACATTGAGAGCAAAGCGTGTCCGTACGATGGTGATTATGATTACTGCCATCTTCCTCTTCGATGCCTATCTCTTCGCCCTGATGCCTTTAGAGCCGGGACAGGAAATGGGGGATAAGGTGGCTATGACTACCCTCTATGTGGCAGGTGCCATCCTGCTGCCATCGGTGGTGTTGTCGCAGTGGACCTTTGGCATTGAGGCAAACTTCTTCCATGGTTTGATGACCAAGCCGGTAAAGGTTAAACAGATGCTGCAGAATTGCTTCTATTATTATATGGTAGTGAGTGCTGTCGCCTTGTTGCTCACCCTTCCGTTCCTTTTCCTGCAGGCAGGAATCGGAATCCAGGTGCTTATCAGCGGTTTCTGTCTGGCAGTATTCATCAATCTCTTCAATCTGCCTACAGCACTCTTCTCTTCCCGTCTGGAGATATTCCAGACTTCCATGTTCAGCATGCAGGGAGCTAATCTGAAGATCAATCTTTATGCCATCGCCTTTCTCTTCCCGCTGGCAGGTGTCTGTGCTGTCTATTATTTCTTCGGTGAGACAGCATGGTTTATCACCTGCGTAGCGCTGGCAGTCTTCAGCATCGCCATCCATAAATGGTTCATCGCCAAGATAGCTGCCATCTTCGAGAAGAACAAGTATAAGCGCATGGAGAAGTTCATGGAAAGCTAGGAGAGTAATCATAAAGTTCAATGTTCAAAATTCAAAGTAATATGATCAAGATTCAGAATCTCAAAAAAATATATAATGGCAATACCGTACTCGATATTGATTATCTGGGTGTTGCAAAGGGCGAGCTGATAGGACTCGTAGGTAATAATGGTGCGGGCAAAACCACCTTGCTCCGTCTGATTCTCGACCTGATTCAGGCAGATGATGGTTTCGTGGAAAGCAATGGACAGAAGGTGAACGAGAGTGAGACCTGGAAGGAATATACCGGCAGTTACATCGACGGCAGATTCCTCATCGACTTCCTCACCCCTGAGGAATACTTCGATTTCATCGCTGATGTTTATCACATTGACGATGAAACCCTGCAGGAGCGATTGGCTCAGTTTGAGGGCTTTATGCACGATGAAATCATGGGAACCAAGAAGTATCTCCGTGATTTCTCTCAGGGCAACCGACAGAAGATTGGTATCATCGGAGCGATGATTATCAATCCGAAGGTTCTACTCCTAGATGAGCCATTCAACTATCTCGACCCATCTTCTCAGATGACTATCGCCCACATGATTCAGCGCATCTGCAAGGAGCAGGGCACCACGGTCATCATCTCCAGCCATAACCTCAACTTCGTTGCCGACATCTCCTCCCGCATCCTCCTGCTGGAGAAAGGCAAGTTGGTGAAGGATCTTCCGAATGTTGATGGCGCTGCCATCGCCGAACTCAACGAGTACTTCGGTATTCAGGCGGAATAAACTTTTTCCGTTAATATTATACAAATTCCATGATATGATTTGTATAATTATCGTTAAATGCTTACCTTTGCACTCAAACGAAGAAAAAAAGAATCAATGAGCAAAGGAAAATTAGCTAAGTTTGCGGATATGGAGCGTTTCGAGAACGTGTTCCAGTATCCATATAGTGTAGTAGATGACGTGCCTTTCGATATGAAGGGCAAGTGGCGTGAGATGTATTTCCACAATGATAACCCTATCGTGCTGGAGTTGGGATGCGGCAAGGGTGAATATACCGTGGAACTTGCCAAGCTCTATCCTGAAATGAACTTCATCGGTGTGGATATCAAGGGCGCACGTATGTGGACCGGTGCCAAGAAGGCGATAGAGGAAGGACAGAAGAACGTGGCTTTCCTCCGTACCAACATCGAGATTATCGACCGCTTCTTTGCCGAGGATGAGGTGCAGGAAATCTGGCTCACCTTCTCTGACCCGCAGATGAAGAACCCTCGCAAGCGTCTTACATCTACTTACTTCATGAACCGTTATCGCCACTTCCTCGTGGATGGTGGTATCATCCATCTGAAGACGGACTCCAACTTCCTCTTCACCTATACCACTTATATGGTGGATGGCAACCATCTGCCTGTGCTCTTCCGCACAGAGGACCTCTATCATCAGGAGGGTATCGATGAGGAAACCCGTAAGATTCTCTCTATCCAGACCTATTATGAGAGTATGTGGATAGAACGTGGCTTGAACATCAAGTATCAGAAGTTCGCCTTGCCACGTGAGGGTGAGCTGGTGGAACCTGATATTGAGATTCCGCTGGATGATTATCGCAGTTATCGCCGTGATAAGCGAAGCTCAAAGGATACAGCGAAGTAGATTTCTACAATGATTTGAATAAGCTTCCGCAATGCTTTGAATGCCTTTCCTCAAGCGTTATTGGCGTTTGAAGAATGCGTCATAAGTATCTGAAAGAAGTAACTGAAGTTGTTCGGAAATACAATAGAAGTTGTTGGAACAGTAAGTATCTCGAAGCGCACAACAGTTGATATGCGGTCGCACATCAGCTGTTGTGCGCTTGTCTTTCAGCTGTTGTGCATGCGTAGAACAGCTGTTGTGCGGCTTTTTAATGGCAATTCTTATTGATTGTCTTTGTTAATCAAGTTGACGACTACTTTTACCATTACATCTTTTTCCTCAGTTCTTCTTTTTGATGAAATTTGCGAAAGATTGAAATGGAAGGAATGTTTTGTTTTTGATTACTTCCAGATTAAATATCAGGGCTAGTCTTAGGTTAGGGATATGTATAGTATGTTATGTTCTTCCTATACCTTTTGTTAAATCCGGGAATAATCTTGTTGAATTCAATAAAAAAAGGTGGAAATGCTTGGTGTTTCCACCTTATTTTATTATATTTGCAGCAAGTTTTTGAAGAAATGCAGTATTCTCAGGGACTGCATGGAACTGACGAAACGACTAAAAGAACAGAAAAGTAATAACTAACTAGATAAACGACAAAATGATGAACTACAAGAAATTGGCTCTTACCGTTGCGGCTGGAGCAATGGCAACTACAATGATGGCGCAATCTGCACCAAAACTGAATGCCAACAACATCGACGAAGTAATCAAGGCGATGACCTTGGAAGAAAAAGCCCAGATGCTGGTGGGCGGTGGTAACGATGGATTCGTGGGCAGTGGCGCTATGCTCGGACATCAGAAGAAGTTCGTGCCGGGTGCTGCGGGTACTACTGTAGCCATCCCTCGTCTCGGCATTCCTACTACCGTTCAGTGTGATGGTCCTGCCGGTGTTCATATCGATGCTCATCGCGAAGGTGACAGCCGTAGCTACTTTGCTACCGGTTTCCCTATCGGAACCTGTCTGGCTTCTACCTGGAACACTGACCTGGTGCGCAAGGTGGGTGAGGCTATCGGTAACGAAACCCTGGAGTATGGCTGTGATGTTGTGCTCGGACCGGGTATGAACCTGCATCGCAATCCGCTCTGCGGCCGTAACTTTGAGTATTATTCTGAAGATCCAATCGTAACGGGTCTTATCGGAACCGCCTTTGTACAGGGTGTGCAGAGTCAGGGCGTGGGTGTAAGTGCCAAGCACTTTGCCGTGAACTCTCAGGAAACTGACCGTACCAAGGTGGATGAGCGATTGAGCCAGCGTGCTCTCCGTGAGCTGTATCTGAAAGGTTTCGAGATGATGGTTCGCAAGAGCAATCCTTGGACTATCATGTCTGCCTATAATAAGGTTAACGGTGTTTATGCCCAGGGCAACAAGGGACTCTTGACCGATATTCTCCGCAACGACTGGGGATATAAGGGAATCGTGGAGACCGACTGGATTGGTAAGCGTGCCGACCTTCCGCTGGAACAGGAAGTTGAGGCTGGCAACGACCTGATGATGCCGGGTTATCCAGCACAGGTGCAGGATATTGTTGATGCCGTAAAGAATGGCAAGCTGGATATCAAGGATGTGGACCGCAATGTTCGCCGTATGCTCGAATATATCGTGAAGACTCCTCGATTCAAGGGATATAAATATAGTGGTGAGCCAGACTTGAAGGCTCATGCAGCTATCACCCGTCAGAGTTCTACCGAGGGTATGGTGCTTCTGAAGAATGATGCTGCTCTTCCTATCCAGGGCTTGAAGACCGTGGCACTCTTCGGTGTCAACTCTTACGACTTTATGTCGGGTGGCCTTGGCAGTGGAGCCGTTAATGTAGGCTATTCTGTGGATATGGTTACCGGTTTGAAGAACATCGGTGTGGCAACTACTCCTCAGCTTACGGAAATCTATCAGAATTATGTGAAGTATGCCAAGGCTAAGTTGAAGGCAGACAAGAATCCGATGATGTGGTTCCTGGATCAGGGTCAGCCTAAGCTCGATGAAATCGAGATTACCGAGCGTTGTGTAGCTGGCGAGGAGCCAAAGGCAGACGCTGCCATCATCACCATCGGTCGTCAGGCTGGTGAGGGAATGGATCGTCAGATCAATGGTGAGTTCAATCTCAGTCAGATAGAGCAGGATATGATTTTCCGTGTATCTGATGCTTTCCATGCCAAGGGTAAGAAGGTGATTGTCATCATCAACTCTGGTTCTGTGATGGAGACTGCCAGCTGGAGAGACCGTGTGGATGCTATTCTTGTAGCTTGGCAGCCAGGTATCGAGGGTGGTAACTCTGTAGCTGATATTCTGACCGGTAAGGTAAATCCATCGGGTAAGTTGACCATGACCTGGCCTATCGCTGCTACCGATCATCCATCTACTGCCAACTTCGCCAAGGATTACGATATGTACACCTACAAGAATCTGCTGGATTGGAGCAAGGGTAACATCAAGGGTTACGATTATAGCAACCACGAGGAGGATATCTACGTAGGTTATCGCTACTTTGATACCTTCAAGAAGAATGTGGCTTATCCTTTCGGTTATGGTTTGAGCTATACTACTTTCGAGTTTGGCAAGCCATCAGTCAAGGCTAAAGGCAATAACATTGAGGTAAGCGTAACTATCAAGAATACCGGTAAGGTTGCCGGCAAGGAAGTTGCTGAGGTTTATGTCACCGCTCCAAAGGGCGCTTACGAGAAGCCAGCCAAGGAGCTCAAGACCTTCGGCAAGACCAAGTTGCTGAATCCAGGTGAGAGCCAGACTTTGAAGATGACCCTCGAAAAGCGCGATCTTGCCAGCTTCGATGAGGCCAACAGCCAGTGGAAGGTAGATGCAGGTAACTATCTCTTCAAGGTAGGTAGTGACGTAGAGAACATCAAGGGTACTGCTACATTGAAGGTATCTGAATACACCGAGAAGACAAGCAATGCCTGCGCTCCTAATGTTCAGTTGAACTATCTGAAGCAGAATAAATAATTCGTGGTTTGTGCAAAATGAAATAGATTAAACAGAAACGCCTCTATCTCAGAAAAAGAGATAGAGGCGTTTTTATTGTAATTCCGTTGTAAGGAATAGACCACACAGCGCACGCAGATAGTTCGCTTTTATTCTAGCATAGTTCGCTTACCTCTTCGTAGATTTCGCGGCATTTCTTTTCCTTCATTTTATTCTTTACGCCAACGGCTATCATATCCTCTACGGTCGGATGCCCAGTTCCATTTACAGATGTTGCGTGTTCACCATTATATCCCTCGGTGCAATGGGTGAGGTCGTAGGCTGGGGCTAAATGCCAATGCCATTTGCCATCGCTCTCTTTCTGAACCAAGAAAGAGAAGTTCTTGCAGTGGTCGTCCTTGTTGTCCATTATATAATTAAAAACCATACGGCGGAACATCTCTTCTACATCCTCTTGGCTCTGAGTAAGATAACCTGTAAGTGCCAAAAGGTTAAGGTAATCGAGAATGGGGTTGGTAAGGGAAACGTTGAGCAAGGCTCCAGCTGTGGCTACGTGAATGCGTTCGCCTGTTGGAGAAATGTCGAAGCGACGGCAGGCAAAATACTTGTCGTTTATCAGTTTGAAGTCTGGTACTTGAATACCACATTGCTTGGCTATCTCATTATAATGATACTCTTGCTTTCCCATATCTTGTGGGTCATAGGTATGGCGAAATTTGACCAACCAATGACCATCCTCATTTGTGAAAATGGCTTTCGGGCGACAACCGCCACTATTACCACTATTATATAATAGCAATCCAGCGTCATTATCCTGTTGCTCCTTCAACACCTCCAAGGCTTTGGCTTGTAAAAGGTCAAAGTCCTCTATCTCGTGTCCAGTCTGGATAGAAGTTATAGGTTCGTAGGTCAATGCGCCCATACCTCCATTGCCCACGATGCTCAGTCGGTCGAGAGCAGATAGCTCAAAGTCGTTGATGCCCTCTTTTAGCAAGGCTTTATGCAATAGGTATCTACCATATCCATCGGGAAGGCTGTCTTCGAAGATGCCAAAGTTCCCGTTGAAAGGGGTGGCTTTGGCAATGAAAAGACCAGGCTTCAGTGGCAATTCCAACGGAGATATACTAAAGCCAGATGCCAACCACTGATTGTCATACTCGAATGTGCATACTTTTCCATCGGCACTCAATGACAGTGTGCCGGCTTTCTCCTGGTGATATTTCACGGCTAAAGATTCTATATGTTTCATTGTCTGTAAGCCTTTTTCTTGTTAGCGTTTCTTTTTATCTGTTGCAACTCCTCCATGGTGGAGTACTTGGGTTGCGAGAAGACGTTCTTGATTTCTGAGGTGTAGTCCAAAGCTATGGCGATACCTATCAGATTTTTGAGGGAGATGAGGCCCTTTTGCTCGAATCTGGTGATGTTGCTGACGGCAACGCCTGACTTGTCTGCCACTTGCTCACGTGTCAGATTCTTCTCTATTCTTCGTTTTCTGAAGTCGTTTGCCATCTCCTTTGCAATCTCATCAGGATTGTCGTGGAGGTAGTTATCTAATATTGCTAATATATTATTCGTTTCTTGCATAATCGTTGGGATAATAACAAGATATTATCAGTTGCAAAGATACAAAAAATAATGTTATGTTCCAAATAAAAATCAACTAAAAAGTCAAAATCCCTTATAACCTTGTCTCTTGTCCTCAAAAACAAAGAACTCCCGTCTCTTTTCTGAGATGGGAGTTCTTGTTTAGAAGGAATACTGGGCGGAAATCATCAGTTCTCGAGGGCGAAGATAATAGCTGTCGGTCAATGTGCTGATGCCGCTATAGACGGTTTTCATATAGTTCTTCTTGTTGAAAAGGTTTCGAAGCTCTGCTGAAAGGCGGAGCTTTTTCATTCTCCATACTGCCGAGGCATCGCCAAGGAGGGTGTTTAGGTGGTTGCCCTCTTGTAGCTCATTGCGATAATGTACGAGCGAGAAGGAGAGGTCCACATGGCTGATGGTAGCGGTGGCAGATACGCTTTGACGCCAATTAAATAACGATGACTTCGTTATTTTTTGACGTTTCGAGTTGTAAAAAGAGAATTCTCCCTCATAGCTAAAGGCACACCAGGACGGCGAGAAGTCGATGCTAGGCTTCACTGTATAGTTGTCGGCGGTGTAGCTGATGGCTTTGCAGCTGCTGTATTGCTCACCCTTGCTGTAGTTGTAACTGCCCTCCAGGCGGGTTTTCAGATGAAGGTCGTAGAAACCCTTCGATATGTAGAGTGATGCCCCTAGGTTGTTGCTCTTGCTGTCCTGCTTATATAATGAGGTGTAGTATTTGCCATCCTCGATGCGTAGGTCGGATGCCGTGTTCATCCAGTTTTTGCTGGCATTGACCGATGCGCTGAAGAAGATTTCCTTGATAGGGCGCTTGTAGTTGTAACTCAACTTGCCATAAAGAGAGCGAGTTATCGAAATGATGTCACTCGAAGTGTACCAAGAGCGATAACTTTGACGATATTGCTTCATGGCGTAGTTGGTGGCATTGCCTGTTCCTGTACTGTATCCTGTGTAGATAGTCAACTCTCTACGGAAATCCAATTTCTTATATAAGTAAAGGAAGGGTGATACGGTAAGTAGAGTCTTCTGTGGATAGGTAAAGCGTTCCCAGATGAAATCGGGAGAGAACGACATACGGAACGTCTCGGTCTTGTATTGCCAGTAAGGGGTGAACTTCCCTGTGATGTTAAGACTGTTTTGACCGATTTCATCGTGACTGTTTTCGATGAATCCGTTGTTTTTGCCGATTTCATCGCTTCTTTCCTTATATTTCGCATAGATGTTGTTGAGGTCGATACTCATTCTATATTCCTGTGTCCAGTGGAAGCGATTCCTCATCCACTGTAAGGCGTGGGCAGTATGCCAAAGGTTGGTGCGGATGCGATTGCGCTCGTCGTTAACGTAGAGGTCCGCCACACCATGGTGATAGTCGGCAGTGCTACGCCAAGAGAGCTGACTTTTCTTGAAGACGAAGAGGCGGTAGATACTTGCCGAGAGGTCGAGCTTTGGGATGCGGACACGTTGGGTAAGCGTGTCGTTGATGTTTGACAAACCGTCGCTTTGTGCTGCGCAGAGGCTGATGTTCTCGTTGCCATAATGCTCAGCTTTGTTTACCTTGTTCTCCCATTGCAGATTGAAGGCATCGCTGATCATCGTCTTGTGGTTGTGCTCCGTGGTAACTGTGGGAGCTTCGCCGTCGAGGTCGTAGATACTCATGTTCTCTCGCTCTTGTCGTGTTACCGTACGAAGATAGTTGGCTTCTATGCGAGTCTCTGCATCGTCCTTATTCTTCTTGATATGGTTGATGGAGTATTTTTGCGAGGTGTTGAAGCGCAGGCGTTCTTCATCGATAGGAGCGTCAAGCGATGGTACTGATAGCCATGATGGAAGGGAGGCAGGAGCCAGACGATTGCTGTAAGATGCGAGTTGGTTAAGTGCATAGCCGAGATTTTTACCTGTTCTGTCGTATTCTGCATCATACATCATCTGTTTCTTCTTGCCAATTTGCATGATATTGATGCTTCCGCCTACGTGGGACGGATGCCCTACGAGCATGTAAGGCTTGAGGGTGGGCATCAGTTTGTCGCGGGCACTATCTTTCAGGGCGATGTTCATCGCTACATTATCCGTAAAGGTCTTGTTCTGGAGCGCCTTGATAGGCTGGTCATGCTCGATGACTTCGGCCTTTTTCACATCTTTTGCCTTGATGTTCTCCTCTAGTTGGTTATATTTGCCACCGGTAAGGTCGAGACCTTCCACGGTGAATCGGTTGATGGGCTTGCCATTGTAGTTGATACGGCCATTCTTCTCTATATCCACGCCTGGCAGCTTTTTCAGTACATCTTTCAGGGAGTTATCTCGTTCGTTGGCAAAGCGGGTGAGGTCGAAAGATATGGTGTCTCGACCCGTGATGCGAGAGCCTTTTACTTGTACTTCCTTCAAGACAAAAGCTGTTGAAGCCATACTGATGATGGTTTCTTTTCCCGATGAAACCGCCGTTTTTTGCTTTTTATAGCCCATATAGGAAGCTTGCAACATATCGCCAGTTTGCTTTTGTGCTATGGGAATCAGGAATGTTCCGTCTTCCTTGCTGCGTGTAAACTTCAAGGGCTTTCCCTTGCGCAGCAGCGTAACCGATACGTTGGTCAGGCGATTGTGTGTAAGTGAATCTTCCACATAACCGCTAATCTTCTCTTGGGCAAACGCATGGCACGCCACGAACAGAATAGTGAAAAGAACTATTATTTTCTTCATCTTTTTTCTCTCTTTTCTATTTTACCTTAGACACTTATCTTGCTAATGTCTTTAAGACGCTTGTCTGGCAAAAAAGTAAACTGCTAATTATCTTTCAATCGGATTGTATGGCTCAGCACGCTTGGAATGCTTCAGGATATTTCCTTTTTCATCCTTGATTTTTACAATTGCAGCATACTTGGCATCTTGAAGCAGATAACCGATTGGATCGGCATAGTATTTTTTGTAAATGGAGGTCAATGATTTGCGGTCGATAGGCTCGAATTTCTTACCTTTATAATAGATAGGTGTGGAGCCTTTGTCTGTTGTGAGTCCTACTGCTGTAAATCCATAATCGTTCTCGGAGTCGTGAACCTTGAGGATCAATCCCGGCAGTCCGCTCAGCTTCCAGGGACCATTGTCAATAGGGATGTCTTCCGTGTACCATGCAATCCATGTTCTACCCTTAAACTTGGCAATAGCCTGGTGGCACTCGTAACCGCAGATGGAATCGATACTGTCTGTGAGTTGCCAGTCTATCGGTTCCATCGGTTCAATGCACAAATATCTGTCAGCAGCAAAGAAATCGAGATAGGCAGTCTTGCCCTGTTCTGGATAGTTCTTATATACTTTCCAATTAATCTGTCCGCCATTACCGGAGAAATTGACAGGTATTCCTTTTGCCATATTTGCGGAGATGGTAGAGTCTCTTTGGAATATCGGATAACTGTAGAATGCGGAATACTTGTTGCCAATCTGCAAGAGCATTTTCTCTTCGATGCGGCCAATGAGGGTGTCGGTCTTGGTATATTTCTTTTCGTAAATATACTCGGCATCATATACTACCTGATACTTTACCTGATCAATGGAATCTCCCATGCCAATGCTTGATTCATCGAACAGGTTTACTGTTTGAGCTTGGAGCATGCAAGCATATAATGCAAGCCATGCTATTAATAATACTTTTTTCATAATCTTCGTCAATTATTCATTATTTTATCTGTTTCATTCGTTTTTGTGATGCAAAGGTACTGAGATCATCCGATGAAATCGATGATTTCTGTTACTGAGTTATTACTTTTGTATCTTTTCGTCTATTATTATTTTATTACTCTTGCCTTTGTTTACGGATTTTTCAGTAACTTTGCCGTCAAAATTCAAAAGATCAGGAAAGTATGAACAGTAACAGTAAGCTGAAAATAGTATGGATGGTATGTGGAGTAGCAATTGTTTTGTTGTTCTGCACGCAGGCTTATTGGCTCCATCTTCAATGTCAATATAGCTTAGACCAGCAGGTAGAGCAATTCAAGAAGGATTGTGACGAGGTGTTGGCGCAAGATTTGAAGAATAGAAAAAAGTTACAGGAAAATTCATCTACGAAAGGTAGAAGAGATACGGTTATGCTCAAGGTAGAATCTGAATATGATATGAAGAAGGGGTGTAGCCGTACAACGCTTTCTTTTTGGAACAATCACCGCTTTCTTGTCCGTTTGAATGATCCTGATCTTACGGGTGATGATGCTTATCTCATCATTAGCAGATATCTGGCTTATATAGGTAAGCATCCCTCGTTGGCTTCTTATCAAAGATTACTGGATGATAAGGGATATGGGAAGATATCCTTTTTTCGTCATCTTGATTACAAGACCGTCTTCCTGAATGCAAAATATGATGTCGAAGGCAGATGGTCACGTGTGGTGACGGTGAAGTATCAGACGAACCCAATGTTTCGCCAAGGTATTTCTTTTCAGGTGCCCATTCCTATTACTCGAACGCTCAAAGCCATGATGTGGCAATTGATAGGAAGCATCTTTCTCTTTTTCATCTTGATAGCATGTCTGTATTATCTGGTTAAGACCATAGTCTTCCAGAAACGCATTGATGGCATTCGCCATGAGTTCCTGAAGAATATGATTTATGAGTCGAAGCAACCGAAAGAAGACGGCAAAGGTGAAGAATCTGCTGTTTTTATCGGTTCCATTGCTTTCTACTATGCGCAGAATGAACTGCAATGTGGTAATTCCAGAGTAGTCATCACATCTCGTCAAGCTGAAATTCTGAAGCTTCTTGCCGAGAACCAGAACCAGCTTGTAGAGCGGGATTTCATACTGAATGAAGTTTGGGGTGATGACTCATACTCCAATTCCCTTGCCCTGAACGTGCAGATTACCTATCTTCGCCGGGCATTGAACCTGGATGAAAAGGTAAGTATCGAAGCTGTCATCAAGAAGGGATATATCCTGCGAACCTGTTGATCTTGTTATCAACTCTCATCTTTTTAGAAAGGTGGGAGTTTTTTTATCTTAATTTATTTTGTCCTTCACCTATTTTGTTGTAACTTTGCAGTCGAAATTCGAATTTAAATTATTTTATGTAATTATGGCAAAAAAAGCTCTTTTAATGATTCTCGACGGATGGGGAATCGGTAAGCATGATAAGGGTGATGTTATCTTCAAGACTCCAACTCCTTATCTCGATTATTTGACAGCAGTTTCAGCACATTCTACTCTCCAGACTTGTGGCGAGGACGTAGGTCTTCCTAAAGGTCAGATGGGTAACTCAGAGGTAGGTCACCTCAACATCGGTGCTGGTCGTGTGGTATATCAGGACCTCGTTAAGATTAACAAGGCTTGCGAGAGCGGTGACATCTTGAAGAATCAGGAGATCATCAACGCTTACAGCTATGCTCAGAAGACAGGTAAGAAGCTCCACTTGATGGGCTTGACTTCTACCGGTGGTGTTCACTCTTCTTTGGATCACCTCTTCAAGTTGATTGAGATCGGTAAGGAATATGGTTTGAAGGAGACATACGTTCACTGCTTCATGGATGGCCGCGATACAGACCCTAAGAGCGGTAAGGGCTTCATCGAGGAGGTTCAGGCTTGCTGCGACAAGAATGGTGCACACATCGCAAGCATCGTAGGTCGTTTCTATGCTATGGACCGTGACAAGCGCTGGAACCGTGTAAAGGAAGCATACGACTTGCTCGTTGAGGGTAAGGGTAAGCAGGCTGACGATATGGTGAAGGCAATGCAGGAGAGCTATGATGAGGACGTAACTGACGAGTTCATCAAGCCAATCAATAACTCTAAGGTTGACGGTACTATCCAGGAGGGTGATGTTGTTATCTTCATCAACTACCGTAACGACCGTGCCAAGGAGTTGACACAGGTATTGACTCAGCAGGATATGCCAGAGGAAGGCATGCACACCATTAAGGACTTGCAGTACTACTGCATGACTCCATACGATGCAAGCTTCCAGGGTGTTCACATCCTCTTCCCTAAGGAGAACGTAATGAACACTCTCGGTGAGTACTTGAGCGCTCAGGGCAAGAAGCAGCTCCACACTGCAGAGACAGAGAAGTATGCTCACGTAACATTCTTCTTCAATGGTGGTCGTGAGACTCCATACGAGGGCGAAGACCGTATCCTGGTTCCTTCTCCAAAGGTAGCTACATACGACCTGAAGCCAGAGATGAGCGCTTACGAGGTAAAGGATAAGTTGGTTGGTGCTATCAACACTCAGGAGTACGACTTCATCGTTGTAAACTTCGCTAATGGTGATATGGTAGGTCACACTGGTATCTACAACGCTATCGCTAAGGCTGTTCACGCTGTTGACAACTGTGTAAAGGACGTTATCGAGGCTGCCAAGGCTAACGATTATGAGGCTATCATCATCGCTGACCACGGTAATGCAGACCACGCTATCAACGAGGACGGTACACCAAACACCGCTCACTCTTTGAACCCAGTTCCATTCATCTACGTAACTGACAACAATTCAGCTACCGTTAAGGATGGCCGTTTGGCAGACGTAGCTCCTTCTATCCTCCATATCATGGGATTGGAGCAGCCAGCAGACATGACTGGTGAGAACTTGATTATTGACTAATAATAATTTCGGAAGTCAAGGCTTTTTTTTGAGCCTTGACTTCTTTAACTTAAATCATTATGGACGTAAAGATAGAAGACAGCTGGCGACAGCATATTGGCGACGAGTTTGACAAGCAATACTTTGTCGATCTCACAAACTTTGTGAAGGAAGAATACCTCCGCACCCAGTGCTATCCTCCAGGCAAGTTGATTTTCAATGCCTTCAATCTCTGTCCTTTTGATGATGTAAAGGTAGTGATTATCGGACAAGACCCATATCATGAGCCGGGTCAGGCGATGGGACTGAGTTTCTCTGTGCCGGACGGAATCACTTTCCCACCATCATTGATTAATATATTCAAGGAGATTCAGATGGATCTCGGTACTCCGATGCCAGCTACGGGCGATTTAACCCGCTGGGCAAAGCAGGGAGTATTGTTGCTCAATGCCACATTGACCGTTCGTGCCCATCAGGCAGCGAGTCATCAGCGCAAGGGCTGGGAGGAATTCACAGATGCTGCTATCCAGGCGCTCAGCAAGGACAAGGAGCACCTGGTGTTTATCCTCTGGGGCGGTTATGCCCGGAGCAAGGCAAAACTCATTGACACGAGCAAGCACCTGATATTAGAGAGTGTGCATCCTTCGCCATTATCAGCCAATAGAGGCGGATGGTTTGGCAATCATCATTTCTCCCGCTGCAATGCATATCTGCAGCAGAACGGAATTGCGCCTATCCAATGGTAGGTACACCTATTAATATATAGCTATCCACTCATGGGTAGCTATCATTATTTTTATTATACACTCAAAGAAATTTATTCATCTCAAAAACATTATGAAGAAAGACGAACTGCGTATTCTGCAGGTGGGCAACGTATTGGTTTCACCTGATATCATCACCGAAAAATTCTGTTGCGACCTTGATGCCTGCAAGGGCGAGTGCTGCATCGAAGGCGATGCGGGAGCTCCTGTTACCTTGGATGAAATTATGGAGATTGAGAATGCGCTGGATGTAGTTTGGGATGATCTCTCTGCATCTGCCCAGGCTATCATTGATAAGCAGGGTGTGGCTTATACCGATATTGAAGGCGATTTGGTGACGAGCATCGTGAATGGTAAGGATTGTGTGTTTACCTGCTACCAGGATTTGAAAGACCTAGACGATGGACATACGATTCCGAACTGTTGCCTCTGTGCCCTGGAGCGTGCTTATCGCGAAGGAAAGTCGAAGTTCAAGAAGCCTATCTCCTGTGCCTTGTATCCTATCCGTGCCAAGGATTTCGGCAACGAAGTGTATGGCATCAACTATAACAAATGGCGTATCTGCAAGGATGCCATCAAGAAAGGAGAGGAGTTGAATCTTCCGGTTTATAAGTTCTTGGAGGGTCCGTTGGTAGAGAAATTCGGCAAGGAATGGTATGATGAGCTTTGCGAAGTGGCAGAGCAAGTGCTTGCCGAATTGGAAGATTAAGTTCTGTTAGAGACTTTGGAAAATAATAGTTCCGAAGTCTTTTTTTGTTTTATAAAAAAGAGATTTCGAAACGCTGTTGAGCTTATTCCGAAATCTCTAATCCTTCTATATTTGTGATATTACTTCTTCTGAAGCCTTTATCCCAAGTTATCACGAAATCTTTTTGATGCTCAGCATGGATGCGGTAATAGGCTTGTTCGTCCATTTCGCCACTGCATATATATTGGTTTCCGTTAATATGAAGTGTTGTTCCTTTGCTGGCATTGCGTATCGTAAGCCGGATGGTTCCACGGAACGGACGTCCGAAGTCTATACGGCATCCTTGATGATCGAATTCCTCCTCGTATGGTTCTAATACCATTTGAAGTTTGTTCTGGGTGAGGTATGGCAGCTGGTCTACAAAGATATAGTTTACCGTATCATTGAAGGCACCTGTCGGATGAACCCATCCTGAAGATTGGTATTCAGCCGATTTCCACTCAGTAGTGTATATTCTATTATCAAAGTGTTCTTTTTCGTTGTAACTGCACCCCTTCAGCGGTTTGCACCACCATGTTTCGTCTGCTTTATGATAAAAAGGAACAGAGTCAGTATACCAGCCATAAAATTCCAATGACAGTTGTTTGCTTTTGCTTCTTGTTCTTCCTGGTGCATACCAGACTGCGATGATATTCTCGCCCTTTTTCAGATATCTGGAGATATCTGTAGATTGCATCAGAAGGATGCTGTCTCTGGCTCCTTCGTTGAAAATGCTTGGCGTAACATTTCTTTCGTTGATGTATAGACGGGTATTTCCTCCACTTGCCATGCTTATCTCAGCCTTTAAAGGCTTTTGGTCAAGATGATAGATTTTCCTGTATAATATCTCAGAAGAATCGTTGGGGAATGGGTATGATACCCAATGGGTACCGAATTCCTGTGCATAGGAATTCAGTACCCAGAGAGTTGTAAAGATGAGAATTGTAAAATATCTCATAGATGATTATTTGTCTATTTTATGAGTTTTGTTTCGCCAGCCTTGAAACTTAATGCTTTCAGCTTACCATTATACTTGACGGTCAGGTTTCCGGCATTCTTGCTGGTGATGGAAGCTTTGCTGACCTTTCCTCCGTTCCATACGAGATTAATCTCGTAGTTTCCACGTGCTTTGATACCCTTAATTTCGCCTGCAGGCCATTCTTTAGGTAGAGCAGGAAGAAGATGCATAGTCTCGCCATCGCATTGCATCAGCATCTCGCATACACCTGCTGTGCCTCCGAAGTTGCCATCTATCTGGAAAGGTGGATGGGAATCAAAGAGGTTAGGGTAGGTGCCACCGCTGTGGTGTTTGCTGTCCTTGTAGACTTCAGGGCTTACGTAGGTGAGCAGCTTGCGGTATATCTGATAAGCTTTGTCGGCACGATGCAGACGAGCCCAGAGGTTGATTCTCCAGCCTGTACTCCAACCGGTGGAATTATCGCCCTTGATTTCCAGGGTCTTGGTTGCGGCAGCAGCAAGTTCCGGAGTCTTGTTTACCGAAATCTGATGGAATGGATAGAGTCCCAGCAGGTGTGACTGGTGGCGATGATGCCAATCCTGGTCTTCCCAATCGTGGTACCATTCCATCAGATTGCCTCGCTTACCGATGTGGTAAGGGCGCAGGCGATTGAGGGCTGATTGCAACTGCTGCTGGTAATCGTTGTCGATGCCCAGGGCTTTTGCTCCCTTGATGGTATTCTTGAAGAGCTCGCGGATGATGGCGAGGTCGGCGGTTCCGCCATAGAAACTGCTGCCACGGTAGCCCTTATCGGTAATGTAATCTGCCTCTGGCGATGTGCAAGGAGCAGTAATCAGCTCGTTTGGATTGTGTGGATTCGGGATGAGCCACGCAAGCAGGAAGTCGGAAGCCCCCTTCATCAGCGGATAGGCTGTATTGCGAAGATATTCGGTATCGCGGGTATAGTCATAGTGATCCCAAAGGGTTTCTACAAGCCAGGCTCCACCCATAGCCCAGTTGCTCCATTGCGGACTTTCGTTTCCGGTTCCTACAGGATTGGTCATTGCCCAGGCATCAGTGTTGTGTCCAGCGCACCATCCCTTATCGATACCATAGAAGTGCTGGGCATTGTGGCGACCTGTCACAGCCATACCCTCTACCAATCCGTCTACTGGGGCTACCAGTTCTGAGAGGTTCGCAACTTCTGCCGGCCAGTAATTTTCTTCCAGGTTGATGTTGATGGTATAGTTGCCGCGCCATGGCGAACGGAGGGCTGGTGCCCAGAGTCCCTGCAGGTTGGCAGGCACTCCCTTGGTTCTACTGCTGCTGATGAGCAGGTATCTGCCATACTGAAAATAGAGCTGTTCCAGATAAGGGTTGCTCTCGTGGTTGTCGCTGTAGGCGAGCAACTGTTTGTCGGTAGGGCGGGTGGCATCAAACTTGGCTCCTTTCAGGTTCAAACTTACTCTATCAAAGAGTTTCTTGTAGTTGGCGATGTGACGCTGTTTGAATTCTTCGTAAGTGAAGTTGGCAAGGTGCCAGGCTTCATCGGTTACGTTCTCGATGTATGGAGCTCCTTCCTTCACAGGATGCTTGTCGAATCCGTTGTAACTTGTTTCGTTTACGAGATAGATGATAGCCTCGCTCACATCCTTCAGATGGAGTACAGAATCGCTTGCCCACACTTTTCCGTCGGTGTTCTTCACCTGAAGCATGGCACAGTAATGCGTACTGTTGGCTTCATCGCCGAGAACATGTCCCGTCATGGTGAGCTGTCCTCTGGATGCTTTTACCTGATGGGGAATGAGGGAAGTGAGTGAGATGTCGCTGTTGATGGATCTCTTCTGGGAGGCACTCAGCTTGATGGCAATCATCTTGTCGGGATGAGAAGCAAAATACTCTTTGGTGTATTGGATGCCGTTGCGCCTGTAATGAACAGTAGCCAGGGAGTTGTCGAGGCTCAGTTCGCGGTAATAATCCGTAAACTCGCCCTGGTTGCAGTCTTTGATATTGATCATGCCCAGTGGCTGATAGAACTCCGAGTTATGACCTTGCACATAGTGTTGCAGGGAATCGGCGGTCTTGTAATCCTCCTTGAACAACGCCTCTCTGATTTTCGGAATCCACTTGTAGGCTTCGCCACCTTCGTTGGGATTCACAGGCACGCCCGTCCAAAGGGTGATGTCGTTGAGCTGGATAGAGTCATTATTGGCTCCACCATAAACCAGCGCACCCAGTTTGCCATTGCCTAATGGCAGTGACTCTTCGAAGGCGTATGCAGGTTTGTTGTACCACAACTTGTTGGGTTGCAACTCTTTACTTACTGTTGTTGCCTGGCAGTTCCACGTACTGGAGGCAGCTAACGCAATCGTAAAAAATATATGCTTCATAAAGATGGTATTGTTGGTTTTAAAATTCGATGCCCGGAAACGAAGTCGGAAGGTGATGCTCATTGGATGAGGCTATCCAAAAAAGGGGGAAGACTCTCGCTGAGTCTACCCCCAATATGTTCGTGTTAACTTTAAGCGTCGATATTGGCGTAAGTAGCATTCTGTTCGATGAACTCGCGGCGTGGTTCTACATCATCACCCATCAACATAGAGAAAATCTCATCAGCCTGGGCTGCGTTCTCGATAGTAACCTGCTTGAGCAAGCGTGTAGATGGGTCCATAGTCGTTTCCCAAAGCTGCTCTGGGTTCATCTCACCCAAACCTTTGTATCGCTGGGTGTGGATATTCTTGTCTTCTACTCCATCTCCATACTTGTCGATGAATGCCTGGCGCTGCTGCTCTGTATAGCAATATTCGCTTACCTTGCTGCGATAAGTACACTTGTAGAGTGGTGGGGTAGCGATATACAGATGGCCTTCTTCAATAACCTTTGGCATGAAACGATAGAAGAGTGTCATAATCAATGTGTCGATGTGAGAACCATCGACGTCGGCATCGGTCATGATGATAATCTTGTCGTAACGCAACTTGTCGGTATTAGCCTCCTTGCTGTCTTCGCCATCTACACCGAAGCGGACACCGATACTTTGGATGATGTTCATGACAGACTCTGCTTCGAATACCTTGTGCCACTGTACCTTTTCTACATTCAGAATCTTACCACGCAATGGGAGAATAGCCTGACGGAAACGGTCGCGACCCTGCTTGGCAGAACCACCGGCGGAATCACCCTCGACGAGGAAGATCTCGCATTCTTTAGGATCCTTCATTGAGCAATCGGCAAGTTTACCAGGAAGACCACCACCTGTCATGAAGTTCTTGCGCTGTACACTCTCACGTGCCTTGCGGGCAGCTATGCGGGCCGTAGCAGCCAGGACAACCTTTTCGCAGATTCGCTTTGCCTCGTCTGGATGTTCTTCCAGATAATCAGACAACGCCTCGTTTACAGCCTGCTGAACGGCACCTTGTACCTCGCTGTTACCGAGCTTGGTCTTGGTCTGTCCCTCAAACTGAGGTTCAGCTACCTTGATGGAGATAACGGCAGTAAGACCCTCGCGGAAGTCTTCTGGTGCAATCTCTACCTTTGCCTTCTCAATCTGTTTAGAGATGGTTGGGTCAGCTTCTGCGTAAGCCTTCAAGGTGCGGGTCAACGCCATACGGAAACCAGTCAGGTGAGTACCACCCTCAATGGTGTTGATGTTATTGACGTATGAGTGGATATTCTCAGAGTAATCTGTGTTGTACATCACAGCAATCTCGATAGGAATACCCTGCTTTTCTGTCTTCAGATAGATAACATCATCGAAGAGATGAGTGCGGTGACGGTCTACGTAACGGACGAATTCCTTCAAACCATCCTTAGCGTGGAAAACCTGCTCCTTGGTCTTGCCTTCCTCGTCAGGGCGCAAATCTCTCAAGGTAATCTTGATACCTGCATTGAGGAATGCCAACTCGCGCATACGGTTGGCAATGATGTCCCACTTATAGACAGTGTGAGTAAAGATGGTTGGATCTGGCCAGAACTGCTGGCGTGTACCGCGCTTGTTGGTTTCACCTACCACCTTAACCGGATAGAGAGGCTTACCCTTCTCATATTCCTGCTGGTAGATTTTGCCGCCACGGAACACCTGTGACAACATGTGGGTAGAAAGTGCATTCACACAACTTACACCCACACCATGTAAACCGCCAGATACCTTGTAAGAACCCTTGTCGAACTTACCACCTGCGTGAAGCACGGTCATAACGACTTCGAGGGCTGATTTATGTAGTTTCTCGTGCATATCCACAGGGATACCACGACCATTATCTTCTACGGTGATAGAGTTGTCTTCGTTGATGGTAACTTCGATGTCGGTACAGTAGCCCGCCATTGCTTCGTCAATAGAGTTGTCTACAGTTTCGTTTACCAAGTGATGAAGACCCTTTTCGGAGATGTCACCAATATACATCGCCGGACGTTTGCGAACAGCTTCCAGGCCTTCCAGAACCTGAATGTTACTCGCAGAGTAATTATTTGCGTTGTTTTGATTTTCTGCCATTTTAGTATTGTCTTATTTCCGTGCAAAGATACTAAAAAAAGCTGAGAAACAGGAACTTTTGTTTGTGAAAAATCACCAAAAAGTGAAGAAAAAACGTAGAATGTGAACTTTAGCGGCAAAAGTGTCTTGAAAAAGCTGTTTTATAATCGTTTTGCGCATTTTTATAGGGTATGTTGTAGTATAAAACCGGTTGTGATGGGAAGATTTTATGATGCAGGAAATGGATAGTCGGGTTCATAGAAAAGAATAAGGCTGCGACCCTATAAAGAATTGCAGCCTTATTTATTTCTTTGCTTTGACTTATAAGTTAGGCCAACTTAGCGATGTGCTTTGTAAGACCAGACTTCAAGTTTGCAGCCTTGTTGTCGTGGATAACGTTGATCTTAGCCAACTTGTCTAAAAGCTTCTGAACAGTAGGATAGAGCTTTGCAGCCTCTTCCTTGTCAGACATGTTGCGCAACTTGCGGACAGCATTGCGCATAGTCTTTGCATAATACTTGTTGTGCAAAGCCTTCTTCTTGTCCTGACGGATTCTCTTGATTGATGATTTGTGATTTGCCATCTTCTTTATGTTATTTTTTTTATTTCTTAAATGTTTGTAGTCCCTAGCAGAGTCGAACTGCTCTTTAGAGAATGAAAATCTCTCGTCCTAACCGATAGACGAAGGGACCATTGCTTATTTGCGGGTGCAAAGTTACTACTTTTATTTGAATCTAGCAAATTTTTCATAGAAAATTTTCGCTAAATGCGCATTTTTTTGTATTTTTGCCCTGTTTTTCACTAATATTAGGCAAAATGGAGATAAAAACTAGTGCTATCGTATTGCAAACCATCAAGTATGGGGACTCTCAACTTATCGTGGATTTCTTCACCGAAAAGTTGGGAAGACTCTCCTTTATGGTACGTGTGCCTAAGTCATCTAAGGGGAAGATGAAACGGCAGCTTTTCCAACCGCTCATGGTCTTGAATTTAGAATTTGATTATCGTCCCAAGTCAAATCTGCAGCGCCTTAGGGATGTTTCGGTTCAGATTCCATTCTCTGATATCTCTTTTTCTCCATACAAACTTGGCATTTCCATGTTCTTGGCAGAACTGCTTTCATATGCTACCCGTCATGAGCAGGCTAATGGTGCGCTCTATCTTTTCATACAGGACAGTATCGAATGGTTAGACCATGCTAAAGGTGCTATTGCCAATTTCCATATAGTCTTTATGATTCAGCTCTCTTTTCATTTGGGTTTTATGCCCAATATAGAGAGCGGTATGTCTGGCGATTATTTTGATTTGGTAGATGGATGTTTTGCAGCTCATGTTCCTTCGCATGTACATTATTTAAATAAGGAAGATTCTATGCGGCTTGTGTCTTTGTTCCGTTTAGACTATAAAACAATGCACCTCTACACAATGTCTCGTATGGAACGAAACAGGTGTGTAGAGGTGATACTGGAGTATTATAAACTTCATTTGCCAGATTTCCCGGAAATGAAAAGTTTTGCTGTTCTTCAGGAACTGTTTGCTTAGTCTTTTCAGGTTTCCCCGCTTGCTTGATGTAAATGGGAAACAGACGTTGGCTATGTCCTCTGTTTAGGCAAAACTGATAACGCCCTGTACTGTAGCATCATCATTATTGTCTTCTTTCGGTTCTGTATTACCGGAAGCTATATTACGGATTTCTTCCAGAGTCTGTCGGGTACGCTTATAGGTAGGCGTGTTTTCTACCTGAAGGATGACATCCTCGTTATCCAAATCTTCCTGGCGGAACAGGAATATGTGTGGATGACGCTTATACTGTGTCGTATTGCCATCGCTGCCATAATAGCGCTTGCGGCGGTCTTCTCTTTCAGCACGTTTCTCCTCTTCTTCAGCGAGACGGCGAGATTCTTCCTCAGTATGTTTCTTGAGGTGGCGGTTCATTCCCTCTACATCCTCGAGTCCGAAACCTGTTGCGAGAACGGTTACCTTTACGCGGCTTCCCAATTCAGGGTCAATGGCAAGACCCCATTTTAGCTCGAAGTCGTCACCGAATTTCTCCATAAAGTCGTTGACATCATTCATCTCGTCCATGGTCAAGCCAGGATTATCTTTCTTCTCGCTTGCAAATGCGATGCTGAGCAGAATCTTCTTAGAGTTGAATACGTCATTATCGTTAAGAAGTGGTGAGTTCAAGGCATCTTCTATCGCTTTCTTTACTCTTCCTTCTCCCTCACCGTAACCTGTACTCATGATAGCCACACCGCCATCTTTCAGTACGGTCTTCACATCATTGAAGTCGAGGTTGATGAGACCATGTACGGTAATGATTTCAGCGATACTCTTGGCAGCTACACTCAAGGTGTCGTCAGCTTTGCCGAAGGCATCGAGAACGGCAAGGTCTGGAAAAATCTGGCGAAGACGTTCATTGTTGATTACCAGTAAGGCATCTACATGCTTCGACATTTCCTCTACACCATCCAATGCCTGGTCAATCTTCTTAGGACCTTCAAAACGGAATGGGATGGTTACGATACCAACGGTAAGAATACCTAACTCCTTACTTACTCTGGCGATGACAGGTGCTGCACCTGTACCGGTACCGCCACCCATACCCGCTGTGATGAATGCCATTTTTGTTCCATCGTTGAGCATGTTCTTGATATCTTCAAGAGTCTCTTCGGCAGCCTGGCGTGCCTTGGCAGGTTTGTTTCCTGCACCCAGACCTTCCTTACCTAGCTGCAGGTGTACAGGCACAGGTGAGTCGTTAAGTGCCTGGTTGTCTGTGTTGCAGAGTACGAATGTTACATCGTGTATACCTTCGCGGTACATGTGGTTGACGGCATTTCCACCGCCACCACCAACACCAATCACCTTGATGATGCTATTTTCTTTTTCAGGTTCCCCAAAGTCAAGAATATGAGGAGCGTTTCCATTATCTAGCATAGTCGTATAATCTTTATAGGGTTTATCTATCTGATTTTTTATTTAACCTGTTGTGAAATCTGTTTTCTGATAGCCTGGTCTTTGGCATCTTATTCTTCTTCAGAAATGGTATCTTTCACAAACTTCTTGAAACCTCTCATCATTTTATGGATGAGACTGTTTTCTTTGCGTCTCTTTTCTTCTTCTTCGGCTTCTTTTTCTGCCAGAAGTCTTGCCTCAGCTTCTTCCAGTTCTTTTTGCTTGCGGGCAGCCTCGTCAGCAGCCGCTTTTTCTGCCGCAGTAAGAACAACGCCCTTGCCGGCAGTCTCGTTAGGGTTTCTTGGAGCCTTGTGCTGCTCGGCTGCTACTGGCTTTTCTGCAGAATTGCTGAAGAGATCAGTGCCGATTTCGTCACCTGCACAGTTCATGTCTCCCTTTGCCAGGAGTCCCAATACGGTGTTCATTGTACCATCGTGATTGGTAATCTTAGGATCCTTGGAATTGACTGTTTGAGAAACAAACTTGGCAATGCGTACTTTGTCGATGTGGGTATGTGTCTTGAAAACCTTATCGATTTCAGGCATGTTGCTGCCGCCACCTGTAAGGATGATACCACCCAACAGCTTATCTGAGAATTCCACCGGAATCTGGAACCATGCGTTTTCTACGATTTCCTCTACGCGTGCTTCTACGATTTCGATGAACTTCTTGCTTTCAACCACTCTATCCTTGTCAATAGGGTAGTTCAGGGTCGGGTCGATATTGTTGATATCGGTATAAGCCTTGGCATACTTGAGTTTCATCTTTTCAGCATCAGGCTCTTCAATCTGAAGACAAGTTAAGTCTTTGGTCACGTTGCCGCCGCCTAATGGGATGACAGAGAGATGACGAAGTATACCTTTATAATATACAGAAACGGTTGTCGTATCGGCACCCAAGTCAACAAGCATACAGCCTGCACGCTTTTCTGAGTCTGTCAAAACGCTGTCAGCCATAGCTAAAGGAGCCAGGTACATTTCTGCAATAGGAATGTTGGCATTTTCAAAACAGGTATTGATATTGTTATAGAAGTTCTTCCGCCAAAGTATATTCAGGAAGATGCCTTCCAGATGGTTACACTGTATTCCTACAGGGTCTATCTGGTATTGGTTGTCTATCTTGTATTCCTGAGTTGCAGCATCCAGGATTTCCTGGTCCGGATAGGTCATGTTGCGGTTGATATCCATCAGTTCATTGATCATCTCTTGTGAGATGATGGTGTTACCTGGGAGATCCTTGACAATGACGTTCTTGATACTGCGTATAGAGCGACCGCCCACGCCTACATAGACCTGGGTGATATCCTGTTTCAGTATATTCTTCAACTTCTTGATGATGTTGGTCAAGCATTGGCAGGTTTTGTCAATGTTATAGATTACACCCTTTCTGATGCAAGAAGATGAATCTTCCTCTACGGTGGCAAGTACGGTGATGCTGCCGTCCAAATTCTTCTGACCTGCTATACCTGTCATCTTAGATGAGCCAAGTTCGATAGCTACAATAAATTCCTTTGGCATAGTTCTTATATGTTATCTTAATCTGTTTCTATTTTCTAATTAGCTATTTTGATGCTTTTTACATATGATCTGGTTGTCGAATTCGATATTGATATACGAATACTTGTTCCAGCCAGCTTGTGAGAGTCCATACTTATAGAATTTCTCTAATCGATTCATCTTCTTGTTGACGAAATCGTTGATGGCTTGCTCTCGTTTGTCGATGAGGTTGGTCTCTGGCAGGTTACCTATATATATAATATGGTTGCCTACTCGCGGTACCAGTTCTATTCCTCTATCAGGCAGGACATTGATCTGTTCTATCTGGTTTCGCCAGAGTTCATTCGTCATCAGCGCTTTGCTTAGTAATGAGATGTATTTTTTAGCATACCACTTGTTGATGTAGCCCGTTGCGATGATAATGTCGCATGTATAGTTCGTGTTGGGCATGATCTGATTGTGGTCATCAATATAATAGTCCTCGTTGCTGATGCTTTTGATTCTGACGATTGGCATGCGTTGGGTGAGGTAGATGTCAACAAGACCATCCTGAGTCTTTGAACATTCTGCCGTCTTGACGAAAGGACTGGTCTTCAAGGTTTCTTCTATCATGCGGGCGTTCACCTCTTTGAGCGGTTCCCCCAGCGGATAGAGTTTTCTGGCTTCCAGTCGTTTCTTGATTTCCTTCGCATTCAGAAAGCCATTCGTCATCTCATCTTGAATGTTGATGTTCACCTTGGTGCATACCAACTTCGTTTCATCAGGTTTGTTAAACCTGGTGAAAGCGAATACCAGATAAGTACCGAGTACTAAATCCAGTGAGATGATGATGGTTTTCTTCCAATTGATATGCATTTATTTCTCTTCAAGTATTTTGGTAATTTGTGGAACATAGTTGTCCAAATCGCCAGCTCCTAAGATAACTAGAACATCGAAGTCTCGATTCTTTACCAGGTCAAGAACGTCTTCTTTGTGAATCATGCTCTTTTCTACACCTGGTTTCAGATTGTCATAGATAAGCTTGGAGGTTACTCCTGGAATAGGCTGCTCGCGAGCTGGATAGATGTCGCAGAGGATAACCTCGTCCAAGAGACTCAAACTGTTGGCGAAATCTTTATAGAAATCGCGGGTTCTAGTATACAAGTGAGGCTGGAAGATGGCTGTTATCTTACGGTCCTTGTATAACTCTCTGATACTCTTAGCACTCTGATATATCTCCTTTGGATGATGAGCATAATCAGACAGGAATACCAGTTTGTTATTCTTGATCTTAAAGTCGAAACGGCGGTCAACTCCTCCGTAGGTCTTCATGCCGTTACGGAGTTCATCGGCTGTACAACCATTCAACTGTGCCATTGCCATTGCTGCCACACCATTTGTGATGTTGATAGGCACAGGCTGTCCGAGTTCTACGCCCGTTACGTTCTCGATAGGAGAGATGAAATCAAAGGTGATACCTCCATTCTCTATCTTGATGTTCTCAGCGTGGAAGTCGCCCTCGTCCTGGCTGTATTCGTATATCTTGACACCGTCTTGTACGTGTTGCTTCATCTCCAGACCTTTGTGGATGATGAGTGCACCGCCCGGTTGGATCAGTTCTGTATAGTGACGGAAACTCTCCAGATAGGCCTTCTTGGTGCCGTAGATGTCGAGATGGTCTGGGTCTGTAGCTGTGATGACGCTCATCCATGGGCGCAACCAGTGGAAACTGCGGTCAAACTCATCTGCTTCAATGACAACATAGTCGCTCTTGTCGGAGAGGATATAGTTGGTGCCATAGTTCTTTGAGATACCTCCCAGGAAGGCATTACAGTCAATATGGCTTTGGTGCATGATGTGAGCACACATGGTAGATGTTGATGTCTTTCCGTGTGTACCCGCTACGCACAGTCCCTTATGTGTACGGGTTAATGTACCCAGAACCTGAGCTCGCTTCTCGATGGTGAAGCCATTCTCATGGAAGAAAACCAGTTCCTTGTGTTCTGCAGGAATTGCCGGTGTGTAGACTACCAATGTTGTCTTGGCGTCCTTGCAGGCTTCTGGTATGAGGTTAACATTTTCCTCATAGTGGATAAGCATTCCCTCTTTCTCCAACTCATGAGTTAGATTGGATGGAGTCTTGTCATATCCGGCTACAACCAACTTCTTGCTGAGAAAGTATCTGGCGATGGCGCTCATTCCGATGCCGCCCGCTCCTACAAAATAAACTGCTTTAATATCTTTTATTTCCATTACTTTGTTGCTAATTTGATTACTTCGTCGGCGATGACGTCGGCAGAGTTCTTTAATCCTAATTTCTTGATATTCTCACAGAGCGAAGCAAGCTTAGCCTCGTCTTTTACCGTGTCAACTGCTTTCTTGAGCAATACCTCTGGTGCATCGGCATCCTTTACGTAGATGGCAGCATCTTTGTTGACTAATGCCATGGCGTTCTTGGTCTGGTGGTCTTCTGCCACATTAGGGCTTGGAACCAGGATAACCGGTTTGCCGATGAGGCAGAACTCGCTGATACTGCTGGCACCTGCGCGGCTGATAACCAGGTCGGCTGCCTTGTAAGCTGCACCCATGTCGCTGATGAAATCAGTAACCTTGAGCATTGGCAGCTCCTGACCTTTCAGTTGCTCCATGATGGCAGCATTATAGTATTTACCTGTTTGCCAGATAAACTGTACGCCGCTTTCTTTCACCAGGTCGAGGTGCTGGAGTACACTCTCGTTGATGGTTCTTGCGCCAAGGCTGCCACCTACGAGCAAGATGGTCTTCTTTTCAGGGTCGAGACCGAACTGCTTGCGTGCTTCTTCCTGTGTGATGGTAGTTTCCAATACATTCTGGCGAACAGGATTACCGGTCATGATAATCTTGTCTGCAGGGAAGAAACGCTCCATTCCTTCGTAAGCCACACAGATTTTTTCAGCCTTCTTGGCCAAGAGTTTATTGGTTACACCAGCGTATGAATTCTGCTCCTGGATGAGACAAGGTATTCCTTTGCTGGCACAAACATTGAGAGTCGGACCGCTAGCATAGCCACCTACGCCCACAGCTGCCATAGGCTTGAAGTTTTTGATGATGCTCTTTGCCATGTGCTGGCTCTTCCATATCTTGAAGAGTACGGCGATGTTCTTGAGCAGATGCTTTCTGTCAAAGCCGCAGATAGGCAAGCCCTTGATCTCATAACCCGCAGCAGGTACACGCTGCATTTCCATTCTGCCGAGTGCACCTACAAACAAAATCTTAGCATCAGGGCGCTTCGCCTTGATGGCATTTGCAATGGATACGGCAGGGAAGATGTGACCACCTGTGCCGCCTCCGCTTATGATAATTCTTAATTCATTATTCATATCCGTTCATGTTTATAACGCAAAGGTATAAAAAAATATCGATTTAACGGCATTTTCTGCCATTTTTTCACCTTAATTTATAAAACTCTTGTCAGGCAGCCACCATTTTGCTGTCGTCGAGCTCATTTTGAGGTATCTCTTTCTTCTTGGCTGTTCTACTGATACTCAGGATGATGCCCAGGTACAGACAGTTGATGATGGTAGATGTACCACCTCTACTGATGAGTGGTAGTGGCTGTCCTGTAACAGGAGCCAAACCTACTGCTACTGCCATGTTGAAGAGTGCTTGGGTAACCAGCATGATGGCGAGGCCCATGCAGAGAAAGGCAGGGAAATTGTTCTCACACCGGTTGGCTATTCTGCCAGCTCTGAACAGGAGGATGATGTAGAGGAATGCAACCAGTGCGGCTCCCCATATACCCATCTCTTCGATGATGATGGCATAGATGAAGTCTGAAAACGCCTGTGAGAGGAAGTCTCTTTCTACTGAGTTTCCAGGTCCTTTGCCTACGATGTTGGAAGAGGCGATGGCGATGTTGGCATGTGCCACTTGGGCATCTTTGTCGAGATCGACATCCTGTGGGGCTACAGGCTTTGAGTTCATAAACTTGTCAATACGGGCTTTCCAGGTGTCGGCTCTATGGAACATCTTTTCTGCCATGTTAGGCTTGTTCTGTTCCTGCTCAACCTTCTCGGTCAGCGTATTTTCCGGTTTATTGCCCTCTTCGCCCTTGTCCTGTCCTACTATCATGATACCTGCAAAGGCTGTGACGATGACAATCATGCACAGTCCCACCAGCTTGCCAATCTGGTTCATCGGCACTCGTCCGATGAGCATCATGGCTAAGATTGTGATACTGAGGAGCATGGCTGTGGATAAGTTTTCCAGTCCGATGAGAATTACAAATGGAGCAGTTGCTACAAGTATGAACTTGAATGCCTTCCTGTTGGCTCCCTGAGTTGTTTGCATAGCACTAAGAATCTGAGCAACAGCCAGTACTACCGCTCCCTTCGCTATCTCAGAAGGCTGGAACTGTATGCCCATCAGAGAGAACCATCGGGAGGCTCCGTTGGTAGATTGACCGGTAGCCAAGACCAGAACGAGCAACAGTAATGAGATGCCCATCACGACGGGGGTAACAATCTTGAAGTACTTGCATTTCACCTTGAGCATGCAAATCATGGTGAACAGACCGCCTCCCAAGAGCAAGATGTGGCGGATGACAGGTGCCATGTAGTTTCCTGTCTTGTACGACAAGGAGCTGGAGGCAGAATATACCTCCACGATGCTTATCATACAGAGAAAGAAGAAGACCATCCAGATCACCTTGTCTCCCTTGAAAATATTACCAATGCTCTTGTTATTCATTTCTTTATAGTTCTATCTGTTCTATTTGTTGAAAACTGTTATTCTCCGATAGCTCTTGCCAGCGCCTTAAACTGCTCGCCTCTATCTTCCATGTTCTTGAAGAGATCGAAACTTGCGCAGCATGGGCTGAGGAGTACGGTATCGCCCGGCTTTGCCAATTCCTGGCAGGCTGCCACGCAATCCTTCATGCTGTGAGTGTCGCGTACAGGGATGCCGAGTGCGTCAAAGTTGTCGTGCAACTTCTGGTTGTCGGCTCCGAGATATACGATACCAGCACATTTCTCCTTTACCAGGTCCTTGATCTGGTTATAGTCATTTCCCTTATCCTTACCGCCGATGATGAGGATGGTAGGGGTGGTCATACTCTCCAGCGCATACCAGCAGGCATCTACGTTGGTAGCCTTTGAATCGTTCACATAGTAAACGCCCTGGAACTTGCCCACTTTCTCCAGACGGTGCTCTACACCAGGGAAGTCGCTCAAGCCTTTGTGCAGGGTTTCGTGGTCGATGCCTACGATGTTACATGCCAGACCTGCAGCCAGACTGTTATAAATGTTATGCTTGCCGCGTAGACTCATGTCTGCCTGTGGCATTTCGAAGTCTGAAGGGAAGTTGAGTTTGTATTTGCCGTCTTCGATAAAGCCAACGCAACCTTTCTCCTTGAACTCAGAGAATGGGCAGAGATGTGACTTGAGGTTGTACTTAGCCAGCTCCTTTGTAACGATAGGATCATCGTTCCAGAAGATGAAACTGTCTTCTTCTGTCTGGTTCTGGGTGATGCGCATCTTGGCATCGGTATAGTTCTGCATCTTAAACTCATAGCGGTCCAGATGGTCTGGAGTGATGTTGAGCAGGATGGCCACATTGGCACGGAACTCATACATATTGTCGAGTTGGAAACTGCTCAGCTCGATGACGTAGTACTTATGAGGAGTTTCAGCCACCTGAAGGGCCAGACTCTTTCCGATGTTGCCTGCCAGACCTACATCATAGCCAGCCGACTTGATGATGTGGTAAATCAGCGAGGTAGTGGTTGTCTTACCGTTACTTCCCGTGATACAGATCATCTTGGCATCAGTATATCTGCCCGCAAATTCTATTTCGCTGATGATAGGTGTACCCTTAGCCATCAGTTTCTGTATCATAGGTGCTTCCTTAGGAATACCCGGACTCTTGATGACTTCGTCAGCATCTAAAATCTTTTCTTCTGTATGGTGACCTTCTTCCCATTCGATGTTGTGGTCATCCATCAACTTCTTGTAGTTATCCTTGATCTTTGACATGTCTGAAACAAAGACCTCGAATCCCTCTTTCTTTGCCAGCACGGCTGCACCTGCGCCACTTTCGCCAGCTCCTAAAATTACAATTTTGCTCATTGTCTTATTCTCTATACTTGTCGGGCTGATAAGAGCCTGTATTTTATCTGATCTTCAATGTGATGATGGTCAATGCTGCCAGAATGATGGTTACAATCCAGAAACGGATGGTAATCTTTGATTCATGGAAGCAGTTGCGAGGCTTCTTCCACAGATACTTGCAGTCAGGATCCAGCTGACTGTCCTGTGTGCGGAAGTTGTCGTGGATAGGTGTGCGCTTGAAGATACGCTGCTTCACACCTCTCCGCTTTCCTATCTTGTAATAGTAAACCTGCATCATCACGCTGAGGCTTTCTACGAAGAAAATACCGCAGAGGATAGGCAGCATCAGCTCCTTGTGGATGATGATGGCACCTACTGCGATGATACCGCCGATGGTCAGCGAACCCGTATCGCCCATGAATACCTGGGCAGGGTAGGCGTTGTACCAGAGGAAACCGATGAGGGCTCCGATGAAGGCACAGAAGAATACTACCAGTTCCTCAGAACCAGGAATATACATGATATTGAGGTAGGCGGCAAACTCGATGTGCGACGACACATACGCAAGTATGCCTAGCGCCACACCTATGATGGCGGAGTTTCCGGCACACATTCCGTCCATACCATCGTTGAGGTTGGCACCGTTTGATACGGCTGTTACAACGAAGATGGTCATGATGACGAAGAGAATCCAGCCTGCTGCTACCTTGTACTTACCGCAGAAACTGGTGATGCTGGAATAGTCGAGGTTGTGTCCCTTGACGAATGGGATGGTGGTCTTCAGCGATTTTCTTGCTTCCGTACGATGCTTTACCACCGTTTCCTGTCCCTGTTGCTCGATGGCGAGGTTCTCGTTCATCTTTACATCAGGTGAAGACCAGAGTACCAGTCCCACGATCAGGCCGATGCCAATCTGTCCTATAATCTTATATTTGCCCTTCAATCCCTCCTTGTCGCGCTTGAATATCTTGATGAAGTCGTCCATTCCACCGAGAAAGCCGAGCCATACGGTGGTGATGATCATCAGGATCAGATAGATGTTGCGCAAACGTCCGAGTAACAGTACCGGTACGAGGATAGCCAGGATGATGATGACACCACCCATAGAAGGAACGCCAATCTTCTTGACACCGAACGGGTCGATGCTGGCATCGCGCTGTGTCTCTGTAATTTGCTTGCTTTTGAGATACTTGATGAATTTCTCGCCGAACCAGGCAGAGATTACCAATGATAAAATCAGCGCAAGCAGGGCACGGAATGAGATGTAGCCCCACATGTGAGAACCTGTGATGCCCCACTGCTCCAGAAATCTAAAGAGATAGTATAACATTTTTCTTTCTTTTCTTAATTGATTTTACTTCTGTGAAATTCCGAAGATGTCGCGAATCACCTCCTTATCGTCAAAGTGGTGCTTTACGCCCTTGATCTCCTGGTAATCTTCGTGTCCCTTACCGGCTACGAGAATCACGTCGCCCTTCTTTGCCAGCATGCAGGCTGTGCGGATGGCTTCCTTGCGGTCTACGATGCTGATTACCTTCTTCATCTGCTGGGCATTGAGTCCGGCAAGCATGTCGTTGATGATGTCCTGTGGCTCTTCGAAACGTGGGTTGTCGCTGGTGATGATTACCTTATCGCTCTGCTTTACAGCCTCCTGTGCCATCAATGGGCGCTTGCCCTTGTCACGGTTGCCACCGGCACCGCAAACGGTGATGACTTCTCCGCCCTTGCCTTCGAGCACTTCGTGGATGGCGTTCAATACGTTCTCCAGTGCATCTGGTGTATGGGCATAGTCAACAATGGCGGTATAACCTTCTGGCGACTGGATTGGTTCCAGTCTTCCGCTTACGCTGTGAAGGGTACTCATCACTACGAGTACATCCTCTGGCTTCTTGCCGAGCATAATGGCTGCACCATATACGGCGAGCAGGTTGCTCACGTTGAACTTACCGATGAACTGTACGCCCACTTCTCTGCCGTCAATCTCCAGATACATGCCGCCGAAGTGACACTCCAGGATTCTGGCTCTGAAGTCTGCCATGCTGCGGGTAGAGTAGGTTTTCACGGTAGCCTTGGTGTTCTGTACCATGATCATGCCGTTCTTGTCGTCGGCATTGGTAATGGCAAAGGCAGTCTTAGGCAGTCCGTCGAAGAAAGCCTTCTTGGCGTTACGGTAGTTCTCGAATGTCTTGTGGTAATCGAGATGGTCGCGGGTCAGGTTGGTGAACAAGCCTCCGGCAAACTGCAGGCCTCCGATACGCTGCTGTGCGATGGCGTGAGAAGAGCACTCCATGAAGGCATACTCGCAGCCTGCCTCTACCATCTTGCCCAGGAGCATGTTCAGCTCGATAGGGTCTGGGGTGGTATGGTCGGCAGGGATAGCCTCGTCCTCAATGTAGTTGCAGACGGTAGAGAGCAAGCCACACTTATGGCCGAACTTGCGGAACATATTATATAATAAGGTGGCAATGGTGGTCTTACCATTGGTACCTGTTACGCCTACCAGTTTGAGCTTTCTTGAAGGGTCGCCGTAGAAGAGGGTTGCTACCTTGCCGACAGCATCCTCGGTCGAAGCGACCTGAATGTAAGTTACGCCTTCAACTTTCTCTTCAGGCATGTCTTCGCACAAAACCGACTTTGCGCCCAGCTCCAATGCCTTTGGAATAAACTTGTGACCGTCAACCTGCGTTCCCTTCATGGCAACGAAGAGATGACCTTCCTTAATCTTGCGAGAGTCGATGTTTACTCCCGAAACCTCTACATCAGCATCGCCGATTATCTGAACCGGCTCGATGTTTTTGAGTAATTCTTGTAACTTCATATCCTGTTTCTGTTTTATATTCTATATATTTCTTTATCTACACCTTATTATATATAGGGTTTCAGATAACTGTTTCTGAGATTTATTCGAGCACAATGCTGCATACGACACCTTTCTTGATGACCGTTCCCGGCACCAGACTCTGCTTTACTACCTTCCCTCTACCTGTAATCTGGGTCTTGATGCCCCGGCTCTCCATATTGTAGATAGCGTCTCGGGCTCCCATTCCGGTAACGTCGGGTACGATTGTCTTGCCGTATTGCTTCTCCCTGATGAGCTTGATGCTGTGGTTACCCACGCGCTCTGCCTTGCCCCAGATAGGGTTGCCGTCGGCATAGCTGCCACTCCAGTTGGCATTGGTCTTGATGCCGAGGTGGCTGAGCACATAGTTGGCAGCAAGGATATTGCCAGCCTTTACGTCAGGAACGAAGACGGATGCTGAGTCGCGGGCGTCCTTTACGTCAACTTTCAGACTCTGCGCCATGATGCCTTCTGAAATCTCATGGAACACCTTACCGCACATCGTACCGCCCGAAGCAGGCAAACCGGATTTCTGTATGCAGACGATACAGCTGTAGCGTGGTGCATCGGCAGGGAAGTAGCCTGCGAAACTGATGAGATAGCTGGTTCCGCCACTCTTATATCCACCGGCACCTTTTGAAATCTGGGCTGTACCGGTCTTTCCAGCCACTTTGAAGTTAGGCGAACCGGCTTTCTTTCCCAGTCCCAAGCTTACCACCTGTTCCAGGATGGTTTGCAGTTCCTTGATGCTCTTCTCCTTGGCTATCTGCTGGCGCATCACTTCAGGAGGAAATTCCATGATGGTTTCTCCGTTCTTCATTACCTTGCTCACGAATCTTGGTCGCATCATCTTGCCGTTGTTGGCGATGGTGTTGTAGAAGGTGAGGGTAGAGATAGGCGGTATCTGGGTCTCATATCCGATACTCATCCATGGCAAACTGGTCTTTGCCCAGTTGTCATATTGTCCGTTCTTGTTTCTGTGCGGCATGCGGATTCTGGCTGGTGTTGCTCCCACCAGCGGAATCTTCAGGTCGTCATGCAGACCGGTACGGTAGATACCCTTTACGAATTTCTCCGGGTTGTTGCGGTAATGGTCGTCTATGATGCGGCTCACACCGATGTTCGAACTGTACCACAGGGTCTGTGCGAGGGTCAGCATTCCGTATCCGCCTTTTCGCCAGTTGTGGTCTTTCATTTCTCTGCCGTACATCGGCCATATACCGCCACCGGTTTCTACGTGATAGGTTGTGTCTACCACTCCGTCGTCCAGCGCTACGAGGATAGAGGCTGGCTTGAACACCGAACCTGGCTCCAGAAGGTCGCTCACGGCATGGTTGTGGATTTCTCTGTATTCGCCGTCGAAACATTTCTCCATGTTTACGATGGCCTTGATGTCGCCCGTAGGTACATCCATCACGATGGCTACACCCACATTGGCGTTGATTTCCTTCAGCTCGTCGATGAGTGAGCGTTCGGCAAGGTCTTGCATGCTCACATCGATGGTGGTCACGATATCGGCTCCGTCAATAGGAGGGGTATCGGTAATGTCGAGGAACTTGTTGCGCACCTTGCGGCGATGCACGATACCGTTGGTGCCTCGCAGAATGGAGTCGTAACTCAGCTCCAGACCGAAGCGGGCGGTATCCTTGGCACCATACATGGCTCCGATGGTACGGCCTGCCAGCGAACCGTAAGTTCTGGTTCGGGCATTATATTCTTCCCAGTGGAAACCGCTCTGGTAGGGTTTCAGGCGGAATACAGGGATGTCCTTTATCTCGGTGAAGGTGTTATAGTCTACACGCTTCGGATAAATCGGCCAGTGGCGGCTCATCTTGGCGCGACCTTCGGTGAGGTGCTTCTTGAAATCAGACTCGCTCAGATTCGGGAATATCTGGTGCAGGCAAAGACAGATGGAGTCTTGCTTGGCATCCCACAGCGAGTCGTTTTCTGCATCTTTCAGCGCCTTGAAGTCCATGAAAACCTTAAACTCCGGCAGCGAACTTGCCATCAGCTGTCCTGTGCAGCTCAAGATGTTGCCTCGGTTTGGCTTTACGGTCACGGAATCCTTCTTTTGCCGTTCTGCCACCTTCATCCAGTAATCATGCTTGGCGGTCATGATGTAGAGCGCTTTACCCACTACGGCTATGGCGAAAATCGTCATGATGATGGCGATGGCGCTGTAGCGGGGCATTACTTTCTTATGATCAAATTTGCTGCTCATTCTTCGGGTACGTTTATGATGTATGGAGGTTGGGTAGCGATGTGCAGCACGCTGTCTTTGTTGTTTTTCAGCATGTCGAGCACATTACTTTCACGACTCTTCTCTGTTATCTGGCTGCTTGTAGACAGCGCTTTGTATTTGGTGTCTTGCAGTTCTTTCTGCAGTTTGTCCAACTCAATGATATCGTTCTGGATATTGTATCGGTTGGATATGTAGATAATGACAAAAAACACGATGAGGATAACGAGCCATATCTGCCGGCGTATGATTTGTGCGGTAAGAATGTCTCCACCCAGAATCTTTCGCAGCGTAAAGCTCGATGATCCTGAAGCCTCTTCCTCAATGGCTTGCTTGGCAATCACTTCCTTGAGCGAAGCCTGTGGAGCCTCCTGCTGCTGTGGCTCCTGCTGCGGAGTTTCCTGCTTCGGCGGTTCCTGTGATGCCTGTGCCTTTTCTTCGGCTATAGGCTTCTCACTGATGTTTATGTCTTTATCGTTTATCATTTCTTTTCTGCTATTCTTAGTTTGGCGCTTCTGCTCCTAGGGTTCCTTTCCTGCTCGTCGGCATCGGGAACGATTACCTTGTTGTTCACGAGTTTGAAAGGGGTTTCTATTCTTCCGAAGAAGTCCTGCTCTATCTTGCCTTCTGCATTGCCCGCTTTCATCATGTTCTTTACGATTCTGTCTTCCAGCGAGTGATAGGTGATGACGCTGAGTCGGCCTCCCGGTTTCAGAAGCTCCGTGGCTGAGCGGAGCATCTCTTTCAGGGCGTCCATCTCGTGGTTCACTTCTATGCGCAGCGCCTGGAAGAGCTTTGCCATGTCTTTCTTCTCGCGTTCCCGCTTGAAGAGGGGCTCTACGGCTGCCATGAAGTCTTTGGTGGTGAGGATGGGCTTCTCGGCTCTTGCCTTGACGAGTGCCGAGGCGATGCGGCGCGAGTTCTTCAGCTCACCATATAGGTAGAAGATGTCGGCAAGGGCACCTTCGTCATATTCGTTTACGATGTCGGCAGCAGTCTTGCCAGCACGCTTGTTCATGCGCATGTCGAGTGGGGAGTCGAAACGGAAGGAGAAACCGCGGGTCTCGTCATCGAAGTGGTGGCTCGATACGCCCAGGTCGGCTAACAGTCCGTCGAGTCCGTCTACCCCGTAGTAGCGCATCCAGTTTTTCAGGAATCTGAAGTTGGAGCATACGAAGGTGAAGTTCTCGTTTGCCACCACGTTGCGCTCTGCATCGGCGTCCTGGTCGAAACTGTACAGGTGCGCTCCCTCCGTCAGGCGCGACAGAATCTCTTTAGAGTGTCCGCCACCACCGAAGGTTACGTCTACATAGATGCCTCCTGGCTGTATGTTCAACCCGTCAACGCTCTCCTTGAGGAGCACCGGTACGTGATATGTTTCTGCTGTCTTTATCATATATCTTTTTGCTGTCTTATCGCATTATAATATTGCGTGCGTACTTATTAATGTATAAATTTGGGTTCAAAGGTACATAAAAATCTCCATATAGCCTTACATTTTCCCACAAAATTTATAAAACTTAATGAAAAAGTTGTTTTTGGTCAACTTCACCTTCCAGTTTCGGGCATCGCCTTTTTGTTCTCATCAAGTGTGATGTTTTTGCAAAAATACATGCAAAATGGGCTCGATTTGTCGTGATAGTTTTAAAAAACTAATAAATTTTCGCTTTTTTGCTATTTTTTTGGAAAAAATGGCACGTATTTGAAAAAGTTGAGTTACTTTTGCACTTACTTATATAAGTTTTAGCAAACATGAGTGAATCAATAGAGAAAACGATAGACATAGATAAGATTCTTAAGAGCAAGATGGGAAGCAAGGTGAAATTCGTACCGCGCTTCCTGGTTTCCTGGCTCAAGAAGATTATTCACGAGGACGAGGTGAACAGGTTCTTGTGGGAAAGCCGTGGCCTTTCAGGTACTGAATGGCTCACCGAATGTGTGCGCTATCTGAAGATGGATGTTGAAATCGTAGGCTTGGAAAACCTGCCTGACAAGAACGACGGCAAACTCTATACCTTTGTTTCCAATCATCCTCTGGGCGGACAGGACGGCGTATGTCTCGGTTCCATCATCGGCAAGCACTATGATGGCAAGTTCCGCTATCTGGTGAATGATCTTCTGCTCAACTTGCCGGGTTTGAAACCTGTAAGTATCGGCATCAACAAGACGGGTCGCCAGAGTCGCGATTTCCCACGTATGGTGGAGGCGGGCTTCCAGAGTGACAACCACATGCTGATGTTTCCGGCAGGCTTGAACAGCCGCAAGCGCAAGGATGGAACCATCCACGACCTGCCTTGGAAGAAGACGTTTGTCTCTAAGAGTGTAGAATATCAGCGCGATGTGGTGCCTATCCATTTCGGAGGGCGCAACTCTGAGCGTTTCTACCGCATCGCCCGATTTAGCGACAAGTATCTGCCGTTCAATCTCGCCATGCTGTTCCTGGTTGACGAGATGTACAGGAATGTGGGCAAGCATTTCCGCATCTCCATCGGAAAACCGATTCCTTGGCAGACTTTTGATAAGAGCAAGTCGGCTACAGAGTGGGCGCAGTATGTTGAAGACAGGGTTTATGAACTTTAATGGTTTGCAAAACCCGGAAGAATTGTTTTATATTAACGAAATCGTAGAATCATAGCATATAAGAAGAGTAATATGGAAGAAGAAATCATCCAACCGATTGACCGTGAGCTCCTGAAGAGCGAGCTTACACCCGACAAACAACTGAGAATGACCAATAAGAGCCATAACGAGATTTACATCGTTACGGCAAATGATTCGCCTAATGTGCTGAAAGAGATTGGTCGACTTCGTGAAATCGCTTTCCGTGAGGCGGGAGGCGGAACGGGCAAATCTATGGATCTTGATGAGTTCGACTTTGGTGACAACTGTTACAAGCAGCTGATTGTCTGGAATCCTGAAGCCGATGAGATTATCGGCGGTTACCGTTATCTCCTGGGTAAGGACTGGCTGCTCGATGAGAAGGGACAGCCTAAGCTGGCAACCAGCCACATGTTCCATTTCTCCGACAAGTTCCTCAAGGAGTATATGCCTTATACCGTAGAGTTGGGGCGTTCCTTCGTTTCGCTCGAATATCAGAATGTACGTACCAACACCAAGAGCATCTTTGCTCTCGACAATCTCTGGGATGGTTTGGGCGCCTTGACGGTTCTCTATCCGGAAGTAAAATATTTCTTCGGCAAGATGACGATGTATCCGTCTTACATCCGTCGTGGCCGCGACATGATTCTCTATTTCCTCAAGAAGCATTTTGATGACAAGGAGAACCTCGTAATCCCGATGAAACCGCTGAAATTGGATACTCCAGAGAGTGATTTGGCTGCTATCTTTACAGAAGATGACTTCAAGGCAGACTATCGCATCCTGAACCGTGAGGTTCGCAAGTTGGGTTATAATATCCCTCCTCTTGTTAATGCCTACATGAGTCTGAGTCCTACGATGAAGCTTTTCGGTACTGCCATCAACTATGGTTTTGGTGATGTAGAGGAGACCGGTATTCTCATCGCCATCGATGAGATCTTGGAAGAGAAGCGAGTTCGCCACATCAACAGTTTTATTAAGGAACATCCTGAGGCTCTGAAGATTACGAGCGGAGCCAATAATTTGATTTATAAGGAAAAAGGTATCTAGGCTATACCGCAGAATCCCATGTTCTTATTGCTTATTGGCAATAGAAACATGGGATTTTTGTTTTCAGTAAAAACTGCTAGCCTCGGTTAAATAGTCTTAATGAATCTCGGAAAAGGCAGCGGAATTTTGGTTTTATGTGTCGAAAAGTGTATCTTTGCGCAGGTTTTATGTGTCAGAAAGTGTAAAGATATATCACCAACATGCCGTTATACGGGGTGTCTTTAAAATGAATTGCAATATGGACAGAAAATTATCAATCAGATTTTATAAAGACCGGGAAGTAAGAGCGGTTTGGGACGGGGAATACAACAAGTGGTGGTTCTCTGTGCTGGATATTATCGGCGTATTGAACGAGCAGGACGATTATAGCAAGAACCGTAATTACTGGAAGTATCTGAAAAATAAACTGAAGAAGGAAAATAATGAACTGGTTAGTGCTACTAACCAGTTGAAATTACAAGCTCCTGACGGCAAACTGCGTTTGACCGATGTCCTCGACAACGAAGGTATTATGTTGCTAGCCAGGAACTTTCCTAACAATAAAGCTGCCGACTTTCTGGATTGGTTTACCTATAGCGATAATACCATTGATGGCCAGAGCCGCAAGAAAGCATACACTCTTTTTGAGAGTGAACTGATTAATTCCATTACTGAAGGTTCTGTCAAAGGTTTGCAGCAGATTCATGCTTTCCTCTTTGGTGGTCTATACGATTTTGCGGGACAGATCCGAACTATGAACATTGCAAAGGGCGGTTTCCAATTTGCCATGGCGCAGTATCTTCCACAAACACTTGCTGGAATCGAACAGATGCCGGAAAGTACGCTGGATGAAATCATCGACAAATACGTAGAAATGAACATTGCTCATCCTTTCCGTGAGGGAAATGGCAGAGCTACGCGCATTTGGCTTGACTTGATATTGAAGCGCAGGCTGAAAAAATGCGTGGATTGGAGCCTTATTGACAAGAACGATTATTTGGCTGCTATGACACAAAGTGTTGTTGATAGTAGTAGCATCAAACAGCTTATTTCCAATGCTTTAACAGATCAAATTGAAGACCGTGAGGTCTTCATGAAGGGCATAGACTATTCTTATTATTATGAGCAGGTGGATGAATAAATAAAAAGAAAAATAACACGGACAAATTCAAATTGTCCGTGTTATTTTTTAGTTTAAGATCTGTTTTATCCCTTACATTTTCCCTTATACAATAGGCAGACTGATTCCGTTGATTTTCTGATAGATGTCGAGCGCATAGATGTCGGTCATGCCGCTGATATAATCAATTACCGCCATGATGCGCTCCTCCAGATTCTCGTTCTCTATATCATACTGGCTACTTACCCGGCGCAAGAGCTGTTTGGAGTAGAAACGCGATGGGTTGACGGCAGCTTCGATGAAAACCTCCATCAGAGTTGCCATGATTTGATAACCCGACAGTTCTATGTCGAGTACCGGCTTGCTTTGGTAAATCTTTGAGTAGGAGATCTTCTCACATTCCTTGTATGCCTTTTTCTGGCGCTCGGAAATGTGGTCGATGAGACAGCCCTCGAAAGTTCCGGCAAGGATTTCCTCCTCGTGCGCCAGGAAGGCTGCCACACATTCGTTCTCCAGTTTGCCGATGACGCTGGCTCTCATGTAAACCACTTTCTCGTTTTCGTCAGTCAGTTCTTCGTCGATGATGCGCTGGCGTATCTTCTGCTGGATATCTTCATCGAAGAAACTCAGCAGCAAGTGCTCGGTCTCGGCAAAGGAAAGAATCTTGAGCTTATGGGAGTCTTCGATGTCCATGATTTCGTAGCAGATATCGTCGGCAGCTTCTACCATATATACAAGTGGATGGCGGGCGTATTTGAGAGGCTCACCCGGTGCAGATTTGCAAAAAATGCCCAATTCATCGGCAATTTTCCTATAAGATTCCGTTTCTGAAGCAAAGAAACCGAATTTTCCGTGGTTGCCGGCAAGACAGCTTGCAAACGGGTATTTCACGATGGAAGCAAGCATGGAATAGGTCATGACGAAACCACCCTGACGGCGCCCCTTGAATCGGTGGGTCAGGATTCTGAAGGCATTTGCGTTACCTTCGAAATGCGTAATATCATCCCAAAACTCCGATGAAACCATTGATTTTATCTTCTGACCCGGTCCTTCAGAGAAGAAAGTCTGGATGGCTTTCTCGCCGGAATGACCGAAAGGCGGATTGCCCAAATCATGTGCCAGACAGGCTGCACTTACGATGGTACCTATCTCTTCGACGAGCGTATCCTTCAGTTCAGGCCGCTTCTGGATGACACGTCGGGAAATGTCGTTACCTATCGACATGCCCACACTTGCCACCTCCAGACTGTGGGTGAGGCGGTTGTGAACGAAGATGCTGCCCGGCAAAGGGAAAACCTGCGTCTTGTTCTGCAGGCGGCGGAATGCCGATGAAAAGATAAGACGGTCGTAATCGCGCTTGAATTCAGAGCGATCATCATGGCGCTCGGCATGCTTATGCTCCTGTCCGAAACGCTTGTTGGATATCAGTTGTTTCCATTCCATATTATTGTATTACTTGATTCTGTAGCGCAAAAATACACTAAAGTAAGCACAAATCAAAATAAAATATGATAAATTACATGTTTTTATCCTCAAAAATTCATTTATTCCATCAAAATTGCTTATTTTTGCAGATTATTAAACTCAGACACAGATAAAAAAGAAGAAGTCATGATAAAAGTACAGATTATCAACAAGGGGCATCAGCCTCTACCTGCGTTTGCCACACCTCAGAGTGCCGGCATGGATTTGCGTGCAAACATCGATGAGGCAATCGTGCTTCATCCTATGGAGCGACGACTGGTGCCAACCGGTCTTTATATGGCTTTGCCTGCAGGTTATGAAGCGCAGATCCGTCCTCGCAGCGGTCTGGCTTTGAAGCATGGCATTACCGTATTGAATACGCCGGGAACCATCGATGCCGATTATCGCGGCGAAATCATGGTTCTGCTCATCAATTTCTCTACAGAGGATTTCGTTATCAACGATGGCGAACGTATAGCCCAGATGGTGCTGGCTAAGCACGAACAATGCGATTTCATCGAGGTTAATGAACTCGATGAAACCGAACGTGGAGCCGGCGGATACGGTCATACGGGTGTAAAATAACAGATTATTAAAGATAGAATAGAAAGGATTAGAATCGTGAAGATGAATCTTAGAAATATCAGTTGGGCAATGGGGCTGGTCTTGCTGGGTTCGGTAGCCATGCCGTCGCTTGCCCGTAAAAAGAAGGTGCAGCCGGTTCAGAAGCCGGCGGTTCAGGAGGACCATCTCTCTCCGAACGACCGCCAGCGCTACAACTATTTCTTCCTGGAGGGAGCGCGCCAGCAGGCTGCCGGCAATTATTCGGCTGCTTTCGACCTTTTTGAGCATGCCCGGAAGATTGACCCGAAGGCGGCTGAAACCTATTTCTATGAGTCGCTTTTCTATTCTCAGCTCAAGCAGGATTCCCTGGCACTTGCCTATATGCAGAAGGCAATAGAACTGAATCCGGAAAACCAGACCTATGCAGAGCAGTTGGGCAGATATTATATAGGTAGCCAGAAATACGATCTTGCCATCGATGCCTATGAGGATCTGTATGCCAAAAACCACGATAATACCGATGCCCTCCGCATCCTGGTTCAGCTTTATTCCCAGAATAAGGATTATAAATCGGTACTCAAAACCATTTCGCGTCTTGAGGTGGAAGAAGGTGAAAGCGAACAGTTCACCCTCTCTAAAATGAGAGTTTATGAACTGATGAACGACAAGAAGGCTGCCTATCAGGAACTGAAGTCGCTGGTAGACCAGCATCCGCTGGATATGCAGTACAAGACAATGCTGGGCAACTGGCTCGTACAGCACGACCGCCAGAAGGAAGCTTACAAGTGCTTTACCGATGTACTGAAGGAAGAGCCTGACAATTCCTATGCCCAGATGTCGCTTTACGACTATTATAATGCCACCCATCAGGAGCAGCTTGCCGAGCAGATGCTCGATAAGATATTGATGAGTCCGAAATCGGATCTGGAGACCAAGGTGATGATGTACCGCTCTTTCATTCAGAAAAACGAGAGCGAAGGTGGCGATTCTACCAAGGTGATTGCGCTGTTTGACAAGGCGCTCAACGTGGCTCATCCGTCAGCCGAAGTGGCAGAGATGAGAGCTGCTTATATGAGTTTGAAGAAGATGCCAGCCGACTCTGTTTGCCGTGCCTTCGAAAAGGTGCTTACCATAGCTCCGGATAACGTGAATGCCAGAATGCAACTTGTACAGATGCTCTGGAACGAGAAAAAATATGACCTGGTTTCCCAGCAATGTAAGGCGGCTCAGGAGTATAATCCCGAAGAAATGGTGTTCTATTACTTCGGTGGAATGGCGTATTATCAGAAAGATAAGGAAGACGAGGCGCTTCGTGAGTTCCGTCTCGGATTGGCGCAGGTGAATGCACAGTCGCCTGCCGACCTGGTATCCGACCTCTATGCCGTAACCGGAGATATCCTTCATAAGAAAGGTGAGGAGCAGGAAGCCTTTGCGGCTTACGATTCCTGTCTGCAATGGAAAGATGATAACGTGATGGCGCTGAACAACTATGCCTACTATCTGAGCGAGAAGGGTGTTGACCTGCATAAGGCTGAGTCGATGAGCTACAAAACCATCAAGGCAGAGCCGAACAACGGTACTTACCTGGATACCTATGCTTGGATTCTCTTTATGGAAGAACGCTATGCTGATGCCAAGACCTATATAGACCAGGCACTCAAAAACCGCGATTCCACCGCAGATAACAGTACGGTTATTGAACATGCCGGAGATATCTATTATATGAATGGTATGGCCGATGAATCCGTAGATTTCTGGAAGAAAGCCTATACCGGAGAGAACCAGACTGAGGTGTTGGCATGGAAGATTAAGAACAGACAATATATTACCGAAGAAGAACTGAAGAAGCGTAATGCGCCAAAGCAGAAACCTGCCGCAACGAAGAAGTCAGTTAGAAAAGGTAAGAAAAAATAAACGGAAAGTAGAAAAATCAAGAAAGATGAAATATATAATGAAGAAGAATAAGATGATGCTGCTTGCCGCAGCCTGCAGCATCCTGCTCCTCGGTTCTTGCGGAACCAGCAAGAATGTACAGGGTTCTGGCTCCTCATCAGCCAGTCATCAGAAAGTGAATGCCACCAAGGGTTCTGACTCTCGTCAGAGTGAGACGCTCAAGAAGTTGGCTTTCGTACAGAAGGTTTCAGACAATCAGGTGTATACCAGGAATATTGTAGGCAACATGTCGTTTACTCTCCAGGCTGGTGATAAGGACATTACTGTGCCGGGCAAACTGAGCATGCGTAAGGATGAAATCATCCGCATCCAGCTCTTTATTCCTATCTTAGGTACAGAGGTGGGCCGTCTGGAGTTTACTCCCGACCATGTACTTATCATCGACCGTCTGCACAAGGAATATATCAAGGCAGATTATACCCAGGTAGACTTCCTCAAGAAGCAGGGCATCTCCTTCTATTCTCTGCAGGCTCTCTTCTGGAACCAGCTGCTCCTGCCGGGCGAACGGACTGTGAAGGAATCAGACCTGAAGAAGTTTGATGCCACCTTGGATGTGGCAGGAGATAATGTGCCGGTAAGTTTCAAGAATGGAAACATGACCTATTCCTGGACAGCCAACCGCACTACCGGCCGTATCACAGCAGCAGATGTTGTCTATAAGAGTGCGCAGAACGGCACCTCCAATCTCCACGTCGACTACGGCAACTTCAAGAGTGTAGGCGTCAAGATGTTCCCTGCCACCCTGAATCTGTCGATGACCACTACTGCTACCAGGAAAAAGCAGGAGGCTAAGATCAGTCTGGAATTGAATCAGGTGAAGACCGACAGCAAGTGGAGTACTCAGACAGAGATTTCCAGCAAATACAAGCAGATTTCTCCAACAGATGTGCTCAGCAAGATATTGAGTATGTAGATGCTCATCGAGAGTTTGTAAGTATAGAATATGAGTTTTTAATATAAGAAATGAAGCGAATCTTATTATTCATCATGGCAATCACCTTCTCGCTCGCACCTTTTGCGCAGAAGCATTCTGCCCAGAAGAAGCCGGTGAGAAAGACTGCCGTAACTGCGAAAAAGAAGCCTGCTACTCCTGCCAGAAAGACGAACAGCAGAAGTCATGCGGCCAGAAAGACATCCAAACCAGCTGCGCCAACCAGAGCAGAACGCAAGGCGGCAACCTATAGCAATGCCTCTATCCGAGGTTTGCAGGGACAGCGCGCTTCTATCCGGAAGAAGATCAGAGAGCAGGAGCAGGCTTTGCAGAGAAATAAGGCGGATGTGAAGAAACGTCTTGAAGACCTGATGGCGCTGAACGGAGAAATAGACCAGAGTCAGAAGAAGATTGACGGCATCCAGAAGGATATCCATCATATTGACGGCAATATCGGCATTCTGCAGGCACAGTTGAAAACGCTTCAGCAACAGTTGCAGGACCGCAAGAACAAGTATATCCGTTCCATGCGCTATATGAGCCGTCATCATACGGTTCAGGATAAGCTGATGTTCATCTTCAGCGCCAAGAATCTGACACAGATGTATCGCCGCCTTTCCTTCATCCGCCAGTATTCTTCCTATCAGAAGGTGCAGGGCGAGGCTGTAAAGGCTAAGCAGAAGCAGGTGAACGAGAAGCACCAGCAGTTGCAGCATGTTAAGGGACATAAGAACACCTTATTATATAAGGGTAAGCAGGAGAAGACGGTTTTGGAAGGCAAGCAGACCCAGCAGCAGGAGATGGTGCAGGGACTGCAGAAACAGCAGAAGACCATTCAGGCTGTGATTGCCGACCAGCGTCAGAAAGATGCGGCAATCAACGCTCAGATTGACCGCTTGATTGCTCAGGAAGTAGCCAAGGCAAGAGCCCGTGCTGCTGCCGAGGCTAAGCGAAAGGCCGCTGCCGCTGCTGCCGCCAAGAAACGTGCCGAGGAACTGGCTCGCAAGAAAGCTGCTGCCGAGGCTGCTGCCAGGGAGAATGCCCGTCGTATAGCCGAAGCCAAGGCGCGTGAGGCTGCTGCCGAAGCTGCCCGCAGAAAGGCTGCTGAGGAAGCAAGACTGGCTGCCGAGGCTGCAAGAAAGGCTCAGGAGGAGGCTGCTGCCCAGGCAGAAGCAAAGGCGAAGGCAAAAGCGCAGGCTAGGGCGCGTGCTGCTGCCGAGGCTGCCAAGCGTGCCGCCGCAGAGCAGGCTGCCCGTGAGGCTGCTGCCGAACAGGCTGCAAGAAAGGCGGAGGCTGAAAGACAGGCTGCCGAGTTGAAGGCGAAGATGGATGCGGAACGCAGTACCCGTGAGATTGCCGCTGCCAAGAAGGAGGCACAGGAGGCTTCTACCTTGAGTTCGGTAGACCGCATGCTGAGCGGTGGATTCGAGGCTAACCGTGGTAGATTGCCGATGCCTATCAGCGGCAGTTACCGTGTGGTGAGTCATTTCGGTCAGTATAATGTAGAAGGTTTGAAGGGCGTAACGCTCGACAATAAGGGTATCAATATCCAGGGCAAGCCGGGTTGTGTGGCTCGCAGCATCTACGATGGTGAGGTGAGTGCCGTCTTCGGTTATGGTGGCATGTGGAACGTGCTGGTCCGTCATGGTGCCTACATCTCTGTTTACTGTAATCTGAAATCGGTCAGCGTTCATAAGGGTCAGAAGGTAAGTACCCGTCAGGCTTTGGGTAGTGTTGGTTCTGAAAACATCCTCCAGTTCCAGCTTCGCAAGGAGACTGCCAAGCTCAATCCGGAGGCTTGGCTGAGCCGATAATGTATGAATGAGCCGATGAGCAGAAGCTCCTAGCCTAGGGCGTGCTGCTTCTGGAGCTTTTGGGCCTTCAGCCCGTACTTAAGCCATATGCGAAAGTTCAGTTGTTAAGTCAGAAAATAGAAGGCAATCGCTTGCAAATTGTGCAAACGATTGTCTTTTTTTTATGCTATTTATTCAACTTTTCTTCATCTGTTTTTCAAAAAGTATTCTTATTTTTGCCGACGAAATCTTATAATTCAAACTTAATACATTTTGTTTATGCAGAAATTTTATACGTTGATTTGTACACTGGTATTGCTGCTGAGCATGACCTTCATGGCTCCAGTTTCAGCACTTGCGGCAGACTATACACCAGTGGTAACGGAAAATGAAATCTCCGTGTTCTTGGAAACAAGTTATGACAATGCCAAGATTTGGGCATGGAATGACAAGGTTAAACAGTTTACTACTGCTGCTTGGCCTGGAGATGCCATGACCAAGATGGGAACTAAAGATGGCAAGAATGTCTTTAAATGGACATATACAGTTGGTACTGAAATTCCTACTGGTGTTATCTTTACTCATGATGGTGGGCAGAAACTTGTAGACGCTAACCTGGAATTCAAGAATCATGGATATTATGTAGAAGGTAATTTCACCAAGACCATTGAGACTGCTCCTGCAGGCAAGGTAAAGGTGTTCTTTGATAATACAATAGAGAACCTGAAGAATGTATATTGCTATATTTATAACGGAACTGAGGCTTCTGTAGAATGGCCTGGTGTGAAGATGCAGCTCGACGAAGAGACTGAGTATAACGGCAAGAAAGGCTATTATTCTTTGGAGGTTCCTGCTGATTTCCTTACAGGTTGTTTCGTCATCAATAATGGCGAAGCAGGTTCAACTCTTCAGGGAGAAACGGTTTATGTAAACGGTAAGGTTGTTACAGCCATAGAGAATACTACCATCACAGCTGTGAAGAAGACAACCGATGATGCCTGGTATTCTATCACAGGTGTCCGTATCAGCAAGCCTGCTCAGCCAGGACTCTATATTCACAATGGTAAAAAAGTAATCATCAGAAAATAATAGCAGAATATGAAAAAGACAATCAATTATGGTCTTCTGATGTTGGTGATGCTCTTCACCATGGCATCCAACATCTTCGCAGACAACAAATATGGTCTTAAAGACAATATTCAGGATGGTGTCATCCTTCATTGTTTCGACTGGACGTTGGCAGATATCCAGGAAGAAATTCCTAATATCGCCAAGGCAGGCTTTACTGCCGTTCAGACTTCTCCTGTTCACGAAAGAGCAGGTAAAGGATCCGTCTGGTATGATGTTTATCGTCCATACGACTTTAAGATAGGTAATGGTCTTGGTACTGAAGCAGACCTGAAGGCCCTCTGTGCTAAGGCTCATGAGTATGGGGTCAAGGTAATTGTGGATGTTGTTGCCAACCATACCGACCATCCTAACGTGGCTGCACGCTTGAAGGACGAGAGTCTTTATCATGAACGATTTGGTGTGGGTAACTGGAATGACCGCCATCAGGTTACATTTGGTATGATTGGAATGTGGGACCTCGATACCAACAATCCTACTGTGCAAGCCATCATCAAACAATACATCCAGGATTTGAAGGCCTGTGGCGTGGATGGTATCCGTTGGGATGCTATCAAGCACATCGCTTTGCCTTCTGAAGGCGATTCTTTTATGAAGAATGTGGTGGATCAGGAGATGTACAACTATGGTGAAATCCTTGATGGTACTGGTGGTAATGATAATATTCTTTTCCCAGAGTATCAAACCTACATGAGCATTACCGATAATGGTTATGGTAACGGCTTTGCCAATTCTTTCGCTGGTGGTTCTATCAACGAATCTGTTGGCAATTTCAATCGGAGAAATGCAAAGACAGAAAAGTTGGTTTATTGGGGTGAAAGCCATGATACTTATGCCAACGATGGTGGTGAATCAAAGAATAAAAGCCAGAATGTTATCGACCGTGCTTATGCAGTTGTAGCAGGAAACAATGGAGCTACCGCTCTTTATTTCTCCCGTCCTGCTCAGAAGGCAAAGAATGATATCAAATTTGGTGATAAGGGAAGCGTTCACTTCAAAGATGCTGAAGTAGCTCAGGTAAACCACATGCACAACGTTTGTGCTGGCGAGCCAAACTATTATGTAAAAGGTAATGGCGTTTGTGCTCAGGTTCGTAAGAGTGGCGCTATTATCGTATTGGGAAGTGGTTCTGACCGTGACGTGACTGTAGCCAATGGTGCTGGCGACGGCAAGTGGCTCAAGTCTGGTACTTATAAGGATATGGTAGGCGGTGGTGCTTTCACTGTCAATGCTTCTACAATCTCTGGTCATGTTGGCGAGTCAGGTATTGCTGTCATCTATAATGCTGGTCCTATCGTGCTGACTCCTGAGGTTGTTTTCAATCCAGCTGATGGTACAGCCTTCTCTGATGAGACGCTCAACGTGACAGCTACTCCTTTGAATGCTGTTTCTGCCTGGATTCAGGTGAACGGCGGTGAGAAGCAGACTTTTACTGCTGCCAAGCAGTTTACTGTAGGTGCTGATGTTGCCTATGGTAAGAATGTCACTATCACTTGGGGTGCAACTGACAAGGAAGGCAAGACAGAAACAGGTTCGGTAACTTACAAGAAAGTGAAGGCTTACGTTCCAGCCTTGGGCAAGGCTGACGAAATCTCCTGTTTCTTGGAGACATCCAATACGGCAGCAGCCGTATATGTATGGAATGACAAGGTTAGTCCTGTAATTGAGCATGCTGGTAAATGGAATGATGCTATCAATAAAAAGTTGCCTCTTGTAGGTAAGAGCGTTTCTGGAAAGAATGTCTTCAAGTGGACTTATGATGGCACCGAGACAAGTGCTCCTACTCAAATCATTTTCTTGGATGGTAATGGAAATAAGATAACTCTTGACGTGGAGTTTGTCAACCACGGCTACTATGTTGACGGAACATACAGCAATACTGTGACCAAGGTACATGAAGATGAGACCGTTGATCCAGAGTATGTTTACTTCGATAACGCTTCTAAGTGGGAGAATGTTTATTGCTACTTCTATAATGGCACAACCTCTTCTGCTGCATGGCCAGGAGTCAAGATGACTTTCGATGCATCTGCTTCTCATACTGGTAAGACTGGTTGGTATAAGGTTCAGATTCCTACGGCATATCTCAAGGCTAAGTTCTTTATCAACGATGGTACTGCCGGTACTCCTATTAATGGCAAGAATGCCTCTACTAAACAGGTAGTGAAGTAATTCTGCAGGTAAACATATATATATAATATAGATGAATTGAGCAGAGCTCTTAGATGGCAGCGCCATCTAAGAGCTCTTTGTATTTGGCGATAGCATCAGCTATCTCGCTTATTTTGATAAATTCATCGGCTGAATGGGAGCGGGAAGATTCGCCAGGACCCAGTTTGAACGAAGGGAAGTGCATCAGAGCCTGGTCGCTGAGGGTAGGACTGCCGAATGGCTTCATGCCCATGGCTACACATTTCCTGATAAGAGGATGTGCCGGGTCGATGCGGGATGACTTCAGACGGAAACTGTGAGCCTTTACCTCGCTCTTCAGGTGCTGGCAGATAAACTCGTAAACCTCCTCGTTGTCGTAAAACTCGTTGGTGCGGATATCCACAAGCATCGTACACTTATCCGGAATCACATTGTGCTGGGTTCCGGCATTCACTACGGTAAGCGTCATCTTGGTAGGTCCCAGGAATTCGCTTACCTTCTCAAACTTATAGTCACGAATCCATCGCATATCATCCAATGCCTCGTAGATAGCGTTTACTCCCTCGTTGCGGGCAGCATGACCGCTCTTACCGTGAGCAATCACATCCAGCACCATCAGTCCCTTTTCGGCAACAGCCGGGTTCATGCCGGTAGGTTCACCTACAATGGCAAGGTCGATATGCGGAAGTAAAGGCAGGGCACGGGTGATGCCATCCTTTCCCGACACCTCTTCTTCGGCGGATGCCAGATAGATAAGATTATACTGCTGAGGCTTTGCGGTCAGCATTCTGAATATCTGGAGGAGCGAACAGAGTCCGCCGCCGCAATCGTTGCTGCCCAAGCCGTAAAGTACACCCTCTTCAACATCCGGTGAAAACGGGTTGCGTGTCCATGAAGCCACAGGCTTCACGGTATCGATGTGAGCGTTGAGCAGCAGGGTAGGTCGGCTCTCATCGTAATGAGGGTCGATAATCCAGATGTTGTTCGCCTCACGATGAGGTTCGAAACCATATTTGCGGATGGTCTGCTCCATGATGTCGGCAGCCTCCTTCTCGTTTCTGCTTACAGATGGGGTGGCGATGAGCTTCTTCAGCAAATCCACGGCATCGCTTACATATTCTTCTTGTGTCATCATAATCTCTCTATTTTTTGATTTCGAGGGCAAAGATACGAAAAAAAGAGCAGATAAAGTGGAAAAAATATCTTTTTATTTTGTGTTCTTAACAAATTCTATTATCTTTGCATCAGAATATAAATATAAGCTTATGCAGATTAATAGTCATCTTTCGGTACTGGTACATAATCTCGCCAAGAAATGGGGAGAGAAAACTGCTTTAACTTTCAGAAAGTTTGGCAGCGACCAGTGGCAATCGGTTTCATTCAACCTCTTTTCCTTAAGAGTGAAACAAGTGAGCAATGCCCTCCTGAATCTTGGGGCTAAACCTCTTGACAAAATCGCTGTCTTCTCGCAGAACTGTGTGCATTATCTGTACACCGACTTCGGTGCGTACGGTATCAGAGTTACCTCTGTGCCTTTCTATGCCAACAGCAGCGAGCAGCAGATTCAATATATGATTAATGATGCGCAGATTCGCTTCCTCTTTGTTGGCGAACAGGAGCAGTATGACAAGGCTCACCGTATCTTTGCCCTCTGTCCATCTCTGGAACGTATCATCATCTTCGATTCCAGCGTACGCATCAGTACACATGACCCTGCAGCCCTCTATTTCAAGGACTTCCTGAAGCTGGGAGAGAATCTTCCTCGTCAGACGGAGGTAGAGGAACTCTACAAGCAGGCAAGTATGGATGACTTGGCTAATATCCTCTATACCAGTGGAACAACTGGCGACAGTAAGGGCGTGATGCTGACCTATAGCCAGTATTATGCTGCTTTGAAGGCAAACGATGAGTGCATTCCTGTTACCGAAAAGGACCGTGTCATCGACTTCCTTCCATTCACCCATATCTTTGAGCGTGGATGGGCATATCTCTGCTTGAGCGAAGGTGCCGAACTCATCATCAATACTTATCCTCATGAAATTCAGGAGAGTATGAGAGAGATGCATCCTACCTGTATGTGTAGTGTGCCACGTTTCTGGGAGAAGGTGTATATCGCCGTAAAGGCTAAGATGGATGATGCCGGTCCTATCCAGAAGAAACTCTTCTACCATGCCTTGGCGGTAGGAAAGAAACGGAATATAGAATATCTGGCAAACTGTAAGCGCCCTCCTCTGACATTGGAGTTGGAATATCAGATTATCAACAAGACCGTTTTGAGCATGGTTCGCAAGCAGTTGGGCTTGGAAAAGCCGAATATCTTCCCTACAGCGGGTGCTTATGTAAGTCCGGAAGTAGAGGAGTTTGTACATGCCATCGGTATCAATATGGTGGTGGGTTATGGTCTGACCGAGAGTCTTGCTACCGTATCTTGCGATCATCTCGACAAGAAACGCAGTCTGGGTTCGGTGGGGCGTCCTATCTCCTGCATTCAGGTAAAGATAGGTGAGGATAACGAGGTGCTCCTCAAAGGTCCTACCATCACTCCGGGATATTATCATCGTGATACCACCAATGCGAAGGCATTCGACAAGTATGGATTCTTCCATACCGGTGATGCCGGCTACATGAAGGATGGCGAGCTTTATCTCACCGAGCGTATCAAGGACCTGTTCAAGACATCGAATGGTAAATATATCGCTCCGCAGCAGGTAGAATCGTTGCTCCTGGTAGATAAGTTTATCGATCAGGTGGCTGTGATTGCCGACCAGCGCAAGTTCGTATCAGCCCTCGTCGTTCCAGAGTTCCGTCTCGTGGAGGACTGGGCACGTGAGCATCATATCGCCTTCACCTGCCGTGAAGATTTGTGTGCTAACGAGAAGGTGCAGAAGATGCTGATGGACCGTATCCAGATTCTCCAGCAAAATCTGGCTTATTATGAGCAGATTAAGCGCATTACCCTCCTGGCTCACCACTTCTCTATGGAGTCGGGTGAGTTGACCAATACCTTGAAGATTCGCCGCCCTATCATCAACAAGAACTACAAGGCGGAGATTGACAAGATGTATGAGGAGTAATCTAAAGTTTAAAGTTAAAAGTTTATAGTTAAGAGTTAATGATTACAGCTGACCAGTTGAAGGATGTGATGGACAGAGCCGACGCTCTGCATCGCTATCTCAATATAGACCAGAAGAAAGTAGAATTTGAAGAGGAGCAGCTCCGCACTCAGGCTCCTGACTTCTGGGAAGACCCGAAGTATGCACAGGAGCAGATGAAGAAGGTGAAGGGCATCCAGAAATGGCTCGACGGTTATAAGACCGTACGTCTTTATGCCGATGAACTGCAGCTTGCCTTCGATTTCTATAAAGACGAAATGGTAACCGAGGAAGAGGTGGATGCCGATTATGCCAAGGCAATCAAAGCCATCGAAGACCTGGAGTTGAAGAACATGCTTCGCCAGAAGGAAGACCCGATGGACTGCGTGCTCAAGATTAATTCCGGTGCCGGTGGTACAGAAAGCCAGGACTGGGCACAGATGCTGATGCGTATGTATATGCGCTGGGCAGAGGCTCATGGCTACAAGGTTACCATCACCGATATGCAGGAAGGCGATGAGGCTGGTATCAAGAGCGTGACCATGACCATTGAGGGCGGCGAGTACGCTTATGGCTATCTGAAGAGCGAGAACGGTGTGCACCGACTGGTGCGTGTTTCTCCTTTCAATGCCCAGGGCAAGCGAATGACCAGTTTCGCCAGCGTCTTCGTAACTCCGCTGGTAGATGATACCATCGAGGTATATGTTGACCCAGCCAAACTTTCCTGGGATACCTTCCGTTCGAGTGGTGCCGGTGGTCAGAATGTGAATAAGGTGGAGTCGGGTGTCCGTCTGCGTTATTGGTATACTGACCCTGATACCGGCGAGGAAGAAGAAATCCTCATCGAGAACACCGAGACCCGTGACCAGCCAAAGAACCGTGCCAAGGCATTGTTGCTCTTGAAGAGCCAACTCTACGACCGCGCCATGAAGAAGCGTCTGGAGGCTAAGGCTAAGATTGAGGCAGGTAAGAAGAAGATAGAGTGGGGAAGCCAGATTAGAAGTTATGTCTTCGACGACCGTCGTGTGAAAGACCACCGTACCAACTATCAGACATCGGATGTAGATGGCGTGATGGACGGCAAGATAGATGATTTCATCAAGGCATACCTGATGGAGTTCCCTACGAATGATGACGAACAACAATAATAATCTAAAAAAATATACGACTATGAGTGGAAATAAAGACTTAAGAAGAGCCAAACATGAGGCTTATCAGAAGAAACAGGCTGCAAAAGGCGAGAAAGTAATCAAGTGGATATTTATAGGATTGATAGTCCTCGGTATTCTTTTTGCCATTTATGCAACAACATTAGTATAAAACAATGAGTGGATTAGAGATAGAAAGAAAATTCCTCGTTAAGAAGGGCGACGCTTATAAAAGCGCCGCCTTTTCTTCTAGTCATATCCAGCAGGGATATATTCCTGCTGAGGGGGCTACGGTGCGGGTTCGCACACGGGATGAGAAGGCTTACCTTACCATTAAGGGCAAGTCGGTAAATGGCGGCATGACCCGCTATGAGTTTGAAAAGGAGATAACGATGGACGAGGCGCAGCATCTTCTGCAACTTTGTCAGGGTGGCGTCATCGATAAGCGTCGCTATCTTGTGAAAAGTGGCAGTCATACCTTTGAGGTGGATGAGTTCTATGGCGATAATGAAGGTCTGGTTATGGCAGAGGTGGAGTTGGCTAGCGAGACCGAAGCCTATGAGAAACCTGATTTCATCGGCATGGAGGTAACAGGCGACAAGAGATTCTACAATTCGCATCTCTTGGGCAATCCTTTCTCGAAGTGGCGTGATACCTTGCCGGCTGAATATCGTTAGAAAATGTATCGAAAAAGTCATTTCTGCGTCCTAAAACGGACTAAATAGCATAAATATTACTAAATTTGTGTTTTTGCTTTCAAATAATTCATATATTTCAGAATTATTTTATAATTTTGCACGAAGAAAAATTAAAAAGTAAGAAATTAGTAATAGAAAGATAGAAATGACAGATTCAAATAGAGGAAGTTTTGGTAGCAAGATTGGATTGATTCTTGCTACAGCTGGTGGCGCCGTAGGTTTGGGTAACGTATGGCGCTTCCCTTATATGGCTGGTCAGGAAGGTGGCGCAGCCTTTATTCTGGTATACATCGGAAGTGTGCTCCTGTTGGGCATTCCATGTATGATTTCTGAGTTTATCATCGGCCGTCATGGTGCCTCTAATACCGCACGTGCCTATACCAAGCTCTCTAATGGTACGGCATGGAAGTGGGTTGGCTATCTTGAGGTGCTTACCGGTTTTCTGATTACGGGCTATTATGCGGTGGTTTCGGGCTGGTGTCTGCAGTATGTCTATGCCAGTATCATGGGCGAACTGCATGGTGACCCTACCTTTGTGGCGAATTACTTCAAGGAGTTTTCTTCTGATCCTGTGCGTCCGGTTATGTGGACGGTAGCGATATTCCTGATTTGTCATTTCGTGATTATTCATGGTGTGCGCGGCGGTATAGAGAAGGCTTCTAAGGTGATGATGCCTCTCCTGTTCATCCTGCTTTTGATCATTGTGGTAGCAGCTTGTCTGTTGCCTGATGCAGGTAAGGGCGTGGAGTTCCTGTTGAAGCCTGATTTCGGAAAGGTAGACAGAAACGTGTTCCTGAATGCCTTGGGTCAGTCGTTCTATTCTATGAGTATCGGTATGGGCTGTATCTGTACCTATGCTTCTTACTTCAGCCGTCAGACCAATCTCTTTAAGAGTGCTTTGCAGATTTCCATCATCGATTTGCTGGTAGCAGTACTGGCTGGTCTGATGATTTTCCCTGCAGCCTTCTCTGTAGGAGTATCACCGGATAGTGGTCCTTCACTCATCTTCATCACTTTGCCGAATGTCTTTAATCAGGCGTTTGCATCGTTACCTGTATTGGGATGGATCATCTCGCTGCTCTTCTACGTGTTGCTGTCGGTAGCTGCCCTGACCTCGCTGATGTCACTTCATGAGGTGAATACTTCTTTCTTCTACGAGGAGTTGAAGATAGACCGCAAGAAGGGTGCTACCATCGTTACGGTTTCCTGTGCCATCATCGGAGCCTTCTGCTCGCTCTCTTTGGGTGCAATAGATAAGCTTTCGTTCTTCGGAAAGGCGCTGTTCGATTGGTTCGACTTCGTTACGGGTCAGATATTCCTTCCTCTGGGAGGATTCCTTACCTGCTTGTTCCTGGGCTGGTATGTACCTAAGCAGATCGTACAGGATGAGTTTACTAACTGGGGAACCTTGAAGGGCCGTCTCTTCAGTATTTATCTTTTCCTGATTAAGTTCGTTTGTCCTGTCCTCATCTTCCTGGTATTCCTGAACCAGTTTGGTGTCTTCGGATAAAGTATTTGTAATCAGATATAACTATATATAATAAGGTGTAGCATCTGCCGTTTCGTCGGAAAACAACAAACACTACACATTAAAGATTTAGATAATGGAAACAAGAGGAAATTTTGGTAGTAAGTTGGGCGTTATTCTTGCCACAGCCGGCTCGGCAGTCGGTTTGGGTAATGTATGGCGCTTCCCTTATATGGCAGGTCAGAATGGTGGTGCCGCCTTCATTCTCATCTATTTGGTATGTATCATTCTGCTCGGATTGCCTGGCATGATGAGTGAATTCATCATCGGTCGCCATTCCGCTTCTAATGCAGCCCGAGCTTATTCCAATTTGGGAAAGCATAAGGCTTGGGGTGCTTTGGGCTTGATGGGTGTCATCACTTCTATGATTATCCTGGGTTTCTATGCCGTAGTGGCTGGCTGGTGCCTGCAGTATCTCTATGCCAGTATCATGGGCGGTGTTCATGGTGACGCAGAGTATGTGAAAACCTATTTCCAGACCTTTTCAGCCGATCCTATCCGTCCTACCTTATGGGCAGTAGGTTTTATCCTGCTTACCCACATGGTGGTAGTGCGCGGTGTACGCAATGGTATAGAGAAAGCATCCAAGATTCTGATGCCGATGCTTTTCTTCCTGTTGGTAGTTATCGTGATTGCTTCCTGCTCTCTGCCGGGAGCGATGAAAGGAGTGGAGTTCCTGCTGAAGCCGGATTTCTCTAAGGTAGATGAGAATGTGTTGCTCGAAGCGCTGGGACAGGCGTTCTTCTCTTTGAGTATGGGTACGGCATGTCTGTGTACTTATGCCTCTTACTTCAACAGACAGACCAATCTCTTGAAGTCGGCTACTCAGATTGTGACCATTGATACGGTAATCGCCGTATTGGCAGGTTTGATGATATTCCCTGCAGCCTTCTCGGTAGGTGTGCAGCCAGACAGCGGTCCTTCGCTCATCTTCATTACCTTGCCAAACGTATTCCAGGAGGCTTTCGGTAACATGCCGGTTGTCGGTTATGTGATTTCGGTGTTGTTCTATGCTTTGCTTGTATTGGCAGCCCTGACTTCTACCATCTCGATGCACGAGATAGGTACCGCCTTTATTTATGAGGAGGGTAAAATAAGCCGTGCCAAGGGAGCCTGGTTCGAGACCATCGTTTGCTGCATCATAGCTGTATTCTGTTCGCTCTCTCAGGGTGCCGTACCTGATTTGGGTTTCTTCGGCAAGGATTTCCTGAGCAATTGTGACAACTTTACAGCCCAGCTGCTCATGCCGTTGAGTTCATTCATCACCTGTCTGTTCCTGGGATGGTATGTGCCAAAGAAGATTGTGCGTGATGAGTTTACCAACTGGGGAACCCTGAAGGGAACTCTCTTCCCTGTTTTCCTGTTCACCATCCGTTTTATCTGTCCAATCTGTATTTTCCTTATCTTCCTGCACCAGTTTGGTGTCATTTAGCAAAACCGGCAAACTTGCAGACAGGCAAGCTAGCTTTATCTTGCCCCTAGTAGGCAAGATACGGCTTGATTCTTTCTATTTCGGCAGGTGGAAAGTCTTTGAGAAGACGCAAATCATTCACACTTCTCAGCGGACCATGGGTTCTGCGGTAGTTTACGATTTCCTTTGCCTGGTAAAAGTTAAGGTAAGGATGTTTGCGCAGTTCGGCTAAACTGAGCTGGTTGACATTCATTTTCCGGATATGTTTTGCATCAATATTCATATAGTGGAGGGCTGTCTCGGGCACGCCTTCCACTTCTTGTATCTGGCTCATGGAAACGAAACCGCCTAACCGTTCTCTGTAACGGATGATGCTTCTGGCATAGTAAGAGCCTATGCCGGGAATTTTCTGCAGTTCGGTCGTATCAGCAGAATTGATGTTGATATACTGACCTTCTTTCAGCTTTCGTGGATAACTGTATTGGGTAGTGTCTTTCTTCCTTTCATCTCTAGTTCTTATAGCTGTCTCTTGATAGCCGTAGTTGTATCTTTCTCTTGGGTAAAAGTTGGCAGCCGGCTGGTAGTCTTTACCAATTCTGATAAAGGGCAGCAGTTTTTCGAATTGCTTCTTGGTTAGTCCGTAAACCCGTGCAAAGTCTCTAGGTGTCCTGAAGATACCTCCTTTATTTCGGTATTTGATGATGTTTCTGGCTTGCCATGATTCCAGTCCCAGCCGTTGGAAATCAGATTGGCTTGCCGTATTGGGGTCAAAGGCGAATACTTCGCTCGACTGAAGTCCTTCGTCATAATAGCCTGGCTGTTGCCGCGTGGCATGTCTGATGATACTGTCGTTATGGGCTTGTTGTTTTTCTGATGGCATAGTTTCTTTAGAACCTACAATGAAAATCATTGTGGTACTGACAACGAGCAGGGTCAGGATTACGAGTAACGCTCGCCGTTCATGGTAATTGATATAAAAAAAATCCTTTATAAACTTCATAGGCTTATGGATTTTTAAGTTCTTGTGATACCGAAATTTCGCCGACCATTTTGGCCACGACCAAGGCAAATCCCCTGTGTATAGGCACATTAGACGGCTTTTGGTCGGGATTACTGGACTCGAACCAGCGACCTCATCGTCCCGAACGACGTGCGCTACCAACTGCGCTAAATCCCGATTTCTGCTGCAAAGGTACATTAAATAATGGATAATACCAACAAAAATAGACTTTTTTATCTTTTTTTGAAAGAAATTTCCCGAAAAATTTGCAGGAACCAGAAAAAAGTATTACCTTTGCACCCGCAAATGATAATTCGCGATTTGTGAAAGTTGGTGCCATAGCTCAGTTGGTAGAGCAAAGGACTGAAAATCCTTGTGTCCCCGGTTCGATTCCTGGTGGTACCACTTCTTTATGAGACTGAATCTTCGTAACAGGATTCAGTCTTTTTTTATGCCCTTTTTTATAATACTTCATTTTACACTTATGAAAACGTTTGCGTATGAAAAATGAGCCAGGATGTTTTATAATAGTTATTTTTTCACTACTTTTGCATTGTAAAAATCAACAACAAACCAAAAAATTAATCTAACAAACATTCATTAAAATGAAAAAAGCTTATTTATTATTGTTGGCTGGAATGTTGTCTACGGCAGTATTTGCCGGCAGCAAACAGACGGTTAAGATTGATGGTCAAGTCATAGACAAGACTGTCACAGAGATTACCTTTGATGGCGACAATGTCGTTCTTCAGTATTCAGATAATACATCTGATCAGGCAGATATGTCGCTCGTAACCCTTTCTTTCACTTATCAAACTACCGGCATCAGTCAGGTAGAAAGCATTAAGCAGGCATTGCAAGGTAAGGTTTATAACCTTCAGGGCCAGTGTGTAGGTTCTTCCCTCCAGGGCTTATCTAAGGGTGTTTATATTATTAATGGTAAGAAAGTAATCATCAAATAAAATAAGGAGGATTGAACAATGAAGAAAATGGTATTTACTTTGGCACTCCTCCTGATGAGTTTGAGTGCTGCCGTGGCTCAGACAGGGACATTTAAGATTACCCATGCCGTGGCTCGTAACAGCAAGGTCAATCAGATGTGTGTTACCACCAATGCTGGCGATGTGAAGTATTACAATACAGCCGACTTGACAAGTGTTAAGTTCGAAGGTGACAAGACTATTATTACTCCTAAGTCTGGTGCAGAGAATGATGAGTACAATGCTTCAGTTCAAGCCGTCAGATTTGCTAAGAAGGCCGATCAGGGCGAAAGTGGTGATATTGACAATCCTGCAGGTGTGATTCAGATTACTGAGGCAAAGGGCTGGCAGGAGTCTGCCTACCTGAAGTGGGCTCCATTCGAGGGCGCTTCTTCTTATAATGTATATGTAGATGACAAGAAGATTGATGCTCAGTTGGTTCGTCAGTATGCTTCTTACTATCGTGCTGATGTTCTCGGTTTGAAGGCTGGTACTTATTCAGTAAAGGTTGTTCCTGTCAATGCTGAAGGTACAGAGATTGATGGTGCCAATACAGCTTCTAACTTGGTAGTAAAAAGCTACAACCGTGAGGGCTTTGCTCATTTCAAGTATGATGGTGTAGGTGCTTATAATAATGATGGTACTTTGAAGGCTGGTGCTAAGGTGCTGTATATTACAGCCAAGACCGCTAAGACAGTTTCTACAACCGTCAATACAGGTAAGTCAGAGACTATTACTGGTCTTCAGTCTATTATTGATGCTTATTCTAAAGGTAAGGATAAAACTCCTATCGCATTCCGTATCATTGGTAAGGTTAGTCTTTCTGATTTGGATCACATTTCAAGTTCTGCAGAAGGTTTGCAGGTTAAGGGAGCTACTATGAATATGACATTCGAAGGTGTCGGTGATGATGCTACCGTATATGGCTTCGGTTTCTTGCTTAGAGAGGCAGTGAGTGTAGAGTTCCGCAACTTTGCTATCATGCGTTGCCTGGATGATGCTATGTCTCTTGACACCAAAAACTCTAATGTGTGGATTCACAATATGGATCTCTTCTATGGTAAGAAGGGTAGTGCTGCCGACCAGGCTAAAGGTGATGGTACTGTAGATATCAAGGGTGATTCTAAGTATGTTACTGTAGCTTACAACCGCTTTTGGGATAATGGTAAGGCTTCTATGTGTGGTATGAAGAGTGAAACTGGTGAAAACTGGATTACTTATCATCACAACTGGTTCGACCATTCTGACTCTCGTATGGCTCGCGTTCGTACCATGAGTGTTCACATGTACAACAACTACTATCAGCATTGTGATGTTTATGGTATTGGTGCAACCAGTGGTTCAAGTGTGTTCATGGAGTCAAACTACTTTGATGCAACCAAGCGTCCTATCATGAGCTCTTTGCAGGGTACTGATGCCAAGGGTGATGGTACTTTCTCTGGTGAGAAAGGTGGCTTGATTAAGGCATACGGCAATGTATTTGCCAACAAGCCTGATAACTTCAGCTATATCCCATACGCAGAAAACAATACAAGCTTTGATGCTTACGAGGTTTCTGCCCCAAGTGAGCAGGTTCCTTCAAGCGTAAAGACTTTGGTAGGTGGTACTTCTTACAACAATTTCGATACCAACTCAAGCCTCATGTATGCATACGCTGCAGATAAGGCAGAAGATGTTCCTGCTATTGTAGAAGGCTTCTATGGTGCAGGTCGTTTGAATCATGGTGACATTGATTTCGTTATTCCTGATGAGACGGTAGTAACCAATGGTCACCAGCAGCCATGGCCTGCTTTGGCAAGCCTTCTCGACTTTTATACTTCTGGTGTTGTTAAGGTGTTCGGTGAGAGCAATGCAACTGGCGAAGGTGGTAGCACTGGTGGCTCTACTGGTGGTACAGAAGGTGGCAGTACTGTAACTCCTATCGAGGGTACTGTTTTGGTAACATTCACAGATTCTAAGCCTTCAAGTAGCATAGTAACAGTTTCAGGTAACTATGCTACAAATAAGGGAACTGCTACTATTGACGGCACTTCATATTCTACTTGTGTAAAGATGGAGTCTGCAACTAATATCTCAGTAACTGTTGATAAGAAAGTCACAATGACCCTTTATTTCAGTTCTGCAGATAGCAAGACGAACGCCAAAATTGATGGAAAGAAGCCTGCTGAAGTAAATGCAGTTATTGATTCAACAGCTAAGACAATGACTGTAACATTGGATGCAGGTTCTCATACTATTACAAAGCAGGATACATGCAACCTCTTCGGTATTAAACTTGTACCTATAAAAGAGTAAAGGTATAGAACTGATTTAAAGATTCCTGCCTCTTTAATGACAAAACGGACAAAAGCTAGATAAAGATTTGCTTTTGTCCGTTTTTTCATTATTTTTGTCTTAAATCTATCTGCTGTTTTCTTCTTTTTTTCCTACTTTTGCAACTGAAAACAATTTTAAACGTAAAACGCAACCTAAAAGTAAAACAATGAACGCAATCCAGAATTTAGCAAAGAGAAGTTTGCTTCTCGTGGCATTGTTCGTCATCGGATGTCTGCAACTCATGGCGCAGACAAGAACCATCAAAGGTGAGGTGACTGATGCGCAGAATGGTGAGGCTCTGATTGGCGCCACTGTCATGGTGGAAGGCGAAAAGGGCGGTACAGTTACTGATTTTGACGGTAACTTCAGTCTTCAGGTATCTTCTTCAGCCAAGAAGATCAAGGTATCTTATATCGGTTATATTGATAAGGTACTTTCTATCTCTGACAATATGAAGGTGAAACTCGAATCTGACAGCAAGGCGCTGGCTGATGTCGTGGTTATCGGATATGGTACGGCAAGAAAGAGTGACCTGACTGGTTCCGTAGCTACCGTGAAATCGAAGGACTTTAATAAAGGTCTCGTTTCTTCTCCAGAACAGTTGATCAACGGTAAGGTTTCGGGTGTACAGATTATGTCCAACAGTGGTTCTGCCTCTGCCGGTAGTACCATCCGTGTGCGTGGTGGTGCATCTCTTAATGCCAGCAACGACCCTCTTATCGTGCTCGATGGTGTGCCATTGGAGCAGGGTGGTATCTCGGGTAACAGCAGCAACTTCCTCAGCATGATCAATCCTTCTGATATCGAGAGCATGACTGTATTGAAGGATGCTTCTTCTACAGCCATCTATGGTTCCCGTGCATCTAACGGTGTCATCATCATTACCACTAAGAAGGGACAGCAGGGTGCTGTAAAGGTGAACTTCAATACCACCAACAGTTTGCAGACCCGTGCGCAGATGGTAGATATGCTGAGTCGTGATGAATTTGTGAATGTCATCAACCAGTTTGGTACAGATAACCAAAAGTCATTGCTCGGTACAGCCAATACCGATTGGAACGATGAGGTTTACCGCACAGCTTTCGGTACAGATAATAACCTCAGCGTGAGCGGCAGCATTGACAAGTGGTTGCCATTCCGCGTGTCTGTAGGCTATTACAACCAGAGCGGTCTGGTTCGCAAGGACAATGTAGAGCGCTGGACAGGTAACGTGGTATTGACTCCTAGCTTCTTCCAGGATCACCTGAAGTTGACCATCAATGCCAAGGGAACCCTCAATAACAACTCATTCAATAATGGTGGCGCTGTATGGGCAGCTGCCACATTCAACCCAACCATCCCGGTTTATTCCGGTAACGACAAATATGGTGGCTATAATGAGGCACTCGATGCTGATGGCTATCCAGTGAATGCGGGTGTAAGAAACCCTCGCGGTCTGGTTGATCTGTATGATTCAAAGAGTAAGGTAAGCCGCTTCATCGGTTCGATGGATGTAGATTACAAGGTTCACTTCCTTCCAGACCTCAAGCTCCATGCTACCGTGGGTGCTGACTATGCCAAGGGCGATGGAACCGTTTATGTTCCTGCCTACGCAGCACAGAGCTACAACAAGGATGAGTCTTTGGGCGGTAGCGATTACAAGTATGGTCCTCAGAAGAACGAGAACCGCTTGCTTACCCTCTATGCCAACTATGCAAAGTATTTCGAAGATATCAAGAGTAATGTAGATCTGACAGCCGGTTACGACTACCAGTACTGGAAGAGTACTACACCTCTTTATTATACCAAAAGTGCGGCAGGCACAAACCTGTCAACCGTAAAGGCATCAGATTACCGTCATGTAATGTTGTCATATTACGGACGTATCAACTATTCATTCGATGGAAAGTATCTCCTGACGGCTACCGTTCGTCGAGACGCTTCTTCCCGTTTCTCTAAGGATACCCGTTGGGGTACTTTCCCATCTGTTGCTTTGGGCTGGACTTTGACAGAAGAGCCTTGGTTGAAGAACCAGAAGGTACTTTCTAACTTGAAACTCCGTGCCAGCTATGGTGTTACCGGTCAGCAGGAAGGTATCGGCAACTACAACTATCTGCCGGTTTATACCTACAGCGTGACAGGTGCCGAAGCATTCATCAACGGACAGTATATCAATACTTACCGTCCCGAGGCATACGTATCAGACTTGAAGTGGGAGACTACAACCTCCTGGAACTTCGGTCTTGATTTTGGATTCCTGGATGGCCGTATCGGTGGCGCCATCGATTTCTATACCCGCAAGACCAAGGACCTGTTGGCATCAGTACCAACAGCAGCAGGTACCAACTTCTCAAAGACTATCCTTACCAACGTAGGTAATGTAGACAGCAAGGGTATCGAGGTTTCTCTGAATGCCACCCCTATCCAGACCAAGGACTGGGAGTGGAACCTGAGCTACAACTTTACCTGGCAGAACATGAAGGTGAAGAACCTTTCATTGACAAAGGGTGGAAGCCAGACCAACGTGAAGGTAGGTCCATCTATCGATGCTTACCAGTTCCAGGTACTCTCTGAGGGATATGAACCATACATGTTCTATGTATATCATCAGCTCTACGACTCTAAGACAGGCAAGCCAATCGAGGGTGCTTATGCCGATCTCAACAACGATGGCGAAATCAATGAGTCAGATCTCTACCGCTATCATTCTCCAGCCCCTAAGTACATTATGGGCTTGAGTACATCTTTGAGATACAAGCAGCTGACACTCGGTATGAGTTTCCGTGCCAACATCGACAACTATGTATACAACGGCATGGGTATGAGTACAGGTGCTTTCGAGACAGTAAGCTACAACAACTCACAGCTCAACAACCTCAACACCAGTTTCCTGAAGACAGGTTTCAAGACCCGTCAGTATCTCTCAGATTACTATGTAGAGAATGCTTCCTTCCTGAAACTCGACAACCTGAGTTTGAGTTACAATGTAGGCAAGATCAACAAGTGGGCTTCGCTCACCGTATCTGCAATGGTACAGAATGTATTCACCATCACCGGTTACTCAGGTACAGATCCTGAGGTGCCAAACGGAATGGACAACTCATTCTATCCACGTCCTCGCACCTACTCAGTAAGCCTCGGACTTCAGTTCTAACAATCAAAACAGATAACAATGAAACTTAAGAATATATTATATAGTATGATGATGGGAACAGCGGTGCTGACAGGCACAACCAGCTGTGTTTCCGATCTCGACCAATATCCTCATACAGAGACAACCTCTAAGGATGTTTATACCTCGCTTGCCAATTACGAGGCAGTGCTGGGCAAGATTTACGCTGCCATGGTGACTAGCGGTCAGGGCAAGGGCGGCGACAACAAGGATATGGAATCCGTATTGAACAATGGTAGTGGTTTCGATTACATGCGTATGTTTATCAATATGCAGGAGTGTGGTACCGATGAATTTGCCTCTACCTGGCTGACTGGTGAGCAGACTACGGGTCTTACTTATCTCTCCTGGGATGCCAACGATGCCTGGGTATCAGATATGTATTATCGTATCTACTACAACATCGCCCTCTGCAATGAGTTCCTGCGCAATGCCAATAGTGCCAATTTCTCGGGTGCTGATGCAGAGAAGATGAAGGAGTATAAGGCTGAAGTTCGTTTTATGCGTGCTCTGTTCTATTACCATGCCCTCGATTTCTATCGCAACATTCCGATGGTGACAGAGAACGACCCTGTGGGCAGCTACATTCCTCCTCGTTATACTCCTCAGCAGACATTCGATTATATTGAGAGCGAGTTGAAGGATTGTGTAGGCGATATGCTTCCTGCTTCTACCTGTCCTTACGGTCAGGCTTCTCAGGGTGCTGCCTATACCTTGCTTGCCAAGCTTTATCAGAACAGCGAGGTTTATACTGGTGTGCCTAAGTATACTGAGTGCAAGGAGGCTTGCGAGAAGGTGATGAGCATGGGCTACTCCCTGGAAGATGATTACAGCAAGCTCTTCAATGCTGATAACGACAAGCGTACCAACGAGATTATCTTCGCCTTGCCGGTAAGTGCAGAGCATACTGTAAGCTGGGGCTCATCTACTTATCTGGTTTGTGGACAGGTAAGTATGTCGAATGCCAACCAGAATGTAGCCGATTATGGTGTAACTGCCGGCTGGAGTGAATTCCGTCTTCGTCCTGAGTTCGTGGATAAGTTTACCCAGACCGATATTGACGGCAGTGGCGACAAGCGTTGCAAGTTCTTTACCAATGGCCAGAGCAAGGATATTTCCAGCATGACCGAAGAAACCGCCGGCTATCTTTCTGAGAAATGGAGTAACCTGAAGGATGATAAAACCACTGCATCTAATACAGCTGATGCAGGTGTAGAAACCGATTTCCCTCTCTTCCGTTTGGCTGATGTCTATCTGATGTATGCCGAGTGCGTGGCTCGTACTAAGGGCGCAAGTTGGGATCCATGGCCAGATGGAAAGACGGATGCGAGCGATCCTGAGGTTATTGCCTCTCGTACGAAGGGTGCCATCTATTGGATTAACAAGGTACGTGAGCGTGCTTATGGAAAAGGTAAAGGACAAGTATGGTCAAGCAACTTTGCCAACGATGATGAGTTCCTCCAGTTCATTCTCGATGAGCGTGCCCGTGAACTTTATCATGAAGGTTATCGCCGTACCGACCTGATTCGCTATGGTCAGTTTACTACTAACAAGTACATCTGGCAGTGGAAGGGTGGTGTCCACGACGGACAGGCTGTTGACAGCAAGTACAACATCTATCCAATCCCTAACACCGAGCTTACCGCCAATCCAAATCTTCATAACGACAACTATTAATAGGATAAAAGAATGAAAAAGATATTTAGAAACCTGATGATGCTTCTCTGCGCACTCACCGCTCTGGTGAGTTGCGACGAGAGTGGCGACAAGATATATTTGGATGGCTTCAAGGCATCCGATCTGATGGCATCGGCATCCGATGTGAAGCTGTCTGTAGATAACAGTAAGGACGTTGTCCTCTCGTTGGCTTGGCAGAATCCTACCTTGCTTTCTAGCGACGAGACCAAGCCTGCGGGCAACGGAGTGTTGAAAACTTATCTGCAGGTATCAGCCTCAGAGAACTTTACTTCAGAAAAGGAATACACCGTAACCGACCTTTCCAAGGCTTTCACCGGTGCAGACCTCAATGCTGCAGCCAAGGATCTCGGCTTGTCTCCTGATGTGAGTTCACCTCTTTATTTCCGTATCAAGAGTCTGATGGGTAGTAATCTTGATGCCGCTTACAGCAATGTCTGCCAGGTAAAGGTTACTTCATACCTTATTGATATGAGCTACATCAATATCCTGAATGAGAATAAGGAGCAAGTTCTGACCAAACTCTATTCTCCTAATTCTGATGGAGTTTATTCTGGCTATATGAATGCCTCTTCTTGGTTCCATATCTGGGGTAAGGAAAATGATGGTACCATTTGGGGTAATGTAGGACAGGATGGTCATGTGTACGAAATGGATAATACTGAGTCTGCATGGAACATCTGGTTCCCAGGTCAGACAGGTATTTATTATACAGTTCTTGATACAAAAGCTAAGGAACTTAAGCCAACTTACATCAAGTCGATGCAGTTGAATGGTGAAGATATGACCTATGATGCGCCTAACTATGCTTGGACCAAGGTGATTACAACCACAGCCGATAATACTCCAGTCAGCATCGTAGCTACAGGCGCTGAGTACAGCAAGGCTACTGGTACAGAAGATGCTGCAGCCGTTGAGAAGACCTTGAACTATACTTTGGCTGATGGCAAGATGACAGATGCAGCAACAGCTGGTAGCGTGAATATTGCCAAGGCGGGTACTTATACCATAACCGTGAAAGTTGGTGAGCACAGCCAGTTGGAATACACCATCGTATCGGGCGATCAGACAACTCCTGAGCCAGAGGCTAGCAATACTCTCTGCATGTTCAGCAAGGATGCTAACACCCTTCTTGCCGTGATGAACAAGGTGAGCGATGGCGTTTATACCTGCAAGTACAAGCCAACAGCTTGGGAAGGATTTATGTTTATCTATGTAGGAGCCAACAAGGATGACAAGCAAACATGGTATGGTTGCGAGCCAAGTAATGATAAGATGTTTAATCTTTCTACGGCAGACGACAAGTGGAATCCTTGGTTCAAGGATGATGTAACTGGTGGTGAAGTTACCGTTACCGCTGACCTCAACACCATGACATGGAAATATGAATATGAATAATTAATAAGAAAAATAGCAATGAAGAATATATTTGGAAAAGCCATATTGCTGGCTTCAGCACTCTTGTTTTCTATTACGGGAACAAGTTGCAGCAATGATGATAATACCACTCCCGAAAAGGAGAAGACATACGATATGAGTGGCTTCGCCAAGGGTGCCGATGTAAGTTGGCTCACAGAGATGGAGAAGGATGGTGTGAAATTCTATAATCAGAATGGCAAGGCTACAGAATGCATGAAGCTCCTTCGCGAAGAGGGAACCAATTCCATCCGTCTGCGTGTCTGGGTAAATCCGGAAGGTGGCTGGTGTGGCAAGGATGATGTCATCGCCAAGGCTTGGCGTGCTCAGCAGCTCGGCTTCCGTCTGATGATTGACTTCCACTATTCTGATACCTGGGCTGACCCGGGCAACCAGAAAGTTCCTGCTGCATGGCAGGGCTATACTGCCGAACAGATGAAACAGGCTGTGGCTGATCATACCAAGGATGTGTTGACAGCCTTGAAGGATAGAGGTGTAACCAACGTAGAGTGGGTGCAGGTGGGCAATGAAACCCGCGACGGAATGCTCTTCAATAGCGATGAGGCTGTAACCGGTCAGGTATCTAAGAATGCAGCCAACTTTGCTGCTTATGTTAACGCCGGTTATGATGCCGTTAAGGCGGTTTATCCACAAGCTAAAGTCATCGTGCACGTGGATGAGGGTAATAACCTCGGCCGTTATACCTGGCTCTTTGGTGAATTGAAGAAGAAGAGTGGAAAATGGGATGTCATCGGTATGTCACTTTATCCAGAAGATAACAATTGGCAGGATTTAACCACCAATTGTCTGAATAATATTAAGACTTTATCAGAACAGTACAACTGCCATGTCATCATCTCTGAAATCGGTATGTGGTGGGGCTCTGCCCAGGCTGCGCCAATGATGAAGAAGATGGTGGATGGCTGCAAGGCAATCTCTACCTGCGAGGGTATCTTCTATTGGGAACCGGAAGTTTACAACAACTGGAAGCCAGCCAACTATACCACTCTGGGTTGGTCTGCATATACCAAGGGAGCGTTCGACAACAGCGGCAAACCAACTGCCGTATTCGATGCATATAAATAAGATTATTAAATAGCAATATGATCAAGAGAAGTATTACTTTCATGACTCTAGCCCTGGCACTCACTACGCTGTGCCAGGCGCAGAGCAGAAAAGTCATCACTTTGCCATCGTGGGACTTCTCCCGTGATGGTAAGGCGTGGCAGCAGGTAGCTGTTCCGCACGATTGGGCTATCTCGGGACCTTTCGATAAGAAATGGGACCTGCAGATGGTGGCAATCGAGCAGAATGGCGAAAAGGAGAAGACCGAGAAGTCGGGACGCTCTGGAGCTCTCCCTTGGATTGGAGAGGGGATGTATAAGATGAATCTTCAGTTGCCGAAGGGCTACAAGCGTGCCGTCCTCGTTTTTGATGGTGCGATGAGTCAGCCTGTCGTTAAGGTGAATGGCAAGGAGGCTGGCAGATGGGCTTACGGCTACAATGCCTTCCGCATCGACATTACACCTTTCATCCAGTTTGGTAAGAGTAATCTCATCGAGGTACATCTTAATAATGTAGAGGAAAGCAGCCGTTGGTATCCGGGAGGCGGTCTTTACCGTCCGGTTTCCGTAGAACTCTATGGCAACGAGAACTTCTCTACCTGGGATACCTTCGTCCGTACCCTGAAGGCTGATAAGCAGGAGGCTGAAGTAGAAGTAAATGCGCTCCTCGAAGGCAAGGCTGGTAAGTCGGGCAAGACCGTCATAGCCCTGTTTGATGAGGCTGGCAAGAAGGTTGCAGAGAAGATCGTCACAGGTGCCAATCCTGAAATCAAGACTACTCTGAAGGTAGTGAATCCTCAGCTCTGGTCTCCGGAATCTCCTTACCTCTATCAGGTAAAGCTTACCCGATATGAAGGAAAGAAGGTGGCTGATGTGCAGACCCTGAAGACCGGTATCCGTACCATCGCAGTATCAAAGGATTATGGTTTCCAGCTCAATGGCGTTACCCGCAAACTGAAGGGTGTCTGTCTGCACCACGACCTCGGTCCATTGGGAGCAGCAGAAAACAAGGCAGCCCTTATCCGTCAGATCAAGATGATGAAGCAGATGGGTTGCGACGCCATCCGTACAGCCCACAATATGCCTTCTACCATGCAGATGGAAATCTGCGATTCCCTCGGTATGATGGTGATGGCAGAGAGTTTCGATATGTGGATTTATCCTAAGTGCAAGAACGGCTACGCCAAGTTCTTCAAGGAGTGGAGCGATAAGGATATCACCAATCTGGTAAAGCACCATCGCAACCATCCTAGCATCGTCATGTGGAGTATCGGTAACGAGATTCCTGAGCAATGGAGCAAGGAGGGTATGAAGATAGCTAAGCATCTGCAGGATCTCTGTCATCAGTACGACCCATCCCGTCCTGTTACCCAGGGTATGGATAAGGCAGAAGATGCCCTGAAGAGCGGATTTGCCCAGGTGATGGATGTACCGGGCTTCAACTATCGCGTACATAAATATTATAAGAATATCGAGCAGTTGCCTCAGGGCTTCCTCCTCGGTTCTGAAACTGCCTCTACGGTCAGCTCCCGTGGCGTATACAAGTTCCCGGTAGTGGTAAGTGATAAGGCTACCTATCCTGATGGTCAGTGCTCAAGCTATGATACCGAATACTGTTCCTGGAGCAATCTTCCGGATGATGACTGGAAGATGCAGGATGACTACAGTTGGGTAATCGGTGAGTTTGTATGGACCGGTTACGACTATCTGGGCGAGCCTACTCCATACGATACCTACTGGCCAAGCCGTAGCAGCTACTTCGGTATCTGCGACCTTGCCGGACTTCCAAAGGATCGGTATTATATGTATCGTGCCCGCTGGAACGAGCATCAGCATACCACCCATCTTCTTCCTCACTGGAACTGGAAGGGCAGGGAAGGACAGGTTACCCCTGTATATTGCTACACCGATGGTGTGGAAGGCGAACTTTTCGTCAACGGCAAGAGTCAGGGCAGGGTTCGCAAGGACAAGTCAAGCCGCCTCGACCGCTACCGTCTGCGCTGGAACAATGTGAAGTATGAACCGGGTGAGATTCGCGTGGTTACCTACAATCAGTATGGCGAAAAGGTAGGCGAGGACGTGAAGCGTACTGCCGGCGAGCCTGCACAGATGAAGTTCAGCGTAGAAACACCTGATCATGAACCTATTGCCTGCATGGTAGAAGGCTGTACCGATGAACACAATGTGCTTCTGAATGCCGATGGCAACGACCTTGCCTTCATCACCGTGAGTCTGCAGGATAAGGACGGCAATGAATGTCCGCTTGCCGATGACGAACTGACCTTCGAGGTGAGTGGTGCCGGCACTTTCAAGGCAGCCTGCAATGGCGATGCCACATCGCTCGAACCATTCACCCAGCCACAGATGAAACTCTTCTCCGGCAAACTCGTAGTCATCGTACAGAGCAGCAAGCAGAAGGGCGACATCATCCTGAAGGTAAAAGACAGCAAGCGAAATATCGAAAAGTCGATTACGCTCCAGGCAATATAAGATGACAAAGACCGATTTCGGTTGGTTATAAAGTATATAGTTTATATCGGATCCTCTGGGAATAGCAGCGGCTATTTTTCCAGGGGATTCTTTTTTTTTATGAATTTTCTCCGATATTTTTTGGCGTTATCATGAATATTGTGTAAATTTGCACGCATGAAAAAGTCAACAAAACCTATAAACCGCATCAGCATGGCAATTGCTATGCTCTTTGTTTCGCTCGCCATCCATGCGCAGCGTTTCGTTAACACCTCATTGGAAGGTGCTCAGACAGTTTGTGCCATTACCCAGGACAGTGATGGAATGATATGGCTCGGAACCGACAACGGTCTTTACAGCTATGATGGTTATCATGGCTACCGCCATTTTCAGGAACATACATTCAGCAATACGCGTGTCAATGCGCTCGGTTTCGAGGGCAGAATGCTCTATCTGGCTACCGGCAACGGCATCCTGAAATTCGATACGCAATCTTATCAATATGCAGAAACACCAGCCATGAAGGCTTTTGCCGATGAGGCGAAGCGCAAGCAGCTGAAGGAACTCCGTGTGCTCGATATCAAGGGTGGTAAGACTGACTTCGGGGGTGATGTCTATGCCTTGCTCTCTACTCCGCGAGGCTTGCTCGTAGGTTCGCTTGCTGGTCTGCGTCTCGGCAGCAGACTGATTCCGCTCCGTGCCGGAGAACAGCCGCTGGTCAATGCGCTCGCCTATGATGCCAAGCGCCGATGCTACTGGATTGGTACCGAGGGCGCTCTCTATTGTGCCGATCTGCAGCTCAGGAACTTCTCACAGATTCCAGCTCTGAACGGCAATTCCATCAAATGTCTTTCTACAGATGCTGCCGGCAATCTCTATATCGGAACAGATAACGGACTCTATCAGATGGCACTCTCCAATGCCATCACCCATTATATCCACGATTCCCGCGATGATGCTTCTATTCCTAACAACATCGTCTGGGCTTGCTTTGTAGATAAATGGCAGAATGTATGGGTGGGTACCGACAATGGTCTCTCCCGTCTTACTACTCATACTTATTACCGCTATGTATCGCTCGATAAGATTACGATGTCGGGTGAGGGTAACTGTCTGCATGCCATGCTCCAGACCCGTAACGGCGAATGGTGGATGGGCGGTACCAACGGTCTGATTCATTTCACCCGGAATGCTGAAGGTTATCAGAATGTGGCATGGTACAAGCAGAACAGCTCTGCCTTCCCGCTGAGTCATAACCGTGTACGCAAGATTTATGAGGACCATGACGGCGATGTATGGATCTGTACCGACCATGGCATCAACTTCTATGACCGCAGTTCCCGTCAGATGCGCAACTTCATCGTCTACGATAAGAGTGGCAAGTATTCTACTGCCTGGGCTTACGATATTCTCCAGGACAAGAAGGGCAGGATATGGATGGGTTCTTATCAGGGCGGTGTCTTCGTGATGGATAAGGCGGCTCTTCTGAGCGGCAAGACCATAGCCGACTGGCATTACTCGGACAAGGGAAAGAATGCGCTCTCTGGTCTGCATGTAGGTCAGATGGTGATGGATGGAAAGGGTAGGATTTGGGTTTCTACCTATACCCGTCTCGACTGCATCAATCCGAACGATATGAAGGTGGTGCAGGTAGCTAACTCAGATGTTGTCAACTATCTGATGGCAGACAGCAAGGGCAATATCTGGATGGGTGATAACAGTTCGGTAACCTGTTATTATGCAGCCGGTTCTGTGCTGGGTAATAGTTTTTCTTCCAAGACATGGCAGATTGGTGGCAAGGTAAGTACCATGTGCGATGTGGAAGGCAAGATATGGGTGGTATCGGGCAATGAATGCTGCGTAATCGATCCACAGGGTGAGAGCCAGCGCTTCATGATTCCTTCTGTTATGCCGCTCAACATCTGTTACAGCAGACAGACTCATCTGGTAATGATGGGCGGCAATGACGGCTATGTGGCAATCAGTTCCGATGTAGCACAGAAGCCTAAGCAGTTTACCCGCTTGATGCTGGCTGGAATCATCGTAAACGGAGAGGCTTGTGAGGAGCGTGGAGAAATCCTGAAACTGAAGAGTGATGAGAACAACTTCACCCTGCAGCTTACCGACCTTCCTTTTGCTGATCATCCTTCAGCCGTTTATGCTTACAAACTCGAAGGCAGCGACCACGACTGGCATTATCTGAACTCAGGCAATATCGATATCACCTACAATGGTTTGTCTTATGGCGATTATCATCTTACGGTTCATGCCGTGGATGGTGAAGGCAAGATAGCTGCCGAGGTTTATTCGCTCGACATCTCCGTCCTGCCGCCTTGGTATCTCTCCTGGTGGTGCAAGCTCTTCTATATCACGGCACTCATCGTGTTTGTGGCATGGCTGGTAAGCTGGTATTTCCTGCGTAAGGAACTGGCTGATGCCCAGAAGCAGAAGGCTGAGGTGTTGGAGCAGGTACAGATGCGTATGGACTTCTTCAACCGTCTGACGGAAGATTTGAAGGCTGCTGTGGCTCATCATTCATTTGATGAGGTGACTGCTCTGATGGTCCGCTACCTGAACGTGAAGATACCAGAGAAGCCATCAACTGTTGCCACTGGGTTATCCGCTTCGGCCTTATCTGAGCCTGAATCATCATCCTCAGAACCAGTTCCTGCACGCTCTGAATCTTCTGAAGAGGAAAAGAAGACGGTAGATGTCAGCGAGTTGGATGCGGCAGACAAGCGTCTGCTCGAAGAGATCAATGAGGCGATAGAGAAGCACATGATAGATTCCGACTTCAACGTTTCGATGTTGCAGGATGTGATAGGCATAGGTGGCAAACAGCTGTATCGCAAAACGAAGGCGATAACGGGCCGTACGCCTGTAGAGTATATCCGTGAGATGCGTATGAGCCGTGCTGCCGAGCTCCTGAGCCAGGGCAAGTTCAGTGTTTCCGAGGTGATGTATACCGTTGGTTTTTCCAACAGCAGTTATTTCTCCAAATGCTTCTCCAAGGAGTATGGCATGACTCCTACGGAATATATGAAGGTGAAGAGGTAAATAAATGATGTGCTTCCGTTTGCCTATAGATATGGCTGCGTGGGGTTAAGAATATGACAGCATTGGGTTACGGATATGACTCCGTCGGGTTACGGATACGACTCCGTAGGCTAATGGAGACGTATCCTTCGGCTTGTCGAGATATCTGCGTCAGCTGATTGAGCCACTTGCGTTAGCTGATTGAGCTACTTGCGTCAGCTGACTGAGCCACTTGCGTCAGCTGATAAAATACGTTCCGATGCAGTAAAAAATGCGTCCCGATGTAGCATTTGCTACGTCCCGACGCAGCAAAAGATACGTCCCGACGTAGTACAAGCTACGTCGGGACGTAATTTCAGCTTTATGAAAACGGCTGCATAGAAACAAAAAAAGATGTGTATTGAACTAGTTTTTGCAAACTGTAATCGGATGTGACAAAAAATCGACAATTAACTAAATTTATGAACATATATGCTAAAAAACATAGATATTTCATATCAAACATTTAAATTTTAAGCGATTATCTTGGGCAAATAAGAAAATATTCGTAATTTTGCACCGATTTAAGTTAAATAGGTATTTCCATGCGTGCATATTAGTGAAAGAATGTATAAATGGAGGGGCGAAGTGTCGCCCTGAGTGCTTTCGGCTTTTACCAAACGAGAAAAAAATGAGAAAAAAATAATAATTATTAATTAGTAAACTTGAAACAAACAAGGATGAGAAGATTAACTCTTTTACTTGTCTCACTTGTATTGTTGTCTATCCAATCGGTCTTGGCGCAGAATTTCAGCGTCAAGGGTACAGTCGTGTCTGCTGAAGACAACGAACCGATGATTGGTGTGACCATTATGCAAGAGGGAACATCAAATGGCGTAGTGACCGATATTGACGGTAACTATACCATCGAAATTAAGGGTGCTTCGAAGGCTACGCTTGCCTACTCTTATGTGGGTTGCGTTACGCAGAAGCACGTTGTGAATGCGCAGACAAATACGCTCAACATCACCCTTGCTTCGGATTCCAAGATGATGGATGAAGTGGTTGTGGTGGCGTATGGCGTGAGAAAGAAGGGAACCATTGCGGGTTCCGTGTCTGCCGTAAAGTCTGAAAAGATAGAAAATGTGCCGGCGGCAAGCTTCGACCAAGCTTTGCAGGGACAGAGTACTGGTTTGCAGGTCATCTCTTCTTCGGGTGAACCTAGTAAGGCGGCTACCTTCCAGATTCGTGGTACCAACTCTATCAATTCCGGCAAGTCGCCACTCTTTATCCTCGACGGCGTGCCAATCTCAAGTTCTGATTTCAACACCTTGAGTCCTAACGACATCGAAAGTATCTCTGTATTGAAGGATGCCTCTTCTACCTCTATTTATGGTGCACGTGCTGCCAACGGTGTGGTTGTGATCACTTCCAAGCGAGGCTTGGCAATGGACAAGGCGAAGATTACGCTCCGTGCACAGTATGGTTTCTCTGAGTTGGCACAGACCAACTGGAAAATGATGAATACCGACGAGCGTATACAGTTTGAGAAAGAAGTAGGTCTGGATACAGGTAAGGATTACAATCTCCTTTCAAGAGTAAACGTAAACTGGCTGGACGAGGTGTTCAACGACCGCGCTCCGCTGCAGAGCTACGAACTCTCTATCAACCGTGCTACCGACCGCTTGAACTACTATGTTTCTGGTGGTTTCTACGATCAGGACGGTATCGCACAGAATTCAACCTTCCGCCGTTACAACATCCGTACCAATGCAGATGTAAAGGCAGGCAAGTGGTTGAAGGTAGGTACCAACACCATGGCTGCCTATGAGGAAGCTCAGCAGGCTGACGATGGTAGCTATAATACCGTTACTCCTATTTCTGCATGCCGATTCATGCTGCCTTACTGGAATCCTTATGCTAAGGATGGCAGTCTGGCTTCACTTGCTGCAGGCAACTGGGCTGGAACCAGCGAGAACCCTATCGTTTACATGGGCTTGAATCCTATCAAGAACAAGAAATATAAGGTACTCTCTACCATGTATGCTGAAATCTATCCGATAGAGAATCTGACTATCCGTACTCAGTTTGGTGCCGATTTCACCCATTCTACAGCGTTCCTCCAGTCGTTCCCAAGTCTCTCTTCAAATAACGGACAGGGTACTGCGGCACGCCAGAGCAGCGATGCCATCAACCTGACAGAGACCACTACGGCTAACTACCGTTTCACCCTGAACGATATCCATTCGTTCAACGTGATGCTGGGTCAGGAGGCTGTTAATTTCCACTCAGAGGGTTTCCAGGTATATTCCAAGGGTCAGACCAGCGATCTCCTGACCAACGTATCATCAGGTACACGTGCCAGCCGCTGGGCAGATTCATCTTCTGACTACTCTTACCTGTCATTCTTCATGCGTGGCGAGTATAACTATAAGGAGCTCTACTATGCCGACTTCTCTCTGCGTACCGATGCTTCTTCACGCTTCGGTAAGGATCATCGCTGGGGTACATTCTGGTCGCTCGGTTTCATGTACAACGTGAAGTCTACCAACTGGCTGAAGGATATGAAGTGGCTCAGCACAGCCCAGATTGCCGTAAGTACCGGTACATCGGGTAACTCTGAGATTCCTAACTATTATCACCTGGCTTTGGTTTCTGGTGGTGCCAACTACGATAATACTGCCGGTTTCTCTCCATCACAGAGTGGTAACGAGGAATTGGGTTGGGAGTCAACCTGGGCTAGCAACTTCGCCCTCCGCTTGGGTTTCCTCGACAGAATCAACTTCAGTTTCGAGGCTTACTACAAGCGTACCTCCAATATGCTGATGCGCGTTCCTGAGTCTTACACCGTAACCGGCGAGGGCTATCGCTGGAAGAACGTAGGTGTGATGGCTAACAAGGGTATCGAGTTGAGCGCTGATGGCGATGTAATCCGCACACGCGACTTTACCTGGAATGTAAGTGCCAACGTATCTTACAACCAGAACCGATTGAAGGAACTCTATAACGGTGTAACCGAGTATGTAAACTCAACCACCGGTTTGAAGTATGTGGTAGGTCACTCAGTAAGCGAGTTCTTCCTGAACCGTTATGCCGGTGTGAACCCAGCGAATGGTGAGCAGCTCTGGTATGACAAGAACGGCAACGTAACCAACGAGTTCCGTGAGAGCGACAAGGTGATGACAGGCAAGACCTATGATGCACCTTGGATGGGTGGTTTCGGTACAAGTTTCCGTTGGAAGGGCTTGCAGCTTTCTGCCCAGTTCAGCTGGATTGGTACACGCTACGTGATTAACAACGACCGTTACTTCGAGGAGAGCGGTGTAACCTTCGGTACTGCTTACAACCAGTCAAACCGTCTGTTGTACGACCGTTGGAAGCAGCCTGGCGATATTACCGACATCCCACGTTGGGGCGAGGTAACCCAGCTCGACGACCGCTTCTTGGAGAATGCATCGTTCCTCCGTCTGAAGAATCTCAGTCTGTCCTATTCATTGCCACAGAGTCTGTTGCGCAAGACCAACTTCTTCTCTATGGTCAGAATCTATGGTCAGGCACAGAACCTCTTCACCGTAACCGGTTTCAACGGTCTGGATCCTGAGGTTTCATCCAATATTTACCAGGCACAGTATCCGGCATCACGCCAGTTTACTCTGGGTGTTGAATTGCAATTCTAACCAAGAAAGGAGAAAAAAATGAATATCAAAAATATAAAGACATACATCCTGTCGGGAATCCTAGCCCTCTCGATGTCTTCCTGTCTTGATAAGTATCCTGAGGATTCTATCCGCATGGACCAGGCTATCAACACGGTGGGCGACATGGACAAGCTGGTGTACGGTATCTACGACAGTTTCAAGAGCAGCGCCCTCTATTCGGGCAATCTGACAATCCTGCCAGATCTGCAGGCAGACTTCGTGTACTGCGTGAAGGGCTACTCTAATGCCTATGGCGATATCTACCGTTGGAAAGATATCAAGGCTACCAACACCGACATCGAGGCGGTATATGCCGACCTTTATGGTGTTATCAACAATGCCAACTTTCTGCTCGACAACGTAGATAAGGTGAAGGCAAACACCAACAGTGATAAGGAGCTCGACAAGCTGGAGCAGTGTGAGGGCGAGGCTTATTTTGCCCGTGCCCTGGCTTATTCAGAACTGATCAAGTGTTTCTGCAAGGCTTACGATAGCGATGAGCAGGCTGCGAAGGAACTCGGCGTTGTACTCACAGAGCACTATTACGGCAATGAGCCACAGAAGAGAGCCAGTCTGAAGGAATCATACGAATTCGTATTGAGAGACCTTGACAAGGCTGCCGAATATCTGAAGGTAGATGAAGACTTCACAGGGAGTCTCTACAACGAGATTTACTTCAACGAGTATACCTGTCATGCCTTGCGTGCGCGCGTATCCTTATATATGCACAAGTATGATGATGCCATCAAGTATGCATCTAAGGTAATCGGCAGTAAGTATTATACATTGGAGAAGGCTTCTTCCAACACCTATTCAAACCAGGTGAACGATTACAAGTATATCTGGACCTATGGTGATTCGCGTGAGGCTATCTGGAAGGTAGGTTTTACCGTGAACAGCTATGGCGGTGCACTGGGTACCATCTTCGATAACTACAACTATGTAACTTATCGTCCAGACTATGTGCCAGAGACATGGGTCATCAACTCATTCGACGCCAATGACCTCCGTGCTGCAGCCATCTTCACAACCCGTGTAACAGGTTATGAGCACGGTTTGCAATGGCCTTTGCTGAGCAAGTATTTCGGCGATGCAGAATTCCGGAGCAACAATATCCTGCATGTTCACCAGCCAATGGTATTCCGTCTGTCAGAGCAGTATCTGATACGTGCTGAGGCTTACGCAATGAAGGAGGAATATGGCAAGGCAGGTAAGGACATCTCTACCTTGCGTATAGCCCGCTACTCATCTTATGGTGGTAACACCTCGATGAGCGAGAGCAACGCCATGAAGATAATCGAGGCAGAGCGCGTGAAGGAACTCTATATGGAAGGCTTCCGTCTGAACGACCTCAAACGCTGGCACAAGGGATTTGAGCGTAAGGCTGCCGACCAGCCTGCTGCCAACTTCGTGCAGAGCAGTCTGAAGGTTGAAAAGGATGACCCTCTCTTTGTCTGGCCAATTCCTCAGCATGAGCTTGAGGCACCAGGTTCTGAGATTCAGCCTAATGAAAGTAACAAATAAAATAAGGAGACGATCATGAAGAAAATAATGATGGGATGTTTGGCAGCCGTAGCTGCACTCATCGCTCTTGTGAGTTGTTCACAGGATTATACCACTTATGCTGGTCCAAGTCATATCATGTTCTCTGATACGCTCTATCAGTATGCTGTACAGGAAAGCAATGAGGTTTTCAATGTGCCTGTATCTGCAACCGAAAAAGCTGACTACGACCGCACCTTCGGCGTGGAGGTAGTAGACAAGCAGAGCAATGCCATCGAGGGTAAGCATTACCGCATCCTCAACAACACCGTTACAATCAAGGCGGGCGAGATGGTAGGAAATGTGAAGGTTCAGGGTATCTATGATAACATCGGCAAGACCGACTCGCTCGGCTTCACCCTGAAACTGGTGATTCCGGAGAAGTATAACTGGACAGATCTCTATAAGGACTATGCCCACGTGGTAATGCAGAAGTCTTGTCCTTTCGATATCCACAACTTCTCTGGCTGGTGCATGGTAACATCTACCTTCTACAGCAAGTATCTGAACAACGTAAACAACCGTCTGATCAAGACCGAGGTAGTGGAAGGCGAGGAGAATACCGTTCTGCTGAAGGATGTTTACTATAAGGGCTACAACCTGAAGTTGAAGTTCAGCACCAAGAACATTCTTGAGCCAAAGGTAGAGATGGACGATCAGATAGCTGGTGAAACCGGCGAGGCGTTCGGTACCATCTATGGAGACGGCAAGTTGCGCATCAGCCAGCCTTCTCTCTATACCTCTTATTATAACACCTGCCAGAACTATGTATTGCAGTATGTCACCATGAGTGTTGACAACAAGGATGGTTCAACCTACGGCAACGTAGGAACCTTCATCACCATGTATGAATGGATCAGCGATGCAGAGGCAGAGAAATTGAAAGAACAAGGATATTAATCGTAGAATAAAAAGAAAATGAAAACATTGATTTCAAAATATTGGCTCGTATTGATGGCGCTGGTATCAGTGACTCTGTTCACAGCTTGTTCCAGCGATGACGACGATGCCGTAACTCCTGTGTTCCCACAGGTACAGACTATCTCCGGTGAAGCTGGCGAAGTGAAAGAGTTTACTTTCGAAGCTAACGAGAGCTGGAGCCTTTCTTCAGACAAAATCTGGTGTAAACTGGTGGGCGAGAAAGCAGACGCCTTCGTACTCAACGGTACTGCAGGCAAGCAGACCATCAAGGTTAAGATTACTGCTGATGATGCCAGCGATGATATGAGCGTGGCTCAGCTCTTCCTGAATATGGGTGGTCAGAAGGTTGCCATCGCTGAGGTTACGCGTTCGGCTGCCGGCTATAAGTTGCAGGTATTCGATGCGGCTGGCAATGATATCACCGAGACAGGTATCACTGTAGGTTACAATGTATACACCAAGTTTACCGTAAAGTCAAACTACCGTTTTGCGGTTACCAATACTCCAGCTTGGGTAGACTTGGAAGGCGGTTTCCTGGTAGGTACACCTAACGAGGCTGTTGTTGGCGGTGTTGCCTTCAAGGAGAATCAGGGCGTAAGTGCTAAGTATGCCATCGCTAAGGACGGCAACTACACCATCACCTTCACTTCTGAGGATGGCAAGGCTGCTGTAACCATACCTGTTATCTATAATGGTATGACCACCAGCACCATGGATGTTACTTATCCAACCTCTTCACAGTGGGCAGTATGGAATGTATCTCTTGATGGTAAGGTGTTCACTCAGAATGGTTCTAGCCTGAATGGCGGTGATACCAACGCTTTCACCTTCTACAACTTCGTTCCTTTCACCCTCAAGACCTTGGGTGATGCTTATCAGCTGGTAGTCTTCGATAAAAAGGAAGATGGTCTGCGCGAGGAAACATCCGGCGCTGTGAAGTTGCAGGGTGAGAAGGGTGACGTTAAACTTACTATTGATGCCTTGAGCAGCGGAAGCCGTGAGTTCCTGGTTTATGCATTGCCACAGAGCGTATTCGAGAGTCTGGAGAATGGACTCGACGGAATGCTGGAGGAAGACTTCATGACAGTGAAGAGCGATTACGACCGCTACTTCCTGATGGATGTTGTACAGAAGAAAGAAAATAAGGGCGATTCTGAGGTTACTGCTCCTATTGTTACCAGCATGGGTATGAATGTAGATTGTGCCTTGACAACCAATGATGACTTTAAGAATTATGCTGAGGGCATCTTCAGTTATACTGGTAAAGAAGTATTTGAATCAACAGTTTATGGTGGTTATGTAGCCATTTATCCTCAGATTGACGGATGGGATCCTACAGCTGGAGCAGACGTAGTCATTTACGACGGTACAGGAAACCCTGTTGATGTTAAAAACTACGAGGTAGGACAGGACGAAAAGGGTTTCTATGTTGGCTTGAATGCCGATAAGCTCACTTATCCTATCCTTGCTGGTTTCACCGACATGCAGAGAGTATGCCAGCGAGTAGTCATTATCAATAATATGGGATTTAGAAGCAAGAGAAAGTAATGAACAGAATGAAAATATTTTCAAAGGCACTCTTGTTGCTCTTGGTCTCTCTCCTGACCTTTGCAGCAACAAGTTGCTCGGATGATGAAACCGAGGGTTGGGACGGCACATACGGATATGTGCAGTTCAAGCTCAGCAAGAAGGTTTCTTCAAGAGCTACCCGTGCTGCTGCCCTTGACAAACTTGAGAAACTGGATGATGCCAAGAAAATCAAGGTGGTCATGGAGCACAACGGTACAACTGTCTCTCAGACACTGGAGCTCAATTCTTATAATTCAGAGAATGCTGAGTATGGTCTGAGAAGTGAAAAACTGCAACTCGCTTCGGGTACTTACACCGTCATCGGTTTCTATCTCTATGATGCTGTAGACGAGGAGTTGCTGGCTTCTTCTGCCGGCGAAACATTCACTGTAGTAGGTGGCGGTCTGGAAGTACAGAACCTCATGGTGGAGACTGTAGAGCGTGGTAAGGTGAAGTTCAATCTCGTGAAGGAGTGGGAGAAGACTCGTGCCGGTGGTACAGAATATCTCTTCTCTAACATTCGTCTCGTTGACGTCAGCGTAACCAACCTCTTTACCCGTGAGACCTATACCTTCCCTGAACTGAAGGTGAAATATAAGGAGTCTAGCGTAGAGCATCAGAATCCTGACAATGAGAACGATAAGTATATGGACACAGGTACTGCTTACTGCGATACTACCGTATGGCTGCCTGCCGGTACTTACCAGGTTACCTCTTATACTACCTACGGCAAGACAGGTGCGGTGAAGACCAAGTACGAAACTCAGCCTGTAAAGGGCGAGGCTTTCGTTATAGAGGACAATCAGCTCAATGATAAAGCCCAGGTGCCTATCCTCCTTTCCAAGACAAAGGAGTATATCAAGGACTATGAGGCTTTGAAGGCTATCTGGGAATCTCTTCAGGGTAAGGAGTGGAGCTTCTATGGCGATGCTACCTTCAAGGGAGCTAACTGGAACTTCAACAAGGAACTCGATATGTGGGGCGACCAGCCGGGCGTAACCCTCAACAGCAACGGCCGTGTCATCGGTCTTATCATCGCCGGTTTCGGTGCAAAGGGAATCGTACCTGATGCCATCGGACAGCTGACAGAACTCCAGGTGCTCAACCTCGGTTCTCACGATGAGAAGATTGGTGCCAACATCTTCAATAATTATGATGCAAACAGTCTGACTGCAGCAAAGAAGAGCAGCATGCGTCACGACTATGAGAACAAGTTCCTGAAGTATGACCCACGTGCCAACATGTCGGAGATGATTGTAAAAAGCTACAACTCTGATCCTAAGGTGGCACCGAAGAACAGAATCAAGAAGGACAGCCGCATCAACCTGAAGGATGCGCAGATCGGTACATTGACCAACCGCATCACCGGTATTTCAAAGGCCATCTACCGTCTGACCAAATTGCAGCAGTTCTATATCGGTAACTCTTCTATCACATCCGATGAGGTTTGTGCGAAGTTCTACAATGCTGACGATCCTGTTTATGGTAAGTTTGCGCAGGAGTTTAAGGATGAGGATTGGGACAAGATGGAAAACCTGACCGATATCGAACTTTACAACTGTCCGAAGATCAGTCGCATTCCAGACTTCTACTATAATCTCCCTAAATTGCAGGCGATGAACCTGGCACGATGCAAGGGTATCTCAGCCAACCAGTTGAGACAAGACTGGACCCGTCTGGCTAACGAGAAGACCGGTAAGACGCTCCAGATTCTCTATATGAGCTACAACAACCTGGAGGAGTTCCCAGAGTCATCTGCCTTGAGCAAGATGGTGAACCTCGGTCTGCTCGACCTGGCTTACAACAACATCAAGAAGTTGCATCCGTTCGGTTCTGAGGTAGCGCTTTCTTCACTCTATCTGAACAACAACCAGATTGAGGAGGTTCCTGCTAATCTCTGTGCCTTTACAGATGATGTAGAGAGTCTGACCTTCGCTCATAACAAACTGAAGAAGATTCCGAATATCTTCGATGCAAGTTCGGTTCGCGAGATGGGTTCTGTAGACTTCTCTTACAACGAGATTACAGGTGTAGATAAGAGTCATGGAACCTACAAGGGTATCAATGCAGCAACCGTTACTCTCTCGAACAACAAGATCGAGAAGTTCCCTTCAGAGCTGTTTACAGCCGGTTCGCCAATCACAACCATCGATTTGAGCGGCAACCAGATGCGTACCATCCCTAAGGGTTCCATCAAGGGTAAGAAGGCATATCTGCTGCAGGTCATCGACCTCCGATTCAACAAGTTGACATCCCTCTCTGATGACTTCCGCTCAACCACATTGCCATACATTACCAATATGGACTTGAGCTACAACTGCTTCACCGAGGTACCAACCCAGCCACTGAACAGTGCCGTGCTCCGTGCCTTTGCCATCAACCACCAGCGTGATGAGAATACCGACCAGCGTTGCCTGCGTACATGGCCTACAGGAATCACAACCTGTCCGAGTCTGATCCAGTTCCAGATTGGTTCCAACGATATCCGTAAGGTAGAAGAGACACTGACCCCTCACCTTTATATCCTGAATATCGCAGACAACCCTAACATCTCTATCGATGTAACCAGCGTCTGCGCATACATCAAGGCAGGTATGTACAAGCTGTTCTACGACAAGAATCAGGACATCCGCGGTTGCGATGCTTTGGATCTCGAAAATTAAACCCTATAAGAAAGTAGTAATATGAAATATATGAATAAACTGACATTAGGTATCGTTCTCGCTGCCGGGCTTTTCACAGCCTGCAGCGATAAGGATGATGTCGATATCCCAGGAGGACTGGCGCTCGATAAAGAGGAGATAGCCATAGGCCCTCAGGGTGGAACAGAGCAGATTGCCATCGCTGCCTCACAGGACTGGGTAGCAAATACCTCTGAGCCTTGGCTGATGCTTTCGCCTGCCAACGGCGTGGGTTCTGTTGAGGGTACCATCAAGGTGGATTCTACTCTTTCCAACACGCTTCGCAGCACAGAACTCAGTTTCCAGGGTGCAAACGGACAGAGTCGCAAGCTTACCATCACCCAGTTCGGTTATGGCAAGCAGATCTTCCTGAAGGATCCTGTTGTAGAAATCGAAAACTCCGATTCTTACGATAAACGTGCTTTCGAGAGTCTGATTTCTGCCAACGTAGAATGCAAGATTGGTAAGATTGAGTATTCTTTCGAGGGTGATTTGACCGATGCTGAGAAAGCAGAGAACGAGAGCGAGCGTGAGGGCTGGCTCCTGAACAGCAAGGATGAAGATAAGCTGAAAGGTACTAACCTGGGTATCGTGCTGGACAGAAAGTACCGTCCTCGCAGCGTGAAGTTCAAGTTCCGCTGGGCGATGAACGTGGTTCCTGCCGTTCGTGTGGCTAAGGTTCATCTCGTGCCAGTCAAGGCTGAAGACCAGCTGGTAGATGCAGATGGCAAACCTACAGATGATGTTATCTTGACCGTTCGCCAGAAGGCAGCACCAAAGATTGAGGACAACCGTGCCGGTGACTCTCTCTCTGTCATCATGATCAACCAGAAACTGGGTAGCATTGCTACCTTCGATTCCAGCGATAACATGCGCAACTGGAGCGGCGTAACGCTCTGGGAAGCTACTGATGCTTTTGTGAAGGATCATCCTGAGGCTTTAGGACGTGTACGTTCTGTCAAGTTCAGCATGTTCAACCTCAAGAGTGGCGAAACTCTTCCTAAGGAAGTGGGCAACCTCAAGTTCCTGGAGTCATTCTCTGTTGCAGCTAACGAGAACAACCAGATTCGTGAGGTGAACCTCGGTGATGAAATCTGCTCGCTGAAGTATCTGAAGAATCTTACCGTTCAGGCTTACGGTCTGACTCAGTTGCCTGCTAACTTTGTTAATCTGGGCAAGAGTCTTGAAACGCTCAATCTGGTAAGTAACAACTTCAACAAGTTGTCGGATATCACCGATATCGTCAACGAGAAGAACTTCCCTAAGTTGCGTAACCTCATTCTCTATGCACAGCGCCGTACGGATGTTGTCACCAACATCGCTTCGCTGGGAGAAAAGAACGCATCAGGCGTCTATGTTTATAATAACTATCCTATCGGACTGTATGGAAAGGTCAGCAAAGGTACCAGCGATCGTCAGGCTCTTCTGAAGCTCCTTACATGGGAAAAACTGAATTCCCTGGAGTTGTCATACTGCTTCCTGGAGGGTGAACTTCCAACAGATGAAGAGATGACTGAAGCTTTGGAGGCTGCCGGCAAGGCTACCCGCTACAGCAGGGCAGACTTCTCTACCAATAAGGCTGATTATCTCGACAAACTGGTAGGTGATACCTGTAAATGGTTGCTCTCTGGCTGGGATAATCCAGTAACTTGCAAGCACAAGGATGGTTCTGTAGTTTATGAGGATGTTTATCCTCTCCAGGTGCCACGTGTGTTGCCTAACTGCCGTCAGTTGTCGCTCAACCTTAACTTCCTGACAGGTGCGGTGCCAAAGTGGATTCTTTATCATCCACATCTGGTAGAATGGACTCCTTCTATCATGATCTTCAACCAGCAGCCTAAGGGTAAGAATAGCGATGGCGCTGCCGTTGGTTTCTCTAATATGACAGAAGACAGCTACAGCTACGACTACTATTACGGAACCAGCGACCCAGGTAGCAACTGGAAGGTTTCGGGTGTAGCTTATCCGCTCTACTACCGCAAATACGTGGCAGCAGGCGATATTAATGAAGCTGCGCTGATGGCTAAGTACAGGAGAACTAAGAAAAAGTAAGATAAACATAAAAACAATATAGAAGCAAACAATGAAGAAAAAGTTTTTCTATATAGCAATGGTCGCATTGGCATTGACGGGCTGTTCTGACAGCCTGTCAACCATCGGCTCTTCTGACGGCAATTCAGAAATCACCATCCCTGCAGATGCTGAGGCGGGTGAACTGCTGATTAAGTTCAGTCCGGAAATGAGCGATATCCTCGACCAGGCACAACTGAGCAAGACCCGCGCCGGAAAGGCTACCCGTTCGGGTATTCCTTCTACCGACGAGGTGCTCGACATCCTGGGAAGCTACAGCTTTGAGCGAGTATTCCCAGTAGATGCAAATACTGAGGCAAGAACCCGCGAGGCGGGACTCCACCTCTGGTATACGGTGAAGTTTAATAAGGGAACCGACCTGAAGGCGGCTGCCGAGCGCCTGAAGCAGTTGGGCGAAATCTCAAAGGTTCAGACCAACGGTCGCATCAAGCGTGCTTACAATACAGACAGCAAGCGCATCTATCTCAGCGATAAGGCACTTCAGCAGAAGGCTACCCGTGGTGCTGCCGATGACTTCCCTAATGACCCAGGCTTTGCTAGCCAGTGGCATTACCGTAACCTGGGCGAGGGCAACTATGATTTTGAGAACCTCAACAATAATCACGTGGGTGCTAAGGCAGGATGTGACGTGAATGCACTTGAGGCATGGAAAATCTGTAAAGGCGATCCTTCTATCATCGTGGCTATTCTTGATGAGGGCGTGATGTATACGCATCCTGATTTGGCAGCCAACATGTGGTGCAACCCGGGCGAGACTACTCAGGGTGCCAAGACTGACGGTGACGGAAACGGTTATGAGGGCGACCTTCATGGCTACAACTTCGTTACTGAGAGCGGCGATATTACCTGGACTGATGCCAACGATTCTGGTCACGGTACTCACGTAGCTGGTACCATTGCAGCCGTAAATAATAATGGTAAAGGTGTTTGCGGTGTAGCCGGTGGTGACGGAACTCCTAACTCTGGTGTCAAGATTATGTCTTGTCAGGTATTCTCCGGTCAGAACAGTGTAACCTTGGCAGGCGAGGCGAGAGCCATCAAGTATGCTGCCGATAATGGTGCAGTCATCCTGCAGTGCAGTTGGGGTTACAACTCTTCAGAGTCTAGCATCATCAACGGTTATACTCCGGGTCCTGCTACCGAGAAGGAATGGGCAGAGACCTATCCGCTGGAGAAGGAGGCTTTGGATTACTTCATCAACAATGCCGGTTCGCCTAATGGTGTCATCGACGGTGGTATTCCAGTCTTCGCAGCCGGTAATGAGTATGCTGGCAATCCTGCTTTCCCAGGTGCTTACTCTAAGTGCGTCTGCGTATCTTCAGTAGCTGCCGACTATACTCCAGCCTGCTACACCGACTTCGGTTCGCTTGTAACCCTGAGCGCTCCTGGTGGCGACTTGGAATATTACAGCAAGATTGGCGAGCAGGAAGATGAATACTGGGCAGAGACAACCGAGCAGAAAGGTGCTGTGCTCTCTACGATGATCAAGAACGGTCAGCCTGCTTACGGCTACATGGAGGGAACCTCTATGGCTTGTCCTCACGTTTCGGGTGTGGCTGCCTTGGGTCTCGCTTATGCTGCCAAGACGAACCGTCATTATCGTGCTGCCGACTTCGTAGCCCTGATGAAGAAATCTGTAAAGGAACTGGATAGTCATTATCAGAATGGTGCAACCAAGACCTACTACATGAACCATACTACCGTAGGTGCTTCGCCTGAGATCGTACAGCTCTCTAAGTACATCGGCAAGATGGGTGCTGGCCTGATTGATGCAGCTCAGCTCTTGGATAACATCAAGAACAAGGAACTCAGTTCTGATATGAAGTTGCCTAACGTGTATGTGGGCATCGAGAAGACTGTTTCTCTCAACCTCGCTGCATATTTCGCTGGTCAGACAGAGGGATACTCTTGCTCAGTAGTGAATGGCAGCGTAGCTTCTGCTTCGGTAGATGGCAAAACGCTCATCGTGAAGGGACTCGCTGCCGGAAGCACATCGCTCACCGTAACAGCTGCCGATGGTACCAGCCAGACTGTAGTTGTGACCGTTAGAAAGAGTGCCGGTAATAATGGTTGGATGTAATTGGATGTAATATGAAGATATTTGCTTTCCTATCGCTTTTCTTTCTGGCTTTGCCTGTTACGGTGAATGCGCAGAAGGAACTGCTGAAGTTTGAGCATCCGCTTATCGATGCAGGTACGATGACCGAGGACGATGCGCCTCGCACCTTCACCTTCGTGGGTAAGAATGTGAGCAAGAAGATACTGCACATCACACAGGTGAGAACCACCTGTGGATGTACCAGTTCTTATGTCAGGGGCGATGTGATGAAGCCTGGCGATACCTGTCAGGTGCAGCTCACCTTCACGCCTAACCGCTATCCGGGCACCATCAATACGGGTGCTTATCTCTATCTGAAAGAGGTAGAGGGACAGCCTGCCGTTAAGCTTGCCTTAACGGGCAAGGTGCTGCCGGGTGCTGACCAGTGGGCGCGCTATCCGCACAAGATGGGCGTACTCAGACTGAAACAGGCGAAGGCAAGTATCACAGAGGTAAAGCCGGGCACAGAGCCTGAGGCACGTATCCTCTGCGGAAACAGCGGTGACAAGCCGCTCCGTATATCCAGCCTCCTTCTTCCTCCTTATGCCCGTCTTACGACAGAGCCTGAGGTGATAGAACCGGGTGATGAGGCTGACCTCGTCATCACCATCATAGCCGATAAGATTCCGGCTACGATGCCCGAATCCTTCACCTTCCCTGTTATTCTGGAGGGCTTGGATGCCCGTCCGTCTGACAGAACGATACAGGTCGTTGTAAAGTTAAAAAGGTAAAAGGGTAAAAAAGTAAAAAAGAAAAAAATACCAAGACAATGAAATATTTAAAGAAACTCTTCACCCTCCTGGTGATTGCCTTGTTTGCCTGCGGCTTTGCAGCTTGCAGCAGCGATGATGATGAACCGGAGGAGCCTTCTCTGGAAGTTACTGCTGCTAATCTTCATGGCACATGGAAGTTGGCTGAGTGGAACGGTGAACCTCTTGCTGAGGGCACATACTGCTACATCGTTCTCAACCGCAAGGACCAGACTTTCGAGATGTATCAGAAGTTTGATAGTATGTATGGTCGCCATATCACCGGTTCGTTCGCTATCAAGAACGATCCATACCAGGGCTACATCATCAGCGGAAGCTATGATTACGGCATGGGCGACTGGAACCAGAGTTATCTCGTAACCCGTCTCTTGAAATCGGGTTCCATGATATGGACCGCCAAGGACGATGTTACAGACATCTGCCGCTACGAGCGTTGCAATGAGGTTCCTGCTGAGATACTCAAGGATTGTAAAGATCTCACTGAAGAATAAAAAAAGAGCGAATTATCTGCAAATTCTGCGGATTATTCGCTCTTTTTTTGTATCTTTGCCCTCAAACTTATCATCGGGTTCAAAGTTTAAGGATATGATATTAACGATTACAGGTTCAGACAGCACCGGAGGCTCTGGTGTGCAGGCGGACATCAGGACGATTTCCGAGTTGGGCGGTTATGCTGTTTCGGCGATAACCAGCATCACCGTGCAGAATACGCTGGGTATTCAGGAGTTCTTCGATATTCCTGCCGAGATTGTTTCGGGGCAGATAGAGGCTATCATGAACGATGTGCAGCCTGATATTGTGAAGATTGGTATGATACGCAGGGTGGAAACGCTGAATGTGGTCATCGATGCGTTGACCAAGTACCGTCCTGCCCATATCATCTATGCCCCTGCCATCTGGTCGAGCCAGGGCGATGCGCTGATGACGGAAGATGTGGTGAGCCAGATCAAATACCGTCTGCTGCCGCTCTGTTCTGTCGTCGTGTCACGGAAGAAGGAGAGCGACATCATTCTTCAGAACTCCCGACTCCTGGAACTTGCCGAGAAGCAGGGACTCCGGATTTATCGCCTCGACAATGCCAATTCGCATGGTCTTATCAACCGTTTCTCTTCAGCTCTTGCCGTTTATCTGAATCAGGGCAAGAAGATGGAGGAGGCGTTGGCGATGGCGCAGGATTTCATCAATGTAGAACTCGTGCGCCAGAGTAATCTGCAGGGCAGGAGTTCCGAACTCTACAACCAGTTTATCTCGCAGGTGAATAACTTCTGCCGCACTTATAGCGATGTTCATTTCTATGCCGACCAGTTGAATGTGAGTGGCCGTTATCTGGCGCAGGTTACCCGTCGTATCTCCGGCAAGACGCCGAAGGCAATCATCGATGAATACATCGTGAAGGAGATAGAGCGCGAGCTTTCTACCACCACGCATACGGTGCAGGAAATAGCCAATACCTTCGGTTTCTCATCGCAGGCTCATCTCACCAAGTTCTTCAAGAAGATGAGAGGGGTAACGCCTTCTGCTTTCAGGCAGAAAGGTTGGTAATGCGAAAATACGACTATTATTTAGACCCTCTTTTGTTATAAATATTATATATATACCTGATAATCAGTTGTGTTGTGCTTTTCTGCAGACTTTGTATTTTAGACCCTATTTAGTTCTATTATTGAAAAATATTTTGTATTTTTGCGCCCAGAATGTAATTATACTAAATATGGGAAGAAGTATTTCGTTTACGATATTGTTTTTTATGATGCTTTCGGTGTTGGTATCATGTCATCAAAGTCATAAGAGAGAGTTAGACTTAGCTTATACGTTGGCAGAGTCTAAGCCAGATAGTGCCTTGGCCTTTTTGAACCGTATCAATCAAGGTAAACTCTCAGATAAAGATATGGCGAAGTATGCCCTCATTTATTATATGGCACAAGATAAGTCGGGTTTGGATGTGGATAACGATTCTTTGATTCGCATAGCGTATGATTGGTATGAGGGTCACCAAGAAGATTCTCTTTATGCTTCATCCTTATATTATATGGGAACATGCTTTCTGCTGAATGATAGTATGGAGCAGGCAAAGAGTTGCCTGGAAAAGTCGTATTCCATATCTGACAGTCTCCATAATATGAATTTAAAATGCTTGGCATTGGATAAGCTGATTGAAGTAGAAGAACAGCTGGCACCTTACAAAGCTTTGAACTATGCTAAAGCTTTGGTGAAGATGTATGACTCTATGGCAAATGTTACTATATATAATAAGGTGGCAGCACGTTTGAGATTGGGTGAGAACTTCTTTTATGTTGATAGCTTGCAGCATGCTTTAGAAGAAGAGAGAAAAGCATATAGAATGGCAATGAAAGCTGGCGATAGCAACTTGTTGTCTTATGTAAGGCAAAATCTAGCTAGTACATTTGAGGAGATAGGTGAAAAAGATAGTTGTTTATATTATGCACGATTGGCTTATGACTTGAATGCAGCAAATAGATTTTCTTGTCTGTTGACATTTGCTTCTGCTTATATCTCTGTAGATTCATTAAACCAAGCCTTTAGTTTATTAAAACAAGCAATGCCAAAAACGGCAGAAGACCGCTATTCTGTGTTTTATTTTCAAAGTCAAGCTGCTATGAAAGCGCATGATTTCAAGTCTGCTAAAAGTTTTAGCGATTCGGCGTACCATTATTTGGAGGATATGTATCGAACTGCATTACAAGGTAAGGCTGCTTATTATACATCCTTTTTGAAAAAGGAAAGTGAAAGAGCTAAAATGCGAGGTAAAGCAGAAATGCAGCAGTGGGTATTTAGTTTGATAGTCTTATTGTGTTTTATAGTAGTCATATTTATTTTATATGTTTATAAATCATATAAGCACCAGATAAAACTACGTATGGAGCATGAAAGAGAGGTTCTTCTCCAAAAGCAACAAATGCAGGAAAAAATACACCAAGAGGAACTTTCGCATAAAGAGATTCAACTATCTGTGATGCGTAATTATTTACAAAAGAAAATAGATGTTGTAGAAAAATTAAATTCGATAGTTCCAAATGAGAATAAGCATATAGTGTTGTCGGAGAGTGATTGGGACGAATTGGAGGTGTTTTTAAATAGTGTGGAAAACCTATTTGTAAAACGACTCAAGCAAAAACATCCGAATTTATCTAAGACCGATTTACGTCTAATGATGCTGTTGCGTTTAAAGCTGTCGCAAAAAGCGTTGGCTTCTATCTATTGTGTGAGCGAGAAAGCTATCAAGCAAAAGTTGTTCTTGTATAAGGATAAGGTAGGCATTAAAAATGAGCATTTTTCGCTTCGTAATTATATAGAAAACTTCTAGAGATAGGGACTATATACAGCTTTTTAGACCTCGAAAATCAAGGCGGCAACTGTAAGTGTTTGGAGCTTAGAATTATATGCAATATGTTCGATGTTAAAGAAATAGACCTGGTTTATTAGGAATGTATTGGAAAAACGGATAATTTTGCAGCTGTGATTAATAACAATTAAAATGGCAAGGTTATGAAGAAAGTAAAAATGTTTGTTTTGTTGGCATTGAGTTTGTGCATTACTCTGTTTGCTACAAGTTGCAGTGAAGATGAAACTTCACAGGTATCTTTTACCTCACTGAATATGCTCGATGAGAATCATGGCAAGACCCTGTTAGGTGAAACGGGAGTTTATATAAACGGCTCGATAAATTTCCGGTCTGACAGTTGGCAAGTAGTTGATTTGGGAATCTCTTCAAGTTTCCCGAGTAAGACGATGCCAAATTTGGATAACTTGTCAAACGAAACAAGCGTATTGCCAAATCACCGGTATGCATGTTGTAATACCGAAAATGTTTTGACTTTTCCTTCTCATAAGAATGCATATGAGATAGGATGCAAATATTATCAGTTTGTGGTATCTTCTTTCTTAGAGAAAGAAACTGGCAAGATTGGCGCTGTCGTAGAATATATGTCGTCTTTGTCTAATGAAAATGAATTGCCTCAAAAAGATACTAACATAGGTAACTTGTTTGGACTAGACGACCAATTGTCGTTTGATGCTCTTGGTGCAGAAGAATATTGTTTTTTCGGAAAGAGTGAAGACTTTGCAATAAGTCTGTCTAATGGACATTTGAAAGTGGCTTTGCGTAAGTCTCCAAATGAACTCTATAGGCCTTATGGCAAATATTCGATATATCTACGCAAAGGCAATGTGTATACTAAAGTGACATTTGGTGTCAATCTTTAGCTTATGTTTAACAACGGATTTCCCATGATGCTCATTTTGAAGATTGGCTAAAAGTGTTGCTGTATCCAGTGGTGGGTTAGTATATTCCATACGCATATAAACAAAAAGTTCTAATTTCTATAAAATTCCCATTGTGAATCATTGGATATTTGGTATTCCGGAAGAATAGCAAACCTACATCATTTTTACATAATAAACTGGGTTATAAATATTATGTGAGAAATGATGTAAAACGTTTGGCGGTTTGAGCAATTTTCGGTATTTTTGCACCGAGATCATTTTAATTTACTGAGCCTACTTTCAACAAGCCTTACTTTTTTTAAGTGGACTCAGTAAATGAAAAAGGTGATTCTTTAAACTTAAAGGTTATATTAATATGGTTGTTAAGAGATTTTTTATAAGTATATCCATGTTGTTCTTGGGGGCGCTTCTGTTGCAAGCTAAGAATATAATAGCAAGGGATATGGGAGCTAACAAAGGTGAAGTTCCTGCAAACATTGCTATCCTTGATTCTGATAGTAACGTTGTTGCCAAAAACATGACTGGTATCTCGGATTCTACAGTAATTTCTCTATCTGATGTAGAGGTGATAACTCATCGCAAAAACATAAAGTTGTCTGGTCATAATTTACTCGTAGACGTAGAGCATGATTCTATTCTTAACCATCAGAATGATATATATGAACTGATTGGTAAGGTTCCTGGTGTCTTACATTTAGGGAATTCGTTCAATGTGTTGGGTAAGGGAGCACCGGTCTATTATTTAAACGGGCGTAAGGTGAGAGATCAAAGTCTTATCGATAACTTACCAGTTGATCAAATCAAATCTTTAAAAATCGTTGCCATGCCAGGGGCGGATTATGACACGTCGGGTTCACCTGTGATTGATATAAAAACTAAGATTTTAGGAGATGGTGTGGCTTTTAATGCCATTGGAAATATCACTCAGGCAAAGCATTTGGCTCATAAAACAGGTTTCTCTTCAACATACAATTCTGGAAAATTTGATTTGTATGGTAAGTATTACTATAGGAGAAATAATGCTTCCGAAAGTTCTGATTATGATAAACAGGTATTAGCAGATACCATTTGGAATAAAATGCAACATATTGAAAGCTTAACGCATTCCGGTAGTCATACTTATTCTGCTGGTATGACTTATCATCTGTCTGATAAATCAGAACTGGGAATGCTTTATAGTGGAATGTACACGGATGGAAAGGTTGAGACTCGGGATACATTTAGTGTAGTGCCAAATGCAGGACCTGCATATTATCTCTTTGATAAGAATAAATCCAAAAACAACCTCCTTACGCATCATGTCAATATATATTATGATGCAAGTTTGAATCATGCTTGGCACGTGAGTGTAGTGATGGATTATATTTCTAAAGCATCGAACACTAATTCTGCTTTAACGGAAAATCATATAGATACGAGTTCTGAGGTTTCATATATGGGACATTCTAAATGGAATGTCCTGGCTTCTAATTTCCATGCTACCCATGATTTTGGAAAGTGTGGCACTTTGGGTATGGGATATGATTTCAGCTATAGTGAGGGAATAGACAAGATAGATTATGAACGATTGAAGTTCGATGGCCGCTTTGAGAATAAGGAAGTTAAAAATGCAGTATTTATCAACTACGAATTACCTTTGGGGGACTTTTCTTTAAGTACAGGAATACGTTATCAGAATCTATATTCCCGTCGGAAGAATGAAAAGGCGTCTGTGATAGAGGCGCATAGTGATAATACATTCTTGCCATCGGTAACCCTAAGCTATAGTCATGGATTATTGGTGCAGAATCTTAGCTATTCGATAGGAACAGAGCGGGCTAATTATGCAGATATGAATGATAATGTGACGTATGTGAACCGTTATGAGCAATCTAAGGGTAATAGCCAGTTGAAGACTGCCATCACTCATGGCTTGTCTTATCTGTTGATGTATAAGTCTTTGTTTCTTACATTAAATTATGATTATGTTTATCGTCCATTATTGCCGGTGATTTATTCTTTGGAAGGTAACTCAGCTATAACGGTTTCGTCACAAAATAATTTGTCGCATCGTCAAGCTTTGTCGGCGATGTTGAATTGGCGTAATACCTATAAATGCTATACTGCATCGTTGACGGGATTCTTTCAGAAGTCAATTATGCATTATCCGGGTATTGATGGAACAACATTTCATGATGGACATCCGTCGACAATTCTTAATTTTGATAATGATTTCAAGCTTCCTAAGCATTTCCTGCTCTCTCTGTCTTGGCAACAAGTTTGGGGTGGATACATGGAGTCGATAAATGTAAAATCATCTTCTTCTGTCAATTTGAGTATCAAAAAATCTTTCTTGAACGATAGATTGCGGTTATCATTAGATGGGTATGATATTTTTAATGGAGATAGAAATCGTGCTTGTAGACAGATCTATAATGTTAAATCTAGTTTTAATACAAAGTATGAAACTCGAAAAGTAGGATTGACGTTAACATATCGTTTCCATAAGATAAAAGAAAGAGAGAATCAAACATCAGCAGAGGTAGAAATGAAGAGACTTGGTATTCCGGAAGAATAGACTTTTCTTTGGTTTTCTAATAAAACTAAAAGGCGTTTAATATGGAATAAAAAGAATCAGATAATATAGAGTTGAAACTTCTTGATATCCAATCAAAGTCCAATTTGGAGCGAGTTTGTTTTGTTAACACATAGATAAATCTCTTTTGCAGAATCGCCAGCAAAGCTGTAAAAAAGCTTTGCTGGCGATTTCTCTGTATATAATCTTACTCAATCATATTCTTGAGTATCCATTTCCTGAAGAATGGGTCTTCTATTTCATATCTGTCACTTCGGATGATGTAGCCTTTCTTGCTTAAACGCAATAAAGCACTTGTCATTGTGCTGGTAGGTTGGTTCCTGTCTTGTGCAGGATTGTTGCCCTCGCAGATACTGACCATAACATACTTGTCTGTCTTATTGAAATTCAGCCATAAACGTTCGTAGTCTAAATCATGAGTCGTTATGATGTCTTCTATGGCGAGTTGGAGTACATCCTCGTATTTACCAGCTACCAGGTTATTCCAAACTGCGAATGAAAGCTGTTGCGTGTAGTATGGATGGCAACTTGTAAAGGCTAGTATCTCGTCTGCAATATGAGCAGCCTGCTCTGCTACATCTCCTAATCTGTCTGTAATATATGACTTGAAATCTTCGTATGGGATCTTGTTGAGTCTCATCAGCATTCCAAAATGATAGAATGGCGATTTCACCCGTTCAAAGATATCAGTCATCATCGATTCCTGACTGCCCAGAAAGATGTAATTGATGCCTGTCTGTTCCTGCATGATAGAACGGAGCTGCTTGTCCATGTTTTTATCGATTTCCAGGATGCTTTGAAACTCGTCCAGGACAACAATCAGTTTGTTTTGAGGTGTAGATACCTTCTGAATTGTATTTAAGACATCTTCTATTGCGGTTGTTCCATTGTCGGTTGATGGTTGGAATGAAACCGATAGCTCGTCTGTCATCGGGTTCATGTTGATAGAAGGAATGATGCGGAAGTTACGAAGATAGTGCTTTATCTTTTCCAGTTTGAATTGATTGAGCAGTTCCTTCAGAAGCTTTGCCGCAAAGTCTTCTTTGCTGAGCACGGCTTGCATATTGAGCCATAGGTATGGTCGCTGGGTTTGGGCAACAGCCTTTTTAACGAGGCTTGATTTGCCAAAACGTCGTGGTGACATAAGAACGAGATGGTTCTCGCTCTTGAGAAACTGTACAATGTAGTCCAGTTCTTTAACTCTGTCTGTAAAGTATGGGGCATCAACTAATGAGCCAAATTTAAACGGATTTTCCATAATCGAAATTTTTCGTAACGAAACTTTTCGCAAAGATACGAAAAATAAAGATGCTTAGAAGATAAACAGCCTTAAATTATTATTGTTTAACAATTTTCTACTCAGGAAAGATCGTCCGTGGATAAATAATCTCTCCTGAGCTGAAAAGAGATTGTCCGTTATCTGCGTGGAAGAGAAATCTTTTCTATCTGTGTACTGCTTTATATATTCAGGAATATCTCTTATATATTTGCGAATCTCTCTTTATACAAAATGACTCAATGTTTGCAGAAAATGGAACATTTTTCTGCTATTTCGCCGAAAAATGTTTCCTTTGCAGCCGTAATTGAATAAAAATATAAGAATTATGGCAGAAAATAGACAAGAATTGAACCGCAACTTGGCTCAGATGCTCAAGGGTGGTGTGATTATGGACGTAACAACTCCAGAACAGGCAAAAATCGCAGAGGCAGCAGGTGCATGCGCAGTAATGGCGCTGGAACGTATTCCAGCTGATATCCGTGCAGCAGGTGGTGTTTCACGTATGAGCGACCCTAAGATGATCAAGGGTATTCAGGAGGCTGTTTCTATCCCTGTAATGGCTAAGTGCCGCATCGGTCACTTCGCTGAGGCTCAGATTCTTCAGGCTATCGAAATCGACTATATTGACGAGAGCGAGGTGCTCTCTCCTGCAGATAACGTTTATCACATCGACAAGACTCAGTTCGACGTGCCATTCGTTTGTGGTGCCAAGAACCTGGGCGAGGCGCTCCGCCGTATTGCTGAGGGTGCTACCATGATCCGTACCAAGGGTGAGCCAGGAACAGGTGATGTGGTTCAGGCTGTTACCCACATGCGTATGATGCAGAGCGAAATCCGCCGCCTGGTTTCTATGAGCGAGGATGAACTTTACGAGGCAGCCAAGCAGTTGCAGGCTCCTTACGACCTGGTGAAGTATGTTCACGAGAACGGTAAGTTGCCAGTGGTTAACTTCGCTGCCGGTGGTGTGGCTACTCCAGCTGATGCTGCCCTGATGATGCAGCTCGGTGCCGAGGGTGTATTCGTAGGTTCTGGTATCTTCAAGAGCGGTAATCCTGCTAAGCGTGCCCAGGCTATCGTGAAGGCTGTTACCAACTACAATGATCCTAAGATGTTGGCAGAGTTGAGCGAGGACCTCGGTGAGGCAATGGTAGGTATCAATGAGCAGGAGATTGCTTTGCTCATGGCTGAAAGAGGTAAATAATAATAAATGAGATAACAGATAAAGGCCCCTCCTGAACAAGAAGGGGCTTTTATATTAGATAAGTATGTTATGAGAATAGCAGTATTAGCTTTACAAGGCGCTTTTGCTGAGCACAGACAGAAGTTGGCTCAGTTGGGCGTGGATAGTTTTGAGGTTCGCCAGTTGAAGGATTGGGACCAGCCTAAGGATGGCTTGATTATTCCAGGCGGTGAGAGTACCACTCAGGCGAAACTCTTGAATGAACTGGGATTGATGGAGCCTGTGAAGGAGGCGATTGCTGCCGGCTTGCCTGTTTATGGAACCTGTGCCGGATTGATTCTTCTTGCCAAGAAGATTGAGGGCGAGCCTAGTCAGCGCATTGCTTCGATGGACATCACGGCTTTGAGAAATGCCTACGGTCGCCAGTTGGGCAGTTTCTACATCGAGGCTCCGATGAAGGGCATCGAGGGTAACATCCCAATGACTTTCATCCGTGCCCCTTATATTAAAGAGGTATGGGGAGATGCTGAGGTTCTGGCTGAAGTAGATGGCAAGATTGTGGCTGCCCGCCAGGGTAACCAGCTCGTTACCGCCTTCCATCCTGAATTGAATGAAAGTCTGGAGATTCATAAGTATTTCCTGGGGATGTGCAGTAAGTAGGATTCATCCTGAGATGAAACTTATTTCCTTAGCCGATGAAACAGGCTTCATGGGCACATGAAGCTACATAGCAAAGTATCTTAGGATACATTGCCAAGTATCTTAAGATACATGAGCAAGTATCCTAAGATACTTTTTTATTGATAGCGGACTATCTAATTCAAAAAGGTTTTCTTCATATCGGCCGACCCACTTTTGGGGTTCATAACTTTGAACATATTCCTGTTGTTCAGCCAAGACTTGCAATATCACTTTTTCATCAACCATAATTGCTCTATTTGAGGATTATTTCTTACTTTTTGGTAAAAGTGCAGTAAAGTCTTTAATACCAGTAGGTTACCATTCTTATACTTTGCTAAAATGCATATTTTCGTCCTCTAAACTTTGCTAAAATGCATGTTTTCGTTCTTCAAACTTTGCTAAAATGCATATTAGGCATGAATGTTGTGTCTGATACTTTTTTCCGATAAATGTTTGCCGTTTACAAATATTCATCGTATCTTTGCATTATGAAATCTTCGTTACGTAAAACTCATAATGATGTAAATGCTTATGGTACAGTTAAATCCTTTTGTATTTAAAAAGCTGTTGCAGCGTTCATGTAGATGGGGCTGTGGGCCTGTTGAGTGAGCGAAACAATGTGCCTGAGTGAACTCAATGAGCCGTCCGAATAAGCCTACTGATATGATTGAACAAGCTTACAAATACGACTGAGTAAGTGAAAGAATACGTTTGCTCAGGTTCAAGAAGTCGGAATATCAGGTTCAAGGAGGCTGTTTCTAAGAGATTCCCACTAGGCTCAGCAGCTCTGCTGAGCCTAGTCAGCAGGTCTGCCGACTGCAGTCAGCACATCTGCCGAGCCTAGTGGCAACACCCTATAATCGTACAACTACACACCTTTTAGTTGTACGATAATAACCGTTTATAACAACTCCGGAAGCTGGAAGAGCTTCACGCTGTTACTGCCCTTGATGAGGATGTAATGGTCGTGAGGCTGGTTTGCCTTGAGTGCTTCCTTCACTTCCTCTACATTCTGGAACTTGCGGTAGCTGCATGGAATATCCTTGAACTCATCGCCTACCAGCCATACATTCTCCAGACCGGCTGCCTGCAACTGGTCTACTACCTTCTGGTGCTCCTCGTGGCTCACTTCGCCGAGCTCGCCCATCTGTCCGAGAATCGTCATCTTATGAGGCACATCCATCACGCGGAAGTTCTCGATGGCGGCTGCCATGCTCGATGGGTTGGCATTGTAGGCATCTACCACCAGCTTGTTGTGCGCCGTCTCTTCCAACTGCGAACGGTTGTTGCTTGGGATGTAGTTCTCCAGGGCATGATCTATCTGCTGAGGCTTCACATCGAAATGAAGACCGATGGTGATGGCGGCAAGCATGTTGTCGATATTGTAAGAGCCGATGAGATGGGTTTGAACCTCATGCCAGTCGAAACTCTCGGTGCGCCAGCGGAACTTCAGGAAAGGAGCGCAGGAGATGACTTCTCCCCATACATCGCAGTTTTCGTCCTTGCCGTAGGTGATGAGGCGGTTGATGTTGCGCTGCTCAGCCATCTGCATCAGATGCTCGTTGTCTGCATTGATGAAGACGAGGGCATCGTTGGCTGCGAGGTAATCATAGAGCTCTCCCTTGGTCTTCTTCACGCCTTCGAAACTGCCGAATCCCTGCAGGTGGGCACGGCCTACGTTGGTAATCATACCGCAGGTTGGCTCCACGTATTCCACGAGTTTTCGGATGTCACCAGGATGGGAAGCACCCATCTCTACAACGGCAATCTCGTTTTCCGGAGAGAGACGGAAGAGTGTCTTTGGTACGCCTACGTCATTATTGAAGTTGCCCTGGGTGAACATCACGTTGAACTTCTCGCCGAGAACAGCAGAGACGAGTTCCTTGGTGGTGGTCTTGCCGTTGGTTCCGGTGATTCCTACTACAGGAATATCGAAGTGGCGGCGATGCTCACGGGCTAATTCCTTGAAGGTGGTGAGGCAGTCCTCTACGAGGATGTAGCGCTCGTCGCCTTCCTTGGCATACTCTTTTTCATCAACAATCACATAGGCACAGCCTTTCTCCAAAGCCATGTCGGCAAACTTGTTGCCATCAAACGATGCGCCCTTCAAAGCCAGGAATATGCTGCCCTCTGGGCAGTCGCGGCTGTCAGTGGTAATCACTGGGTGCGCTTGGTAAATCTGATAGAGTTCTGAAATATCCATAGTCTATAACTGTTATTTTGGGTGCAAAAGTAATCTAAATTATGGACATAACAAACAATTTTCCCAAAAAATGATGGTAATCTCGATAATTCTTTCTATTTTTGCAGAAATATTCAAGTAATCTTTGGAAAGTGAGGTCGGAATGGGCGCAAACATAGAAAGAGATAAATTAAAAACGAGGAAAGACAAGCTAGCTGGTTATTTCTTCGATATCTCCAAACTAAGTTTTGGAGCGATGGTTTTGGGTGGGCTTACGCCAATGATAACAGGAGAATTCGATTATATGAATCTTCTGTATGTTTTATTTGGTGTGTGCATGACAATTTTGTTTGCAATAGTAGGTAATCGAATTTTAAAATATTAAGAAAATGGAAACAATGATTTTGATATTTGGAATAGGCACTTTAATAGGTGGTGGTATTTTGCTTTGGACATATACTGAATCAGGGAAGAAATGGCTAAAAAGTTTATAGTATGAGTTATTTAGCGTTATTTTTTATGATAACTTCTATTGTTGTTATTGCTCTTATAGCTTGGAGTTATACAACGTCGGGCGAAAAGTGGCTTAAGGAGTTATAATCCGATGGAATATACAATTAATATTAAGGGGCGCTTGATGGATTTGAGTACCCCTCAGGTGATGGGCATCCTGAACGTTACGCCCGACAGTTTCTACTCTGGCAGTAGAAAACAGACAGAAATGGAGATAGCTCAGAGAGCTAATCAGATTATAGAAGAAGGTGGAAGCATCATTGATGTGGGCGCTTTCTCCACCCGTCCCGGTGCTGATGAAGTATCGGAAGAGGAGGAGGGAAGACGCCTGAAGTTTGCTCTCGACATCGTTCGCAGGGAGCAACCGGATGCTGCCGTCTCCGTAGATACTTATCGCCCTACCTTGGCACGCAAGTGTATCGAGGAGTGGGGAGCTGACATCATCAACGATGTATCAGAAGGTGGAATCACTGGCATCGCCAATGTGCCGCTGGAGCAGAGACAGGAGGAATATCCTGAAATGTTCCGTGTGGTGGGCGAACTGAAGGTACCTTATATATTAATGTCGGTGCAGCCTACGCTCGAAACGATGATGAAGGGCTTTGCCAGAGAGGTGCAGCAGTTGCGCGACTTGGGAGCCAAGGATATCATCCTCGACCCGGGCTTCGGCTTCGGCAAGAATCTCATCCAGAATTATCAGATTTATAATGAGATGGAGAAGTTGAACGTACTGGAACTTCCTGTGCTTGTAGGTATCTCCCGCAAGAGTATGATATATAAACTGCTGGGTGGAGATGCTACGACATCGCTCAATGGAACTTCCGTGCTCGACACCATCGCTCTGATGAAGGGCGCCAGCATCCTCAGAGTGCACGATGTGAAAGAAGCTGCTGAGGCTGTGAAGATAATAGAAGCAATGAAGGAGGGACGCACATGATAGAATTTGGTATCAAAGACTTTCTCGATATTCTCCTGGTAGCCTCGCTGCTGTTCTATGTTTATCGTCTGATGAAGGAATCGCGCTCACTGAACATCTTCGTGGGCATCATGCTCTTCGTGCTTATCTGGCTCTTTGTGAGTCAGATACTGGAAATGCGCCTGCTGGGTTCTATCCTGGATAAACTGGTGAGCGTGGGAGTTATTGCCCTCATCGTCATCTTTCAGGAGGATATCCGTAGATTCCTCTATGAGATAGGTTCGCAGAAAGGTATGCGCCGGCTGGTTCGCTTCTTCCACTCCAGCAAGGAGAGCCAGAAGGAGGCTAACAAGGAGACCATCATGCCGATTGTGATGGCGTGTATGAGTATGGCGAAGAAATACGTAGGTGCTCTTATCGTTATCGAGCGAGGCGTTCCACTGAAGGACATCATGGATACGGGTGAGGAGATAGACGCCAAGATTAACCAGCGGCTGATAGAGAACATCTTCTTCAAGAACTCGCCGCTTCATGATGGAGCCATGGTGGTGAGCAATAAGCGCATCATGGCAGCCGGATGTATTCTGCCTGTGAGTCATAACCTCGATATTCCGAAGGAACTGGGACTCCGCCATCGTGCCGCTCTCGGAATATCACAGAGCAGTGATGCCATCGCCGTCATTGTATCTGAGGAGACCGGACGAATCAGCGTGGCCATCAAGGGCGAGTTCAAACTCCGACTCTCTGCCGAGGAACTGGAAAGCATCCTTACTCTGGAGATGATATAAGTAAAGTGAAGAGTGAAGAACGAACAGTGAAGAATTCATCACTTTTCCTACTACGTAAACCTTTACGATATGAATAATCTCCCGATTTAGCTTTTTTTACACATTTTAATCGCTGCTATTTCAAAGAAAATGTGTACTTTTGCAAAGTCGATGTGGCAAAAAGGCGAAAAACAAGATAACATCGCCTAACACTTTGACAGATCTACTTAGGAAACAACAAAATATATAAAATATTAAAAAGTAAAATGGATTTATTACAGCAAATCGTAGCTCGCGCTAAAGCTGACAAGCAGCGCATCGTGCTCCCTGAAGCAGAAGAGGAGCGTACATTGAAAGCAGCCGATAAAGTTTTGGCTGATGATCTCGCAGACATCATCCTCATCGGTAACCCTGCCAATATTAAGAATCTCGCTGCTCAGTGGGGTCTTAACAACATCGACAAGGCTACTATCGTTGATCCACAAAACAACCCTAAGTCTGAGGAGTATGCTGAGAAGCTCGCTGAACTTCGTAAGAAGAAGGGCATGACCGTAGAGCAGGCTCGTGAACTCGTAACTAAGAACAACCTCTATCTCGGTTGTATGATTATCAAGACTGAGGGCGCTGACGGTCAGATTTCTGGTGCATTGAGCACTACTGGCGATACACTTCGTCCAGCTCTTCAGATCATCAAGTGCACTCCAGGTATCACTTGCGTAAGTGGTGCTATGTTGCTCATCACAGACCAGAAGCAGTATGGTCAGGATGGCATTGTAGTAATGGGTGACGTTGCTGTAACTCCAAACCCTACAGCAGACCAGCTTGCTCAGATTGCCTATACTACAGCTCATACAGCTCAGTCAGTGGCAGGTATTACTGATCCACAGATTGCCATGTTGAGCTTCTCAACAATGGGTAGCGCAAAGGATGCTATCAACAAGGAGACTGGCAAGAGTGTTTATATAATCGACAAGGTGAAGGATGCTGTTGCTATCGCTAAGGAGAAGTTCCCAGAGCTTCACCTCGACGGTGAGCTTCAGGCAGATGCAGCCCTCGTTCCTGAGGTAGCTGCCAAGAAGGCTCCAGGTTCTGACGTAGCTGGTAAGGCTAACGTTTTGGTAGTTCCAAACCTCGAGGTTGGTAACATCGGCTACAAGCTCGTTCAGCGCTTGGGTGGTGCCATCGCTATCGGTCCTATCCTCCAGGGTATTGCCCGTCCTGTTAACGATCTTTCTCGTGGTTGCTCTGTAGATGACATCTACTACATGGTAGCTATCACAGCTTGCCAGGCACAGGACGCTAAGAAGGCTTAATTCAACATTCAACATTTAACATTCAACATTTAACATTATGAAAGTATTGGTTCTGAACTGTGGTAGTTCATCTATCAAGTACAAATTATATAATATGGACGATGAGTCTGTATTGGCACAGGGTGGTGTAGAGCGTATCGGTCTTGATAACGCTTTCATCAAGGTGAAATTGCCTAACGGCGAGAAGAAGCAGATCATGCACGACATGCCTGACCACAAGGAAGGTGTGAACTTCGTGTTCAAGTGCTTGCTCGACCCGGAAATCGGCGCTATCAAGGATTTGAAAGAAATCGACGCTGTAGGACACCGTGTCGTACAGGGTGGTGACAAGTTTAAGGAGAGCGTTATCGTTGACAAGAGCGTAGAGGATGGTATCGAGGAACTTTGCGACCTCGCTCCTGTTCACAACGCAGGTCACCTGAAGGGTATCCGTGCCGTTGACTCATTGATGCCTGGCACTCCTCAGGTTTGCGTATTCGACAACGCATTCCACAGCACAATGCCTGACTACGCTTACCTCTATGCAATTCCTTACGAGTTGTACGAGAAGTATCACGTACGCCGTTATGGTTTCCACGGAACATCTCACCGTTATGTTTCTAAGCGTGTTTGCGAGATTCTCGGTCTCGACCAGAACAACTCTAAGATCATCACTTGCCACATCGGTAACGGTGGCTCTGTAGCTGCAGTATTGAACGGTAAGGTATTGGATACTTCAATGGGCTTGACCCCATTGGCTGGTTTGATGATGGGTTCACGTTGTGGTGACATCGATGCTTCTGCCGTTACCTACTTGATGGAGAAGTTGAACATGAAGCCACAGGAGATGGCTGACTTCCTGAATAAGAAGAGTGGTGTGCTCGGTATTACAGGTATTTCTTCTGATATGCGTGATATAGAGAACGCTGCCAACGAGGGTAACGAGAAGGCTCAGCTGGCTCTCCGCATGTATGAGTATCGTATCAAGAAGTACATCGGTGCTTACACAGCTGCTATGGGTGGCGTTGACGCTATCGTATTCACAGCAGGTGTTGGTGAGAACCAGACCGACCTCCGCGAGGATTCTTGCAAGAACCTGGAGTATCTTGGCATCAAGATTAACAAGGAAGTAAATGACAAGGTTCGTGGTGAGGAAGCTATCATCTCTACTGACGACAGTAAGGTGAAGGTAGTTGTAGTTCCTACCGACGAGGAGATTGTTATCGCTCGCGATACAATGGAGTTGGTTGCTAACAAGTAATCATACGCTATATATAATAAGGTGAAGACTAGAAACATAAGTGAATGGTCTTCACCTTTTTAAATTTTTTGAATTATGAAAACAAAGATTGTAACTTTCGGAGAAATATTGCTTAGGATTTCTAAGCCTGGTTATCAACGTTTATTTCAGGGACATCATATGTTTGGCAATTATGGTGGCAGTGAGGCTAATGCAGCCATCTCTTTGGCTTATTTAGGCGATAATGTAGAGTATGTAACCCGTGTGCCATACGGTGAGATGGGTGAGGCGGCGTTGATGCATCTCAGAGAGTACGGTCTGAATGTTTCTCATGTTGTGCGTGGCGGTGAACGTCTCGGAACTTATTATTTCGAGGAAGCTGTGGCTATGCGCAATTCCCGTGTGGTTTACGACCGCAAGAATTCTTCTTTCTATACGCTGAAGCGCGGAATGGTGAAATGGGAAAAGGTACTGGCTGATGCAGCCGTATTCCATTGCTCCGGCATTACCTGTGCTATCAGTCGTGATGCGATGGAGTCAACTATGGATGCCATCAAACTTGCTGTTTCTGACGGGTTGATCATAGCCTGCGATATCAATTACCGTAAGAATCTCTGGGGATATGGTCTGGAGCCTCATGACGTTCTGTTTCAGATGATGCAGTATAGCGACATCATCTTTGGTGACCAGAATGAGTGGGAGGTAGCCAGCGGTGTGCCTCATATTCCTTTCGAGGCTTTGGATGCAGACTATGAGATTGACAAGGAGGCTTATCTGGAGTATTTTCGCAAGATGCATCAGCTCTTCCCTAAGTGTAAGAAGATGGTGATGGCGGTAAGAAATCAGATTGCCAGCAGTCATCATACCTTGAGCGGCTTGCTCTATGATGCTGTAGAAGATCAGCTCTATACTACAAGAATCTATGATATTGAGCCGATTGTTGACCCGATGGGTGTAGGTGATGCCTTTATTGCTGCCTATATTCATGCCCATCAGAAGTGGGGCGACAAGAACCAGTATTGCCTGGATTTCTCACTGTCAGCAAGCGCGATAAAAAATACGGTTCCGGGTGATCAGAATCTGGTTACAGAAGAGGAAATCATCAATAACATGACTTCTTCGGGAGGACGCATACAGAGATAGTTAAGAGTTGATAGTTGATAGTTAATAGTTTATAGGGCAATCTTGCTTAAAGCGGTTCCTGCTATAAACTATCAACTATCAACTATAAATTATATTTATGGTTGGCTTTCGCCTTCCACATATTCTTCCATAAACATGTGTTCGCCATCAAACACGGCATAGGTGAACTGCCATATCCAGTCGCCCAGAATCATCAGTCGGGTCTTTTTGCTCAACATCAAATCCAGTTCGATGTGGCGATGGCCGAACATGAAGTAATCTATATCCTTGTGGCCTTGCATATACTGTTTGGCAAAGCGCACCAGAAACTCCTTCTTTTCGCCCATATAAGGCTCTTCCTTTCCGTCAGCACGTTTCAGTCGGCTATGCTTAGCCCAGTTCAAGCCCAAAGCCATTCCCCAGCGAGGATGAATCGCATTAAGGAGGCGTTGGCAGGTCTGGTTCTGGAACATTCTTTTCAGAAACTTGAATTTCTTGTCTGGGTCACCCAGTCCGTCTCCATGTGCCAGATAGAATACTTTATCGTATATCTCTACGGTCTGAGGCTTGTAATGTACGGTAACGCCACACTCTTCCTCCAGGTAGCCATAGGTCCAGAGATCGTGGTTACCCGTAAAGAAATGTACTTCCACTCCCATATCGGTCAACTCCGAGAGCTTACCTAAGAAGCGTGTATAGCCTTTTGGTACGACATATTTATATTCGTTCCAGAAGTCAAACATGTCACCCAGGAGATAAACTGCCGCAGCCTTCGTCTTGATGCTGTCCAGGAAACGGACCAGGCGGCGTTCTTGCATGCGGGCATGCGGAATGGCTAATGAGCCAAGGTGCGCATCTGAGAGAAAATATACATTTTTCATAAGCGATTCTATTTAAATGAAGAGTGAAGAATGAAGAGTGAAGAATTCAACGGCTTTGTCTTTATTCAAAGCCGAGTTCTACGCGAGCTTCCTCGCTCATCATACTCTGATCCCAAGCCGGTTCGAATACAAGGTTCACATTGGCAGATTTTACGCCTTCCACGCTGTCTACCTTGCTTCTTACATCCTCCAGAATGAAGTCGGCAGCAGGGCATGAAGGGGCTGTGAAGGTCATGTCGAGATCTACGGTGGCATCGTCTTTCACATCTATTTTGTAAATCATACCGAGGTCCCAGATGTTGACAGGAATCTCTGGGTCGTAAACGGTCTTAAGCACATCTACGATCTTTTCTTCTATCTTTGTCTTTTCTTCTTGTGTCATAATAATCTTTGTTTTTGCCTACAAAGATAATAATTATTGCAGACAAAACAAAAAGAAAAGCTGTTTTTTTCTTGCAGAAGGTCTAATATACCCCAAATAGACTACAATTTACCTTTGTCGTGATATGAATAAAAGGCACCATCGGTTATGATGACATGGTCCATAAAGAAGAGGCGCATGATTTCGCAGGCTTTGGCAATCTTCTGGGTAAGTACATCATCGGCTTTGCTTGGCTGAGGATTGTTGCTGGGATGATTGTGGCAGAAGGCGATAATGGTAGCGTTGTTGAGCACCGCTTCTTTGATGATGAGCCGGATGTCGGTTGCCGTTTCTGTAATGCCGCCTTTGGAGATGCAGCTCGCTTTGATGAGCTTGAAGTTCTGGTTCATCATCAGGAGCCATGCTTCCTCTGTATCTAAATCCTGCATCTTCGGAAGCATATAGTTGTAGATGGCAAGGGATGAGCCTAAGTCGGGACGTGTGCCAATCTTATCGAGAGCACGGCGCTTGCCCAGTTCGCAGGCTGCAAGGATGGTGATGGCTTTTGCGGGTCCCATTCCTTTATATTGTGTCAGTTCTCTGATGGACTTCTTTCCTAGCTGGTTCAGGTTGTTGTCGCAATCCTTCAGAATGCGTTTCATCAGGTCTACGGCACTTTCGTCAGTAGATCCCGAACCAATCAGAATACCTAAGAGCTCGGCATTGGATAAAGCTGAGGCTCCCAAGCGCTCCAGTTTCTCGCGAGGCTTGTCTTCTTCTGCCCAATTGGCAATGGTTAGTTTCTCTGCCATAATAATAACTGATTAGTAGATTATTATTGGCTTCTCTTTTGGCGGGGAAGTCTTATTTGTAGAAAGTCTTGTTGTATGCGCTGAATTCGCTCTGTCCCAGTACGCATCTCTTCCACCATGCAGAAAGAAATCCGCATCCGTAACCCATCAGCTGTGTGAAGGCAGCGCGAATGCTCAGCAAGCCTATCTTCACGCTGTGATTCTCTCTGCTGCTGTCGATAAACAGTGCGATGGTATAGAGAATGATGCCGGCGAGACCGATGCAGCCCAATGCTGCCATCGCATTGCCCAAGGTTGGGAATACGTGAACGGTGCCAAGCATGTATGGCAGGAAGCCGAAGAAGAGCAGAAGCAGCGTGCCTATTACGCCCACGGTGAAGACCATAGGAAGGAGATGCACGAGTTTGAGACTCTCTGGATATTTCTTGTAGAGATTGATGCGGGCGATGCCACTGTTGTAGACCTGTCGCCAGAACTTGCGGAAATCGGTGCGGCGCTTATGCCAAACCCATGCTTCAGGGAACAGACGGCAACGGCAGCCTGCCTTGAAGATACGGATAGAGAAATCAATGTCCTCACCGAAACGCATATTAGAAAAGCCATTCAACCTGAGATAAACATCCCTACGGATGCCCATGTTGAATGAACGGGGATAGAACTTATCCATCTTCTTCTTTCCGCCACGGATGCCACCGGTGGTGAAGAAAGAAGTCATGGAATAAGAAATGGCTTTCTGAGTATCTGTAAATGATGAGTGCGCCTTGTCGGGACCGCCGAAAGCATCGGCTGGCTCACGGCTCAACTCATCACTTACAGCCTTCAGATAACCTTCTGGCAAGACCACGTCGCTATCGAGTATCAGAAGATACTCACCCTTGGCGCGCTCGGCACCATAGTTGCGACTCTGGCCCGGACCAGAGTTCTCCTTATAGTAATAATGTATATCCATCATGTGCTCATATCGCTTGCACACCTCCTCGCAGGGAGTCTGTGAGCCATCCTCAACGATGACAACTTCGAAGTCTTTCTCTGATTGATGAGTCAGACTCTCTAAAAGTTCGTCCACTTCGTCAGGACGATTAAATACAGGTACTATGATGGAATATTTCATTCTTCTTACTATTAAGGGTTAGTTTTACTCAATAAGAGCACAATCTTCCTGTTGGAGGATGTATTACTCGCTTACACGACCGAGGTAGCTACCGTCACGGGTGTCGATCTGGATAGTCTCGCCTTCGTTGACGAACAAAGGAACACGAACCTCAGCACCAGTCTCCAATGTAGCAGGCTTTGTAGCGTTGGTAGCAGTATTACCCTTTACACCTGGCTCAGAGTGAGTAATCTTCAAAGTAGTCTTCACTGGCATTTCAGCCAAGAGGATAGTACCATCAGTTGTATCAGTAACCACCTCAACAACGTCACCCTCCTTCATGTACTGGCCACCAGTAACGTTCTCCTTAGCGATAGGCACCTGCTCGAAAGTCTCCTGGTTCATGAAGATGCAACCAGTAGCGTCCTCGTAGAGGTACTGGTAAGGACGGCGCTCAACGCGAACATCCTCCAATTTGAAACCTACCTGGAATGTACGTTCCAATACACGACCGTCGGCAACATTCTTCAATTTTGTGTTCATTACGGTGTTACCTTTACCTGGCTTTCTGTGCTGAAAGTCGATGCAAACCCATACTTTGCCATCCATGCGGATGCAAGTACCAATCTTAATTTCCTGTGAATTAATCATTTCTTGTTTATCTTGAATGTTATTATAATAATCTCAAAATCGAGTGCAAAGTTACGGCAAAAACATGAAAAATCAAAGGAAATATCGAAAAAAACATAAATATTTAAGCTAAATTTGGTAGTTTTCTTGGTTATTTCAGAAAATATGCGTAATTTTGCAGCCCAAAAGGGGCGTGTTTTGCACTTTTGTGAAGAATATTAATTAAAAAATAAATAAGAAAAATGAAAAGAACATTTCAGCCTCACAATCGTCGTCGCGTAAACAAGCATGGTTTCCGTGAGCGTATGGCAACAAAGAATGGTCGTCGCGTATTGGCTTCTCGCCGTGCTCATGGCCGTAAGAAGTTAACTGTATCTGACGAGCACCACGGAAAGTAATTCCGAGGAAAGATTCGTCTGTTGACGATGACATTAAAAGCAGCAAGGATGTATTCTTTGCTGCTTTTTGTTGTTTATAACGCCCCTTTCTTTTCTGAGATTGCTCTTTTGGGAACAAAGATGTTTTGTTTTTATATCATAAAATAGGTGGTGAGAGTGCAAAAACTTTCCTTTTTATTTTGTTCTTCCCCCAAATACTTGTATCTTTGCACCAAAAAATAATATATGACTTCATCAGAGTTTATAAATAAGTTTAAGAGTAAGTACCTTTGGGGGAATATCGGTGCCATGATTCTGGTGCTGGTGTTGCTCTGTGTCGGTGTCAAGTACGGCATCGATATCTATACCCATCATGGTGAGGCCATCCGTGTGCCGGATATTCGATATAAGAATATCGATGATGCTACACATATCCTCGACGATGCGGGATTGGAAATTGTTGTAACGGATACGGGATATGTCCGCTCTTTGCCGCCTGATGTCATTCTGGAGCAGACTCCGGTTTTCGGAGAAGTGGTAAAGTCGGGACATGTTATCTATGTTACCATCAATTCTGATCATTCTCCACGTATCACCATTCCTGATGTCATTGACAACAGTTCGTTGCGAGAGGCAATGGCTAAACTTACTGCTATGGGATTCAAACTGGGTACACCTGAATATATTCCTGGCGAAGAGGATTGGGTTTATGGTATCCTCGTTAAGGGTAAGCATGTTGTGGCTGGTGATAAGGTTTCTATCGATGATGTGCTTGTCATACAGGTTGGCAATGGTAAACGGAGCGTTGATGATTCTATCGATGTGGTAGATCCGGTTTATCACGGCGAAGAAGATGTGATGGAAGGCGAAGGTGACATGAGCGGAGAAACTCATGAAGACAACTTCGAGGTGGTTCCTGGTACGGAAGCCACAGAGCCTGCTCCTTCACATGAGCACCACCAGAAGGAAGTGGTGGAGTAGGAGAAATGAAAAGTGAAGAGTGAAGAATTCAATAGTAATACGAATGATATTTTTAGATTATATATATAATAAGGTATATGCTCCTGTAGAGGATGACTTCGGGTTTGATGATGCAGGAGATATGGACGAACTGGATGATGAACTCCAGATGGAGGAAGGAACCGCTGCTTCTGGTGAAGGAGGAGATGAACTCTATGAGCACTGGAAGGTTCAGGTGGATGCCAACCAGGATCCGGTCCGCATCGATAAATACCTGGCTGATAAGATGGCCTATCAGAGCCGTAACCGTATTCAGCAGGCTGCTGATGCCGGATTCATCCATGTCAATGGTAAACCGGTAAAGAGCAACTATAAGGTGCGCCCTAATGATCTGGTTACTCTGATGCTCGACCGTCCTCGTCATGAAACGAGTATCAAACCTGAAGAAATCGCTATCAATGTGGTTTATGAAGACGACCAGCTGATGGTGGTCAACAAGGAAGCAGGTATGGTGGTGCATCCGGGTGCGGGCAACTTTCATGGAACCTTGATTCAGGCGGTAGCCTGGCATTTAAGGGATATGCCTGAGTTTGATGCCAATGATCCGGAAGTGGGCTTGGTGCATCGCATCGATAAAGATACCAGCGGACTGCTCGTTGTGGCAAAAACTCCTACAGCAAAGACCGCACTGGGTAAGCAGTTCTTCAACAAGACTACCCATCGCAGTTACAATGCGCTCGTTTGGGGCAACATTGTAGAAGATGAAGGTCGCATAGAAGGCAATATCGGCCGTGATCCGAAGAACCGCCTCCGTATGAAGGTCTTCGATCCTGACAGCGGAATAGGCAAGACGGCGGTTACTCATTACAAGGTGTTGGAACGTTTCGGTTATACCACCTTGGTGCAGTGTGTGCTTGAAACAGGCCGTACCCATCAGATTCGTGCTCACATGAAGCATATCGGTCATCCGCTCTTTATGGACGAAACGTATGGCGGAACAGAGATTCTGAGAGGTCAGCGCAGTAGCAGCTACAAGGCATTTATCCAGAACTGCTTCAAACTCTGTCCGCGTCAGGCTCTCCATGCCAAGACACTCGGCTTCGTGCATCCTACAACCAAGCAGCAGATGGATTTTGACAGTGAGTGGCCAAATGATTTTAGACAATTAATAGAAAAGTGGCGCGGCTTCATCGCTGGCACCACACAAGATACATTCAAAAATATTTAGTAATTATGGAAAATAGCAAGAGAACGATAGCCATCGTATGTGGTGGTGATTCTTCTGAGCACGACGTATCATTGCGCTCAGGACAGGGTTTGTACTCTTTCTTTGATAAAGAGCGCTACAATATTTATCTCGTCGATGTGAAGGGCACCGACTGGCATGTCGCTTTGGATAATGGTGAGACTATCGAGATTGACAAGAACGATTTTTCTTTCGTTATGAACGGCAAGCATGTCTATTTCGATTATGCTTATATCACCATCCACGGACAGCCTGGTGAGAATGGTGTGATGCAGGGCTACTTCGACCTCATCCATCTGCCATACTCTACAAGCGGTGTTCTGGTAGAGGCAATGACTTTTGATAAGTATGTGCTCAATAATTATCTGCGCGGTTTCGGTATAAACGTAGCAGACAGTATCTTGCTCCGTCGCGGTGAAGCTTATGATGAAGAAGAGATTGCCAAGCGTATCGGTATGCCTTGTTTCGTAAAGCCTGCTGCTGACGGCAGTAGCTTTGGTGTGAGCAAGGTGAAGAATGCTGACCAGCTGGCTCCAGCCCTCCGTGTGGCTTTCATGGAGAGCAATGAGGTAATGATCGAGGGCTTCCTTGATGGAACAGAGATTTCACAGGGTATCTACAAGACAGCCGAGAAGACTGTTGTTCTGCCAGCTACAGAGGTGGTTACCACCAACGAGTTCTTCGATTACGATGCCAAGTATAACGGTCAGGTACAGGAAATCACTCCAGCCCGTCTCTCTCCTGAGACCGCAGAAGAGGTTGCCAAGACCACATCACGCATCTACGACATTCTTCATGCCAACGGTATCATCCGTATCGACTATATCATCTCTAAGGATAAGGATGGTAAAGACAAGGTGAACATGCTGGAGATCAATACCACTCCAGGTATGACCGTTACCAGTTTCATTCCTCAGCAGGTTCGTGCAGCAGGTCTTGATATCAAGGATGTGCTCAGCGAAATTGTGGAGAATCAGTTCTAATAATTAATGAGGAGTTAAGGAGTTAAAGAAGTTAAGGAGTTAAGACAACGGTAGAAATTAATGGAATGTAAAGATATCGTTTTAGAACATTTGTCTTAACTTCTATAACTCCTTAACTCCTTAACTCCCGAAAAAAACATAAAGTTATGAATATCCCTCAAGAATTTGATACCATCCGTCCTTGGGAGCCTGAAGATCTCCCAGAGGTATTCGACCGTTTGCTTTCAAACGATCAGTTTAAACAAGTGCTTGCCTATCTCTATCCACAAGTACCTTTCGAGATGATTGCCCAGAAGTTGAAGGCATGTAAGACCAATCTGGATTTCCAGTTGGCTTTTGCTTACGATTTTGTTCATGGCATTCTGAAGAAGGCTGCAACAGGCTGCGAGATGGATTGTACATCGCTCGATAATACCCGTAATTATACTTTCATCAGTAATCACCGTGATATCGTGCTCGATTCAGCCATTCTCGATGTCCTTCTTATCGATAACGGGTTTAAGACCACCTGTGAGATAGCCATCGGTGATAATCTCCTTTCTCTTCCTTGGGTCAAGGACCTGGTACGTGTCAACAAGGCGTTTATCGTAGAGCGTGCCCTGAGCATGCGACAGATGCTGATGTCGAGCAAGCGCCTCTCCGACTATATGCATTTCGCCATCAAGGAGAAGAACGAGAACATCTGGATAGCCCAGCGCGAGGGTAGGGCCAAGGACAGTAATGACCGCACCCAGAAGAGTATTCTGCAGATGATGTCGATGGGCGGTGAGGGCAGCATTATCGACCGCCTGAAACAACTTCATCTCGTACCGCTCTCTATCAGTTACGAATATGATCCATGCGATTTTCTGAAGGCAAAGGAGTTCCAGCAGAAGCGCGATAATGCCGATTGGAAGAAGGGACCTATGGATGACCTGGTAAGCATGCAGACCGGTATCTTCGGTTATAAGGGTCATGTGCATTATCATGCAGCTCCATGTCTTGATGATTATCTGGACAGTCTTGATCCTGATATGCCTAAGCAGGATATATATAATAAGGTAGCCGCCTACATGGATGAGCAGATATTCAAGAACTACCGCCTCTATCCGGGCAACTATGTGGCTCTTGATTTGCTTGAAAACTCAACTGCTCATCAGGCAGAATATACTGCCGAAGATAAGGCAAAGTTTGAAAAATATATGGCTGGTCAGCTTGCGAAAATTGACCTTCCAAACAAGGATGAAGCTTACTTGAGAGAAAGAATTCTCGAGATGTATGCCAATCCTGTACGTAATTACCTTGCTGCTCAATAGCGGCAAGGTAATACTTTTTCTGTTTGATGATGTTGGAAACTGTTATTATCTGCCTGTTTTAATCAGACTCCTAATTGGTAATTCATAAGCTGTTTACGACAGACAGTTAACAGGCAAACCACAGACAGCCTACTGGCGCTATAGCCGCTAGTGGACTGTTCGCCTAGAACAGCCTTCCCTAATGCCTTTGTTTCGTTTTTATGCGAAGCTTACGAAGAAATACTCTTCACTCTTCACCTTTCGCTCGGAATCCCTTGTGTTTATCGGCATTCCAGGCGGTGAAGAGTATTCGGGTACTCTTCACCACTCTTCACCTCTTTGTTTCGGCGGATTTGCGTTTCTTCTTACGCTTCGATGCCTCGTGCCTTGGTGAAGAGTGGTGAAGAGTGGGTGAAGAGTCGCTGATAACTCTTCACCCCTTGAAACGCCCTGTTTATGGGCGTTTCAGGGCGTAAGGTGAAGAGTGAAGAGCTTTTGGCTGTAAATTCCTGCATTTATCAGCATTTATTTCTGTTCTTGTTTTTCTGCAATGCATTCCATTTCTATCAGCCAGCCTGGTCTGCATACTCTTGCCTCTACGGTGATATGCGGTATCTGAGGATAAAACTGATTCATCAGTTGCTCTACGGTATAATAGTCTGAGATGTCGCGCAGGTAGATGATAAAGTATTGGATATCGTTCATCATAGCATCGCCATCCTTCAATAAAGCACCGATGTTCTCGAGCAATCTGCCGGTTTGTCTTATAATATCGCCTTCGTATACAACTGCTCCATGTTTGTCTATACTGGCTGTTCCTGATATGAAATATTGTTTCTTCTGGGGCAGAGTAAGGCTGGTTCCCCGTTCAAAGGCTACTCCATATTCGTGAGTAGGATTCAGATGGTTGAGTGCCTGGAGATATTGCTTGTCTTCTTCCCTGATGCCGGGAACGGTCAGAAAGTCGATAGCTACAGATGCATGACGTACGGATGTTGCTCCGCCGATGCCCGTACTGGCTATATAATGGGTCTCTGCCGTCAGACCTTGCTGGTCGAAAACATCATTGCGCGCTTCTACTACTCCCTGATAGTTTACATCGATATGAGTTACGTATATCCATGTTCTTACCAGGTTGCGCTCCATCGTCATATCTGTACCGGCGATAAGTTGCTGGTATTTGTCGAATAGCATTCGGGTCTGTTCGTATGAATCCTTTCCCTTCGCTTCTTCCTCTGTCAGTCGGAGACTGTGGAACAGGATAGGGGTCTTATCGTCTGTGGTCTTGATAAGAAGTGAAATCTTGCTCCCGTTGAGCGGAGGTTGCTCCACAACCGTAAGATGGGTATTCTTAAGATACTCCTGATAAAGGAGTGATTCCTCAAACTCTCTTATCTGGTTCTGGGCGTCGCTGAGGAATACTTTACAATATTGCAAAGTACGATTTCCCAGTTTCTCGGTGTCGAGATAGTTACCTAGTTTCAGATACAGAAAATTCAAGCGGTCGTTGAACGTCCCCTTAGCTTCTGGTGATAGTATTATGTATTTGTCCATCTTGTTTTTCTTTTTTCGCCGGCAAAGGTACGGATAATATCTGAGATATAAGAATATAGACAGGATGAAAAGATAAAAATACCGAGATATGGGGATAGGATTAGGCTGGATAGAACGAAAAAGAGGGAAATAAAGGCTTACTTTCCTTTACTTCCCCCTATCTTTTTCTTATTTCCTCTTTTAGAGTGATTCGAGCATACGCTTGATGACAACTTCGGCTGAAATCTCACGGTTGGCAGCCTCTGGGATCACCAGACTGTTCTTGCTCTCGATGACATCATCGGTAACAATCAGACCGCGGCGAACAGGCAGGCAGTGCATGAAGCATCCGTCATTGGTCCAGCTCATGTGCTCCTCGTCGATGGTCCAGCTCATATCCTTGCTCAATATTTCGCCATACTGTGCTGGGTCTTTCACGCCCGGACAGCTCCAGTTCTTGGCATAAACGAAGTCTGCACCTTCCAGCGCCTTCTTCTGATCGTACTCTACCTTGGCGTTGCCCACAAACTTAGGGTCGAGTTCATAGCCTTCTGGATGAGTAACAACGAAATCTACATCGGCTGCGTTCATCCACTGCGCGAATGAGTTTGGCACAGCCTGAGGCAAGGCACGGCAATGAGGAGCCCAGGTCAGGACTACCTTAGGACGAGCCACCTTCTTATGCTCCTCGATGGTGATGAGGTCGGCAAATGCCTGGAGTGGGTGAACGGTAGCAGTCTCCATAGCGAAGACTGGGCGGCCGCTGTACTTCACGAACTGGTTGACGATGGTCTCGGCATAATCATATTCTCGGTCTTTCAAACCGGCAAAGCTACGAACACCGATAAGGTCGCAGAAGCTACCCATCACAGGGATAGCCTCCAGCAGGTGCTCACTCTTGTCGCCATCCATGATAACGCCACGCTCTGTCTCCAGTTTCCATGCACCGGCATTTACATCGAGCACGATAACATTCATGCCCAGGTTCATCGCAGCCTTCTGTGTACTCAGTCGGGTACGGAGGCTGTTATTGAAGAATATCATCAGCAAGGTTTTGTTCTTGCCCAACTCCTGATAACCGAAACGGTTTGCTTTTACTTCCTGTGCCTCGGCGAGAGCTGCTTTCAGGTCGCCAAGGTCTTCAACATTAAAGAATGTCTTCATTGTTATTTCGTTTTTTGTTTGTTATTTCTAATATATATTGCTCTTGAATCTTGATGTTTGCAAAGTTTGCATGCAAACCTTGCAAACATGGCAGAAACTAAGACTTGGTACGGAGCAGGTACGGAGCGGGTCTTGTTAGGCTCTTGTCTGTCCCTGGCCAGTAATCAACCACTTGTAGGTGGTAATCTCTTCTAGCGCCATTGGTCCGCGTGCTCCAAGCTTTTGGGTACTGATGCCAATCTCTGCGCCCAATCCGAACTGTGCGCCATCGGTGAAACTGGTTGGAGCATTCACATAAACGCAGGCAGCATCTACCATCGCCTGGAATTTCTTCTGGGCAGTTTCATCATTGGAAACAATGCTCTCGCTATGTCCGCTTCCGTAGGTAGCGATATGGTCAAGCGCCTCATCTTCCGAAGTTACGGTCTTGATACCCATCTGCATGCTGAGCCATTCGGTGTTCCAGATGCTCTTCACGTTAGTATCTGTTTCCTTCATCTTCGCTTCGCTTTCCTCTGCCTTATATAATAAGGTGTCAGGATAGTGACCCTTTAAAGCTTCGTAAGCCTTGGCATCTGCATGAATCTTGGTTTGCTTCTCGGCGAGTCCTTCACAGAGGGCAGGGAGGTCGCTTAATCTGTTTTCGTGAATCAGCAGACAGTCGAGTGCATTGCATACGCTCACTCTTCTGCATTTGGCATTGGTGATGATGCGCTTGCCCATCTCCAGGTCTCCATCCTTGTCGAAGTAACAATGTACCACGCCGGCTCCGGTTTCTATAACCGGAACTTTGGCAGTATCACGGACGAAGTTGATGAGCTTCTTTCCTCCACGAGGTATGCAGAGGTCGATATAGCCCACGGCATTCAGCATTTCGCCGGTAGCTTCATGGGTAGCAGGGAGGAGTGTAACAACATTCGGATCAATACCAAAAGTTATCAACACCCTGTGGATAAGTTCGACACCCGCTGAGTTTGAGGCGTTTGCATCCTTTCCACCTTTCAGTACGCACGCATTTCCACTCTTGAAACAGAGTGAGAAAACATCGTAAGTCACATTAGGACGGGCTTCATAAATCATGCCGATAACTCCGAATGGAACGGCAACTCGTTGCAGATGCAAACCATTATCGAGCGTCTTGTCTTTGAGAACTCTTCCGAGCGGTGAAGGCAGGGTACTTACGTGTCTCATATCCGAAGCAATATCCTGGAGTCGCTGCTCTGTGAGTTGCAATCGGTCGTAGAGCGGGTTCGCCTTGTCCATCTTCGCCAAGTCTTCTGCGTTCGCTGCAAGGAGCGCAGGAGTTTCTGCGATGATAGCATCAGCCACCGCCTGCAGGATTTCATTACGTTGTTCATCAGTTAGCAAACCAAGTGTTTTGCTAGCTGCCTTCACTTTTTGGAAAGTCTCTTTCAGTTCCATTCGCTATTTCCTTTCTTATTTTTATGATAAGATATTTTGTAATGTGTTACGAGTTTCCTCTTAACAACGGCAAAGGTAAGCATAAATATCGGAAATTGCAAACTTTATGCAAGAAAAAGTAATGATTTTATAGATAAATGGATAGTTATACGGAAAATGAGATTAAAAAAGGTCAGGCAGCGCCTGACCTTTTTTGGGGTAGCAAAGAAGATTCCGCAGACAGTGTCTGCTGTTTTTGCATTTTGAATTCCTCAGATAGTGTCTGAGGAATTGTTAACTCTTTGAATTTCAGATAGAACTTCTTGAAAGATACGATTTTATATCGAAAAAGCAATCTTTCTCTTCACTTTTTTCGATAAAAAGTTGCAGATAATAATTGTATTTCCAGAAGAAAGTAGTATCTCTGTATCAGAGTTTGTAGTTGTACAACTATAGTGTATAAGGTTGTACAACTATAAGGTGTGTTATTGTACAACAATAAGGTGTTGTCACTATAGTCAGCAGATGTGCTGACTGCAGTCGGCAGACCTGCTGACTAGGCTCAGCAGAGCTGCTGAGCCTAGTGGCAAACTCCGAGAAGCAGTATTCTCTTACCCAAGAAACTGTCTCCGCTAACTCAAGAAGCTATCTCCGTTAACCCGAGATTCTGTATCCGTAAGCTTAAGCAACCACATTCTCTTACTTAAGCAACCACATTCTCTTACTTAAGCAACCATATTCTCTGGCTAGTTTAAGCAGTACAATTATTTCTTGCATGTACAAAAGAATCTAGCAGAAAGTTGAGGCTGTTCCTCAACTTTCTGCCATTTATTAGCCTATCACATTGCATAGTCGGTTGATGGCTGCATCAAAAGTGGTGAGGTCTTTTGCTCGCTTTCTGATGGCTGCCTTGTAATTATAGATGGTTTGGGTAGAATAGAACAGGAGGGTGGCCAGTTCCTGTCCATCCGTAATTCCCAGTCGCATCAGTGCATAGATACGCAGTTCCTTGGTGAGACTGTTAGGGGCAGGGAGAACAATCTGTTTTTCTGGCAACAGCAGTTGGTTGAACTCTTCCACGAAATTCGGATACAAGTCAATGAATGCCTTGTCGAAGCGAATATAGAAGTTGGCAGCCTCTTCTTCTGCCAACTTGTAGCTGTTGATGGCAGTCAGAAGATCGGCAGTTTGCTTTGCCTTGATTTTGCGGCTTACCAATTTGCGATAATCATCCAGTTTCCTGATATATACGGCACTGATGTCCATAAATAAATGCATATAGGTCTCTCTTCGCTTATTGGTGTTGAGCAGCTTCCGGTTCAGTCCGTCCAAGAGTGTATTTTGGCTTTTTATCTCCCTACGGCTCTTGGCTAGACGCTTGTTCATCTTGAATGCAAAGAAAGCCATGGCAAGGAATCCTAGCGACAGGATACTCACGATGACGAGAGATGCTGTTACGATGCGGTTCTTGCGTACTTCTGCCTGATGGTTCGTTTCTGTGATAAGGGGAAGTATGCGTGAAATCTCTACCATGCGGAGACGGTTGTTGTAGAATTGGGCATCCTCCATGGAGCAATAGATGTATTTGGAAGCCCTCTTTGCATAGGAGGCATCCTTATTATATAGATAGGTGGAAAACTCCTGAAGGGCCAGATTCTCCTTCAGGGGACATATCTGGTCTGAGATGGCTGCTTCTACAATATACTTTTCGTATAAATCCTTTTGGTCGGTATCATAATAATAGCGGGCAATGCAATAAGCCGATGAGGCATGCACACGGCTGTTCAGAGGACTGGCTGAAAGTGCCTTCATGTAGAACTGAAGTGTTTTTTTGCTTGTACGCTGCTTAAGATATTCAAACTCTCCTGAAAGATAGTAATAAAGAGCGGATTCCTTGTTGCTGATATGCTCAAGAGTCTTGCCTAAATAAAAACGTTTCTTGGCTGCCAATCCTTCTTGAAACTCCGACTTGTTGCAGAAAGTTTGCCAGTAGTTATATACCCAAGTCAAGGTATAATAATAGTATTGCAATAATTTAGGTGACATTTTCTTCACGTCTATTGCGAGCATTAAGTCTTCTGCCTGGCTGTAGAAACCGCCTGTTGACAGCACTGCCGCACGATTGATTTTATTCAGGTTGATGAAATAATCATCCTGAAGTTGTACTGCCAGCTGGAAGCCCTTCTTGGCGTATGTCATGGCAGAGTCGTAACGGTAGGTATAATACTCCCTGTAGATCTGGTTGTAGAGACTAAGCTGGCTGCGCTTGTCGAAAGTCATGTATAGTTGCTTTTTGAGTCTTAGCAGTTTCGCTTCTTTTCTTTGGGTAAACTTGCTTCGCTGAGCGATGTAACTGTCTAAACGATGGAACAGCTGTTCCTCGTTTACGGAAGAAGCACTTGCCAGCAATGGCATAAGCATCATTAAGAACCACAATACTACTTTCATAACTATCCTTTTAATTGTTATTGTTACTATCAGATAGGCTATAAGAATGCCTTAGAGTTGTATTTTTCTGCAAAGATACTACTTTTATTCCTCTTTTTATCATCTACTCTATTAAAAAGTATTAATATCTTTGATAGCTTGATTATTAGAAGGTTATAGACTTTACAAACCTAATATTTATCTACTCATAACCTACACATGATGCCAATGTCTGAAAAATCTCCTTAACTTTGCAACCGCAATCGAATCGCATTCGGTAGCAAGTGAAATCATGTCAAACAAAGAATAAACAACTGTAGAATAATGAACTTAAGAATCCGTACATTTTCTATGGCTTTGGTAGCGATGTCAGCTGCAAGCCAAGTGTATGCACTTCCTTCTGACGATTCTGAAAACAAGGAGAAAAAGGAAGAGCGTAATGTGATGCTCAACGCATCTGATGCCAACAAGCCTCGTGAAATCCAGATAGGATTGCCAAGCGAGGATGTAACCGTATATGAAAACGGTCTTCCTGCCGTTTACTCTTCTTCCGTACACAAACTGTCTGCACATTGGCGTAGCGATGCCTCACTGAAAGGTACCGACTTGATGACTCCATCTGAGTCAGCCATTGCTACGGGTAATATTGCGTACGCAGTTTCTTCTTTCAGCGAGTTGGGACAGAAAGAGTTCAAGGGCAAGCTCAACTATAAGGCAAACCATTTTGGTATGCAGAATGTAGATTTCAACCTGTCTGGTGGAATCGGTGACAATTGGCTTTATACTGCCAGTATGTATCAGAATTTCGATCCAGGTAGTTTCAAGCTTCGCTTTACTAATTATGCCGACCGTACCCAACTTTATCATTTCGGTATCACTCGCATCTTGAATGATGGAAAGGGACGTGTCTCCTTATTATATAAGTATTCCAACAGCAAAAATCCTGGCAATTTTGCCAATGCAGCCCCATTTATCTATTCTGGCGACGGCAGTATCAAGAAGATTGATGGCTTTGACCCTGGTATGGACTCATACGTGCAGCGTCAAGGTTCTTTCCAATACTTGAATACAAAGTCAGGAAAGATGGAGACATGGAATATGAGCGATGGCAGTGAGAATCATGCCAACGAAATTGCCCTCATCAGCCAGTATCAGTTTGATAATGGATGGTTGTGGAAATTCAACGCCAAGTATATGAATGCTCCACGTGCCAATTATGTGGATTACGGAGGAAGTACCATCTCTAAGGTGAGCGAGGCTGATGGCTATCAGCTTTCTGATGGGTCTGCCTACAGTGGCTACATAGAGGGACGTCGCACCTGGTTGCATGTTGGTAAGGTGAGCAATGCGCTTTTGACTACCGAAATCTCCAAGCAGTTGAACAACCATAAGTTAATGATTGGTTTGAACGAGTGGTATTACCATCTCAATTACTATTCGTCTTCGTTCCAGTGGGCAGGCACCGTAGAAGCTTATCCACGCTCCTTGAGCCAGATGTATGTCAATCCGCTTGATCCTACACAGACAGCCCGCCGTTCTGAGACTTTCGGTTATAATGAGTTGAGTCCTGAATACACCAAGGGATCAGAGAACAAGTTGGCACTCTACTTTACCGACGAATGGAAGGTAAGTCCTAAGTTCAAGGTGTTCTATGGTGGTAGATTGGAGTACTACCGTATGTCTGCCGAGCAGATTTCTACTCCACGTTTCTCAGGATTCCACATGGGTAACTATAATACATACGCCACTGCTGCTGATGGTTCTGTTGTTGCTACCGAGCACAGCATCGAAGCAAAGAACGTAACCAAGGATAAATTGAATTATGCAGCCACCTTGCAGTTGACGTATAACCTGACCCGCCAGTTTGGTTTGACAGCCGATGCTACCATCGCCACCCGTTTCCCACGTATCAGCGAGTATGCAGGAACAGGTCCTACCGAGGAACAGTATAAGCGAGTAACCATCCCACTGATTCGTGGTGGTATTTTCTACAAGAATGATTGGATTGACCTTTCTTCAATGGTGACCTATATTTCTAAGTCGAACAATATCGACCAGCAGAATCTTACCAAGCCAGGAACAACAGAGGGCAAGACCGTGTTGCTCATCTATAACATCCAGACTTTGGGTTGGACAACCTCGGCAGAAATCAATCCGTTCAAGAACTTCCACATGCATGCACTCTTCACCTATCAGAAGCCGGTGTATAAGAACTATAATGCAAGTGTAACGTTCAGTGACGGTCAGTCTATGGGAGTGAATGCCAATAACATGATTGTCAAGGAGATTCCTCAGGTACTTATTGAGTTGGACCCTAAATACGACATCACCAAGAATCTGAATGCCTGGTTGAGCTTCCGTTACTTCGGTAAGACCTATGCCAACCTTCAGGAGGCACTCTATTTCAATGGTCACTGGGAGACTTTCGGCGGAATCAACTGGACTGTGAACAAGAAGCTGAGCCTTGGCGTGAGTGTCATCAATATCTTCAACGAGAAGGGTGCCAAGGGTACCATTAGTGGATCTGAATTGATTACCAAGCAGGAAGCCGGAAAATATGAAGGAAAGTACATGAGTGGTAGCTATCTCCGTCCGTTCACGGTGGAATTCTCCGCAGGAATCAAGTTCTAAGATAATAACGAAAGTATCATAGCGTTTAATTATAACAAAGCAATCACATAAAAACCAAAGAACGATGAAAAAGGTATTTATGATTATCGCAGCGATGTGCATGACATCTATCATGGCATCTGCTCAAAAGACCATCAGAGTGTCAACCGATAAGACCGACCTCGTGATGCAAGTTTCTCCTAAGGGTCGCCTCTACCAGGTGTATCTGGGTGACAAGTTGAAGAATCCTTCAGATTACAATCATCTGAAGTGGGATGTATATGCGGCTTCTGATGGTTCCGTCTGCCAGCGAGGTCATGAGGTTTATGCAACCTCTGGTGCTGAAGATTTCTTCGAACCGGCAGTGGCAGTGACCCATGCAGATGGTAATATGACCACCTATTTATATTATCAGTCTTCTGAAGAAAAGGCTATCAGTGGAGGTGTTGAGACCATCATCACTCTTAAGGACAAGGTGTATCCGCTGACCGTGAAGCTCCACTATGCAGCTTACCCTAAGGAGAACGTCATCAAGGCATGGAGCGAAATCTCTCATAAGGAGAAAGCTCCGGTTACACTTTGGAGATATAGCTCTACAATGCTTTATTTCAAGGCAAACAAGTATTTCGTTACCAATTATCATAGCGACTGGGCTAAGGAAGGCCAGCCTGAGACTTGCCAGTTGACTGCTGGTAAAAAGATTGTTGATACCAAGTTGGGTACCCGTGCAGCCATGCAGGAGGAGCCGTTCTTTGAACTGGGATTTGATGAGCCAGCCAAGGAGAATGAGGGCAAGGTGATGCTTGGAACCATCGGATGGCCTGGCAACTTCCGCTTTACCTTCGAGGTAGATAACGTGGGAGCCCTTCGTGTTATCCCTGCCATCAATCCATACGCCTCTAATTATAAACTGAAGGCTGGTGAGACGTTCACTACCCCAGAGTTTATCTTTGCCATGAGCGATAATGGTATCGGTGAGGCTTCCCGTAATTTGCACAATTGGGCTCGTCAGTATCAGGTAAACATGGGTATGGAAGATCGCCTTACGCTCTTGAATAACTGGGAGAATACCGGCTTCGACTTCAACCAGCAGAGTCTTGCTGAGTTGATGAAGGATGCCAAGGACCTGGGTGTAGATATGTTCTTGCTTGATGATGGTTGGTTTGCCAACAAGTATCCTCGCAAGGACGACCATGCAGGTCTCGGCGACTGGGAGGCTACCAAGAGCAAACTGCCTGATGGAATACCTGGATTGGTAAGAGATGCCAAGAAGGCTGGTGTAAAGTTTGGTATTTGGATTGAGCCTGAGATGGTGAATCCTAAGAGTGAACTCTTTGAGAAGCATCCTGACTGGGTCATCATGCAGCCAAAGCGTGATACCTATTATTACCGCAACCAGTTGGTACTTGATATCAGTAATCCTAAGGTACAGGATTATGTGTTCGGCATCGTGGATCGTATCATGACGGAGAATCCGGATGTGGCTTACTTCAAGTGGGACTGCAACAGTGTGATTACCAATATCTATTCTCCATATCATAAGGAGAATCAGGGTAATTTCTATATCGATCATGTGCGTGGTATCTACAAGGTGCTTACCCGTATTCATAACAAGTATCCTAAGTTGCCGATGATGCTTTGCTCAGGTGGTGGCGGCAGAATGGATTATGAGATGCTGAAGTATTTCACTGAGTTCTGGTGTTCTGACGATACGGATCCATACGAGCGCCTCTACATCCAGTGGAGCCTGTCAAAGTTCTTCCCAGCCAAGACCATGGGTTCGCATGTAACTAACTGGAACAAGAATACCAGTGTGAAGTTCCGCACCGATGTTTGCAGTTCATGTAAGTTGGGCTTTGATATCGACCTCAAGTCGCTTTCTGGTGATGACTACAAGTTTGTGCAGAATGCTGTCAAGAACTACGATAGCATGAAGCCAATGATTTTTGATGGCGACCAGTATCGCCTGGTTTCTCCATACGAAGGCAACCACTGTGCCATTAACTATGTAAGTAAGGACAAGCAGCGTGCCGTTCTCTTTGCTTACGACTTGCATCCACGCTACAAGGAGCCTGTGATGAATGTGAAGATGCAGGGATTGGATGCCGATAAGGTTTATACCGTAAAGGAGACTAATCTGATGCCTGGAAAAGAGTCTGATTTGGAGTGCAATGGCAAGCAGTACAGCGGTGACTATCTGATGAAAGTCGGCTTGAATGTATTCAGCCAGACAGATGGAACGAGCCACGTATTGGTATTAGAATAACGTATCAACTATTCATAATAAAAACGAAAAGCAGCAAAGTCTATAATAGGCTTGCTGCTTTTTTAGGTTTCTGTATTTCTTATCCCTAATGATTTTACTTGTTTAGCGGTCTTGCCACAAACTCAGTATGAAGGGTTTCCATCGGATGCTCCTTCAGATTGATGAGGATGTTTGGCGTATTGCCGTTGGCGATGATTACCTTGATGCCGGCATTGGCTACATCGTGGGCGGTCTTTACTTTCGATGTCATGCCGCCTCTGCCGTGACTGCTCTTGCTGGCAAGGATGTACTCACTGATGTCACGGTCGTAATAAACCGATGGGATGATGCGGGTGGTAGGTTCGCTTGGGTCGCCATTGTAAATGCCATCTACATTACTTAATAGAATCAAGGTGTCGGCATTCATCATCTTGGCAATCAAGCCAGACAACTCATCGTTATCCGTAAACATCAGCTCGGTGATGCACACGGTATCGTTCTCGTTGACGATAGGGAGCACGTTGTTTTCCAGCATCACCTGCATGCAGGCCTCCTGGTTCTTGTACTGCTCTTCGGCACCGAAATTCTCCTTCATGGTCAATACCTGACCAATCTTTATCTTATATTCACGGAAAAGGTTGTAATAGAGACCTACGAGTTTCACCTGTCCGATGGCAGAGAACAGCTGGCGTTGCTCCACGCTGTCCAAATGATGGTCAACGTGCAGTTCGGCTCTTCCGGCAGCCACGGCTCCAGAAGAAACCAGAATCACCTCATAGTCGTGCTTTCTGAGCCAGACAATCTGGTCAACAATCGCCGACATTCTCGTTACATCCAGTTTTCCGTCTTCTCGGGTCAGCACGTTGCTGCCCACCTTTACTACGATTCTTTTTCCCATTTTATGCCGATATTTATTTGGAGCAAGGAATCTGTTGTTTCAAATTCCTTGCCCCTTCAATCATTATTTCTTTTTATTGTCTTTTTCCCGAATCTCTACTCTTCGAATCTTGCCGGAGATGGTCTTTGGCAATTCATCTACGAATTCGATGATGCGAGGATATTTATAAGGGGCAGTCTCATGCTTCACATGATCCTGCAACTTCTTGATGAGGTCAGGACCTGCCATACTCTTGTATTCTTCCTTCAGTACGACGGTTGCCTTGACAACCATGCCGCGGATTGGGTCTGGCACACCGGTGATGGCGCACTCTACTACGGCAGGATGAGTCATCAGGGCATTCTCTACCTCGAAAGGACCGATACGGTAACCCGAACTCTTGATTACGTCGTCGATTCTGCCCTCAAACCAGAAGTAGCCTTCCTCATCACGCCAGGCCATATCGCCCGTGTGATAGTAACCATCGTGCCAAACCGATTTGGTCTGCTTCTCATCACGATAGTAATATTTGAAGAGACCGATAGGCTTGTTGTCGCCGATGCGGATGCAAATCTCGCCCTTTTCGCCATCCTCGCATTCCGTCATGTCTGGGCGAAGGATGTGAACGTCATATTGTGGATTTGGCTTGCCCATGCTGCCTGGCTTTGGCTTGATCCAAGGGAAGGTACCCAAGGTCATGGTGGTCTCGGTCTGTCCGAAACCCTCGTAAATCTGAACGCCCGTCAGCTTCTGGAAGGTCTCTGCCACAGATGGGTTCATTGCTTCGCCCGCTGTGGTGCAGTATTCAAGACTGCTGAGGTCATACTTAGAGAAATCCTCCTGAATCATGAAGCGATAGATGGTAGGAGGGGCACAGAAAGAGGTGATGTGATACTTCTCAATCTGGCGCATGATCTTATCAGCCGTAAACTTCTCGTGATCGAAGACGAAGACGGTGGCTCCGGCAAACCATTGCCCGTAGAGCTTGCCCCATACTGCCTTGCCCCAACCGGTATCGGCTACGGTGAGATGGATAGAGTTCTCGTGGAGATTGTGCCAATATACACCCGTGGTCAGATGACCGAGTGCATAGAGGTGATCGTGTGCCACCATTTTTGGCTCGCCTGTGGTTCCCGATGTGAAGTACATCAGCAGGGTATCTTCGTTAGAGTTTACATGCTCCGGACGAACAAAAGGAGCACATTCGTTCCATTCCTTCATCCAGTCGTGGAAACCTTCAGGGATATCCGGACCGATACTGATCAGGGTCTTGACGGTAGGACTCTCTGGCATAGCCTGATTAACCTGCTCTACCACGTAATCATCGCCGCAGCAGATGATAGCCTTCACGCTTGCTGCATTGTTGCGGTAAACGATGTCGTGCTTGGTAAGCATGTGGGTAGCAGGGATGGCAACGGCGCCCAACTTGTGGAGACCGAGCATGGCAAGCCACCACTGATAGTGACGCTTCAGAATCAGCATCACCTTATCATCGTGACCGATGCCGAGACTCTGGAAGTAAGCAGCAGCCTTGTCGCTCTGCTCCTTCAGGTCCTTGTATGTAAAACGGATTTCTTCGCCACGTTCACTTGCCCAAAGCAGCGCCACGTGGTCTGGTTTGATCTTTGCCCATTCGTCCATCACGTCGTAGGCAAAGTTGAAATCTTCTGGTATGATAAACTCCAGATGCTCCTTGAAGTCTTGCTCTGAAGTGAATTTTGTCTGTTTTAGAAATCTCTCGATCATAGTTACTCTTCTAGATAATTATACAAAGGAACTTGGCAGGCTCATTGTTGAGTGAGCGGAAACAATGCGACTTTCTACTGTCGAAGTAGATGCTGTCGCCAGGGTTCAGCACCATCACCTTCTCTTCGATGGTTACTTCGAGCTGTCCCTCAATCACATAATCATATTCCTGTCCGTCGTGTCCGTTCTTGTTCGGCTTCTTGTCGCCTGGCAACGGATCCACCTGTACCATGAACGGATTCACTTTTCTGTCCTTGAATCCTACGGCAAGGCTCTGGTATTTATACTGGTTGTTGCGGTCTATCTCCGGTCCCTGTCCCTTGCGGGTTACGTAGTATCCCTTCATGCGAGGTTCCTCGCCGAAGAGCAATACGTCAAGGTCAATGCCGTATCGCTTAGAGATTTTTGACAGGCGATAAACAGAAGGATCCGCCTCACCGGATTCTATCTTGAGGTAATGATCAAGACTGATTTCGCACAGTTCTGCAATTTCCTCGGCAGGAATATTGAGAACCTCGCGGAGACCTTTCAGCCTTTCACCGATTTGTTTGATTGCTTCGTCCATAAAATATTCTTTTTATTGTTTGCTTTGATAATACATCGAACAGTTGCTGATGGGCAATTTCGAAATGTAAGCGCAAAGATACGAAAAATATTTAAAACGGCTCAAAAAACTTACGTTTTTATAACTCTTTGTGCTTATAAAAACGAAAATGCTGCACAAATAAAGTAATCTGTGCAGCATTCATTGTATCATTTTCTTATTTTTTTCCTGCCAATAAACCATTGATCACTGCGCTGGTAAAGCCGCCCTGTTCCATGGTATTCAAGCCCTTGATGGTGCAGCCGCCAGGAGTTGTTACTTTATCAATGGCAGCCTCTGGGTGTTCGCCTGTTTCCTGAAGCAGTTCTACGGCACCCTTGATGGTCTGCAAGACAATCTTCTGGGCATCCTTTGCCTTGAAGCCCATCTCTACGCCGCCTTCTACATTGGCTCTTACATAGCGCATGGCGTAAGCGATGGCACACGACATAGCGGTAGCTGCTGGGAAGAGACGTTCTTCCATGATGAGGCTTTCGCCCAATTCATCGAAGATTTCTGTAATCTGCTGGATTTCTGTAGCAGATGCATCTACAGGAGTGATGAAGGTCATCGACTGCTTGTAGGCGATGGCGATGTTTGGCATCACGAGGAAGAAGGTTGGGGTGATGCCATCCTTGTCCAGCCACTCCTTGATGTTGGCTGATGGCACACCGGCTGCTACGACCACGAGTTTCTGACTCTTGTAGTTGAGTGCATCCTTGATTCCCTTTAATGTATTCTCTACGCACCATGGCTTTACTACCACGCATACGATGTCTGCGCCGTGGCAAGCCAACTGGTTGTCGAGAGTTACGCTGGCTCCTTCGCTTGCGAAGTGATCCAATACTGGTTGGTTATGGTCAGATACCGTAATATCTGATGGAGTGAACTTCTCGCTCTGCAAGAGTCCTTCAGCCATGGCACCGCCCATAGCACCTGCTCCGATAATTGTTATTTTCATTGTCGTCTTATAGTTAAAATGCAATTACGGTGCAAAGATACTACTTTTATCAGAAAAAAGAGCAGTTTATAGACGATTTTTTAAGAAAGTATGCTTGTTTACTGACGATTTTTTAAGAAATTCGCTAGTTTACTCCCATTCTGGAAGTATCCACGTCCTCGGTCCTCTTCTCCTTGTACTTGCCTATCTTACAGATGATGGAGATGGAGGCAGATGCCCAATCTTGCTTGATGTTCATGTGGTAGTCTTGATTGTCTTGTACTGATTTTGTAGAGAATCCCTCGTTGAAGATGTTGCTGCCTTTAACCACAATGCTCCATTTATCATTATCGGAAGCCCATCTCAACATAGCAATCAAGAGAAAGACTGATTTGATGTCATAGAGTCCTTGAATGGCTTTCGACTGATAGAATGGGTTAAGTATGAAATGGATGTGATGGCTTCGGCTAAGCTGGGCGGATAGATTTCCGGCAAGAATGGCAGAGATATGTTTGCGATTGAAGGGCAAGTCAAAGAAATCGTTACTCTTGTCATGTCTGTAGATTCCTGTTGCCGAAACACTTCCATTCATCCAATTGCCTATACCGAAAGTCATCGATGCTCTAATGCCTATAGTATGGTTATAGTCGAAATTGGTCTCCTTCATTATGACTGCCAGGTGCTCGGTAGTCTGATATGGCAACTGCACAGAATAGTTGGGTTGGAACTCAGCAAATGCCATCAATGTATGGCGACTTTTGATTGTCCACATCAGGTTGGTCTCGTATGTAGAGTAAGGCTTGAGATGAGGATTTCCCCATATCTCCATATAGGTAGAGGCATAGTAAATGCTGCTCATAGTTGACCAATAGCTAGGAAACTGTGAGCTGGAACTGAAGGATAAGTTGAGTATGTTGCCAAGATTGGCTTTCCACGATGCATTAAGTGTGGGGTAAATATGCCATTTGTTCCATTGTGGAGAATGGTACTGCTCCGCTTCGACAGAGGCTTCCAAGCTGATTCGCTCGTTTATCTGTTTGCTTATGCCGCCATAGAAACTCAAGATTCTTTCTTCGATATTCACCTGGCTGGTTGCATCTGGAATGTCTGCTCCATCCTTGTTGGTCGTGGCTTGGTAGCTTCTGTTGTTGCTGTTTTGGAATTTCATACCATACGACAGCTCCCAACCCTTCTTCAATGAGTGGGATTGATCGGCGGTGAAAAGCCATTTGTCTATTACCTGCTTGCTGTTTGTGTATAGAATACGCTCTTCGTCAAGCATCGTTCCTGCTAGATATTGCTGGCTGGGATTTTGGTAGTTGAGATAGGATATGCCTATTTGTAGTCCAAAGGGCAGGTTGTAGCTGGCATCTACATTGTGCAGGTAGGTATGCTCATTGCCCTGTTGCTGGGATGTGCCTGTTCCCATCGTTTCATGATGAGGATGACTGCTGTCCCATTTTCCTGTATATGCCAGGGATAGCTGGTGGTTATCAGCAATGGCATAACTCAGTCCCAAGCGATAGTTGTGAGTCAATCCAAAGGTTTTCTGTGAGGTCTTGTCATGATACGCTACTCGTTTCCCTTGAAGGGGATGATAGGCATTGGTGGTTGTCTCTCCGTATGATGTTCCATCTGTAAATGAATACATGGCATCCAGTCCGAATTTTCCTTTTTGGAACAGCAGGTTGGCTTTGCCTTCCCCTTCTCCGTATTTGCTTTGGCTCCAGATGCTTTGTATTTGTCCTGAAAGCAGGTTCTTTCCTACATAGTCTTTGGTAATCAGGTTGATGACCATTCCACGAACATGTAAGCGTGCTGGCGCTGCCAGCATCACTTCGGCTTTGGCTAATTGTGATGCGGGCATGGCTTTTAATCGCTCTGCCAGTTGTGCGTAATTGAGCGTGGATGGTTTGCCGTTGATGATGAGAGTCAGTTCCTTTCCTGCATAATTGATGTTGCCGTTTCGTTCGTTTACTCCTGGTATTCGGGTAAGGGCATCATAAGCGTTGTCTGCCGGCATTTTCTCTATGAGCAGTGGCATGTTGTAAACCAACTGTCCTCTTTCTGCCTTGACGATAGGACGTGTCGCCTTGACGAAAACCTCTGGCAGGTTTTGCATCATCATCTGGGCGGTAAGCGTGTCTTTTGCCTAGCGCAAAGGGGCTGGCTCAGCAATAATGCTGAACCTAAGATAAAAATTATTTTCATGTATTTATGTGAGTTTGATGGTTATTGCTTGAGTTGCTCTTTGGCTTTGGATATGAGTTGTGCTGCCTCTTTTTTATCTTCCAGTCTGTTTGCATTTGCTAAGAACATCTGGAGATGCTGTTTCGCTTTCAGCTTGTTCTTGGAAGCGATGAACATTTGGGCGGCATTGTAATGGTTAAGAGGATTATCTTCCTCATCGTATAAGGTGCATAGCTCAAAGTCACGGGCAGCGTCTGCATATCGGTTGTGTTGAAAATGTAAGTCGGCTAGCCATTTATAGGTTCGCAATGCTCTGTCTTTTGGCAAGGAAACCTCTAACGACTGGTTGAAATGAGCCATAGACAGTGAATCCATGCAGAAGGATTTCTCTATCAAAGCCAAGTGGAAAAGGCAAGTGGCATTGTCGTTTTTGAACTGAACTGCTTTCTGGTAATGTTTCAGCGCCTTTTCATTGTCCGGCAGGTCCTCATAACAGAGACCAAGGATGAAATTGGATTCGAAATTATCAAATCCTTGCGCTATCAGTTTCTCATACAAGGGTATAGCCTCAACGTATTTGAATTGCATGAATAGGGAATAGGCATATTCCTTGTTGACATATAAGTTCGTGGAATCATATTGAGAAATGTAATTCTTCGCCACTTTTTCTGCTCTGTCTGGTTTGTTCACTCCATTGTAATGCACTGCAAGCGAAGCGATAATTTCGCTGTCGTATGGGAATAAGAATGCGATGCGTTCACCCCAGAGAGAAACCTTGTCATTGTTGTTCTGATTGAGATACGCATAATAGAACATTCGCATGTCTTCGTGGTTGATGCTATCTGATGGAATCTTGTCTAGGCAAGAAATGCAGGCGGTGTAGTTGCCTACTTTCCGATAGCAGGAAGCCAGTTTCCTGCGTGCTCCCAGGTGAGATGGATTTGCTTCCAAATACTTTTGGTAGTATTGGGTTGCATGAAATACAACATATCTACTCAAACAGCTATCTCCTTGTTGAAGTAGATTAGCTGCGGTCTCGTTGGCCTTGGCATTCATTGCCATACATAGCCATAATATAAGGATCAATCTAAACTGTTTCATCGTTTTTGCAGATTATTTCTTTCTTACTTCGGGAGTGAAAACGACAGGCAAGGTAAACTCCATGTTGACTTCCTCGCCATCGGAGAGTCTGGCAGGCTTCCAATGGGGACTTTTCTTGAGAAGTTCAATCACAGTCTGCTCGTAGGCTTTTTCTTTGGGAGCTTCGAGAACTTTAAACAATCCCAATGTTCCATCCTTTTGAACGGTGAAGTTGATGACGACTCGCGCAGGCTTGTCTTCCAATCCTTTAGGATATTGTATGTTTGTCATCACCCATCTCAAGAAATCGTTGATGTCGCCATTGCCGTTGAAGATTGGCATCTGACCACCTTCCGGTAAAACGGCTATCGTCTTTAACACATGAGGTTGTGATACGCTTTGCGGTTTGAACATAAGGACGATGGTTATACCTATTATTGCTATCACGCAAGCGGCTATCCCAAATACCTTTTTATATATATGAGATTTTGTGTATCTTGTTTCCTGTGCTTTGCCCAAGAAATAAGTTTCTTCCTGATTGTTTTTTTCTTTCATACCTTTTACGATTTTATGGAGTTGTCTAAAAGTGCTTTTAATTGTTTGAGTGGTTCCTTGCTGACGTGCAGAGTGAATTTCTCGCAAAAACGTTCGTTGTACAAAACTAGTTCTGAAGTGTTGAGGTTGATGCTGAAAATGTGCTGACTATTAATAATGTAGTTTCTGCCAACACGAGCGAAGAAGTGTGCCGTTTGGGCAAGTTGCTCTACTATTTTCTTCTCAAAGACCACAAGGTTGAACGAGAAGGTGTATTCATCGCCGTTGGTGAGTCGGAGATTGCAATAGCTTCCTTCCGAACAGACGTATACTATCTGTTCGGAAGCCACTCTGAGCAAGAAGTTGGCATTTGATATGATGAGATATTCTTCCATACTGATAAGTTTGGTGCAAAGATAAGCAAAATATTTAAAAAGTATGGCTGGATGTAGCGTGTTTTTTGTGAACCAGTGGACTTGTTTTGTGAAAAATATGAAGTCAAACTCCAGATATGACTATCTGTTTAAGGTGGTCAACTAAAATCGTTAAACCACAGAGTGTCTAATAACTAGACAGCAGTGTCAAGTATTTAGACAGGCCGTTTTATGGACTTTGTTTCTATATATTCTGATAATCAATTGTTTATGTTTTTGGCATAGCCGTTGCCTTGCTATTTTGCAATAAATAAGAATAGTAACAACATAAAGAATAATAAGACAATGAAAAGACTTGCGTTAGTAGCATCCTTCTGTGGCATTACCATAACACAGATGATGGCACAGAACATCAACGGCGAACAGATTTCCGACACGACCCTATTTGATAAGTTCTCCAAAGAACTTGGCGAAGTGGTGGTGAAAGCTCATCTTCCTCAATATAAGAAGACCCACGAAGGACTGCTTACCAACGTGGCAGGAACTGTGCTTAGCAAGATGGGTACGGCAGACGATGTATTGAAGCATGTGCCGAGTATCGTGAAGAAGAAAGATGGATATGAGGTGGTCGGCAAGGGTACACCTATTATATATATCAACGGCATAAAGATGCAAGACATCAGTGAGTTGGATAACATCAAATCTTCCGACATCAAGAGTGTGGAAGTCATCCAGAATCCAGGAGCCGCCTACGATGCTTCGGTAAATGCGGTAATCAAAATCAAGACCATCAAGAAGAAAGGCGAAGGTTTCGGCTTTGATACTCGCTCTGTGTATTGGTACAATAAGCACGACAATACCATCCAACAGGTTAACATGAACTATCGTCATAATGGACTGAATCTCTTTGCCACTTATAAGTTCTCTGATGCAACATGGATGCAAAAGGCCACCTACGAACAGACTGTACATGTTGATACGCTTTGGCAACAGCATAACAACAACGAAGTAACAGGTCGCATAGAATCGCACCGTCTTATCAGTGGTTTTAGCTATGATTTCAATGCCAATCATTCCATTGGTGCGAGATACACCTTGACCTCGCCAGGCTATTCTCGCTCAAAAGATTTTTTCGATAGTCAGGTGACTGCCGATGGTAAATTTTACGACTATATCAAAACCGATGGTCTGACGGTTGACAAGGACAATTCTAGCCATCAATTGAATGCCTACTACAACGGCACATTGGGCAAGACCACTATTGATCTGAATACCGACCTCTATTTCAGTACAAACAGGGCTTATGCCTATAGCGATGAACAGAGCCAGGAGCACGATTCTCGTAACGTCAACTCCAAGAATCGTGTGAGCAATAAGATGGTAGCCACCAAACTCGTAATTACCTCTCCTCTCTTAGGTGGTAATTTCTCCTATGGGGCAGAGTATATCAATACCCATCGCAACGATGACTACGAAGTGAATCGCACCGACCTCCTCGCCAACTCTTATAGCAAGTTGGAGGAGCAGACGGCAAGTCCATTCATCCAATATGCACGCCTCACCCCGATAGGAAACATCACGGCAGGATTGCGATACGAGTATGTAAGATTCAAGTATTATGATGCAGGCATCTATCAGCCCGAGCAGAGTCGCTCCTTCCGCAACCTCTTTCCTACCATCAGCTATGGTGCGAAGATAGGTAAGGTAATGGCACAGTTGAGCTATTCGGTAAAGACCTCTCGTCCTTCATATAGTCAACTGAGTAACAATGTATCTTATATGAATCGATTTACTCGCCAGACTGGTAATCCTTATCTCGACAACGAAACCAATCACAGAGTGGAATTATCGGGTGTATGGAAGTTCATCCAGTTTATGGTCAACTACAAGGACTCTCGCAATGCCATCATCTATTGGGCGGAGCAAATACCTGGGAACGAAGCTATTACCATGATAAGTCGTAAGAACGTGAAGAGTCTCAAGAGCATGACCGCCTACATCAGTGCCGCTCCAAAGATAGGCATTTGGGCGCCGCAAATCAACTTGGGCATGCAGAAACCCTGGTTCACCCTCCACACTGATGTGGCATCTTATCGCTTGAATCGTCCTATTTTCATGTGCAACTTCAACAATGCCTTCTCCTTGCCATGCGGCATCACCCTTAACGTGGATTATCGCTATCAGAGCAAGGGTAACACGATGAATGTATATCTTGCCAAAGAGCAGCATGTACTGGATGTCAGCATCAGCAAGTCATTCCTAAAGGATGCCCTTACCTTGGAAATAAAAGGCAACGACCTGCTTTATAAATGTTGGGATGCCGACTTGCTCTATAACCAGAAGATGGAACTCCTGCAAGTATCTAAGCGAGGTACGAGAGACCTGCAACTCACCCTTCGCTATAAGTTCAATACCACACGTAGCAAGTATAAGGGAACTGGTGCCGGTAATGCAGAGTTGAATCGACTATAAATTTCTTTTATTACTTTTATTCGAAAGTAGAGACATTTAAGATGATTTCCTATAAGGGGAACAAAAAAGCAGCAAACCGTAAAGGGCTTGCTGCTCAAGATAGGAGTGTTTCCTATTTCTTCTATGGGTTGAGTTTTCTTTATATCCTTATCTCAATGGGTTTATACTTCCTTCAATACGGTTTCCAATCTTTCGATGAAGTCATCCACATTCTCCTTAGTCAATACCAATGGAGGGAGGATACGGAGGATGTTGGTGCCGGCGCAACCGGTGAAGCAGTGCTGCTCGTGGATGAGCTTGCTGCGAACTTCCTTGTGAGGAATATCGAGTACGGCGCCTACCATTAAACCACGGCCACGAACTTCTGTGATGTGGCTGTTGCGCTTCTGCAACTCCTTCAGCTGGGCAATGAGATATTCGCCAACCTCATGCGCATTCTGTACCAGGTTCTCCTTCTCGAATACATCGAGAACGGCGAGAGCGGCAGTACATGCCAAATGGTTGCCACCGAAAGTAGTACCCAGCTGACCATATACAGGAGTAAACTCTGGAGAAATCAACACGCCACCCATAGGGAAACCATTACCGATACCCTTGGCTACGGTGATGAGATCTGGCTTGATGCCCAACCACTGGTGAGCAAAGAACTTACCGCTTCTACCATAACCGCACTGGATTTCATCGCAAATCAGGAAGGTGCCGTATTTCTTGCAGGCTGCCTGCAAACCCTGAGCAAACTCAGGAGTTACCATGTTGCAGCCACCTACGCCCTGAATAGCTTCGATGATACAAGCGCAGACATCGCCCTTGGCAAGTTCCTTCTCCCAAGCCTCCAAATCATTGATAGGAAGATAGGTTACGTGACCATTGTCATTGATAGGAGCGATGATCTTAGGATTATTTGTTACCTCTACGGCAAGGGAAGTTCTTCCGTGGAAAGCCTTCTCTATAGAAAGCACGCGGGTTCTTCCGTTGGTGAAGGAAGCCAACTTCAGGGCATTCTCGTTTGCCTCGGCACCAGAGTTGATGAGGAAGAACTGATAATCTTCATAACCGCTTATCTTGCCCAGACGCTCTGCGAGTTTCACCTGCAACTTGTTGATGACAGAGTTGGAATAGAAACCCAGGTTGTTCAACTGGTTGGTGAGCATCTCAACATAGTGAGGATGACAATGACCGATGCTGATAACGGCATGACCGCCATAGAGGTCGAGGTATTCCTGACCCTTGTCGTCCCATACCTTGCAGCCCTGTCCTTTTACAATATTAATATCGAAAAGAGGATATACGTCGTAAAGTTTCATGTTAAATCTATGTTTTAAGAAAGACAACTCATAGAGTTATCTTATTACAAACTATTTTTTATGATAGAAGAACGAATGATTTTTCATCCGTTCTTCCGAATTCTTTTATCTAAAATGCTGATGGCTTGAGTTTCAAACCTGCTGTCTGGTCGAGACCAAACATGATGTTCATGTTCTGAACAGCCTGACCTACGGCACCCTTCAGAAGGTTGTCGATACAAGAGGTGATAAGAAGTTTATCGCCATACTTATCCACATGAACCAGGCACTTGTTGGTATTCACAACCTGCTTCAAGTCGATAGCCTTATCCACATAGTGGGTGAACTTGGCATTATTGTAGAACTCCTTGTAACCTGCTACGATTTCCTCGATAGGCTTATCAGTCTTCACTACTTCTGTAGCGAAGATGCCACGGGCGAAGTCGCCACGGTAAGGGATGAAGTCAATGGCAGCATCGAGATAACCCTGTGTCTGCTTCAGACTCTCACGAATCTCTGGCACGTGCTGATGGTTGAAAGCCTTGTAGATGCTCATGTTGTTGTTGCGCCATGAGAAATGGGTAGTGGCGCCTGGCTTCTGACCAGCGCCGGTGCTACCGGTAATGGCATTGACAGAAACATCGCTGTTGATGAGGCCCATCTTAGCAGCAGGCAACAAACCAAGTTGAATGCAGGTTGCAAAACAACCTGGGTTTGCCACGTGCTGAGCTACGGCTATTTTTGATTCATTTATTTCTGGAAGACCATATACAAAATCGTGAGCGGCTGGGGTTGGCTGCTGGGTAGCAACCACAGTCTCTGGGGCAAGACGGAAGTCCTGTGCCAGGTCGATAATCTTCACGTTCTCCGGAACATTGTGCTCCTTCAGGAACGCCTCGCTCTTGCCGTGACCGAAGCAGAAGAAGATAACATCCACCTGGTCGAAAGGCATCTCGGCGGTAAACTTCAAGTCGGTCTCGCCATACAATCCCTCGTGAACCTCAGCCACCAGGTTACCGGCGTTACTCTCGCTGTTGGCGAATACAATCTCTGCCTCTGGATGGTTGATAAGGAGGCGAATCAACTCACCTCCTGTATAACCAGCTGCTCCTAAAATACCTACTTTTACCATATTATCTTTCCTCGTTAGGGTGCATACCATAATAAACACGGAGTGGGGTAGAGCTTACCTTGATGAAGCCCTTCGCATCCTCTGCGGTCCAACCATGCTGCATCTCACCATACTCACCGAGCTTAGACTTGGTCAAATCGTCTGGTGAATCGACACCAACAGTCTGGAAGCTAAATGGACGGAGCTTCAAGATGGCTGTACCGTTTACGTTGCGCTGAGAAGAAGTCAGCATAGCCTCGATATCCGGCATTACTGGCTCCAGGTACTGGCTCTCGTGGAGGAACATTCCGTACCAGTTGCCTACCTGATCCTTCCAATACTGCTGCCACTTGCTCAATGTGCTCTTCTCCAACAGGCGGTGAGCCTCGATGATGAGCTTAGGAGCTGCAGCCTCGAAAGCTACACGACCCTTGATACCGATGATGGTGTCACCCACGTTGCAGTCGCGACCGATGGCGTAAGATGCGCCAGTCTCCTCAATCTTCTGGATGGCAGCCACCTTGTCATCAAACTTCTCGCCGTTGACAGCTACAATCTCACCCTTCTCGAAGGTAATCTTCAGTTCAGCCTCTTCTTCCTTGGCAGTAACGTGCTTCAGATAAGCCTCCTCAGGAAGACCCTGGGTTGGGTCGAGAATCTCACCACCGCAGATACTGGTTCCCCAGATACCTACGTTATAAGAATACTTCAACTTGGTGAAGTCTGCATAGAAACCGTGCTCGTTCAGGTAGTCAACCTCCTCCTTACGGGAAAGTGCCTTGTCACGGGTCAATGTGATGATCTCTACACCAGGAGCCATCACCAGGAAGGTCATGTCGAAACGAATCTGGTCGTTGCCGGCACCTGTACTTCCGTGAGCGATGGCGTCAGCACCAATCTCCTTGGCGTAACGAGCGATGGCGATAGCCTGGAAGATACGCTCAGAAGATACAGAGATAGGGTAGCAGTTGTTGCGGAGCACATTACCGAAAATCATGTATTTCAATGATTTCTCGTAATACTCGTGGGTAACATCGAGAGTGACGTATGCCTTGGCACCCAACTTATATGCGTTCTCTTCGTTGGTCTTCAACTGCTCAGCAGAGAAACCACCTGTGTTAGCGCATGCTGCATAAACATCCCAGCCATCCTGGGTCAACTTCATTACTGTGTATGATGTATCGAGACCGCCGCTGAAAGCGACTACTACTTTTTTATTTGCCATTTTATTTTATGTTTAATATGTGGTGAATAATGTTTAGATGGCATTCTTGCCAACACCTTAAATTATATGTAAGGATTTAAATTTCTGCAGATGGACCGTCAATCTTGCGGATTCTCTCAATCACCTCCTGGGGAAGCTTGATAGGCAGATGCTCCTCTGGGTCGAAGAGCATGGCGGTGCAGATGCAGTATTTGCGGTTGGTGCGATGGAGGACATCCACGTTGATGCAACCCTCGCAACCACGCCAGAATGACTCATCATCGGTCAGGTCGGCGAAGGTAACAGGAAGATAACCCAGCTGGGTGTTCATCTTCATGACAGCCGAACCGGATGTCAAAGAGAAAATCTTGGCATGAGGCCATCGCTGTCGGGCAAGCGTAAAGGTCAGGTTCTTGATGCGTTTAGCCAATCCCATACCACGGAAGTCTGGGTGAACGATCAAACCTGATGTGGTGACATAGTGCTTGTTGCCCCATGTTTCGATGTAGCTGAAACCTGCGAACTTTTCGCCCTGGAGAGCGATGACCGCCTTGGCTTCGCGCATTTTGGTGGCAACATACTCTGGTGAACGCTTGGCGATACCAGAACCACGCTTTTTTGCAGCTTCTGCAATTGTAGTCAGAATGGTGTCGATGTACTTGATGTGACTTTCGTCAGCCACCATTACTTTAACTTCTGCTTCTTCCATTTTTTCTCTTCTATCTTAAAATGTTTTTGTTTTAATATTCTTTCTTTATATATAATAAGGTGTATGTTTTGCATAAAAATGCAACTACCTTATATATATTTATGGTGAACGTCTGGAATTACCTCTGCTAGTGCATTGATGATTTCCTCTTCTGTTGTCCCTTTCTTCTTGACCAGAAAGATTGTGTCGTCACCGGCGATGGTTCCCAGAATTTGAGGAATATCACTATTATCTATATTATAGGCAATGCTGCTTGCATATCCCGGACGGGTTTTGATCACGACCATGTTTCCGGAGAAGTTGATAGACTGGAATCCGGTATTCACCATCATCTTGCTCACTGGAATATGGTTTGATACTCTCTTATATAATGTATCGTTGGGCAGGACATACGCATATTTTCCACTCGAAGATGCTGCCTTTGCTACCTTGAGCAGTTTTAAGTCACGGCTCAATGTGGCTTGCGTAATCTTAAAGCCTTCTTTGTGAAGAGCCTCCAAAAGTTGGTCTTGCGAACTCAACTCTTGACTTGATATAAGCATCTTCAAAGTTTCCAATCTGCTATTCTTTGCCTTCATATGCTGTATTTTTATTCGTTTAACGGCTGCAAAATTACAATATATTTTGCAAATAGCCAAATAAAATGAAAGAAAAATGCATAAAATAACATTATTTTGTCTTTTATTATGCATAAACATAGAATAAATATGCATATATTGCCTTCTTTCATACAAATATTCTACACTTGGCTTTTGATGCAAAAAAGCCTTTTTTATCCATTTTAAGCTAATTATTGTAAATTATTGAAAGAAAGTCTACGGAAACCGCATCGGTTCAATAAGTTTTTGTTATCTTTGCAGACACAATTCTTAAATTTTATCAACTTGATATAAAATAAACCTTTAGAAGATGGAAAAAATGAATGTTAAACCAGCAGAAGGTAAGCTGGGAATCTTGGTTGTTGGTTGTGGAGCAGTAGCTACAACCTTCATGACCGGTGTTTTCATGACTCGTAAGGGACTTGCGAAGCCAGTAGGTTCAATGACTCAGTACGACAAGATTCGTGTCGGCAAGGGTGCAGACAAGAAATATTTGCACTATAAGGACATCGTTCCACTTGCTGACCTTAATGATATCGTATTCGGTACTTGGGATGTTTATCCGCAGAATGCTTATCAGGCAGCTATGTATGCTGAGGTATTGAAGGAGAAAGACATCAACCCTGTACGCGAGGAGTTGGAGAAGGTAGTACCAATGAAGGCTGCATTCGACAAGAACTATGCAAAGCGTCTTGATGGCGACAATGTGAAGGATTGCAAGACCCGCTGGGAGATGGTAGAGGCTCTTCGTCAGGATATCCGCGACTTCAAGGAGAAGAACGGTTGTGCCCGTATCGTTGTTATCTGGGCAGCATCTACCGAAATCTACGTTCCTGTAGATATGGAGATTCATGGTACATTGGCTGCACTTGAGGCCGCAATGAAGGCTGACGACCGCCAGCATGTAGCTCCATCCATGTGCTACGCTTATGCTGCTTTGACAGAGGGTGCTCCTTTCATCATGGGTGCTCCTAATACAACTGTTGATATTCCTGCTATGTGGGAACTTGCAGAAAAGACCAAGATGCCTATCGCCGGTAAGGACTTCAAGACAGGTCAGACTCTTGTCAAAAGTGGTTTCGCTCCTATCATCGGTACCCGTTGTCTCGGCTTGAATGGCTGGTTCTCTACCAATATTCTCGGCAACCGTGATGGTCTCGTTCTCGATGAACCAGCTAATTTCCATACCAAGGAGGTAAGTAAACTCTCTACTCTTGAGACAATCCTGAAACCAGAAGCTCAGCCAGATCTCTATGGTCATGGTAACGATGAAGATACTCAGTACTATCACAAGGTACGTATCAACTATTATCCACCTCGTAACGATAACAAGGAGGGTTGGGATAATATCGATATCTTCGGCTGGATGGGTTACCCAATGCAGATTAAGATTAACTTCCTCTGCCGTGACTCAATCCTTGCTGCTCCATTGCTGCTCGACCTTACATTGTTGAGCGATCTTGCAGCTCGTGCAGGCCGTTTCGGAATCCAGCGTTTCTTGAGTTTCTTCCTCAAGGCACCTATGCACGATTATACTAAGGGTGAAGAGCCTGTAAACCATCTCTACCAGCAGTATACGATGCTGAAGAATGCTATCCGTGAGATGGGTGGTTACGAGGCCGATGAGGAAATCGACTAATTAGGTTATTTCATTTAATATTACACCTTATTATATATAAGGCATTAATTTATATCATGGCACACCTTTGGAATGTTAGAACTTCTCTCCATAGGTGTGCCTTTTTGTTTATTTATATAGAAAGTAGACATGGATTCGGTAACGAGTTTTATTTATGGTATGAGCATGATGTTCTTCTCCATGATGGCTTTCCTGTTTTGGAGAAAAGGAAAGGAGATGCTCTTTCGGATGATTATGTGGCTCATGATTGTGGTCGACCTGCAGTTGGTAAAGGACATGGTTTTCTTTCTGATTTATGGTTTTGACAACGAGCATGCGTGGTATCTTACGTCTTCGTTAGATATGATGATTATTCCGTTCTACAGCTTTGTGTTGATGGAACTGGTGAAGCCGGGCTGGTTCAGATGGGTGAAAGCTTTGATGCTGGAATTGCCTTTTCTCTTGTTGCCGGTGTTCTATATTTTTACCCATAATATCATCTGGTTTTATGTGCTTTCTGTCTGGGGAGCCATTTATGGATGCTCTACCTTTATATTGCTTATCTTTATGATTCGGAGGTATCACCGCCAGCTGAAAGAGCGCTTTTCTTATCAGGAAAATATTAATCTGAATTGGCTTCTTGCCATTCTCAATACCTTCTTCCTGATTCTGTTTTTATGGACGCTGAGCTGTTTCGTTATTAATGTGGATTACGACAATATCTATATGGTAAGCTCTCTGATACTCTGGATGCTGATAGATTATTTTGTTTATAGGCATGAGTCTGTGATAGAAGAGTTGAGCGATATTGAAATAGTACCATTAGAGCAGAACGAAGTAGATGTTTCGGGGATGGCTGCTGAGGTGCAGCGGTTGTTCGAGGAAGATAAAATCTATCTCAATCCGAAACTGAAATTGTCTGATGTGGCGCTGGCTGTAGGTACGAACCGTACTTATCTGAGTCGCTATTTTAACCGGCAGAATGGGCAGACGTTTTATGATTATGTGAATACTTATCGTATACAGTATGCTGAGAATTTGTTGAAGTCAACGAACTTTCCTTTGCCGGAAATCGCCATCAAATCGGGATTTAATTCTATTTCTACGTTCAGAAGAGTATTTTTTGCCTCTTTTGGTTGCTCTCCTAATAAATATAGGACAAATGTGTAAGTTGTTGATGCGTAGGCTGTTCTGAAAAATCAGTGCTACACTGAAAAATGTCAAAAGACACTTTTTGTCCATTTGAAACTTATTTTTGCTATTTTGAAACCATGGTTCTCATTTTTTTTCCTATCTTTGCACCATAGAACTTTTTGAAGAGAATATAACTCTAGCATTTACTTTTTCTAGGAATAAAAAATAAAGGTTGGCCAACCCGTTGAGGGCAAGCCAACCTTTCTCGTTATGTATGTTATTCTTTGTTTTTTTACTTTATTCCCGGTTCTCGTTTTCATTATTCCTTGTTACTGCCTCCGAAGATGCGGAGCAAGTAAAGGAAGAGATTGATAAAGTCGAGATACAGAGTCAAGGCTCCGATGAGTGCCAGTTTCTGCGCGCCTTCGCTCATGTCGTATTGTGTCTGGAGCATCTGCTTGATCTTCTGACTGTCCCAAGCGGTCAAGCCAACGAAGATGGCTACACCTGCGTAACTCAAAATGTAATCAAATCCCGAACTCTTAAAGAACATGTTTACTACGGTAGCGATAATCAGACCAATCAGCGCCATGAAGAGTATTTTTCCTAAAGAGGTCAAATCCTTCTTGGTAGTGTAACCATAGAAAGCCATCGCTCCGAATGTGCCGGCTGTAATAAAAAATACCTTGGCAATACTGGTCATCGTATAAACTACGAATACGGATGAAAGCATGGCACCATTCAAAACCGAGTAGACGATGAAGAGTAGGGTGGCCGTAGTCAGGGAGAGTCTCTGTAGGGCACCAGTAATGATGAATACCAGGGCGAGCTCTGCGATTATCAGACCAAAGAGCAAGCCGCGGCTTGTCATCAAGGTCATCAGCAGGGTAGGACTGCTAGCCACACCATAGGCAGTAACGCCCGTAATCAGGAGAGCTAAGGTCATCCATGTATACACTTTGCGCATCAAAGCAGAGAAAACACCGCTTATACCTCGCTCTTTCTCATTAACAGCAAAGCCATTGCTCTGCTGGTTGTTCTGACTATTTATCAGATTGTACATTTCCTTTTCTGTCATAATTCTATTTTCTTTTGTTATTTATGGTCTATTGAATAATATAATAAGCGCAAAGATAATGCCAATTATTGAAACGAGCGATTATCTCTGCGCTTTATTAACATTTATTCCGTAATTTTACGTCATTCATTCCTTTATTTAAGGGCTATCTTCTTTACGGCTATCTGTTTTCCGCCTCGCGTTACCTCTACGGCTACAGTTCCATTTATTGGTGTGCGAAGCTGTTCTGTATCAGATTTTGCCTGTTTCTGAAGTGCCAGGACACCTGAGGTTCCGTATATTCTGATGATGTCGTTCTGTTTCAGACCCTTTATCAGGATATGATAGTTGCCGCTAGGAACAATGGTGATGTCTGACTTCATGTCAGTCTCCTTGCGGTTGAAACTGATCTGCCATTGCCATCTTAATCTCTTATCTTCTCTTTCTTCTACCAGTCTCATACGCTATTCGTTTTATTTCGAATGCAAAGATACGTCTTTTCCGTTTTCTACCTATGCGATTTGTGCGATTTGCGTGGATTCGGGAAATAAAGTGCGAAAAAATCATGGAATCATTCGGAAGAATATCTCCGAAAGATAGCAGAATATCTCCGAAGGATAAGAAAATATCTCCGAAGGATAGCAGAATATCTCCGAAGGATAAGAAAATATCTCCGAAGGATAGCAGAATATCTCCGAAGGATAAGCCAAGAAGACAAATGTAGGTAATCCGATGACGAAGATATGGAAGCTGGGTTGTGGTGACGAGGTGAAGGGTGAAGGGTATATTTTAAATCTTATATTATATTCTTTTTTTAGGGTTTTTCCGATTTTTGACCCTAGGGTACCCTTTCATTTTTCCCTTGCCGCGCGTATATATAAAAAAGAGTTTTCAAACCTTCACCCTTCACCTTTTTATTTAACGTTTTATGTGTCAAATAGTTACGGGTGAAGGGTGGTGAAGGGTGTTTTTTGCTTTTTTATAAACATATTTTAAGAATCCGACCTGTTTTTACATATTTTAAGCGTTTATTTTGGGTTCCGAAATGGGTATTTTTTTTTAGAGAGTCCTTTTTTTTTTTTTATGATTTCTTTCTGCAGAAACTCCTAGAATTCCAGTCTAATCGTTATCCCTGATGTATAATCCGTTAAAATATTATCAGCGAAATAAAGTTAATGGCTATGGATAAGCGTAAACTTCTAAATATGAATTAATGTGAAATCATTAGCAATTTTTTTTCAAGTTTCGTCCCACACGCCCTTTCAGAGCGTGTGGTGCAAACTTGCGAAAGTTCAGTTATTAACAATTATTATAATATTATGCGTCTGCGTATACGCCTAAGTGTGTGCACAGGCAAGCGCATATATATAGTAATGTAAGATGCTAAAATCTCTTCCGTAAAGTCTTTATAGATGTTAAAAACCGACTAAAAAAGCAACTTTTTTGCGAAAAGATTTGGTGGAATGAAAAATAGTTAGTACTTTTGCACTCGCTTTTGAGAAATACGCTTTCTCTTAGCGATTAAAGAAAGAGTTCTTTGAAAGATTTTACATAAACAGACAAGTAGTACAAGAAGCGGTTAACTTCTTAGAAATAAGAAAGTTGACTGGGTAAAAGAAACGAACCGTCAAGTAATTGACAAGTCAGGTTTACTAAGCTTCAATAAACGAAAAGGATATTCGTCCTAAGTACAGACAACAAACAAACCAAGCCGCAAGGCTAGGTAAAAATGATATTTTACAATGGAGAGTTTGATCCTGGCTCAGGATGAACGCTAGCTACAGGC